>JAESFI010000017.1_pt1 | contig 498711 bp, 473 predicted proteins | sample 9269361 | NCBI WGS metagenome assembly JAESFI01 (sample SAMN14504119, study PRJNA617095) | algae metagenome | isolation source: Brasilonema angustatum HA4187-MV1 and co-occurring heterotrophs from moss... | place: USA: Manoa Valley, Honolulu, Hawaii | collected 2009-07-20 | reverse complement strand
TCGACTTGCATGTGTTAAGCCTGCCGCCAGCGTTCGCTCTGAGCCAGGATCAAACTCTCAAGTTGGACTTGAACTTTGAACCGGCTGATCACAACGTTTGACGAGGTCCCACCATTATCGACAAAAGTCGATGTGCTGCCTGCGATTCACATCGCGGGCAACGATGGTGTTTCCTTTGAAACGTGTACCGCCGAAGTCTTTCGTCCGGTCTCGATCCAAAAAGCCGAAGCTCTCCAGAACCGAGACCCGCAAGGACTCCGCCGTCCACGTTTCTCTTTCTTCATCTTCACTTGTCAAACAGCCCGGGACCATGCAGGCCCCAACCTTCCTGAGAGGAAGGGTTCCGACACCCTTACCGACGTCGAATGACTCCAACCGATTGTGTCGGCTGTTGTGTCACTCAACAAGGTGAGGAGCATCAGCGACGCGTTCGCTCGCCTTGGTCAATGACCCGGCGGCGCCGCGCTCAGTGGTTGGGGTTATAGGCCCCACCTTCCGGGCTGTCAACGCCAATCGTCAACAAATCGTCGCACAGCGATCAGTAGAAAAATTCAAGCGATTCCAGCCGATTAGGAAGCCAAGGGACACGCCAACTGAGGTCGGACGGTAAAAAATCTGAAAAAAGGGCTGGGCCCCAGCGGGCTCCGGAGGGGCTCCGGACCTGGTCCTGGGCGCCCCTCCCGGGCGGCCCCCGGCGCCGGGCCGTCCAGGAAACTTTTTCCATATTAGGCGCCGTACTTGAGCCACAATCCCGCGGCGTTCTGATAAGAGACAAGCTTGAATCGCGGGAATGCCAGTGGGGGCTGCCGGCGATTTGCGTGGGGTCAGAGGAAGGCGATCATACCGATGAAGCGGCCTTCCTCAGACGTTCGAAAGACATCGAGAGATCTTTTTCCGCTTAGCTGTTCGTAATTTCGGCCGGCCCGTCATCTGGGCCTTCTGACCGCGGACGCCTATGCGGCTTGCCTTTTCCTGCGATGCCCCTCCAAGAGGGCGACCAGGAAAGGGTTCGAAACCGGGCTCTTGGGTCGTTGATTGGGGGACTTGGGTTGAACCACAGGACGTCACGCGGCGCTTATGGGCGTGAAACCGGGATCATCGATCTCGGCCACGAGCCGCCGCTGTCCGTCGACGGTTCGGAAGCCGCCGTCATCGATCGCCGTCGCGTCTCGGTACAATGGTTCAGCGGGACAATTCTGACCGGACTTTGCGGCGCAGCCCTGATCGGCGGCGCCGTTTTCGCTTCTCTCGACGGTGAAATGACCTTCGCCAAGGTGCCCGAGCGCGTCGAAGGCGCGCTGCGGGGTGCGTTCGGCACAGCTGATCGCGCCGCCACGCTGCACAAGAGCGACCGCCTGCCGCCGCCGAACGAATCCACGGCCTCGCGCAACATCGTGCGCGTCTCCACCGTCGCCCGCGTCGGCAACCGCGACGTGATGCGGGTGCGCCCCTTCGTCCGGATCGCCGGCAATCTGTCGATGACGACGAGCGATCTGTCGGCGAAGATTCCGCCGTTCAACGCCCAGCGCCTGCTCACCGACGTCGGCTCCGATCCGAAGACCGCTTCCGACGATCCGAACAATCCTGAAGCCGTCGAGCCCGACGCCGAGGTCTCCTTCGTCACGAAGGATCTGTCGCCGGTGCTGCCGAAAGCCAAGATTACCGCCGTGGTTGCGCTCGACGACATCCTGATGCGGGTGCGTGATGCCGCCAATTGGCGCGGCAATGGCGGGGTGCGCTACGCCTCGCTCGCCAACGCGACTGCCGATGTCTCCAGCGCGACGGGCCCGTCCGACATCAGAAGCGCCTACGCCCCTGAATCCTCGCCGTCCGATCCCTATGCCGGTTTCGAGACCCGCGTGGTGCCGGAAAACGTGACGCTGCTGCCGAAGACCAAGGAGCAGATCACCGGCGGAAATCCGAACGGCGAACGCGTCCACATGGTCAAGAAGGGCGACAGCGTCGGCTCCGTCCTGCGCGATCTCGGCGCCACCGCCGACGAGATCAAGGCGATCACCGCAACGCTCGGCCCGCGCGGCCGCGACGGCGGCCTGAAGGAAGGCGAGAAGCTCCGCATCCTGATGGCGCCCGCAAGCCCCGGCGCCCGCCTCCAGCCCTATCGCGTCGTGGTTGCAAACGACACGGTGGTCGAGGCGATCGCGGCTTTGTCCGATCTCGGCAAATACGTCGCGGTCGACGTCTCCACCATGAACACCGTCGCCGACGCCACGGCCAACGCCAACAGCGACGACGAAGATGACGATGACGGCACCGGCGTGCGGCTCTACCAGAGCATCTACGAGACCGCGATGCGCAACAAGGTCCCGATGCCCGTCATCGAGGACATGATCAAGATCTACTCCTACGACGTCGACTTCCAGCGCAAGGTGCAGCCGGGCGATTCCTTCGACGTCTTCTACGCCGGCGAGGAAGAAGGCACGACGTCGAACGAAAAGAACGACGTACTGTTCGCCTCCCTCACGGTCGGCGGCGAAACCAAGAAATACTACCGCTACCAGAGCCCCGACGACGGCGTCGTCGACTACTACGACGAGACCGGCAAGAGCGCGAAGAAGTTCCTGGTGCGCAAGCCCGTCAACAACGCCATCATGCGCTCCGGCTTCGGCGGCCGCCGCCATCCGATCCTCGGCTATGTGAAGATGCACACCGGCGTCGACTGGGCCACCGCCTACGGCACGCCGATCTTCGCCTCCGGTAACGGCATGATCGAGAAGGCCGGCCCGGAAGGCGGCTACGGCAAGTACATCCGCATCAAGCATTCCAACGGCTACGAGACCGCCTACGGCCACATGTCGGCCTTCGCCAAGGGCATGGAAATCGGCAAGAAGGTGCGGCAGGGCCAGGTCATCGGCTTCGTCGGTTCGACCGGCCAGTCCACCGGACCCCACGTCCACTACGAAATCCTGGTCAACGGCCGCTTCGTCGATCCGCTGCGCGTAAAACTGCCGCGCGGCCGTTCGCTGGAAGGCACGGTGCTGGCCGGCTTCGAGAAGGAACGCGACCGGCTCGACGGCATGATGAGCGGCCGCAACGGCGCCATCGCCCGCATGTCGGATGCGACCGGCGGACCGCTGCAGGTCAGCAACCGTTAGTGGCAACCGGCCAGTTCCGGCCAGACATCTCCGAACAGAATTGAACGGAACGCTGCGAAACGACGCCGCGTCACAATCTCAAGTTTCGTTTGCCAAAGCCGCATGACGGGCGAATACTTTCCAAAAAATGGGAGGTCTCGCCATGACGAACAGGCTCGCCTGCGCAGCGCTGATGGCTGCGCTTTTCTCCGTCACGAGTGCATCGGCGCAGACCTCACCGAGAACCTGGGAGGTCACGAAACTCGTCCCCGGCTCCGCATTCCATGGCGTGCACGGGCTCGGGATCGACAAGGCCGGCCATTTGTTCGCCGGCAGCGTCGCGGGCGCGATGCTCTACGAGGTCGATATTTCCAGCGGTACCGCCAAGGTTGCAATCCCCGCTCCGATCGGGATGGCCGACGACATCGCATTCGCGCCCGACGGCACCATGGCCTGGACCGGCTTCCTCGCCGGCGATCTCTACGCGCGCAAGGGCGACGGCCCGATCAAGAAGCTGGCCAGCGGCCTTCCCGGCATCAATTCGCTCGCCTTCCGCAAGGACGGCAGGCTGTACGCCACGACGGTCTTCCTCGGCGACACGCTCTATGAAATCGACGTCGAAGGCGTCAAACCACCCCGCCAGATCATGGAGAAGATGGGCGGCCTCAACGGCTTCGAATTCGGGCCCGACGACAAGCTCTACGGTCCGCTCTGGTTCAAGGGACAGGTCGCGAAAGTCGATGTCGACAAGGCCGAGCTGACGGTGGTTGCCGACGGCTTCAAGGTCCCGGCCGCCGTGAACTTCGATTCCAAGGGCAATCTCTGGGTGGTCGACACCGCGCTCGGCCAGCTCGTCCGGGTCGATCCCCAATCGGGCGCCAAAGCCGTGGTCGCACAGCTGAAGCCCTCGCTGGACAACCTCGCAATCGACGACAAGGACCGTATCTACGTCTCCAACATGGCCGACAACGGCATCCAGGAGGTCGATCCCGCGACCGGCCAGGCCAAGCAGATCATCATCGGCAAGCTCGCTTTGCCCGGCGGCATCGGCGTCACCTCGGAGAACGACAAGGATACGATCCACGTCGCCGACGTATTCGCCTATCGCACGGTCGACGGCGCGACCGGCGATGTCACCGAGAAAGCGCGCATGCATGCCGACGGCGTCACGCTCGAATACCCGATGAGCGCGACGGCGAAGGGCACCGACGTGATCCTGTCGAGCTGGTTCACCGGCACGGTGCAGGTGATCGACGGCAAGACCGGCGCCACGCGTGACATGCTGCACGGCTTCAAGGCGCCGCACGACGCCATCGTGCTCGAGGACGGCAGCATCCTTGTGGCCGAGCTCGGCACCAAATCGCTGGTCCGTGTCAGCGGCGAGCACGGCAAGGACCGCACCCCGCTGATTGGGGACCTCGAGGGCCCGATCGGGCTCGTCGGCGGCTCGAGCGGCGAGGTCTATGTCACCGAGGCCTTCGCTGGACAGCTCTCCAGGGTCGACAGGAACGGCGAAAAGACCGTGATCGCCAAGGACCTGAAAATGCCCGAAGGCCTCGCCCGCAGCAGCGACGGCAAGCTGATCGTGGCGGAAGTCGGCGCGAAACGGCTGATCGAAATCGCGCCGGAGGACGGCAAGATCACCGAGATCGCCGCCAATCTTCCGATCGGCCTGACCGGGGCGCCTGGAGGACTGCCGACGCATATCCCGACGGGTGTCGCGATCGGTGCGACAGGCGTCATCTACGTGACCTCGGACGTGGAGAACGCGATCTACAAGGTCGTGAAGAAGTAACGCGCACGCCGAGCAACAAAAAATCGCCCCGGAGAGACGAACCTCTCCGGGGCGATGTGTGGTTTCAGGCTCCGAATGCCAGCGCTCAGTTCAGCTTGCGCTTCGAGGCCGGCGCGTCGAACTGGGTGATCTCCGCAGTCTGCTGCGCCTTGCCGTTGAAGGTCAGCACGTTGCCTGCGGACGAGATCGCAACGCTGTCGCCGTCCTTGATGTCGCCGCCCAAGATCATCTCAGCGAGCGGATCCTGGAGGTAACGCTGGATCACCCGCTTCAACGGCCTTGCGCCGTAGGCGGGATCCCAGCCCTTGGCTGCGAGCCAGTCGCGGCCGGCAGCATCGAGCGTCAGCACGATCTTGCGATCGGTCAGCAGCTTCTGGAGGCGCGCGAACTGGATCTCGACGATCCGGCCCATCTCGCTGCGCTGCAGGCGATGGAACAGGATGATCTCGTCGACGCGGTTCAGGAACTCGGGGCGGAAATGCCCCCGCACCATTCCCATCACCTGCTCACGCACGGCCGAGGTGTCCTCGCCCTCCGGCTGGTTCACCAAAAACTCCGAGCCGAGGTTCGAGGTCATGATGATCAGCGTGTTGCGGAAATCGACGGTGCGGCCCTGACCATCGGTCAGGCGGCCGTCGTCGAGCACCTGCAACAGGACGTTGAAGACATCCGGATGCGCCTTCTCGATCTCGTCGAACAGCACGACCTGGTAAGGCCGGCGCCGCACCGCTTCGGTTAGCGCGCCGCCCTCGTCATAGCCGACATAGCCCGGAGGCGCGCCGATCAGCCGCGAGACCGAGTGCTTCTCCATGTATTCGGACATGTCGAGGCGGACCATCGCGGTCTCGTCGTTGAACAGATACTCCGCAAGCGCCTTGGTCAGCTCGGTCTTGCCGACGCCGGTGGGGCCCAGGAACATGAACGAGCCGGTCGGCCGGTTCGGGTCCTGCAAGCCCGCGCGCGAACGGCGCACGGCGGTTGCCACCGCACGCACGGCCTCAGCCTGGCCGACAACGCGGGTGCCGAGCTGGTCCTCCATCTTCAGGAGCTTTTCCTTCTCGCCTTCCAGCATCTTGTCGACCGGCACGCCGGTCCAGCGCGAGACCACCTGCGCGATGTGGTTGGCGGTGACCGCCTCCTCCATCATCTCGCCGGAGCCTTCGCGGGCCTCGATGTCCGCAAGCTGCTTCTCCAGCTCCGGGATCCGGCCATAGGCCAGCTCGCCAGCTTTCTGGAATTCGCCGCGACGCTGCGCATTCGCAAGATCGACGCGCAGGGCGTCGAGCTCGGACTTGAGCTTCTGGGCGTCGGAGAGCTTGTTCTTCTCCGCGCTCCAGCGCGACGTCAGCGCCGCAGACTTCTCCTCTAGCTCGGCCAGCTCCTTCTCGAGCAGTTCGAGACGGGTCTTGGAGCCGAGATCGCTCTCCTTCTTGAGAGCCTCCTGCTCGATCTTGAGCCGGATGATCTCACGGTCGAGCGAATCCAGCTCTTCCGGCTTGGAATCGACCTGCATCTTCAGCCGCGCCGCGGCCTCGTCCATGAGGTCGATGGCCTTGTCGGGCAGGAAGCGGTCAGTGATGTAGCGGTTGGACAGCGTCGTTGCGGCAACAAGCGCGGAATCGGTGATCCGCACGCCGTGGTGCTGCTCATACTTGTCCTTCAGGCCGCGCAGGATCGAGATGGTGTCCTCGACCGAGGGCTCGCTGACGAAGATCGGCTGGAAACGCCGCGCCAGCGCCGCATCCTTCTCGACGTGCTTCTGATACTCGTCGAGCGTGGTCGCGCCGATGCAGTGCAACTCGCCGCGCGCGAGCGCGGGCTTGAGCAGGTTGGAGGCGTCCATCGCGCCGTCGCCCTTGCCGGCCCCGATCAGCGTGTGCATCTCGTCGATGAACAGGATGAAGTTGCCTTCGCTGGCGGTGACTTCCTGGAGCACGGACTTCAGCCGCTCCTCGAACTCGCCGCGGTATTTTGCACCCGCGATCAGCGCGCCGAGGTCGAGCGACAGCAGCTTCTTGTCCTTGAGGCTCTCGGGCACATCGCCATTGACGATGCGCAGCGCGAGCCCTTCCGCGATGGCGGTCTTGCCGACGCCAGGCTCGCCGATCAGGACGGGATTGTTCTTGGTCCGGCGCGAGAGAACCTGGATGGTGCGGCGGATCTCCTCGTCGCGGCCGATGACCGGGTCGAGCTTGCCGTCGCGCGCAGCCTGGGTCAGGTCGCGGGCATATTTTTTCAGGGCGTCATAAGCGTTCTCGGCCGTCGCGGTGTCAGCGGTGCGGCCCTTGCGCAGCGCCTCGATCGCAGCGTTGAGATTTTGCGGGGTGACGCCACCCTTGGCGAGGATCGCGCCGGCCTCGCTGGTCTTCTCCAGCGTCAGGCCGAGCAGCAGCCGCTCGACGGTGACGAAGCTGTCGCCGGCCTTCTCCCCGGCCTTTTCAGCAGCGTCGAAGGTGCGGGCGAGCTCGGGCGCCAGATAAATCTGGCCGGCGCCGCCGCCGGAGACCTTCGGCACCTTGTTGAGGGCGTCCTCGGTCGCCTTGAGAATTGCTCGGGAATTGCCGCCGGCGCGGTCGATCAGGCCGGAAGCCAAGCCTTCATTGTCGTCCAGCAGGACCTTCAGCATGTGCAGGGTGGAAAACTGCTGGTGCCCCTCGCGCACCGCAAGCGACTGCGCTGACTGGATGAAGCCCCTGGAGCGTTCGGTATATTTGTCGATATTCATGGTCTTTTCTGTCCCTCGGCCTGCCCATGGGGCCCTCTAAGGCACCCCAAACGGCATCTTCATTGGGTTTCCGCTGGCCGCGTTGACGTTCCTCAACCAGCAGCGGTCGTTATCAGCCGGCGCTGGCGCCGACCTGACCCAGATGTGGGAAGCGTGCCCTCTGATCGGAAGAGGCGAGTTCACAATTTCGTGCGCTGATGCGCCTGCTTGGCGGAGCCGGGTCGAATCCCCTAAGTAGTCGTATGACAGCCAGCCAGACCGCCGAAATCACCGGCCTTTACCGCTACCCGATCAAGGGCCTGACACCCGAGAGCCTGCCCCGGGTTCCGCTGCGGACCGGCCAGACCCTGCCCGCCGACCGCCGCTACGCCATCGAGAACGGCCCGAGCGGGTTCGATCCCGAAGCACCGGCCTGGAAGCCGAAAATCCAGTTCCTGATGCTGGCGCGCAATGAGCGGCTGGCGACCCTCGACAGCCGGTTCGAGGACGCGACCAACCAGCTCACCATCCGCAAGGACGGCCAGATCGTCGCCAGCGGCGATCTCGAGACCTCCGCCGGGCGCGCCGCCATCGAGGGCTACTTCACCGAGAATTTTCAGCCGGAGCTGAAGGGCCCGCCAAAGGTCCTGTCCGGCCGCGACCACAGCTTTTCCGACGTCGCCCGCAAGGTCGTGTCGATCATCAATCTCAACAGCGTCCGCGCAATCGAGGCCATGCTCGGTGGCACCGCCGTGCATCCCTTGCGCTTCCGCGGCAATCTTTACGTGACCGGCTGGCCGGCCTGGTCCGAGCTCGACCTCGTCGGCCAGACGCTCGCGATCGGCCAGGCGCGGCTGAAGGTGGTCAAGCGCATCGTCCGCTGCCCGGCCACAAACGTGGACCCGGTGACGGCCAAGCGCGATCTCGAGATCCCGCCGACGCTGTCGCGCAATCTCGGCCACATGGACTGCGGCATCTACGCCGAGGTCATCGCCGACGGCGAGATCGGCGTCGGTGACGCGGTTGCGGTGGAAGAGCCGAGATTGGTGTGACGGTTCGTAGGGTGGGTTAGCCGAAGGCGTAACCCACCAACTTCGTTCGCCACCCGAGGACGCATGGTGGGTTACGCCAGCCGACCGCGCTTCGCGCGACCGCCAGCTAACCCACCCTACGGATCTCGCTTTAGTTCGGCATCACGTACGCATAAATCCGGCCGCGCGAGACCGGGGCCTCGCGGACGCGGTTGCCGTTGTTGCCGGAGATCATGATCGGATTTCCCTGCGCATCGACGCCGGTGATGATGCCGACATGACCGCCGCGGCGGCCGCGCGACATCACTGCGATGGCGCCGACCTGCGGACCGGAGACACGGGTGCCGTAGCGCGCGAACGAGCTCGCCATGTCCGATCCGGTGCCCTGATGGCCGGTGTGCTGCAGCACCATGTTCATGAAGCGCGCGCACCACAGGCTGCCGCGTCCGGTCGGATTGCCGCCGATATAGCGGCGCGCCTCGGACACGAGGCCCGATCCGCCGCCGAAGCTGCCGCCCGCGCTCACACCGCCCGCATTCGCGTTCGGATCATAGCTGGCCTGCGTGTCGGCAAATCCGCTCGCCTGCAACTGCGCCGCGCTGCGCTCGAAGCGCGAGCTGCGTGCGTGGTGGCGATAATGATGATGTCTGGCATGGTGCACGTAGACGTGCCGCTCTGCGCTGTGACGATGATGCGGCCGCGCTGAGGCCGGAGAAACGAACGCGGCAACCGCCGCGAAGAAGATCGCCGTCGCGACAACACAACGCGACAGGCGAGACGCAAACAACTCAACCATTCTTCATCCTTAGTTCACACCCCCTCTTCCAGGCCGGCCCGTGCGGTGGCCGACGTGTGTCCGGCCGTTAAGCGGTCCGATGTGGCGAGAAAAAGACGCCGCCCCAGTGAATAGCTGCGATGATTTTGTGTTGGTGCTGGTTGGATGCTGCCGCATTGCGGACAACAACATTAACTGCGATCCTCGAATTGCGGCTTGAAGAGAGGGAAACAGTTAATGCCCCACGCCACGACCAGGGACGACGTCCGCATCTATTTCGAGGAAGCGGGTCAGGGAACGCCGATTATTTTTCTTCACGAATTCGCGGCCGACTACACCAATTGGGAGCCGCAGATGCGCTACTTCTCGCGCGGCCACCGCTGCATCACCTATTCGGCGCGCGGCTACACGCCGTCCGACGTGCCCGACGGCGAGGTCTACACCTACAAACACTTCTACACCGACGCGCTCACCGTGCTCGATCATCTCAAGATCGAGCGCGCGCATCTCGTTGGTCTGTCGATGGGCGCCTACTCCTCGCTCCAGATCGGGCTGAATGCGCCGGAGCGCGCGCTGTCGATGACGCTGGCCGGCGTCGGCTCAGGCTCGGAGCTCGAGAACCTGGAGGCCTGGCGCAGGCAGTGCCGCGCCAATGCCGAGCAGTTCGAGACGCTCGGCTCCGCCGAGGTCGCAAAGGTCACGCGTGAGGCGCCGAGCCGGATTCCCTTCCTGGTGAAGGACCCGCGCGGCCACGCCGATTTCTACGCCGCGCTGGCACGGCACGACGCCAAGGGCTCCGCCAGCACGATGCGCGGCTTCCAGGGCGGCCGTCCGTCGCTCTACACGCTGGCGGATGCGATCAGGAAGGTGTCGACGCCGGCGCTGATCATCTGCGGCGACGAGGACGATCCCTGCATCGGTGCGAGCCTGTTTCTGAAGAAGCATCTGCCGGCCGCGGGCCTCGCGATGTTTCCGAAGTCCGGCCACGTGCTCAATCTCGAAGAGCCCGCGCTGTTCAACGCGAGCGTGGAGCGGTTCGTGACGCTGGTGGAGGCCGGCCGCTGGCCGGTGCGCGATCCGAGGTCGCTGGCGGCGCATTGACTGTCAACTCCTCATCCTGAGGAGCGCGGAACGCGCGTCTCGAAGGATGAAGGCCCCGCCGGTGGCCTCGCCCTTCGAGACGCGCGCAAGAGCGCGCTCCTCAGGGTGAGGGTCTACTACTTCGCTTCGTCTCGACGACGAGAACCTACTTCCCCCCGCCCCGGCTGAGCAGAAACACGCCCTGCTCGCCGAACATGTTCCAGACCCACCAGGGCAGGTTCAGCGGCACCGGGCGGCCGTAGAGATCGAGCGCCACCGAGCGCTCCATCTTAACGTTGATCGCGTCGCAGAGCTCGACGAAATCCTTGATGGTGCAGAAATGGATGTTGGCGGTGTCGTACCAGGTCGCCGGCAGGTTCTCCGTGCGCGGCATGTGACCGCCGATCAGGAGCTGGAGCCGCATCCGCCAGAAACCGAAATTCGGGAACGAAACGATGGCGCGGCGGCCGATGCGCAGCAGATTCTCCAGCACCACTTTCGGCTGCCGCGTCGCCTGCAGCGTCTGCGACAGGATCACGTAGTCGAAGGCATCGTCGGGATAATTGACGAGGTCGGTGTCGGCATCGCCCTGCACCACCGCGAGGCCCTTGGCGACGCAGCGGTTGACGCCCTCGCGCGACAGCTCGATGCCGCGGCCGTCGATGCCACGGCTCTCCAGCAGCTGGAGCAGATCGCCCTCGCCGCAGCCGACGTCGAGCACCTTCGAGCCGGGCTTGACCATCTCGGCGACCAGCAGATGGTCGGCGCGAAACTGGGCCGGCTGCTCCGCTGCGGCGTCGCCGAGCGGCAACACTTCCTGTGCAGACATCGCTAGCCGTCCTTGTTGCCGGTGAGCCCGCGGGCCTTGCCCGCTGATTGCAGGAAAGCGCGGGAGATGTCGAAGAATTCGGGCACGTCGAGCAGGAAGGCGTCGTGGCCGCGATCGGTCTCGATCTCGGCGAATGACACCCGCGCGCTCGACGCATTCAGCGCATGCACCAGCGCGCGCGATTCCGAGGTCGGGAACAGCCAGTCGCTGGTGAAGGAGACCACGCAGAAGCGGGTCTGGATGCCCGCGAACGCCTTCGCCAGCACGCCGCCATGGTCGCCGGCGATGTCAAAGTAGTCCATCGCGCGGGTCAGATAGAGATAGGAGTTGGCGTCGAATCGCTCGACGAAGGACGAGCCTTGATAACGCAGATAGGACTCGACCTGGAAGTCGGCGTCGAACGAGAAGGTCGGCAGCTCGCGGTCCTGCATCCGCCGGCCGAATTTCCGGTGCAGCGCGGCATCCGAGAGATAGGTGATGTGCGCGGCCATGCGCGCGACCGCGAGGCCGCGATGCGGGTGGATGCCGTGATCGGCATAGCCGCCATTGTGCCAGTCGGGATCGGCCATCACGGCCTGGCGGCCGAGCTCGTGGAAGGCGATGTTCTGCGCCGAGTGCCGCGTCGCGCAGGCGATCGCCAGCGCGGAGTAGACGCGCTTGGGATAGGCCGCGGTCCATTGCAGCACCTGCATGCCGCCCATCGAGCCGCCGACGACTGCGAACAGCGTGTCGATGCCGAGCCGGTCGATCAGCATCGCCTGCGCGCGCACCATGTCGGGAATGGTGATCACGGGGAATTCGAGGCCCCACACCTTGCCGGTGGCGGGATTGATCGAGGCCGGCCCCGTCGAGCCCATGCAGCCGCCAATCACGTTGGAGCAGATGATGAAGTACCTAGAGGGATCGAGCGGTCGGCCGGGGCCGACCAGCGTCTCCCACCAGCCGGACTTGCCGGTGACGGGATGCACATTGGCGACGTGCTGGTCGCCCGTCAGCGCATGGCAGATCAGCACCGCGTTGGAGCGCTCGGCGTTCAGCTCGCCATAGGTCTGATAGGCGATCTGGAACGGGGAGAGATCGATGCCGCAATCGAGCCGCAGCGGCTGGTCGGCGCCGAACAGCGCGACCTGCGAACTCGGATGATCGACCTCATGCGACCGGTCGTCGGCATTGATCGCGGGGGCACTGATCGCAGGACTTGGAATCGACTTGACGCCAACCATCATCGACCTCGTATGCGACGGAAGCTAGACCGCCGCTGACATCAGGCCATGAAAAACCCGGCCTGAACGATAGGTTCGGCCGGGATCGGAAGCGTCCCCGGCCTGTTTAGCGAGTTTTTTAACGTGGCTGCAAGCCGGCCGGCTCAAATGACCACGGAACAGGCAAAACCTACTGTCTTGGGCGGTTTTCGTCAAGTCGTGGCCGGGATGAGCCAAATTCGTCTCTGCCGTCTTGGCCCAAAAGGCTGTCATTTCTCTTTGCTTTCGCCGCCCCGACTGCCTAATCAGGACATCGACCGCAGCGGATCCGAGCTTACCAATTTGCCTCGCCGATCCGTATTGGAACGCCTCTCAACAGTCCAAGCTCTCAAAAGCCCAAGTCAGATATGTCCCAACGCCCGCCCGCGCCACCATCGCTCCAGGAATTGCGCAAGGAGATCGACGCGATCGACGCGGACATGCATCGCCTCCTGATGCAGCGCGGCGACATCATCGACCGCCTGATCCAGGTGAAGCAGACCCAGGAGGTCGGCTCGGCGTTCCGCCCGGCGCGCGAGGCATCGATGATGCGCGACATCGTGCAGCGTCATCGCGGCATCCTGCCGCTCGACACGGTGGAGAGCATCTGGCGCGTCATCATCTCGACCTTCACCTATGTCCAGGCGCCGTTCTCCGTGCACGCCGACATCTCGGTGAGCGAGCCGGCGATGCGCGATTCCGTGCGCTTTCATTTCGGCTTCACCGTTCCTTATGTCGCGCATTTCAGCGCGCAGGCCGCGGTTGATGCGGTCGCGAAATCCAAGGGCGACCTGGCGCTGGTCTCGGCGACCTCGAGCCGCACGCCGTGGTGGCTGGAGCTCGAAGCGGACGGCGCGCCGAAGATCATCGCACGGATGCCTTTCGTGGAGCGCGCCGACCATCCGGCCGCGCTGCCCGTGTTCGCGATCTCGCGCGTCGCCGACAGTGCGCTGGTGACGGAGGTCGAGACCTTCAGCGTGCGTGTCTCGGGTTGGAATGCCGAGGTCGCGCGCGCCCTGTCGCCGCTCGCCGAGATCGTGGCGGTGCCCGATACCGCCTTCGACGGCGCCGCGCTGCTGGTCTCGGTCACGAGCGACACCAGCATCGACAAGATCAAGGCTGCCCTGATCGAGGCGGGGGCCTCGGTGCGCTCCACGGCCCTCGTCGGCAGCCACGCAACGCGCTATACGGTGACCCCGACCGGGTCGAAATCGTAAATTGCGTACCGCTTAAGCTATTCCGGAGTTGAAGATGTCCCGCCCCATGCCGAATCCCGGCATTCTCGATATTGCGCCCTACACGCCCGGCAAGACCCCGGTGCCGGAGCCCGGCCGCAAGGTGTTCAAGCTCTCGGCCAACGAGACGCCGTTCGGGCCCTCGCCCAAGGCGATCGAGGCGTTCAAGAAGGTCGCTGACCACCTCGAGGACTATCCGGAAGGCACCTCACGCGTGCTGCGCGAAGCGATCGGCCGCAGCTTCGGTCTCGACCCCAACCGCATCATCTGCGGCGCCGGCTCGGACGAGATCCTCAATCTGCTCGCCCACACCTATCTCGGCCATGGCGACGAGGCGATCTCGACCACGCATGGCTTCCTGGTCTACCCGATCGCGACCATGGCGGTCGGCGCCAAGAACGTGATCGCGCAGGAGACCAACCTCACCTGCAACGTCGACGCCATCCTCAAGGCGGTGACGCCGAAGACGAAGCTGGTCTGGCTCGCCAACCCCAACAATCCGACCGGCACCTACATCCCGTTCGACGAGGTCAAGCGCCTGCGCGCCGGCCTGCCCTCGCACGTGCTGCTGGTGCTCGACGCCGCTTATTCCGACTACGTTTCCCGCAACGACTATGAAATGGGGATCGAGCTGGTCGCCACCACCGAGAATACCGTGGTGACGCACACCTTCTCCAAGATCCACGGCCTCGCCGCGCTGCGCATCGGCTGGATGTTCGGCCCCGAGCACGTCATCGACGCCGTCAACCGCATCCGCGGTCCCTTCAACGTGTCGACGCCGGCGATGTACGCCGCCGTTGCCGCGATCGAGGACACCGCGCACCAGGCGATGTCGAAGCAGTTCACCGAGACCTGGCGCAACTGGCTGGCCGAGGAGATCACCAAGCTCGGGCTGAAGGTGACGCCGGGCGTCGCGAACTTCGTGCTGATCCACTTCCCGGAAACCGGCAAGACCTCGGATGCGGCCGACGCCTATCTCACCAAGCGCGGCCTCGTGCTGCGCGCGCTGAAGAATTACGGCCTGCATCATGCCCTGCGCATGACCATCGGCACCGAGGAGGCCAACCGCCTCGTCGTCGACGGCTTGCGCGACTTCATGGCCGGCAAATGAGCGCGAACCCGCACTTCCAGCGCGTCGCGCTGATCGGCTTCGGCCTGATCGGCGGGTCGATCGCGCGCGCTGCGAAGCTCCAGGGCCTGGCCGGCGAGATCGTTACCACCGCCCGCTCGGAGAAGACGCGCACGCGCGTGATCGAGCTCGGCATCGTCGACCAGGTCGTGGCGACCAATGCGGAAGCGGTGAAGGACGCCGATCTCGTCATCCTCTGCATTCCCGTCGGCGCCTGCGGGCCGGTGGCGCAGGAGATCGCGCCGCATCTCAAGCCCGGCGCGATCGTTTCCGACGTCGGCTCCGTGAAGGGCGCGATCGTCAGGGACATGGCGCCGCACCTGCCGAAAAACATCCACTTCGTGCCGGCGCATCCGGTCGCGGGCACCGAGCATTCGGGCCCCGATTCCGGCTTCGCCGAGCTCTTCATCAACCGCTGGTGCATCCTGACGCCGCCGGAAGGCGTCGATGCCGCGGCCACCGATCGCCTGCGCGCGTTCTGGGCGGCGATGGGCGCCAAGGTCGAGATCATGACGCCGGATCATCATGATCTCGTGCTCGCCATCACCAGCCATCTGCCGCATCTCATCGCCTACACGATCGTCGGCACCGCCGATGAGCTGGCGCAAGTGACTGAGTCCGAAGTCATCAAATTCTCCGCCGGCGGTTTCCGCGACTTCACCCGCATCGCGGCGTCCGATCCGACGATGTGGCGCGACGTGTTCCTCGCCAACAAGGAGGCCGTACTGGAGATGCTCGGCACCTTCACCGAGGATCTGGCAAAGCTCACCCGCGCGATCCGTCGCGGCGATGGCGAAGCGCTGTTCGACCACTTCACCCGCACCCGCGCCATCCGCCGCGGCATCGTCGAGATCGGCCAGGATTCGGCCGCCGCGGACTTCGGCCGCCAGCATGGGCAGCTCGGCAAGAAGCCGTAAGCGGTGATGTAGCCCGGACAAAGCTGCGTAGCCCGGATGGAGCGCAGCGTAATCCGGGATTCTTGGATCCCGCTAACGCCGCCCCGGATTTCGCTTCGCTCCATCCGGGCTACGAGAAAGAGTCAATACAGCGGCGGGATCTGGCCGACCTTGACGGGCCCGAGCAGCACGGCACCGTCGACGAACTTCAGCGGAAAACTTCTCGCCTTCTTGCCTTCCAGTGTGCTCTCGGTGCCGATCGAGTTGATGCCGGCGGCAATGCCGGCATTGGCGTTCTGCTTGATGACCTTGCCGAGGCCGGGCACGGCGCGGTCGAGCGCGCCGAAGAGATTGTTGAGGTCCTGCGACTTCACGCCGGGCGCGACGCGGTCGAGCGTTGCCTGCGGCACGCCCTCCTCCAGCATCTTCTCGATGCCGAGCACCGGGATCACGCGCTCGAGGCCCGTCACCGTCATCTGCAATTCACCGTCGAGTCGGCCATTGGCCGACAGGCCGAGCGTGCCGGCCGCGACCGCGATCATCTCGCCCTGCTGGATGCGCGACTGCACGATCTCGATGTGACCGCCCGCGGCCTGGATCTCGCGGAAACGCTGCGGCCAGGGCTTTGGCGTGAGGTCGGAGAGACCCGTGATCTTGGCGCGCGTGTCGGCCTCGAACGGCTCGGCGAGCAGGGGATGAACGCCCTGGATGCTGCCTTGCGCGAGGTGGAGCACGGTCTCGATCACGGGATGATCGGACTTCGATCCCTCTGCGAGGCGGCCATGCAACTCGATCTGCTTGGCGCGCGCGAGCGGCACCTGCACGCTGCCGTCGAGGCGGTTGAGGCTGGGATCGTCGAACACGATGGAGGCGCGGTCCGGCACGGCCGGCAGGCCGACCACGCTGCTGCGCCCCTTGCTCCAGTTCACCACGAAGGTGTTTTGCGTGACGCCGTCGATCAGCGTCGCCGGCGCGGAGAATTCGGCAATGACGAGCTTGGGATCGTAGACCTGCGCAACGACCAGGATGTTGTCGAGCTTGGCCGTGAACGGCGTCTTGCTGGCGTTCTGCGACACCAGGGCGACGCTGGCGCCGGAACACTGGACCTCGAAGCGGAACGGGAAGCCCGCGATCGAGCGCTTGGCGCAATCGTAAATGCGGCCGGACTTGGCCTCCTGCGCGCGCCAGGCGTCGGCGGCCACCTCGGCCTGCGAAGCGGCATAGAACCAGAAGCAGCTCCACGCCACGGCGAGGATCAGGACAAGAACGGGAGCGATGAAAAGGCCCCAACGGGAGCGCCGGCCTGCGGCAACGGTCATATCGGACATGCGGCGACCCTTTGACGCCAGATTTTGGCAAATGTAAGCGAGGCCGGCCTCACATCAAGGGCGGAGAATTCGCTTCGCTTGGGGGCCCGGTTCTGCTAAAGCGCGACGCGATTTGGAAAATCGCCTCGCGCTTTAGCTCCTTGTTTGAGCATGATCTTTTCGGAAAACCGCTTCACACTTTTCCGGATCATGCTCTAGCCGTGCCCGAAATGTCCGAAATCACCCTCCCCTCCGTCACTACAGCCAAGGGCGACCTCTGGGTGTTCGGCTATGGCTCGCTGATGTGGCGGCCGGGCTTCGAATTCGCAGAACGCGTCCCGGCGCGGCTCGTCGGCGAGCATCGCGCGCTCTGTGTCTATTCCTTCGTGCATCGGGGCACGCCGGAGAAGCCGGGCCTGGTGCTCGGGCTCGACCGCGGCGGCGCCTGTCGCGGCATCGCCTTCCGCGTCACGGAGAAGAACCGCGCCGACGTCGTCGCCTATCTGCGCGCGCGCGAACAGGTCACCTCGGTCTATCGCGAGGTGATGCGCTCGGTGTGGCTGGAGAACGATGCGCGCGAGCGCGTCTCCGCCCTCGCCTATGTCGTCGACCGCGGTCATGTCCAATATGCCGGGAGGCTGTCGCTCGCCGACCAGCACCGCCACGTGATCCAGGGCCATGGCCAGTCCGGCGCCAACCGCGACTACGTCACGGCGACGGTGAAGGCGATCGAGGCCGAAGGATTTCGCGACACGCAGCTGCATCAGCTTGCGACCATGCTGCATGGTGATGCGCACGCACTGCCTCCCGTGGAAGATCAAGAGAACCGCTAGCTCTCCGACGGCGCGTAGCTCGGCGCGCTGCCGATCAGTTGCTCCTGCTCCTTGCGGCCCGCGTCGACGAGGCGCGCGGTCGCCTCCTCAATGGCGGCTTGCACGCGGGAGAGAAACTCGTCCTTCGGCAGGCCCGGCGGCAGCGGATCGAGGAACTCCACCACCAGCGTGCCGGGATAGCGCATGAAGGTGCGGCGCGGCCAGAACAGGCCGGAGTTGAGCGCGATCGGCAGGCACTGCACACCGCAGGACGAATAGATCTGCGCAAAGCCGGTCTTGTAGTCCGGCGGCGCGCCCGGCGCGCGGCGCGTGCCTTCCGGAAAGATCACGAGCTGCTTTCCGCTGCGCACCGCCTCGCGCGCGCGGCGCGTCATGTCCAGCAGCGCCTTCACGCCGGCATTGCGATCGATCGCGATCATCCCGGTCTTGACCAGGAACTGGCCGAACACCGGAATCTGCATGAGCTGGCGCTTGAGGATGAAGATCGGGCGATTGAAGAAGCCCGGCAGCACAAAGGTCTCCCAGAACGACTGGTGTTTTGCGACGATCACCAACGGTCCCTGCGGGATTTTCTCGACGCCGCGGAATTCCACCTTGATGTTGCAGACCACGCGCATCAGGAACAGCGTCGCCTTCGCCCACCATTCGGCAACGGTCAGCATGGCACGCGGCGGCAAGGCGAAGGTCGGCAGCGCCACGATCGCGAGGACCACCAGCACGGTGTAGAACAGCACGTTGAACACGAGCGAGCGCAGGAAGATCAAAAACATCGACGGTCCGTTCAATTGCCGTTCAATTGACCTGTGCCGTCGCGGGCCGCTTCGGCGTCAGGCCTGCAGGCTGCTCCGACATCTCGGGCGAAAGGTCAATCCCGAAATCCTCCAGCCGCACCCTGAGTTCGGCCGCGATATACTTGACATATTCGGACAGGAGCAGCCGCAAGGTGGACGCCGAGGTCCACCAGGGCTCCTCGCGCCATTTGTCACCGACCACCGCGAACGGGATCAGAATCGTCTCCGGCATCGCATGCGAGAATTCCACGAGCGCGCGCGGCATGTGATAGTTCGAAGTGACCACGATCAGCGACTTGAAGCCGCGCCCCTCGGCCCAGCGCCGCGCCTCCGCCGCGTTGCCGCGGGTCGTGAGCGCGGTGCGGTCGAGGTCGACGCAGCAGGTCATGAAGGACTGGTTCTCCGGCAGGGTGCGGGAGATGTCGCTCGCCGTCGAGGTCGGGTGCACGCCTGATATCAGCAGCCGCTTGCCGTAGCCGGCGGCGAGCAACTCCATGGCGTCCGAGACCCGCGAGGAGCCGCCGGTCAGGACCACGATGCCATCGGCCTTGCGGCTAGGGGCGATCTCGGCACCGCGCAATTGCGACAGGAACGCGATGAAGCCCGCCGCCGCGCCGACGAAGGCCAGCGCGATCGTCGACACCACGACCGCGCGCAGCCAGCCGCGCGGCAGTTTCGGCGATCGATCGTCGGTCGGCGCGGTCATGTGATGTCGGTGATCCCTTCCCCGGATGATTTTAGGACGTTTTGAGGCGAAGTGGAGTCCGGTTTACCGGGCTCTACGAACGCAACGAACCACAACTCTGTCCGCGCAGGTGGTGCGCTCCCTCGCCCCGCTTGCAGGGAGAGGGTTGGGGTGAGGGGGAGTCTCCGCGAGGACGGTAGCAGTTGGACTCGCGGAGAGTCCCCCTCACCCGGAATCCGCGCTTTCAGCGCGAATTCCGGCCTCTCCCCGCAAGCGGGGAGAGGAGAAGAAACTTCAATCCACATCGTTCAGTGTCGCGAACAGCGTCTGGCGCGAGGCGACGGCGGTGATGGCGCCGATCAGCACCGCCTGCACCGCGAGCACGATGTAGCCGGACGGCCGCAGCGAGAAGGTGCCGAGCAGAGCTGCGAACTGATCACCAACCGGGGTCCCCGAAAACCAGCCGGCGATCGACTCGGAGAAGCCGAACAACAGCATGGCCACGCCGCCGCCGATCACGCCGCCCTCGAGCCCGAGGCGGAGGAAATGGCGCAGGAAGTGGTTGGCGATGTAGCGGTCGCCGGCGCCGACGAAATGCAGCACCTCGACGATCGGGCGGTTCGCCGCCATCGCGCCGCGGGTCGCGAACGAGACCGAGATGATGGTCGCGACGATGACAAGCGCGAGGATGCCGATGCCGGCGAGCACGGTGGCGTTGGTCATCGAGCGCATCCGCTCGATCCAGGCGCGGTGATCGTCGACGCTGGCGCCCGGCGCCACTTGCGTCACGCGCGCGCGCAAGGCGCCGAGATCGAGCGCCGTGCCGGGCTGGACGCGCGCGATGATCATGCGCGGAACCGGCAGGTCGTCCATCGACAGGCCGGTGCCGAGCCAGGGCTCGAGCAGCTTGCCGCTTTCATCCTTCGAGAACGGCTTGACCTCGACGATGCCGGGCTGCGCGCGCATCGCTTCGGTCACCGCCGCGGTGTCGCGATCGAGATCGCGCCCCGCTTGCGGGCGAACCTGGATGGTGATTTCGCTTGCGACGTCGGACTGCCATTCCGCGGCGGACGCACTCACCAGCAGCACCGTGCCGGTGGTCATCGAAGCCAGGAACGTCATGATGGCGACGACGGCGACCAGCGCGCGGCCGTGGATCGAGGCGCGCGGCACGATCGGCGACAAATTGCGCGCCTTGGCAGGAAGCGGCGGACGCTCCTGTCCGAGGTCGACCAGAACGCCGCGCTCGTCGGTCTTACTCATAGACGTGCAGCCGGCCCTGATGCAGCACGAAGCGTCGCGCCTCGTACTGGTCCATCAGGGCGATGTCGTGGGTGGCGATGATGACGGCGGTGCCCGACTTGTTGAGCTCGATGAAGAGCCGCAGCAGGCGGCGGCCGAGTGTCGGGTCGACGCTGCCGGTCGGCTCGTCCGCAAGCAACAATTGAGGTCGCGAGATCACCGCGCGCGCGATCGCGGCGCGCTGCTTCTCGCCGCCGGACAGGATCGGCGGCAGCGCGTCCATGCGGTCGCCGAGCCCGACCCAGCGCAGGAGGTCGATGACCTCCTTGCGGTAGCTCGACTCGCTGCGGCCCATGACGCGGAACGGCAGCGCCACGTTCTCATAGGTCGTCATGTGGTCGAGCAGGCGGAAATCCTGCAGCACGATGCCGATGCGCTTGCGCAGGTCGGCGATCTCGTCCTTGCTGAGCTGCGAGACGTCGTGGCCGAACAGATTGACGAGGCCGCGCGTCGGCCGGTGCGACAGGAACAACAGGCGCAGCAGCGACGTCTTGCCGGCGCCGGACGGGCCGGTGAGGAACTGGAACGAATGCGCCGGGATCTGGAAGCTGAGGTCGCGCAGGACCTCCGGCCCCAGACCGTAACGCAATCCGACATTTTCGAACCGAACCAAGCTCAGCTCCGTTCGAGAGGTGGCGCCGCGCGGCCGGCGAGGTTTCGCCGCACGCGATCAAGGGGTTGTGCGGCCGTTATGGTTTCCGGTTCGTTAACGGTCGCCCTGTAGCATTTGGGGTGCCCGGCTCTCCGCGACCGGGGCATCGTCAAGACCAGTCCGTGCATCAAGGCCCGTGTCCATGCATATCGTCTGCCCCCATTGTACGACATCCTACGCCATCAAGCTTGCCAGCCTCGGGGCGAACGGACGGACGGTCCGCTGCTCCCGCTGCAAGGAGACCTGGGTCGCCTATGCCGAGGATGCCATCGAGGAGGCCTCCGTTCCGGCCATGGCCGCGGCCAGCCAGGCCGACGACCAGTCCGACCTCGCCGATCAGTGGAACTCCTACGCCAAGGACGACAACTCCGCCGACGCGCCTGTGGTCGACAGCCCTTCGATCGCCAGCGACTGGCCGGACGAGGGCGCCAAGGAGATCGAGGACGAATGGACAGCCGCAGCCCGGGCCGCCGAGGAGGATGCCGCCGGCGCCCAGCACCAGTCCTGGTTCCGTGGCCTGTTCAGCCGCCGCGGGGCACGGGTGAAGCGTCCGGTCCCCACTGTAGCGCCACGAAAATCCTATTTCGGCCTGCCGACCGCCTGCGCCGCCATGGCCGCGCTGGTGCTGGCCCTGATCATGTGGCGCGGCGACGTGGTGCGCCTGCTGCCGCAGACGGCCGCCTTCTACAAGTTGGTCGGGCTCGACGTGAATTTGCGCGGACTGGCTTTCAAGGACGTCAAGCTTTCCAGCGAGTCCGTGGACGGTAAACAGGTGCTGGTGATCGAGGGCGTGATCGTGGGTCAGGGCAAGAAGCCGCTCGATATCCCGCGCCTGCGCTTTGCGGTGCGCGATGCGCAGGGCGCCGAGATCTACGCCTGGAACACCGTGCTGGAGCAGACCGTGCTGCAGCCCGGGGAGCGCGCCTTCTTCCGCTCGCGCCTGGCCTCGCCGCCGGCGGAGGGCCGCAATATCGACGTCCGTTTCTTCAACCGGCGCGACATTGCCGGTGGCAGCGTATAATCAGGCGCGCAGGGTCCGCGCGGGAGGTTGGCCCCAAGGGTTGGTCTGATGCCAAAAGTTCTGATCGCCGACGACGAGGATTCGATGCGCCAGCTGGTGGCGCGCGCCATCGCCATGGACGGCCACGAGACCGTGACGGCGCAGGACGGCGCCGAGGCACTGGAGATCCTGACCCGCGAGGACGGCGCGTTCGACCTCCTGCTCACCGACATCCAGATGCCCGTGATGGACGGCATCGCGCTGGCGCTGTCCGCCGCGCGCGATTTCCCCGATCTGACGATCCTGCTGATGACCGGATTTGCCGACCAGCGCGAGCGCGCGTCGAACCTGAACGCGCTGGTACATGACGTCGTGACCAAACCGTTCTCGGTCGCCGACATCCGCACCGCGGTGGCGGACGCGCTGGCGGCGAAGAAGGGCTAGCGGCAGCCACACATTCCGCCGTCATGCCCCGCGAAGGCGGGGCATCCAGTACGCGGCAGCGGATATGGCGAGAGCGAGCTCTCTAACGCCGGTCTCTGGAATACTGGATCGCCCGCCTACGCGGGCGATGACACCGAATGTGGTGTCGGCAGCGAGCGTGCCGTCAAAAATCCTTCAGCAGCCGCTCGAGATAGTCGAGCTCGATCTGCGGACGGGCGGGATCGCTCAGGCGCCGGCGGAGCTCTTCAAGGATGCGGCGCGCGCGCTGGGCGTCGATCTCGCCGGGAATCTTGACCGTGAAATCGTCGCTATAGTCCTTGCCGCGGAGCGGCCGGCCGAGCGGATCGGTCCGTTCGCCGTTGCCCGACTGGCGGCCGACGGCCTGGCCGGGACCTTCGCCATCGCCGGGCTCCGAGCCTTCGCCGTTCTGCTGCCCGCCCATGGAGTCAGCCAGGTCCTGCATGCCCTTGCGCAAGCCGTCGATGGCCTTGCCCTGCGACGTCGTCGCGCCATCCGCATCGCCTTCGCCGATCTGACTGCCGGCATCGCCCATGGCGTTTTCGGCGGCATCGAAACCGTCTTCGCCGTCCTGATCGCCGTCACCCGGCTGACCTTGTTGGCCCTGCTGTCCCTGCTGTCCCTGCTGCCCCTGCTGCTTCTGACCGCGCTGGCCCTTTTGGCCGTCCTGCGGCAGGCCCATCTCGGCGAGCTTCTTCTTCAGGGCCTCGAGCCGCTTCTTCAACTGCTCCTGCCGGTCCTGGATATCCGATCCCTCGCGCGAGGCCGAAGGATCGTTCGGATCGGGATAGAGATATTTCTCCATATCCCTGATCGCCTTGGACTGCTGGCCGATGCTCTGGTCCGAGTTCTTTTCCTTCAGGCTGTCGGCGGACTGCTTCATCGACTTGTCGGCGCTGTCGAGCAGCGCATCGAGACTCTGCTGGTCGCGTGACTGGGCGAGGCAGGTCGAAGCCGTCCAACAGGAGAGCGCGAGCACGAGAGCGGCGGTCGAAAGCCCTCCCCGCGCAGCCTTTCCGTTTCGCAAAATCGAGGTGGGCTTCATCAGCTATCTACCTCCCTGGGATTCACGCCAGGTCCTGAGCTCTTCACGCAGGGACTCCTGCTGCCTCGCCAGATCGTCGAGCTGTTCGGTGGTCGCGCCGCGGGTCTTCTGCCGCAGCTCTCTCGACTTGCGCAGGATCTCCGCGACCTTGGGCGGCAGCGGCTTGGTGCCGCGCTGACCGCGCTTGGAGTCCTTGCTTTGGCGGTCGGTTTCGTCGCGCAGTGCGTTCTGCTCGCGAAGCAGATCGTTCAGTTCGCGCGCGATCTCGTCCATCTCTCGCTGCTCGGCGCTGGGCGGGCCGGGCGGGCGTTCCAGCAAACGCGCCAGACGATCCAGCTCGCGCGCGGCGGCGTCACGATTGCCGCGCTGGATCAGCCGCTCGATCCGCTTCATCTGGTCGTCGAGGCCTATGGCCGGACGCGCCAGCGGATTGTTGCGCATCTGCTGCGCGAACTGGCGCATGTAATTGTCGAGAGCGGTCTTCAGATTGTCCATGAGCTTCTTGAGCTCTTCGTCGCTGGCGCCACGCTGAAGCGCCTGCTTGAGCGCGTCCTGGGCTGCCCGCAGCGCCTTGTCGACGTCGCTGATATTGCCGTCCTCGATCGTCACCGCCAGCGCCCACAGGCTGGCCACGACCTCGCGCAGGGAATCGTCGGTGCGCGCCGCCTCGAGCTGGCGCGCGACGCTGTGGAGGCCGAGATATTGCCCGGCCTCCGGCGTGAACATCTCGGGCGCGATCATCAGCGCGTCCAGCGCGGCGTAGACATCGGAGTTCTTGTTGGCGTCGAGCGCAAGGATGCGGCGCTGCTCGATCAGCGCGCGGGCGAGCGGCTTGGTGAACAGCCGCCCCGGCAGGCGCATGTTGAAGGGCTCGCTTTTCGCCTCGTTGCCGGCCTCGTCCTTGGCCGTGAGCGTCAGCGTGACGTCCGCGCCGGAATAGGGATCCTCGCTGAGGTCCTTCACCATCTGGCCGACGCCGTTGCGGGTGCGCGCGTTCGGCAAGGTGAGCGCGAATTGCGGCGGCTGGTACAGCGGCCGCGCGGCCTTGGTGTCAGCGTTCTTGGTGTCAGCGTTCTTGGTGTCAGCGTTCTTGGCGTCGGCGTTCTTGGTGTCGGCGTCTTGAGCGTCGGAGGGACGCAGGACGAATTGCGCCTCGGCACCGGTGACGCCGTAATCATCCTCGATCTTGTAGGAGAGCTGCAGCGCGCCGTAGGCTTGGCGCTCCGGATCTTTGGCGAGCGCGATCGTCGGCGGGCGGTCCGGTGTCGCCGTGAAGGCCCATTGCGGCTGGCCGGAGGGCGCGCGGACATGCGCGGTGCCGTCGCCGGCGATGGCGAAGTGCTTTTCGTTGGTACCCTTGGGCGTGGCCTCCGTGGGGGCGACCTCCTTGAGGCCGCCGGAGACGGCGACATCGAGACTGCCGCCGGAGGAGCGCACGATCAGGGTCGAGCCGGCCGGCACGGCGAGCGGGCCGCTCGCGGGCAGCGCCGCGGCCTCCTTGTTGGCGGCCGACAGGATGATGGGCGGCTTGCCGGTGTAGATCGGCGGGGTGACCCAGGCATCGACGCGAACATTGGTCGGGGCCAGCACACCGTTCCAGTCGAAGGCGGCCCCGAGCCGCATCGCGCGCTCGTCGCCGGCCGCGAAGTAGGTCGCAACCAGCATCACCATGACCAGCGCGCGCAACGCCCAGGGATCATGCAAGGGGAGCCTCGGGTGCGGCAGACCGGCACGGATGCGCTTGAGCGAGGCCAGCGTGCGCTCGCGCTGCGCCTGCCACAGCGCCTGCGCGACGGGGTCCTGCGAGGTCAGCGTGTCCGTGAGCGCTGTCGCCGGGCGGTGGCGGATGCCGGAGCCACGGTCGAGCCGGCCCAGAGCCTCTTCACGGCTCGGCCAGCGGAAACGAACCAGCGGGAACAACGCGGCAATCGCAGCGCCGGCGAAAATGACCAAGCCTATGGCGCGGGCGAGGAACGGCAGTGCCAGCCAGAGGCCAGCCCAGGACGCCACCAGGAATAGGCCGATCACGGTCAGCAGCCGCGCCAAATTCGGCCAGGCACGCTCCCACGCGATGGCATAGATGGCCCGATCGAGGGCCTGCGCCAGCTTGAGCCGCGACAGAGCGTCGCCGTCGCGGATCGGGTCTGACGGGTCGGGGGTGACGCCGTTCAATCAGCTCTCCAGGTTGCCCGGTGGAGAGAAGCGTACCACAACGGCAGCACTGAGGCATCCGTTCCTGTACGGGAGCGCCCCCTTTTCCCGCATAACACGAGGACGTGACTGGTCCGCAGCAACCCCGTAATTTCCGCGCCGCCACCTGAGGGAAAAAAGGAACGCCATGGACAAGAAGATGCACGACAAGGGCCTGGAAGTCCGCAAAGCGGTGCTGGGGGAAGCCTATGTCAACAACGCCCTGAAGAACGTCGACGATTTCAACCGTCCGTTCCAGGAAATGCTCAACGAATATTGCTGGGGCACGGTGTGGGGCCGCGAGGAGCTGCCGCGCAAGACCCGCAGCATGCTCAACATCGCGATGATCGCGATCCTCAACCGCCAGCACGAGTTCCGCGCGCATCTCAAGGGTGCGCTCACCAACGGCGTCAGCCGCGACGAGATCCGCGAGATCCTGATGCAGGTCGCGATCTATGGCGGCATGCCCGCCGCCGTCGACAGTTTCAGGATCGCGCGCGAGGTGTTCGCGGAGATCGACGGGAAGGCGTGAGGCCAACAAACAAAACGCAACGCATTTGCTCCGTCATTGCGAGCGAGGCGAGGCAATCCAGTAACCCTCCGCGGAGACAGCCTGGATTGCTTCGTCGCTTCGCTCCTCGCAATGACGGCGGGAGGAAATAGAACCATGGACATCGGATTCATCGGCCTCGGAAACATGGGTTTCCCGATGGCGCGGCGGCTGATCGAGGCCGGTCACAAGCTCGTCGTGTTCGACACACGCAAGGAGGTCGTCGATAAGCTCGTGGCGCGCGGCGCCACGGCTGCGACATCGGCAAAGGATGTCGCCGACCAGGTCGAGACCGTGATGGCGAGCCTGCCCTCGCTGCAGGCTTCGCTCGAGGTCGCGACTGGGGCGAACGGCGTGATCGAGGGCAAGCGCGCCAAGCGCTTCATCGACCTCTCCACCGTCGGCTCGGCGATGGCCGCGAAGATTCACGGCCTCCTGGCCAAACGCAACATCGTGCAGATCGACTGCCCCGTCTCCGGCGGCGTCGGCGGCGCCGAGAAGGGCACGCTGGCGGTGATGGTCTCGGGGCCGAAGGCGGAGTTCGAACTGCTCAAGCCCGCACTCGACGTGATCGGAAAAGTGTTCTTCATCGGCGAGAAGCCCGGCGCGGCGCAAACCATGAAGCTCGCCAACAATTTCCTGTCGGCGACTGCGATCGTGGCGACGTCGGAAGCCGTGGTGATGGGCGTGAAGGCTGGGCTCGACCCTGCCGTGATGATCGACGTCATCAATTCAGGCTCGGGCATGAACACCGCGAGCCGCGACAAGTTTCCGCGCTCGGTGCTGCCGCGCACGTTCGATTTCGGCTTCGCCACGGGGCTGATGGTGAAGGACGTCCGGCTGGCGCTGGACGAGATGAAGCAACTCGGCCTCTCGATGGAGGTGGCCGACGCCGTCGGGCACCTGTGGGAGACCGTCATCAGCACGGAAGGCGCCGAGTCCGATTTCACCGCTGCGATCAAGCCGATCGAGAAGAAGGCCGGCGTCGTGGTTGGCGGCAAGGGTGGATTGGGGGGGAAGTAACCGCACGCTCAGTCCCGTAGCCCGGATGGAGCGAAGCATAATCCGGGATTGTTGGATGATGCCAAGAGTCCCGGATTACGCTGCGCTTCATCCGGGCTACGGCACCGCAACTGACGCGCGAGTTTCTCAAAAATTTCGCGACGTCTCCATTCACCCTTGAGTTGTATTCTTTGTAAGTTATCCTGTCCGCCCTACACGACTGCATAAAAATCAGGGAGGACGGAATGAAGCGTCATCGACACTTACTTGTCGGTGCGACCATGGCCCTGTTTGCCTGTGTCGCACTCGGTACTTCGCCCGCAATGGCGACGGCGTGCACCAATCTTCGATCCTTGCAACTGCAGCACACGGTGATCAATTCGGCGGACGACAACACGACCGGCACCTTCGTCCCGCCTGGTTCGAGCCCGATCACCAATCTTCCGGCGTTTTGCCGCGTCACCGCAACGCTGGTGCCGACTTCGGATTCCAATATCAGGATCGAAGTCTGGCTGCCCGAAACGACGTGGAACGGCAGATTCCTCGGCACCGGCGGCGGCGGCTTCCAGGGCGTGATCACCTATAACTCGCTCGCCCTCGGCATCCAGGGCGGCTTTGCCGCGACCAACAGCGATCTCGGCACCGGGTCTTCGGGATGCAGCCCGCTGTTCTGCGGCTCGGCCGGCAACATGGGCAATCCTCTCGCCATTCAATTCGGCGATCCCGCGAGCCCCTCGACCGGCCTGTTCGGGCATCCCGAGCGGATCAAGGATTTCGGCTACCGCGCGATCCATCTGATGACCGTGCGCGGCAAGGAAATCGCCAACGCGTTCTACGGGCACCAGCCGCAAAGGGCCTATTTCGCCGGCTGCTCCACCGGCGGCCAGAACGCGCTGATGGAGGCGCAGCGCTTCCCCAACGACTATGACGGCATCCTGGCGGGCGCAGCCGCGTTCAACCGCACCCACCTGCACATGGCCGGCCTCTATGGCTGGCAGAACGCGCATGCGAGCCCCGGCCGCTTCATCCAGGCCGGCCAGATGACGCTGATCAACCAGGCCGTGCTCAAGCAGTGCGTCGGCCGGGACGGCGGCGCCAAGACCGATCAATTCCTGACCGATCCGCGCGACTGCCGTTTTGATCCGAAGGTCCTGCTCTGCACCGGCGGCAACGCGCCGCCCGCCTGCCTGACCTCCGAGCAGGTCACGACCATGCAGCGCTATTACGGCGGCACGAACGACCCGGTGAACGGGCAGATCATCAATCCGGGCTCCCAGCGCGGCAACGAGACCGACGACATCCTCGCACTCGGCCTCGCGTTCCAGGAACGGTTGCCCGAGCCGGCCTTCGACGGCCTGTTCTACTGGGTGTTCGGGCCGAGCTTCGGCTACCCATCAAGCGCGACCAACTTTGCCAATTTCGACTTCCACCACGACATCGCCAAGGTCGATAACCAGCTTGCCGCAGTGCTGAACGCGACCAGCACGGATCTCAGCGAATTCAGGGAGCATGGCGGCAAGCTGCTGATGTATCACGGCTGGGCCGACCCGCTGATTCCGTCACAGAGCAGCATCAACTATTTCCTCGCGCTGGTGGGGGATGAAGCCCAGGGGCTCCAACCGGTCGGCTTCTTCGATCATGGCAATGGCAATCCGGCGCTGCAGCGGACCCAGAGCTACGCACGGCTGTTCATGGTGCCCGGGCTGTATCACTGCTCGGGCGGACCCGGCCCCAACACGTTCGATGCGCTCACACCGCTGGTTAAATGGGTCGAGGCCGGGGTCCCGCCGGAAACGATCCTCGCCACGAAATTCGTCGATGACACACCACCTGCGGTGCAGATGACCCGGCCGCTCTGCGTCTTCCCCAAGGTCGCAAAGTACAACGGCAGCGGCAGCACCAGCGCTGCCGCGAACTTCACCTGCGTCACTGACGAGAACGATTTCAACCAGAAGCCGGCGCCGAAATACGGGCCGTGAAATGAGCAACGCCGGTGAGCATAGGCTCGCCGGCGTTTTACCGGGTCCCGTAGCCCGGATGGAGCGAAGCGCAATCCGGGGCCTTGGGCCGCAGAGAGACTGTCCCGGATTTCGCTGCGCTCCATCCGGGCTACGACATCACAGCCACGGCGCCGGCGTGTCCATCGCAATGAGCTGCTCGACCTCGATGCGCGGGCGCACCACCGCGTATTGATCGCCCTTCACCAGCACCTCGGGCACCAGCGGCCGCGTGTTGTAGGTGCCGGCCTGCACCGCGCCATAGGCACCGGCGGTCATGATGGCGATCAGATCGCCCGGCTTCGGCGTCGGCAGGGTGCGGTCGAGCGCGAGATAGTCGCCAGTCTCGCAGACTGGGCCGACGACGTCGGCCATGATCGTGGCGGCATCCCTCGCCGGCTGCGTCACCGGCAGGATGTCGTGATGCGCCTCATACAGCGTCGGGCGGATCAGATCGTTCATCGCGGCGTCGATGATGACGAAATTCTTGCCATCGCCGTGCTTCACGTAAATCACCTTGGCGACGAGGATGCCGGCATTGCCGACGATCATGCGGCCCGGCTCGAACATCAGCGTGCAGCCGAGATTGTGGCTGACGCGCTTGACCATGGCGGCATAGGCGTCGGGCGCCGGTGGCGCCTCGCGGTCCATGTAATAGGGAATGCCGAGGCCGCCGCCGAAATCGACGTGGCTGATGTCGTGGCCGTCGCTGCGCAGCGTCTGCACGAATTCGGAGAGGATGCGGAACGCGGTCTCCATCTTGGAGAGATCGGTGATCTGGCTGCCGATATGCACGTCGGTGCCTGTTACCTTGATCCCGGGCAGCTTGGCGGCGCGGGCATAGACCTCGCGGGCATAGGCGATCGGAATGCCGAACTTGTTCTCGGACTTGCCGGTCGAGATCTTCGCATGCGTGCCGGCATCGACGTCGGGATTGACGCGCACGGAGATGCGCGCCGTCTTGCCCATCTCGGTCGCGAGGCGCGACAGCAGTTCGAGCTCGGGCTCGGATTCGACGTTGAGGCAGAGAATGTCGGCGGCCAGCGCCGCGCGCAGCTCGGTCTCGGTCTTGCCGACGCCGGAGAACAGGATCTTGCTTGCGGGGATGCCGGCCGCGAGCGCACGCTTCAGTTCGCCACCGGAGACGACGTCCGCGCCGGCGCCGAGCTTGGCCAGCGTGCGCAGCACCGACTGGTTGGAGTTCGCCTTCATGGCGTAGCAGACCAGCACCTTCTCGCCGGCAAAGGCGTCGGCGAAGACGCGGTAGTGCCGCTCGAGCGTTGCGGTCGAATAGCAGTAGAACGGCGTGCCGACGGTCGCGGCCAGCTCGGACAGGTTCACCGCCTCGGCGTGCAGCACGCCGTTGCGGTAGTCGAAATGATTCATGGCGTCGGCTCAGTTTGTCCCCAGCCTACCGGCTGGGTCTGTCGTCCAGGAGCGGGTCGAGAATAAACGATTTCTTGCTGCCCTTGGGCGCCGCGGGGCCGGCTTCCGCACCATAGGTGGGGTTGAACACGCTCGGCGTTCTCTGGGCTTCGATCTCGGTGTCGGTGGGCGCGGCGATGTTGGCCGTGGACGCGCTCGAGGCGGTCGGCGGCAGATCCAGCGGGCCCTTGCGGCCGCAGCCGGCCAGCGCGAGCGCCGTCAGGCTCAAGACAATGATGGCCCACCCCGAGCCGGCCGGGCGAAACTTTGACGTCACGACGAGATCCCCACTACGCGGGCTGCACCATACAGAGATTGGCGCGCTCTGGCGAGAGCCGGATGACCATGAAACATAAGCGAAATTTTGCCCTCAGCCCTATTTCCGCTCTTTTTCCAGCCGCTTCGCCCAGGCCTTGGCCTGGGAGGCCACGTTCTTCGGCGCGGTGCCGCCGAAGCTGGTCCGGCTCTTCACCGACGATTCGACCGAGAGCACGCCGAGCACGTCCTTGGTGATCTTGGGCTCGATCGCCTGCATCTCCTTCAGCGGCAGCTCGTGCAGCGCCATCTCGCCCTCGGCGGCCTTGGCGACGATGCGGCCGGTAACGTGGTGGGCCTCGCGGAACGGCATCTTCAGCGTCCGCACCAGCCAGTCGGCAAGGTCGGTCGCGGTGGCGTAGCCCTCGCCGGCGGCGGCCTTCATCTTGGCCTCGTCGGGGACGAGATCGCGGACCATGCCGGTCATGGCGCGGATCGCCAGCGACAGCGCGGCAAAGCCCTCCATCGCGCCCTGCTTGTCCTCCTGCATGTCCTTTTGATAGGCGAGCGGCAGGCCCTTCATCACGATCAGGAGACCGTTGAGCGCGCCGATGACGCGGCCGGTCTTGGCGCGCACCAGCTCGGCGGCATCTGGATTGCGCTTCTGCGGCATGATCGACGAACCGGTGGTGAACTTGTCGCTGAGGCGGACCAGCCCCACCAGCGGCGAGGTCCAGATCACGATCTCCTCGGCAAAACGTGACATGTGCACGGCGCAGATCGAGGCCGCAGACAGCGTCTCCAGCACGAAGTCACGGTCGGAGACCGCATCGAGCGAATTCGCCATCGGCCGGTCGAAACCGAGCGCCTTCGCGGTGGCATGGCGGTCGATCGGGAACGAGGTGCCGGCAAGCGCAGCGGCGCCGAGCGGCGATTCATTGAGCCGCTTGCGCGCATCCTGGAAACGGCCGCGGTCGCGCGCGGCCATCTCGACATAGGCGAGCAGATGGTGACCGAAGGTGACAGGCTGCGCGGTCTGCAGGTGCGTGAAGCCGGGCATCACGGTCGCGGCATGTTCCAGCGCGCGATTGACCAGCGCGGCCTGGAACGCGGCGAGCGCCGCGTCGGTCTCATCGAGAACGTCGCGAACATAGAGGCGGAAGTCGGTCGCGACCTGGTCATTGCGCGAGCGCGCGGTGTGCAGGCGCCCGGCCGCCGGGCCGATCAGCTCCGACAGGCGGCTCTCGACATTCATATGGATGTCCTCGAGCGCGCGCTTGAACGTGAAGCCGCCCTTCCCGATCTCTGACAGAATCGTGTCTAGACCCTTGCCGATATTTTTCGCATCAGAGGCCGTGATGATGCCCTGGCTGGCCAGCATCGCGGCGTGGGCCTTGGACGCGGCAATGTCCTGGGCGAACAGGTGACGATCGACGTCGATGGAGACGTTGATCTCTTCCATGATCTCATCGGGACGTTCCGAGAACCGGCCGCCCCACATCTTGTTGCTCATGATCCCCTGCTCGCGCCTTGCCTTGCCGCACATTTGCTGGCCGCAGCCAGCCGTATTAAGAGGCCCCTGATAGCCATATCTGCGACCGGATGACAAACGATATGCTCGACAAGAAGCCCTCCGCCACGCGCCGGATCCCCCTCGTCATCGCCACCGTGGCGGTTGGAGGGCTGGCCGGCTTCGCCGCGCTGTACGGGCTGGGCCTGAGCCGGGCGCCCTCAGGCGATCCGACCTGCAAGCCGGCGGTGGCAACGGCGCAGAAACTCGCCCCGCTCGCCCATGGCGAGCTGGCCGCCCTGACCATGGCGAGCGCGCCCTTGAAGCTGCCCGACCTCACCTTCGAGGATGCCGACGGCAAGCCGAAGAAACTGTCCGATTTCCGCGGCAAGACGCTGCTGGTGAACCTCTGGGCCACCTGGTGCGTGCCCTGCCGCAAGGAGATGCCGGCGCTGGACGAGCTCCAGGGCAAGCTGTCGGGCCCGAATTTCGAGGTGGTGGCGATCAATATCGACACCCGCGATCCCGAGAAGCCCAAGACCTTCCTGAAAGAGGCCAATCTGACCCGGATCGGCTATTTCAACGACCAGAAAGCCAAGGTTTTTCAGGATCTTAAGGCAATAGGCCGGGCGCTGGGGATGCCGACTTCGGTGCTGGTCGACCCGCAGGGATGCGAGATCGCGACGATCGCTGGGCCGGCAGAATGGGCGAGCGAGGATGCGCTCAAGCTGATCCGGGCCGCGACGGGCAAGGCCGCCGCATCGCTCTAGAGATCAGGCGGTGACGTTGAGGTTGCCGCCGACGCCGGGGCCGACATTGGCGAGCGAGGGCTGACCGGCGCCCAGCAGCGTCAGGACGGTGGATTTCTCCATGTCCATGTTCTGCTTGGTCAGCGTCGCCGCAATATTCGACTGCAGCGCGCCTTGCTGAGCGGCCAGCATGGTGCTGACCATCGCCATCATGTCCATTACGCGAACCCTCGTACCGGGCCGGACACTAGGGCGGATGGGTTAACGCGACATGAATTGTCACAGTAACGGCGCTGTCCGTGTCCCGGACGCGGCGCGGCACCATAAGCGCGTTCACGCGCGTCTTCGACGCACTATGGTGACGCACCGCAGAGCCCGGACCCATGACTCAGCTTGCTAGGACTCAGCTTGCGCGCGGCTTCTAGGCCCCGGCTCTGCAGCGCATCGCTGACGCGCTGCGCAGCGTCCGGGGCACGAGACCGCCTTAACGTGTCGGAACCGGCTTGGCGCCGCGGTAGTCGTAGAAGCCGCGCTGGGTCTTGCGGCCGAGCCAACCGGCCTCGACGTATTTCACCAGCAGCGGGCACGGGCGGTACTTGGAGTCGGCAAGGCCCTCGTGCAGCACCTGCATGATCGACAGGCAGGTGTCGAGGCCGATGAAATCGGCAAGCTCCAGCGGGCCCATCGGATGGTGGGCACCGAGCTTCATCGCCGCGTCGATCGCCTCGACATTGCCGACGCCTTCATACAGCGTGTAGATCGCCTCGTTGATCATCGGCAGCAGGATGCGATTGACGATGAAGGCCGGGAAATCCTCGGAGACCGCGACCTGCTTGCCGAGCTTGGCGACGAATTCCTTGGAGGCCTCGAAGGTCGAATCGTCGGTGGCGATGCCGCGAATCAGCTCGACCAGCTCCATCAGCGGCACCGGATTCATGAAGTGAATGCCGATGAAGCGCTCGGGCCGGTCGGTGGCGGCGGCAAGCCGGGTGATCGAGATCGAGGACGTATCGGAGGCGACGATCGCCTCGGGCTTCAGCACCGCGCAGAGCTCGTGAAAGATCTTGCGCTTGACCTCTTCCTTCTCGACCGCGGTCTCGATCACGAGGTCGCAGTCGGCGAGGTCGTCGAGCTTCTCGGCCAGCGAGATGCGCGCCATCGCCTTGGTCTTGTCGTCCTCGGTCACCGCCTTCTTGGAGACCTGGCGCGCCAGATTGCCGTTGATGGTGGCCATGCCCGATTTGAGCCGGTCGGCCGAGACATCGTTGAGCACCACGTCGAAGCCGGCAAGCGCGGCAACATGCGCGATGCCATTGCCCATCTGACCCGCGCCGATCACGCCGACCTTCTTGATCACTGCCGCCATAATGTCATCCACCGGAACGGCGCGCATGTCGCGCCTGCTACCCCCAGAGCCGGGAGGTCTGATTTGACCAGGAGCCTGATTTAATCAGAACCCGGGCTCGAAACCTAGATTGGATCGCTCCCCCGGCGTGCCCCACGCCAAAGAAAACGCCTCGAAAAAGAAAAACCGGCCGGAGTTTATACCTCCGGCCGGCGTTTTTAGCGGTTTTTACTTGCCGAGCTTGGCGAGTTCGGCGGTCAGCTCAGGAACCGCCTGGTAGAGGTCGGCGACCAGGCCGTAATCGGCCACCTGGAAGATCGGCGCGTCCTCGTCCTTGTTGATCGCGACGATCACCTTGGAGTCCTTCATGCCCGCCAGATGCTGGATCGCACCGGAGATGCCCACGGCGACATAGAGCTCGGGGGCCACGACCTTGCCGGTCTGGCCGACCTGCCAGTCGTTCGGCGCATAGCCGGCGTCCACCGCCGCACGCGAGGCACCGACACCGGCGCCGAGCTTGTCGGCGAGCGGCTCGATGTATTTGGCGAAGTTCTCGCGGCTCTGCATGGCGCGGCCACCGGAGACGATGATCTTCGCCGAGGTCAGCTCGGGGCGGTCGCTCTTGGCGACTTCCTCGCCGACGAAGGACGACAGGCCCGGATCGGCCGCAGCGGCGACGCTCTCGACCGGCGCGCTGCCGCCCTCGCCCGCAGCGGCGAAGGTGGAGGTGCGGACCGTGATGACCTTCTTTGCGTCCTTCGACTTCACCGTCTGGATGGCGTTGCCGGCATAGATCGGACGCTCATAGGTGTCGGGCGCGACCACCTTGATGATCTCCGAGACCTGCATGACGTCGAGCAGGGCTGCGACGCGGGGCATCACGTTCTTGAAGCGCGAGGTCGCGGGCGCGACGATCGCGTCATAGGACGGGGCCAGCGAGACGATCAGCGCGGCCAGCGGCTCGGCGAGATCGTGCCCGTAGGCCTCGCCGTCGGCGAGCAGCACCTTCTTCACGCCGGCAAGCTTGGCAGCGGCGTCCGCCGCGGCCTTGGCGTTTTGACCAGCCACCAGCACCTCGACGTCGGCGCCGAGCGCGGCGGCCGCGGTCAGGGCCTTGTTGGTCGCATCCTTCAACGACGCATTGTCGTGTTCGGCAATCAGCAGCGTCGTCATCAGAGCACCCCGGCTTCGTTCTTGAGTTTCGACACCAGCTCGGCGACGTCCTTGACCTTGACGCCGGCCTTGCGGCCCGCGGGTTCAGTCGTCTTGAGAACCTCGAGGCGCGCGGCAACGTCGACGCCGTAATCGGCGACGGTCTTCTCCGCGATTGGCTTCTTCTTCGCCTTCATGATGTTCGGCAGCGAGGCATAGCGCGGCTCGTTGAGACGCAGATCGGTGGTGACGATCGCCGGTCCCTTGAGCTTCACGGTCTGCAGGCCGCCGTCGACTTCGCGGGTGACCTTGAAGTCGCTGCCTTCGACTTCGAGCTTCGAGGCGAAGGTTGCCTGCGACCAGCCGAGCAGCGCGGCCAGCATCTGGCCGGTCTGGTTCGAGTCGTCGTCGATCGCCTGCTTGCCGAGAATGATGAGGCCCGGCTGCTCTTCTTCAGCAACCTTCTTCAGGATCTTGGCGACAGCGAGCGGCTCGACGGTGCCCTCGGCCTTCACCAGGATGCCGCGATCGGCGCCCATGGCGAGACCAGTGCGGATCGTCTCCGACGCCTGCGCAGGTCCAATGGAGACCACCACGACCTCGGTCGCCTTGCCGCCTTCCTTCAGGCGCAGCGCTTCCTCGACCGCGATTTCGTCGAACGGGTTCATCGACATCTTGACGTTGGCGAGTTCAACGCCCGATCCATCGCTCTTGACGCGGACCTTGACGTTGTAATCGACCACCCGCTTTACCGGCACTAAGACCTTCATCGATCCTCTTTCACTCAATTTAGTAGGGGGGCTATTGAACTGGCGCGGAACCTAAAGGCCTGATCCGGCCCGGTCAACGCGCGACAGGGCCAAATTTTAGACCTTAGAAATGCGCCGCTCAATGGGTCTGCGACCCTTGGGGTCAGCGATTCTGGCCCGGAACCCAGAGCACGTCGCCGGCTCCGTTATGGTTAGCGGCGCGGCTGGCCACGAACAGGAAGTCCGACAGACGGTTCATATACTGGATGCCAGCGGCGCCGACGGGCTCGCCTGGGCGTGCCGCCAGTTCCACCATCGCGCGTTCCGCCCTGCGGCAAATCGTGCGGGCGACGTGGAGGTAGGCGGCGGCCGGCGTGCCGCCCGGCAGCACGAAGGAGGTCAGCGGCGCCAGCTTGTCGTTGAGTGCGTCGATGTCGTGCTCGAGCCGCTCGACCTGGCTCGCCACGACGCGCAGCCGCTCCGCCCTTTTAGTTCCTTCGCCCTCGCGCTCGGGCACCGCGAGATCGGCGCCGAGATCGAACAGATCGTTCTGGATGCGACCGAGCATCGCGTCGAATTCGGGCATGTCATGGGTGTGCAGCCGCACCACGCCGATCGCGGCGTTGGTCTCGTCCACAGTACCATAGGCCTCTATGCGCAGATCGTATTTCGGACGGCGCTCGCCCGAGCCGAGCGCTGTCGTGCCGTCGTCACCGGTCTTCGTATAAATGCGGTTGAGCACGACCATGTTAGCGCCCCATCGCCCAGACCGCGATCATCGCGATGACGATCGCTACGAATTGAAGCAGCACGCGCCAGCGCATCAGCTTCTGCGAGGTGTTGGGCGAGCCGCCGCGCATCATGTTGACGAGACCGAGCAGCAGCACCAACGCCACAGCGCCGGCTGCCACCGGCAGGATGAAAGTACTCAGGATAGATGCCATCGGCGGTAGATAACACCGTGCGCGCCGGTCCGCCATGGCGTTGGCGATCTGGCTTTTGCGCCAAGAATATCAGAAGCTCATGAGATGATTTCCGATTTGCGTCCGTCTCCGGCCTTGTTCGCCTCCCCCTGCCTGCGGGGAGAGGCAGCCGTACGGGGCAAGCCGTGAAGGCCATCCGCACCATCTACGTCGTCGTGGAGGACGCGTTCTACACGTTCCTGGCCGATGACGGCTGGGCGATCGCGAGCCATATCGCGCTGTCGACGCTGATGGCGCTGTTCCCGTTTCTGATCGTGCTGACCTCGCTCGCCGGCTTCTTCGGCTCCAAGGAACTGGCCGACCAGGCCGCGAGCCTGATGCTCCAGATCTGGCCACAGCAGGTCGCCGACTCGCTCTCCGGCGAGATTCACGACGTGCTGACCACCACCCGCACCGGCGTGCTGACGATCGGCGCAGTGTTGTCGGTCTATTTCGCTTCGAACGGCGTCGAGGCGCTCAGGGTCGCGCTCAACCGCGCCTATGCGGTGGTGGAGATGCGGCGCTGGTACTGGCTGCGGCTGGAATCGATCGGCTACACGCTGGTCGCGGCCGTCACTGCGCTCGCCATGGCGTTCCTGATCGTGCTCGGCCCGCTCTTCATCGAGGCGGCGCGGCGGCACATTCCGCTGTTCGTCGAATCCAACGAAAGCATCCTCACCTGGTTGCGCTACGGCATCACCATTGCCGCACTGGTGGTGGCGCTGTTCATCCTGCACGCCTGGCTGCCGGCGGGACGGCGCAGCTTTTTCCAGATCCTGCCCGGCATCGTCTTCACGATGGTGGCCTCACTGATCTCGGGCGTCGTGTTCGGCCAGTACCTGGCGCGCTTCGCCAATAATTACGTGACGATGTATGCGGGGCTCGCCTCGGTGATCATCGCGCTGGTGTTTCTGTATTTCATCGCCGCGATCTTCGTTTACGGCGGCGAGCTCAACGCCGCGATCATCAAGTCGCGGCTTCCTCACGGCGTTTCGCTTCAAGCAGCGCAGTCGCTAAAGCCCGGGGCGACACAGGCTTGACCAGGAAGGCGTCGGCGCCGGCCTCGCGCGAGGCGGCCTCGTCCTCGCCGCGGCCGGAGACGCCGATGATCGGGATCTGAGCCAGCGGCGGCGCCATGGTGCGGATCCGCCTGATCGCCTCGACGCCGTCGATGCCCGGCAGCACCATGTCCATCAGCACTGCGTCGAAGGCGCCCTGCTCCAGCCGGTTCACGGCATCCTCGCCGCGCCCGATGAACTCGGCATGATGGCCGAGCTCGGTCAGAATGGTGTTGAGCACGACGCGGCCGAACGGATTGTCCTCGACGCTGAGCACGCGGAGCGCGGCCACGGCATCTGCCTCGGCCTGGCCCTTCGACTTGCGGGACTTGCCCGAGCCCGTCGCGTCCACGGACACCGTCAATGTGAACGTGGCGCCGCCTCCGCGGCGCGGCGCCACCGTGATGTCGCCGCCCATCGCGCGCGCCAATTGCTTCACCGAGGACAGCCCGAGCCCGGCGCCGCCGAAGCGCGAGGCGATGGTGACATTGGCCTGAGTGAACGGGCGGAACAGCCGCTTGATCTCGGCCATGGCGAGGCCGATGCCGCTGTCGGAGACCGAGAAGGCGACGCCGACCCTGCCCTTCGCCCTGTCGGTCTTCCTGCCCTTGGCGGGGCGCCAGGGCGCGACCGCGAGCGCGACGCCGCCCTGGTCGGTGAACTTCACGGCGTTGTCGATCAGGTTTTCCAGCGCGGCGCGCAGGCGGACGGGATCGCCGACCACCAGCCCCGGCAGCTTGTCGGAGATCTCGACCTGGGCCTGCAGGCCCTTGGCCGCGGCGCGGCCGGCCAGCGAGTCGCCGGCGCTGCGGGCCAGCGTCCTGAGGTCGAACAGGTCCTGCCGCAGACTATTTCCGCCTGTGCCGGTGCGGGCCGCGTCCACAAACAGCGTGGCAAGGCTCGCCAGATGCTCGGCGCCGGCCTTGATGGTGTCGGCCCAGCGCCGCTCCCGCTCGCCGAGATCGGAGGTCGCGAGCAGGTCGCTGATGGCGAGAATTCCGGTGAGGGGGGTGCGGACCTCATGGGCAAAGGCGGCGAGCGCGGCCTGGACGACGTCGGGCGTAACCGCCCTGGTGCTACGCTTGCGCACCTTCGCGGCCGGCCCGGACCGCTTCCGAACCACCCGTTTGGACGTCCGCGTAGTGCGCGCTGCGCGCGTTTTCGCCGCCATAACTCCCCTTCGAAGTATCCCCTTCGAACCCCGGGCCGTCGGGCAAGCATCGCACGGGGGAACCCCCGGAGTCACGGCGGCGTTTTGCTAACCCCCAGAGAAACTTGATCTAATCCCACCAACTGACGGATACCGGCCGGCGAGGTACCGGCGGAACGCAACTCCCGCAGACCGGTCGAGCCGCTCGATTTCGACAGCTTCCGCCCCGCCTCGTCCCGAATCAGGGCGTGGTGACGGTAGGCGGGTTCCGGCAGACCGAGCAGGGTTTGCAGCAGGCGGTGGACCGAACTGGCGTGAAACAGGTCCTGGCCACGGACGACCTCGCTGACGCCCTGGAGCGCGTCATCGACGACGACGGACAGATGGTAGCTGGTCGGCGTCTCCTTGCGGGCCAGGATGACGTCGCCCCAGGCCTCGGGCCGCGCCGGGACGATGCCGAGCTCGCCATCGGGTCCCTCGCCCAGTTCCTGCCAAGTCAGGCCGGCGAGATGCTGACAGGCCGCCGCCATGTCGAGCCGCAAGGCGTAGGGCGCACCGGAATCGATCAGGCGGGTCCGCTCGTCCGCAGACAGTGATTTGGCGTGACCGGGATAGAGCGGCGCGCCGTCGGGATCGCGGGACCACGGCCCGTCGGCCTCGCGCGCGGCCACGAGCCTTGCGATCTCGGCGCGGCTTTCGAAAGCGGGATAGACGAGGCCGAGCGCGGAGAGTTTTTCCAGCGCGGCGCGATATTCGGCGAGATGCTCCGACTGCCGCCGCACCGGTGTCTCCCAGGCAATCCCGAGCCAGGCGAGATCCTCGTAGATCGCCGCCTCATAGTCCGGCCGGCAGCGCGTCGCGTCGATGTCCTCGATCCGCAGCAGCAGCCGCCCGCCGGTCTCGCGCGCGCGGTCGAAGTTCAGCAGCGCCGAATAAGCGTGGCCCAGATGCAGGAAGCCGTTCGGGCTGGGCGCAAATCGGAAAACGGGTGGCATCAGCCGAGCCGGAACGGAATTGTGGCGCCGTTCTCGCGTTCAATCCGCTCCACCACGCCACGGTAAAACTGCTCGGCCCGAAGGATCATCTCTTCCGATGCACTTCCTGCACCTGCCTCGAACTGCCCGCGGGCAAGCTCGAATTCCGAATCGATGAAGCCAGCCACCGCGCGCGGCAACGGCGCCGAGCCAAGCTCGTGCGTGATGGCCTTCTGCGCCATGAGATCAGCGATCTCCGCTTTCAATTCGGCCGGCGGATCGCACTCCGCCATGAGGGTTGGGAAATTCATCGGCGCGACGGCTTCCGCGGGATGCAAGCGCAGCCAGCGCAAGGCGGCGGCAGGCCGAAGCGCATAGAAGATCTTCTTTTGCGGAACGCTGGTCCCATCGCCGAAATAGACCCGACGCTGACGCTCGCCGAGATGAAGATAGTGACGGCAGACGGCCTCCCGGCTCGCGGCCTCTCTCGCAAATGCCAGAAAATCATCGCGAAACCATGCGTGCCCCCGGTAGACGACAGGTGAGCACAGCCACTCCACGATCACCGCATTGCCCTTCAACAGGAGCTGCAGCGCCTTTCGCAAATCCCATCCATTGGCATCGAGATCTCCCTCGAACGGGAGTTCGATGACATCGCGACTTGTCCACGGCGTAATGTGATCCACCGCCCGGCGCACATAGACGAAGCGGCAGTCATAGTCGCTGTCGGGCGAGGCAAAGCCCCAGGCCCGGCTGCCGCTTTCAATCGCCAGTGGCAGGAAGACGCGATGCTCAATGGTGACACGGTCCAGCATGGCATCGATCAGGGCGACTTTCTCGCCGTCCATCTCCACAGGAATATGTCTCAAACTCATCCAGCACTTCCAGGATCGCGATAGTATGGTCTTAGTCTTATCGTCCCTAGCCGTCCACAGGACGCGAATTCCGCATCGCCTCGAGCCGGTGTCATCATGACCATCCACCTCGAAACCCAGTCGGATCTCGAAGAGGCCGTCCATGCGCTGATCAAGCGCGATCCGCGCCTCAAGCCCGTGCTCGAGATCGCGGGCATGCCGGCGCTGCGGCGGCGTGAGCCGGGCTTTACGGGGCTCGCTCACATCGTCTGCGGGCAGCAGCTCTCGACGGCGAGCGCGGCGGCGATCTGGGGGCGGCTGTCGGCGGCGTTCGATCCGCTCGACCATGACGCGGTGCGCCGCGCCCGCACCGACCGGCTGGGGCGGCTCGGCCTTTCCGCCGCCAAGATCAAGACGCTGAAGCATCTCGCGCGCGAGATCACCGCGCAGCGGCTGAACCTCGACGTGCTCGCGGAGGAGGACGCTGACGCCGCGCATCACACGCTGATCTCGCTGCCCGGCATCGGGCCGTGGACCGCGGACGTCTATCTGCTGTTCTGCCTCGGCCATGGCGATGCCTGGCCGGCCGGCGACCTCGCCGTGCAGGAGGGCATCAAGATCGGCCTTGGCCTGCAGGCGCGGCCGACGGAGAAGCAGATGGCGCCGCTCGCCGAACCCTGGCGTCCGCTGCGCGGCGCGGCCGCGCATTTGTGGTGGAGCTATTATCGTGCGGTGAAGAAGCGCGAGGGCGTGCTCGCCGGATCGAACTAGCCGCGCAACCGCTCGCGATCGGCCCGGGCACATTCGGCCACGAAATCGATCACGGCGCGCACCGCGGACAGCTCGACCAGGTCGGGATGGGCGAGCAGCCAGAGATCGGCGACGCTGGCGAGCTTTTGCGGCGCGACGCGCACGAGGTCCGGATAGCTCTCCGCGACGAAGCACGACAGCGCGGAGATTCCGATTCCCGCGCGCACCGCCGCCAGCATGTCGCCCTGCGACGAGCAGCGCATCACCACGGTGCCCTGGCGCGTGATCGTATCGCTCCAGCGCGCCAGCTGTGCGTTGGAATCCTGATCGGCGAAACCGATGACGCTATGCCCCTTCCACTCGCCGCTCCGCTCCGGCAGGGACCGGCCGGCGGCGTAGTCGCGCGAGGCGTAGAAGCCGGTGCCGAGGCGGCCGATCTTGCGACCGACCAGATTTTCCTCGCCGCTGTCGACGGGGCGCAACACGACGTCGGCCTCCCGTCGCCGCACGCTGGCCGGAAACGGATGGGTGATGATCTCGAGCCGGATGTGGTCATGCGCGCCCAGAAAGGATCGCAGCCGCGGCATCAGCCAGTGCGAGGCCAGCGTCGCGCCGATCGAGAGCTTGACCGTGCCACGCGCCTTGCGGCCGCCCGCGCCAACCGCGGCCTCGGCCCGGAGCGCGGCAGCCGCCATCGCCTCGGCATGCTCGCGCAGCGTCCGGCCGTCGGCGGTGAGCACAAATCCCTCCGCCGCACGCGCCAACAGCTTGGTGCCGAGCTGTGCCTCCAGCGCGGCGATCTTGCGGCTGACGGTCGGATGGCTGGCGTGCAGCCGCCGCGCCGCAGCGGTGAAGCTGCCGGTGTCGGCGACTGCGACGAAGGTCTTGCAGAGATCCCAATCCACCGGCGGCCCCGTACAAAATTGAATATGCACGTGTTCAATATTGAACGATCCGCTCCCGGCCGTCCAACCCTATAGTGGGGGCAAATGCGCAGGCGGCGGACATTCCGCCGGCGCGAAAATCGACATGGAAGCGCTCACCTCCGGCCGGCAGGCCGTGATGTGCGTTGTCAGGAGGATCGGATGGCACTGCCTGCTCTGCTCAAGAACAATCTGGAGCTACCCGTCGTCGGCTCGCCTCTCTTCATCGTCTCCGGACCGGAGCTGGTGATCGCCCAGTGCAAAGCCGGCGTGGTCGGCTCGTTTCCGGCGCTCAACGCCCGTCCGGTCGAGAAGCTCGACGAATGGCTGAGCCGCATCGAGGACGAGCTCGGCGAATACAAGTCGCTCAATCCCGGCAAGAAGGTCGCGCCCTACGCCGTCAACCAGATCTGCCACGCCTCCAACGACCGGCTGATGAAGGACATGGAGACCTGTGTGAAGCACAAGGCGCCCATCATCATCACCTCACTGCGTCCGCCCGCGGAGATCGTCGAGGCCGCACACTCCTATGGCGGGCTGGTGTTCCACGACGTCATCAACGTCAAGCATGCGCGCAAGGCCGCCGAGCAGGGCGTCGACGGATTGATCCTGGTCTGCGCCGGCGCCGGCGGTCATGCCGGCACGCTGTCGCCCTTCGCGCTGGTACGCGAGGTCAAGCAATGGTTCGACGGCGCGATCCTGCTGTCGGGCGCGATCAGCGACGGCTACGGCATCGCCTCCGCGCTGACACTGGGCGCCGACCTCGCCTATATGGGCACGCGCTTCATCGCGACGCAGGAGGCCAATGCCGACCAAGCCTACAAGGCGGCTTTGACGCAGCACGCCGCGCACGACATCGTCTACACCAATTTGTTCACCGGCGTGCACGGCAATTATCTCGGCCCGTCGATTGCGGCCGCCGGGCTTGATCCGGACAATCTCCCGGTCGCCGACAAGACGAAGATGAATTTCGGCTCCGGCGGCAACATGAAATCCAAGGCGTGGCGCGACATCTGGGGATCGGGTCAGGGCATCGGCCAGATCCTGGATGCGCCGCCGGTCGCCGAGCTCGTCGACCGGATGAAGAACGAGTTCGATCAGGCGCGACAGGACTTCCTGCTGCGCGCCAGCGCCTGACGTCTCGGATTGACAACAAACGACAGGAGGACACCATGATGCGGGCAGCCGCTCTGCTTGGCGTTGCATTGCTGACTTTGGTCGTCGGCTCCGCCGGCGCCGACGATATCCGGATCGGACAGACCTTGCCCTATAGCGGTCCGGCCTCGGGCTTCGGCGCCATCGGCCGCACCCAGGAGGCCTTCTTCGAGAAGATCAACGCCGAGGGCGGCATCAGCGGCCGCAAGGTCAAGTTCATCTCGCTGGACGATGCTTACTCGCCGCCGAAGACGGTCGAGCAGACCCGCAAGCTGGTCGAGCAGGACGAGGTGCTGATGATGTTCGGCTCGCTCGGCACCGCCACCAACAGCGCCGTGCAACGCTACCTCAACGCCAAGAAGGTGCCGCAGCTGTTCGTGCTCTCGGGCGCCACCAAATGGGCCGATCCGCAGAAGAACCCGTGGACCATGCCGGGCATGGCAGCCTACGAATCCGAGGGCGTCGTCTATGCCAAGTACATCCTGCAGTCCAAGCCCGACGCGAAAATCGCGATCCTGTCCCAGAACGACGATTTCGGCCGGGACTATGTCGCAGGCTTCAAGCGCGCGCTCGGAGCCAAAGCCGCGAGCATGATCATCGCCGAGGCGAGCTACGAGACCAGCGCGCCGACGATCAGCTCGCAGCTCTCGACCCTGAAGGCCTCGGGCGCCAACGTGCTGTTCGGCGTCGTGCTCGGAAAGTTCACCTCGCAGGCGATCAAGGGTGTGGCCGAGATCGGCTGGAAGCCGGACCTGTTCTTCGTGCCGACGTCGGCCTCCTCGATCTCGTTCCTCGAGCCGGCCGGGCTCGACAACGCGGTCGGCCTGATCTCGTCGAGCAATCAGAAGGACACGATGGACCCGCAATGGGCCGACGATCCCGGCGTGAAGGAATATCTCGCCTTCATGAAGCAGTACATGCCGAGCGCGGATCTCTCCAACTCCAACTATGCCGCGGGCTATCACTATGCCACGTTGCTGATGACGGTGCTCAGGGCGTGCAAGGACGATGTCAGCCGCGACAACATCATGCGCCAGGCGGCCTCGCTGAAGGAAATCAAGTTGCCGCTACTGTTGCCGGGCATGGCTGTTTCGACCGGCCCGGATGATTATCTCCCGTTCCAGCAGCTTCAGCTTCGCCGCTTCAACGGCAAGAGCTGGGTGGGATTTGGCGACGTGCTGGATGATCGCTAGGCTCAAGCGAAACAAAAAGGACGCGCCATGATCATCAGCGGCGAACGCCGGATCGGCTATGACGAAATCCAGGCCCGCATCAGGCGGGCTGCGAGCGGTTTCAGCAGGCTCGGTGGCCGCGAAGGCACGCCGGTCGCGATGATGCTGCGTAATGATTTTGCGCTGTTCGAGGTGGTCGCGGCATCCGCGGCGCTCGCGAGGCCGGTGGTGCCGATCAACTGGCACCTGAAGGCCGCCGAAGTCCGCTATATCCTGGCCGACAGCGGCGCCGATGTCTTGGTCTGCCACGCCGACCTGCTGCCGCAGATTCGCGGCGGCCTGCCGGACGGCCTCACCCTGCTGGTCGTCGCGACGCCGCCGGAGATCGCCAGGGCATTCGAGATTCCGGTTGGACTCACCGGCGTCCCGGACGGATTGACTGGCTGGGACAGCTGGCGGGACAGCCAGGCGGAGCTTACCGAGCCGCAGCGCCGCAGCGCGCCGATGTTCTATACGTCAGGCACCACCGGGATGCCGAAGGGCGTGCGGCGCCTGCCGATGCGCCCTGAACAGATCGCGGCCTCCGAGCGCGTCGGGGCGATCGCCTATGGCGTCAAGCCGAATGAGGATCAGGTCGTTCTGATGAACGGCCCGATGTACCATTCCGCCCCGCATTCCTACGGCATGATGGCCTATCGCAACGGCTGCACCATCGTGCTCGAACCCCGATTCGATCCCGAAGACCTGCTGCAACTGATCGAGCGGCATCGCGTCACGCACATGCATATGGTGCCGACGATGTTCGTGCGCCTGCTGCGCCTGCCCGACGCAGTCAGGCGCCGCTACGATCTGTCCTCGCTGCGCTTTGTCGTCCATGGCGCGGCACCCTGTCCGCCCGACATCAAGAAAGCGATGATCGATTGGTGGGGGCCGGTCATCAACGAATATTTCGGCTCGACCGAGACCGGAATTCCGGTGTGGCATTCCGCCGACGAGGCGCTGAGGAAACCCGGTACGGTCGGCCGCGCCATCGAGGGCGGCATCGTCAAGATCTTCCGCGCCGACGGGAGCCTGTGCGACGTCAATGAACCGGGCGAGATCTACATGCGGCAGACCTCGGTGCCCGACTTCGACTATCACGGCAAGGCCGAGGCGCGTGCCGAAGCCGGCCGCAACGGTCTCGTCAGCGTCGGCGACGTCGGCTATCTCGACGCGGACGGCTATCTGTTCCTGTGCGACCGCAAGCGCGACATGGTGATCTCGGGCGGCGTCAACATCTACCCCGCCGAGATCGAGAACGTGCTGATCGGCATGCCCGGCGTGCGCGATTGCGCCGTGTTCGGCATCCCCGATGCGGAATTCGGCGAGCGGCTGTGCGCCTTTGTCGAGCCCGAACCGGATGCCGCGATCTCTGCCGTCGCGGTCCAGGCGTTCCTGCGCGAGCGACTGGCCAACTTCAAGGTGCCAAAGGACGTCGAATTCCGCGACGCGCTGCCGCGCGAGGCGACCGGAAAGATCTTCAAGCGCAAGCTGCGCGAGCCTTATTGGGCAAACCAAACCTAGCGGGTCGCGAACGAACAGCGTTTAAAACTATGTTGCTGTTGCAAATATCGCGCGCGTGATCGATGAGATGCCGGCACGGACACAAGCCGGGATCTGACATCATGACAGCCACCGACTTCATCGTTGCACGAGACGATTTCGAAAATTGCAGGACGATCTCGACCGAGCTGCCGACGGCGGACGCACTGCCGCAGGACGCACTATTGGTGAAGGTCGACCGTTTCGCCTTTACGGCCAACAACATCACCTATGCGGTGCTCGGCGACGAGCTGAAATACTGGCAGCTGTTTCCGGCACCCGGCGGCTTCGGCAACATTCCGGTGTGGGGCTTTGGCGAGGTGATCGCCTCGAAGCATCCGAACGTTCCCGTCGGAGAGCGCCTGTTCGGCTATTTTCCGATGGCGACGCATCTCGTCATCGAAGCCACCGACGTCAGCAAGCGCGGCTTGCGCGACGGCGCCGCGCACCGGCAGGGCGTCGCGCCGGTCTACAACGCCTATGCACGCGTCGGCGGCGATCCCGCCTATGCCGGCAGGCAGGGCGACTACCAGGCGCTGCTGCGGCCGCTGTTCATGCTGTCGTTCCTGGTCGACGATTTCCTCGCCGAGAACGAGGATTTCGGCGCGCGCACCGTGCTACTGTCGAGCGCATCGAGCAAGACCGCGTTTGGGCTGGCGCATCTGCTGCACACGCGCGGCCGCAAGGTGATCGGCCTCACGTCGGCCGGCAATACCGGCTTCGTCACCTCGCTCGGCTGCTATGACCAGGTCGTCACCTATGATCGCATCGCGTCCTTGCCATCGGACGCGCCGGTCGCCTTCGTCGACATGGCCGGCAACAGCGCGCTACGCGCCGGGCTGCATCGGCACTTCCGCGATCAGATGAAATGCTCGGTACGCGTCGGATTGACGCATCGCGCCACCGAGCCCGACGAAGGCGCACCGCCCGGCGCAAAGCCGCGCTGGTTCTTCGCCCCCGACCAGATCCGCAAGCGCGCCAAGGAATGGGGCCCGGGCGGCATCGAGCAGCGCTTTGGCGCGGCGTGGTCCGGCTTTGCGCCGGTGCTGGAAAGAAGCCTGAGCGTGGTCGAGAGCTGCGGCCCGGACGCGGTGCGGCAGGTCTATCTCGACACGCTGAAGGGCCGCATTCCGCCTGAGCAGGGCCACATGCTCTCGCTGCTCGGGTAAAGCGCTTTTTGCGGCCGTAGAACCGGTATAGCGTCGATCTCAAGAGGAAACGCCGCGAAGACGGCACGAGGTCGCAGATGCTGGACAGGACCAAGGATATTTCCGCTTCCGTACAAGCCTGGCTCGATGAGTTTGAGCGCGCGCTGGGCAAGCCTGAGCCCGGCGCGCTCGACCGCCTCTTCCTCGCCGACAGCTTTTGGCGCGACGTGCTGGCGCTAAGCTGGAACCTGCAAACACTTGCCGGCCGTGATGCGATCGCACGAGATCTGGCGACGCTCGCGCCGAAAGTGGCGCCGGGCCATTTCAAGATTGCGCCGAACCGCGCGGCACCGCGCTGGGTGACGCGCGCCGGCACCAACAACATCGAAGCGATCTTCAATTTCGAGACGTCACTTGGCCGGGGCAGCGGCATCGTGCGGCTGATGCCCGATCCCGCGGACGGCGACCGGCTGAAGGCCTGGACGCTGCTCACCGCGCTCGACGAGCTCAAGGGGTTCGAGGAACAGCTCGGCCTGTCGCAGCCGCGCGGCCAGGCCTACTCGCGCGATTTCCGCGGGCCGAACTGGCTCGATCTGCGCAACGCCTCACGCGACTATTCCGACCGCGAGCCGGCCGTGCTGGTGGTCGGCGGCGGCCAGGCCGGGCTCGCGATCGCAGCGCGACTGAAGCAGTTGCGGATCGACACGCTGATCGTCGATCGCGAGGCGCGGATCGGCGACAATTGGCGCAAGCGCTATCACGCGCTGACCCTGCACAACCAGGTGCAGGTCAATCACATGCCCTACATGCCGTTCCCACTGAGCTGGCCGACCTATATCCCCAAGGACAAGCTCGCCAACTGGTTCGAAGCCTATGTCGACGCCATGGAGCTGAACTTCTGGACCGGCACCGAGTTCGAGGGCGGCGCCTATGACGAGGCCAAGGGCCACTGGACGGTGACGCTGCGGCACTCCGACGGCAGCAAGCGCACCATGCATCCGCGCCATGTGGTGATGGGGACCGGGGTCAGCGGCATCGCCAACATGCCGGAGATTCCAACACTGAACAATTTCAAGGGCACTCTGCTGCACTCGAGCCGCTACGAGGACGGCGAGAACTGGACCGGCAAGCGCGCCATCGTCATTGGCAGCGGCAACAGCGGCCACGACATCGCGCAGGATCTCTATTCCAGCGGCGCCGAGGTGACGCTGGTGCAGCGCTCGCCCACGCTCGTCACCAATATCGAGCCCTCGGCACAGCTCGCCTATGCGACCTACAATGAAGGCACGCTCGAGGACAACGATCTGATCGCGGCCTCGATGCCGACGCCGCTGGCGAAGAAGACCCATGTGATGCTGACCGAGCAGTCGAAGGAGCTCGACAAGGAGCTGCTCGACGGCCTCCGCCGCGTCGGCTTCAAGCTCGATTTCGGCGAGGCCGGCACCGGCTGGCAGTTCAAATACCTCACGCGCGGCGGCGGCTATTATTTCAACGTCGGCTGCTCCAATCTGATCGTCGAGGGCGCGATCAAGCTGAGGCAGTTCGAGGACATCGCGAGCTTTACGGCCAACGGCGCGCAGATGAAGGACGGCACGAGCATCACCGCAGACCTCATCGTGCTCTCCACCGGCTACAAGCCGCAGGAATATCTGGTGCGGAAATTATTCGGCGATGCCGTCGCCGACCGCGTCGGCCCGGTCTGGGGCTTTGGCGACGGCTTTGAGCTGCGCAACATGTATGCGCGCACGAAGCAGCCCGGCCTGTGGTTCATTGCCGGCAGCCTCGCGCAGTGCCGGATCAACTCGAAATACCTTGCTCTACAGATCAAGGCCATCGAGGAAGGAATTTTGGGGCGCGAGGCGGGCACCGTTTAACCCTCCCGTCATTGCGAGCCACCGGGTCCGCGCGAAGCGCGGCCCGATGACAGGCTCCGCGAAGCAATCCAGAATCTTTCCGCTGAGACAGTCTGGATTGCTTCGCTGCGCTCGCAATGACAGTGTGGAGACGATTGAGCGCAGCTGAGGCGATCTAAAGGGAGTTTACTATGCCAGCCATTCTCGGCACCGGCGAGCACCGCTACCGCGTCGTCGAAAATTTCGCCAAGCTGCCCGACGGCTGGCAGCTCACCGACGTCGCCTCGGTCGCGGTCGACAGCAAGGACCGGGTCTACGTCTTCAACCGCGGCGAGCATCCGATGGTGGTGCTGGACCGCGAAGGAAATTTCCTCCGGAGTTTTGGCGAAGGCCTGTTCTCCCGTGCGCACGGCCTGCACATCGATGCCGACGACAATCTCTATTGCACCGATGACGGCGACCACACCGTGCGCAAATGCACCACCGACGGCGAGGTGCTGCTGACGATCGGCATTCCGGCAAAGCCGGCGCCGTTCATGAGCGGCGAGCCGTTCCACCGTTGCACCCATACCGCGCTGTCGCCGAAGGGCGAGATCTACGTTTCCGACGGCTACGGCAATGCGCGCGTGCACAAATACACACCGGACGGCAAGCTGATGAAAAGCTGGGGCGAGCCCGGCACCGATCCCGGCCAGTTCAACATCGTACACAATATCGCCACCGATGCCGACGGCTGGGTCTATGTCGCCGACCGCGAGAACCATCGCGTGCAGGTGTTCAATGGCGAGGGCAAATACGAGACGCAGTGGAACAATCTGCACCGCCCCTGCGCGCTGTGCTGCTGCGGCGGGGTCAAGAGTCCGACCTTCGTCATCGGCGAGCTCGGTCCCGGCCTCGACATCAACCGCAACGTGCCCAATCTCGGCCCGCGGCTGTCGATCGTCGATGCGCAGGGCAAGCGCATCGCGCGGCTCGGCGGCGAAGCGGGCCCGGGCGTTGCCAGCGGCAAATTCCTGGCGCCGCACGGCATCGCGCTGGATTCAAGGGGCGACATCTATGTCGGCGAGGTCGGCGTCACCAACTGGACGACGAGTTTTCCGAACGAGGAAATGCCAGCCGTGGTGCGCGCGACGCGATGCTTGCAGAAGCTGGAGCGGGTGCGGGAGTAATCGGGGCGCGCGGCGCCACACACTCAACTGTCGTCGCCCGGCTCGACCGGGCGACCCAGTATTCCAGAGACGGCAGTGGCTGAAACCGTAAGGCCGCGGCGTACTGGATGCCCCGGTCAAGCCGGGGCATGACAGCGGTCGCGGCGGCGCCCTACTCCACCTTCACCCTCGACGCCTTGATGATCGGCCACCAGCGCTCAGCCTCCTCCTTCTGCCAGGCGCGCAATGCCTCGGGCGATTGCTGCGCGGGGGGCGAGACCTGGATGCCGAGCTCGGCAAAGCGCTGCGTCACCTGCGGGCTCGCCAGGATCTGGACCATGCTGGTGCTGAGCCTTGCGATGATGTCTTTCGGCGTGCCCTTCGGCGCCCACAATCCGTACCAGAGCGAAGCGGAATAGCCTGGTAGCCCGGCTTCATCGGCCGTCGGAATGTTCGGCCAGGACGGCGAGCGCGTCTTGCTCGTCACCGCGAACGTCTTGATGCTGCCGGCGCCGACCAGCGCCCTGAAGTTGGAGGCAGGCTCGATCATGGCGTCGATCTGGCCGGCGACGAGGTCCTGCATCGCCGGGCCGTTGCCGCGGTAAGGCACGAACTGAAATTTAGTGCCGGTCTCCTTCTGCAGCGCGATGCCGGCGAGATGGCCGGTCGCGCCGACGCCGGCAATCCCGACCGACGCCTTGTCCGGATTGGCCATCAGCCACGCGATCAATTGTCTGAGATCGTCCGCCGGCAGATCCTTGCGGCCGACGATCAGCAGCGGCTCGCTGCCGATCAGGATGATCGGCTCGAGATCGCGGAGCAGATCGAACGGCAGCGCATAGAGCCCACCGGTGAGCATATGCGTGGTCGAGGTTCCGATCGACAGCGTGTAGCCGTCGGGGCTGGCGCGCACTGCGCGGCCGACGCCGAGCGAGCCGGCCGCGCCGCCGACATTCTCGATCACGATCGGCTGCTTCAGCTCGGCGGTCAGGCGTTCACCGAGGAAACGCGCCAGGGTGTCGGTGGCGCCGCCTGCCGGGAACGGCACGATCATGGTGACGGGGCGCGTCGGATAATCCTCAGCCGCAACGGCGCAAATCGGCGCCGCGCCGAGCACGGCCGCGAGCAGCGCGGCCAACCAGCCTCGCATGGACCCCTCCCCGAATCGCGGCGTTTTTGAGCGTTTGCCACCCCGCCGCCGTATTGCTTGCGCCTGAATAAGTCGCTCAACGGGCTTCACAATCCCGTCACGCTGCATGTAGTATGTCAATACATGCTGCTTCGCAGCGTATATTGGAGGCCGGGAGCGTTACTTGAACGCACATGTCTCGCAAGGCAGTTGGCCGGTGCTGGTCCTCAACGCGGACTTCCGGCCGCTGAGTTACTACCCACTGTCTCTGTGGTCGTGGCAGGACGCGATCAAGGCGGTGTTCCTCGATCGCGTCAACATCGTCGCTCACTACGATCAGGCGGTCCACAGCCCCACGCTGCAAATGCAGCTGCCGAGCGTCGTCTCGCTCAAATCCTTCGTCAAGCCGACCACCCATCCGGCCTTCACCCGGTTCAACGTCTTCCTGCGTGATCGTTTCGCCTGCCAATATTGCGGCTCGCCCGAAGACCTCACCTTCGATCACATCATCCCGCGCAGCAAAGGCGGCCAGACCACCTGGGAGAACGTGGTCGCGGCATGCTCGCCCTGTAACCTGCGCAAGGGCAATCTCACGCCCGCGCAGGCCAAGATGTTTCCGCGCCAGAGCGCATTCGCGCCGACCGTGCACCAGCTTCACCGCAACGGCCGCCTGTTCCCGCCGAACTATCTGCACGATAGCTGGCTGGACTACCTCTACTGGGATACGGAGCTGGATCCGTAGGCCGAGACAGTGTCCACCGCTGCGCGCCCGATCATTCTGCTGAGCCCAAAAGCAAAAGACCCGCCGGCTTGCCGACGGGTCTTCGTCTCATCGAGCGTCAGGCACTTTGCACCAGGGAATGAGACTCGATTCGCCGCCGGATATCGGGCTCGTTGAGCAGGTCGAACGGCGCCATGAGCTGCACGACATCGGAGAAGGCCCGCTGAACCACCGGATCGGCCACGGCGGCCCGGAACAGAGCGGCTTCGAACTGCCGGCTTTCCTCGTAACGCTCCGGACGCTCGCCGCGCGTGGTCGGATAGGCGAAATCGGCGATCACGCCCATGTTCCAGGGCGCCTGCAGCAGCGCCCCCACTTCCGACATGAATGCGGCCTGGAGCGCCTCGATCGGATCCTCCTCCCCGTCGACGCGCCCCAGGAGGTCGTGCAGCAGCTTTGCCTCGCGGGCTGCGACCGTCATGCCCTGCCCGTAGACCGGATTGAACCGGCACAGCGAATCCGCCACCGGGAGAATCCCGCGCGGCAGCCGCTCGAGCCGTTCGAAATGCCGCCAGCGACTCGCATCGAGCACGAAATGCCGGAGACCACCGGGCGGCAACAGCTTGTAGATCGCGTTGTAGATCGCCGGCGTGTTCAGCCGGCGCGCGACGGCGAGAAACTCCTCCCAGGTGTTCGGCCGATCCGTGGCGCCGTGATGGGAAATCGATGCAAACCAGCGCCCGCCTTCGAGCGGAATGATCAGCCCGGCGGTCGCCGAAATGGCCGGATCGGGCAAGGTGACCAGATTAAGCCAGTTGAACGACGTCCGCGTTGGCCTGAGGACCGCGGTCGTGTAGCTGATGTCGACGCCGACGACGGTCTCCTGCGGCTTTTCCCAGCCGAGCACGTCGAGCAGGCCGAGCGTCGGCGCGCCGCGGCCGGATGCGTCGATCACGAGATCCGCCTCGATTGCGGCACCGACGCCTGCATCGCTCTCGAACTTGACCATCGGCCGCATCGCAGCCGGCACGATCTCCGTCACGCGGCTCTGCGATTGCAAGGCGACATTGGGAATCGCGACGACCTTTCGGCGCAAGGTGTGCTCGATCAGCGGCCGCGAGGCACACAGCAGTGACGTCCCGCAATCGCGCCGCGGCAGAGCGCCGACATCCGGCCGCTCGTACTGGACGTCGTCAAAGACGTTCACGGGAACCGCACCGGCGGCAGCAAGATCCTGCGCGTATCCGGGGAAGAGGGAGTCGAGCGCCTGCAATCCACCGGCCAGAAGAAGATGCGGATGCCGGTCTTGGGGAACGCCGGCGCGGGACATGACCGAGGCCGGCAGCGTGTCGCGTTCGAGAATGACGACCTCCTTGAATGCGGAGGACAGCGCCCCGGCCACAGACAATCCGCCCATCCCCGCTCCGATGACGACCGCGCGCTGCCCAAAATGACGGTTCATGTTCATTCCCTTGGTGATTTGCTTCACCGCCCTTCTCTGCGTGGGCCGCACTACGGGAATGTTTCCGATCGCGGGATCTTTGTTTCGATTGCAACGTAGCGGCCGGGATGCCTGAGCGTTGCGTCCGAACGGCGCGCGGGTTCGACATTCGTGAGACCGGCCAATCGTTTTGGTTGTAATGGAAGTCCAGGACACGTTCTCGCCACGGATCATCGGTATCCGACCCAACCGGAATACCGGGAAGGTCGCGATGGGTGCATGCAGCTGGTTCAAAGTCGCATTGGTTGTTTTCTCATTCGCGAATGGCGCGGTTGCACAGGACCTGCCGTCGGAGCTCACGCCTGTCGGCAAGGCCATCCTTCAGGCCAAGGTCGCGGCCAAAGACCGTTCAGGATCAGGCAAGCCAACAGATTTTCCATCGGCCATGTGCACCTTCCCGGGCGGTCTGTGCGGTGCGGTTTGGCGTGACGGTTCGGTGGCAGTGCCGCCGCGATACGATTGGGTCGGCAGCTTCGCGGAGAAGCGCGCCGCAGTCCGCATCAGAGGGCTCTACGGCTTGGTGGACGACGAAGGACACGAGGTCGTCACACCGCAATACAGCCTCGTGGACGACTACAAGTTTGGCTTCGCGCAAGTCGAGGTCGAGGGCAGATCGGGCCTGATCGATCGCAGCGGCAAGATGATCTTCGCACCAACATACGGGTTCATCGAAGCGATCGGCCCCGATCGCTTCCAGGTATCGGATGTTCGACGACGCGGCGGAAAGGTCGGCAGCGAGAATTTTTCCGGAATCACGGTCACCCACACCGCAGATGGCGTCAGCGTGTCCTTCCCCTTCGATTTCATGAATAGCGGCGTCATCGATATGTCCGGTCAGTGGATCCAACCGCCGGGCCTGCCGCCGCGTGAATTCGATAAAGGGAATCCAACAGTCCATTGGGTCGAGAGCGACGGACTTTGGGGGCTTTTGCAGGCCGACGGAAACTGGCTCGTTCAACCGAGATATCAGAAGGCGGAGGGGTTAAGCGACGGCCTCGCCCGCGTGACTCTCGACGGCAAGGTCGGCTTCGTCGATGGCAGCGGGCAATTGACCATCGAGCCGGTCTTCGACAAGGCGTGGCCGTTCCGGCTCGGCATCGGACGTACGTCCGCGGAACGCGACGGCAGCGTCGGTGTGATCGATCGATCCGGTTCCTGGATATTTCAAACCAGCTATCAGCAAATTCACCTGGCGATTGCCCGGCACCGGGAGCCGCACTCCGAATCGCCATTCGGATGGCACTTCAAGCAAGCGGACCGCTGGGGCCTCCTGGACCTCGATGGCCGCGTGTTGCTCGCCGCCGAGTTCGATCAGCCCGTCGAGGCATGCCAAGACCGGCGACTGGTCGCCTACATGAACAAGGAATGGCTGTACTACACGGGAGACGGAAGCCCCCTGCAACCGCTCGGAGGTCGGTTGATCGATGCGACATGCGGGCGCGCGCCGCCGTACACATTGAAGATCGGCGACAAGCTCCAGTTGGTCGACGCACGCTCCAGGCCTCTTGCGCCGATGCAGTTCGACGCAGTCACGCCGGTCGGACCCGACGCCAAAGATGTCAAGATCGACGGAAAGTGGGGACGCATAAGATCCGACGGCAGCTGGCTGATCGAGCCGAGGTTCGACTACCTTTCGAACAACTCCGATCCCTTGGTCGCATCCATTGCCGGCAAGCGCGGCATCATGAAACTGGACGGGACGTGGCTGATCGAGCCAAAATTCGACGCCGCCCGAATTCGGCCAGACGGCACCGCCTTTGTCTCAAGCGCCGGCGCAACAGGGATCATCCGGATCAAGGATCAATCCTGGGTCATGCAGCCTCGTCCGGGCGTCATGTGCGATATCGACAACGCGATCATGTCTCAGGCTGGCGGAAAACGCGTGATCCTGTCTCCCGGCGGCGAGGTCTGGATCGACGCCGACGCCGTGCGCGTCGGCATCAATCTCGACTTCGGCCTCCTGACATTCTTGAAAGACGGCAAATGGGGGTTGGTCGATACGGCTGGGCACGTGACGGCCGAGCCGCAATATGACGAGCCGGTCTATTTCGCGCTGCACTATCGCGGCATTGCCTGGGCCAAGCAGAACGGCAAATGGTGCCCGATTGATCGGCGCAACCATGCCGTCCCGGGGATCGCATGCTCCGATGTCAATCCCGCGCCCACTCTGGCGCCGCGGTTCGAATGCAAGATCGAGCCGTGAGCACTTCGCCTCCGGCTCACACCCCGATCGCGTTCCGCGCGATCACATCACGATAGAACGCCGCGCTCAGTTTCGGCACCCGCACCTGCGTCTCGAAGTCGACCCGGTAGAGCCCGAAGCGCTTGCCGTAGCCGAAAATCCATTCGAAATTGTCCATCAGGCTCCAGAGGAAATAGCCGCGGATCGGGACACCCTCGGCGACTGCGCGCTGCATCTGGGTCAAATAATTGCGCAGGAACATGATGCGGTCGAGGTCGTAGACCTGGCCGTCGGCGGAAATCTTGTCCTCGGACGAGGTGCCGTTCTCGCTGATGTAGATGGTGTCGATGTTCCAGATCTTTGCCGCAAGGCGCGGGGCCCAATAGATCACCTCGGGGCCGACCCGCAGCCATTCCGAATTCATATGCGGGAACGAATTCGGGAACGGCAGCACGTGGAAGCCCGGTGCCTTGTCGGAGGCCGTGACGTAGAACTGCGGTGCGTAGATGTTGAGACCGACGAAATCGTTCGGCGTGCCGATGATCTTCAATTCCTCGGCCGTGAACTTCGGCGCGTCCGCGCCGGCATAGGCGAGGAAGCCGTCGGTGTATTTGCCCTCGAGCACCACGCCGAGGAAGCCGGCATTGAGCTCGCGCGTCGCGATCTCGGCGGCGCGGATGTTGTCCGGCGTGGCGATCGCCGGCACGCAGGCCGCGATGTTCTCGGCCGCGCCGACACGCGTGCCGGCGCGCCCGGAGGCGCGGATCGCCTGCACGGCAAGTCCGTGCGCGAGCGCGACATGGTGACGGGCCTGGTTGAGCTGCGCGGTCGGCAGCTTGAGGCCGGGCGCGTCGATGCCCCAGCCATAGCCGAAATTCACGAAGCGCCCGACCTCGTTCACGGTGAAGACATGCTTCACGCGATCGGTCAGGCGTGCGGCGACGTAGGCGGCGTAGTCGGCAAAGGCTTTCGAGGTGTCGCTCGACTGCCAGCCGCCGACGCGGTCTTGCAGCGCCTGCGGCAGGTCCCAGTGATAGAGCGTCGCATAGGGCTCGATATCATTCGCGAGCAGCTCGTCGACGAGGCGATTGTAGAAGTCCAATCCCTTCGGATTGGGCTGGCCGGTTCCGTCCGGAAATATGCGCGGCCATGCGATCGAGAAACGGTAGGCCTTCACGCCCAGCGCCTTGATCAGCGCGACGTCGTCCTTGTAGCGATGATAGTGCTCGTTGGCGCGGTCGCCGGTGGAGCCGTCCTCGATCTTGCCGGGCGTGTGGCTGAAAATGTCCCAGATCGACTTGCCGCGGCCATCCTCGTTGACGGCGCCTTCGATCTGGTAGGACGAGGTCGCCGTGCCCCACAGGAAATCCTTCGGGAAGGGCGCGCCTCGCGCGGGCGTCTCTGTGGCCCGCGCGCCGGCCGCTACGCCAAGCGCGGTCAAGCCCGCGAACCTGGCAAAATCGCGCCGCGAGACTTTTGCGAACATCGCTATCTCCGGGCCTGCTCCATGTCGATCTGATAGACGGAAATCCGGTCGATCTCGAATGCGACACTCGGTGGCGATTCCGCATCGACCTGACTGACGCCTGGAAAGAATTTCGATCCGATCGCGAGATTGACGATCATGTACATGGGATCGTCGAAGCCGATCGGCACCTTGATGTCGGAGACCGGCATGCGGTCGATGAAATAGACCAGCCGGTCCTCCTCCCAGAGCACACCGTAATTGTGGAATGCGCGCGAAGCATCGCCGAGCGCGAAGTCGAAGCCGCAGGACTGGATCTTCTGGGTCGAGGAAATCCGCCAATGCGTGGTCATGACGAGATCACCGGGTCGCTCGCCGCGGCCCTCCAGCACGTCGACCTCCGGCGGCCAGCCGCCGTCATCCGCCAGCATCCAGAATGCCGGCCACACCGCATGACCGACCGGCACCTTGGCGCGGATTTCGAAATACCCGTGCTTCTGCGCGAAGGTGCCCTGCGTCGTCAGGATTCCCGAGATGTACTCGTTGTTGAACAACACCGACTTCAATTCCGGCGGCGTACGGCTGGCGACGATCGACAGCACGCCGTCCTTGACCTTGAACGGATCAAGCCCGAGCGGCGCCCCCGCACGGCCTGCGTAGCGCGGATCGACATAGATCTGCTGTTCGCCATTGGCGCTGGTCTTACGCTTGAAGTCGGAGCCGTCACCGCCCCAATAGCGCGCCTCGGGCCACGCCGCACCGCCGGCGTAATGCGGCACCCAGCGTCCATGCGACAGCGGATGCTCGTCGAAATCGTCGTTGAAGGTCCGGCGCAGCGGCAGGAACACGAGCGAGCTGGGGTTGACGGTCTGAAGCCTGCGGCACTCGATCGTGGAAGGATCGGTGGTGACTTGCAGCGACAGGCTGCGCGGCGCGTCATGAAGCTCGTCCTGCGCGGCAATGGGCGCAGGCACGGCCGACAAACCGATCGCAACCAGAGCGCCCTTCGTCCAACGATGGATCATCACCGCACATCGAGCATGCCGGGAAACCCGCAAAGGTTAGCGCGGCCGTCCCTGAACGGGCAAGCGCGCCCGTCCGACGCCCGCGGGCGATTTCGAAAAGGCATATCGACCTGAACCGGCCCGGATCCTCGCGCCCCGGTCTGCCAGACAGGCGCGCCCCCAAAATCCCTCCCTAATCGTTACCGTCCCTTAAGCCTCCGATGGCAGTTTGGCGGGGACCTGCGGACCCGCCCGGCCGCCCATCCGTCAGGTTCGAGGTCGCCGCCGCCATGCTCGCCGAAACACTGGAACAGGTTCGCCTCTCACCGTCGAAGCGGACGACCTATGTGCGTTTCGCGCTGGCCGCGCTGGCAGTGATCGTGTCATTCAAGGCGTTCTGGTTCGCCCGCTGGGGTAGCTGGGCAACCCGCGAGCTCGCCGATTTCGACGCCTTCCACATCGTCGCGCAGCGCGTCTGGCGCGGCGACCTCGACCAAGTCTATCATTTCGAGGCGCTGCTGAAGATGCAGATGGAGGCTGCCGGCGGCATGACCAGTTTCATGCCCTGGACCTATCCGCCGCAATACGCTCTCCTGCTGGCGCCGTTCGCATTCCTGCCGGTCGGCGTCGGCTATCTCCTGTTCACTGCCGCGACACTCGCGCTTTATCTCGTGGCCCTGCGCGCGATCGCGGGCGCGAATTTCGCGCAGGTGCTGGTGGTGCTGTTTCCGGCGCTCGCGATCACCATCGGCTGCGGACAGAATGGCTTTCTCACCGGCGCGCTGATCGCGCTGGTTTGCCTCAATGTCGACGGGCGGCAATGGCTCGCTGGCCTCACGCTCGGCGCCATGGTCATCAAGCCGCACCTTGCCATTGCCGTCGGCGTCTACCTGCTGGCGACGCGGCGCTGGATCGCGCTCGCGACTGCGGCGGTCGTCGTGCTGGCGAGCGCCCTGCTCTGCACGCTGCTGTTCGGCTGGCAGATCTGGATCGCGTGGTTGGGGTCGATCAGGGAATCGGCGAGCTATCTCGAGCAGGGCTTCTATCCGCTCTTCCGCATGATCTCGGCCTATGCCGCGCTCTACATGGCCGGCTTTCCGGCGAGCGCCGCCTTCTGGGGACAGGTTGCTGTTGCTGGTCTCGCCCTGCTCGCCGTCCTCGTCGGCGCCGCCCGCGGCCTGTCGTCCAGATTCACGCTCGGCGTCACCGTGATGGTGTCGGTGATGATCAGCCCCTATGCCTATGATTACGACCTGCCGATCCTCGGGGTCGGTCTGGCGCTGGCACTGCCCGATCTCGTCAGGATCGCGAGCCCGCGCGAGCGCGACGTGGCCTACGGCCTGATCCTGCTCGCCGGCGCCTATGGCCTGTTGCAATCGGCGCGACTGGCCATGCAATTCGGGCAGAAGGTGGATCTCGATCAGCATTTCGCACCGGCGATCGGCGGCTTTGCGCTGATGGCGTTGCTGGTTCTGCTTCTGCAGCTGGTTTGGCGCGGAACGCAGCTCGCGCCGGTCGTACCGGAAGCGGCGCAGCAGCCGTCCTAGGATCGCTGTAGCGCCAGCGTCACGCCGCCGAGCGTGAGCGCCATCGCCGTCCATTCACGCAGGCCCAGCGGTTCGCCCAGGATGATCGCGGCGGAGATGACGCCGATGACGGGGACGATCAGCATACCGGTCGAGGCCGAGGTCGGCGGCAGACGGCGCAAGGTCTCGAACCAGGTGACGTAGCAGATCCCCATCGGCACCAGCGTCATATAGACGAAGCAGCCGAGCCCAACCGGCGTGATCGCCGAGAAGTTCGGCTGCTCGAACAGCAGACCAAGGATCAGCATCGTGGCGCAGCCGAGCCCGACCTGCCAGGCAACGACCACCAGCGGCGGCATCGGCAGCGGCTTGCGGTTGAGGACGTTGCCGAGCGCGAACAGGATGGCGCAGGACAGCGCCAGCGCAATGCCCAGCAGCTTGTCGGCGCCGAACGCAAAGCCGTTGCCGCTCAGCAGCAGCACGACGCCGGCCACACCGAGAACAAGCCCGAAAACGTCCCGCAGGGTCGGCCGCGTGTGCAGCACCGGCCAGGCGAACAGCATGGCCCAGATCGGCATGGTGTAGGCGAGCAGCGCGCCTTCGCTGACGGTCACGTATTTCATCGCGACCGTGCCGAGCCCCATCCAGGCAAAGACATTGGTGAGGGTCGCAAACAGCAGCCGCGGGATCGCCTCGCGCGGAACGACGAACGATTCCCTCCGGCTCAGTGCTAGGGTCCCGAGAATGAGCGAAGCGCAGACGCCTGCCAGCCCACGCGCGAACAAGGGCGGCCACTCCTGAAGCAGCAGCTTCATCAACGGCCAGTTCAGCGCCCAGCCGAACGCCGTCACGCAGAGGCAGAGAGAGCCGATCGTCCTGTCGCGCCGCGCCGAATCCATGGATAGCGCTTAGCAGGCCGGTTGAGCCCGCTCCACCTCGGCTGGCGCATGCGGGCCATCGCCGAGCAGGGAACCCGAAGCGCAGGATGCCCGTTCAGAGTGGAGGCCCGGCGCTCCCATATGCACCGCGGGAGCAATATCCGGGCCCGCCACAACACAGGGAGGCACAGCATGCCCACCGCCGAGAAGGATCACGTCTACAAGATCCTGGAATTGGTCGGATCGTCCGAGAATTCGATCGAGGATGCGATCAAGAACGCGATCAGCCGCGCCGCCAAGACCGTCCGCGACATGAAATGGTTCGAGGTGGTGCAGACGCGCGGCCACATCGAGAACAATACCGTACGCCACTACCAGGTGACGCTGCGCGTCGGCTTCACGCTGGAAGGATAGGCCGTACACCGAGCGCAGCGAACGCAAACCTACAGGCTCGCCTCTCGCACGCGCAACGCAGCAACCTGACGCGGGTGTCTGATTTGTCGCCCGCGTTCGGGCGCGATATGACTTGGGATCGCGGCCGGATGTTCGGCCCATCCGAGAGTGTTGCCGTGACTGACGAAATCAAGCTTGTTCTCTTCGACATGGACAATGTCCTCTGCGACTACGACAGGGGCAAGCGTGTCGCATCTCTGGCCGAGCTCGCAGGGACCAGCAGCGAAGCCGTCCATGCGGCGATCTGGGACAGCGGCTTCGAGCTGCTCGGCGATTCCGGCGCGATCGACGCCGCGGACTATCTTCGGGGCTTTGGCGAGCGCATCGGCTATCCGCTCTCGCTCGACGAGTGGGTGGAGGCGCGGCGCCGTTCGATGCAGGCCGACCTCGCGATGCTGGAGATGGCCCGCCGCCTCCGCGACACCGTCGATATTGCGGTCCTCACCAACAACACCACGCTGGTTGCCGATCATATCGACACCCTGCTGCCGGACCTGCGCCCGCTGTTCGGCTCGCGAATCTACACCTCGGCGCAGTTCAAGACGGCGAAGCCGGACCCGCGCTGCTACCGCCTCTGCCTGTCGGAGCTACAGGCGGCACCGGAAACCGTCCTGTTCGTCGACGATCTCGCGGCCAATGTCGCCGGTGCGCGCGAGGCGGGCCTGTTCGCGCATCACTACAATTCGGTGGAGGCTTTCAGGCAGACCCTGTCGGAGCATGGCCTGCTTCAGGGCGAATGAAGGCGTGCATCGCCTTGCTCGGCGTCAGGCGAGATGGCACGCCACGAAGTGGCCGCCCGCCCCTTCCCGCAACTCCGGCGCGCTTTCCGCACAGCGCGGCTGCGCGATCGGGCAGCGGGTGTGGAAGTGGCACCCCGAGGGCGGCTTCATCGGGCTCGGCACGTCGCCCTTGAGGCGGATGCGCTCACGCTTGAGTTTCGGGTCGGGCACCGGCACCGCCGACAGCAGCGCCCTCGTGTAGGGATGCTGCGGGTTGCGGTAGAGGTCGCTGGCCTTTGCGAGCTCGACGATGCGGCCGAGATACATCACCGCGACGCGGTCGGAGATGTGCTCGACCACCGAGAGGTCGTGCGCGACGAAGAGATAGGTGAGGTTCATCTCGGCCTGGAGGTCTTCCAGGAGGTTGATGACCTGGGCCTGGATCGACACGTCGAGCGCCGAAACCGGCTCGTCGCAAACGATCAACTTCGGCTCGACCGCGAGCGCGCGCGCGATCACGATGCGCTGGCGCTGGCCGCCGGAGAATTCATGCGGATAGCGGCGCATGTGCTCCGCCTTGAGCCCGACCTTCACCAGCAGGCCCGCGACGCGCTCTTCGCGCTCTTTCGCGGACGAGGCGAGATTGTGGATGGTGAAGGCTTCACCGAGGATGGCGCCGACCGTCATGCGCGGATTGAGCGAGGCGAACGGGTCCTGGAACACCAGCTGCATGTTCCGCCGCATCGCGCGCAGGTCACTACCGCTGAGCTGGCGGACGTCCTGGCCGTCAAAGGTGACCTCGCCGTCGGTCGGCTCGATCAGGCGCAGCACGCAACGCCCGGTCGTGGACTTGCCGCAGCCGGATTCACCGACAAGGCCGAGCGTCTCGCCGCGATTGACCGAGAACGACACGCCGTCGACCGCGTAGACGCTGCCGACCTGGCGCGACAGCAGGCCGCCGAGCACGGGGAAATGTTTCTTCAGGCCGCTGACGCGGAGCAAGGGTTCGCTCATGACGCGGCTCCCAGATTGGTATCGCCGAGGTGACAGGCCATGCGATGACCGGGCGAGACCTCGCGGAGCAGCGGCTCCTTCTCCGTGCAGATGCTCATGGCGTGGCGGCAGCGCGGCGCAAACCGGCAGCCGACCGGGGGATTGATCAGGATCGGCACCGAACCGCCGATCGCCTCCAGCCGCGTCTTGTGCTCGCTGTCGAGATCGATGCGCGGGATCGAGCGGATCAGGCCTTGCGTATAGGGATGGCGGGGATCGCCGAACAGGTCGTCGACGAGGGCCTCCTCGACCACCTTGCCGGCATACATCACGACGACGCGCTGCGCGGTCTCGGCGACGACGCCCATGGCATGGGTGATCAGCATCACCGCCATGCCGAAGCGCTCCTTCATGTCCTGCAGGAGGTCGAGGATCTGCGCCTGGATGGTGACGTCGAGCGCAGTGGTGGGCTCGTCGGCGATGATCAGCTTCGGCTTGCAGGCGAGCGCCATCGCGATCATCACGCGCTGGCGCATGCCGCCGGAGAATTGGTGCGGATAGTTGTGCACGCGGCCTTCGGCATTGGGAATCTGCACCAGCTTCAGCATCTCGATGGTGCGCTCGATCGCCTGCTTCCTGGTCACGGCCTCATGGCGACGCAGGCTCTCGGCGATCTGCTCGCCGACGGTGAGCACCGGGTTGAGCGAGGTCATCGGCTCCTGGAAGATGAAGCCGATCTCCTTGGCGCGGATCTCGTCGAGCTGACTGCTCGTCAGCGGCACCAGATCGCGGCCTTCGAAGATGATCTGGCCGGCAGCGATGCGGCCGGGCGGCATCGCGATCAGCTTCAGGATCGACATCGCCGTCACGGTCTTGCCGCAACCGGATTCGCCGACGACGCAGAGCGTCTCGCCCTTGTTGATGGTGATGTCGACGCCGTCGACGGCCTGCAGGATGCCGTCGTCGGTGGAGAAGTGGGTTTTCAGCCCTTTGATTTCGAGCAGCGGCGCCATCAGATCACCCGTCGCGCGTCGAGCGCGTCACGCAGACCGTCGCCGATGAAATTGATGGCGACCACCGCGATGAAGATCGCACCGCCCGGAAACAGCGCCCAGTGCGGGCCGATGTCGAGAAAGTCCTTGGCGTCGAACAACAGCCGCCCCCAGGTCGGCGTATCCGGCGGGAAGCCGAGGCCGAGGAAGGACAGCGTCGATTCCGCGATGATGGCGGCCGCAACGTCGATGGTGCCGGCGATGATCACGGGACCGACGGCATTGGGCAGGATGTGCCGCACCACCTGCCGCACCGGGCTCGCCCCGAGCGCGCGCGCCGCCTCGACGAACTCCTTCTCGCGGATCGACAGGAACTGGGCGCGTACGAGGCGGGCGACCGGCATCCAGCGCAGGCCGCCGATAACCAGCACGATCAGGATGAAGATGCCGCCCTCCGGGCCGAACATGGTCTTCAGGCCGTCGCGAAACAGATAGATCAGCAACAACAGCAGCGGCAATTGCGGCAGCGACAGGAACAGATCGGTGAGCCACATCAGGCCGTGCCCGAGCGCGCCGCGCGACATGCCGGCGAGCGAGCCGACCAGCGTGCCGATGAAGACCGAGACCAGCATCGCGGCCAATCCGACCGCAAGCGAGATCCGTCCGCCATAGATCATGCGGGCGAGGATGTCCTGGCCGAGATCGTCGGTGCCGAAGGGATGCGCGAGCGAAGGTCCCTGCATGCCCGCCACGATGTCGATGTCGTTGATCTTGATGCGCCAGACGAAGGGGCCGACGACGACCGCCAGGATCAGAATGAGCAGCAGGAACGCACTGACCACGGCGAGCTTGTGGCGGCTGTAACGCCGCCACGTCTCGCGCCACGGCGAGTAAACACGCCGCTCAGCGGAGGGAGATGCGAGGGTCAAGCCAGCCATAAAGGACGTCCGCGATGAGATTGAACAGCACCACGAGGCACGCGAAGACGAAGGTGACGGCCATCACCACCGGCGTGTCGTTGGAAAGGATGGAGGAGATCAAGAGCGAGCCGATGCCGGGAATGCGGAATATCTGCTCGGTGACGATGGCGCCGCCGAACACCGCCGGCATCTGCAGCGCGATCAGCGTCACGACCGGGATCATGGCATTGCGCATCACGTGCTTGACGATGACCGTGGCCTGGCCGAGGCCCTTCGCACGCGCCGTGGTGACGTAGTCGAGCCGGATGACGTCCAGCATCGCCGAGCGCACGAAGCGCGTCATCGATGCCGCCTGGAACAGGCCGAGCACCGCCACCGGCATGATCGCCTGCCGGACCATCTCGAGCACCCAGCGGATGCCGGTCCCCTTGACGTCGGTGGAATAGACGAATGGCAGCCAGTCCAGCGTGACCGAGAAGATCAGGATGAACAGGATGCCGGTGAAGAAGGTCGGCAGCGAAAAGCCGACGAAGGCGAGCGTGTTCGCGATCTGGTCGAACAGCGAATACGGCTTCGTCGCCGCGTAGACCCCGACGGGGATGGCGATCAGCAAAGCCAGGACCTGCGCCGAGCCGATCACGTAGAGCGTGGCCGGCAGGCGCTGGAGGATGAGCTTGTCGACGTCCATCCGGCTGACGAAGGAGAAGCCCCAATCGCCATGCGCCATGGCCGTCAGCCAGTGCAGGTAACGAAGATAGATCGGATCGTCGAGGCCGAACTTGGCCCGAAGTGCGGCCTGCACCTCCGGTGGCACGTTCGGATTGGTCGCCAGTTCCGAGAAGGGATCGCCTGGCGCGAGCGCCAGGACGAAGAACAGCACGGCGGAAATGCCGAGCAAGCTCGGAATGGCGATCAACAGGCGACGCAGGACATATTGGCTCATAGGGAAGAATCCCGTCTATGCCCGTACGATCATGCCTCCCGGTACCAGTCCTGAATGTTGTCGGTCTCGTTCGCCCAGCCGCTGAGCGCCGGACGCAGGTTGTTGGCCGCAGCTTCCACCTTCAGGCGATGCATCACCGGGATGAACACCGTGTCCTGCCACAGCAGGTCGTTGCACTTGATGTAGAGCGCGGCGCGCTTGACCGGATCGATCTCGGTTTCGGCCGCGGCGATCGCCGCATCATAGTCCTTGTTGACGTAGCGCGGGAAGTTCTGGCCCTGCCACTTGTTCTCCTTCGTTGCCACGTTGGCGGAGATGTAGCGCTTCATGTGAAGGGCGGGATCCGGCTGCGTCATCGGGATCTGGAACATCTCGATGTCGGCATAGAATTTGGGGAAGGTGTCGGGGTTGGCGACGTCCGACGAGAAGAACACCGACGCGACCACCGATTTCAGCTCGACGTCGATGCCAGCCTTCTGGCAGGCCTGCTTGACGATAGCCTGGGTCTTCTGGCGCGGACCGTTGATCGAGGTCTGGTACAGCAGCTTCAGCTTCTTGCCGTCCTTCTCGCGGATGCCGTCGGCACCGGCCTTCCAGCCGGCCTCGTCCAGCAGTTTCGAGGCCTTCTCGACGTCGAACTCCCACGAGGTGTTCTTCGAGACGAACTTCTCGGGGCCGTTGAGGTAGTTGGCGGTGGTGCGGCCGGCACGGCCGTAGATCGCCTTCTTGACGGACTCGCGGTCGACCAGCAGGGCCAGCGCCTTGCGTACCTTCGGATCCGAGAGGATCGGGTGCTTGGTCTTCATCGAGGACCGCTCGCCGTCGACCTCGGTGTTCGGGTCGGTGAAGTTGATCGCAATGAACTCGATGTCGCCGCCGGTGGCATAGACGGTCTTGCCCTTGCCGCCCTTCTCGAGGCGCAGAAGCACGTCGTCTTCAACCTGCATGTTCCAGGCGAAATCGAACTCGCCGGTCTGGATCACGGCGCGCGCCGCGGAGACCGCGTCGCCGCCGCCCTTCATCTCGATGGTATCGAAATGCGGACGGTTGGCCATGTGGTAGTCGGGATTGAGCTGACCACGGACCAGATCGCCCGGCTTGAACTCGACGAACTTGTAGGCACCGGTGCCGACCGGGGCGAGATTGTTCGGCGCCTCGCGGGATTTCGATCCCTTGTAGTCCGCGAACAGATGTTTCGGGATGACGCATCCGTAAGCGCCAACGAACGCATTGGCCCAGAACGGCGTCGGATTCTTGAACTGGATACGGATGGTGAGATCGTCGACCTTTTCGACCGTCATGTCGGCATAGGTGCTGACGGAGACCGCGGCGGTGGCGGGATCGCTGGCATAGGCCCAGGTGAACACGAAATCGTCGGCGGTCAGCGGCTTGCCGTCATGCCATTTGACGCCCGGCTTGATCTTCCAGGTGACCGACTTGCCGTCGGCGGTGAGACCGCCATTTTCGATCGACGGAATTTCGGCGGCGAGGATCGGATTGAGATTGCCGTTGGCGTCCCAGCTTGCGAGCGGCTCGTAGAACAGGCGCGAGCCGTCCTGGTCCTTGGTGCCGGTGGCAAAATGCGGATTGAGCAGGGTCGGCCCTTGCCACCACAACAGCTTGAGCGGACCGCCGCCGCCGCGCTTGGTCGGAGGATAGGGGTTTGGGCTCTGCGCCATGGCAACACCGCCGAGCGCGAGGATCTGGTTCGCCAGGGGGGCGGTGAGGCCGACAGCGGCCAGGCGCTGGATGAAGGCGCGGCGATCCATCCGCCCGTCCTTCACGTCACCGATCATCGAACGCAGTTCTTTATCCAGCATGGTTGTCCCCCGTCTGGTTCCCGTATGGATGCAGGCGGCCGCAAGACGGCCGCCGGGTTTTGTCTGGCGGTAGATGGCACACCGAATAGGCCGCGCGTCAACTGCGACCGTGTGTATGCAAACGGTGTTCTGGCTGTCTGTTGGGCAAAACTACGTTCCGCAGCCCAACCGTTCGGCAATCCGGCATCAAAACACGCCGGATTCCACGTTGCACTGCGGAAAATTTGTTCGCCGGATCAGACGAAGTATCGAGACGAATTTTACGCCACAGACATGGTCAGCGGCGGAGCGACGTGATCCGGCAGCGGGCAGACATAAGGTGTCTTCGTCGTCCGCTTCTTCAGGTCCGCCTTCGCGGCATCGATCAGCGCCGGTTCGACCAGCGCCTTGATGCCGAGCCCTGCCATCGCCTTGGCCGCCTGCACCATCGCCTTGTGAGCGTGTGCGCTCTTGCCCTGCGCCACAACCTGCCACGTGTGGAAGGGGGTGCCGATTGCAACCGTTGGTGCGTGAACCTGTACGGTCGGCACCACCCAGCTCACATCGCCCACATCGGTCGAGCCGACCAGCGGGTTGCGCTTGGCGTCGAGCGGCACCAGGAAGTCGGCCAGCGGCCGATCGGTCGGCTCCATGCCGATCGCGTAATAGACCGACGAGATGTCCTTGTCGGTCAGCGTCGCGCGAATCTGGCTGGCAAAGCCCTCGTCCGCCTCGTCGAAATGCGGCGGCCCGAGCTCTTCCATCACGCGGTGCAGCGCCTGCTCCAGCGGCGTGTTCGGCAGGATGTTGGAGACCGCGGAAATGATCTTCATCTCGACCTTGGTCTCGGTCATCAGCGCCGCCCCCTCGGCGATCTTGCTCACGCGCCCGACCAGCTCGTTCATGCCGGGCAGATCGCGGGCGCGGATCGAATAGCGCACGCGCGCATGCGCCTGCACCACGTTGGGCGCGATGCCGCCGGTGTCGAGCAGCGCGTAGTGCACGCGCGCATCGCTCGGCATGTGCTCACGCATGTAGTTCACGCCGACATTCATCAGTTCCACCGCATCGAGCGCGGAACGGCCGAGATGCGGCGAAGCCGCCGCATGCGAGGTGCGGCCGGTGAAGATGAAGTCGGCGCGCGTGTTGGCGAGCGACGGAGTCACCGCCACTTCCCAGAAGCTGTGCGGATGCCAGGTGATGGCGATGTCGGCGTCCTCGAATGCGCCGGAGCGCACCATGAAGGCTTTGGCCGCGCCGCCTTCTTCGGCCGGGCAGCCATAATAGCGCACACGGCCCGGCACCTTGTTCTCGGCGAGCCAGTCCTTCACCGCGGTTGCGGCGAGCAGTGCGGCGGAGCCGAGCAGATTGTGGCCGCAGCCATGGCCATGGCCGCCGGTCTCGACCGGGCGGTGTTCCGCGACCCCCGCCTCCTGGCTGAGTCCCGGCAGCGCATCATATTCGCCCATGAAGGCGATGACCGGTCCGCCCTCACCCCATTCGCCCATCAGCGCGGTCGGGATGCCGGCAACGTTCTCGGTGATGCGGAAGCCCTGGTGACGCAGCTCGGCGAGATGCTCGGCGGCGGACCGCGCCTCGGTGTAACAGACCTCCGGCATGCCCCAGACCTTGTCGCTGAGGTCGATGAAACGCGCCTTGATCGTGTCGACGCCACGCCAGATTTCGCTGCGGTTATCCATTTGCTTCGGTCCGTGATCTCTTGGTCAAACGAAGCGGCAATGGTTAGCAGCTTCATTGCAGGCCGCCTAGCACCTCGCGGGACATCAGCCATGCGGCTGAGGCTGGAATGAGCAGTCGCCTGCCATCTGTGCACGTGCCGTTCCTGCGCCTTTCAAAGAATTCACACGGCCTTCTGCCGAATAGTTCGGAAACGAGGCTTTCAAGACGGCCTGCTCCAGCCTAAATTATCTGTGCTTCGCACCTCGTTCCGCTAGTCACGGCGGAGCCATGCACTCAGCCAGGAGAACTCCATGCCCGCCCTGACCGAATGGAGAGTGCCGCCGGCCAATCAGCCGCGTGCGAGCGACTATGGTTTCGATCTCGACCGCGCGCTCGCCTCCGTCGTCGGCCTGCACGCCATCATCCCGCCGGACGCATTCAGTGCCGAGACGCTGGGCACCGAACGCGCCGGCAACGGCGTCGTGATCGACCGCGGGCTGGTGCTGACGATTGGCTATCTCATCACCGAGGCTGAATCGGTGTGGCTGCACCTTGCCGACGGGCGCGTCGTCGAAGGACATGCGCTCGGCTTCGATTCCGTAACCGGCTTCGGTCTCGTGCAGGCGCTCGGTCAGCTCGACATCGAGCCCCTGCCGCTCGGCAATTCGGCGGACACGGGGATCGGCGACCGCGTCGTGGTCGGCGGCGCCGGCGGCCGCACGCGCTCGGTGGCGAGCCAGATCGTGGCGAAGCAGGAATTCGCCGGCTATTGGGAATATCTGCTGGACGAGGCAATCTTCACCTATCCTGCGCATCCGAACTGGGGCGGCACCGCGCTGCTGAACGAGCACGGCGAGTTGATCGGCATCGGTTCGCTGCAGCTCGAGCGTGAGCGCGACGGCAAGGCCGAGCACGTCAACATGATCGTGCCGATCGACCTCTTGAAGCCGATCCTCGACGATCTGCGCAAGTTCGGTCGCGTCAACAAGCCGTCGCGTCCCTGGCTCGGTCTCTTCTCGACCGAAATCGACAACCGCGTGGTCGTGATCGGGATCTCCGCCAACGGGCCGGCCGCGCGCGCGGAGCTGAAGACCGGCGACGTCATCCTTGCGGTGGACGGCGAGAAGGTGACGAGCCAGACCTCCTTCTACAAGAAGATGTGGGCGCTCGGCGACGCCGGCGTCGACGTGCCGCTGACCGTGCATCATGAAGGCGTCACTTTCGACGTCACGGTGACCTCGACCGACCGCTTCAAGCTGCTCAAGGCGCCGAAGCTGCACTGACATCACCGAATTCAAGTGAGGAAGCGGCGATGACCGAGGCCGTCGTTGACGACATCGTGACCGTGCTGCCGCCGCTGCTGAGCGCGCTGGAGGCGCTCGGTTACTTCCAGCGGCATTTGCATCCGCCGGCCTTTGCCACCGTGATGAACGCCATCGGCGCGCCGGACGAGACGCTTCAGGCCGCACGGGCAGCGATCGGCGAATGGCCCGAACAATTCGCCGGCTTGCGTAGCCGGCTCGATGCGGCCTGCAACGAGACGCTCGCCGCCTTCGCCGGCATTCGCGAGGTCGAGCGCGGCAACGGCGACCTCGTCGCCGTCTTCCGCGCACTGCGTCACCTTCCGCGCGCACAGGAGGCACTTTATCCGCTGGCGGTGCAGTTTCCGCCGGTGAGCAGCTTCTTCCTCAACAATGCCAATCGCGAGAACGAGGAACTGCTGGCCCGGCTGGAGACAGGCGCGAGCGAAGATACCGGCATCTTCCACGATCACAACGAGCCCGGAAGCCGCGGCGGCTTCTCGGTCTATGTCCCCGAATATTACAGGCCCGATCGCGCCATGCCGCTGGTGATGGCGTTGCATGGCGGCAGCGGCAACGGCCGTGGCTTCCTGTGGAGCTGGCTGCGCGATGCGCGCAGTCTCGGCGCGATCCTGGTAGCGCCGACCGCGACCGGCTCGACCTGGGCGCTGATGGGGGACGATGCCGACACGCCGAACCTCATGCGCATCCTCGAGGCCGTCCGCAACCGCTGGAGCATCGATGCCTCGCGCATGCTGCTGACCGGCATGAGCGACGGCGGCACCTTCAGCTATGTCACCGGCCTCGACGGCGCTTCGCCCTTCACGCATCTCGCACCGGTGTCGGCGACCTTCCATCCGCTGATGGCCGAGATGGCTGATGCCGAGCGCCTCAACGGCCTGCCCATCTTCATCACCCACGGCAAGCTCGACTGGATGTTTCCGGTGCAGACTGCGCGCCAGACGCAGGCAACGCTTTCGGCCGCCGGCGCCAACGTCACCTATCGCGAGATCGATGATCTCAGCCACACCTATCCGCGCGAAATCAACGCGGAGCTGCTTGGGTGGCTGAACGGAGAATGAACGACCTCTCCTTAGATGCGCCGCATCGCCGCGGAACCATCACGCCGTGCCGACGTTATCGGCGCGACACCGGAGGTTCGACATGCAGACTTTTTTCGGAATGATTTTGGGCGCGCTGCTGCTTGCGGGCGGCGTCTATGTCTATGACTCCATGCAGACCTCATCCGTCGCCAATGGCGAGGTCGCGACCAACAATCGCACCATCGTGAACTGGGACGTCGCCAAGGCCGACTGGGATGCGTTGCGTGATCGCGCCCACAAGGACTGGGTCCGGATCTCGTCGAAGTAATTTCGACCCGCCAGACATGAACGAGGCGCCGTCGCGGATCCGCGGCGGCGCCTTTGTATTGGCCGCGATCGATATGGCGGCTCAGTTCATCTTGGCCTTGCGGGCATCGGCGATGACCTGCTCGAACTCGGCCATGCTGAGCACGCCCGGCACGCGATACTTGCCGACGATGAACGACGGGGTGCCGCGGAAGCCGAAGGCTTCGGCCTGCTCGTTGTTGCGCTTGAGGAGCGCATCGATGTCCTTGCCGTGCGCTGTGAGGTCGCTCTTGAGGCGGTCCATGTCGACGCCGGCCGCCGCGAGCAGTTCGTTGATGCGCGGCTCGGTCAGGCGCGAGCTGACGCCCATCATGGCGTCATGGGCCTGATGGTACTTGTCCTGGTATTTCGCTGCGAGCGCGGTCCGCGCCGCCGTGACCGACACCGGGCCCAGGATCGGCCAGTCCTTCATCACCAGCCTGACCTTGCCGTCGTCCTGGACGACCTGGCGCAGCTCGGGCTCGAGCTTGCGGCAATAGGGGCAATTGTAGTCGGACCATTCGATGATGCTGATGTTGCCGTCGGGATTGCCGGCAACGGGAACGTCGGGATCACGCAGCACCTTGGCCTCGGTGAGCACTTCGTCATCGCTGCTGGCCGCGCGCGCCCAGTTGATGCCGCCAGCCGCGAAGGCGCCCGCCCCGATCAACGTCAACGCCGCGCGGCGCGTCGGCCCAAGGGCCTTAGTCCTGAATCCAGCCATATCTCGTCCCGTTTCGGTCCCATCACCGCAAAATACGGATCGGAACCGGACATTGTTACGGCTCATATAGGGCGTTACGGGCGCGATGTCATCGCCGGGCTATGCGCGGTTCGCAACTGGCGCGCGCGGCGCCTCGCGTGGCAGCATCGCCATCAGCGTGCCGGTCATGGTCGCGATCAGCGTGGTCTTCCCGTCGTGCTCGGCAAAGGCCCTCGCCTCGCAGAAGGTAAGCGTCCGACCCGGCTTGACCACCTCCGCCTTGAAGACAAAGCGCTCGCCGCGAGCGGGCGCGAGCAGCGTGGTCTTGAATTCGACGGTGAGGATATCGGCCTCGGACGGCATCAGGGTGAAAGCTGCGACACCACAGGCATTGTCGAGCCCGGCCGTGATGATGCCGGCATGGACAAAGCCGTTCTGCTGCGTGAGCGCAGGCGAATGCAGCATGGCGAGCTCGACCTCACCAGGCGCCAGGCGGACGATCACGATACCGAGCGTGTGCATCGCGGGCTGGCGGTCGAACATTGAGATGGCGGCCGCGCGATAGCCCGGGTTTTTCGGCTCGAACGCAGTCATGGCTCAGGCCTCGGCCGGCTCGGCGAGATGCGCCAAACCGATCCGGCGGATCGCATCCTCGAACGGCGCCGACTTGCGCAGCTTGCGGTCCATGTGCACGCCGGTGATCTCGCAGAACGCGGCGAGCTCGCCGGTCTCGGCATTAATCATGTCGTGCCGGAAGCGGATCGATTTCTCGCGGAGCTCGAGCAGATGGCTCGTGACCTCGACGATGTCGCCGGCGAGCAGCTCGCGCTTATAGGTGATGTTCTGCTGCACGGCGGCCATGCCGCGGCCGGAGGCGCGCAAATAGCCCGGCGTCAGCCCGAGGCGGGCGAACAGATTCCAGTTGGCTTCGTCGAATTTGCCGACATACCACATGATGTTCATGTGGCCGACGTGATCGCACTGCCACGGATAGACCGTGCCGCGATAGGTCGCCTGCTGCTCCATCGCCATTCCCTGCCCTCGCCCGTCTTTTGATCTTGATACGGTAGCGTATCAGGCGTCAGACGCGTTAGCAATACGGCACCGTATCAAGAACCGGTGAGGCTTCCTTCATGAGCGACGGCAAGGGCGATGTCTGGGTCGAGGCAGGGTTTACCGAGCTCGCCCGCGCAGGCGTCGAGGGGGTGCGGGTCGAGGTCCTCGCCAAGAATCTCGGCGTCACCAAGGGCGGCTTCTACCGCCGCTTCGCCGACCGCGCCGCGCTGCTCGCGGCCATGCTGGAACGCTGGCGCGAGGGACGCGCGGCATCGATCGCGCAGCAGACCAGCCTCGACGGGCAGGAGCCGCGCGAGCGCCTCAAGGCCGTCATCCAGCTTTATTCCGAGCGGCTGAATCCGGAAGGCATGGCGATCGAGCTGGCGATCCGGCAATGGGCCCGCTCGGACGAGCGCGCGGCAGCTGCCGTGGCGAGCGTGGACGCGGCACGGCTCAAGCATGTCGCCGAACTCTATCGCGCGACCGGCCTCGAGGCCGAGGAGGCCGAGGCGCAGGCCTTCCTGTTCTACTGCTTCATCTTCGGCCAGAGCCTGCTGTTCGTCGAGCGCGGCCCGCGCAAGCGATCACAGCTCGTGGCAAAGTCGGCCGAGAAGCTGTTGGACTAAAGCAAAATGGCCGGAGCGTTGCTCCGGCCATCGCATCATCTCGAAGCTCAGGCGGCGCCCTTCAGCTTCTTGTTGCATTCGCTGTAGTAGCCGCCGCCCTTCTCGATCCACTTCATGCCGCCATTGCCGTTGGTGGCCTTGTTGGCATTGTACTGGTCGACGCAGGTGTGGAGGCGCGCCTTGCCGGCGGTCTCCTTGGCGTATTTCGGATCGACCGCGTTCGGATAGACCGCGGGGCCGGCCGGCAGGGTCGGCGCGGCGGCGGGGGCCGCTTCCTTCTTCGCCTGCTTGGGCTCGGCGGGAGCCGCGGGCGCGGCCGGAGCAGCGGCAGCCGGTGCCGCGGCAGGCGTTGCATCCGCACCGCACTGGGCCTTGCGGAAGTCATTCCACTTCATGGTGCCGAGCGAGCCGTCCTTCTTGGCGGCCTGGTATTTCGCGCTGCACTCCTGCGAGGTCAGCGCTTGCGCCGGCGCGCTCGCCACCAGCGCGGCCAATCCCGACACCGCAACCGCACACAACAATTTTGCCTGAATGGTCATCCCTGTCTCCTCCTTGGTCTTCCCCTTGGTCTTGCCCTTGGGGGAAGTGAACCGAGGATTGCTATCCTAGCGTGCTGCCGGCTTGCGACAAGGAAGCGATGGCTCCGGCCGCCAAAATATAGTGATCGCGCCGTTCAGATTATTCATGTCGCGTTCAGCAAGGCGAGCCGACGTTCCGAGCCCTTCGCAAATTCTCCCAAGACAGAGTGCAACACCATGATCCTCGCCTCTCGCCTCGCCGCCGTCGCTCTCGCCTCCCTGCTCGCCACCGGCACCGCGTTCGCGCAGACCGCGGCGCCCGCCGCCAAGGCTGACGCCAAGACCGATGCTGCGGCCACCGCCGACAAGAAGGCCCCGAAGGAGCACTCGGCCGAGTCGCTCGAATGCTCCAAGCAGGCGGACGCCAAGGGCCTGCACGGCAAGGAGCGCAAGAAATTCCGCTCCGAATGCATCAAGACCGCGAAGGCCGGCACTACTGCTCCCGCGGCCGACAAGAAGTAAATCCGTCACAATACGGCTCACGCTCATCCGTGAGGGGCGCGCGCATTGCGGCATGACTTGGCTGCAATTGTGCGCCTCTTGCTGATTTGCGATAAGGTGGCGTGAAGCAAATCACCGCCTCCCTGCCGTTCGAATGGCCAAGCCGTGCCAAGATCTTGAGCACGGTGGAGACACTCGTCATCGGCACTGCCGGCGGCCTCGTGTTTCTCGTCGCGGGCCTTCCCGGCGGATTGATTTCCGGCTCGATGATCGCGGTCGGCATCGCCGCGATCGCCGGCCGCCAGTTGACGCTCCCGCCGATCCTGACCCAGACCGTGCTGGTGCTGCTCGGTATCTCGCTGGGCTCGGTCGTCTCGCGCCATCTGCTGCAACAGGTCGGCGCCTATCCGCTCACCATCGGGCTGCTCGCGCTCGCCACCTTCTGCTCGACCTTCGGCTCGAGCTATTACCTCCAGCGCATCCATGGCTGGGACCGCACCTCGGCCTTCCTCGCCGGCAGTCCCGGCGCGCTGTCCCAGATCACGATCCTGGCGGTCGAGCGTGGCGCCGATTTGCCGGGCATCGCGGTGGTGCAGACCATGCGCGTGATCATCCTCACCGCCGCCCTGCCGATGGTTCTCGCCATCGCGGGCGTCGCGCCGTCCGCCGCGCCGACGCTGGCGACGGCGATCGCCTCGCCGCTCGACCTCGTCGAGCTGGTCGCGGCCTCGCTGGCTGCGGCGCTGCTGCTGCGGCTGATCAAGTTTCCGGCGAGCTGGATGTTCGGCGCGATGATCGCCTCCAGCGTGCTGCATGGCGCAGGCTGGGTCGAGGGCGGTCTGCCGAACTGGGTGCGCGGCGTGGCGCTGATCGGCATCGGCGCGCTGATCGGCAGCCGCTTTGCGCGGATGCGGATCAAGACGCTCGCCGGCCACATCAACGCGGCGCTCGGCTCGTTCGCGGTCGCGATCGCCGTCTCCGCGATCTTCGTCGGCATCGTCGCGCTCACCACGCAGGTGAAGTTCTCCGACGTCGTCGTCGCCTTCGCACCGGGCGCGATGGATGCGATGCTGGCGCTGGCCCTGACGCTGCACATCGACCCGATCTTCGTCGGCGCGCATCATCTGTCGCGCTTCGTGTTCGTGACGATCGCGACACCGGGCATCGTGCACCTGTTCGGGCGCACGCAGGACGATGTGGATGATTGACGGGGCGCTGCTTAGGTGGCGAGCGCCGCTCTCGTAGGGTGCCTAGCGCTTCGCCGTCCGCATGAATCCCCACGCGGCGATCGCGGCCATCAGCAGCGAGATCAGCACGTTGTAGCCGGCGAGCGAAAGGCCGAGGAAGCGCCACTGCACCTCGTCGCAGCGGACCACCTTCACGGTATCGAGCTTCGACAGCAGATCGGCGGCGCTGCCGAGATTGACGACGGGACCGGAGCAGTCGGTCGGTCCCTTCCAGAACCCCCATTCGACGCCGGAATGGTAGGTGCCGAGGCCGGCATTGGCGAGCGTCACCAGGGCGAGGATCGCGAGCCCCGCGAGCAGCAGCGGCCGTGGTGCGCCGCTCCGCGCAGCAAGCACCGTCAGCGCGCCGAGCGGGATCGCGAGGTAATAGGCGTAGCGCTGCTCCAGGCAGAGCGGACAGGGCAGGATCTCCAGCACGAGCTGGAAGAACCAGGCGCCCGCGATCGTGGCCGCCGCAATCAGTGTCACCGCGAGCGAGGCGGTCAGAGCCGGGCCGGTGGCCGCCGGTTTGAATGCAGGTATTGCGGCACTCTGGGTCGTCACGGCAGCCTCTTTTCGATGGGTCGCTTTCCAAGGCTCTAACCCCGGCCCATGCGGCTGTCGAGAACGGCCGGGATCACTTTGGCGCGGGTTGACCCCGCCTTGCCCATGGCTATAGTCCGCCGGCTTCGCGACGCCCGCTTTGGGGGGCCGACCGAGGGCCCCTGTGGCGGAACTGGTAGACGCGCTCGACTCAAAATCGAGTTCCGCAAGGAGTGCTGGTTCGATTCCGGCCAGGGGCACCAGCCTTCGCTGCTTCGCAGCTACGGCTGGGCGAGCCAAGGTTCGCACCATCGAGGCGAAGAGCAGCGAAGGCTGTCCCGCCGAAGCCTTGGCGAAGGCGGACTGCCTCAGCAAAGCCGGCTCCTCCTCCCCTTCCAATCGTCACATCCCGCCTGTATAAACCGGTAGCTTCTTCCGTAACTCGAAGGAGCTCACATGAACGACCTGCATACGTGGCTTTCCGAACAGCACCACGGTTTGCGCACCTTCCGGACATTCCAGCAAAAGCTCGAGACGCTCGGCCGGGACGATCCCGCCCAGCGCGGCCTGTGCCGCCTGTTGAGCGGCCTCGTCGGCAGCTATGTCGAGGCCTTTGACGAGGCTCCGCTGCCGGTCGAAATCGCCGACGGCGCCTATCATCGCCTGCTGACGCTGGTCGCGAGCATCGATCTGAGCGCCGACGCCGACCGCCGGCTCGCCGACATTAATCGCGTGGCAGAGAGCAGGCTCTGGCAGTAGCGCGACCTCGCCGGCGCCCGCGCTAACCTTCCACGGCCCGCTTCAACATCGCGAGCGCGCTGCGCCAGTAGAAGGCTGCGTGCTTCCAACCGGACTCCTCGCCGATCTCCCAGCCCCGCCCGGAGCGCGGAGGTGACGGCGGCACCTGCTGCTCGACTGTCAGGATCGTCTCCCCGGCCTCGGCCTCGAGCGTCATCGTGATCGTCGACCAGGATTGAGGGACGTCCGGCAGCCCGGAGACGCGCGACCAATAGGCGTAGCGCAGCAAGGATGGTGGCTCGATCGCAAGGACGCGGCCTTTGTCGCGGTAACGCGCCGCGCCGATGACAGCCTCGATCTCGAAAGGTTCACCGACGCGCCAATCCGTCTTGAAGTGAGCGTTGCGCCATCTGTCGCCTGCCTGGGGATCGGTGATCGCGGCCCACACACGTCCGGGCTCCGCGGCGATCCGGATCGATTCCGTCACTGTCTTGAAGGTCATATCCTGGCCGCCCCTGCCGCAAGGCGTTCGACTTCGCCGAACCAATACCTATATCCTGCAGCAACGGCCATCGCGGCGGCTCGATCAGGGGAGACGCGTGTAGGTCGTGTTCATCGCGTAGTCCTTGCCCGGGCCTGACGCCACATGACGGATGACGAACGTTCCATCCGGCAGGAAGGTGTAGGTCGAGCGATACTCGTCGCGCTTGCAGAGATGGTGCGCATGTCCGCTCAGCTCCCCTCCGGACGATACGGACAATCGAATCTCGTGAAACAGCCGCGGCGGATCTTCCCCGAAGAACACCTTGAATCCGTCGTCGCTGCTGCTGAAGAGGTATTCGCGTTCGGCCTGCATCGTGGTGCCGTTCGCAGGCGTCAAATATCCCTGCTCGCGATAGGCCAACCACCGGCTGTCCGGCGGTACGAAGATCGCGGTACCCAGCATCGTTGCCTGACCTTCGATGATCCGGTTGAGGGACCACGATCCGATCAGCTTTTTCGTAATGTCCGAGGCGTCACCCCAGCTATCGATCGTGGCTGCGTTCATATCTTCAGGCCCGCGCATTAACCAACCGATCCAGCCCTTACAGGACCGGCGACTGGGGAAGTTCGACTTCGCCGAACCAATACCTATATGCAGCAGCGCGTATCGATCCAGTGAGCAGTTTTGATGGCCAGGAAACGCACGACGGACAGCGAGGCCGACGACTTCCCCCGCTATTTCGTCTGGGTCCGGGGCCTCGAAGGCCCCGAGCCACAGAAATGGACGGCGATGGATTTCGGCGTCGGTGACTGGAAGCGGCCGCAGGTGCTGGCCTTCCTGGAGCTGCCGGAGGGCGAGCGGCATCTGCCGCTGTCGGCGCTGGCGCGGCGCTATCCGCCGCCGCGGGTCGAAACATTTTAGGTAACAGCGGGCCCCGGGCGGCCGCTTCGCAATAGCGGCCGCTTCGCAAACAGGACTCAAAGCCCGGCTTACCCGGGCTTTTCTTTTGCCGATTGTGGCGGAGTTCATAGACGGCCGGGGAGACGCGGCTGTGAAATACTGCTTCACGATGAGATCACGGATGAATTTCAAGGATGCCGCACGAAAGCATCCCACCTGAATCTTCGGAGGGGTCCATGACGCACCAGGATGAGGCGCTGCACGGTGGTCCTGCAAGGCCGAACCACACGCACGATGATCCAGGGGTCGCGACGAATGCACCCGGCGCACCGGCGCCGAGGCGCAAGCTGGTGCTGTTCGCCGACGGCACGGGCAATGCGTTCACCACCCAGGAATCCAGCGTCTGGCGTCTCTATGAGGCGCTCGATCATACCGAGCCCGATCAGATCGCGCATTACATCAAGGGCGTCGGCACCGCCGGCTGGGCGCCGCTCGCCGCGCTCGACGGCGCCACCGGCATCGGCGTTCCCTCCAACGTCCGCAAGCTCTACCGCTTTCTGTGCTGGAACTGGCGCGAGGGCGACGAGATCTACATCTTCGGCTTCAGCCGCGGCGCCTTCACCGCGCGCACGCTGGCGGCGATGATCTCCAGCCAGGGTCTCGTGCCTGCCGTGATCGACGACACCCCCGTGTCGCATGCGGAGATGGAGCGCAACGTCAAGGCGGCCTGGCGCGAATATCGCCGGGCCACCGTGCCCTGGACCAAGAGCCTCCCGACGATCTGGGTCACCCGCTGGATCCGCGACCTCCTGCTCTTCATTTATCACGGGATCTGTGGACACCGTTCCTATGCCGACGTGCGCAGCAGGATGGGCGTGCGCAAGGACGTCGAGATCGAATTCCTCGGACTGTTCGACACCGTCGAGGCGTTCGGCGTCCCGGTCGAGGAGCTCCGCCTCGCCATCGACTGGGCGATCTGGCCGATCTCGTTCCGCAATCACCGGCTGTCGCACAAGGTCAGGCAGGCCTGTCACGCGCTCGCGCTGGATGACGAGCGCACGACGTTCCATCCGCTCCGGATCGACCAGAGCCACCTGGCCGACGGCCAGGTCGTCAAGGAAGTATGGTTCGCGGGCGTCCATTCCGACATCGGCGGCGGCTACCCGGAATCCACGTTGTCCTTCGTTCCGCTGGTCTGGATGGTCGAGCAGCTCGGCGACAAGCTCCGCTTCCAGAACGGCGAGATCGAGCATTTTAGGGAATATCAGTCGGCGATCGGACCGCGGCACGATTCGCGCAGCGGCGCGGCGGTGCTGTACCGCTACGGGCCGCGCCCGATTTTGATCGGCGAAGAGAACGGCGGCCGGCCTGTCGTGCACTTCGCCGTCATCGAGCGCATGCTGTTCGGCTGCGACGACTACGCGCCGATCATGCTTCCAGCAGACTGCCTCGTGCTGCTGCCGGCCGAAACGACGCTTCCGGACGGAACGGTGCTGCCGGAAGGAACGCTGCTGCCGCTGCAATCGGAAAAAGAGGACGAGGAAGAGAAGAAGCGTGAGGAAGCGGCCTTCCGTGAGGTGCTGAAGGTCGCCTATCTGGCAAAGGCGACGGGTCCGCGACGCATGCTGGAGGCCAAAGCCTTCACCACGATGAGCACGCCCGATCCGGCTATGTCGAGCCTGACGCGCGACACGGTGTGGTGGCGCCGCGTGGCGTATTTCTCGCTGCTGTTCATGGTCGCCTTGATCGCGGTCTTTCCGTGGATCGCCCGCGGCCTGGTCGGCTCGTCCGAGGACAACGGCCTCCGGGACACCTGGTTCTTGAAGCTCGTCACCGACGCCGACTGGCTACTCGGCGCGGTCGTGGCGCCGCTCACCAATATCCTGAGAAACCTGTTGCCGTCCTATGCGGCGCCGTGGCTCGACATTGCGACCTATTACCCGGTGCTGGCATCGGCCGTGCTGCTGGTCACGCTCTGGGTCTGGAACAAGAACTCCGCACTGCGCGACAATATCCAGGAGCGCGCGCGGCTCGCCTGGAACACGCCGCGCCGCAAGGCAAGCCGTAAACACATCGCAACGTCCAGCGGCGCGCTCTCCTTCGCCAACTGGATGCGGCACAACGCCGGAGGGGCCCGCAACCTGTTCGCCAGACGGCTCATGCCGATCGGCTTCCTGTTCATCATTTTCAGCTCGGCCTTGCTGATCGCATCCACCAGCACCTTCACCGGCCGCGTCGCGCTCGGCAGGGTCTGCGCGCCGCCTGAGATCAAGGACGCCAGCGGCACGCACGCCGAACGCGGCAAGCCGGTCCTCGACGAGCCGTTGACTGCCGGCACCGCGTTCGAAACCCGGGACTTCTGCTGGTGGAGCGGTCTCGCCGTCGAGAAGGGCCGCAAATATCGCGTCTGGCTCGACATCGACGAGCCCTGGTTCGACCGCACCATCATGACCGGCGTGAACGGCTTCCAGACGGACCTGGCGCGTTACATCTTCCTGCCGATGCGCCGGCTCTATGGCGCCGACTGGTTCGAGCCGGTGGTGCGGGTCGGTTCCAAGGGGATGAACGACATCCCGCTCACGGCCGTCAATGTCGAGCCGGCAGACGTGCTGCCGCGCCGGAAGAACCCGACACTTCCAGCCGAGGACGATCTGGATAAGAGCTCCAAGCACAGATATTGGGTCCGCGTCGAGGAAGAGCTCGGTGACAAGGATCCGCGCAGCGCGAAACTGGAAGCGCTCGGCGATTTTCAGCCGATTCCGACCGAAGACCTGCCGGCCGCCGGTGAGGTGTGGAAGGGACAGCATCTGACCGGCCATGTGGTGGCCGAGTTCGTCGCCCCCGATTCCGGCGAGCTGTTCTTCTACGTCAACGACGCCGTCCAGATCTTTCCGACCGTGCTGCCCAGCGGTTTGATTCCGCGGTGGCTCGCTCCCTTCCAGGGGCGGACCGAAAAATTCTACGACAACAACAGCGGCACGGCGCGGATTAAGGTGCAGCGGCTTCCGGTGCCGTCGCAGCCGCCTGAAAAGCCGGCGCAGACCGTGTCTGCCCAATAGAGGAGCCACCGGGCTGTCGAGCCCCATGATTATGGGTGTCACGGCATCCGCGCTGCGGCTAAACTTGGCCTCGCGCCGCGGGGGACACGCGGTGCGGGACGATGAACATGAGCGAACAGGGCGAGACGGGTGAGGCCATCACCATCCTCCTCGTCGAGGACGACGCGCCGACCTGCTGGCGGCTCCAGGACGCGCTGGTCAAGGCGGGCTACGAGGTCCGCAGCGCCGGCACCCTGGCAGAGGCCCGCTCGGCGCTGGGCGAGGCGGCCCCGCGCGTGCTGCTCACCGATCTCAGGCTTCCCGACGGCCACGGCATCGAACTGATCCGCGAGATGAGGCAGCGCTTTCCCGACACAGAGATCATGGTGATCTCGGCGCTCGGCGACGAGGAGAGCGTGATCTCGGCGATCACTGTCGGCGCCACCGGCTATCTGCTCAAGGACGCCTTCCCGACCGACATCGCCACCACTGTGCGCGACCTGGTCGCCGGCCATTCGCCGATCTCGGCCTCGATCGCCCGCTTCATCGTGCGCAGGACGCAGGGGACCGCGCAGAGCACGGCGGAGCCGCCGCCGGGCCCCGCGCTCAACACCGCAAGACTCACCCCGCGCGAGATCGACATCCTCTGGGGCATCGCAAAAGGCTTCAGCTACGCCGAGATCGCGAGCCATCTTGGCCTGTCGAAGCAGACCGTGCCCGGCCACATCAAGAACATCTATCGCAAGCTCGAGGTGCACACGCGCAGCGAGGCGGTGTTCGAGGCGGTGCAGCAGGGCCTGATCAAGCTGTGAGCGAGATCGCGGCGAAGGCCCCCACACGCCCACGGCGCCGGCTGATCGTGTCGCGCCTCGTACCCTATCTGCTGCTGCAAGCGCTGATCGTGATCGCCACCATCCTCGGGCTGCGGCTGCTCCAGCCCAGCGATCCCGAAGACTTTGCGCTGAGCGGATTTTCGCTGCGCGAGGATGGCGTGACGCGCGCGGTGACGCTGCCGCACTTCACTTCTTCACGCTATTCGCTGGCGGATCCGCCGCTCTATACCGGCGCCTTCACCTTCCGAAGCGGCGATGCGGCATCGGGCTGGTCGGTCTACCTGCCGCGCTTCAGCAATGCGGTGGAGGTCGCCGTCAACGGCGTCGTCGTGCTCGACTCCCGCCGCGATGCCAATGCCAACCGGCCCGACCGCAACACGCCGCAGATCGCCGTCATCTCCTCTTCGCTGCTGCATGACGGCAGCAACGAGATCACGGTGCGGCTGTTCGTGTGGGGACCGCTGAAGGGCTTTCTCGACACCGTCTATGTCGGACCGGATGCGGCCTTGCGCCCGTCCTACGAGACACGCACGCTGCTGTTCGTCACGCTGCAGGTGGCGTTCTCCGCCTGGCAGTCGATCCTCGCCGTCATCCTCGCGATCATGTGGCTGATGCGGCGCCGCGAGCCGGTCTATGGCGTGCTGGCCGTGGCGATGGTGCTCGGCGTGGTCCAGGCATTCATGCCGCCGCCGGTACCGCCGGCCACCGTATCGCGGCTCGCCGCGGTGCTGCTCGCCTCTGCGCCGACCGAGAGCGCGTTGATCGTCACCTTCGGCGTGCTGTTCTTCGGCTGGCGCTGGCCGCGTTACGGCATGCTGCTGTTCGTGCCGGGCCTCATCGTGTTCGCGGTCGGGCTGATCGCCGGCCCGCCGCTGCCGCGCATCCTGTTTCTCGTGCTCGGCATCCCCACGGTCGGGATCTGCCTGTTCCTGATGGCCTGCGTGACCGCAACCGCGGTGGTGCGGCGGCAGGACGCCGCCAGCTTCACGATCGGCTGCGCGGTGACCATCGTGCTGACGTGCTGGGTCCACGACATGCTGTCGGTGTTCGAGATCGTGACCAACGAGCGCATCTTCGTCTCGCGCCTGTCCTATTCGGCGATGCTGGTCGCGATCGGCGCCGGGCTGACCTGGCGCTTTGCCCGCGCGCTGAACCAGGTCGACAGCTTTGCCGGGCAATTGGTGACCCGCGTGCGCGAGGCCGAGGAGCGGCTGAAGGCGAGCTTCGCCCGCGAGGAGGAGCGCGCCCGCGCCGCAGCCCTCGCCAACGAGCGCACACGGCTGATGCGCGACCTCCATGACGGCCTCGGCGGCCAGCTCGTCAGCATCGTCGCGCTGTCCGAGCGCGGCCATGAGGGTGCGACCATCACGGATGCGGCCCGCGCAGCGCTGAAGGATCTCCGCCTCGTCATCGACTCCATGGACGACATCGGCGGCGACCTCATGCTCGCGCTCGGCTCCTGGCGCGAGCGCGCGACCGCTCAATTGCGGCCGCACGAGATCGCGCTCGACTGGCGCGTGGCGACGCCGCAAGGCCTGCCGCTGCATCCGGAATTGCGGCCATGGCACGTGATCCAGATCGTGCGCATCCTCGACGAGGCCGTGACCAATGCAGTCAAGCACGCCCAGGCCCACAACATCGCCGTCACGATCGAGACGCTCGACGGAAGCCAGGGACCGTACGGCGTGATCAGCGTGATCGACGATGGTTGCGGTTTTTTACCGCCCGGCCACGGCGAAGCCGTCGGCGCGAGGCACACCGCACGAGGCCTGCGCAACATGAGAAGCCGCGCGGCGCGTTGCGGCGCGACGCTCGATCTGAGCTCGGATGCCTCGGGCACGCGGGTGCGGCTGCAATTGCCGCGGATTTTCCTCGACAGCGACGCGGCTGCGGGCTGAAAAGCCCCCTCCCCGAGCGGGTGGGACGCGCGGAGAGAGGGAACGGGCTGGATGATCTGCCTGCGGAGGACGGGGGGGTCGTCCGCACGGCTCCTTTGCCCGAAACGATGCAATCAACTCAATCGAACGAGATCGTCAGCGCACACCGACGCGGTTGACCGGACCGCCGCGGTTCATCGGCGTTCCCGCGCGAACGCCGACACCGGGCGCACCGACGCCGGGCGTGGCGACGGCGGCTGCAGCCACCGGCGCGCCGGGCGCAACCACCACCGCCGCCGTCGGCCGCACCACGCAGCCCTTGGGCACGCCGACCGTCTTGCAATAAACCACAGCCTGCGCCGGGCTCGTGCCCAGCGACACCATCGCCGCACCCGCCAGCACCATGATCGTCAGCCCGGCGCTCAGCGCTCCCACTTTCATCGACATCTTGCTCTCCTGCTTCCCGTTCGGCGTCCCGGTGCAATCACCGGGTTTCGCAGCCGACGTGCAGCCTGAATGGCAAAAGACGGCGCGCCGATACATGCCATGAAGATGGGGGTGCAGCCGTGGGGAGCTCACGCCGATGCCATGAACATGGCATGGACCGCCCGCAGGCCTCTGCGAGATGGTCCGGCCCGCCCGATCCCAAGCGGGGCCAATCACGATTCCAGAGAGGTGCTTTATGAAGACTTCAGTTCTTGCCGCGCTGCTGCTCGCCGCCGCCGTCCTTCCTGCCGCGGCGCAATCCGGCCCGACTCCGCAGGAGCAGATGGCCTGCCGCAGCGACGCCAGCAAACTCTGCGCCGAGCATATCGGCAAGCCGCCGCAGATGAACGCGTGCCTGCGCGAGAACAAGTCGAAGCTCTCGGATCCCTGCCGCAAGGTCGTCGAGTCGCACGGCGGTTGATACTTTCCGGAAAGAAGATCGCGCGCTCAGCAAGCCGCTGGGCGCGCCGGCACGTCAATCGTCGTCGGGACCGAACAGCATCATTCGTGGGAAGCCGCTGCGCGGACGGTTCGCAACATCGCGTGAATCTGAATCTTCGCGAACATTGCGGGCGACGTCGTCCCAGTCGGTGCGGTCGCGCGTACCGCGTTGCTCGCGCGAATCGTAACGATGGCGATCGGCCCAGCGCTCGCGACGCTCCACCCGGCGCCGCTCTGACGCAGCACGCTTCACGTCGGAATCCCTGGCCTTGGCGTAGGCGTTATCGGGGGACGCGGACGGCTCGGTCGATGTCTGCTGCTCGCCAGGTTTTGCGGCTTGCAGCGGCGAAGCCGATGCCGGCTTGGGCGGCTCGACGGCCGCCGCTTGCGACGGCGGCGGCGCCGGCGATTCAGCGTTCGCCTGCGTGGCCTGCGTCTCGGGCTTCATCGCAGGCTTGATGTCAGCTTTGGCTTCGTCCTGCGCCTGCGCGGGGACCGCAATGACCGCGCCGAAAGCCTGCGTGCCGGTGAGATATTGGACGCGCTCGGACGGCGCATTCGTCGTCGCCGGTGTCGCAGCGGTTTCAGCGCGCTGCGCCATCTTGCTTGTATCCGGCCCCTGCTTGGGCGCGATCGGATTCATGATATTGCCGGCGACGATGCCGCCGCCGAGACCAATGGCGATGGCGGCGACGATCGTTCCGGCACCGACGAAATAGGCTGTCGAGGCGCGCATGAGCCCACTCCCTGTTTGGGGCGGGCAACGCGTGAGGATTGCCGGATGTTCCTGATGTCGGCGGGAACCGCGCCTCAGATCTGCTGCGCGACCTTCTCGAGCCCGATCAGGCGGGCGAGCTTGCGCACTTCTTCCTTCTGGTCGTCACGCAGCTGGAACAACAGCGGCATCGCGGCCGACTTCAACTCCTGCACCTCGTCGCAATTCGGATCGATCTGCGAGCCGGGCGGCGCGTTCGGATTGGACAGCTTGTTCGCCTGGATCTTGCGGGCGACGTTGCGCAGCGCGGTCTCGACCGAGGGCCAGTAATATTCCTGCGACGACGACAGCTTCAGGCGATCCTTGATGCCCGAGATCTGAACGTCGGACAGCAGCGAATAGGATTTTTGCGGCTGCGGCTTGGCGACGACCTTCGGCTTGGCCGGGACCTCGACGGCAGGAACTGCCCCGGCGGCGGGCGCCTCATGCGCGTTGGCCTTGGACATCGGGAAATCGGACGGCGTGGCGGCGGCAAAGGCCTGGCGCAACGGCTCGGTCAGGACCGGCGCCTGCGCGAGCTTGTCGGCGGACACCTGCACCGGCTCGATTGCGGCCGAGGCCAGCGCCAGCGTCGGAACCAGACGGTCGGCCTTGGCGGCGCGGTTGGTCGAAAGCTGCTTCGGCGGAGCCTGCGTGATCATCTCGGCACTGACGCTGGGTACGCTGTCGCGGCCGAGAATGGCGGTGGTGGCCGCACCGAGGACGAGGAAGCAGGTCAGGACGACGATGGTGATGGCTCTGGACAAACGTCTCTCCGGAAGTGCCGGCTTCACGAGTTTGTTAGCGTTGCCCGGAAAAAGGGCGCGAAATAAGGCTTGAGTGTGCCTTCGTTGCGACAATCGCTGTGCCTGCAGCGACACGCCCCGAAAAAGCCAAGGAAATCAGGCGGCTGCGGCCAGATCGTAGGCGTCCTGGATGTCGGCGACGATCTCGGAGGCCTCCCAGACCGCCCGCGGCTCGACCGATTGCAGCGTGACCGTCCAGTTGCCGCCCCGGCGGGTACGGGGGACGCTGACGATGTCGAAGCGCACATTGCGGCACAGCGGGTGGCGGGCCAGCGCGTGGGCGACGCGGACGCGAATTTCGTCCAGCGTTGCGGCTGTCTTGCTGTTGAGAAAATCGAAGTCCATCGCCTGTCCCTCTCGGTCCTGATTGGCGGCCGTGAGGGGATTCTTGGCGGGGCTTGGTTAATCTGCCGTTAAATGCGGGCTGTCGGAGCCATGCGGGATTAACCGTGCTGGCCAGCGCGGAACGTTAACGCGCCGCCGGCGTCGCGGTACTCGGCAGCCGTCCGGGCCACGAGATCCTCGACCGGCATCACGTCGGTCACGCCCGATGTCGAATGCCCGCCGCTCCAGATATCGCGCCAGCGCTTGGGCCGGTTCTCGCGCGCGGCGACGTCGATGTCCTTGGCGATGTCGATCGCCCCGCGCGCCGGCAGGTCATCGGGATCGAGACCCGCAGCGACGATCGACGGCTTCAGCATGCTGGTCTGAAGCCCGGTGAACGCGGTGGTCAGCAGGATGTCGTCGGCGCTGCTCTCGACCAGCATCCGCTTGTAGTGGTCATCCGCCATGCTCTCGCGCGTCGCGATGAACTTCGTGCCCATGTAGCCGAGATCGCAGCCGAGCACTTCCGCGGCGCGCAGCGCACGGCCATCGCTGATGCCACCCGCAAGCACGATGATGCCATCGTAGAACGCGCGCACCGCACGAACGAAGGCGAACGGGTTAAGCCAGCCGGTCTGCCCGCCCGCGCCCGCGGTGAGCAGCACGAGCCCATCGGCACCTGCTTCGGCTGCGCGTTCGGCGTGGCGGATCGAGGCGACGTCCGCCAGCACCAGCGCGCCAGCGTCATGCAGCGGCTTCAACACTGGCGCGGGCGAGCCGACCGAGGTGATGACGATCTCCGGTCTCTGCCGCAGCAGCAAGGCGAGATCCTGCGGGAGCCGCGCATTGGAGCGGTGCACGATCAGGTTCGGGCAGAGCGGCGCCGCCCTCCGGCCGGTCTGATCCTCGTGCTGCCGCAGCCGCGCGCTGATGTCAGTGAGCCACTCGTCGAGTTGTTCCGTGTTGCGGCAATTCGCGGTGGGGAAGCTGCCGATCACGCCGCTCCGGCAGGAAGCGACCATGAGCTCGACGCCCGACACCAGAAACATCGGCGCAGCGATCAGCGGCAAAGCGAGACGATCAGCGAAACGTTGCAGTCGATCTGAACTCACGCATGCCTCCCTCGCGCGGGCTTTGTCGTTCCATCCCGCATTCCCTGTGCTAGCGTTGCGGCAAACATTGGCACGCAAAACGCCGACAAAAAAGCAGCGAGGGAACATATGTCCGATCCGCTCCACGCATCGTCCCCGACTTGCGCGCAGACGCTACGGGCGCTGGCGCGCTATCCCGATCGTACCGCGTTCGCCTGGCCCGGCGGATCGCTGAGCTATCAGGGCACCATCGACCTGATTGGACGAATCCAGGGCGTGTTCATGCGGCTTGGCCTGCAGCCCGGCGCGCGCGTCGCCTTCCTCACCGCGAACCGCGCCGACACCTGGTGCGCCGGTGTCGCCGCGCAATTGTCGCGGTGCTGCATCACCTGGCTGCACCCGCTGGGATCGCAGAGCGACCAGCTCTTTCAGCTTGAGGACTCCGAAGCCGAAGTGCTGGTGGTCGATGCCGCCGCGTACCGCGAGCGTGGTGGCGAACTCGCGGCGAAAGCAAGCATGCTCAAGGCGGTCTTCACCATGGGACCGGCGGATTATGGCGTCGATCTGCTGCAGGCCATCGAGATCGAAGGCCACGCCAGCCCGCTATGCCTCGCGGGCCTCGACGATCTCTCCACGCTGAACTACACCGGCGGCACGACCGGCAAGTCCAAGGGCGCGCTGCGCTATCACCGCGAGAACGCCGGGGCCGCCGCCGCGATCCTCGCCGACTTCGAGATCCCCGAGGCCGCGCGCTATCTCACGGTGGCCCCGATCAGCCACGTCGCGGGCACGAAGGTGCTGCCGACGCTGATGCGTGGCGGCACCGTGCACATGCTGAAGGGTTTTGATCCCGAGGCCGTGCTGGCGACGATCGCGCGCGAGCGCATCAACTTCACGCTGTTCGTGCCGACCATGATCTACGTGCTGCTCGATCATCCCGCGCTGAGCAAGACCGACCTCTCCTCGCTCGAGCTCGTGCTCTACGGGGCGTCGGCGATGTCGCCGAGCCGGCTGATCGAAGGTATCGAGCGCATCGGCCCGGTGTTCTCGCAGCTCTACGGCCAGACCGAATGCTATCCGGTCTCGGTGCTGCGCAAGGCCGATCACGATCCCAAGACGCCGGAGCTGTTCCTGTCCTGCGGCTTCCCGATCGCGGCCTGCGAGGTCAAGATTCTCGACGACAACGACCAGGAGGTGAAGACGGGCGAGGCCGGGGAGATCTGCGTGCGCGCCCCGCACGTGATGGCGGAATACTGGAAGCGGGCCGACATCACCGCCGAGACGCTGAAGAACGGCTGGGTGCACACCGGCGACATCGCACGCAAGGACGAGCGCGGCTACATGTTCATCCTCGACCGCAAGAAGGACATGATCGTCACCGGCGGTTTCAACATCTTTCCGCGCGAGGTCGAGGACGTGCTGTCGCAGCATGCCGATGTCGCGATGGTCGCGGTCGTCGGCGTTCCCGACGAGAAATGGGGCGAAGCCGTCACCGCTGTCGTCGTGCCGCGCGAGGGCGCAAAGCCCGATCCGGACGAGCTGATCAACATGGTGCGGTCGCGGAAGGGCTCGGCCCATGCGCCCAAGCAGATCCAGTTCGTCAAGCAGCTGCCGATGACCGGCGTCGGCAAGGTCGACAAAAAGGTATTGCGAGCGGGCTTCTGGAGCGGTCGAGACCGGATGGTGGGGTAAAACCCCGGGATTTTACGGAGCCATTGTGGCTCCGGCACCACAACCCGCGGCGGAGTGCACGTTCACGGCGGCCGACCGATTGCGGGCGAATCAGGGAATCAACTAGACCCGCTGACGGGGCTGGGAAGCGGAGTAAGAAATGAGAGTCGCTTCCCTGGAAAGTGCAGTCGCCGCGATCACGCTGATCACGGCTATCGTCGTGGTGCTGTGGGAGATCAAGATCTTCTACGGAATATGAACTGGCAGGATGCCACGTCGAACACGGCCAAGCATCCCTTCCGCGGCGGCGGAAGCCTGCCGTTCAATCGCCCAATGCGCGATCACGGCGTTTGACGTCACGCTCACCGCTTCTCGATCACCAGGCTCTGCACCGCGCGGCCAAAGTAGCCCTGCCGATCGGCGAGCCGCGACATCGCGAGCCCCGCACCATCAGGTCCGATCCAGGATTCACCGTCGAGCAAAATCCAGTCGCCGACCGGCGGGCGCGCGAGGCTCACGGTGAGATCGGCGTTGATGTAGGTCCAGGTGCGGAAGTCGAGCATCGAGGCGGTGCCGTTGGAGAAATCAGCGGCGACCACAGCGCGCATCGCCTGCGAAACCGCTTCGCCTTCGACCAGCGGATGATCGAGGCGAAACCAGATTGCACCGGCGCCGGCCTGGCCGAAGCGGCCGCGTGCGGCGCGCATCGAGACCATGCCCGCGAACGGACTGGTCGCGCCGTGGCCGTCCTCGACCAGCGAGTCCTCGGGCGATGGCAGCGTGACCGGCAGATCCCTGACGTCATCGGGCAGAGGCTGCGCCTGCTGCTTGATCTTGAGCACGGTGGCACCGACGACCTGCACGCCGTCGGCGAGCAGCCTGACCTCGCAGAGCTGGATCTTGCGGCCCTCGCGCAGCACCTCCGTCTCGATCGTGAGCGGCGCAACGGGCACCGGGCGCATCAGGTCGATGGTAACGCGCGCGATGTTCATCGGCACCGGCGTCGGAATGCGCTCCGCCGCCCACGTCACCAGCGCCGACGGCGCCGAGCCGTGCTGCATGCGCCGATCCCATGGCCCGGCGGCATTGGGGCTGGTGACGACGCTGTTGCCGTCGACGCGGTAGATGGCAGTCATATCTTGCTCGATGTCTCGTCTGGCGTTCCCCGGACGCAGCGCAGCGCCATCAGCGCGTTTACGCGCGTCTTTGACGCTATTGCGGTGCGCTGCTGAGCCGGGGTCCATGTGCTGCGGCGATGGGTCCCGGCTCTGCGCAGCAGCGTTGCACGCTGCAGCGCGTCCGGGACACGAGACCGATCACAACGGCGGATCGATCGCCTCGTCATATTCCTTCTTGAAGCGCGCAATCAGCTCGGCAGCGGGGACGACGCCCTCGATGCTGCCGATGCCCTGGCCCGAGCCCCAGATCTCCTTCCAGGCCTTCGGCTTGGCGCGCTCACCGGAGGCGTCGGTGCCGAAATTCATCTTGGAGGGATCGGAGGTCGGCAGGTTCTCCGGATCCATGCCGGCGGCGAGGATCGACGGCTTCAGGTAATTGCCGTGCACGCCGGTGAAGAGGTTGGAATAGACGATATCGTCGGCCGTCGAGCCCGCGATCATCTCCTTGTACTTCTCGACCGCGTTGGCTTCCTTGGTGGCGATGAAGGCCGAGCCGATATAGGCGAAGTCGGCGCCGAGGATGCGCGCGGCGCGGATCGCCTTGCCGTTGCCGATGGCGCCCGACAGCGCGATCGGACCGTCGAACCACTTGCGTGTCTCGGCAACGAAGGCGAGCGGCGAGATCGTGCCGGCATGACCGCCGGCGCCGGCCGCGACCAGGATCAGGCCGTCGGCGCCCTTCTCGATCGCCTTGTGGGCGAATTTCTGGTTGATCACGTCGTGGAAGACGATGCCGCCCCAGCCGTGCACCGCCTGGTTCAGTTCCTCGCGCGCGCCGAGCGAGGAGATGATCATCGGCACCTTGTACTTGGCGCAGAGCTGCATGTCGTGGTCGAGCCGGTTGTTCGACTTGTGCACGATCTGGTTGACCGCGAACGGCGCCGACGGCTTGTCGGGATGGGCGCGGTCGTAGGCCGCGAGCTCCTCGGTGATCCGCGCCAGCCACTCGTCGAGCAGTTCCGGCGGCCGCGCGTTCAGCGACGGGAACGAGCCGACCACACCCGCCTTGCACTGCGCGATCACGAGATCGGGCACCGAGATGATGAAGAGCGGCGAACCGATCACGGGGATCGACAGGCGCCCCTTGAACAAGGCAGGCATGGACATTGCGGAACGATCCTCTTCTGGCGGTCAAACTGAAGTTGGGAGCCATACCAACAAGGCAATCTTTCCACTGTCAAGTATTGCGTTTTGACGCCGTGGCGGATGCCGTTACCGCAATTCCAACGCGCGGAATTCCTTCCGTTACCCGTCTTCTCCGTCATTGCGAGCGAAGCGACTTGTCCGCCGAAGCCTTTGGCGAAGGCGGAAGCAATCCAGTCTCTTTCCGTGGAGACAGTCTGGATTGCTTCGTCGCAAGAGCTCCTCGCAATGACGAGGCGAGAGCTGCGGACAACGACCGCCTACCCGATCAAATCCGGATTGATCAGCCGCTCGAACGAGAACATCTCGTCCCATTTCTCCTGCGTCAGCAGCTTGCGCTCGACCACGACGATCTGGTGCAGCGACTTGCCGCTCTTGTAGCCCTCGCGGGCGATCTCGGCGCATTGCTTGTAGCCGAGCAGCGGCTTCAGCACGGTGACGATGCCGAGCGAGTTCAGCACCATGTTGCGGGTGTGATCCTCGTTGGCGGTAATGCCGACAATGCAGTTCTCGCGCAGGCTGTTGACGGCGCGCTCCATGGTGCGGATCGAGAAGAACAGCGCGAACGAGATCACCGGCTCCATCACGTTGAGCTGGAGCTGGCCGGCGGATGCCGCGAGCGTCACCGTGGTGTCGAGCCCGATGACGAGGAAGCTGGTCTGGTTGACGACCTCGGGGATGACAGGGTTGACCTTGCCCGGCATGATCGAGGAGCCCGGCTGTAATTGCGGCAGGTTGATCTCGTTGAAGCCGGCGCGCGGGCCCGAAGCGAGCAGCCTGATGTCGTTGCAGATCTTCGTCAGCTTGCTCGCGGTCCGCTTCAAGACGCCGGAGAGCTGCACATAGGCACCGGTGTCCGAGGTCGCCTCGACGAGGTCGCCGGCAAGAATGAAGTCGACGCCGGTCAGCGCGCTCAGGTGCCTGACGGCCAGCTTGGGATAGCCGACGGCTGCGGTGACCGACGTGCCGATCGCGGTGGCGCCGAGATTGATCTCGCGCAGCAGCGCACGCGCCTCCGAGATGCGGTCGACCTCCTCGCCGATCGTGGTGCCCCATCCCCGGAATTCGGCGCCGAGCGACATCGGCACCGCGTCCTGCAGATGGGTGCGGCCCATCTTCAGCACGCGGTCGAATTCGCGCCCCTTGGCGAAGAAGGCCTCCTGGAGCTGGCGCAGCGCCGTCATGTAGCTCTCGAGCCGCAGGATCAGTGCCAGCCGAAACGCGGTCGGATAGGTGTCGTTGGTGGACTGGCCGTAATTGACGTGATCGTTCGGGCTGACGTGCTGGTAGTCGCCTTTCTTGAAGCCGAGCGACTCGAGCGCGAGATTGGCGATCACCTCATTGGCGTTCATGTTGGTCGAGGTGCCGGCGCCGCCCTGGATGAAATCGGTGACGAACTGATCCATCATGTCGCCGGCGATGACGCGGTCGCAGCCGAGGATGATCGCGTCGGCCACCTTGGCGTCGATCGCACCGAGATCGCGGTTGGCCATGGCCGCGGCCTTCTTCACGTAGCCCAGCGCCTTCACGAAGTAAGGCTCCTGGTTCATCGGAATGCCGGTGATGTGGAAGTTCTCCTTCCCGCGGATGGTCTGGACGCCGTAGTAGATGTCGTCGGCGATCTCACGCTGTCCGAGGAAGTCCTGCTCCGTGCGGCTCATGGGCACTCCTATGCTCGCGCGACGTCCTTTAGTTCTGGCACAGCGCGCTGGTGACGAAGGTATCGGTGCGGCAGTCATCCGGTTTGCGTTGCCTGCCCGGAATGAGAACCTTGGCCGAGCATTTCTCGGCGGAGTCGGCATTGAGGCCCTTGCCTTCCTTGTAGCCCTTGCTCTGGCAGAGCTGGTCGGCGGCGAGCTTGCAGTCCGGCGCGCCGTTCGACGAGACCGGGCACACCACGCGCCCCGAGACCATGGTCGACGGCTTCGCCAGCCGCGACAGATCGTTCATGGTCTCGCTGGGGCTTTTGATCGGCGGCAGGATCGAGGGCAGCTTGTCGAACAGCTTGCCCATTTCGTTGATCAGCCCGGGATTTTCCTCGCGGGCCGGCGCTGGCGTCGAGGGCGGCGGCGCAGCCTGCGGCCCCTGCTCCCGCAAGCCGAGCGTGGGAGCGGATTGCGGCCAGCCGGTCCCGCCGGCTGTGAGCAGGAGCGAAAGCGCCGCAGCTATCAGCGTCCCCAGTCGCAGGACCGGATTGCCGGATCGAACCATCATGACCGCAACCGTAGCCGAACCCGGCGCGGCGGCAAAGCGCGTGTTATGAAGCGAGCATGATCCTGTCGGAAAACCGCTTCACACTTTTCCGGATCATGCTCTAGATCAGCTTGATCGCGACCACGAAGCCGAGCACCAGCACGATGGCGCCGAGCGCGACCCACAGGCCGAGATGCTTCTCGATCCGCTCGCGGATCCAGTCGCCATAGCGGTTGAGCAGGATCGCGGCGATGAAGAAGCGTCCGCCGCGCGCGACGATCGAGCAGAGCACGAACAGGAGAAGATTATAGCCGGCAAAGCCCGAGGTGATGGTGACGAGCTTGTAGGGGATCGGCGTCAGCCCCTTGAGCAGGATGATCACCGCGCCCCATTCGGCATAGGAGGCGCGGAAGGCATCGACCTTGTCGCCGAGGCCATAGACCTGGATCAGCCAGTGACCGACCGAGTCGAACAGCAGCGCGCCGATGGCATAGCCGAGCAGGCCGCCGAGCACCGAGGTGATCGTACAGACCGTGGCATAGACCCAGGCGCGCTGCGGGCGCGCCAGCGACATCGGGATCAGCATCACATCCGGCGGGACCGGAAAGAAGGAACTCTCGGCAAAAGACACCGCGCCCATGATCCAGAGCGCATAGGGCTTGTGGGCGGCGTCGATGCACCAGTCGTAGATACGTTTCAGCATGGCGCCGCGATGAAGCACCATGGGACGGATTTGTCCATCGTGGTTTTGTGACGATCTAGTGGCGCTTGCGCGTCCCGCGCCCTTCCAGCGCGACAATTGGCCGCCGCGTAGATATGCGGGGTGACGCGACTTTGGGCAGCTTCATCGGCGATTTCGGCAGCTTCTCGGCGATGCCGAGCATGTCTTCCCGCCGCGACATCTCGCGCCAGACGTCCTCGGGCCGCACGCCGGCCGAGGCCCAGAGCACGGTGAGATTGTAGAGCAGATCGGCGCTTTCACGAACCACGGCTTCGCTGTCGCCGTTGACCGCATCGATCACGACTTCGATAGCCTCTTCGGCCAGCTTCTTCGCCATTTTGGAGGGGCCGCGCTGAAACAGGCGCGCGGTGCGCGATGTTGCCGGATCAAGGTCTCTGGCCGCGAGCACAGCCAGATATAGCCGCTCGAGCGAATCACTCATGTATTGAAAACTACTCTAAACCAATGGCGAGCGTGTTAACGTTCGACAGTAAAAGCAAAAAGCCGGCCGCCGCGGCAAGCGCGACGGCCGGTTATGGTCAAGACTTGCTAGCCAAGGACTTGCTAGCCAAGGCTAGTAGCAGTTCTGGACGTAGCCCTGGCCGCAGAGCTCGGACGGGGCCGAGCCGCCGTAGCGTTGGTACTGGTAGTTCGGGCCCGGGCCGTAATAGGGACCATAGGCCGGGCCGCTGTAATACGCAGGGCCGCCATAATAGCCGTAGCCCGGCCCCGGACCGTAATCGTAAGCATAGGCGTCGCGGGTCGCGGCGATCGCAAGGCCGGTGCCGACGATGCCGGCAATCGCTGCGGCAGCCGCTGCGCCGCCACCACCATGCCAATGGCGGCCGCCCGCGTAAGAGGCGGTCGGGGCGACTGCGGTCAGCGCCACCACGGCGGCCGTGGCAAGGACGGCCTTGCGGCCCGCAAATCTGGAAAATCTGTCGAACATGTCCTGGACCCTCCTTGGGACCTCGAATGTGGTGCCTGACGACAGGCTCATGTCTCTCAAACACCCGCATCCCATGTTGGGTTCCCCAACCCCAACACAAGCTGAACGGGGTTGCGTGATCATGACGCAACCGCCGCTCATCCGCCGTTCATGTTGACGCGCGCACGCTCCTCATCGGCCGGCGCTGCGAGCGTCACGAACCCACAACAATGCGGGACCGGCGCGACTGATGGCAGGATTCAAGACAATCGTTCTTCGCGCTCTGCTGGCCGCTGCAATGTCGCTTGCCGCGTTGACGGCACGCGACGCCATCGCGGCCGAGACCGCCGCGCCGTCCACCGCGATCCACTTCACGTTCGATCGTCCGGTCGACGCGAGCATGGCGCCGTTCTTTCTGGCTGCAAAGGACGGCAGCTTCGGCACCGAGCGCCTCAACGTCACCTTCAACAATGCGGCCGGATCGCCGGAAGCGCTGACGCGCGTCGCCAAGGGCGACAGCGAGCTCGCACTCGTCGACATCAACGAGCTGATCCGCTATCGCGACAAGGACGACGCTGCGCCCATCAAGGCGGTGTTCGTGCTGTTCAACCGCGCGCCCTATGCGATCGTCGCGCGCAGGAGCCGCGGCATCCATTTGCTGCCCGATCTCGACGGCAAGACCGTCGGCGTCGCCGACGGCGATCTGTCGATGCGATTGTGGCCGGCGCTGGCACAGCAGAACGGCATCAATGTCTCGCGGGTGAAATTCCACAAGATCAGCGCGGCGGTGCGCGAGCCGATCCTCTCCGCGGGGCAGGTCGATGCGGTCGCGGGCTTCAGCTATCTCTCCGCGGTGAACCTGCGCGACCGCGGTGTGCCCGGCGCCGATCTCGTCGTGCTGCGCTATGCCGATTATGGCTGCGAGGCCTACGGTTTTGCGGTGGTGATCAACCCCGCCTTCGCCGCAGCGAAGCCCGACGCGGTGAAGGGCTTTATCCGCGCGCTGATCAGCGGCATCAACGCCACGGTCAAGGAGCCGGCGCGCGCCGCGGACGAGGCCGCGAGCCGTATCGACGACGGGGACCGCGATCTCGAGCTCGAGCGCCTGCGCACCGTGCTCGTCGACAACATCCTGACCGACGAGGTCAAGCGCAACGGCCTCGGCGGCATCGACCCGGCCCGCCTCGACCGCTCGATCGAGCAGGTCGCGCAGGACTTCAAGTTCCGAAAACGTCCGGTGGCGGGCGATGTCTTCGACGACCAGTTCCTGCCGCCGGTCGAAAGCCGGCTGATCAACTGAGCAAAACCGCTAGCTTCCGCTGTATCTCGCACCCAATCCCTGCTTAGAATATGGGCTCATCCGTCGTCGCCGAGCCCGAGTTCTTCGCCCGCATGTCCATCTTACGCCTCTACACCCGCGTTCTCGAGCTGCTCGGCAAGGAAGCACGGCTTGGCTGGCTGCTCGCGGTCGCCAATCTGCTGCTGGCGGCCTCGCAATTCGCGGAACCCGTGCTGTTCGGCCGGATCGTCGACGTGCTCTCCGGCAAGGCGGTCGCCGGCTCGAATTCGGCATGGCCGTTCCTGGGCGCCTGGGTGGCGTTCGGACTGTTCACCATCGGCTGCAGCGCGCTCGTGGCGCTGCAGGCCGATCGGCTCTCCCACCGCCAGCGCCAGGCGGTGCTGACGGATTATTTCGAGCACATCCTGCAGCTGCCGCTGACCTTCCACTCCGGCACCCATTCGGGCCGGCTGATGAAGGTGATGCTCAACGGCACCGATGCGCTGTGGCGGCTCTGGCTCGGTTTCTTCCGCGAGCACTTTGCCGCGATCCTCTCGGTCGTGGTGCTGCTGCCGCTGTCGCTCTATCTGAACTGGCGGCTGGCGATCCTGCTGTTCGTGCTCTGCGTCGTCTTCACCGCGCTGACGACCTTCGTGGTGCGCAAGACCTTCGGCATGCAGATGGCGGTCGAGGAGCACTACAGCGAACTCTCCGCACGCGCTTCCGACGCGCTCGGCAACGTCGCGCTGGTGCAGAGCTTCGTGCGCGTCGAATCCGAGGTGAAGGGGCTGCGCTCCGTCGCCGACGACCTGCTGGCCGCGCAGATGCCGGTGCTGTCCTGGTGGGCGCTCGTCACCGTCATCACGCGCGCCTCGACCACCATCACGGTGCTGGCGATCTTCACGCTCGGCATCGCCCTGCACGACCAGGGGCTGACCTCGGTCGGCGAGATCGTGATGTTCGTGAGCTTCGCGACGATGCTGATCCAGAAGCTCGAGCAGGTCGTGAGCTTCATCAACAACGTGTTCATGGAAGCGCCGCGCCTGCGCGAGTTCTTCAACGTGCTCGACGCCGTGCCCGCGGTGCACGACCGGCCCGACGCGATCGATGCCGGCCGGCTGTCCGGCCTCGTCGAGTTCAACGACGTCACCTTCTCCTATGACGGCAAGCGCCCGGCGATCGAGGACCTCACCTTCACCGCGCTGCCAGGCCAGACCATCGCGCTGGTCGGCCCGACCGGTGCCGGCAAGTCCACCGCGATCGCGCTGTTGCATCGCGCCTTCGATCCGCAATCCGGCATCATCAAGATCGACGGCATGGACGTGCGCGGCGTGACGCTGACCTCGCTGCGGCGAAACATCGGCGTCGTGTTCCAGGAAGCGCTGCTGTTCAACCGCTCGATCGAGGAGAATTTGCGCGTCGGCAAGCCTGATGCGACCGAGGCCGAGATGCGCAAGGCCGCCGAGCGCGCGCAGGCGCTCGACTTCATCGAGCGCAGCGGCGGCTTTGCGACCAATGCCGGCGAACGCGGCCGCATGCTCTCCGGCGGCGAGCGCCAGCGCCTGTCGATCGCCCGCGCGCTGCTGAAGGACCCGCCGATCCTGATCCTGGACGAGGCCACCAGCGCGCTCGACGCGGTCACCGAGGCCAAGGTGAACGCCGCTCTCGACGAAGTGATGAAGGGCCGGACCACCTTCGTGATCGCCCACCGCCTCTCGACCATCCGCAATGCAACGCGAATCCTGGTGTTCGAGAATGGCCGCGTGATCGAAAGCGGAACCTTTGATGAACTCGTGGCCAAAGGCGGCCATTTTGCCGAGCTCGCCAAGGCCCAGTTCATGGTTCACGAGACTGCACGGGCCAGTGTGACGGCCGCCGAGGCTGCAGCGACAGCAGCCAAATCCCCCTAGCAAGTCCCCGTAGGACCGTCGAAATTCGGCCTATTTCATTGCGGAATACCCCGCCGAAGCCCCTATTCTCGACGCACGAGCCGGTATAGGTTTGCGACGCCGCAAGCGGCGGCGCTGGATTTCAAGAACCGAACATCAGATCACGAGAGCCGACCGGAACCGGCGGGTCTCCAAGGACCGGAATCGGATAGTGCACGCCATTCGCCCGCTGCTTCGCAAATCGCTGTTCAACCTGGTCGCTGCGACGATCGCATGCGCCGCTCTGTTCGCGCCGCGCGCAGCGCATGCCGAAGCGCTGCTGCTGATCGAAGCCGACAGCGGCAAGGTGTTGCAGGCGGAGAACGCGACGATCCCGTGGTACCCCGCGTCCGTCACCAAGATCATGACCGCCTATGTGACGCTGAAGGCGGTGAAGGACGGCAGGCTTACGCTCGACACGCTGCTCACGGTGTCGCCGACCGCCGCCTCGCAATCGCCGTCGAAGATGGGGTTCCGGCCGGGAACGCAGCTCACCGTCGACAACGCGCTGAAGATGATGATGGTCAAGTCGGCGAACGACATGGCCGTGGTGCTCGCCGAAGGCGTCGGCGGATCGATCGACGGCTTCTCCGCGATGATGAACGACACCGCGCAGCGGCTCGGCATGACGCAGACGAGCTACGTCAATCCGAACGGCCTGCCCGCGGACGGCCAGATCACGTCCGCGCGCGACCTCGGCATTCTCGCGCGCTCGTTCCTGCGCGACCTGCCCGAATACGAATACTTCGTGCACATCCCGGCGATCCGCTTCGGCAAGCGCGTCACCGGCAATTTCAACAAGCTGATCGGCCGCTATCCCGGCGCCGACGGATTCAAGACCGGCTTCATCTGCGCCTCCGGCTATAATCTCGTGGCCTCCGCTACGCGCAACGGCCGCCGGCTGATCGCCGTCGTGCTCGGCGCCAATTCCGGCACCGCGCGTGCGGTGAAGGCGGCGCAGCTGCTCGAGCGCGGCTTCAGCCAGGACAATCTCACCTGGCTCCGCCCCTCGCTCGGTACCGTCGACAGGCTGGTGCCGGTCGACGCCTCGCCGCCGAACCTGCGCGAGGACATGTGCGGCGGCCACCGCAAGCGGCCGGCCAGCGACGACGACGATGCGCTGATCGCCACCAATGGCGGCACGTCAGGATCGGCCTCCGCCACCGGCGGCGAAGCCCAGGTCACCTTCTTCACCGCCGGCCTGCAGCCACCTCTGATGAAGGCCTCCGAGCTGATGGCCACCGCTCCCGCGGCGACAGAGCCCGTGCTGGTCTATACCGGCCCGACCCGCACCGGCACCGCCCTGATCGCGGCGGTCGCGGCCGATGCCGACCAGCAAGCCACGCCGAAAGCGCGTGGCAAGAAGTCGCGCGTCGCCAAGAAACCTGACGCCAAGCCTGACGCCGCCGACAAGCCGAAGGACACGGCCAAGGACAGCAAGACTGCCGCGGCGAAGCCGGCGGCCAAGCCCGAAGCAAAGTCGGACGCCAAGACCGCAGCCAAGCCGGCCGGCGCCAAGCACGCCGCGGCCAAGCCTGATGCGGCGGCGAAACCCGCTGAGAAGCCTGCGGCAAGCGCTGATCATGCGGCGAAGCCCGCCAAGCCCAAGGCCGCGACCAAGCCTGCTGCCGCGAAGCCGGCCAACAACAGTTAACGCCGCCTCGGAATTAAACCTCCGCCCGCGCTTCGCAGTTGCGGCAACGCGGTTTGCGCCGATTCCAGTAGCCACTCCCGGACCTTTGTCCTAAGCCTCCACGGCTTGCCACCCGTTCCGGCAGGCTCGATACTGCCGGCAATGAGGCAAGCCCGAGACACAACGGGCTCAGGCAAATGAGGGGAGTTTCCATGGAGCGCATCTGGCTCAAGCAATATCCGCCCGGCGTGCCCGCTGATATCGAGCCGACGCAATACGCATCGCTGGTCGACCTCCTGGAGGAGAGCTTCACCAAGTTCGCCGACCGCAAGGCGTTCATCTGCATGGACAAGTCGATCAGCTATCGCGACCTCGACCAGATGTCGGTCGCGCTCGGCGCCTACCTGCAGAGCCGTGGACTCCAGCGCGGCGCGCGCGTCGCGATCATGATGCCGAACGTGCTGCAATATCCGGTCGCCACCGCCGCGGTGCTGCGCGCCGGCTTTGCCGTCGTCAACGTCAACCCGCTCTATACCCCGCGCGAGCTCGAGCATCAGCTCAAGGATTCCGGCGCCGAAGCCATCATCGTGCTGGAGAATTTCGCGCACACCGTCCAGCAGGTGATCGCGAAGACGCCGGTCAAGCACGTCATCGTCGCCAGCATGGGCGACCTGCTCGGCTTCAAGGGCGTGATCGTCAATCTCGTCGTCCGCCGCGTCAAGAAGATGGTGCCGGCCTGGTCGCTGCCGGGCTCGGTGTCGTTCAACGATGCGCTGTCGGCCGGCCGCGGCATGACGTTCAACAAGCCGAAGCTGTCGCCCGGCGACGTCGCCTTCCTGCAATATACCGGCGGCACCACCGGCGTCTCCAAGGGCGCCACGCTGCTCCACCGCAATATCGTCGCCAATGTGTTGCAGAACGATGCCTGGCTCCAGCCGGCGATTGCCGCGCCGCCGCATGTCGAGCAGCTCATGATCGTCTGCGCGCTGCCGCTCTATCATATCTTCGCGCTGACGGCCTGCTATCTGCTCGCGGTGCGCGCCGGCGGCTGCAATTTGCTGATCCCCAACCCGCGCGACATCCCCGGCTTCATCAAGGAGCTGGCCAAGTACCAGGTCAACAGCTTCCCGGCCGTCAACACGCTCTACAACGGGTTGATGCACCATCCTGATTTCAAGAAGCTCGACTTCTCCAAGCTGAAGATCTCCAACGGCGGCGGCATGGCCGTGCAACGCCCCGTGGCCGAGCAGTGGAAGGCGGTGACCGGCTGCTTCATCGCCGAGGGCTACGGCCTGTCCGAGACCTCGCCGACGCTGACCTGCAATCCCGCGACCACGACCGAATTCTCGGGATCGATCGGCATTCCCGTGCCCTCGACCTGGATCTCGATCCGCGACGACGACGGCAACGAGCTGCCGCTCGGCCAGGCCGGCGAGATCTGCGCCAAGGGTCCGCAGGTGATGTCGGGCTACTGGAACAGGCCGGAAGAGACCGCCAAGGTGATGACCGCCGACGGCTATTTCCGCACCGGCGACATCGGCGTGATGGACGAGAAGGGCTTCACCAAGATCGTCGATCGCAAGAAGGACATGATCCTGGTCTCCGGCTTCAACGTCTATCCGAACGAGGTCGAGGAAGTGATCGCGAGCCATCCGGGCGTGCTCGAATGCGCCGTGATCGGCGTGCCCGACAGCGGATCCGGCGAAGCGGTGAAGGCCTTCGTGGTGAGGAAGGACCCGAACCTCACGGCAGAGGACGTCATCAAGTTCTGCCGCGAGCAGCTCACCGGCTACAAGGTGCCCAAGCAGATCGAATTCCGCTCCGACCTGCCCAAGACCAATGTCGGCAAGATCCTGCGCCGCGAGCTGCGCGACGAGAAGAAGGCTCAGGCGGCATAAGGCCGCCTTTCCGGTTGATGACCGACATCGGCAACATCACGCCATCAGGCATTCTCGCCTTTTGGCGCAAGGGCGGCCGCGAGCGCTGGTACAAGCACCACGACGCGTTCGACGCGGAGGTCCGCCGCCGCTTTCTCCCACTCTGGCAGAAGGCGGCCGGCGGCGGGCTGGCATCCTGGGAAGCCAGCGACGACGGCGCGCTGGCGCTCGTCATCGTGCTCGACCAATTTCCCCGCAACATGTTTCGCGGCACGCCGCAGGCCTTCGCCAGCGATGCGCTGGCGCGCGACGTCGCCCGCCGTGCCATCGAAAGAGGCACCAATCGCAGGATCGATCCTGTGCTGCTCGAATTCCTCTACATGCCCTTCATGCATTCCGAGCACCTGCCCGACCAGTTGCACTGCGTCGCGCTGTTTGAAAACACCGATAACGCCGAAAACCAGAAATACGCCCGGGAGCACGCCGATATCATCCAGCGGTTCGGCCGTTTCCCCCACCGCAACCGCCTGCTCGGCCGCGACACCACCGAAGACGAGCAGGCCTTCCTCGACGGCGGCGGTTTTGCCGGCTGATGACATCACGGTGAAGGGCCGCGGCCCCTGCCACTTCCGCCACCGGCAATATTGTGCAGTCCGTCCGCACGGTCTAAAAAGCGGGACCGATTTTCAGGGAGACTGACGATGGCGATCCAGACTGGCGAGAAGCTGCCCGAGGCGAAATTCCGCGTGATGACGGCGGAAGGCCCGCAGGTGAAGACCACCGACGATATCTTCAAGGGCAAGAAGGTGGCGCTGTTCGCCGTGCCCGGCGCCTACACCGGCACCTGCCACAAGATGCATCTGCCGAGCATCTTCCTCAACGCCTACGCCATCAAGGACAAGGGCGTCGACACCATCGCCATCATCTCCGTCAACGACGCCTTCGTCATGAACGCGTGGAAGCGCGACACCGACCAGCGCGACGAAGCGGTCTTCCTGGCCGACGGCAATGCCGACTTCACCAAGGCGATCGGCATGGAGCTCGACGCCTCCGCCAACGGCCTCGGCATCCGCTCCAAGCGCTATTCGATGCTGGTCGAGGACGGCGTGGTCAAGAAGCTGAACCTTGAGGCGATGCCCGGCAAGGTCGAGGTCTCCGGCGGCGATACGCTGCTGGGGCAGCTGTAAGGCGAGACGTCCTCGCGCCACTTGCACAACTGTCATCGCCCGCGAAGGCGGGCGATGACAGTACGCCGAGGCTTCTCGGCTCAATCACAAGCGTCTCTGGAATACTGGATCGCCCGGTCAAGCCGGGCGATGACAGTTGAACACGAGGCTGCAACGGCGACGACGTCGACGGCGCCTCTACTCCGCCATCCGCTGCTGCGTCCTGGCCTTCACGATCCCGTCCCGCGCGAGCTGATCCGCGCGCTCGTTCTCGGGATGCCCGGCGTGGCCCTTGACCCAGTGCCAGCGGACCTCGTGCGGCTTCAGCGCCGCATCCAGGCGCTGCCATAGCTCGACATTCTTCACCGGCTTCTTGTCGGCGGTGCGCCAGCCGTTGCGCTTCCAGCCGTGGATCCAGCCGGTGATGCCCTGCCGGACATACTGGCTGTCGGTGTAGAGATCGACGGTGCACGGCTTCTTCAGCGCTTCGAGCGCGGAGATCGCCGCCATCAATTCCATCTGGTTGTTGGTGGTGTGGCGCTCGCCGCCGTTCAGCTCTTTTTCCTTGTCGCCGAACTTCAGGATTGCGCCCCAGCCGCCGGGCCCGGGATTTCCCGAGCACGCGCCGTCGGTATAGATCGTCACATTGGGACGCTCGCTCACGCGACCAGTCCTGACGGCATCAGCCCGTAATCGCGCACGCTCGTCACGCTCTGGTGGAAGCGCAGCTTGCGGACATATTCCAAGGGATCCTTCGGCTTGACCAGCGCTCCGGGCGGCACGTTGAGCCAGTCAACCAGCCGCGTCAGCAGGAAGCGGATCGCGGCACCACGCGCGAGCAGCGGCAGCGCGGCCTCTTCGGCTTCGGTCAGCTTTCGCACCCGGCCATAGGCATTGAGGAAGGCGCGCGCCTTGGTGACGTTGAAGGAATGATCCGGCTCGAAGCACCAGGCATTCAGGCAGATCGCGACGTCATAAGCCAGCATGTCGTTGCAGGCGAAGGTGAAGTCGATGATCCCCGAGAGCTTGTCGCCGAGGAAGAAGACGTTGTCGTTGAAGAGATCGGCGTGAATCACGCCTTCCGGCAGATGGGTCGGCCAAACGCCACCCGAGAGATGATCGAGCTCGGCCGCGAGAAACGCACGCAGGCCCGGCTGCACCTCGTCGGCGCGGTCCGCCGCCGCATTGAACAGCGGCCGCCAGCCCGCGACTGAAAGCGCATTGGCGCGCTTGATCGCGAAGTTCTCGCCGGCCAGATGCATCCTGGCCAGCCCCTCGCCGACGCCGGCGCAATGAGCCACGTTCGGCTTGCGCGGCCAGACGCCTTCGAGAAAGGTGATGATCGCGGCGGGGCGGCCGGACAGTTCGCGCAGCGCCTCGCCGTCCTTCGCTCTCACCGGCAGCGGGCAGCTCACGCCGTGCTCGGCCAGATGCGTCATCAGCGCGAGGAAGAACGGCAGATCGTTCTTCGCCACGCGCTTCTCATAGAGCGTGAGGATGAACGAGCCTTTGGTCGTGTGCAGCAGGAAGTTGGTATTCTCGACGCCCTCGGCGATGCCCTTGTAGGAGAGCAACTCGCCGAGATCGTATTGATTGAGGAAATCCGCAAGCTCGTCGGCGGCGACGTCGGTATAGACCGCCATAAAGGTCTACTCGGCGGCGGCTTCGGGGCGCACTTGGCGCGGCAGCGGGAAGAACTCGTTCTCTTGCGCGGCCGAGACCGTCTCCACATGCAGCGTGTAGCGCTCGGCGAACGCGTCCATGATCTCCTCGACGATCACTTCAGGCGCAGACGCACCCGCGGTGATGCCGAGGCTCTTGATGTTGCCGAACTTGCTCCAGTCGATGTCGGTGGCACGCTGCGCCAGCACCGCGATCCCACAACCCTCGCGCTCGGCGACCTCGCGCAGGCGCTGCGAGTTCGACGAATTGGGGGCGCCGACCACGATCAAGGCGTCAACCACCGGCGCCACCTTCTTCACCGCGAGCTGGCGGTTGGTGGTGGCGTAGCAGATGTCTTCCTTGTGCGGGCCGTTGATGTTCGGGAAGCGCTCCTTGAGCAGCGCCACGATCTCGGCGGTGTCGTCGATCGACAATGTGGTCTGGGTCACGAAGGCCAGATTGTTCGGATCCTTCGGATTGATGGTCTTGGCGTCCTCGGCGGTCTCGATCAGGGTGACCGCGCCGACCGGGAGCTGGCCGAGCGTGCCGACCACTTCGGGGTGGTGGGAGTGGCCGATCAGGAAGATCTCGCGACCGCGCTTGAAGTGGATCGCGGCCTCGCGGTGAACCTTGGTCACCAGCGGGCAGGTCGCATCCAGCGAGAACAAATTGCGGGACTGGGCGTCGGCGGGAACCGACTTGGGGACGCCATGGGCCGAGAAAACCACCGGTGCGGTGGTGTTTTCGGGGATTTCGGCCAGCTCCTCGACGAAGATGGCGCCCTTCTTCTTCAACCCGTCGACGACATACTTGTTGTGCACAATCTCATGGCGAACATAGACGGGGGCGCCGTACTTATCGAGCGCCCGTTCCACGGTGTCGATTGCCCGGACCACCCCGGCGCAGAAGCCGCGGGGAGAACAAAGCACGATCTTGAGGTCTGGTTTGGCTGACATTGAGCAATCTCGGGACCGAATCACCTCGCCAAATGGGCGGGACCGCGGTCGGTGGATGGAATAGGGCTTAGGTACGGGCCTACAGGACTTGAAAGGGAATTGGGCCCCCTTTCGGGCGCTGTCAAGGCACTATCTATAGCAGAACCATTGCGTGGCTACCCCCTCCGGGCTTATATAGCGCGAATTCCCTGTCATCGCTGATGACCACCGGTTTCGCCTCCAGAGGGGTGGGCGAAGCACAAAGGAGATTTGCCATGAGCAACGCACCTCTGATGCCCAAGGCGACCGCCGTTTGGCTGCTCGACAACACCGCGCTGACCTTCGACCAGGTCGCCGATTTCACCAAGATGCATCCCCTCGAGGTGCGCGCGATCGCCGATGGCGACGCCGCCCAGGGCATCAAGGGCATGGATCCCCTCTCCAACGGCCAGCTGACCCGCGAGGAGATCGAGAAGGGCGAGAAGAATCCGGACTACCGGCTCCGCCTCCAGGAGAGCAAGGTGGTGCTGCCGCCGCAGCCCAAGCGCAAGGGCCCGCGCTACACCCCGGTCTCGCGCCGCCACGAGCGCCCGAGCGCCATCCTCTGGCTGCTGCGCAGCCATCCGGAGCTCAAGGACGCCCAGATCATGCGCCTGGTCGGCACCACCAAGAGCACCATCGCCAGCGTGCGTGACCGCACCCATTGGAACACGTCCCAGCTGACCCCGATCGATCCGGTCACCCTCGGCCTCTGCTCGCAGATCGAGCTCGATTTCGAGGTGCAGCGCGCGGCGAAGGAAAAGCCGATCGACGCAGCCTATGGCGGCGCCACCCTGCTGCCGGCCTCGGAGACCACCCGCAAGGACGAGTACGAGCCGGCGGAGAAGTCCAGCGACGACCTCAACGTCGACGCCGTGTTCGCCAAGCTCAAGACGCTCGGCGGCAAGAAGCAGGACGAAGAGGAGTAATCCTCCGCCGTCCAACCGCAACCGAATGCAAACGCGGCGGGAAAACCCGCCGCGTTTTTGTTTTGTATGGTTACTGCCGTGCCCTCAGAACTTGTACGTCACACCGCCGCCGACCAGCCACGGGTCGATATGCGCGGTGCCGGTGACGGGCAGGCCCGAGACGGTCGCGCTGTAATCCGGCCGCAGCCAGAGCTTCTTGACGTCGACGTTGAGACCCCAGTGCCGGTCGAGCATGTAGTCGAAGCCGAACTGCACGGCGCCGCCCCAGGCATTGCTGACATGGAGGCCCGTGGTGGTGGCGGCGATCGCGGGCGGGCCGGCGATGACGGACGGCGCATTCGCAGCCGAATTGTTGAAGAACACGGTGTAGTTCACGCCGGCGCCGATATACGGCTTGAACGCGCCGAAATTGTCGAAGTGATATTGCAGCGTCAGCGTCGGCGGCAGCAGCGTGGTCTTGCCGATCGGCAAATTCGCCAGCGAGCCGGTGCCGCTGATCGAATGCCTGGTCACGCCGAGGATCAATTCGGCCGCGATGTTCTTCGTGAAGAAATAGCTGATGTCCAGCTCGGGCACGACCTGGTCGCTGATCGAGAGCCCGGAATTCGGCGACGACAGCGAAGGCACGCCCGCGACATTGACGGTCGAGCCGCCTGCATCCGGCAACACGCCGAGCACACGCAAACGCACCATCCACGGATTGAAGCTCTCGGCCGGCGGCGGCGCCTTCTTGTAGACAGGCAGATCGGCCGCCTGCGCCGAGGCAAAAGTCCCCGCGAGCATCGCGCCAAACGTCGCAAGCCGCGCCACGTTTCTTATCGTTCCGTTCATTGCATTCCCCTTCAGCCATAGGCGCGCTTCGTTGCGCGACATGTGCGTCAGAGCAGAAAGGGGATGGCCAAGGATTTGACGCCGATCAAATCAGGACAAACGCGACACGATTTGGCCGCGGCGTTGCAGATGTGTCACGAGAAACGCGAGGAGTGCGCAGGATAATTCCGCAGCCGGTGTCAGGGACGCTCGGGATGGTTCAGCATGTATTCGCCGAGATCGCGCTGGCGGCGGTCGGAGCGGGCGGTGGCGGCGTTACGCTGGACGTCGCGGTCCTTGCGACAGGCCACGTATTCGGGCGAGCCCTGCGCATAGCCGCGGCTCTGGCACACCGCATCGTCATCATCGCCGCCCATGGCCACCGGCGTCTGGTAGCGCGCCGAGCAGGCGGAGAGGGCGATGGCGAGAGCTACGGCTGCAAGCAGGCGCGGCGCGGCGGCGAGTGGCATAGGAGGTCCCCTGTTGGCCGGCCCTGTTTAGCGCGGAATGAGGAGATTGTAAGTCGGCACACCGTCATTCCGGGTCCAATGCTTCGCATCGCCCCGGAATGACGGGCCCAAACCTCACACCCGCCCCTTCAGCGCCTCCCCGATCTCGTCCAGCACCTTGGGATCCTCGATCGTCGCCGGCATGGTCCAGGCCTCGCCATCGGCGATCTTCTTGATGGTGCCGCGCAGGATCTTTCCGGAGCGCGTCTTGGGCAGGCGGCCGACGGTGATGGCGAGCTTGAAGGCGGCGACTGGGCCGAGCTTGTCGCGCACCAGTGCGATGATCTCCTTCTCGATCTCGGCTGGTGCCCGCTTCACGCCGGCCTTGAGCACGAGGAAGCCGCACGGCACCTCGCCCTTGATCGCGTCCTTGACGCCGAGCACGGCGCATTCGGCGACATCGGGGTGCGAAGCCAGAATCTCCTCCATGCCGCCGGTGGAGAGCCGATGACCGGCGACGTTGATGATGTCGTCGGTGCGGCCCATGACGAAGACATAGCCGTCCTCGTCCTTGTAGCCGGCGTCGGAGGTTTTGTAATAGCCGGGGAATTCGCTCAAATACGCTTCCTTGAAACGCGCATCCTGATTCCACAGCGTCGGCAGGCAACCTGGCGGCATCGGAAGCTTGATGACGATCGAGCCCATGGTGTTGGGACCGACGGGCTTTGCAGCTTCGTCCACGACGTCCACCTGATAGCCCGGCATCGGCACGGTCGGCGAGCCGTGCTTCACCGGCAGCATGCCAAGGCCAACCGGATTGCCGGCGATGCACCAGCCGGTCTCGGTCTGCCACCAATGGTCGATGACAGGCACCTTCAGCTGCTGCTCCGCCCATTCCACCGTCGGCGGATCGGCGCGCTCGCCGGCGAGGAACAGCGTGCGGAACTTGGAGAGATCATATTGCCGGATGAACTTTCCTTCCGGATCCTCCTTCCGGATGGCGCGGAACGCGGTCGGCGCGGTGAAGAACGCCACCGCCTTGTGCTCGGAGATCACGCGCCAGAACGCGCCGGCATCGGGCGTGCCGACCGGTTTGCCCTCGTACATGATCGAGGTCGCGCCATGCAGCAGCGGGCCGTAGATGATGTAGCTGTGGCCGACCACCCAGCCGATGTCCGAGCCGCACCACCAGACCTCGCCCGGCTTGACGCCGTAGAGGTTGAACATCGACCATTTCACCGCGACGAGATGGCCGCCATTGTCGCGCACGACGCCCTTGGGGATGCCTGTCGTGCCCGAGGTGTAGAGAATGTAGAGCGGATCGGTGGCGGCGACCGGCACGCAAGGCGCCTTTTTGCCGTCGTTCATCGCCTTGCGGCGCAAGCTGGTCCAATCATAATCGCGGCCGGGCGTGAGGTCGCAGGTGAGTTGCGGCCGCTGCAGCACGATGCAGGCCTTGGGCTTGCTGCCAGCAAGCTTGATGGCCTCGTCGAGCAGCGGCTTGTATTGCACGATGCGGCCCGGCTCGATGCCGCAGCTTGCGGAGAGAATGAGTTTGGGCTGCGCATCGTCGATGCGGGTGGCGAGTTCCTTTGCGGCAAAGCCGCCGAACACCACGGAGTGCACCGCGCCGATGCGCGCGCAGGCGAGCATCGCAACCACGGCCTCCGGCACCATCGGCATATAGAGGATGACGCGGTCGCCCTTGGCGACGCCAAAATCCTGCATGACGGCGGCGAGCGCCTGCACCTCGGCAAGCAGCTCTGCATAGGTGAATTTGGTAACCGAGCCGGTCAGCGGCGAATCATGGATCAGCGCGACCTGGTCGGCGCGGCCGCGTTCGACATGGCGGTCGAGCGCGTTGTAGCAGGTGTTGACGACGCCGCCCGTGAACCAGCGGCCGTAGACGCCCTGCGAGGCATCGAAGATCGTCTTCGGCGGCTCGATCCAGTCGATCTCCGTGGCCGCCTCGGCCCAAAAGCCCTGCGGATCGGCCAGCGAGCGCGCATGGACCTCGTGATAGAGACTCTTCTTCCCCTGGACGTTCATTCCCGCGCTCCCGTTACCTTTGTTCGCCTGGCCCGGACCTGACCGACAGGACGAGCGTCCCGCCATGACAGGGATCAAGGACCGGCGTTGTTTGAGGGGTATTTTCCCGGGATCGGGGCGCGGTTCAAGCTGAAAAGGATCGGCCTTTTGGGGGGAGCAATGATCGTCAGAAGGGCGATTGAGGCAAACTGAAAGCCGGCGCGAGGGTGAGCCCTCTCCCCCCTTGCGGGGGAGAGCGGGAGAGAGGGGTAGCCGCGAACTCCGCTCCGAGTGTGTGGCTACCCCTCTCCCTAACCCTTCCCCGCAAGGGGGGAGGGAACACAGTGTGCACGTGGTAGCAGCTAGCTCTCCATCGCATTCAGCCGCTGCAAGCGATCCTGCATGACCTTCCGGAGATCGTAGCCGGGCCTTCCAAAACTCGCGTTCCGGGTCGCGAGGAAATCGCGTTGGGTCTTGCGCAAATCGCTGGCCGAGCGCTTGCTCACCACCTTGAGCTTGCGCTCATAGGTCTCGGCGATCTGGCGGTCGAGCACGCCAAGCTGCGGATCGGCGCAGATCACCTTCTCGACCTCGCGCCTCGCCGTGGCGCAATCGAAGGAGGGACCGTTGCCGGAATTGGCCGCGAGCGGACGCTGCGGCTCATCGCCGAATTTCGCGATCTCCGCGATCATGGTCCGCTTTCCGTTGGCGGCGTTGTCGTTGCCGGGATCGAGCTTCAGCGCGGTCTCGTAATCGGCCAGCGCCTTCCTGCGCTCGCCAATCTTCTTGTAGAGCACGGCGCGGTTGTTGTAGGTCTGCGCGAAATTCGGATCGAGCTTCAGCGCGGCTTCATAGTCGCTCAAGGCCGAGCCGAGCTCGCCCTTGAGCTGATAGGAATCGCCGCGGTTGGTGAAGAAGTTCGGCCTCGGCGCCAGCCGCAGCGCCTGACCGTAATCGGCGATCGCCTCGTCGTACTTGCCCATCGCGGCCAGCGACAGGCCGCGATTGTCGTAATATTCCGGCACCTTGGGATCGAGCCTGATCGCCTCGCCGTCGTCGGCGACGGACTTGTCGAGCTGGCCGAGCTTCTTGTAGGCCGCGCCGCGATTGGTGTAGCTGCGCGGCCGGTTCGGATCGAGCCGCAGGGCCTCGCTGAGATCGCGGACCGCCTTGTCGTTGTCACCGCCGAGATAATAGGTCACGCCGCGGTCGGACCAGGCCTGCGCATAATCAGCCTTCAGCTTGATCGCCTGGTCGTAATCGGCGAGCGCGCGGTCGAGCCGGCGCTGGCTGGTGTAGACCACGCCACGCAGCTCGTAAGCCTCCGCATCCTGCGGATCGAGCTCGATCGCCTTGCTGAGGTCGGAGGCGGCGCGGTTGAGGTCACCACCGGCTTCGCGCAGCAGGTCGCCGCGCAGGCGCCAGGCCTTTGCATTCTTGCCGTCGAGCGCGATGGCGCGATCGATGTCCCGCAGCGCCTGCGTGAGGCCGCCCGAAGTCCGCGCGTTGGCGTCGGCGCGAACCAACAGCGCCGCGGCGCGGTCGGAGGATGGATTCGAAGCCTGGTCGACAATAGCGCTGCACGCCGTGATCAGCTCGGCCGGAGCGGCCTTGCTGCCGGGAACGCAATCGACGGCAGCCGAGGCCGGAGCCGCGAGAACAAGGCTCATGGCCGCGCTGAGCAGGAAAGCGCCAAGCGGGAGTTTGGCAAACGGGAACATTTGCGCGGAAGAACGCGTGCCGCACATCAGGAAGACTCCGTGACTTCAGGTTTTCACCATTGTCGCGGCAGGCAAGGGATGGGTTCAATTTCGGGCCTGTCAGGGGCGCACGGGCGTCTGCACTCCCTCAGGAAGAGGCGAAGAAGACCTCAATACCCGTCCACGCCGTTGATCCGCTGCAGCCGCTCCTGCATCGCCTTCTTCAAATCGTATCCCGGCCGCCCGTAACCGGCATTGCGGCGGGCAATGAACTCGTCCTGCTCGCGCTGGAGCACCTTGGCTTCCGCAGGGTTGCGCGCCTCCCGGATCGCACGCTCGTTCGAGCCAAAGATCTCGCGGTCGAGATCGGCGAGCTCGCGATTGCCGCAGATCGCCTTCTCCACGGCACGCGTCGCGCCCTTGCAATTGAAGCTGGGCTTGCCGGCGACCGCCATCTGCGCCCCGATCCGCTCGAGCTCGCGCGCCATCGCCTTGTGATTGGCCTTGGCCTTCTCCTGGTTCGGATCGATCTTGAGCGCCGCACCGAAATCCTGCACCGCCTTGGGCTTGTCGCCCTTCTTCAGCCAGAGCTCGCCGCGCGCGTTGAAGACATCCGCGAGCGTGGGGTCGAGCTGCAAGGCCCGGCTGTCGTCGGCAATCGCGCGATCGATCTGGTCATGCCGCGCGTATAGCGCACCGCGCGCAACCAGCGCCTTGACCAGATCCGCCTTCGCCGTCTTCTCGTTGTCGATCACGGCCGCGCAGGCGGAACTGGCCTTGTCCATGTCGTCGGCCGCGCTGGCGGCAAGGCAGGGCGCGATATCGACCTGCGCAACAGCGGCCGGCTCGCCGCCGGTCGCAGCAAAGCCCGCGTTGAGCGAAAACGCTGAGAGCACCACGGCCCCGGACAGTCGAATCAGTTTCTGAAAACGCATGCTTGTTGCAGTCGGAAAGTCTTGTTCGCTCTTGTTCGCTCTTGCCTTGGGGCCGCACTATCCATCATACGGCCGGATTGGTGCTAGCCTGTGGCACCGCCAAAACCGGTTTCGGGGACGATCGTGTCGACATTCGAATGGATCATCGCGCTGCTGCTCGGCGCCGTTGCATTATCGGCGCTGGCGCGGCGGATCAAGGTCCCCTACCCGACCTTTCTGGCGATCGGCGGCGCGCTGATCGCTTTCGTGCCGAACAGCCCGACCTGGACGCTGGAGCCGGACCTCGCATTGGCGCTTTTTGTCGCACCGGTCCTGCTCGATGCCGCCTTCGACACCTCGCTGCGGGACCTCCGCAACAACTGGGTTCCGGTCTCGACCCTGGTCGTCGCCGCGGTCGGCCTGACCACGGCCGGCGTGGCCTATGTCGCACACCGGCTGGTGCCCGACATGCCCTGGGCCGCCGCGATCGCGCTCGGCGCGATCGTGGCGCCGCCGGACGCTGCGGCCGCGGTTGCGATCCTGAGCCAGGTCAAGCTGCCCTACCGCATGGTGAAGGTGCTGGAGGGCGAGAGCCTGCTCAACGATGCCAGCGCGCTCCTGATCTATCGCATCGCCGTCGGCGCGGTCGTCACCGAGCATCTGAGCTGGAGCCAGGTCGCGCCGACGATGGCGCTGGCGCTGGTCGGCAGCGTCATCGCCGGTCTTGTCGCGGCCCGTCTCATCCCGCCCATCATGGAGCGCGTCAAGGAAGCACCGAGCGCCATCATCGTTCAGTTCGCCACCACATTCCTGGTGTGGATCGCCGCCGAGCATCTCGGCCTCTCCGGCATCCTCACCATCGTGGTCTACGCCATCGCCATGGCGCGCACCGCGAGCGAACGGATGCCGGCGCGGCTGCGGGTGCCGTCCTATGCGGTGTGGGAAACGATGGTGTTCGTGCTCAACGTGCTCGCCTTCATGCTGATCGGCATGCAGATGCGGCCGATCTGGACGCGGCTCGATGCGGACATCCGCTGGGAGTATTGCGTGGCGGCGGCCTGGATCCTGCTCACGGTGGTCCTGGTGCGGCTTGCATGGATCACGTTCTACCGCACCACGCTGCGCGTGCTGATCGCACACGACATCTACCATCCGAAGGATCCCAAGCAGGTGGCCTCGCCGAAGGGCGGCCTCATCATCTCCTGGTGCGGCATGCGCGGCCTCGTCACGCTCGCCACCGCCTTCGCGCTGCCGGAGAACTTTCCCTATCGCGACTTCATCGTCTTCATCGCCTTCGCCGTCGTGCTCGGATCGCTCATCATCCAGGGCCTGACGCTGCGGCCGCTGATCCTGGCTTTCGGTCTCAAGGACGACGACCCCGTCGGGATCGAGGTCGCGCGCGCTCGCGCCGCGTGCTATCGCGCTGCGCTCGATGCGATCGAGGACGATCCGTCGGAGGAGGCGGAAATCCTGCGGCTCGAATACCGCGCCATCCTGATGCAGGCCGACGACGATCCGCACGGCGGCATCGCCAATGGCGAACTGCCCGCCGATCCGCTGCGCCGCCGCGCCATCGCCGCCGCGCGCAAATCGATCTTCCATCTCCGCGCCACCGAGGTGATCGGCGACGATGCATTCCATCGCCTCGAGGAGGAGCTTGATCGCGCAGAATTGAGCGCGGGCGGCTGATCAACGTGCGCCAGATCACACAGGGCAATCTGGCGTTGAACCGGGCGGTCTCCTCACAGACTCATCCCTTATGACAGTCCTGATCGACGACCGTCGTGTACGCGCGCGAGATGCGTCGCCTGCACGATATTTTTATCTCCACATGGCTCTGGCCTGCGCGGCGACCGCCTTTCTCGGCTTCGCACCGACCTATTGGATGCCGCTCGCCCACGGGAAACTGTCCGCGAGCCCGGTCATTCATTTTCACGGTTTCTTGTTCTTCACCTGGACGCTCTATTTCGTGCTCCAGACCTGGCTCGCGGCGTCGGGCCGCGTGGTCAATCACCGCGCCCTCGGCATCGCCGGCGTCTCGCTCGCGACCGCAATGACAATCTTCGGCTTCCTTGCCTCGGTGACCTCGATGAAGCACGCGGCCGCGCTCGGCCAGACCGATGCGGGCATCGCCTTCTCGATCGTGCCGATGAGCGGCATCGCGTTCTTTGCATCGGTGTTCGTGCTTGCGATCATGAACACGCGGAGGCCCGAGATTCACAAGCGCCTGATGCTGCTGGCCGCGGTCTCGATCCTCGACGCCGCCATCGCCCGCTGGTTCCTGACTTTCCTCGCCCCTCCCGGACCGCCCGGCCCGCCGCCGGTCCCGGTGACGATCGCCCCTGCCGTGGTCGCCTCGCTCCTGCTCGTCGTCGCCATGGTGCGCGACTGGCGCACCGAAGGCCGCGTGCATCCGGTCTACATCTACGGCACGCTCGCGATGCTCGCGGTGAAGTTCCTGAACTGGCCGGTCAGCGAGACGGCGGCGTGGCATTCGTTCGCCGGCGGAATTCTGGCGCTGGCGCAGTAAGTCGCCAAACACGCCACTGTCGTCCCGGACGAGCTTTGCGCGCCCCGGGACGACAGCGGAGACTGGAGCTAAATCAAGCCCCCGCCTTGCACGTGATCCCGCCGTCGACCACGAGCTCGATCCCCGTCACATATTTCGACTCGTCCGACGCCAGGAACAGCGCGGCATTCGCGACGTCCCAGGCCTCGCCCATGTGTCCCATCGGCACCTGCGCATCGCGGGCGCGCCACATCGCCTCGACATCGCCCTTGGCGTAGCTGTTGGCGAGGCCGGCGGAATGCTCCACCATCGGCGTCTTCATCAGGCCGGGCAGGATCGCGTTCACCCGCACATGGTTCTTCGCGAACTCGATCGCGGTGGAGCGCGTCAATTGGTTCATCGCCGCCTTGCTGGCATTGTAGCTGACGTAGGAAATCCCGACATGGCGGATCGAGGCGATCGAGGAGATGTTGATGATCGAGCCGCCGCCCTGCTTCACCATCACGGGGATGACGTGCTTCATGGTGAGATAGGCACTCTTGAGGTTGACGGTGAAGACGCGGTCCCAGCTCTCCTCGGCGACATCGACCACGCTGCCCATCTCGGCGATGCCGACATTATTGTCGAGCACGTCGATGCGGCCATAGGCCTTCAGGCACGCCGCGACCATCGCCTCGATCTCGTTATGTCGCGCCACGTCGGCCGTGAAGGCCGTCGCCTTGCCGGCTTCGCCGTTGATGATCTTCGCGGTCTCCTCGGCCGCCGCGCCGTTGCGATCGACGCAAAACACCTGCGCGCCCTCACGCGCAAAGGTGACCGCGGTCGCCTTGCCGTTGCCCCAGCCGGGTCCGATCGAACCGGCTCCCACCACCATCGCAACCTTGCCCTTGAGCCGATCCATCGCGTGTCTCCCGTGTTGTTGTACTTGTAGCCCGGATGAGCGCAGCGACATCCGGGGCCACCGTTCCCGGATGTCGCTCCGCTCATCCGGGCTACGGATCCTTGCAGACCTTCATCGTGGTGACGTTAGCACCGACGGGATGGCCGACAATCTCCGAAAGCGTCTGGCAGCTTCCCTCACGGCACAGCCGCCACTCTCCCGCCGCGCCGGAATTACCGAGCACCACTTCCGGCATCGGTGCACGCGCGGGCTGCCATTGAAACCAGCCGTCGACCAGCCGCGCCTCCGGCGGCGGCTCCATGCCGGGGCCGGTGCCCTTGACGCGGGCCTGCACCAGCTCGAGGCCGGCAGGCGTGACGCGCCAGTCTTCCTGCCAGTCGACCTTGGCGATCGAATGCGTCCACGCCAGCGTGAAGGCGGACAGCGCGAGCGCTTTCACGCCTCCAGCCGTTGCGAGGCAGAGGCTCACGCCGCCTCGACGACAGCAGGCGGACGCTGCCGCCACTGCCACAGCACGAGCGCGGCCGAGAGCACGAAGCCCGCGGTGTCGCTGAAAGCGAAGTCGCCCAGCAGGCACATCGCGGCGCCCAGCGCCACCACGCGTTCGATCAGCGTCAGCCGCGTGAACAGGAAGCCGATCGCGACCATGCCGAACAGCGCGATCGCCACCAGCGCCTTGAAGGCCGCCAGCGCCACCGCGCCGTAGAAGCCGAGCTTGGCCGCCATGGGATCGCCCGCCTGCAGCATCAAGGCCGGCGAATAGACGAAGATGAAGGGGATGACGTAGCCGGCGAGCGCGATGCGCATCGCCTCCCAGCCGATCTTGTCCGGATTCTCCTTCGCGATCGGCGCCGCCGCGAGCGCTGCGAGCGCCACCGGCGGCGAGAGGTCGGCCATGATGCCGTAATAGAACGCGAACATGTGGCTCGCGATCAGGGGCACGCCGAGCTTCGCCAGCGCAGGTGCTGCGAGCGCGGCGGTGATGATGTAGGTCGGGATGGTCGGAATGCCGGTGCCGAGCAGGATCGACAGCAGCATGGTCATGATCAACGCCAGGAACAGGCTCTTCTCGCCGAGGCCGATCACCCAGCCCCCGAAGATGGTGCCGACGCCGGTCTGCGACATCATGCCGATGATGACACCGACGATGGCGCAGGCCATGCCGACGGTGATCGCCGACTTGGCGCTTTCGGCCAGCGAGTCCCGACAGGAGCGCAGTGCGGACATTCCGCCGCGAACGAAGGCAGTGATGAGGATCAGCGCGACGACGACGCAGCCGACCGGCACGATCTGGAGACCCTCACGCGACAGCGCCGCCACGACGAGCGCGAGGCCGATCCAGAAGATGTACCGGATCACATTCGACGAGACGCCGGCCGTGATACTGGCCCCGAGGATCAACGCCACCGTCAGGGCAAGGCCCATGCTGCCGGCATAGAGCGGCGTAAAGCCTTCGAACAGCATGTAGACGAGGGCTGCGAGCGGCAGCACGAGATACCAGCCCTTCACCAACGCCCTCCAGGCGCTCGGCGTCTCCGACTTCTTCATGCCGGTGAGGCCATGCTTGCCGGCTTCCAGATGCACCATCCAGAATGCCGAGGCGAAATAGAGGATCGCGGGGATCGCCGCCGCCTTGACGACCTCCGAATACTGGACGCCGAGCGTCTCCGCCATGATGAAAGCGACCGCGCCCATCACCGGCGGCATGATCTGGCCGCCCATCGAGGCCGTCGCCTCGACGCCCGCGGCGAATGCACGGCGGTAGCCGAACCTGATCATCAGCGGGATCGTGAACTGGCCGACCGTGACGACGTTGGCGACGCCCGAGCCGGAGATCGTGCCCATCATGCCCGAGGCGAACACCGCGACCTTGGCTGGGCCGCCGCGGGTCCTGCCAAATAACCCCAGAGAAACGTCGGTGAAGAGCTGGATCATGCCGGCGCGCTCCAGGAACGAGCCGAACAGGATGAACAGGAAGATGTAGGTCGCCGAGACGTAGATCGGCACGCCGTAAAAGCCCTCGGTGCCGAACGACAGATGCGTGACGATCTGGTCGAAATCGTAACCGCGATGGTTGAGCGGCGACGGCAGGTACTGGCCGAAGAACCAGTAGAGCATGCAGGCACCGCACATCAGCGGCAGCGCCGCGCCCATCAGGCGCCGCGTGCCCTCGAAGATCAGCACCGCGAGCAGCGTACCGACCGCGAGATCGAGCCGGGTCGGATCGCCGTCGCGCGCGATCAGGTCGGCGTAGAAAATCCATTGATACAGGCCACAGAAGAAGCCGGCGGCGCCGATCACCCAGCCGAGCGCGCGCCCGGCATTGCTCTTCGCGGTGAAATTGGCGATCAGGCCGAAGGTGAGCAGGACCAGGAAGCCGACATGGACGCCGCGCACCACCTGGCTCGGCAGGTAGTTGAAGGCGGCGACATAGAGCTGGAAGGTCGCGAACGCGATGCCGATCCAGTAGGCGAGCTGGCCCCACCAGCCCGGGCCAAAGCCCTCCGGAAAGCCATGCTCGAAATTGTCGAATTCAACCTTGATGGGCGCCGCGGTGCCCTCTGCCTTTTCCAGCATCTCAAATCGCCCCAGTCCAACCGGCAAACTTCAAAGCACCGACACGGTCTACCCGCGCCGTCATGCCCGGGCTTGTCCCGCCTGCGGGGCCGAAGCCCCTTCGGCGCGGCGAAGGCCCGGGCATCCACGAAGACTCTCTCCGCCGTCATTCCGGGGCGATGCGAAGCATCGAACCCGGAATCTCGAGATTCCCCGGTGCGCAATTGCGCACCTGAGGTCTGGTCCTTCGGACCATCCCGGAATGACCACGCAGGAGGGAGCCGACCTACTTGATCAGCCCTTTTTCCTTGTAATAGCGGATCGCGCCGGGGTGCAGCGGAACCGGGCTGCCATTGGCGGCCGCCTCGAGCTTGATCTCCTTGCCGGCCGCGTGCGCGTTGGCGAGCTCGGGCAGCGATTCGAACACCAGCTTGGTCATCTGATAGGCGAGGTCGTCGGACACGGCCGAGCTGGTCACGAGGTAGTTGACCACGGCCGCCGTCGGCACGTCCTTGTCCTGGCCGGTATAGGTGTTGGCCGGGATGATCGCGGAGATGAAGGGCGGGCCGATCTTGTCGACCGTCTCTTTCGGCACCGACACCACCGTGATCGAGGCCGAGGTCGAGAGATCCTTCAGCGAGGCGACACCGAGACCGGCCGACTGAAGCGTCGCGCCGAGCTGGCGGTTCTTCATAAGGTCGACGGATTCGGCGAACGGCAGGTATTCGACCTTGCCGAGGTCCTTGTAGCTCATGCCGGCGGCGGCCAGGATCGCGCGGGAATTCAGCTCCGTGCCCGATTTCGGCGCGCCGACCGACAGGCTCTTGCCCTTGAGGTCCGCGAGCGTCTTGATGCCGCTCTCCGCCGTCGCGACGATCTGGATGTAATTCGGATAGATCGCGCCGATGGTGCGCAGCTTGTCCAGCTTGTTCTTGAAGCCGGCTTCCTCCTCGCCTTCCCAGGCGGCTTTCAGCGAATCGCCGAGCGTGAACGCGAGTTCACCGCGGCCCTGCTGCAGCAGGATCAGATTCTCGACCGACGCCTTGGTGGCCTGCACCTGCGTCTTCACGTTCGGAATCTTGTCGCCGTAGATCTTCCCGATCGCGACCCCGAGCGGATAGTAGACGCCGGAGGTGCCGCCGGTCAGCACGTTGATGAAGGATTGCGCATGCGCGCAAGGTGCCGACGCCGCCAGAGCAAGAGCCGCGGCCGCGCCGAAAATCGTCCGTTTCATGGTTGTTGTACTCCCCAAACCGGCGGCGAAGTTGGCCGGATGAGGGATGCGGGTCAACCCATCCAAAAGGCAAAACAGGACTGCGGTAAATGGTCGTTCCGGCTGGATTTTTCGGGAACCGGCGGGTGCGGCGAGGTGGCGCAGCCTCCCCCCGCCGGGCGGGGGAGGCTACACGACGTCACTCGCAAACCTTCACTGGAACGTCATGTCCAGGCACTTGGAGATGTCGGAGCCGAGGCCGGAGGAGATGGTGATGCAGCCGCGGATCTTCTGCGCCGTCATGTCGGCAGCCCAGATCGAGTAGCCGCCGGGGCCGAAGAACGAATTGGTGTTCGGCGGCTCGGTCTCGGTGGCGTCGAAATCATACTTGCCATCGGTCTCGAAGATGCGCGGCTTCTTGGTGCAGCCGCCGTCGGTCTGGACGTTGATGACTTCCTTGTTGTCCCGCGTCAGCGCCAGCGAGACCTGGCAGCGGAAATATTCCGAGGTCTTGGTGTTGAAAAGATAGGTGTAGGACTTGCAGGTTGCCGTGTTCAGCTTTCCCGGCGCGAGGCCGCGGCTGCACGAGATCCGCTGGTTATGGCTGAGCTGGTAATCATCGGCCCGGGCAGCCGGCGCCAGCGCCGTCAGAAGCAACGCGGCAGCCGAGCAGGCTTTCATGACATGGTTCATACGAATCATCCCCTACCAATCTTTTTGTCGAATTGCGTTCTAGACGGAAAGCGGAACATAGTCGCGAGGGGACGAAGGGAAAATCACAAACTGCTAGGCAAGACGTGATGCGCTGCGGCGTTTTGCGAATTGACCCGAAAATGCCGTTCGTGATTTGTTCAAAACGGCAACCCCAACGACGGGGAGGATGGATGATGGCATTTCCAACAAAGACATTTGTTTCGGCTGCACTGGTCATGGTGCTCGGCACTTTCGCCGCACCCGCACGCGCACAAACCGCGGCGACGCCGTGGGAGCTCAAGTCCGACACCGGCTATGCCTATGACAAGGAAGGCAAGACCTTCTCCTACAAGATGGGCACCAGCAATGCCGGCGAGCTCCTGAAGGGCGCCAAGAAGGTGCCGAAGGGCACGCTCTTCTTCATCGGCCATAACGGCCAGCTCTACATGCGCAGCGGCCCGTATCTGGAAGGCGACGGCAATTTCAAGTTCGGGCCGGAGCGGTAAGGTACCCACATATCCGGTGTCATCGCCCGGCTTGCCGCCTTCGCTGAAGCTTCGGCGTGCCGAGCGCTCGTGTGGGCCTCGGCGTAGCCTTGGCGGAGCCGGGACCGGGCGATCCAGTATTCCAGAGACAGCGATGGGATACGGAGAAGCCGCAGCGTACTGGATGCCCCGCCCCCCGTGCGCAATTGCGCACTAGGCGGGGCATGACAGCAACCGAGATCTAAAACGCCCCCGCGAGCTCCCGCGCGCCGGCATTGTTGCTGTTGCTGTCCATCCGCGTATCCGTCACCGCGAGCAGCTTCGCCACCGTGTTGTGGCGGATCGCGACCGGGTTGCGTTCATAGCCGCCGCGCTGGAAGAAGTTCGAGGTCGGCACCTGCTCGCGCATCGCCTGCGGCATGGTCACCATGTCGAGGCCGGTGCCGTCGCCGGTGAGGTTCATCATCTCGAGCTCGGCGGCGGTGAGCGGGCGCGTGTAACCCTTGGCGCGCGCGAACAGCACCGACGTCAGCAGCTTGTGGGTCTGCAGCATCGGGCCGATATCGATGTCGAGCACCATCGCATGCATGGCCCAACCCTGCGCGGTGTTGCCGATCTTCTCGTGCTCCGACCAGGTGTCAGGCACCGCCTTCGCATGCGCCACCATTTTCTTGAGAACGCCGAGCTTGTGCTCGAGCGCCTGGCGCGCGGGGCCCGAGGTCCGTCCTACCTTGTCGGACAGCGCGCGAATGAGTTCATGGCCCTGCTCGGCCAGCAGCTCGACGCTGTTGGTGGTCAAGAGCTGGTTGTAGCCCATCGCGGTCGAGATCGCGCGCTTGCCGCCATGCTCGATGCCGGCCTGCACGTCGTAACTGCCGGTGCCGCCGGTCTCGAACGAATAGACCCGCACCGCCTGCTCGCGCGTCAGCCCCGAGGCGAGCGCGTAGCGCGCATAGGCGCGCTTGAACTCGACCTCGCTGGACGGGCGCTGCGGCGTGAACTGGTAGAGCTCCTGCGCCGCGCGCAGGAGATCGGAGACGACGGGAATGGGCTTCCGCTCGGGGCGCGACGGCGTCTCCTCCGGCTCCGGGTTCACCGGCCGCTTCGGCCCGGTATAGAGCGGCGGATGCTCCAGCACGTAATCGTCCAGCGTGATCTGCTGTCCGCTGCGCCGCTTGGCGTTGCGGCCTTTTCGCTTCTCGGAGATCTGGCTCCAATAGGTGCCAGCCTCCTCGTCGAAGGCCGCGCGTGCGGCCTGATATTCCTGCAGCTTGCGGCGATACTCCAGCACGGCGGGCGACGCCCCACCTTGCCCAAAAAACTGCGACAGCAGCTGGGCGTTGGCGTCGCGGACGGCGGGCGGCAGCGCATCGGCCTCGCCACCGCGTGCGGTGGGCGCGAGCAGCACGAGCGCAAATGGAACCAGCCTCAGGGATTTTCGAATCGAATGATGCATGCAGCCCTCTTAGCAGGCATCCGGTAACCGTCACGTTAACGTGCCGTTTACCTATTTTTTTCTTGCGTCACTTCCAGGCGAACACCGGCTGTTCCAGGTCAGTGACGCGGGTGTGCCGCCCCGCCAGCACCTCGCGGAACTGGTAGATCAACGCCGCCGTCGGCGCATGGATCAGGCTCATCTGGTGATGGAAGCGGATCACGCGGCGGGTGCTTTCGGGGATCGCGGTGAAATCGAAGGCCTCGTCGCGCTCGATCGTCGCAAGCGCGATGCGATGCACGGAGGCAACCTCGTCCGGGTTCGGCTGGATCGCAGCACTGTCGGCCGCCCAGACCACGACCGGTGTGATCAGATAACCGGAGCGCGTCGGATAGTCGTCGAGCAGGCCGAGCACCGCATCGGCCGAAAGCCTGAGCGCGAGCTCCTCATCGAGCTCGCGCAGCGCCGCCTCGACCGGCGTCTCGCCGGCGTCGCAGCGTCCGCCCGGCAGCGCCCACTGGCCGCGATGCGCGCGCAGGCTCGATGCACGCTTGGTCAGCAAAAAAGCCGTATCGCTGCCGTCATTGGATTCGGTCAGCGCCAGCACCACTGCGGCGCGCTTCAGTGCCGATGGCTCGACCTCGTCGGGCAGCCGCGCGAATGCCGCGCAGGCCTCTGCGATATTCCGTCTGGTGGCATCGTCGAAAGTTCTCATGATGCTTGACTACACCAGGACTGCGCTTGATGAAACGAGCGGAGATCAAGCGCCCGCAAGGATGGACGGAGAGATGACCACCAAGACCGCCACAAGGCTGAAATCAGAGGGCTGGAGCATCCTCGAGACCACGGGCTTCATGCACCTGATCGGCCCGTTGTGGGAGCGCAAGGTCGACGGCCAGCACGAATTCGCGCTCGCGACCGAAGACAAGCACCACAACCGCCGCGGCATGGTCCAGGGCGGCGTGATGATGACCTTCGCCGACCGCACCTGCGGCATGACCGCCCGCTACGTCTCCGGCAAGGAGTTCATGGCAACCGTGCAGCTCGACACCCATTTCGTCGAAGCCGGCCAGATCGGCGACATCCTGATCTCCCGCCCGCGCGTGGTGCGCTCGACCCGCAGCCTGATCTTCATGAGCACCGAGGTCACCGTGGACGATCGCTGCATCGTGATGGCGAACGGCGTCTTCAAGATCTTGAAGGGGCCGGCGTAACTCTGCTCAGCGAGGCGACCACCGCTGCGCGCCACACCCGTCATTGCGAGCGCAGCGAAGCAATCCAGAAATCTCTCCGCGGACGCATCTCTGGATTGCTTCGCTGCGCTCGCAATGACGGCGCTAGCTGGCTATGCTGCACGCCAATGAAATATTGAGGACCGCCCCATGCAATACCGCCAGCTCGGCCGCACCGGCCTGAAAGTCTCGCCGATCTGTCTCGGCACCATGATGTTCGGCGGGCCGACCGATGAAGCCGCATCGAAACGGATCATCGACAAGGCGCGCGGCGCCGGCATCAACTTCATCGACACAGCGGACGCCTATTCGAAGGGCGGCTCTGAGGAAGTCGTCGGCCGCGCCATCGCCGCTCATCGCCACGCCTGGGTGCTCGCCACCAAGCTCGCCAACCCCATGGGGGACGATCCCAACCGCGTCGGCCTGTCGCGGCGCTGGGTGTTGCAGGCCGCGGACGAAAGCCTCAAGCGGCTCGGCACCGACCACATCGACATCTACTATCTGCACAAGGAGGACCACGCGACGCCGCTGGAAGAGACGGTGCGCGCGATGGGTGATCTGATCCGATCAGGCAAGGTGCGTTATTTCGGCGTCTCCAATTATCGCGCCTGGCGCGTCGCCGAGATCTGCAACATCTGCGACCGGCTCGGCATCGACCGGCCCGCGGTGAGCCAGCCTTATTACAACGCGATGAACCGCATGCCGGAGGTCGAGCACTTTCCGGCCTGCTCCTATTATGGTCTCGGCATCGTGCCCTACAGCCCGCTGGCGCGCGGCGTGCTCACCGGCAAGTACAAGCCGGATGCCGCCCCCGACAAGGAGACGCGCGCCGGCCGCAACGACACCCGCATGATGCAGACCGAATGGCGGCCGGAATCGCTCCAGCTCGCGCAGGAGATCAAGAGCCACGCCGAGAGGAAAGGCATCACCGCCGGCCAGTTCGCCGTCGCCTGGGTGCTGAACTCCGCCTTCGTCTCCTCGATCGTCGCAGGTCCCCGCACCGAGGAACAGTGGGACGGCTATGTCAGCGCGCTCGACTACCGCTTCACCGCCGACGACGAGGCGCTGATCGACCGGCTGGTCGTGCCGGGCCATCCGTCAACGCCCGGCTACAACGACCCAGCCTATCCGATCGAGGGCCGCCGCGCGCGGACGGCGTAACAGCGGGAGACGACGATGCCGCATGAAGACCGCTACGGCCTGCCGATCTCTACTGCGTCCGATACGGCGGCGGCCGCCTATCGCGAAGGCGTCGATCTCATGCTGGCGGGGTGGACTGGCACCGCGGAGACGCTGGAGCGCGCGATCGCGGCCGATCCGGATTTTGCGCTGGCCCATATCGCCCGCGCCCGCGTGCATGCCTTCTATCAGCAGGGCGATCTCGCGCGGCAGAAGGCGACGACCGCGCGCGAGCTCGTCGCCAAGCGCGGCACCGAGCGTGAACGTTCGCATGTCGAGACGCTGGCGCTCGCGATCGAGGGACGCGGCCCCGACGCGATCGCAGCGATGCGCAAGCACATCGAGGCATGGCCGCGCGATGCCGTGGTGCTGTCGCTGCCGCTCGGCGCGTTCGGCCTGTTCGCGTTCTCCGGCATGGCCGATCACGACCGCGCCCGGCATGAGCTGTGCGAACGCGTCGCACAGCATTATGGCGAGGACTGGTGGTTCCTCACCATGTCCGGCTGGGCGATGACCGAGAATGGCGACGTCGCGCGCGGCCGCGCGGTCACCGAGCGCGGCTTCGATCTTCGCCGGGCGAACGCCCACGCCGCGCACGCGGTGCTGCATGCGATGTTCGAGGACGGCTCGATCGAGGCAGCGGACCGTCTCGTCGACGAATGGATTCCGACCTACGACCGTGCTGGAATCCTGCACGGCCATATCCTCTGGCACCAGGCGCTTGGCGCGCTCGAGCACGGCGATGCGACGCGTGCGTTCCAAATCTACGCTGATGTGCTCCAGCCCACCGCCACGCAGGCACCGCCGCTCAACGTCATCACCGACAGCGCCTCGCTGCTGTGGCGCTTGTCGGCCTACGGCCACGCCGTTCCGAAGCCGCTCTGGGTAGAGGCCGACGCTGCTGCGCAAAAACTGTTTCCGAAGTCGGGCTTGCCGTTCGCCGACGTCCACATGGCGCTGTTCGCCGCCGCAACGCAAAATCAGGATGCGCTCACGGCCCGGCTCGCCGTGATCGAGCAGCGGCTCGCCGAGGGCAAGCTACCGGCCGGCCCCGTGGTGCCGGCGATCTGCCGCGCGCTGGCCGCCTTCGTCGACGAGGATTATGCGGCTTGCGCGCAAATGCTCGCGCCTGTGCTCGACGACGTCGTCCGCATCGGCGGCAGCCACGCCCAGCGCGAGCTGATCGAGGACACTTTCATCGTCGCCCTGATGCGCGGCGGCGATCTCCCCCGCGCCCGCAACCTGCTCGACACCCGTCTGCACCGCCGCCCCTCCTTGCGCGACAGGCGCTGGCAGGCGGCAATGGGCTAGCTCTGCCACGAAAAAAACATCGGCTTGGCGACAAGTGCCTGCCGGGGCGGATGGGGCGATCTGGGCGAATCGCCGATGGGTGGCGCGGTGGTATTCCAGTCTGGAATTGCAGCACAAACGGGATCGCAACCAATTTCGGGTTCGATGGTTGTTGGACGGAACTTGACCGCAGCCCCCTGGCACGCGAGCCTGACCATGCGCCTCTGCAAACCGGTTCTCGCCGCAGCCCTCGCCGCCTTCGCAAGTCCTTGTTTTGCCGAATCTTCCGCGCCGATCCGCGTCAACAATCCGCCGGCGCAGCAGAGCGCCTTCATCGACCTGCTGGCGCTGATGTCCGGCCACTGCAAGACACTGAAGGTCGCCGGCCGCACCTTCGCCTGCAAGACGGTGGCCTACGCCCATGGCGATAAGGGCCGGGTCAATTTCGCGGTCGCCGTCGACGACCCCACTGACGCCAACCACGTCGTGTCGTTCTCCGGCGAGAACGGCAAGCGGGCCGACGACAACTCCTACGAACTGCCGATCGACCGCATGCTGCTGAACTCCAAGGACCGGCCGAAGGTCGACGGTCTGCCGGTACCGGCCGAGCAGATCTCGACCGGTGTCTGCCGCCAGACCGGCAATTTCGCCGCCAAGAAGGTGAACGACGTCACCTGCTCGGCCACCGACAGCCAGGGCCGCAGGTATGAACTGCTGTTCGTCTCCGACGGTAAACCGGTGAGCGTGCGCCGCATCAGGCAATCGTCGCCGTCGATCCAGGATCCGTTCAAGTAGCGGCTCTTCGCCGCGCCGTGGCTGACATCAGGACCGGGCGCGCATCCTTCCGTTGAAACTCCAGGTCCGGCTTGTATGCTCTCGCCTCGGGTCATCGGCGAGGAGGCCCGATTGCAACCGGAGGCGGGGCCGGGAGTCCAGCAATGTGTACGATCACCGGGCTCGCACGCGCCCTGATCCTCTGCCTGTTCGCCGGCCTGTCGTGTGCAAGCCTGTCACGTGAATGCATTGCGGCTGACGGTCCGCAGCAGCGTTCGATCCTGGTGCTGGAAGAAGCCGATTTTCGCTCGCCGTTCTACTCGGAGATCTTTGCCGGCATCCGCGCCGCCGCGAAGCAGAACGGAAAGGAACACACGGTCATCTACGGCGAGAGCCTCGATCTCGCCCGCTTTCCGGGACCGGACTACGAAGAGAGCCTGGTCGGCCACCTCAAGACCAAATATGCGCATCGGCCGATCGACGTCATCGTTTCGATCGGCGTCGCATCGGCGAAATTCCTTCAGAAGCGCAAGCAGGACATCTGGCCCGCCGCACCCGTCGTGTACGGCTTCGTACCCGATCTGCCCGAGACGCGCGCCCTCTTCCTGCCCGACACGACGGCCGTCTTCGCAAGGGTGAGGCCGACGCATCTCCTGACCGCGGCACGCGCCATCGTTCCTGACCTCTCCACGGTCGTCCTCGTCGGCGACGCCTGGAGGAATCCGCTGGTCTACGGATACTGGAAGCAGGATTTCGCGGCCGCCATGCCGGGTCTCGAAGTCATCGATCTCTCCGACGCAGTGCTGCGCGAGGTGCGCCAGCGCGTCGCCTCCCTGCCCGCCCGCTCCGCGATCCTGACCTCGGCGATGTATTCCGACGGCGAAGGCACCTATTATTCCCCCGCCGCGGCCCTCGCGCGCGTCGCCGAGAGCGCGAACAGCCCGATCGTCATCACGTCCGACACGTTTCTCGGGAAGTCGGGCGTCGGTGGCTTCCTGCTGCTGCCCGAGATCATCGGACGGCAAGCCGGCGAAGTGGCGATGCGGATTCTCGACGGCGAAGCGCCCTCGAGCATCGCGCCCTTCGACGGCGCCAATGTGAAGCCGATCTTCGACTGGCGGGAACTGAAGCGCTGGAACGTGGATGAAGCCAATCTGCCTGCGGGTAGCGAGATACGTTTCCGGGAATTGAGCTTCTGGCAGCAATATTACTGGCACTCGATGATCGTCGCGAGCGTGGTGCTGGTGCAGGCGCTGCTGATCAGCATTCTGCTGCGCGAACGCCGCTTGCGCTTCGTCGCCGAGGTCGAGGCACGCCAGCGCATGTCGGAACTCGCCCACATGAACCGCCGCGCCACCGCCGGCGAGATGACTGCCTCGATCGCCCACGAGCTGAACCAGCCGCTCGCCGCGATCCTGATCAATGCCGAGACGGCCCAGCAGATGCTGAAGAATCCAGCCCCCGACCTCGGCGAGGTCAGGGACATCCTGGACCACATCCGCCGTGACGATCAGCGCGCCGCCGAAGTCATCGGCCGGCTGCGCACGTTTCTGAAGCGAGACCCGACCGAACGGCGCGAGCTCGACCTCAATGCGACGGTCGGCGAAGTGTTTCGCTTCCTCTCGGTGCAGGCCCTCACCCATGACGTCGAGCTCGCGACGGAATCGTCGTCCACGGACATCCGCGTCAAAGGCGACAAGGTACAACTGCAGCAGGCCATCCTGAATCTCGTCGTCAACGGCATGGATGCCGTTGCGCATCTGCCGGACGATCGGCGCCGCGTCGTCGGACGAACCAGTCTCGCCGAGGGCAATCTGGCCGTTGTCTCCATCGCCGATACGGGCGACGGCATCCTTGCGGAAAAGGTGACCGAGATCTTCAAGCCCTTCTTCACGACCAAGGCGCAAGGCATGGGCATCGGCCTCTCGATCGCGCACACCATCGTCGAAGCGCATGGCGGACGCATCTGGGCCGAAAACGCGCCGTCAGGCGGCGCCGTGTTTCACGTCAGCCTGCCGCTGGCCGCGCCGCGCTAGCCGCCGTCGCAGGTGACAGCGGCTAGCCTCGGCGAAACGACGCCTCACGCGAACGCCTTCTCCAGCGTCGCCAGGATCACCGCCAGCGACTTGTCGTGGCGGGTCACCGGCGGCACCGGGCGATCGATCTTCATGAGCTGATAGACCGCCGTCTGCGACGCGCGCACCGAATATTCGACCGTGAACACGACGTCGTCGGGGATTTCGACGAACTGGCTAACGAAGGCGAGGTTGACTGAATTCTTGGGCACCGGCAGCGGCCGGTCGGTTAGGTTGCGCGGCATGAACATGCTGGTGATGTAGGGCATGCGGCAGGGAATGCAGACCGCGTTGTCGAACACCTCGTTATCGAAATTCAGGTGCCCGCACAGCTCCTTCAGGATGTCGGCGCCGCCGCACTCGGACATCGGCTTGGCAACGAAATTGCCGATGCGGTCGGGATGCAGCGCGTAGCCCCAGAACACCTGCAAATCCTTGGGCTGTCCGGCGAAATGCGGCTGGTGATACAGCACCACCGACATCAGCCAGTTGGAGTCCCTGAAGGTGACCAGTCCGCCGGTGCCGGCCCTGTTGCCGGAGAACGCCTCCATCTTGTCGAAGAAGCGCGGATCGCGGCAGGTGACGGTGAAGGACAGCCAGTAGGATTGCGGGATCGATGAGTTGAACGCGGACGGGTTACCGAATTCGGGACGCCCCTTCGCGATGCTGTCCCACAGCGCCCAGCCCTGGCTGTCTTGCTTGGTCAGGCGCGGGGCCGGCTCGGTCATGGTGCCGAGGCTCGAGGCATCGGTCATCGAGCCGTTCTGGAAGAACACGAGGTCGTCGTCCTCGAGACGGACATTGGCGATGCGGCCGTCGCGATCGAGCATGAGCTGGCGCACCCGCACGCGTTCGCCCTCGTTCTCCAGCGCCATGTCGGTCACGCGGGTGCCGCGCACGAACTGCACGCCCTGCCGCTTCAGCCAGTCGGCGAGCGGCCGCACGATCGCGTCATACTGATTGTAGACGGTGCGCTTGACGCCGGCGAGCGTCTCGATCCGCGGGAACTCGTTCATGAAGCGATGCAGATAGCGCTTCAGCTCGACCGCGCTGTGCCAGGGCTGGAACGCAAAGGTGGTCTGCCACATGAACCAGAAATTGGACTCGAAGAATTGCGGCGACAGCCAGTCGGTGATGCGGCTGTTGCCGAGCCTCTCCTCCGAGGCCTCGGTCAGCCGCAACAGCTCGAGCCGGTCGCGCGCGGAGAAGCCCATATGCGACACGTCGATCTTGTGCCGGTTGCGGTCGACCAGCCGCGCCTGCGAATGCGCCGGGTTCTCCAGGTTGAACGCGATGGTCTCCTCGCGCACGCTGAGATCGGGACGCCCGAGCGAGGGGATGCCCGAGAGCAGGTCCCAGGTGCATTCGTAATGATCGGTGGTGAGCATGCGGCCGCCGCGCAGCGAATAGGCGCCGTTCGCGAGCAGCGCGCCGTCGAGGCTGCCGCCGACCAGCGGCTGCGCCTCGTAGATCACGATGTCGCGCCCCGGCAGCTTCGCATCGCGAATAAGGAACGCCGCACCCGCGAGCGATCCGATGCCGCCACCGATAAAATACGCCTTCATGACTTGCCTCGATTGCAGTTCCGATTCTCGCGGCGACATTGCATGGCGAGGCGCGGCCAAAGTTGCGCTGGATCAAGCCAGGCGCGCGGCGGGAATCACGTCGATGTTATTGCCGCGGCTTCTTCGCGTAGATCTGCTCGATCTCGTCCGCGAAGCGGTGTTCGAGCGCAGGGCGCTTGTTCTTCAAGGTCGGCGTCAGCAGGCCGGCGGCGATGGTCCAGGGATCCAGGGTCCACCACACCGCGCGCGGGGTCGCATAGGACGGATAGGCCTTCACTGCTGCCGCGATACGCGCCAGCAGCGCGGTTCGTTCCGCCGCACCGCCCTGCTTGCCGCTCGCCGCGAGCTTTTCCTTCTCCTGCACCCAGGCCTTGGCGTTGAGCACGACCAGCGCGGTGAGGAAAGGGCGCTGCTCTCCGACCACCAGTGCCTGCTCGAACAGGGGATCGGCGAGGATCGCGGTCTCCAAATCCACCGGCGCGATCTTCTCGCCGGTGGACGTCACCAGGATGTCCTTGATGCGGCCGGTGATGGTGATGCGGCCGTTCTCGATCCGCGCCTGGTCGCCGGTGTGCAGCCAGCCGTCGGCCTCCTTCACGCGCCGCGTCTCATCCACCTTGTGCCAATAGCCGAGCATCACGCTGGGGCCGCGCACCAGCAGCTCGTCATTCTCACCGAGCTTGACCTCGACGCCGTCGAGCACGTGGCCGACCGAATGCGGATCATTGTCCTCGGGGGTGTTGACCGAGACCACCGGCGAGGTCTCGGTCATGCCGTAGCCCTGGAGAATGTCGAGCCCGAGCGCGAGAAACAGGCTGATGACGGGCTCGGCGATCGGCGCGCCTCCGGAGACGGCAACGCGCAACCGGCCGCCGAGCTGCGCCAGCACCTTGTCGGCGACGAGCCGCTTCAGCAGCGGCCAGGCCAGCCGGTCGAGCACCGAGAATGTGCCGCGTCCCTGCCGCGCATCGAAACGCCGGCCGCCGACAGAAATCGTAAGGTCGAGCAGCGTCCGCTCCATGGTCCCGGCCGCGGCGCGATGCTGCATGATCAGCGCGTAGATGCGCTCATAGATCCGCGGCACCGAGATCAGCACCGTCGGCCGCACATGCTTCAGATCCTCCGAGAGCAACGGAACCGAGCGCGCATAGGCGACGCAGGCCCCGGCCGCGATCGGATAGTAATAGCCGCCGGTGCGCTCGAACGTGTGCGAGAGCGGCAGGAAGGACAGGAACACGTCATCGGGTGCCGCCGCGATTCGCTGCGCAATCGCCTTCACATTGGCGACGACGTTGTGGTGCGACAGCATCACGCCCTTGGGACGGCCGGTCGTTCCCGAGGTGTAGACGATGGCGGCGAGATCGTCGGGATCCACGGCGACGTCGGGCAAGGGTTCGGTCGCACTCGGTACGGCCGCAAGCCAGGCGTCGAGCGCGACGATGTGCGCATCGGCAGGCGACGGCCCAGCCATATCGGCACAGACGATACGCTTCAGCGTATCGAGCTTCTGGCCCGTGGCCACGATCGCCTGCCAGCGCTCCAGCGTGTCGACGAACAGCAGCAGCGCGCCGGAATCGGCGAGGATGTAGGCGATGCTGTCGGGGTTGTCGACCGCATGCATCGGCACCGGCACGAGGCCGCGCGACAGCGCCGCCTGATCCATCGCGATATGCGGAATGCCGTTCGGCATCAGGATGGCGACACGCTCGCCGGGCGCAAAGCCCTCCGCGGCCAGCGCGCGCCGCCACGGCTCGAACTCCGCGTCGATCTCCTGCCAGGACTGGCTGACCCAGCGGCGGGCCTCCGCATCGAAATGGCGATAGGCTTCAGCCGCCGGCGTTGCCTTGACGCGCCAGCGGAGCAGCCCCGGCAATGTCGTCACGTCGGCGAGCGTCTGCGGTTGACTGATCGGCCCCGGCATGGCGATCCTTTCCTGATCGTCGATTCCCTGGAATCTGGGGGCTCGACACTAGTCTGGCCAGACCTTGCCACCTTGATCCTCAGCAAGGCGGCCATGCCTCGGAGCGCCCCCATGACGCGCGACCGCCTGTTTCTGCTGCGGCCCGGGTTCGAGGACCCGGCCTATCCGGGCCAGCGCTTCTATTGCTGGCATTGTGCGCTGATCGAGGGCGTGCTGGCCTCGTTTCCAGCGCTTGCCGAAAAGCTCGACGTCGAGCGCATCGCGTGGCCGCGGCCACGGCTGCCGGTCATCGAGCTGGTCGGCGAGGAGAATCAGTGGCTGCCTTTGCTGGTGCTGGCGGACGGCGCGACCTCGCCGCACCAGACCGGCACCCATCGCGGCCGCGCCTTCATCGCCGACAAGGACGCGATCCTCGCCGCGCTGTCCGAACGCCACGGCTTTCCCGATCCGCACCCGTAGGAATAGTACGGTCCGCGTCACTTACTCTCAGTGTCCCGGACGCGGCGCAGCGCGTAGCGCTGCTCCGCAGAGCCGGGACCCACGTCACAAGGGCGGTCTTGGAGGCATGGGCCCCGGCTCTGCAGCGCACCGTCGAAGAGACGCTGCGCTGCGTCCGGGGCACGGAGCTGCACGGCGTCGCAAAACGAGGGAAGATTGGCATTGTGCGCCTTTCCGGTCACCTCGCATAATCGCCACCGCAAGCAAGTCTGAAAGCCGCGATCATGCCCACGCCCCTCCCCGCCCTCATCGTCGTCGACGTCCAGCGCGCCTTCGACGAATGGGAAGCCGCAGGCAAGCGTCGCAACAATCCCGATGCGGTGGCACGCATCGTCGACCTGCTCGCCGCGTTCAGGACGCATCGCGCGCCGATCTTCCACATCCGCCACGAAGGCACCAAGCCGAACTCCACATTCCTGCCGTCGCGGTCCGGCTACGCGGTCAAGGACGAGGCGCGCGAGCGAGCCGGCGAGCCCGTCATCGTCAAGCGCGTCAACAGCGCCTTCATCGGCACCGACCTCGAGGCGCGGCTGCGCGCCGGCGACATCACCACGCTCGTGATCTGCGGCGCCACGACCAATCATTGCGTCGAGACCACGACGCGGATGGCCGGCAATCTCGGCTTCGACGCGCGCCTCGTGCGCGATGCGACCTGGACGTTCGACCGGATCGGGCCCGATGGCGATGCGCATTCCGCCGAGGTGATCCATGCGATGACGCTGTCGAATCTCAACGGCGAATTCGCGCGCATCGTCACCACGGACGACGTGATCGCATCATTCGCGGCGAAGTGATGACAGCAGCGCGGCGCGCGTTGCTGATGCGACAATACATCTCACGATCTGCAATCATTCTTGCGCGATCGAATATCGCGCGCTGCGTCGTTTCGACGCCCGCACTGGCCGGAACGCTGGCAACGCCCATGTATTGTCTCACGACATTCAACTGGAGTGATGACATGAAGTATCTCATTGTCGCGATGGCCGTCGGTGCAGCGGCGCTGGCTGGCGGATCTGCGGCGAACGCGGCCGGCACCACAAGCGCGAAGCAGAACGCGCGAGGCGGCCAGCCGACCGACATCAGCGCGCAGCACCGGCACCATCATCATGGTCATCGCCAACATCATTGGCGGCCTCACCATTACGGCCATCATCGCCCGCATTATTACCGCAACTACGGCTATTACCCGCGGCACCACGGCTATTATGGCGGCGGACCCTACGGCTATTACGGCGGCGGCGGTCCCGGCGTGACATTCAGCTTCGGCGGCGGCCGCTGGTAAGCGAGCCGGCACGGACGAACGAAAGGCCCGCGCTTGCGCGGGCTTTTTTCATCGCCGCAATATCATGCCTGCCGTCTCCAGTCCGCTCGCCAGCGCCGCCTCGACCGTGCCCATGTCGCGGCCGCGATAGAGCGCCTCGCCGGCGAACAGCACGGGGCCGTCGGCGCGCGCCATGATCGTCTGCGCCTCGCGCGTGCGTGGTGTTGCCCAGGAATAGGCGCCGCGGGCGAAGGGATCGTTGCTCCAGTTGGCCGCCTCGGCCGCAACGAGATCCCGCGCGATCCGCTCGCGCGGCAGGCCGAAGATGACGGCGAGCGAGGAGAGCCCGGCGTCGATCAGCCCTTGCGGGTCGAGGCCCTGCAGCGCTGCGGTTCGCGGGCCGCCGAACCAGCCGGTGAGCACGGGATACTGCTCCGGATAGCGCGTCCACCACACCGGAATGGTCTGGTCCGACAGCAGGAAGATCATATCCGCAAGATCGTGGCTCGCCTCGCGCCACCATGGCCGCGCAAACCGCAGCAGGATCTTGATCGCGTTGCCGAAGCCGATGTCGTCGGCCGCAGCGACCTTTTCGCGCGCGACCGCAGGCCAGGCGATGTCCCGCAGCAATGGCAGCGGAACGGTGACGATCACGCGATCGCAGCCGAGCACGTCGCCATTGGCGCAGCGAACGACGATCGCGCTGCCATCTTCGGCGATGGCCGACACCACGCGGCCGAAACGGATCGTCGCGCCATGGCCGCGACACTCGCGCGCCAGAAAATCGATCAGCGCGCCATAGCCGCCGACGATGCGCGCCTGGGTGTGACGGCCGCCATCCATCCACTCCTCGCGCAGCGCCAGGATGGAGGCCCGTTCGGGATCGGCCGCGTCGTAGCCCTCCACCATGCGCTCGATCGAGTAACGCAGCCGGCCGTATTCGGGCCCGGCAAAATGACGGCGCAGGAAATCGGCGACGGTGAGGTCGTCCTCCAATGCACCGAGCACGGCATGCAGCTCCGCCTCGTGCGGATCGTAGCGGGTTTCGCGCGACAGTGTTTGGCCGTCGAAGCTCCATTGAGCGCCGTCGATCTCCTGAAGGGACAGCCCAGCGTCGCGCAGCAGGGCGTGCGTGACCGGCGCCTCGCCATGGACGAATTCCGCGCCGCCATCGGCGGGGTAGCCGAACTGCTCCGCCGGCAGCGGATGGATACGCCCACCGCAGCGGTCACGCGCTTCCAGGATGGTCACCCTCTTGCCGGCGCGCGCGAGCTCGCGCGCCGCCATCAGGCCGGCCGCGCCGGCGCCGACGATCACGATGTGCTCAGGCGTATCCGACATGCCGGCGCGTCACCCAGCTACGGCTTGCGGATCGTTCCTGATCAGGTAGCGCAGCAGCAGGACGCCGCCGCCGAGCTCCCGCACGCCCTCCAGCGTCATTGCCGCGAGCGGCGCGCGCTTGTCGCTGTCCGCCTCCGTCGAATCGAACACGAACGGTGCGCCCTTGGCGCCATCGATCGCGGGGCTCAGGATCAGGTCGAACTCGTCGATGAGACCGGCGCGCAGGAAGGCGCCATTGGCGACGCCGCCGCCCTCCACCAGCAGCCGCTTCACTCCCAGCTCGCGGTTGAGGATGTCGACCGCAAGCGCGAGGTCGATCTCGGATTTGCCGGCAAAGATGTAGGACACGCCCTCGCCGCGAAGCCCCGCGAGATGCGAATCCGGCACGCTCTCGGTCAACACGGCGACGATCGGGTCGCCGCCGATGTCGGAGCGGCCCCAGCCGATCTTGCCCTGCGCGTCCAGCACCACGCCGTAGGTTTTCGCATCACGCCGCGCGAACCAGCTTTCGCGGGGAAGCTTCTCGCCCGTCGTCTCGGGATAGGGCTTGCCCTTGGCGAACTCCGAGCCGGTGATGCGGCCGATCACCCAGGCATCGCCGCCGAGCTCGTCATGGATCTTCTCGAACCAGTCCGTGCCCGCGCCTTTCGGGCGCCAGCGGCTGGGATGGGTGCGGCCATCGAGGCTCGAATGCATCAGGCAGATGACATACGGTTTCATGCAGATCTCCGGACGAGGCTCACGCCGCCGTTCCGCCGCCGCTTTTGGCGCGATCGTTGACGATCACCGCGAGCGGATTGAGTTTTGGCGGCGCGACGAGCTTGAGCGTGTTGCTGTCGTGATGATTGAACGGCGCGCCGCGGACGAACAACTCGGTCTGGATCAGATAGGTCCAGCTTCCGTCGTCGTTGAAGGTGATGTCGCAGCGGTAGGAATCGGTGCGGAAGGCCTGTTCCAGGAAGTCGGTCGAGCAGATCCCGTAAGCGGTGTCGCCGCGCTTCGCCGTGACGGAGATCTTTTTGTCATCCGGCTTGGCCTTGCCCGAGGCGAGCAGCACCTGCCCGCGCGGAATCGCCAGCGTCTGCATGATCAGCCCGGTCGCAGGCTCCCACAGCCAGTAGCCGACCTGGTCGTGGAAGGTGATGTCTTCCTCGGGTGTGTTGATGTGGATGTGATAGCGCAGGCCATAGAGCAGCTGCGGCCCGTTCGCCTGCGGATCGATCGGGTCCATCCGGATATGCTCGATGAAGGTCCGCCGCTCCGGCCCCTCCGCCTTCGGATTGACGTCGATGCCCTTGTCGGCCTGCCAGACGCCGGCAAGCCGGCGCAGCGGCCCGAGATTGGCAAGCCCGTCGGGCGAGACGTCCTCGGGCTCGGTGAAGATGTCGGCGGGAATGGGGAGCATGGCTGGCCTCGCGTCGTTGCGGGGAGCAGCCATAGCACGACGGCGGGCCCCTGGCGCGTGCTCGAGCCTCACAATCGCGAATGGACTTGGGCGCCATGCGCAGGCGATGGTCGCGTTTCAAGGGCGTTCGCCGGAGAGATCGGCACGCCCCGGCGGCTGCCGATCTGCTTCAGCGCCGGTCCCCGCTCCCCCCGGGCGGACGCCGCAGGGCAGATCAATTCTACGAAGGTTTCGCCAGGCTCGCGTCCGGCCAGGTCACATAAAACTCCTGACCATGGATCGACCCGAAGGCCTGTCGAATGCCTTGCGCCTGGATCTCAAAGTAGAGCTTCTTGTTGTTGATGCCGCTCCAGCCTACGCCTCCGAGGAGGTTTCCGCCGCTATAGATATCGTAGGCAAACGACTCGTAGCCGATTTCGGGCACATCGCTTGCCCGCTGGATCTTCAACGTTCCGTTGGCAAGCGCGTCGTTGAAGCCCGGTAGATCCTTCCAGCTCTCCATGCCGAACTGGAGGACCGTTTGCTCAAAATCCGCCCGGCTCAATTCGACGCCCTCAATGCGCACCACCGCATCCGCTCCGAACCTCTTCACGTATTCAGCCTGATCCGCCGGAAGCTCGGAGAGCTTCATCATGGAAGATTCGACAAGGCCTTCGCGCGCGCGAGCGAGAGTGATAGCTCCGCCAGCAGAGTGGCCTCCCTTAGCCGCGGCAGCCTTTCCGTTGATGAGCGCGTCGATCTTCAACAGCGCATCAGACACGCCCGGCGCCAGGCGAGACGACACGGCATTAACATGCGGGATAACGTTGATAGGACTCGCTTCGGGCTCGGCAACCGTCTGAGCGTTGGCAGCTTTCAGGATGGTGAGCGCTGTCGCGCCGACGGAATTGATAGCAACCATTTAGGCCTCCCGGTCTGTGTTACCTGGACGTCCGCCAATCATTGCCGGGTCACAAGCAGGGGGCTGGCCTCATGCCAGTCGTCACGATAGCCGTCGCGCGTTCGTCGGCTCGACCGGCCGAAGCGGACGCATCGACACGGGCGCGATGGCGTTGGTCCGGAGCCTTTACGAAGATTTCGCCAAGCTCGCGTCCGGCCAGGTCACGTAAAAGTCTTGACCATTGATCGAGCCGGTCGCCTGGCGAATGCCTTGCGCCTGGATCTCGAGGTAGAGCTTCTTGTTGAAGGTATCACTACCGAAGCTTACGCTGCCTAGGAGGTTTCCGCCGCTATAGAGATCGTACAGATTCGACTTGTAGCCGAGTTGGGGCACGTCGCTCGCCCGCTGTATCTTCAACGTTCCGTTGGCGAGCGCGTCATTGAAGCCCGGCAGATCGGTCCAGCTCTCCAGAGCGTGCTGCAGGATCATTTGCTTGAAGTCCGCATCGCTCACCGCGACGGCATCGATGCGCACCGCCGCATCCGCGCCGAACCCCTTCAGATATTGGGCCTCATCCGCCGGAAGCTCGGAGAGCTTCATCATGGGAGATTCGACATAGCCTTCGCGAGCGATAACCCCGCCAGCAGAGCCCCCTCCATTCGCCGCAGCTGTCTTTCCGTTGACAAGCGCGTTGATCTTCAGCAGCGCGTCAGCCACGCCCGGCGCCAGGCGAGAGTTCAAGCGTTGACATGAGGGACGACGCTGACGGGACTTGCTTCGGGCTCGGCAACCGTCTGAGCGTTGGCAGCTTTCAGGATGGTGAGCGCTGTCGCGCCGACGGAATTGATGGCAACCATTTAGGCCTCCTGGTCTGTGTTACCTGGACGTCCGCCAATCATTGCCGGGTCACAAGCAGGGGGCTGGCCTCATGCCAGTCGTCACGATTGCAGTCGCACGTTCATCAGTTTCGACAAGGTCGAAACTGATGAACCGACAGGGCGCGATGATGTTGGTCCGGGGCCCCTACGAAGGTTTCGCCAGGCTCGCGTCCGGCCAGGTCACGTAGAACTCCTGCCCCCGGATCGACCCGAAGGCCTGACTAATGCCTTGCGCCTGGATCTCAAAGTAGAGCTTCTTGTTGTTGATGCCGCTCCAGCCTACGCCGCCGAAATAGTTTCCGCCGCTATAGAGATCGTACTGAAACGACTCGTAGCCGATTTCGGGCACGTCGCTTGCCCGCTGTATCTTCAACGTTCCGTTGGCGAGCGCGTCGTTGAAACCCGGCTCATCGGTCCAGGCCTCCATACCGTACTGGAGAACCATTTGCTTGAAGTCCGCATCGCTCACCGCGACGGCATCAATGCGCACCGCCGCATCCGCGCCGAACCTCTTCACGTATTCAGCCTGATCCGCCGGAAGCTCGGAGAGCTTCATCATGGGCGATTCGACATAGCCGTCGCGAGCGATGACCCTGCCAGCAGACTTCCCTGCATTCGCCGCGGCCGTCTTTGCGTTAACGAGCGCGTCCTTTCCGTTGATGAGCGCGTCGATCTTCAGCAGCGCGTCGGACACGCCCGGCGCCAGGCGAGACGACACGGCGTTAACATGAGGGATGACACCGATGGGACTTGCGTCGGGTTCGGCAGCCGTCTGAACGTTGGCGGCTTTCAGGACGGTGAGCGCTGTCGCGCCGACGGAATTGATGGCAACCATTTAGGCCTCCTGGTCTGTGTTACCTGGACGTCCGCCAATCATTGCCGGGTCACAAGCAGGGGGCTGGCCTCATGCCAGTCGTCACGACAGCAACCGCGCGTCAATCAGTTTCAACCGGCCGAAGCGGATGCATCGATAAGGACGCCATGTCGCCATAGACAGGGCTCCCGGCCGCGCTCATCGCACTTACGGCTGATCAACCTCAAGGCGCGAAGCCGAATCAGTGCTCGCAGGCTAACGGTTCCAGTCAAGCCCGCGCAATCTGCGAAATTGCAACTCAGCCCCCAATGGTGAATTGACTGTTAAATGGCGGGGCTGAGCTCCGGGATCGACCTGTTCAAGCGTCCAAATGACGCACCGCGAAGATCCCGCACGCGACGAACCATCGCGCAGCGAACACGCGTGACATGGATCGATCGGATTTCGCGCTCGCGAGACAGCGATCAAAACGATGCGACGCCATACCAACGGCTTCGCACCAGCTCCCGCCACTACCACAACCCAACCGGGAATACTCAACGCCCCGGCGAACTCACGACTGGAATAAGACTGGGGAACGCAAATGTTTCCACCGATCGAAGAAACTCTCGCAAGCATCACGGGCGCGACGACTCTCGATGAACTGAAACGCGCGCTGGCGCGGATTTCGAAAGACTATGGCCTCACGCTTGTAGCCTACCAGGCTGCGCACCGCCCCGAGATCAATCCGCTCACCCCTCTCATGCTGCTCTCATCCGACGATGATCTGGCGAGGCAATACCTCGAGCACGGTGGCCTTCAAATGGGCTCCGTCTTTCAAAGCGGCCGAAGCGGCTTCCTGCCATACGACTGGGACCAGGCCGCGCCGGAGGCGCAGGATGCGCGCGCAGTCTTTCACGAAGCGGGTGTTCGCGGCATGACTATTCCGATCCGAGGACCGGGCGGCGAGCATGCACGCCTGTCGATCGCCGCGAACGTCACCGCCGAGATCTGGTCGGACCGGCGGATGACCTACATGCGCGATTTTCTGATCATCGCCCATTTCATTCACGATCAGGCCGTGCAGCTCGCAGGCTTGCGACCACAAGGACTCGAACGATTGCTTTCCGCGCGCGAACGCGAGACTCTTCAGCTCGCCGCGCGCGGCTTCAGCCCGAAACAGATTGCCGCCGACCTGCATCTGTCATCGACCGCCGTCCGCCTCTATCTCCAGGGCGCGCGCTCGAAGCTCGAATGTGCGACTCTTATGCAGTCGATCGCCAGAGCCGTCAGCCTCGACATCATCGAGGCCTGACGCGCGACGCACGCTCGCTCTCTCTTCGAGAGCCACGCGTGCCCGCGCGCGACATAGAAATTGTCGAAATGTCCAAGGCGAGTGTGTCAAGTTTTATTATCTCAGATTGTGATACACCCGCATGATCGCTTTAGATCTCCGCCGGATGCTGCGGCTCGCAGCTCTCCAGTTCTGTCAGCGGAGAAGACACTGTGAAAAACATACTGCGCTCCATCCTACCCGCCCTTGTCGCCGTCGCGACCTTCGCGACAACGGCTCATGCCAATGACACCATCACCGTCAACTGGACCAACAACACCGGCTTCGGCATGGGGCGTGACTTTACAGCGGCATACAACGCCTGCAACGGCGGCACTTGCACTATCCCGCATGACATCAACAACGGCACGACCGGAGTGCTCACGCACACCGCCGCGAGCACCCAGTACATTCGCACCATGAGCACGCGGTTCTACTATATGGACGGTCTCACGAGGAAGTCGTGCCAGCTCGTGGTTAGCGCCTACGGACCGAACAGCACATTTCCGGGGCCAGGATGTGAGGGCAAGAGCATCACCTTTTCTAAGGGTAACGGGACTGGCACTAGTCCAAGCTGCCAATGGGCCCTTGTCACTGAGGACCCTAAGACGTGCACCTACGTCTTTAACGTCACCACTATGAACTAGAGATGCTGCCCCTGTGGGTGTCTCGTAGGCACGAGACGCCCATGCCGGACAATCCCAACAAACTAGCAATGTTGCAGCAGCGCGGGTCACCCGTGGCGCTGCAACATCGCGATCATTTGGCCGGCCTGCTCAATCGTTCAGACGATCGAAAGCGTTCATTGGTCCAAGGTCTTCACCGCGGTTCGCAGCCCTATCCTTACCGAGATCGCGCGGAATGCTGAGCATTGCCCGCGTGAGCAAGAGCTACGCCGGAGTTGCGGACGGGATGCCCGTCCTGAGGAACGTCTCGCTATTGATCAACGCCGGAGACATGTGCGCGCTGACAGGCGCGTCGGGCTCGGGCAAGACGACGTTGATGAATCTGATGGGGCTGCTCGACCGGCCCGACAGCGGCGAGATTCATCTGAACGGAATATCCGTTGCAAGCCTGCGCGAGGACGACGCGGCCCGGCTGCGCAACCGGCACATCGGCTTTGTTTTCCAGTCGTTCCATCTGCTGCCGCGCCTGTCCGCACTCGACAATGTGGCGTTGCCGCTGCTGTATCGCGGTGTCGCGGGCGCGCGGCGCCGGCAGACTGCCGCCGCCGCTCTCGATCGTGTCGGCCTTGCGGATCGTCTGGCGCACCGCCCCGATGAACTCTCCGGAGGGCAGCGCCAGCGGGTGGCCATAGCCCGGGCTCTCGTCGGCGAGCCTGCGTTGCTTCTCGCGGACGAGCCCACCGGCAATCTCGACAGCCAATCCGCCGACGACATCCTGAGCCTGTTCCTGTCCCTGAACCGCGAGTCCGGGGTCACCATGGTGATCGTGACTCATGATTCCTCACTCGCGGCGCGTTGCCCCCGGCGCGTCATCATGCGCGACGGCGGCGTCGTCGACGACAACAGGGGCGAGCTCCGCTGCGTCGGAGCGACGGCATGAGCGGCGATCGCATGGTTCTGCGCGAACTCGCGTTCGATGCCGCTTCGAACTTGCAGGCCCTCAAGGGCCGCACCGTCCTTGCGCTGGTCGGCATCGCGATCGGGACAGCCGCCGTGATCGCGATGCTTCACATCGGCTACAATGCCCGCAAGGAAACGATGCAGCAATTCGACGTGCTCGGCATCGACCTCGTGAACGTCACCCCGAGATCGGACGGAATGAAAAATGCCGTGATCCCCCTCGAAACCGCTCGTGATGTCGCCGCTGTCGGGGTCGGCGTAATCGCCGCGGCTCCCTTCATCCTCACGGGCACGTCCGTCAGGATCGGCCGCTCCTCGCTTCAGGCCAACCTCGTCGCCGCGACGGACGGTATCTATTCGCTCGCCAAGGCCGAGATCGCGACCGGACGACGGACGTCCGATCTCGACGGATTTGCGCCGTTCGCAGTGCTCGGGGCCGTTCTCGCCAAAGACATCGCGGCGAGCACCGGCAGGCTGGTCAGGATCGGCGACCAGATTTCACTCGACGGCCAGGTCATGACCGTCATCGGCATCCTCGCCGGCGTCTACTCCAATATGGTCCTCGGCCTCGATCTCGACCGATCCGTCGTCATTCCCTATGCGGCCGCACGCCGCCTGATCCCGTCCCCTCAAATCACCAATGTCGCGGCACGGATCGACATCGCGAACGATGATACGATCGTATCGGAGAAGATCTCCGAATATTTCGGCGCGCGCATGCGCGGCGGCGGCGGCGTGAGCGTGCAGACCGCGCGGCAACTGATCGCGACCCTCGATCAGCAGATGCGCATCTACGGCCTCCTGCTGCTGGCGATCGGGACGGTCTCGCTGGTGGTGGGCGGCGTCGGCGTGATGAACGTGATGCTGATGAGCGTGATGGAGCGGCGGCGGGAGATCGGCATCAGGCTGGCGATCGGTGCACGTCGCCACGATATCCGCGTGATGTTCCTGATCGAAGCCCTGCTGCTGTCGGCGGCCGGTTCGGCGATCGGCACGGTGCTGGGGACGCTGACCGGCTGGCTCTTCGCCCGATCATCCGGCTGGACCTTCGCCGCTGCGCCGGCTGCGCTGCCGCTAGGGGCCGGCATGGCACTCGTCGTCGGCCTGTTCTTCGGAAGCTATCCCGCGGCGCGCGCCGCCCGGCTTGATCCGATTGTCGCCTTGAGGTCGGACTAGATGGGCGCGCGGCGGAAGCACCGGTTGAGAGTTGCACTCGCTATGATGCTCGGCGCGCTTCCGCTTGTCGGCGCAGCCGCGCAGGAGACCGGCTCGAAGCCGGCCGCGAAAGCCAGGCGTACCAATCCTCCGTCGGCCCCGCTGCCGCCGACGGCCGAGACGGTCGCTGCAAGGCCGGGTGGCATCGCCCTCACCGTTGCCGATGCGATCGCAATTGCGCTGCGCGACAACAGGACGATCCGCAGCGCCTATATCGACAGGATCGCGCAGAAATTCGATCTGCGGGTGGCGGAGGATCGCTTCACGCCGCACGTCACGATCAACGGCGGTGCGACCCGTCAGCAGATCGCCGGAATCAACACCACGAGTGCCGAGATCACGCCGGCCGCCACCGCCCTGCTGCCGACAGGGGCGACGTTCGGCCTCGCCTGGGCGAATCAGATGACCGATACCGCCGGCATCGTCACACGCAGCTCCATCGCGGAGCTGACATTGTCGCAGCCTTTGCTGCGCGGTGGCGGCATCGAGGTCAACATGGCGCCGGTGCGGGCCGCCCGCCTGACCGAAAGGATCAACCGGCTGCGGCTGAAGACGACGGTCTCGGAGACCGTCGGCCAGGTCATCTTCGCCTATCGTTCCCTTCTCCAGGCCCAGGAGGAGCTGAAGTTGGCGCAGGCATCGGTGATGCGCGCGCAGGAACTCGTCGACATCAACCGCGCGCTCATCACCGCGGGGCGAATGGCCGAGGTCGACATCGTACAGACCGAGGCCGACCTCGAGAACCAGCGCATTCGTGTGCTCGAGGGGACAAAGACGCTGGATGCGGCACGGCTGCAATTGCTGAACCTGCTGTCGATTGATCTCGGCGCCGCGATCGTGGCCAGGGAGAGCACCGATCCGGCGAGGATCGCGACCAATCTGTCGCGGCTGATGCAGATCGCGCTGGCGCAGCGCCCGGACTATCTCGGGCAGGTTCTCGTCGTCGAGCAAAACAAATTGGGCCTCGTCGTCGCCCAGAACGAGCGGCTGTGGGACCTGTCGGTGTTCGCAAGCGGCAGGTTCGGACGCGAGACGACGACGGGGGGCGGCACTTTCGCGGCCGAACGGATCTCCGATATGACGGTCGGCGCGGCGTTCAGCGTTCCGCTCAACGATCTGCGGCGCGAGCAACCTTTCGTGCAGGCGACTTCCACATTGCAGACGTCGGAATTGCAGCTTGCGATCATCCGTCAGGGCGTCGAGCTCCAGGTGCGCGGTTCGGTGACGGATGTGGACATCCGCTGGCGGCAGCTCGAAGTGGCGCGCCGGGCTCGTCAGCTCGCCGCCAGGGCTGTGGAGATCGAGAAGGAGAAATTGAAGGCCGGCCGCTCGGCCAATTTCCAGGTGCGCGGGCTGGAGAACGATCTGCGGTCGGCGGAGAGCCAGCAGCTCGGCGCCATGATCGGCTACCTCAATGCGCTCACGCTGCTGGATATCCAATTGGGGACGACACTGGAGACATGGCGCATCGCGTTAAGAGACTGACCGTGGACGCCGCGACGCCCGACGCCGAGGAGACGAAGCGCCCGGCGCGCGCGCGCATGAGCGGATTTGCCCCGCGACGGATGCGACGCGTCGTGATCGCGGTCGCCCTGCCCGCGATTGCCGCGCTGAGTCTGGCGGCGTGGCTCTGGCCGGACAGCGCCGCACCACCGCGAACGCCAGCCGGCCCGGCGACGGACCGCACCTTCACGGTCGCGCCAGGCGCCGTCGTTTCGCGGCTGACCATGACCGGCATCTTGAAAGCTGGAAAAATCGTCCCGATCGCGGCGCCGTTCGACGGTCTCATCCTCGAGCGCAGGGCGGTGCTCGGCGATCGTGTTGCCCTCGGCGACACCATTCTGGTCATGGACCCCGGAGAAACGCAAAGCCGCTTTCGCGACGCGCAAGCAGCCCTGCTCAAGGCCGGCATGGCACTCGACGTCCTGCTCCGGTGGGACACCAGCCCGGATGTGACGCGCGCCAGGCGCGCGGTCGAAGCGGCAGACGCCGCGCTTGCAGTGCTCGAACGCCAGGTGACCGAGACCAGGGCCCTGTTCGACCGGGGAATCGTCTCGCGCAACGAATTCGAGGGGCTGGTGCAGCAGCGGGATGCACAACGGATTGCCGCCGCCGGCAGCCGCCTCGACCTGCAAACGACACTCGCGCGCGGCAACGCCGACAATCGCCAGCTTGCGGATCTCGACCTGAAGAACGCGCAGGCCAGGGTGACGGATCTGAAGCAGCAGCTCGACGGCAGCGCGGTGCTCGCACCTGCGTCCGGAATCCTGGTCCGCCCGCCCGCCACCACACCGAGCGCTCAGGGCTTGCCCTCGACCGAGCCCGGGAGCCGGGTCAGTCGCGGGCAGGCGCTGTTTTCCGTCGCCGATCTCTCGACGCTGCTCGTGGTCGGCAAGATCGACGAGGTTGATGTCAATCGCGTGCGTGTCGGCCAGGCCGCGACGATCAGCAGCGACGCCTTTACCGGCGAGATCGCAGGACGCATCGTCGGCGTGAGCGCCGAAGCGAATGCCGAACAGGGCAATTCCGTTCCGTCATTCGAGATCCGCGCAGCCCTCTCGATTGACCCAGCGCGGCGCGAGACGGTGCGCCTCGGCATGTCGGCCCGGATGACTATCGCGCTGAGCGCGAACGCGAAGGCTCTGGTCGTTCCCATCGAGGCCGTCGGCGGCAGCCCTGCGGAACCGAGGCTGAGAATCCGGGAGCCGGGCGCGGGCCGCGAGATCGACCGCCGCGTCGTCCTGGGATCGACGACCGAAACCGGCGTGGAGGTTCTGAGTGGCCTGGAGGCAGGAGAGGTCGTCGTCTTGTCCCCGCCTGATGCCACAGGCTTGCCCGGCACCGGCCCTCGGTGAGCCGCGAACGAAAGAAGCGGAGCCGACCCTGTCCGGGCATAATCCGGAAAAGTACAAAACTGCTTTCCAGTAAGATCAACCCAGGCAGAAAGCCCAAAGCGAGATGATGATTGATCTCATCGCGCCTTGGCTCGGCTCCGCTGCGGGGACGCTTAGTGGCGGTGGTCGCGAACCTCGGGTTGGCTGCGATGGTCCCGGACGATGGTCTGATTGCGATGGTCGCGCACGATGGGCGGATCGCGATGATCGCGGACGATGGTCGTCGCGTTCGAGGGCGCCGCCACGCCTGCCAAGGTGATCGCTGCGAGAGCGACGAGGATGTAATTGCGCATCAGTCTTTCCTTTGCCTGGTGGATCACTGCGAGCCACCTGACAGCAGGCTAGATCGACCTGCCGGAATGATATGTGTCGTCAATCACGCGATGACGATCGATGCGCTCACGATCGCACCTCGTCCAATCGGAGGAGAGGCCGGCTCCGACACTTCGCTCATCCGGGCGACTTGAGCGGCGCCGGCCTCGCCAATTACAACTGCAGCCAGTTCAACGCCAGCCCGCCGCGAGTGCCACGCTGCTGCAATAGGCCGAGGTCTCGCCGGATCGCCAGCCGGTGACGCGTCCGGCTTCCTTGCACTCGTCGTAGCTCTTGTAGTTGCCGACGTTGCGGCACGTGGCCGAGTAAACACCGCCCGAGGCGTTGCAGCCGACCCAGGGCTTGTCGGCCGTCCTGAAGCTCGATTGGCAACCGCCGGCACAGCTACCCGTTTCACGTTCGAGCTTGGCAAGTCTAGCGGCATCGGTCATCGGCGCAGCCGTCGCGATCGCCGGCGACGTCCGCGATATGGTCCTGCCGGCTGTCACATGATGTGACGGCCTGTGCGGCCGCATCACCTGCTTCGGCGCATCGACCGTGACGCCGGGAATCTGGGTGTCGACGGCGGGCGTCGGTTGCGACATCGCCGTGCCGCCGAGGGCGCAGAGGAGCAGCGCAATCGAAGAGACGACAACAGCGGGACGCGCAACGAAGCGTGACGACAACGTCATGGCCATGTCCTTCCAGATGCGGGACGGTCAATTCCATCCTCCCGGATCAGGATATCACGCACTGGCTGAAGTTGCATCGTCGGAGCATGCAACTGCGCACGCCCGGCTGATGCGCGAGCAGCTCACCTCGGGTGAGCTGGCCGCCCGTCGGACCTACCTGTCCAGCGTGATGGACGCGATCATCGTGTCGGAGGAGAAAATCCGGATCGTCGGTTCAAGCGACGACATCCGATCCACATTCGGCCCCAAGGGCCAGCCCGCGCCGCAGGTTCGCAGATCTGCTCGGGAATGGTGCCCAGGGGCGGAATCGAACCACCGACACTGCGATTTTCAGTCGCATGCTCTACCAACTGAGCTACCTGGGCGTGCTCCAAGAGAGGGGCCAAAGCCCATCGAGCGGGCGGTTTATAGTGGGCTCGGAGCGGCCTGTCCACCCACGCTTCGCCTTTGGCTTCGCGGGGCATCCCCTCGCTGTGCACAAGCCGGGGCGGGCTGGCCGCGGCTGTCGCGCGGCGCAGCGGGCGCCAAATCAAGCAATTGATATTGCTCGACTATTCAACGTCATCCACCTCGTCGTCGCGACCGGGGATGACGTAGGAGCCTTTCAGCCAGCGGTTCAGGTCGACGTCACGGCAGCGCGAGGAGCAGAACGGACGGGTGGCCTGCGCCTGCGGCTTGCCGCAGATCGGGCAGGTTTTGAGGGGCCCGACGGGCTTTTTGACCTGGTCGTCCATGATGTCGGCGGCTTGCACGGGGTGAGAGGGTTCAAGAGCCTGTCGGCAATGCGGTTCCTCCGGCAGGCGCGCATGCGGTCCCCGCCGGGTCGGAGAGCCCCATTCTACTGTGCATGGGGTTGTTTTCGAGATTTTTGCTGAGGCTGGCCTAGACGGCCGTGGCGTTGAGCCAGCCGAAGCGGATCGGGAAGCCCTCGCCGCCGAGCAGCGTCGTGGTCTCGTAGAGCGGCAGGCCGACCACGTTGGTGTAGGAGCCCACCATCTTCACCACGAACGACCCGGCGATGCCCTGCACGGCGTAGCCGCCGGCTTTGCCGCGCCATTCGCCGGAGCCGATATAGGCCTGGATGTCGTCCTCCGAGAGGCGCTTGAAGCGGACGCGGGTCTCAACCAGGCGCTGGCGGAAGGCCTCGCGCGGCGTGACCAGGCAGATCGCGGTGTAGACGCGGTGGTTGCGGCCCGACAGCAGCCGCAGGCACTGCGCGGCTTCGTCCACCAGGTTCGCCTTGGGCAGGATGCGGCGTCCGACCGCCACCACCGTGTCGGCGGAGAGAATGAAGGCGCCGCGCAGCTCATCGTCGAGCTGCACCGATTTGAGCGCCGCATCGGCCTTGGCTCTTGCGAGGCGGTTGGCGCAGGCGCGCGGCAGCTCGCCTCGTCTCGGCGTCTCATCGACGTCGGCCGGCCGGAGCGCGTCCGGCTCGATGCCGGCCTGGTTGAGCAGCGACAGGCGTCGCGGCGAACCGGAGGCAAGTACGAATTTGGGGCGGCCGAGCATCAGTGATTTGGGGGATGAGGCAGGGGGTGAATTGCGCGCGGAACCTATCGGAAGGGGGCTGATTTCACAACCCGGGAACCCGGACTTTGCTGATTCGAGGTTTCCGACATGCGTGTGCCCTCAGTCTGTGACGCGGGTGTTACGGGACGCGGCGCGGCATGAAATGCTGCGACGCTGAGCCGGGACCCGGCAGCCTGCGCTTATGGTGAGATGGGCCCCGGCTCTGCAGCGCATCGTTGCACGCTGCGCTGCGTCCGGGGCACGAGATCAGCCTGACGCCGCGCCGACCTTGGCAAAACGCCTGCGGATCCGCATCAGGAGCTGGTCGCAGACGTCGCGGTAGGCGGCGAGCTTCTGGTCGCGACTGCCCTCGATGGTGGTGGGATCCTGCGTCGGCCAGTATTCGACGTCGGCGGCGAGCGTGCGGGTCAGCTCCAGCGCCTTGTGGTGCGCTTCCGGCGAGAGCGTGATGATGAGGTCGAAATTCAGCCCCTCCCAGTCCTCCAGCTCCTCGAAGGTCTGCGGCTTGTGGGTGGAGATGTCCTGGCCGAGCTCGGCCATCACCGACACCGCGAACGGATCGAGCTCGCCCTTCCTGGCGCCGGCGGACTTCACGTAGAGGCCTTGCGGAAACATGTGCTGCAGCAGGCTCTCGGCCATCGGCGAGCGCACGCTGTTCATCGCGCAGGCGAACAGCACCGATTGCGGATCGCGTGCGCGTGGCGGACCCGCCATCGCACTTAGACCCTTTTAGTAGAGGGCATGGCCTTGTCGGAAAACCGCTGCACACTTTTCCGGGCCATGCCCTAGCCCTTCCAGTGCAGGACAGTGATGAGCGTGAACAGCCGGCGCGAGGTCTCGAAGTCGACCCGCACCTTGCCCTTCAGCCGCTCCTGCAGCGTGCGCGAACCCTCGTCATGGATACCGCGGCGGCCCATGTCGATGGCCTCGATCTTGTCGGGGGTCGCGGTGCGGATCGCCTGGTAATAGCTGTCGCAGATCATGAAATAGTCCTTCACGATCCGCCGGAACGGCGTCAGCGAGAGCAGATGCGCAACCACGGGGGTGCCGTCCTCGCGGCGAATGTCGAACATCAGCCGGTTGCCGGTGATGCCGATATGCAGCGTGAACGGCCCCTTGCCGTCCGCGCCATCGGGCGCGAACAGGTTCTGCTCGATCAGGTCGTAGATCGCGATCGCGCGCTCATGCTCGATGTCGGGCCCGGAACGGCCGATCGAGTCCTCGTCGAGCGTGACGCCGACGATGCGGTTCTGCGAGTCGTCCTGTTCGGGCGGCTGGGTCATGACAGATTGAGGCGCAATCCAATCGAGCGCGAATGGGCATCCAGCCCCTCCGCTTGTCCGAGCGTCATCGCGGCCGGCCCCAGCGCACGCAGCTGGTCCGGGCCGCATTTCAGGATCGAGGTGCGCTTCATGAAGTCGGCGACCCCGAGGCCCGAGGAGAATCGCGCCGAGCGCGCCGTCGGCAGCACGTGGTTGGAGCCGCCGACATAGTCGCCGATGGCTTCGGGCGTATGCGCGCCGAGGAACACTGCGCCGGCGTTGCGGATCTTTGCGGCGAGCGCATCGGGATCGACAGTCATGATCTCGAGATGCTCGGCGGCGATCGCATCCGCGAGCGGGATGGCGTCGGTGAGGTTCTTCACCATGATGATGGCGCCGAAATCGGCCCAGGAGCGGCCTGCGATGTCCGCGCGCGGCAGCGTCTTCAACTGCGCTTCGACGGCCTTCTCGACATCGGCGGCAAGCCGCGCCGAGTCCGTGATCAGGATCGACTGCGCGCTGGCATCGTGCTCGGCCTGCGCCAAGAGGTCCGCTGCGATCCAGTCGGCATTGCCGGTGTCATCGGCGATGACCAGCACCTCGGAGGGGCCGGCGATCATGTCGATGCCGACCTTGCCGAACACCAGCCGCTTCGCGGCGGCGACATAGGCATTGCCGGGGCCGACGATCTTGGCGACCGGCGCGATCGTCGCGGTGCCGTGCGCGAGCGCGGCCACGGCCTGCGCGCCGCCGACGCGGTAGATCTCGGTGACGCCGCCAAGCTGCGCGGCCGCCAGCACCAGCGGGTTGAGCTTGCCGTCCGGCGACGGCACCACCATCACCAGGCGCGAGACGCCGGCGACCTTCGCCGGCACCGCATTCATCAGCACCGAGGACGGATAGGCCGCAGTACCGCCGGGCACGTAGAGGCCGGCGGATTCGATCGCGGTGTAGCGCCAGCCGAGCTCGACGCCGAGCGGATCGGTGAAGCGCTCGTCCTTCGGCAACTGGCGGCGGTGATAGGTCTCGATGCGGTCGCGCGCGAGCTTCAACGCGTCCAGCGTCGCGGCATCGCAGGCCTTCACCGCGGCGTCGATCTCGGCGGCGGTGATGCGCAGGCCGGATGCGTCCAGCTTCAGCCGGTCGAACTTCGCGGTGGCTTCGAGCAGGGCGGCATCGCCGCGCTTGGCGACGTCGTCCACGATGGCGCGCGCCGCGGCCTCGACGTCGGCCGAGACCTCGCGCTTGGCGGCGAGGAAGGCCGCGAATCGCTGGTCAAAATCGGCGCTGCTGCGGTCGAGACGAACGGGCATTTTGGCTTGGCTTCCGGCTGGTCTTTGGGGCGGATTGGCTCACCCGACCCCCTGCTCAATGGCGCGGCGGGGAAGCTGCGTCAACCCTCGCGGGGTGCCGCTTGGGCGACGGATTGAGCCGGGCCGGCTGGTATACAGGCGACCTCACCCCTCCCCCTCGATCTCCAGTCCCGTTCCCAGTTCGTCCGTCCCAAGATCGGTCAGCTCGCATTCGAGGCACTCGACGTCGAGGCGGATGGCGCCGCCCTGGGCGAACAGCAGCAGGGCGCTGCCGCCGGGCTCCTCGGCGCGGCCGTCCTGGGGATGAAACTCGATGCCGACGAGGTCCAGAACCTTGTCCGGCGCGGTGAGATCGATGTTGCGCGATTTACAGGCCAGCACGCGGTCGAAGCGGAGCGCGGCGACCAGCCGGCGCGGCTCGGCCTCGCCGTCCAGCGTCTGCTCCCAGTCCAGCCGGCTCATGCCGACCACCAGGCGTTTCTCGCTCTGCCGCCAGATGATGTCGGCGGCCTGCACCCGGGCGTCCTGGACATGGGTCGAGATCACGGCGAGATCGTCGGCATCGAGCGCGATCAGTTTGAGCTGGGGAGACATCACCAATATTTCTCCTCGAGGGCCGATACGGCCCAACGCGCGCGGCCGCCGAAATTTCCTTAGAACTAACGGCCCCGGGGATCAGAGGCTATTGATATCCTCCATCTCCAGGATTTTGCTGGGATAGCCGACCCGCGCGACATGGATCATGGCCCGGCCCATCTGCTCGGTCGAGGTGACGAGCCGCGGCGAAATCCGGCGCAACACCGACCAGAGCGGCCAGGTTGCGGTGTAGACCGCCTGCACCCAGGCGGTCTTCGAGCGGATGCCGTGCAAGGGCTGGATCGCGCCCGGCCGGAACATGTAGGCGCCCTTGAACGGCAGCTTGAGCAGATCGTTCTCGGTCTTGCCCTTGACCCGGGCCCACATCCGCGTGCCCTGCTCGGTGGAATCGGTGCCGGCCCCGGTGACATAGGTGAAGGTCATCTGCGGATTGAGCCGCGCGAGCGTCGTCGCGGCAGCGAGCGTGATGTCGTAGGTGAGATGGCGGTAGCGCTCCTCGTTCATGCCGATCGAGGACACGCCGAGGCAGAAAAAACAGGCGTCGAAGCCGGTCAGCTCAGACTCGATCGCGGAATAGTCGGTGAAATCGCCGTGGATGATCTCGGTCAGCTTCGGATTCCGCACGCCGGTCGGGCTGCGGCCGATCACGAGCACGCGCTCGATGGCGGGATCGATCAGGCACTCGCGCAAAACACCCTGCCCGACCATGCCGGTCGCGCCGAAGATGATGACCCGCATCGGGAGGTCCCCAACGATATCGCGGCTCATGCAGCGACCGCGATCTCGTCGAACGATACACCCGTCAACGTTGCAGAGACATCCCACAGCATGGCCGCCGCGGCAAAATCCTTCGCCCGCGGCATGATCTTCGCCGCTGCCGGCGGTCCCTTCATTTCATAAAACCCGTTCGGGCCGTAATAACCGCCGGGCTCGGCAGCCGGCGAGGTCGCGGCGAACAGCGTGGGCAACGCGCCCTCGGCCGCGGACTGGCTCATGAAGGGCTGGAGCAACCGGCCGACCCGCCACTGCAGGGTGTTGGTGCCCGGCCCGTTCGAGATGAGATCGGTCCGCGCAAAGCCCGGATGCGCGGCCATACTGTGCACGCCCCAGCCGGCGGCGAGACTGCGGCGCTGCAACTCCAGCGAAAACATCAGCATCGCCAGCTTGGACTGGCAATAGGCGCGCCACGGACGATAGGACCGCTTGCCTTGCAGGTCGTCGAAATGGATCGCGCCGGAGCGGTGCGCAAGGCTGGAGAGATTGACGATGCGAGACGCTTTCGCGCGGCGAAGCTGCGGCAACAGGCGCGCCGTCAGCGCGTAGTGGCCGAGATAATTGGTGCCGAGCTGCATCTCGAAACCATCTTCGGTCTGCTGCCGCGTCGGCAACGCCATCACGCCGGCATTGTTGACCAGGAGATCGAGCTGTTCGTTGCTGGCGGCGAAGCGCCTTGCGAAATCGGCGACGGAGGCAAGGCTGGCGAGGTCGAGATGCTCATAGGCGATCAACGCGTTGGGAAAGCGTTCGCAAATGCCCTCGATCGCCCGCAGGCCCTTTGCGTCATTGCGCCCGGTGAGTATGACAATGGCACCGGCGCCCGCCAGCGCCATCGCCGTCTCGTAGCCGAGGCCGCCCGTGGCGCCGGTGACGACAGCCGTCTTGCCACTGAGGGAGGGGATGTCTGCCGTGGTCCCGTCGGTCATGCATATCTCCGTTCGGGGCTGGAAAACGCCCGCGACGGGTCTAAATGTGCACTGAGTGCAAGTTTGCAAGAGGTGAAATAATTTGAAGGTGTCGAAGTCCGCCGGAAAACCGGTCAGGAAAGGTGCCAAGTCCTTGTCGCCGGGAGGAAAATCCCCGGCGCCGGGCTTGCGCGAGCGCAAGCAGCAGCAGACGCGCGAGCGGCTGAAGCGCGCGGCGATGGCGCTGTTCCTGGACCGCGGCTTCGAGGCCACGACCATCGACGACATCGCGGCCGCGGCGGACATGTCGCGGCGCAGCTTCTTCCATTATTTCGCCTCGAAGGAAGACGTGGTCGCCGCCTGGCAGGAGGATGCCGCGGCCGCGCTGGTCGCCGAGATCCTCGCACGTCCCGCGGACGAATCCATGCTGACGGCAGCCGAGAACGCGATCGCCGCGGCGCTCAAGCGAATCGATCCCACGGAGGCCGCCGCGATGTCGCGGCTCAAGCGCGACAATCCCGCGCTCCATGCCCGCGATCAGCTCAAATACGAAAAGCTCGAGCAGGCCCTCGCCGAAGGGCTCGCCCAGCGCTCCGGCCGCAAGTCCGACCGGCTGAAGGCGCGGCTGGTCGCGATGATCTCGACCGGCGCCATGCGCGTCGGCGGCGAGAGCTGGATCGGCGAAGGTGCGCGCGAAAAGCCCGAGGCCTTCGTGAAGCGCACCTTCGATGCGATCAGGGCGATCTTGAAGTGAGGTAGCTTACGCTCCCCCTGAAGGGGAGCGTAAGCGTCCAACTCACTCCTTGAAGAACGCCAGCAGGTCGGCGTTGATGGTCTCGGCGTGGGTGGTCGGCATGCCGTGCGGATAACCCTTGTAGGTCTTCAGCGTGCCGTTCTTGAGCAGCTTGGCCGAGAGCGGGGCGGAATCGGCGTAAGGCACGATCTGGTCGTCGTCGCCATGCATCACCAGCACGGGGACGGTGATCTTCTTCAAGTCCTCGGTGAAGTCGGTCTGCGAGAACGCGACGATGCCGTCGTAATGCGCTTTCGCGCCGCCCATCATGCCCTGGCGCCACCAGTTCTGGATCACCGCTTCCGACGGCTTTGCGCCGGGACGGTTGTAGCCGTAGAAAGGTCCGGCGGGGAGATCGCGATAGAATTGCGTGCGGCTGGCGGCGAGCTGCTTCTGGAGATCGTCGAACACGCTCTTCGGCAGACCGCCGGGATTGGCTGCGGTCTGCACCATCAGCGGCGGCACTGCGGAGAGGATCGCGGCCTTCGCTACCCGGCTCTCGCCGTGGCGCGCGATGTAGTGCACGACCTCGCCGCCGCCGGTGGAATGGCCGACATGGATGGCATTCTTGAGGTCGAGATGCGCGGTGACCGCCGCGAGATCGTCGGCATAATGATCCATGTCGTGACCGTCGGCGACCTGCGCCGAGCGGCCGTGGCCGCGGCGGTCATGGGCGACGACGCGATAGCCGCGGGTGACGAAGAACATCATCTGCGCGTCCCAGTCGTCGGACGACAGCGGCCAGCCATGGCTGAACACGATCGGCTGGCCCGAGCCCCAATCCTTGTAGAAGATCTCGACGCCGTCTTTGGTGGTGATGGTGGGCATGGATTGCATCCTTTCGGTTGAAATCATTGCGTGATGGCGCGCGCATGGGCGCAGGCCGACGATCCGCAAGATGGGTGTGCGATCCGCCGAGTGCGATGGCTCCCATCACCCCGGCGTGACGACGATCGTGTGATCAGGCAAACGCCATCGGCTTGTAGCGGCGCCAGGCGCCGATGGTCAGGACCACGAAGAACACCAGCACGATGCCCTGCACCACGGCGAAGACAGGGCCGGAGGGCGGTGCCGGCGGCACGGCGGGCGCGAGCGCGGCGAGCGCCGGCACCTTCAGGAACGACTGGATCACCAGCACGAAGACGTTGAAGTAGAGCGAGATCATCGCGGTCACGATGTAGACCGGACGCCAGGCTCCGCTAAGCTTCATGCCGTAGAGCGCGAAGCAGGCGATCGCGAGCAGCACCAGCGAGATGATGCCGATGATGTGCGAGGGCAGCAGTTCCTTGAACGGGAACAGGAAGCCGGTGACGCTGGTGAGGATCGTGAACAGCAGGAAGATCGCGGTGAGGCCCGGCATCGACTTCGAGCCGAGCAGGCCGAACATCACGACGAGACCGGCGGCGATCGCGATCAGGCTGATGATGACATGGACCAACGTAAAGGCGGGCAGGCTCAACCCAAGAACCATGACATCTCTCCTCTCTGCTCTGAGATCAGCAGATTGATATTACGGTCCTCATCAGATTGCCACCTGCGCTGTCGTCACACTTGCGCGTGCAGCCATGCGTGATCGTGCGAATCGACAAACGCATGGCTGAATTTTTTGCAGAGCTGTCACAAACGACAGCAGTTTGTGGTGCGTAGCCCGGATGGAGCGCAGCGAAATCCGGGTTCTTCGCGTGTGGACGCATTGTCCCGGATTACGCTTCGCTCCATCCGGGCTACGGGCTTCCAGGTTTCGACGAAAGTCGAATCGAGACTCACACTTCCTTGGTGTCGAAGATCAGCAAGTCGGCGCCGCCGCTGGCGAACTTCGGCACGTCGCCCGCGGCTGCCTTGCCGGCTTCGCTGCCGAAGGCCTTCTGGATGTCGCCGACGCTGTCGAAGCTGAGGATGGCGACGAGGTGAATTCCGGACGGTCCGGCAGGGGAGCCGACCGCGCCGGTGCTGACGGCGTATTTCTTCAGGCCGGGAAGCTTCTTGGCGAGCGGAATGTGGGTCTCGGCATAATGCTTGTCGAAGGCGGCAGCGTCCTTGGGCGTCTTGTAGAGCACGACGAGTTCGGCCATTGAGTCCTCCCGTTGAATCTTGTTTTTCCACGCGCGAGTGTTCTCGCGACGCGACGATAGTCCCGCATCACACGGCAAGATGGCAAGCCTCATTCGACTTGCCATCTGCTTGTCTTGTCCTTGACTTATTTTTTGAGCACGATCTTGCCGGAAAACCGCTTCACACTTTTCCGGATCGTGCCCTAAAGCGCCGGTTTTGCGGCGTCGCCGAGATAGCCGTGCAGGGAGGCCACGACCTGTGCGCCTTCGCCGATGGCGCCGCCGACGCGCTTGACCGAGCCGGAGCGGACGTCGCCGACGGCGTAGACGCCGGGCACCGAGGTCTCGAGCGGCGCCACCAGCTTGCCCTGGTTCAGCTCGGACTGCGCGCCCGTCACGACGAAGCCGCCGCGATCGAGCGTGACGCCGCAGCCGTCGAGCCAGCTGGTGGCGGGATCGGCGCCGACGAACAGAAAGAGATTGCGGATGTCGGCGGAATCGCCGTCATCGGACAGCCGGCTCTTCCAGTGGATCCGCCGCAGCAGCGAAGCCTCGTCGCCTTCGAGCGCGGTGATCTCGGTGTTGAACATCAGCTCGATGTTCGGCGTCGCCTCGATGCGCTCGATGAGATAGCGCGACATGCTGGCCCCCAGGCCGCCGCCGCGGATGATCATCAGCACGCGCTTGGCATGGCCCGACAGGAACACGGCGGCTTGCCCTGCCGAATTGCCGGCGCCGACCAGGGCGACCTCCTCGCCGGCGCAGAGCCGCGCCTCGACCGGCGAGGCCCAATACCAGACGCCGCGTCCCTCGAACTTGTCGAGGTTCGCGATATCGGGCCGGCGATAACGCGCGCCGCTCGCCACCACGACCGCGCGCGAGCGCAGGGCATCGCAGCCGTCGAGCGCCACCGCGAACGCGCCGTCCTTGCGGCTGCAGTCGAGCGACTTCACCGTGACCGGAATCATGATGTCGGCGCCGAATTTCTGCGCCTGGGTGAAGGCGCGCGCGGTCAGCGCCTGGCCGGAGATTCCGGTGGGGAAGCCGAGATAATTCTCGATGCGCGCGCTGGCGCCGGCCTGGCCGCCGAAGGCGCGGGTGTCGAGCACGGCGACCGACAACCCTTCGGACGCGGCATAGACCGCCGTCGCGAGCCCCGCCGGCCCGCAGCCGACCACCGCGACATCGTAGATCCGCCCGTCCTTCGGGCCGCCGATCATGCCGATCGCGCGCGCCACCTCGGTTTCACTGGGATTGCGCAGCACCTCGCCTGAGGCAGCAACGACCAGCGGCCAGTCCTCGGGCTTGGGCGAGTAGCGCGCGATCACCTCGGCAGCGTCGCGATCGTGCTCGGGATCGAGCAGATGATGCGGCTGGCCATTGCGGGTGAGAAAACCCTGCAGGCGGACGACGCCGACCGAATGCGAGGGACCGATCAGCACGAGGCCGCCGACGCCGCCCTGGAGCAGATTGACCCGGCGCAGGATCAGCGCGCGCATGATGCGCTCGCCGAGCTCGGCCTCGGCGACCAGCAGCGCGCGCAGCCGGTGCGGCGGCAGCAGCAGCGTCTCGACCTCGCCCTCGGCGCGGCCGTCGACCAGCGCCGGCTGGCCCGAGAGCTGGCTGAGCTCGGCCAAAAACTGTCCCGGCCCCTGGTCGATCAGTGGCGTGACATGACCGAGCCCGTCGCGCTGGGTGATGGCGACATGGCCCTTCAGCACGACGAACATGCCCGGCCCTGGCTTGCCGGTCTCGAACAGGAATTCGCCGTCGGCATAGGCGCGGGGTTCCGCGAAAGCCCGGATGCGCTCGATCTCGGCCGGCGTCAGCGTCGGAAAGGTCTGCTCAGGGCGGATGAACCGCGCCATCTGCGCATCAGCCTCGGTTCGTCGTTGCTCGTCCTGCCCCATCGCCACTTTCATGCACTCCAAAAATTTCAGTCGATCGGATTTCAACCGCCGGTCTTGCCGGCGGCCTCCTCATCTAGGATCGCATCGTCATTCTGCGAGGGGTCGCCCATTGCGGCGCGTTCGCGCGCCTGCAGCTTCCGCCGCTTGAGGTTTTCGCGCAGCGCCGATTTCAGGCGATCGTCGCGGGATGCCTTCTCCTGCCTCGAGTCCTGTCGCTTGTCGTTCTCGTCAGCCATCACGGTTCCAGCGCTGCCATCGGCGCCAGCATGCCCAAGGAATGCGGCAGCTCAAGAGGCGGGCGCGAACCGATCGTGCGAAACTCGAAATGGACCGAATCCGCAGCCGGGGCCAACTGGCCAGTTGGCGGGGGATAACAGGGGCCAAAATCCGTAGAAGGCCGGTCGTTTCGCGCGAAAACGGGCATTTTGGCCTCGATATCGGCCCGATTTTCTCGTTTTGACCGGCCCAGCAAGCTTGCACAGGAGGGGGGCTTGTGGCAGATATCGGCCCGCTTGGTAGGCCCCTTTGGCGGCCGATTCTTGTCCCAGCACATGCTGCCGTAGCTCAGTGGTAGAGCACTCCATTGGTAATGGAGAGGTCGACAGTTCAATCCTGTCTGGCAGCACCATCAAATTCAAATACTTAGCAGCGTTGTGCTCTTCCGGAAAATCGCGCCGGAAGCACCGCGGAAGCACGGCAGGCGGCGCGGGGCCGTCCGCCGTACCCGCGCACATCGATCAGTTGAGCTGTAAGCGAGCTTCCATCTTGTCTCTTGCCTTCAGCATTCGCGTTGCCATCGGCAACGTCACGGCGGCGTCGACCTCTACCAAGTTGCCGGCCAAGGCGCGGAACTGGCCGGCGGCCTTACCCTTGAGGGGGGCCAGCATTGCTGCGGCAACAGCTGAGCTCACCTGGCACTGAACCAGGGCGTAGGGTCCATCAACGATCAAGAGGACACCCACATTCCTGCGGGCGAGCTCGCGGCCGATCTCGGTTTCGCAGGCAGATTCGTTGGAGCAGAGAGCGAGGGATGAGCGCATAACGTTTTGCCTTTCGAGCAAGAGCTGAAGCCCAGGGGCGAAATGACCGACGTTAGACGGCCCCGCGCGCCTTTGGGCGTGCGCCTTGGACATACGCGCGCGGCCCCTGGACAAGATTTGTGATCGCCGCTGACCGGATTGGCTATCGGCTAACGTTTCGGGCTTTCGACCCGCGATCAGGATGCGCCCTGTTGAAAATTCGGCAACGAATATTTTGTCGATAAAAGTCTAATACGTAAAACCAGACAAGCTAGCGCTTGAATGCGCTTGCTTTTCCTCACGCGCGGTTCTCGCTTGTCGGGTTTCGAACTCGCAAAACAATACAAGAAATGGCTGTGCCACAGGCACTTTTGCGACTCGAGTATTTGAGCCGCGTCAGCGACTTAGATAGAATCAACGCGCCACAGAGGAGCGCGTCATGAAGCAGAAGCGAGTTTCGCCCTCAAATGATCCTGCCGTCATTGCTCATAAGCGGGTCCTCGCTGCCGGCGAAGATGATGAGAAATATCTGGCGGCGATCATCGATCTCGAGACTTGCCCAGCGCTCACGGCGCAAGGCGTGCGCGCGAAGCGGAATCTCGAGCGCGAGCGCCAGGCAGCGTTAGAGCAAGGCGATCGATTGACGGCGGAAGGTCGGATAATGATGCAGCTCCTGGCCGACACGATTGACGAGGGGCTTGCGCTGTTGACGCGTGCCGGCATGAGAATGCGCCAGGCCCGGCCGGTACCGACCCCGGCCCCGGCTCTCGACCCCTAGGGGGGAGGCGCTCGCACGGCGTCCAAAGGCCGCAAAGCCGCTCGGTTAATTTTCAGATTTTTGAGAAGTTCAGGGCAGCCAGGAATCGAATTCGATGACAAGTTTCATGGACGAACAGCGCGAACAAGCGCAAGGAATGGCTTACCACGAGGCCGGGCATCTTTGCGCGGCAGAACATCTTGGGTTTAACACTGATGGAATGATCCTCAATCCGGGGCCGTTGGCGGGCAAGGCGGCGCCAAGCTTAGACTTCAAGAGGAGATCACAACCTTCGATCAGGTCCGGGACTATTTGCGTCGCCGCGTGAAAGTGCTGTTTGCCGGCCCGATTGCCGAGGCAGTGGTTTTCGATCAGGCTGGCCCCGAACGCGCGCTAGAAATTTTAGAAGCGCAGGGCCAAGACGATTTCAGAAAGGCTACGGAATTCGTCCAGCTGCTATCCAATATGACCTTTCCGCTCGATCAGAACGACAAAAGCGGCAAACAGAAGCTAATCGACGAACTGTGGGAGGAAGCTTTCGAACTCGTTGATAAGCTGAAGGACAATATCAGATCCCGCGCGGAAGCCGAGCTCGAAGTTTAATTCAAAGATCCCGACGAGGAGGATCAAGTTGCGGGCGGCCAAATCACACCCAGCTCCCATGACGGATGATAGCTGCCCAAATTCCACACGTCCTTGTCCACCGTCATCATGAGCTCGTCGAATGTTTGCAACTCGCCGATCTCGTAGCGCGGAAATGTCGTGCTGCCAGCAGGTATAACCGCCGTCGGCCGTTGGGGGTAGCCGTGGAGGAGAAGCGGATCCGAAGTCATGAGCTCGACTTCAAGAGCAAATTGCTGAGTTGGCCGAGAATTCAATGCTCGGATGACTGTAGCGGCATGAACGACACATGCGACGTTCCAATGCAGCTCGGTTATTTCAAGGAAGCCGTGACGTGGCCGCCCGTTTTCGGGCTGCTTCTGCCAGACAAAACGCTCGATAAGCCCCTCGCTGCTTATTCGATCTAGTCCAAAGCTGTTCGTACCCTCAAATTCGCGATCGACCGCCCTGAGCCGAGGCGCCCACGCGCGAGTCGTTCTGAGATCACGCCATTCGAGCTGTCGGATTTGTCCTGTACCGTTGAATGCGCGGGTGTCAATTCCCTTCAACCACGGTTGCTTTGGGATGTTCGTAATCGCAAAAGGAGCAAGGGGGCGCGCAGTAACCCGCACAGCCCAAATGCCGACCCATCCTTGGGTCGTCCCCTGCGCGATGTAGGTGCCCTGGACGCCTACGTCCGGGTGAGTACGCTGGTGCTCATCGGGAATCCAGGAGTGGAAGCGGACACCGCTGTCCTGAAAGGATTTCTCCGCATTCGCCGCCGAGCGCGCCTTCTGGCGGATCATCTCCTGGATTTCGAGCATGCTCATCGGCTCGGCACGGTCGTTCCGGCGAACATAGCAATGGTTGTTTTGCGTGTGCCTATGCGGAGCAAGGTAAGATTCCAGCGTCCGCATAACGATAACACCACTCGTGCCGTCGGCCTCGGTAATGACCCCTTCGCATTCGAATACCGGAAGCTTCGGCTCTACTCGATCGCTTATTGCCTGATGCAGGCGAGCAGCAGCTTCTTTGCAGCGCGGAATGGGGAATATTGGCGGCTTGGCGCGCTTTGTTGCCGTATCCTCGTCGATGCCGACAATGAGTGTCCCGCCGATGGTGTTTGCAAACGCGATGATCTCCGCAGCGAGTTCATCTTTTGCGTCGTCCCCAAGCTTGCCATTCGTCATCCAAGGGTCGACGCCCTTTTTGACGGGAAGTGTTCGCTTGAGCTCAAAATCCAGCGTCTCGGCCGCTTCGTTCTGAATGACCTCAAGCACTTGAGATGCGGAGACTTCGGCCAAGCGAGTGGGAAACATATGCTCACCGTTGATTCGTGGCGTTGTTAGTTCGTAGTGCGGCTCAACGAGCGATTCAATCCAGAATGGAGTTATCACTCGCCGCTAATCAACTTTTCACTTTTCAATAACCGCGTCTGAGTTACACTTCTCACTACGGACGCAACGCCGCTTCGCCGACGGCACCCACCGCGCAATCCCGCGCATTTTCTCTCACCCCCGTCGGCGAAACATATGTCCTCCACGACTTACGACCGCCAAACCAGTTTCGCGCTGTTCAGCGCTGAAAACCCGACCTTGCAGCAGTCCGGCGCATCACTCGATGCGGAGTTCAACGCTGTCAAGCTGTCGATGGACGACACCCAGCAGAACCTGGCCAAGATTCAGGACGACGACGGCGCCGTAAAGCGCGGCAGCATCGGCAAAGAGCAGTTCGACTCCAGCGTCAGCATCGGTTTCGCGGCGCCGGCGCAATGGGCGACCGGCGTTCTTTACACCGCCTTCGTCAGCACGGTTTTTCACAGCTCGATCTTCTACATCGCGAACGTCACCCACACATCGGGGGCCGTTTTCGATGCGTCCAAGTGGAATGTTCTGGCCGATTTCACGACGTCCGCGGTGATCCCGGACGGGTCGATCGCATCAGTCAAGCTGGCCGACGGCGCCGTCGCCGCAAACAAGCTGGCCGACGGCGTTGTGACCAACTCGAAGCTGGCCACGAACGCGGTGACGACCAACAAGGTGGCCAATAACGCGATTTTGCTCGCGAAATTGGGCAGCGACGTGCCGGCGCAACTTCGTGATTTGATCATCCCGGCGGGCGCCATTTGGCCCTACGCCGGCGCGTCTGTTCCTTCCGGATGGCTTCTGTGTGCCGGCCAGAATGTTTCACGTACCGCGTACCCTAATCTGTTTGCGGCGCTTGGCGGCGGCGCGATCTACGGTTTCGGTGACGGGTCCACGACCTTCACGATGCCTGACTTGCGGGGCCGCGTGCCCGCTGGCCTCGACAGCATGACCGGCACGCCGGCCGGGCGACTTACGACGACGCTTACAGGTATTGGCCTAGGCGATTTCGGCGGTGAGGAGTGGCACACGCTGACGACGTCGGAGATTCCGTCGCATACGCACGCGAACACGTTGTCCGATCCTGGCCACACGCATCCGTATGTGGCCGTGAACAACAGCGAGCAGAAGCCGGCTTCGGGCGGAACGGCCGCTTACACCAGCACAACCACAGTCAACACCACTTCCAACACCACCGGCATCACGATCACCAACGTCTCGACGGGCGGCGGCGGGGCACACAACAACGTCCAGCCCACCCTCGTCATCAACTACATCATCAAGGCGCACTGACGATGCCCCAACTCATCGAATTTGAAGGGCGTCGTCACGAGTTTCCTGATGATTTCACGCAAGCGGACATACAGCGCGCGTTGAGCTCGATGGCGGATCCGCGATTGCCTGAAGTGGGAACTTCCGATCGTCGATATCCAATGATCGGCGGCGATGTATCCGCGCCACAAGCAGCAATTCCCCCACTGCCCCCTGGCTACAAACTTGATCCGCCAGCGAACAAGCCCGGGATGTTCGATGACCTCATTTCGAAGGGGCCCACGTTCGTTTTCACATCCCCAGAGGGCAAGAGCTACACAGTCAAAGGCCCCCAGGGGGCAACGACTGAACAGGCTTGGCAGATCCTGCAGCAGCAGTTGGCTGGACAACAGGCGGCTCAGTCTGCGGCACCGAGGATTTCATTCGATGATCTCATTCCGGGGCCGGGAGCCGGTCGAGAGCCCAAACTCGGACCTGCCGACCATGATCCTTTTGCCGCCTTTCCCGACGCGAAGCCGCCGTTCGATCCGACGCAGCCGTTCCAAGCCGTTGATCAGCCGGCCATGCCTGCAACGGCCGCCCCCGAGGCTCCCCCATTGGGCGCGGCGAACGCTGCGCGCCAAGGGCGTCTCTACATCACCCCCGAGCGACCCAAGCCCATCGATCGCCCCGCGTCACTTCTTCCGAGCAGCGTCGGCGGCGCGGTTCGTGACTTCCAGGTCGGCACCCAAGGCGTCGGCAAGGGGCTCACCGACATCGTCACCGCCCCGTTCGACCTTGCGGCTGGCGTGCAGAACGCCGCGACCACCGGCATTAATAAGCTGTTCGGAACCAACATCCCGTACGCTACGCCGGCGTCCAAGCTGGTCGAGAAGGCCGTCGACGCCAGCGGCATTCCGTTCATCGACCCCGCCACGATGTCGCGGAGCGAGAAGCTCGCCTATGACGTCAATCGGTTCGGCACCCAAGCTGTCGGTACCGGCGCCATGCTGGCGCAGCGTGCTCCGAGCGTCGCGGCCGCGGCAACGCGTTCCGAGACCCTCCCTGGGCGGATCTTGGACCACATGGCGCGGCCCTACGCAGAGGCTCCAGCCCGTACGCTGGTTGGCGATACGATCGGTGGCGCGGGCGCTGGGGTAGCGGTCAACGCAGCCGACAACAGTGTCCCTGACGATGCGATCGTCCTCGGACACCATGTGGGGCACGGCCTCAAGGACGTTACCAACTTGCTGGCGCCGCTCGCGGGGGCTTCTGCCGCGAATTCACTGCAGGCCGGCCTTGAAGGCGTAGGCGGCATGATCCGCAACTTGGCATCCAGGGCGTTTGCGACCGCGCCGGCGCCGATCCCGCTCAATCCGGCCACCAAGGCGCCGTACGGCAACGCCGACGTAGATCGCGCTGCGGCTAGGCTTCAGTCGGCCGCAATAGGTTCTCCGAAGGCCCTGGCCCAAGACATTCGCGAGAACGCGGCTTCCTTGGCGAGCCCTGCGGAGGGCGGGTCGCCGCTGCAGCCCTCGGCCATGCCGACCTCGGGGCTTCTTTCGCGCGACCCGGGCCTCATTGCAGCCGAGCAGGGCGCCCGCCTGAAGTCGTCGCCCGACTTCGTCAAGCGCGACCAGAACGTCAAGGCCGCGGCCGCCGAGCGCGTGGAGGCCATGCGCGATCCGGGAGCGGATCTTGCGTCAGTGATGCGCCGAGCGGGCGAAGCGCGTGCCGAGCGGTTGAACGCCGCGGAGAACGATGTCTTGCAGCGTCAGGACGCCGTTAACTCGCTCGATCAAATCAGGCGCGATCAGGGGCTTCCGCTGAGTACCGTCGCAAATAGTGAGGCAAAAGCCAGCGCATCCCGTAGGCTCGACCGGGCGTTGGTTGACCAAACCTACGTTCCCGCCCGGGCGGAGAAGAACCGGCTGTTCGATACCGCCCCTGGCCGCAACGACGAGCTGCCTGCAGACGAGGTCTTCGGTGCAATCGATCGCATCCGAGCCGGCGCGAACAATTTGGCGCCCGGCACGCTGCCGAACGACTTCATGCGGCGCTTGGATGCGCTGCGGCCGCGGATCGATCCCGAGACTGGTGTCAATGTCGGTGGTCCTGGCACGGCGAACGGTGGCGATCTAGCTGACCTCCGCAAGTTCATCGGCCCGGCGCAGCAGCGTGCGCAGCAGTCCGGCAATTTCGATCTGGCGGATAACCTTGGTCGCCTCCGTTCCGCGATCAATCGCACGATCGAGGAAGCCCCTGGTTACGCGGACGCGAACGCCAACTATCAGCGCTTTGCAGAGCGCTTCCGCCCCGAGCCAAATGACGCGATGTCCAAACTTACGAAAGCGATCGACCGCGGTGGCCAGAACGCCGATGGCGAGCTCAATCGCGGCGCCACCCCGCCGTCTGACACGGCAGGCAGGTTCCTGAACACCGCCGAGAACGCTGTCACCTTGCCTCGAGCTCTGCAGGGCTCGCCCGCAATGACCGCTGCCGAGACAGCTCTGCGCGATCACTACCGCTCAAGCATCGCCATGTCGGCGCTGAATCCGGACGGCACTATCAATCCGATCCGGGCGGCGGCCTGGGCCAACAGCCACGCGGATATCCTGGCGCAATTCCCTGCGATCCGTGGGGAGTTCGACAATATCGTTGCCCAGGCGCGGCGCGGCGAGCAGCTATCTACGCAGGCTCGAGCCGACCTTGAGGCAGCCAGAACAGCGCGGAATGCGACTGAGACCGAAGTTGACCGCTCGGTGATCGGGACTTTGATCCGCGAGGATCCGCGCGACGCCGCGGCAAGTGTCCTCAACGACAAGTACGGCGGCTCGAAGAGACTCGACGAGATTAACGCACTGGTCCGTCACGACGAGCAGGCAACCCGCGGCTGGAAGGCGGCGGTGTCGGAGGTCCTAGCAGACAAGGTGCAGGGCACCAAGCAAATCGGGGAAACTCTCGAGGTACAGTTCGCTCGTCTCGCGAAGGAGTTCAAGGACAACGAACAGGTTCTCGCTAAGGTCTTCACGCCTGAAGAGATGAACAACCTTCGTCAGGCTCACAAGATCCTGTCGTACTTCAAGGAAGCCGAGAAGCGCGCGACCGTCGGAAGTGACACTGCTGAAAAGATAGCTATTCCCACCGGTGTGCAACTCGCGTTTCGGCACATCTACGGAGATCTGAAGGGCGGCGGCGTAATCAAACGAATGAAGCTGCTCATGGAAATGCTGCCCTCCGGCAGGCAAAACGTCGACGAGATTGTCAACGCCGCGTGGTTCGACCCGAACTTGGCTGCTTATCTGCTCGAGCGGCCGGTCAAGAACTACAATGTGCCGCGGTTCAACGTCGACCTGCGGCGATTGATTGCGGCTGCAAACGCGTCGCGCGATCAGTAATCGATCCATAACGAAGGAGACAACCGAATGACGGCTCTGATTGCATCATCGGACCTGAGCGACCAACAGCGTGAGCTCGTGCGTTGCATCGTGGTCGAAGGTCGACCGCCCGAGGAAGCGGCCGTGATGGCGGGATACCATCCGAAGTCGGTCTACAGGGCCTTGCGCCTGCCGGCCGTCGCCGAGGCGATCTCGGCCTCGATCCAGCTTGACCTCGCCGCTGTCGGCGCACCCCTCGCCTATCGCGTCGCGAAGTCGCTTCTCCAGGACGAACGCGTCAGCGCCCGGGTGAGAGCTGATCTTTCAATGAAGGTGCTCGACCGGGCAGGCCACATCACGCCCACCCGGAAAGATCTGGCGCCGCAGCGAAAGTCACTCTCGGAGATGTCTCGCGACGAGCTCGCGGCGTTCATCGAAACCAACCAGGCGCAGATTGACAAGGTCGAGGGCGAGCTGGCGTCCCGGGCGACGGATGTGTCTCCTTACTTGTGACAAATGCACTCGTGGACAGCGAACCTTCGGCGCATGCGCGCTTTGATCGGCGGATTCGTTGACTTAGTGTAGCCTAGAAGCTATCTGCAAGAAATGTCGTCTATTTTCAGGGGCGGCGCGCTGCGCAGAGGATGTGGGGCTCTAGGCGGCATGATGGATGAATTGCAGCGCTCAATCTATGTCGATCGTTTCCGCGTAGCCTTTCATACATTGAAGGGCACGACCTTTCAGGATTGGTTCGTCCGACTGGCCGGATACGCGTTTGGGCCCGATTTCGAGGAGGTCCGGCCCTACGGACCCCACGGCGACCTGAAATGTGATGGGCGCCGCATCAGCACGGGCTCTGTGTTCCAGTGCTACGCGCCAGATGCCATGAAAGAGGCGGCTCTTATCGCAAAGGTCGAGGAGGACTTCCACGGCGCGCGCGTGCATTGGGCGACCTCAATGCAGGAGTGGGTATTCGTACACAATGACGGTCGCGGCCTGCCCCCCAATGCGGTTCAACAGCTGGACATGCTACGAAAGACTCACAACCCGCTGCAGATCGCAACCTGGTCCGAGCCGGAACTGTTCTCGCTCGCTATGGGTCTCGATCTTCCATCACTTCAAGCCCTCTTCGGTCCTGCGGCTTCCATCGCGATCGTGGATCGCCTTGTCATGTCCGATTTGGTGCCGATCATCGAAGCGCTCCAGAGGCAGGAACCCAATCCAAGCGATCCGCCCCTGACACCACCATCGGCAGAGAAGCTAGAGAAAAATGCCCTGTCCGAGGAAACAGGCCTGTTCCTGCGCATTGGCCGCCGGAAATCGGCGCTGGTGGATACCTTTTTCCGCAAGAGCCCGCGCCCTGATCTCGGCGAGCGCATCGCCGAAGCTTTCCGGCTGCGCTATGCCGAATTGAAGGCCTTCGATCTTCCGGCCGACACGATCTTCAAGCATCTTCAAGATTATGCGGGCTTCAATGGTGAGCCGAAGCGTCAAGGGGCGGCGCTGGCGATCCTCACCTATTTCTTCGATAGCTGCGACATTTTCGAAGATCCGATTGCCGTGGGAGCATCATGATCCTCCCGACGAAGCACGTCCGTCCCGATAGAGCGCTCATCGGCGTCGGCGCTGAGATTCTCGATATCCTCAACCGTCCGATGACCATGTCGCGGCTATGGGACGAGGCCCGCGGGCGCCGCTCGCTCCATGCACCTAACGCCCCGATCGACTACCAGTGGTTCATCTTGTCGCTCGACTTGCTCTTCACGATCGGTACGATTGATTTCGATCGCGGCCTAGTGCGGAGGGTTCAGTCATGATCCGCCGTTTCGGCAGCGATCTCGCGTCATTCAAGACCCTGACCTTCAAGCCCGGCCTGAACATCCTACTGGCCGACAAGAGCGAAGGTGCAAACGATCGACAATCGAGGAATGGCGCGGGTAAGACCAGCTTCATCGAACTTGTTCATTTCCTGTTCGGCGCCGATGCGCGCAAGGATAGCATTTTCCGTTCCGATGCGCTGACGACTTGGACGTTCGACGTCGTTGTCGACATTGCGGGAGAGGCCGTCTCGGCCGCCCGCAGTGGCGCCAAGCCGAGCCGGATCCTCCTCAATGGACCCGTCGAGAACTGGCCGATCCCACCGCAATTGGATGGCCGCGCCGGCTTATTCGAGATGTCCAATGAGAACTGGAAGGCAAATCTCGGAAAGCTCTGGTTCGGTTTGCCAATTGAGGCCGGGGACGAAGCCGAACGCTTCCAGCCATCGTTTCGCTCACTCTTCTCCTATTTCGTCCGCCGCCAGAACAGTGGCGGCTTTCAGCAACCGATGCAGCACTCAGGGATGCAGCAGGCATGGGATCAGCAGGTCTCCATCTGCTATCTGCTCGGGCTCGACTGGAGCATCCCTGGCCGCTTCCAGGAACTGCGCGCGCAGGAGAAGGTCGCTCAAGAGCTGCGCAAAGCCGCCCGTAGCGGCGACCTTGGCCGATTCTTCGGCAAGGCAGCCGATCTTAGAACGAAGCTGACTATCGCAGAGGCTCGCGCCGCGCGGATGCGTCAGCAACTTGAGGCGTTCGAGGTTGTGCCAGAATACAAGGCTCTCGAGCGTGAAGCAAACGAGATCACGCGCGAGATCGATGGAATGAACGTCGAGAACGTGATCGACGGCGATCTCCTGCGACAGCTTCGCGCGTCGCTTTCAGACGAGGATGCGCCCGATTTGGGTGACCTCACGAAGCTCTATGCCGAGGCCGGCGCGGTCCTGCCCGACATGGTGCGGCGTCGTTTCGACGAGGTAGAACGCTTCCACCGGACCATCATTGAGAACCGACGCGCGCACCTGACTGCCGAGATCGCCTCGGCCGAGGCTCGTGTCTCCGAACGCGATCAGCGCACTGCCGAGCGCGACCGACGCCGGCGACAGATCATGGGCGTGCTGCGCTCCGGCGGAGCACTAGAGCACTACACGTCGCTGCGCGAGGAAGCTGGTCGTGCAGAGGCGGAGGTCGAAGGACTTCGCCAGCGCCTCGACACCGCCGAGCGGATCGAGAGCACCAAGGCCGAACTCGACATCGAACGGGCCAACTTGAGCAAAGCGCTACGCGACGACATCCACGAACGGGCCGAAATCATCCGCGAGGCCATTCTCGCCTTCGAGTCGCTCTCGGAATCCCTTTACGAGAAGGCCGGCAGTCTGACGATTTCTGAAACCGGAAGCGGCCCTCAGTTCGAGGTTCATATCGATGGGCAGCGAAGCAAGGGCATCACTAATATGCAGATATTCTGCTTCGATCTCATGTTAACCGAAATCAGCCTGAAGAACGGTCGTGGTCCCGGTTTCCTGATCCATGACAGCCATTTGTTTGATGGCGTAGATGAGCGACAGGTCGCGAAGGCCTTGCAACTCGGGGCCGAACGGGCCGAGGCGGCGGGCTTCCAATACATAGTCACCATGAACTCCGACGCGCTACCTCGCGAGGGCTTCAGGCTTGGTTTCGACATCCGTTCCCATGTTATGCCGACGAAGCTGACCGACGCGACGGACACCGGAGGGCTGTTCGGCCTACGCTTCGAATAGGCCGGAACTATCGGGGCAGCGCCCTACTTCGTTCTCGGCAACGCCGGCTTCGGCGGCCTCTTCTTCGGATCCTTCCAATTGAAGTGGCCACGGGTCGGCAGCGGGATCATGTTGCGTTTGCAAAGGCCCCGCAGTGCGGTCTCGGTGATGCCGAGATCGGCACCTGCGCGGATCATGGTCTTGCTCCACACAAGATTGAAGAGCTTCACCCTGGTTATTTTGACGCGCACACCGCGTATCCGGACATCAATGCCGCGGAATTGACGCGGCCGCTTGATGCCGTGTTTCCGCTCGAAGGCCTTGGTGGCCTTAACCTCCATCCTCGAGCGATAGCGCGCCAAGCGCGCTGGGTCCGGATACGCACCAGGCGCACAAGCCTTCTTCTGCTTGTAGTATCGCCGCGCCCAGGATTGCTGCTCTTCGTCGTCGAAGGGATAGAATGGGACGTCCGGCGGCGACCATTCGATGTGCTCCGGAAGGAAGGTCGGCCGCTTGAGGTCGAAGTCCCACCAGATGGCGCAACCCAATCGCGTGTGGTGATAGTCGGTTGCGAGCGCGTCGACCATCTCCACGCAGTACATCGGATCACCGCTTCTGCGAGCGACGGGTGGCAGCATTCCAATATTCTGCAGATCGCCGAGCTCTGAGGCTCTGATCTTCAGACGTTTGAGCACCTGGTGCTCTTCGTAGAGCGGTGGCCCGGGCATCGTCGGTCCCTCGTTACGAGAAGAGCCGGCCATGAGACGGACTTGTCTGTCAAATTGCGACAGTCGCAGTCACATCGGACAGAAAATCAACTGCCGCTTCAAAGCGAGAAGTTCGTTGTTGGGTTTGTCTGGTATCGCGTTGAAGGTCTCGCGCCTGATTCGCTTCGGCGGGCAAGTTGGGTTCAGATCAGTAGGCGGCTGGGCATCTCTTTACGAAGTCAGGTTGCGTCAAGTGAAGCCGCTGACTAACAAGACCACATGAATACCGAATCATCCTTGAATTGGCCGAATGCAGAGCCGCCTGCTCTCGTGCCCACGCCTCGCCGACGATGGCCGCTTGTCCTCGTTGTAATCGTCGTGCTCTCCCTGGCAGGCGCTGGTGGTTCTTATGCCTGGCTGAACCCGGGACTGTTCATTCCAACCGCGGGTCGCACGCCAACTGAAGTTGATACGGTGTCCAGCGATAAAGCAGTTCTAACGGATCTGCTCGCCGCGCAGCAAAAAACGACCGACGACTTGGCGGCCATCGACAGGGCCATTGCCGATCAACAAGAACAACTAAAAGCGATAGTCAGCCAGCTTGCGAGCTTGAGCGCGAAGATCGACACCATGACAAGCCCGCCGCCGCAGACACAGGCGGCGCCGTTTCCCACGCTGGCACCCGCTGTAGCGGCACCGACAGTCCCGACGGCTCACGCGACGCCAGTGCCAACAGCGCACGTCGTCCCCAAGCAAAGGAAGCCATCGCCGCGAGCACCGAACCCTACAGGCCCGATCTCAGTCGGAGGAGCGCCGCTGAGCGTGGCGCCCGATGCACCTGGGCAGTGAGCCGCGCACCACGATGGCGAGGTCCGAACTCGGAGAGGGAAGCGTGGCCGGGTCGAAGCTCTCACCTATCCACCAACAGGTCCCGAGAGCGCCTGCAGCCCCGCTTCTATCGCTGCAATGTCCTGCTCGACTTCGGCGATCGACGACCGGCAGTCGATGCCCGTCCTGGCCTTAAGATCGACTGCCAGATGGCGGCGGTGGTTTCTTAGATCCTCGAGAGACTGCCTATCATTCAGTCTCGTGTAGCCATCCACAATCATCTCAATTGCACTCGACATAACGCTACCCCACTGTGAAATCGGCATTCTCAAATGAAGACAGCCTAAGGCGGCATGGATAGCCGGGAAATAATACGAACGATCTACTCAGCCTGGGCTAGGACCAGTCGCGCTTGGCGATAGGCCGACGAACCTGAGGCGGACCTTAGCTGCTACAGCTATCCCGGTCGGGTTGTCGCCTTCAACGAGATCGGGGGTGGTCAGGGGACACATGCGACGTCGTGAAAGTTGTCGCACGCGGTTGACACCGGCGCCGAAGTCTCTCCGGCCGCCTAACAGGGCCTTCATGAATTCCAAAAAGGGCCGCCAAGGGGATGCATCACCAATCCCTGACGGCCCTTCGCTGGTCGCCGTGTCTCACGGCTGGTACACGGAATTATTTGCGAGTTAAACCTAGGCGCGACGAAAGCCGCCGCTGGGCGTTTTCGTGGTTGTCCACCGCGTGAGGGAAATCGTTACGCTCCACGCCAGACGTGCAAGACACCTTCGCGGAAGCCGCCTACGAACTGATCAGATACGTCGGGCGGCAAGATTTCGGCAATGTCGTCGAACGATCCAGCCACCAACGTGGCAAGCTCATGAGCGGATGCATGCTCAGCCCAGCGTCGGCCCATTTCCAAACCGCGCAGACGTTCCTGTTCAATGTCCATCCATTCTCGGCCCGATGCGTTGTGATAGGAACGGCCCGGCGCCGGGGGCTGGGAGCGTTAGACGGCGCCGGGGCCGTCGTCCGTCACCGCTCGAACGGAGCCTTTGGAGGGGAACGTTCGTCGGCAGTGGCGAACACAGAGCCAATATAACCTTTGGTTGTTGTTCCGGCATGTGCAATTTGTGCCAAATCCGGCGTGCTGGCGAGAAGCCTGCACAGCAGCGGAGCAGGCAGCTCTTCTGGAAAAGAATGAAGCCGACTCGGTTGGTACTCGCTCGCAGACTTCCTTGATATCCAGATCTGCGAGAATCTCCTTGACCGACCTGGAGCGCAATCCGCCGCTCATCCTCCAAGGTCTAGCGGCTTGCCTCCTGCTTCGTTCGACGGAATCTTGGCGCATGAGCACGAAGTCACGAGAGGTCATCTGGGGCGGCCGAATCATGGGCGCGAAGATCCGCGCCCAGGGAGCCCGCGAGAACGCGGAGCAGGCCGTACGCGAGGCCGATCGAGCGGAAGCCGAAGCCTGGTCCGTCCGCATGGAAGGCTACGGAGGCCCTGCCCAACCCTCTCCGACTATCGGTCAGTGCCTCAATGGCGGGCTTGGCTGGTTAGAGGTCGAGTGCACCCGCTGCAAGACACGCGCGAGCCTACCCTTCGACGCTATCCGCCGGCCGAAAGATACGCCGATATGGAAGCTTGAGGCTTCTCTGAGGTGCCGGTCGTGCCGCACTCCCCGATATGCGCCGAAGGCTCGAATGATCAAGTTGACAGAGACCCGCCAAATCACGCCTTACAAGTGGGTGCATCCATCAGAGGACCGTTAACGTGTCGAACTTCGCCGCCAACCGCCCCTACGCCGACCCAGAAACGGCGGCGCGCAAGCTGGTGGAGATTGCTGCCGCCACGCCGGCGGTGCAGGACGGCCGAATCTACATCGAGCGGGTCAACGCACAGTTCGTGGCTCTGCTGAAAGGCAGCCGCGGTCACCCTGAGTTCGGCGATGGGCTCCGCTGCGCTATCGAGCACGGCTGGCTCTGGATGCACGAAAGCGGCACTTATCTGAAGCTGATGCCCCCGGGCCAGGATTTGTTAGCCTCCAAGGGGAGCACTGTTTCAAATAGGCCACAGACGCGGGAATATTCGGAAACCTAGGAACGAGCAGGCCGAGGTTGGCTTGTGCTTGCGGTGACGGCTTCAGTCGAGCCATGTCACGGCCCCAGCATCATCCCGCCCCCCGGCCGATGTTGGGGCCATTTTTTTTCGAGGTACGCATTGGACGAAGCTTGGAGAGTGGTTTTTGCGATCAGTGCGACGACTGATGTTGCTGCCGGTGCCTACTTTGCCATACGATTCATCATCGGATTGCAGCTTTAGCTCCAGTCACAATCGATTAGCTCACCGCACCCTCCGAAGATGGAGCCGTGACGCGAAGCACCATCAGATCAGGGAGTTTCCAAAAGAAAGCACGCATAGGATCATCCCTGGCGCGCGCGTCCATGCTTGCATGGCCTTGTTGGCAGCCCGTAGAACCGACGGACGCAGGATTTGGATTGCATCGCGGATGGATACACTGATCGGCTGACGGCCGATCCGGCCGCGCAGTCGAGCAACCCGCAGCGCGCGCACCAACGTTTCGGGATCGGGGAGGCCTCTTTTGTCTTTCAAAAGAGTCCACGTCAGACGCTTGAGATCGAACGTCTCCTGGTCAATTTGAGGGAACGATCCGGATGCGGTGATGCTGGCATGGTCGGTGATATCGTAGAAGACAAGACCATCGTCGATCGCCACCATATCGCCATGGCAGGCCAGATCAACGAAGAACAGTTGGTCCACCCCCCAACTTATCGACCGGTGGTTTCGCATCTGGCAGCCGGCTCTGACGACTTTGCTGTTGACCAGCAATGTCGAAGGGACAATCCCGAGCAGCCGTGTCTTGCCCGCCAAATAAAGATCCGTGAGGCACTCCTGGCTCGAATACAGGTAGGTCTCGCTTCCTCGGCGGTACCTTATGCCTTTGTCCTGAACTAGATGGCATGTTGAGGTTATGAATGCCGCGCCTGGATAAGCCCTCGCTAGTTCAGCGAACCTCCGGAGCGCCCCTGGCGCGAGCCAGTCGTCGTCATGCAACAACTTGATCCAGTGGCCGGAGCACGCAAGCATCGCGTTATTTGTGTTGTCGACCTGACCACGGCCTCTTCGGTTTTCGATAACTTGGATTCGCGGCTCCTCGCGGGCGTACTCGCACAGGATACGCCAAGTCTCCCCGACCGGCCCTTCGTCGTCGCTGATCACCAATTCCCAATCCGAGAAGTCCTGTTGCAGCACACTTTCGACGGCACGGCGCAGCATGTCTGGACGGCGGAAGGTCGGTATGGCGACCGAAATGAGTGGCTGACGTTCCGAGCCTCGAGTTCGGCTGCGCGGTTCGGCCTGCAATATGACCATTCGGAGTTCCTCATTGATCGCGGCGGTGGCGCGCGCGGAGGGGGTCCTCAGCAGGGTTCGGGTCGCGACTGATCCGAAGGCAATGCTGAACGTTCTCGCGCTGAGCTAGCCGACTCGGTCGAAACGCTGGACACTGCGAGGCACACCGTCATCGTCCATTTGCATGACGTTGGCCCTCCGCCGGCGCGCGATCCACATATGTTTTATAAAGGGAAAAATTGGCAGTACACGCGCAATGGTGGTGAATCAATGAGCCGCCCGCCATCCCTATTTGCGCTAATTCCAGCGGCCATTTTGGCACTATCCGACTATTTGAGCATTTTGTGATAGTCGCGAATGCGGTTCGGCTCCACCGGGAAGCGTTGGCACTCCCGCGTCCGCTGAGCTTCTCGTCCTGGAAATCGTGAAGCCAATGGGACGACGTTGAGCGCAGCTTAATGTCAGCTGGAGGCATCAACTATGGAACATCTCGGAAAAGGCAAAATCCTCACCCTCGCCGTTTTGGCAGTGCTCCTGGTTTTGATTGGCGTCGGGGCGGTTTCGATATGGAATGAAAGGGGAGTTCAGATCGGCAATTACGGCTGGATCGCGCTAGGCGTCGGCATGTTTTTCTCTGTGCTCGTCGGATGCGGACTAATGGTGCCGATTTTCCTTGGCCGCGGCGGTCACGACGACAGGTCTGATCCCTTTTGAAGGAAGACGGCCCCGGCCTGTAGGGGCTTTGAGGGGTGTAAGGCCGGGGCCGCTGAGGTGCTTGGTATCGGTTGCACCAAGCAGTGGCGAGCCTACTGAGATCGAAGCTTTTGCTCCGTTCGATTTCGCACAGCGCACTTCCCTACCAATTTAGGACACCCGCAATCGCCCGTCTTGCTCCGCTCCCTGAATACGGGAATAACTGGCAATGCGCACTGATTCGGCTGCGCCGAACGGCCTCAGCATCCGGCGCCAGCCCCGGCGATGCGCGGGGCCGTTTCGTTGTGTGACGCAAGATCCCAAGAAAGCAAAAGCGCCGCCCTGGTCCTTGCTCTTTGTCTCCAGTTCAACGGCGCAGCCGCGAGATCTTGAGGTTAAAGCCAGCTAGGTCTTGATAGTCGAAAGGTTGCGGCTGATGCTGCTGGTCAACAGCTTCGTGGTTGCGACCTGTCAACGCGGCAAGCTGTTTGCCTATCAGGCTAAGGGTGCAAGGGGTCTACATTGAACCAGAGTGGTTGCGTCGGAACCGCGGTGGTGTCAGTGATGCTGATGGGATCGCTCATCATCATCGCGCTGTGGTTCTTTTACTAGAGACCAAGAGACGCGCGAGGCGAAGCGGCACGCGCGCGGGGCAAAGAGAGCAAGCGATCCTGTCGCAATCGATTAGCTCGCCATCGATTCACTAATGTTATTGCAAGGATCTCCTAACCGGGAAATAATGGCAATATGGGCTGGGTGCAATGAGGGCCGCTGTTTCCGAAAGGACAGCGGCCCTCTAATTTTTTAAGTTGTTCGTTTTTTTGGTCCTAGGCTCGACGCCGAGGGTCTCCGCTACGCGATCGAACGCGGTAGCGGCACCTATCTGAAGCTGATGCCGCAGGGTCAGGATCTGCTGGGTCAGTAGGAACCGGGAGTTCTCCGTCCCAGTTGGTTTGGGCTGGCTCACCCCCTCTCGAGCTAGCAGAGCAGCCCCGGCCCCTATACCCCCGTTAAACACCAGCCGGGGCCGTCTCTCTGATCTAAAGGGACGAAATCCGCTATGTCGTTACCAGCAGAGCCCGCACTTCCAACCTGCCCGAACTGCAAAACGTGGCCTATGGACCTCTCCGGCCCCGTCACAAATTCATGGAAACTGGAGTTTCGTTGCTCCGGCTGTTTGCGTCGCGCAGTCTTCGACATGCGCGGTGATTCGAAGACGCGTGGAGTGCAGCACTGGCCAGCAACAGCAACGCGGTTCAGGGATGACATCCGCGCTCGCCAGTGATGGGTACTCTTCCGATAGAAACGCGAGGGTGGTGGCTTTACACCATCCGATCAATGGACATCCGTCAGCGGCAAGACCCTAGAGTTCGCTTGACCATCGTGAACGATCGGCCTCGGCACCGGCGGGAGGCTGGGGGTCTCTCAAGGCGCCGAAGCCGTCGCTCTCTTTCGCCGCCGGAGCTGACAGAGGGAAGCCCTGCGACATCAGATATCGAAAAGTTAAAATGGTATTGTTGCCGTTGACAGTGCACTTTGTGCCAATCGGTGTGCCGCAAACGGAAAGCCCCTTGTCGGTGATGAACTCGCCCTAAGGGGTGCAGCGGCCGTCAATTTTCATCATAGTGGAAGGGGATTCGGGGCGCACAAAACCGGAACTGGGATGCCACGCTGGAAGCAGGAATGGACAGAGGAAGAAGTGACAAAGCTTAGACTGCTCGCGGGCACCATGCCCCTTTCGCTGATCGCCAAACAGCTCAATCGCACCACAGGCGCCGTGCTCGCCAAGGCAGCGGCGGAGAAGCTAGCCGTCATCGCCGATCTTCGTGGCAGACGCGACTAGCCGTGCGTGAAACTGCTCCGCCGGCGAAAGAAGCCGCGCCTCCGAAGAAGAAACGCCAAGTCAAAAGCATTCGAGAGAGCTTGGCGGACAACGCCATTCGCATCCGGACCAGGGCCAAGCTGCCCATCGCTGGTCCGCGCAAGCGAGCGAAGGGATAGCCGGGCCCGGCTGTTGGCTGGCCTGTTTTCCGAGCACGGTGGCTAGTTGATTTGGGAGCGGCCGGATTGTCTTGGAACAAATGTCCACCTTGGAACTTATGGAGTCGCCTTCATATAGGTGACCCGTGTCCGAGATCAGGGAAGCTGAGCCATCACCCCGGCCCCCGCAGAACGGCCCCGCCTGCCCAACGTGCAGCCGGCCATCGCGCTATGTGTCATCAATCCTCGACGTGAAGAACGATCGCATGGTGCCGATCTATCGGTGCTACGATTGCCGCCAAGAGGTTTGGAAGTAAGGCCGCCTAAGTTGCAACGCCATCGCGGCGGGGCTTTCACTCTGGCTGCGTGGGTCGCATCTCGCGCACAAGCCGAGCAACCCGGCGGCGGCCCTCCCACAATTCAACAGCTGGGTGAGCGTCTAAGAATTTCTCAGCTCGAGTTTGGGCGTCTTTGTCCGTTGGGCTATCGATCTCGTAAACTGCCCGAGCAACGCCGGACAAATCGATCGCATACGCAAAATACCGCATCGCAGTTCTCAGTTTGCGAGATCTGCCAACGATTCGTTCGGTGCGCCATCGTTCCTGCGGCTGCGTCACTAATCAGGCCAACCGGACATCAACCGCGCGTTCTTAGCGACCCGTTAAGCGACCGCCTGTCATGATGTTTTCTTGGACGGGGCCGTGGGGGATTACGCGTCCTCGTACTCCGAGGTTGAAGGCCCGCCTACAGCCAGCCCTTAGGCGGGCCTTCCCTCACTGGCTGCGCGTTAAATACGTTTCCAAGTGTGCCCTGGATAACATTGCTCTGCTCGAGAGCTGATGTAAGCTAAGTTCACCGGGGCTGGCTGCATATTTCCCTTAAACATTTTCACCCGGATTTTTTGACAATGCGCGGGCCGTAGCCTGCCCCCAGGCTGCGGCCCTTTGCGTCTCCTCCGACCCATTTCCAGGGAGCAAATTTATGGCTAGCGAACACTGCCTGATCGTCCGTGCAGCGGGAAAACAACTGGATTTGCTTCGAGGCGAGGCCTTTCGCATTGCAAAAGCAAGCCAGTTAGGCTGGTCGACTGACCGCGCCGATGTCGGTACTCGCTTCTGCTTTGAAGATGCGAAGGCGAAAAATGAATTCGCCGTCGTCTGCGATAACTTCGGTGTCGCCAGCAAAGACATCTAAGGCGTGTACTCATAAATTATCTGCGTGAATCGATGTCCGCTTGTCCCCAATAGCGGCGCGAAAGCGGTCGTTGTCGGACTTCCGAGAAGGGCCAACAACGGACAAATGGACCCAGCTTCCCAAGTTAACCACGGCCACCATGGAACTGCGTAATGTTAGGCGCAGGCGGATTGGGATATTTCTTGACCGTCTCCAGGTACTCATCGACCTGCTTGAGCGCAGGGTCTGACACCCAACTGAACAACCCTCCGACGATCAAGTCCTCATGCGGGTCCATTTCAATGTTGTACACCTTCGGATAGCCCGCCATGCGAGCGCTCGCTGAGAAAATTCCGGGCTGCCGCTGCGGGCCATCGCCGGTAGGATGAACGTCGGTGAAATAAATGCGCCATTGCTTCCATCGAGCGGCGACCAGATCTGCGCCGATGAAGCTCAGGAGATTTTCGCGGTGTCCCGCCGCGCTTTTGCCAAGCAGCACGTCGATCTGGTCTACGCCGTCGATAGGCCGATCAGTCGGCATTGTGGCACCGACTATGTTGGCGAAAGTCGGCATAAAATCCATGATCGAAAACATTGCGTATGAGGCGGTGCTTGGCTGCACGTTTCCGGGCCACCGGATGATTGCTGCCGTCCGTATTGCGCCTTCTGAGGCTTCACCCAGTTCACCACGGAAGGGACCGGAACTGCCCATGTCGGGCGTACCGTCATTGCCGAACTCCCGCGCGGTTTGACCATAGGGCCCGTTGTCGGACGCAAAGACCACAATGGTGTTGTCGTCAAGACCAAGTTCTCTCAGACTGTCGAGGATTTGGCCGACGTGATAATCCCCCTCCATGATCTTGTCGCCGTAATTGCCGATGCGGGACCTGCCCTTAAATTGCGCTGACGGCAAGTTTGGCACATGGCCCATCGAAAACGGCAAATAGACAAAGAACGGCTTGCCATCCACCTTCTGCCGTCGCATGAAGTCAATCGACTTATCGACCAATTCATAGTCGATGTTTGCGCGCACTTCCGGCGTAAATGGCTTTACTGTTCGCAGTGCTCCCCCGGCGGTCGCCTCAACGATTTGCGGCCCACGAGCCAGAAGCTCAGCCGGAGTAGCCGCGACTGAATGCGTTAGTTGTACCGTGCTGACGTAGGTTGCCGCGTCCCAAGAAATATCCGGGGGGATGCCATAGAACTCGTCGAAGCCGTGCGCGGTCGGCAAGCTCTGCGGTTCACCACCGAGATGCCACTTGCCGTAAATCGCCGTGGCATAGCCTGCGCCCTTGAACAACTGGCCCATCGTGAAGGCACTCGCGGGAAGCGTATTCGGCGATCCCTCGATGGCGATGAGGGACAAGCCATTGCGGATTGAGTACTGGCCGGTCATCAGAGCCGCCCGCGAGGGCGTACAGGCTGGTTCAACCAAAAACTGGGTGAGACGCATTCCCTCACGAGCCAGTTGATCGAGACGCGGCGTCGGTGCGCCACGTAACTCTCCGCCACCATAACAACCCAAATCACCGTACCCGACGTTGTCCGCCAGAATGAAAACGACATTGGGTTTTTGCGAAGCCGGTTGCGCTGCAACAGGCGCTACCACGGAAGAGAGCGCGGCAACTGCAGGCAGACCTAATGCTACAACACGGCGACTGACACTGGACATTAACCCGTGCGATTTCACTGCCCCCTCCGGTGAGTTCCTTTGATCGTCGGCGGATACATACGAATGGAAGCCGTCGAGAAGTGCGGCTTTGATCCAAATCAAGGACTTTCAACGCGACACCCAAAAGCCTACTTGCTAGGGCTCAAGGGCTTCCGCTAGGCTCTACCGACATCCGGCCTCGCCACGGGTGATATTTCCGCTTATTCTTTCTGCGCAATCACCAATCGAACGGCCGTAGATGAACCTCGTACCTGCCGAGCGCGATATACTCTTTGAGGATTTCGCCCGCGCATTGTTCAAGCGCGACATGGACGCGCTTTACAGAGTTGTCTGCCCGGATTTCGTCTGGCGCTATCACGATGGCGTTTCGCCCGAACTCGTACTCATCGGGCGAGATGCTATCCTCAAGCACCTTGATGAGAACAAGGCCCGTTATGCGACAAGCCGCTTCCGTGACGTTGTCTATCATCACCTCCCTGACGTTTCCTTCATGACCTTTCGCATCAGCGAGACTGTGCGCTCAACCGGCGAGCACCGGGAGCTGCGTGCTTGGGGCGGCGCATTCTTTGAAGTCACGGTCGACCGGGTCGCTACGCCCCCTTCTTTGCCTTTCTCTTCTTCGCGCCTGTCTTTTCCACGCGCACGCCCTTGAACTTTTTGGCGGCCTTCTTGCCCTTTGCCGGCTTCTTGACGCCCATGAACTCGCCCGACGCTTTGTTGCGCTTGGTCCAAGCCGAAGCACCGCCTAGTGTTGATTTGGTCTGCGAACGCTTCTTGACCGCACCCTTCCGTGCGTTGTCCCCGGTCGGCTTGTTGACTGCCATGTGGCCTCCACCCGATGATCTGTCGCTATAAAGCGCCGGCGTCCCAGGCAGTTCCAGTCCCAGGAACGAATCGGCAAATGTCCGTTTGAATCCCGGTTCTGTGGCGTGGAGTACGTGTATGCGTCAGTCTCGATGGACCCCCTCCCTCATCCCGGCCGACGAGCCGACGGTCTACCTGGTCGCGGATGATTTTGGAAAGGCGGGACGCGCTTGGCGCGAGGCCGACCTGGAGACGGCAGACCTTGAAAGCGTTATTCAGGATCTGCTCGCGGGCGAGTATCGCAGGCCGATCCGGGTGATTGCCTTCAACACAGCGGAGCGACGGTCCGAAGACGTTTCCGAGGATGTCGCCCGTGAAATCCAGCGCCGCTGCGATTTGCAACTGAGCGACGTCCCGTCCCATCTTCAGGAATTTGTTGATCGCTACGCTGCGCAGGATCTGCGGCAGTTCTGCCTGCGGCTCGTGTAGCATGGCAGCACGGCGAAAAACGGAAGCGCTCGGCGTGAAGGCGCCCGTCCCTGGTTTCATCGAGCCGGCCCTCGCATCGTCGATCGATCGCGTGCCATCGGGCGAGCGCTGGATCCATGAGATCAAGTTCGACGGCTATCGCGTTCAGGTGCATCTCGCCAACGAAGCCATCACTGTCTTTACCAGGCGCGGCCACGACTGGACCAAGCGCTTCAAGAAAGTTGCCGAGGACGCCTGGCACATCAAGGCGAGCTCGGCGATCATCGACGGCGAGATCGTGGTACCGGCTGCGGACGGGACCACCGACTATGCGGCACTCATCAAGGAGCTGCGCGGTAATTCGAGCAAGATCGTCTTCGTCGCATTCGATCTGCTGTACTTCGACGGCCGCGACCTGCGGAAAGTCCCGCTGCTCGAGCGCAAAGCCGCCCTCAAGAAGATCATTGCCAGCAGCAACGTGCAATTTAGCGAAAGCTTCGAGATCGACGGGCGCGAGATGTTCGCGCACGCCTGCAAGGTCGGGCTCGAGGGCGTGGTGTCGAAAGTGCGCGACAGCGTCTATGCCAGCGGCCGCGGCAACAACTGGGTCAAGAAGACCTGCGCCCAGCGCGAGACGCTCACAATCGCCGGCTTCGCGCTCGACGAAGGCAAATGGGACGGCATGTATCTAGGTCGGCGCAGGGGCGATGAGCTGATCTATGCCGGCAAGGTCGACCACGGCTTTGACAAGACATCAGCAGCCGAGCTCCGCGCCCGCCTTGAGCCGTTGGTGCGGAAGACCCAACCATACACCAAGCGCATCCCGCACAAGGGCATCTGGGTTCAGCCGAAGCTGCTTGCCGAGATCGAGTACCGCGCTAAGTCCGCCGAGGGAAAGGTGCGGCATCCGTTCTTCAAGGGCCTGCGGGAGGATCTGTGAGCATCAAAATTGGTCCGGGCTTGTCATGCATGGTAGTCCTGAAGGCTTGAGCATCGAGATCGGAGCGGCCAGCAGCCTCCCTGCCCGAGCCAGAAAACGTGCGCTTGCCGCGAACCGTAATTGTACGGAAAGAGCCGCCGTTTAACCTTGTCTGATTACGTTAATGTCGGAGCGCTGTTGCGAGCTCACGCATGAATTGTATTTTTGGCATCCTATCTGCGTTCAGTGATTTGGTGCCGCGTTGTCTGTGAAAGATTCAGAGATCCTTCGCCTGGTTGAGGCATTCAAGGGAATTAAAGCGAAGGGTACGCGGCGCGCTCTCTTATCGCTTGTTCAATACTTGGCGCAAAAAGAGACAGCCCCGCGAAAACCAAAGCGCCCTCGCTTAGAGACATAAACGATGTGGTTATACTTTGCCTTCGGAATCGCAGCGCTGGTTCTTGCGGGGTTGTGGCTGGTCTATTACGTGCACGCCCATCTTCCAGAGGATGATGGAATCTCGCGCGAAGATTAAAGGCCCGTGCCTTGGCGTTCCCGCACGATCGCCGGGGCCACCACACGTAGTACGTCGGGTGCCATTCCCAGAAACTCTGGGACTCGTTCCGTAAGCGCGCCGGCCCCCAGGCGATGATGCGGGGCGTCAATGCCGCTGTGGTTGGCGTCCTAGGCGCTGCGCTTTACGACCCGGTCTAGACTACGACCGTCAATACGGGGAAGAATTTTGCAATCGCGCTGGTAGGCTTCGTCTTGCTGGTCGCCTGGCGGGCCCCTCCTCTCGTCGTCGTGGCGTTCAGCGCCGCGGCCGGCGCCGTGATGGCTCCGATCTGAGTTCGTCGAAACACCAGGGCGCTTCAGTTAGGATGACGGAGGTGCTGTCTACACCGGGGACACTCGCCGTCGGCCGCTTGCACAAGTTGGCTTGCAATCTCTTCCATCAGATCGTCATGGTCCCAGCAAGTGCCATCGCTTTTGATGATGTTCCGGGCGCGATAATAAGCATGAGTCTCGGCGCCATCGTCGCCGACGCGGATGATCACATCCGGATGAAATGGACAAACGGTGGTAGCGCGCGTCGTCAAAAGGGCGTAGCGCACAGTTGATTGAAGGTTATCCGCATCGACCGACATCAGAGCTCCCGGGCCAGAGGCGCACGCGAGCGATCGAAAGCGCACTGAGTAGCAAGCCCGGCGCGGCAATTGGGAGGCGCTAGGCTGTAACAACAGCGCGGCTGTCCGCTTTCGCGTGGAACAATCCGCAATTCGGCGTGGTGCGCATTGAGCCAAGTCAAATTGTGTGAGTTCGCACCGAAAATTTTACGTGCCAAATTTCAATCGAGCGGGCTCGCTATCAGGCGCCAACCTTTGCATGACATCTCGGTCCGAGTTGCATCCAACCATGCTCGCAGCTAGTGGTCGCTTTTTCGCGCTGTAGTTGGATTTTTATCTGCGCAGGAGCGATCTTGAGTTGTTTGACGAAGTCTTGCCGAAACAGAAGGCTGCTACATTGGATCTCAATAGCTTGGCCTGCTCTTTTTGGTCCGACAGCAAAGTCAGCCGATCGCACAATTCCGCCGCTCGAATGTGTAAGCGAGCGGAGAGCGATCAAGAGTTCTCCGCCAGCGCTAACGAGCTCACGAGCCGCTAGCATGTAGCGCGTCTTGGGTCCAGGCCAGGTCTGGATCGCTGCTACGCCATTTGTGCCTGAACTAAGGTTGTCACTGTCCCAGTTCGGTTATGAGGGCTCGACTCATGACGAGGCATTTTTCAAAGCGCATTGTGACCCATGTGCTTATCGCGGTCACATCTTTGGTGACAATCACGATTGGAGCAACATCGCTGGGAGAGCCCATCGTTACGGGCATTGCTGCTTCTATTCCTGGCCCATTCCATCTTGCGCCGGAAATGACAATTGCAGCTGCCGCGCCGAGCAAAACGAAGCTCCCTCGCGCGCCAACAGGTTGTCGGGATCGATCTGCTCCTTTGCAATGGAAGGTGGACCAGTTCTTCGAGCCGACTAGGGATCCCTCGCCATGAACCTTCGTCAAGAGCCACCGATCGATGCGTGCAAAATGTGACGAAAAGTTCTTACTGTGACGGAGGCTTCCAATGCTCTCAGCAATCAAATGGAACTCCCATAGTGCTCGCGGATGGGTAGTGAGGGCCGTGTCGCTCGTTGTCGTCGCACGAGCAAACCTGCAGAACGGCGAAAAGAAGCAAAGGCGTCCGCTCTGGAAGCATTTCGACGACACCCATCATTGGGATGCGACTTCGGAGGAATGGATCCCCAACTTAGAATCCACTTCGTCGCTTCCCATGAAAACCGCTGCTAGTTGCAGTAATGCGGCTGTCGTCACTCCCCCGGTTGCGCAAGGGTGAGCGCCAGGCCGGGCCAAGCAATTACTACCGGCTTTGTTTCGAAGGGCCGGCCTGGCTGCCAGAACCGGTCGTCTGTTCACTCCCCGGTTGGCCCGGGGGATGCGCAGAGGCGCCCGGCCTGTCTTGGTCGGCAACGTATCCGGACGCGCCTGAATTGCGTGTCTTGGCCCCTTTATCTGCGTCGCGCTGCATCTGCTCGTTGGGCTCGCTCGTCTTGAGCCCTTTGTCTACGTCAGTGTGCATCTCGTCCTTGGTTTGCTCACTGGGCGCGGCGCTTTGCTGTTGCGCCGTTGCTTGGAATGCAATTGCGCTTCCGGCAACTACAATCATCGCGAGGGTTACGGTTCGCATGTTTCTTCTCCCGTGCACTGCCCCATCTCGCTAAACGCGCAACGTTTCCCAACGTTCGTCGTCCCAATCGCAATTTTCGAAGGGGTCAGCAATCAGACAGGAATTGGCTCCGCACATGGCTGACCGAATGAATGAGCCGGTGACCCAACGCCTTTGCTGGAAGCCAACACTATTTTCCAGGAGAGTGCGGTAACTCGTAACGCTCAAGCCGCTGAAATGCTGCTTCCCTCGAATGCTCTGACAGCCAGATCAAAAACAGGGCGAAGGCGCCAATAAGAGCGGCCAGACCAAAGTATAGTTCCTATGGTTCATCCCTCCGGAACGCCTAAGGATCCCCAAGGTTGCTGCAGGTCTCGGAGGCGCGAAACCGCTGATCCAGCGGGGGGACGTTGGGGGCGTCGATATGGAACTGCTGTGAATCATTTGTTCCACAAACCGCCTTAGCGGACGAGCCCAGGAACCTTTGCCGTTGTTTCCTCTTTGCGTCGCAACCAACTGGTTGAGGAGTACACCAAGATGAAGAAGCTCGTTATGGCGAGTGCACTCGCGATTGCAGCCGCCACTGCCGCTCATGCCGCAAAGACCATGGCGCCATCGGAAAGCTGGACGGTGACCAACTACTACACGCAAGCCGTCTATGACCCCAAGGAGAGCAAGATCGGTGACATCGACGACGTGCTCATCGATAAATCCGGCAAGATCACAGGCCTCGTGCTCAGTGTCGGCGGATTCCTGGATGCTGGCGAAAAGCGTATCATCGTGCCCTTCAGCGCGGTGAAGACCACCAAGAAGAACGACAAATGGTGGCTCACCATAAACGAGACAAAGGACACGCTTAAGAACGCACCGGGCTTCAAATATGACAGGGAGAGCACCACCTGGGTGCCCGAGAAGAAGTAAGTCGCATCGATCTACACCTGAACAGCGGCTCGCTGCTACCGCAGTGGGTCGCTCTCATCACGGCTGTAGCATCGAAAGGAGCCGCTGCCGATCCTGATCGCGCAGGCGCTGATTTTCACGCAGCGTCTCCAACTCCAATTCAGCCCTTGTCGTGTCCTGACCTTCGCGCTTCAGGTCAACAATCTGCCGCTCCACTTCTGCAAGCCGGCGCTCTCCCTGCACCACATCGCGTTCAACGCGACCCAGCTCGTCATAGATTGAACTTCTATCCATCAGCCCGCTCCAAGCAATGCGATCAGGGGTGCTCGGCACAAAGAGCACCGCTTACCGCTCCTTCCTCACTTTGCGAGCCGCGTTTCGGGCTGCGGATTGCCGGACTCCCAGGGAGCCGGCAGGATGACGCGTATCGGACGAGCTTCCGTCGAGCTCTGAATACTGGATGGAGCTTGATCCTTCGTCGGTTCGGCCAACGCGACCGACATCAAGGCGACGGACATCGCTACGCAAGTCGCAACCAACCGTACATCCAGCATCGAAGTCTCCTCTTGTTCAACGCGATAACGCAGCGCCGACTGGGAAGTTCGATTCAATCGGGAACAAGTGGCAATTTTCTGGGTTTTCGAAACGAGCCCGCTGGATGGGCTGATGGAGGAGGACCGAATGAATATCAAGACGATGATCGCCGTCGCCATGCTGACGTCAGTGGCAGCGCCTGCGTTTGCGCAATCGTTCTACGTCGTGCAGGACGTGAAGACGAAGAAGTGCACTATCACTGAATCGAAGCCGACGACCACGGAAACGACGGTGGTCAGCGGCGACACGGTCTACAAGACCCGCGCCGAAGCTGAAACCGGCATGAAGACCGTCAAGGTCTGCACGTCGAACTAACGAGGGATTTTCGATGCCCGTACTTTTGCTTTGGGCCGTACCGGCCGTGATCGTCCTGGGTGGCGGCGTTTATCTGATTGGCCACATGCACTAACGGGCTCGGCGCTGTGGGCGATCCATCCTACAGCGTCGACTCTCGAACGATTTTGACAGGGCAGATTTGCGGCCCTTGAATGAAGGGCCCCACACGCCGATAACGCTGAGGCTCCGGTCAAAACCGAAGGCCTTGGGTGGCCCACGAGTACGTCCGTCCAAGTGGTGCGAGAGAGTTAGTTCAGACGTTTGGGGTCAATTTCAATTTCTATAATAACGGCTTCAGTGTCGGGTAAGTCTTCACCGTTCGCCCTGTTGCACTCGCAGGGCATACCGGCGCCGCATTGACAACCTCCCTCCCCTCGGTCCACGCTTTGTCGGGATGATTTTCACACACCCAGCCGAGACCTTGGCAAATCTTGCATTTAACGTCGGTCATGTTCACCAACGTTAATTGCGGAAACGCCGTTCCTAAATCGGCGGCTGAAGCCCCGGCGATCTCATCCAGTCGTCGAGATGGGAGGCGACATCTACCTGACGAAGCTTCTTGAGAAGTGCATCCCGCTCTGGACCAGGCGGAAGTTTTGCAGCCTGCTCCTGGACCTCTTTAGCCCAAGCCGCGACTCGATCCTGAAGTGTTGTTTGCTGCTTGAAACGACGCCGATGCTTCATGGCGCTGCTCCCTGTTGAAGTGGGGCGGGAGCGCAATTGGCGTTCTCATCACCGATAAAAGCCATGGACCGCGCGGTGATGATTTACCGTAGGTCCCAAAGCCCATCGGGAGCGACAACAAAAGTTAGAAACGTGAGAATAGTTCGCGCATGAGCATTTTACTCATTTATCTCAACTTCTGGCTGGCAATCGTGATGACGTATAGCCGTCGTATTTGATCTCGTGAATCCACTGAACACCTGAGGGAGCTTTGTCCTTCAGGGTCGCAAGCTGGGGTTTAATGAACCCCGGCATCTCGGTACGTCTCGCCACGCCACGCAACTCATAAGAAACACTCGCCATCGGTTGGAGCCGACGGCGGGAAGTTTACCTACCTTAGTCTCCAACCTTCGGGCCTCTCCGGCGTTCCGCGATACAACCACAATCGCGCTATTCTGGTTGTATTTTTCTCGTCAACGAGAACGCTCATCGAACAGCTGTGAACTCCACTCAACCGATGCTATGCGATTTACTTAGGAATAACCGTCGGTTGTCTAATGCGGCCTCCGCGTACTGGTCGAATGCGACCTGGATGGCCTTGAGCGCCGCACTGAGCTCTTCGAATACCGATTCGCACTTGCTTTGGAGCGGCCGATTCATATCTGTCCAGCATCATGAAACTCACCACTATTCAGGATCTGGCCATCCAGGCACGCATGGCGGGCGTCGTCGGCGCTGACGTCTTTGACCATCTGTTCGTCGGCATCCACTTCGACGAAATTTACGACACCATGCTCTATGCCTTCGTCGAGGACGAAGCGAAAGCAGCAGAGATCGAGGATGAATTCTCTCTACACATCGCCGCTGTTGCATCGATGGTACTGAAGAAGCACGTCGAGATCGTCTTAGTTATGCCGAAAGTCTTGCAGTAAAGATCTGCCCGCCCGCCGCGCCGCAAATCACCCCGTTCGAAGTCGGGCCGCACCTCAGCGCCGCGGTTTCCGCACCCCTGGCAAACGAAGCCGCTGGTCCGCAAGACGCAGCCCTACTCCAAGCGTAACGCGCACAAGAGCATCAGGGTCGGAACCCAAGCTTCTTGCCTAGATCGCAGGGGCCTGCGGGAGGATCTGTGATGTGCCAAAGACGGACCCGACGTTCGGCGCGCCGTCCGCTTCTGCCCTTTAGCGGACGCCGACAGTGCTCCATGTGAGCTTTCTAATAATTTGGCGACAGTCGCTAAATCGGGGGCTTTTGAGTAACTCCTGGATCGTTCCGTGTGCGGAGCGAAATTATACCGATGGCCTCGCCTGCTTGATAGCTGCACATTCTCTCCATCATCGAGCGGCCCGAGGCGTTAGTCAGTTTGAGTACGCCATTGCGCTCCGCCGAACTCTTCAAAGGAGCAGCGCCATGACAGAGCGGCGTCGAGTGAAACAGACTCAACCCCTCGAGGAGCGGCTTGACCAGGAAGCCGTTCAACTGCGCGAGGAGGCGAAGTCTCTCCCGCGGGGCCCCGAGCGCGAACTTCTGCGCAAAGCTCGGCAAGCCGAGCCCGGTTCGCGCACGAGTGAGTGGTTAAGTTCGCCTTCTCAGAAGGCCCTATCAGATTTAGAAAGCGCAAAGCGCTTTCGGGATAAGGCCGCCGAAGCTTTGCAGATGGCCGATCAGATCGGCAATGAGTCTAGACGCGCAACATTACAACAGATCGCAAAGAACTATAGCTCTGCCGCGGAAGGCCTGGAAGGAATGGCAAGTTCGGAAACCCACTTCAGCGGAACGGGACCTCCAGTTTGCGCTGGGTGCGGGAGCAACATGCAGTGGTCCCGTTCTCAATTGGTGAACGATGGTCTGACAATACGTCACGTCTTTCTTTGCGCCGGGTGCGGAAACAGTATCGAAACTGAAACCCGCCCCGGATCTCATTGGAGATGGCCCTTTAGCAATCGTTGATGCCACCAGGACTGGCGCTAAAGGCGCTCGGTCAAAGGGTACTGGATGGCCGGCGGGATGGACGGATACCAATCGAAGCGAAAGACCAAGCCGGTCGATCTTGCGAGCATCTGCTGCGATCATCCTTAGTCGCTTGATTATCGCATCCGTTGCGGCGTTAAGGTTGACCGGTGAGGTTAATTGCGCAGATGATTTGTCTCTCTGCACGACAACCGATATTTTTCCGCCTAAAGCAGGGATCGACATGCTCGACCGGACGGGGGAAAACGGCGCACTCGACGAGCGCAGGCGTCTTGGCGATTACCTTCTTCCTATCGTTTTCTTGGGCGCAGCCGGCGCTGCGATGATCGCCTGGATCGGCGCGCTGGGCTGGGCCAGTTGGTGGCTGATAACCTCATTATTTTAGCGATAGATGTGACTCACAATGGAAGATTTCGACGGCCTCTCCGACCATTTCATTCTACGGATGTATGAATTCATTCGCCACCAGGTTCACGCTGACGCGGCGGCAGGAACGCACTTGGTGGGCGTCGCCGCGCGACAACGCGCGGAACGGCTATTTAAAGAGATCGAGCGCCGCGGCCTCTTCTGCAAGCCTATCGAGTGGCCTCGGCTCTCCTCAATGGCAGACGACCGATAGGACACGAAGTCCTGGAAGACGGCCTGAAGCTTGTCGAGGACACGGCCCGGCGTGACCTCGTCCGAAGATTGCCCTCGCGTATGACTCAAATGGAACTGCGCTATCGATTGTCCGACGAAGGGCGAATCGTTCTGGGCCAACTCACCTCTGAAGAAACTCTCGAGTTTGAGGTGCTGTCCCAACAAGATCGTGACGGCAGAAACGACCTGCAGTCACAATTGAGGTTGCTCGAGCTGTACGTCAAATACAGCGGCCCGGCGAGCACTCCGCGTCACAAAAACTTGCCGAGAACGAAATCCATTCAGCTCAAGACAGAACGAACGATGCGTCGCCAGCAGCTCCCGAGAATGACTCAGGCGCTGATCTTGGTAATGATCTGCTTTGCAGCAATTCTGGTGCTTGCCCTGTGAGCGACGAAGCTGGGAATCTTGAAGGGGTGCAACGATCGCTGACGCCCAATCTCCAGATTTTGCTAGCCCGCAGCTCGCCCCTCTCCCCCGGATGCAGCCCGCGAAGCGCTTGCGCAAAGCAGGAGAAAGAGAGCGCGCTCGGCCTTGTATCGGGCCCCCTCGCGCGTGCACTCCGAGCCGAACATCACGGCTTCGCCTCCGGCGGCGCAGACAGTCCACTTCCATCGCCCCCGTCCGCGCCGCTTCAGAACAATATCGAAGCCCGCAAATCGATCCTCCTCGTCTGGGGAAGTCACGCCGCTATCCTCTTTGAAAAGTCGCCGCGAAGCTGGTCGATGAGCCGCTGCTCCCTCTCGATACGGCCAAGGTAGAGCTCGCGTTCCCGCTCCGTCGTCGCCCTTTCCAACAGCAGGCGGTAATGCGCGATGACCTTCTCGCTGCCGCGGATCAGCAGGGCCTGGACGTCGCTCATGACGGCGCCCTCACGCTTGCTGGCGCGAGCGGCCCCTTGGGCAGAGTAAAGGCTACAGGGAAAGTTTTGGAGGCCAGCGCCTCGAGGGCCGCCTGCTCCTCGGAAATACGCCGATCTACGAACTGGCGTTCGAGGTCCGACAGCTTGGTCCTGGTGAGCCGCCGATAACGGTGGATATTGTTGCGGTGCGCACGGATAAGGGCAAGATCTTCATCGAGCATCATCGCCACTCCTGACGGTCTTTCATGTCCTTTGCGATTTGAGAAACTGGGACTCTCCATTCCCGGCGCAAAAAATATCCAGCGTGAAGACGCTGTCAAGATGTCTCGTGCGATCGGCGGAAGCCTGCGGCCGGATCGTTAATCGACCATCCGATTCGCCCCGCAAAAAATTCTTCGATCGGCCTCTTGAATCTCCCTTGTGTTTTTCTAAGTCGTTTTTCGCCGCGAGAGCGGTGTGCCGGGCGCCTTCATGGGTTCGGCACGGGCGCCGGCCGGGAGGTTTCGGACCACCGTCTTGCGCTCCTTCGTAACCATCTTGCTCTTTGGAGGACTTGGATATGAGGACCACCTTCGACTTCGCGCCCCTGTGGCGCTCCACCATCGGCTTCGACCACCTGGCCGACCTCGTCGACAGCACGTTGCGCCAGGCAAGCGAAGACCACTATCCCCCCTACAACATCGAACGCTCCGGTGAAGACCACTACCGGATCTCGCTCGCCGTGGCCGGTTTCGGCCCGGACGACATCGCCGTGACGGCCGAGCAGAACGCGCTGACCATCGAGGGCAGGAAGCCCGAGAAGGCGGCCGGCGAGTACCTGTACCAGGGCATCGCCGCGCGTCCGTTCCGGCGCGTGTTCAACCTCGCCGACTACGTCCAGGTGAAGGGCGCGGCCTTTGGCGACGGACTGCTGATCATCGATCTCGTCCGCGAGGTGCCGGAAGCCATGAAACCTCGCCGGATCCAGATCGGAAATGGCGCTTCTCCGTCGCAGATCGAGCAGAAGAAGGCAGCCTGACGCCTGATCGAGGTTCGACGGCGGAACGCGGCGCGCGCGCAAGCGTGGCCGCGCTCCCTGGCCTATGCAATGAAGGAGAAGAACCATGGCAGTTCGTGATCTCATTCCCCGGTCCAGAAACCAGGAGCTTGCGCCGGCGCGCGGCCCCCACGATCCGTTCATGACGCTGCATCGCGAAATGAACCGGCTCTTCGACGATGTCTTCCGCGGCTTCGGCGGGACGAGCCTGTCGCCGTTCATGGAAGGGCAATTCGGCTGGCCCAAGATCGAGCTCAGCGAGACCGACAAGGCGCTGACCATCTCGGCCGAGCTTCCCGGCATGACGGAGAACGACGTCCAGATCGAAATCGCGAACGGGGTGCTGACCATTCGCGGCGAGAAGAAGAGCGAGTGCAAGGACGAAGGCAGATACTTCACCGAGCGCCACTACGGCTCGTTCCAGCGGCAGATCGCGCTCGAGGACGTCCAGGAGGACAGGGCGGAGGCGACGTTCAAGAACGGCGTTCTGACGATCTCGCTGCCGAAGTCCGAGAACCCGCGAGCGGGCGTCAAGCGAATTGCGATCAACACGCAGTAAAGACTATCACGGGCGGCGGTCGTCGCCGCCCGAACTCCCCTGCAAAGGAGCGTAAAGGGAGCAACCGATGACCAACGCCAACACGAACACCGGCAATCTCAATCCATTCTTCCATCCGGCCGCGCACTATGCGTCTCCGGAGGATGTTCTGAACGACAACGAACTCTCCGCGCCGGAGAAGCGGATCATCTTGTCGTCTTGGGCGTCCGACATGTTCGCGGTCGACTCCTGCCCGGCGCTGCGCGAGATCCCGGGCATGAGCCACCCTGTCAGGCTCGCCGACATTCTCACGGCGCTGCGTCAGCTCGACGATGAGGATGATGATCCGCCGCGGCCAGGCGGCGCGCCCCTGCGGCTGCGGCGGCCACGAGCCGCCGCTCAGCGGAGGTCACCATGATTTTCACTCGGACCATTCTGGCGATCGTGCTGATCAGTCAAGCCTCTGCAATCTGTGCAGTGCCGCTTTGTGCGTTCCTAGCCGGGTCCTCCGCGAGAACCTCCTGACGCAGCCTTCCGCTCGTCGCAAAGCAGAGGCCCGGATGCTCGCACGCCGCTTTCGGCTCCGGCCGCTCGGCCGCAGCGACCGATCAGTTCGATGCCAGTGAGCGGCGTGCGACCAACATCAAGAGACCGCCAACTTGCGGGAGCAAGGCGAGCAAAATCAGCCGAAGCATAGCAAAATCCTCCGGCGCCGGGCTGAGCGATCCAAAGGATGCCCACGCGACCAGCTTAATGGCAGCTTCCGTTTGAGGATCCGCGACCTGCTTAACAGCCGCGACCGCGCTATCCAGGACTTGCCGGCGCTCCACGACTCCCGCCTCACGCTCACGGCAAAACCTCCCCACCCCGCCCTTGCACTCGCGATCTCGAGCAGCCATTGCGTCCGAAAGCGCAGCTTGAGCGGCCGTCACGGCCGGCGTGACCCGTGACGCCCGCGCCAGCGTGACGTCGCTGACGTTGGTCGACGCAAAGCCAATGCCAGCCGTGACGGTGAAGACGAACGTCACCAGCCAGAGTGCCCACCCAAGGAGAGCGGTGCCGGTGCGGCTTCTTTGCCAGAGATTGGCGGCACAGGACGGCATCCCAAGCGCGATGAGATCGGCGGCCACGCCCAGGGCCAGGAAGAGCCATCCAGCGATGTCGCTTGAGCCGAGCGATCGGGCGAACCACCCGTTGATCGCAATGCCGACGCCGGCGAGCGCGAGAGCCGCCACAAGCAGGATCATGGAAGCGATGGAAGGCCGTGACGGCGTGACGGATGGAGGGGTGCTTGGCGTCACGGGCGCAGGCGTGACGGTCGCCGCGCTGTCGTGCGTTACGGCGGGCAGCGGCGTGACGGCTTCAGGGCTTGGCGGAGGGGCGCTAGATGGCACGACGGGCGGGGGCGGTTTAGTGGGCATCGGAGAAGCAGAGAGCTCTGGACGCGCTTCGGCCGGCGGCGCCTTAGCTTTCCGCTTTCGATCCCGATAGGCCTTGGCCCGCTCCGCGCCGGTCATGGCTTTCTTGGGAGCTTGACGGAGCGAGATCACGGCGGCTGAGGTATCAGAGGCCATATTTGGTTCTTCGTTTTATCGATTTGCGCGATTTGTTCGGATTACTTTGACGCTGGAGGATGCTTTGCCCTGAGGCGTTCGCGGATGCGGGGTACTGCGAACCGGTGTCGCGTCGAACGTCACATTTCATTGAGCTCCAGCGCAGCGCACTAGCGTCTCTTTGAATTGCGGTTGCACTGCCCAAGCATCGAAGCTTTCTTTCGGGAAGTTTCCGCGCGCGACTTCGATTTCCGCAGCACAGCTGCAAACGACCGTTGCGGTCATGCTCGACCTGACGACCTTCTCGAGGGCGCCAGCCGAGATGATGGTTCCTACACAGGCATCCGCGAGCCGTCTTACGACCAGGCCGAGCTTCTCGTTTGCATCCGCCGGGCCGTTCCAGGCGCCGGTCACCATGCTGAGCATGGCGCAAGCGATCGCGATCCTCTTCTTCATGTGCCCCTCCTCCGCGTCGCTGGAGCATGCAGGACCGCCCGCCAACTGCAACCAGTGGAGTGCTCACCGCACGGCTCTATCGATGGGTTCACGCGCGCCTGCGTTCGCAGAGGACGCCCTTCAGAAGGCCGCTCAATCGAGATACGAGGGGCGCTGGACGCGTTGCATGACGAGGATGGCCCTCTTGAGCGCGCGCTCTCGGCGAGACGCCTGGCATGCCGCCGCTGTTGGCTTCCTCGTACGCACCTTCGGCCGCGCCCTCAGGCGCTTCCTAACCTTCTTAACCGGGATTGGCACCCCCGGGGCATGGTGGAGCTCGCAGCGCTTGTTGAGTTGGCCCCGGCGAACCCGAGTCTTGGTGCTCAAGGCCGTGAAGATGCGCTTGCAGCCCGGCTCCGCACAGATCGACTGATAGCGGATGAGTTCAAGGTAGCGGCCGTCTCGGCACCAATGATCCTTGGTGCCGAGGATCCGATACTGCCGGCCTCGAGACTTGAAGCTGCGGCCAGGGGTGAAGCGGTTCAAGAGATCCTCCCGAAGCGCGGGCGGCGCTCCTCAATAAGCGCAAGTGAAAACCTTCCCGGTGCGGCGCGAAGCGCCGCGCACATCTCTGCCCGCTGGGGGATTGCGGACAACGCATCCCCCCGAAGGGGTGGAATTGTCCTGGTGTCCGCAATAACGCCAACGTTCTGGGAGGATTGAAGATTCTGAGGTTCGCGGACATCGATGTCCGCAATAACGCGTGTCCTGATGTCCGCAATGTTTGGCATGTTGTTGAGAATTCTCACTATTCTTTCTTTCGGAGACAGTTCGCGGACGGTCATGTCGTGGTGTCCCCAATATCGATGATGAGATGCATCGCGCGGCCCTGTTTGCCCTTCTCGCGGGCATTTTCACTCCGGACTTTGTCGCCATTTTCAAAGGTCTGCGGCTGCTCGAACATCCGAGCCAACCGCTTTCGGAGCGCTTCCGGCGAGACGAGCTCGGCGAAGCCTGTGTCGATCAGTTCGTCGGCAACGGACTTTACCGTCATCCTGCGACCGTCTGCTCTTCTAAGTAGACTGGCTACCGCCTCGCGGATGTTGGCATTTTCGTCCGCGCCCGACTGCGTAGCGCTTTTGACTCGACTGAGCTTCACCGGGACAAGAACGCCAACCTCTTCGCCACCAGGGCCGCCGATCACGACGCCTTCTCGGCGGAAGAAGCGTGGTTCGCCAGACAACAGCGACATGTTGGCCTTTCCGTCGTCGAAGCGAATGTAGCGGTGCTTTTCGGCTTCAGAGATGCCGAACTTCTTTGCGGTTGCGGAATCGACGCCGTAGAGAGTGGCGCCCATACGGGTGACGCCCGTGAGCGCGCCGGCACCTCGGGTCGCATCCATGTCGCCGGCGTAGGACTCTCGATTGGCGGCATTCGGTGGCTTGCGGGGGTGGTGAGCGAGAACAACGCTGCATGGTGCGGTTACAGCCATACGCCGGAAGACACGACCGACAGCGGCAATTTCAACGTTGTTGTTCTCGTCTACAGCATGCATTTCAACGAAGGGGTCGAAAATCGCGAGTCCGATATCGTTGTCCTTTATGAACGCTTCAATGCCGACTGCGTCCTTGGTGCCCACAACTCGGTCACCGTCCTTGCGAGCGAAAATACGCGCTTGCTCCGCGCCAGATTCCATCACAAGCCCGGGCTGGCCGTCGATGAGTAGATCGGACCACGACACGTCGAATTGAGCCATAACAGCCAACAAGCGGCGTTTAAGCTCGTCGAGTTCATCCTCCTGATTGTACAGGAAAACACGCTCGCGACGGGGAACGTCGAATCCCGCGATATCACTGCGCCCCGTCACGACAGCAACGGCCATCATCAGCAGAAAGGTCGTTTTTCCTACACCGGCAGGCGCGACCAAAACGGAGACGTATCGCTTAGCCGCGAAGGGACCAAAAACATATACGCGCCGCGGCAAATCAGAAGCTTCGAACCGGGTGATCCAACGAGCCGCAAGCGGATGAAACTCGCTTCCTGCCGAAGGCTTCGGGTCGGGACTGTTTAGCCAGGCTCGCTCGACATATCGGCGATTGATTTTGCTCTTATCGGCAGAGCTGAAATCCCACACGCGAAGTAGTTGGCCGAAATCCGTAGGCGAAAAGCCTCCGGCCTTCTTGAGAAGAGCGCCGAATGCCCAGGAATAGCCTGAGCCCGAGTCGTCCTCGCCGGGGCCCGCACGGCGATCGCCCTCCCATAGCTGGAGCAAAGCGTTGTTTGCCTTGCACGCAACTTCGAACTTAGTTCGTAGATCGGAAGGCAAGTCGTCGAAAATTGCGCAGGCCCGGATCGCCTCCATGTCAATGTCGAGCTTCGATTTGGATGTGTCCGGCCTTTGTTCAGGTGCAATTGGAGGGGCCCAGACCTCCATCTCCGCAGGAGTCGTCGGCTCATCCATGTAGAGATCTACAAGCCTAGAGACAGCAGCCTGCCGGCCTCTCTTGCGCTTGATGGAGTCTGGCAAATTGATCGTGCCGGGAAGGCGGAGCACACGGTCTATATTGAACGTGCCGGGGTCCCCACCAAATTTGGCAACGAGGCCACGGTTCTGAGCTTCGATCGCGTAGACGTCTTCAGATGAAGCGATGGGTATTTTCTGATCAAGGGGGTACAGCAGATTGAATCCCCCGCCAGAATCGATGATCGCGCCTATCCAGGGCGCTCGGGGATCTTTTTGAACGGCCTTGATCTTGACCTCAAGAGCGGCCTTCAGACGGCTCAAATTGAGCGGATCTTGCTGTTCGGCCTTCTCCGGATCGATATCGCAATGATAGGCACGAGCCTGGCCGATTTCCTCTTTGCCAAGCTTGTCATCGGGCGCGCCCGGCTTGGGCTCATTCACGCTGAAATAGATATTCATGCGCCCTTGGCGCGCGTCGATCCATCGCTGGATGGCGTCCCAGGAGTTCGGCCCGAAAGTCCGCCCCTCACTCTTGCTAGTCTCGGGATCCTTAGCCCAGAGATTATGTCGACCTACCGAGTCGAGGGCTTGCAGAAAGCGAATTGCCTCATCTGTGTTGCTTTTAAGTGCGCCATTGCTGGCATTGCGGTTGCTCAACACGTCGCCCATCTTCATCAAGCGCGCCCCGTGACGAGATGGACGATATAAAATCGATGTCGGGGCTTCATCCTTGGCTCGAGATACTCGCGCCAGGCTGCTACATCCTCCTCGCGACTGCGGAAGACGACTTGCATCGGGGCGAGCACACGGTGAGCTTCGCCTTCCAAGCTTCCCGGGTAGCGGTCGATGCAGACGAGCACTGTGTCGCAAACCGATAGCGCCCAGTCGACAGCTAGCGTTCTATATGCCCTAGGCTGCGATAGCGGCGCGCCAGCTGGCGACGAGAATTCGAGCTCGATACGAGCTGGGAATTCATCGGCTTTGGGAAGACTAGCCCGAAGTCGCTCGAAGCTCCGCCTTGCATTTCGAGAGAACGTTTCACCAGGCGCAATGTAGAAGCGGGCTTCGCCCCGCGACGGGTCTATTCCGCCGTTGAGCGGGATGAAATATTGAAGAGATCGATAGGAAGATAGTTCGCGCCAGGGCGCACGGATATTGCCTTCAGGATCCGAACACACACGCTGTGGCTCTGGAAAATCCACGCGGGGCGTGGTATTGTTTTCGATACGCAAAACAAATTCCTTCTTCGAGCCCTGTCCTCAATCGTTTGCGGCGATGAGGACGGGGCTTGTTGTTTTCGGGGGCCGATCTCCCATTATTGGCTGCCCAGGAGCATTTGCGCGCGGCGGGGCGAAGGCCGCGGCTCGAATGTGAGAATTGAAGATCTACAGGCATGGCGCCGGCTAAGCGGCTATTCCAGCGAATTCGAGAATCGATCCCACGGTGTACGCGACGCGGCGCCCCCCGATTTTCGTAACTTTGGGCCCTAGCCCTAACGAGCGCCAACGTTCAAGAGTGCGCTTACTGCGTCGCAAAGCGGAAGCCGCTTCTTTCTCGTCCAACAGAGTCTCTTTGCCGAGCCTCGCCGCTTCGCCGAGCGTGAGGCTTTTGGTCTTTGCTAATTGCTCAGGAGCATCATCCATGGTCGCCATTTCCTACAAAAAGCGTGGGATATGGCGGCAAATATGCGACTCACGCGTGGTTTGTGGCAACTCGCTAAAATCGACAAATCAGACAAAGCGCGAAATGCAAGGGGACTTCGAGGAACGAAAACTCACGTTCGCTATGCCGTCGCGGCAAGCTCAATCACCCCAGAGTCGTCGACGACGCGTGCGACGTATTTAGCCCACCGTTCCGCCGCTTCGATACGCTCTTTCCACCGGGGTTCACGGTCGTACGTTTCCAGTAGCTCTTCTCGCGTGTGGTTGAGCATCATCTCCGCGACCTCCTCTTCCACGCCCGCGGCGGAAAGCCCCGAACGGAATGTGCGGCGGCAGTCGTGGAGATGGAATTTCACGGCGCACTTCTTCACAAGATCGGGTTGGCGCTTGGACCACCCAGTCATGCGCTTGCCACCGGCGCCCGCAAATACGTAGTCGCTCTTCGCCCATTTCTTCTGACGCTGCAAAATCGCTAGTGCGAAGGGCGGCAGTGGAACGCGATGCTCCCGGCCATTCTTTGTTTGCGGCCCTGGAATGGTCCAAACACCTTTCGTGAAGTCGACGTCGGATCGCTTCATCAAGGCCGTTTCCTTCCGCCGCTGGCCTAGCAGCAAAAGTATCCGCACATAATCACCGTAGGGCGCGGAAACCGCACTGCACCCGCGCCAAATCAGCTTGAGCTCTGTTTCCGGGATCGCCCTTCCCGTCCGGGAAGTGAATTGAGCGCGTGTCTTGCGATCGCGGCGCCAGCCGGCCAAGGGGTTTGCGTGAAGCAAGCCACGGTTTACGCACCAATTAAGGAACGTCGCGGCCTTAGACCGCAGATCCTGCGCGGCTCCAGGCTTCTTTCGCTCCTCGAGCTTGGCGACCTGGTTCGCAACCGACTGCCGGTCTATCGTTTGCACGTCAACCTTTCCCAGTGGTCCAAGCAGCTCCCGCCGGAGAAGAGAGACGATGTGCACCGTGTTGACGACGTGCCGGCCCTTGAGATGCTCTTCGTATGCATCGATGGCCCGATCCAAGCGCGCCGCATCACGGCGCAAGGCTTCCTTGCGCTGGCTTTGGGGGTCTAGACCGCCGGCAATCTGGCCGGCGAACTTGCGCGCGGCCGTCCTCGCATCAGCCAGCCGCACCGAGCCAACCTCGCCAAGGGTCATTCGCCGCTGCGGCGCTTTCCGCCCGCCGCCGCCAGCGCGGTAAAGCAGGATGAAAAGCTTGCGACCCGACGGCCAACAGCGGACGCCGAACCCGCGCACCTCCGAATCCCAAAGAACGACCTCGCGGCCATCCTCTGGCTTCAGCGCCTTGATGCGTTCCTCAGTGAGATTCACGCGGTTCTGCATTTTTATTCGCCCCTATCGACCGGAAGCACCCCGGAAGCACCAATTTGCGGGCTCATGCGGGTTGCGTCGGGCTAGTGTCGCATTGAAGCCTCTGATTAACCAGCACTTTCGGGCTTGATCGGGTTCAGGCGGGTTCACGCGTAAACTAAGCACACTTTTGGTAATGGAGAGGTCGACAGTTCAATCCTGTCTGGCAGCACCATTTTCTTAGGTCACGCACAGATCAGCGTTCTCGCGGCCTGAAACGCCCGAGTTTTGCTCTGCTCTTTCGCCCTCTTCCTTGAAGAGGGCGCAGGGAAGGCCAGGTGCCGGCTGGCACCCATGGTCCGCTGCGTCAGGAATTTGCACACGCAAATGCGCAGGCGGAAAACAGGTGGGCCGGAAAACACCCGGCCTTCCCTGCGCGGTGGTCTGACGGCTTATACGCGCTCTCCCCGGAGCCGAGTTCCTTCTGGCCTCCGTCACCTCGCGAATTGACGATGCCTTCAGGCCCGGTTGGGCCCCAGAACATCTCCGCAAGGCTTGACCGTAGCAACGACGGTCAGGACCACGCGCTTTCGCCGTACGCAGCTTCGCCCTGCTCTGCCCCGAAGGGCTTCGCGAGAGCGTTGGCGCCGTCCGTTCCGCAAGGAGGCAAGGACCTCACGAGGTTCATCTCGCCCTGGTCCCGCCGCCCATGCCCGGCGCAGCCGCGTCCACCGCACCCCAGCCCTCGTTCGACACGACGTACGATCGCCCCTCTCCGCGGGCCGGGATGGCGCAGAGAATGCCGCAATTCCGAATTTCGGTAAAGTGGAATATTTTTGCGAGGGAGGATTGACGGGGGTTGGGGTGTTTTGCCCGACAGGCAGATTGGCGTGCCCGGTGAGCACAAGACCGTCGACCCGTCGAAAGACCCGATGCCGGGTTCCCGACCAGCTCGTAGGATGGGTAGAGCGAAGCGAAACCCATCGAGGCATCACGCGGTGCCGAGACGTGATGGGTTTCGCTGCGCTCTACCCATCCTACACACCGCGCCGCGCGAGTAAGGTTAATTCTTCCTTTCGATTGTCGGTAAAATTTTATCTATTATCGTCTTTGCAGTGGATGACGAACCAGAGGCTCCAATAGTGATTGCGTGTTGCCTGATCGTGACTGGAACTGCACTGCTTCTCTCCGGCCTGGTTGCCTTCGGCCTTCATAGAAACTCGCTGCACTCATTGGCGTTGCTGTAGCCGCATCAGCGTGCGGACTCGTAGGATGGGTAGAGCGAAGCGAAACCCATCGAGTCTTGTTCGGTGCTGCGACATGATGGGTTTCGCTGCGCTCTACCCATCCTACGCACTATCAATTGTCTTCCCCCACATGGTGTCCGGCAAACCGATCGTCAGCGCGGCGCAGGCGCCGGCAAAGCTCGCGATTGATGTTCTGCAGGACGATCACATAGGCGTGGATGTCGGCCTTGTAGCAGGCGTAGAGATTTTGGGCGGTCAGCTCGTACAGCACCGTCGGGCTCTCGGCGACCACGGTGGCGGAGCGGTTCTGCATTTCGATCAGCGTCATCTCGCCGAAGAAATCGCCGGGCTGCAGAACGGAAATCGGGACGACGCTGCCCGCATGCGCCCGTTTGCTCACCGCGAGCCGGCCGGATCTGACGATGAACATCGAACGCCCCGGCTCGCCTTCCGCCACGACGGTTGCGCCGGCATCGAAGCGGCGCTCGACCAGCATCGAGATCATGAGGTCGAGACTGGAGTCCGAAAGACCACCGAAGAACGGCGTCGCGAGCAGGAACGCTTTCAGGTCGGGGGCACTGACAACCATGGCGGGAGAATACGCTCCGTCGCCATCTGCGGCAAGCAGAGTGCATATCGGCTCCGACGACGACGGGTTAGAATGATGCGGCCAGCAAGAAACTCGTAGGATGGGTAGAGCACTTGCGAAACCCATCATGCTTCCGCGCAGACAAGCACGATGGGTTTCGCTTCGCTCTACCCATCCTACGCACTACTGCCGCGCGACACTCTCGCCGCGGAGCGCCCTTCGCTTTCGCCACACCTGCAGATCGACCATGGCCTTCACGGTTGCCGCGAGGACGAGCGCGCACAGTGCGGCCTTCGAGATCGTCTCCATCGTGCCCTCGATCAGCAGACAATGGGCTACGCTTCCCGCGACGATGACGATCGCCAGCGGCATATGAACGAAGCGCCAGGTGCGCGGCCGCAGGCCCAATCGCCGGCGCAGTGAGGCCAGCAGCGCAACGGCGAAGATGGCCCACATGGCGGTGACGCCGAAGGGTGAGAACGGCGTCGGCGATGCGTAGGTCAGCGCGTCTATCATGTCGGGCGGACTGGTGATCCAGAGGCCGGCGACATGGATCAATATCGCCAGGACAAGCGCGCCGCCGATCCAGTGGTGGGCACGCCGTCCGCGATAGCCCAAAAATCCCGGCAGATATCCGCCGATCAGGAGAGGCTGAATCAGCACGAGGCCGAGTGCGACGATGCCTGCGAAGCCGGCGAGGATGTAGACCGGGCCACGCCATGCGAGCTGCTCGCTTGTTGCTGCGAGCGCGATCGGCACGCCGATGGCCACACCAAGGGCGCCCCAGATAAGGATCGCCCGGGCCAGTCTCCACCCATTCATTCGCTATTCGCTCAGGCCGGCTGCAGCACGAAGTGCGCCTCGAGGCTGGTTTCCTTCGGGCTCCGCATCACCGGCCGCAGGAAGACGGTCTTGAACTCATCGCTGTCATAGGCGAGGTGGCCGTGCGGCTGGCCGAAGATCGGAATGATCTGCGGCATCTCGAGCCGGAATTTTCCGTCCTTGTCGGTGAGCGTGGCGCCATGGCTCTGCGGCTCGTGCTCCTGGCCCTCGACCGTGTGCGCCCAGATCTGGATGCGCTGGCCTGCGAGCGGAGCGCCGTCGCCGGCGCGGCGCACGGTGCCGCTCATCCAGAAGCCGCCCTTGCCGATCCGCTCCACGATCGCCGCGCCCTTGCGGTAATTGTTCGCCCCGCCCGACATCGTCTCGGTCGGTGCGAGACCGTCCGCGCGGGCCGGCAACAGCAGCCCGGAAGCTCCGGCTGCCAGAACGGAGCCGCCGACAATGAGGAGATTGCGGCGGTTGAGTACGACAATGCTCATGTCAGTTCCTCCGGGCGACCGGGCAGTTGCTGGTTCGAGGATACAACAACAGGCGAGAAACGCCCAGTTGAGACCAAGGGCGCAATGGGCCGCAATAACAGTGTTGTGAACGGGGGTGTGGGACGCTCGAACTGCCTCGTAGGATGGGTAGAGCAAAGCGAAACCCATCAAGACCTTTCGATGAAGTACATGATGGGTTTCGCTGCGCTCTACCCATCCTACGCAGTGACATTACATGTGATCCCCTCAGACGCGCAGATCTCCCACTCCGGTAACCCTCCCCATGATCCCGTTCTCCGTGCTCGACCTCGCGCCTATCAAGCAGGGCTCCGACGCCTCGCAGGCGTTCCGCAATTCGCTCGACCTTGCCCAGCATGCGGAGAAGTGGGGTTTCAAGCGGTTCTGGCTCGCCGAGCACCACAACATGACGGGCATCGCCAGCGCAGCGACGTCGGTGGTGATCGGGCATGTCGCGGGCGGGACGAAGACGATCCGCGTCGGCTCCGGCGGGATCATGCTGCCGAACCATTCGCCGCTCGTCATCGCCGAGCAGTTCGGCACGCTGGAGTCGCTCTATCCCGGGCGGATCGATCTCGGGCTCGGGCGGGCGCCGGGCACCGACCAGTTCACCGCGCGGGCGCTGCGGCGGGACCTTGCGACCGCTGCCGAGAATTTTCCGCACGACGTGCTGGAATTGCAGGCGCTGCTCGGCGATTTGCAGCCGAACCAGGCGATCCGTGCCGTGCCCGGCATGGGGACGAAGGTGCCGCTGTGGATTTTGGGATCGAGCACGTTCGGCGCGCAGCTTGCGGCGATGCTCGGCCTGCCATTCGCCTTCGCGTCGCATTTCGCACCGCAGATGATGATGCCGGCACTACGCGAATATCGCGCGCGCTTCGAGCCCTCGGCGCAGCTCGACAAGCCCTACGCGATGGTCGGCGTCAACGTGTTCGCCGCCGACAGCAATGTCGAGGCGCAGCGCATGTTCTCCTCGCTGCAGCAGCAGTTCATCAACCTGCGCCGCGGCACGCCCGGCCCGCTGCCGCCGCCGGTCGACGACATGGACGCGCTGTGGTCGCCGGCCGAGAAGGCCGGCGTCGGCCAGTCGCTGTCCTGCTCCGCGGTCGGCACGCCCGATGTTGTCGAGGAGAAGCTGAAGGCACTGATCGCTGAGACCGGCGCGGACGAGCTGATGACGACCGGGCAGATCTACGATCACGCCGCCCGGCTGCGCTCGTTCGAGATCGCGGCCGGGGTGCGGGACCGGCTGGCGAAGCAGCCGGCGGTGTGAGCGCGGAGACCACGCTCGTCATTGCGAGCCAACGGGTCCGCGCGTAGCGCGGCCCGATGACAGGCTCCGCGAAGCAATCCAGGCTGCCTCCGCAGACACAGTCTGGATTGCTTCGTCGCCAGCGCAAAATTGCTTCGCAATTTTGTCGCGGGCTCCTCGCAATGACGCGGAGGGTCTGGCGCTAGTCCGGAAAGCCGAACAGCTTTGCCGGATTGTGCACCAAAATCTTCTCCAACTCGGCCTGGTCGTGCGCGAAGCGGAACATCAGTTCGAGCAGGTCGGCATCGTTCGGCGGCTGCTTCACCGAGACCGGATGCGGCCAGTCGCTGGCCCAGACGCAGCGGTCGATCGCCGCCTCGATATAGGTGCGCGCGATCGGGATCACGTCGTCGTAAGGAGGACCTGCCTGCGAGGTCTTCTCGCCGAGCGAGAGCATGACCCAGAAATTGCCCTTCTTGAGCAGCTCCAGCATCTTGCGCAGGTTGGGATCGTCCTTGCCGTTCGAGGGCACGGGCCGCGCCATGTGGTCGATCAGCACCGGCACGTCGAGATTTTCGTACTTCGCGACACTGGAGACGATGCCGTCCTTCTCGGGCTGGATTTTCACATACCAGCCGAGCTCACGGATCCGCGCAATCGCCCGGGCGAAATCGGCATCGGACAGCACGGCGCCAAGCTCCTGGCGGAAGCTGAAGCGCGCTCCGCGGACGCCGGCGTCATGCAGCGTGGACAGATAGGAATCGCTCGCCTCCGCGAACACCAGCGCGTTGGCGCAGCCGCGGTAGTTCGGACCCATCGCCGCGAGGCCGTCGAGCACGACGGAATGGTCGGCGCCGTAAGTCGTAGTCTGCACGATGATGCCGCGCTCGATGCCGAGCGTCTTGTGCACGCGTAGCGCCGCTTCCCAGGTCGCGGTCGGCATCCGATAGGCCGCGCCGGGGCGCTCCGGATATTTCTCCAGCGGACCCAGCACGTGAAACTGGCTGTCGACGGTCTTCGGCGGCGGTGCCTTGATCGGGCGGCGCGGATTCGGATCGAACGGCATATAGGTCGGCATGCAAACGCTCCTTCAGTCGATCACGGCGGTGAAGTCGCACTGCACCAGCGCGCCGCCGTCCATGTTGTCCATCGGCAGCGCGTGGCGCGCCGGGCGCGAATGCTCGTCCGGAAACATCTTGAGCCATTCGACATTGACGGGTGCGCGCTGCGTGCGATCCTTCAGCCACACCGTCATCTTGATGATGTCATCGGTGGTGCCGCCGGCGGCTTCCACCGTCGCCTTCATATGCGCGAACATGTTGGCGCATTGCGCGTCCAGGCTCTCGGGCATCACGCCGGCCGCATCGCGACCGAGGATGACGCCTGACATCACGAGATTACCGATGCGGCAGGCGTTCGGAATCGGGTTGGCGTGCTTGAAGCCGCCGATATGGATGCTCTTGCGCCGTGTTTGACCGGTCATGGTGCGCTCCCTCTTATGTATTGGTTCAGACGAACTGGCAGGACACCGAGCCGAACGGGCCATAGTCGGCATGGAACGTGTCGCCGCGACGGATGTCGACCGGCCGCGTGAACGATCCCGCCAGCACGACCTCGCCGGCGGCGAGATGCTCGTCATGCGGCGCAAGGCGGTTGGCGAGCCAGGCGATGCCGTTGGCGGGGTGATTGAGCACGCCGGCAGCAAGCCCGGTCTCCTCGACCTCGCCGTTGCGGAACAGCAGCGCGCCGATCCAGCGCAGATCGGCATCCATCGGGCGGATCGGCCGGCCTCCGAGCACCAGCGCGGCATTGGCCGCGTTGTCCGAGATCGTGTCCATGACCTTGCGGGTCTTGCCCGTCTCGGGGTCGACGCGATGCATGCGCGTCTCCAAAATCTCCAGCGCCGGCGTGACGTAGTCGGTGGCGTTGAGCACGTCGAAGATGGTGCAATCCGGCCCGCGCAGCGGCGCCTTCAGCACGAAAGCGAGCTCGACCTCGATGCGCGGCGCGTGAAAGCGGTCGAACGGGATCGGCGTGGCGTCGGCATAGAACATGTCGGCGAACAGCACGCCGTAATCGGGCTCGTTGATGCCGACCGCGTTCTGCATCGCCTTCGAGGTCAGGCCGATCTTGTGGCCCTTGATGACGCGGCCGCGGCCGAGCTGCAGCCTGGTCCAGACGCGCTGGACGGCGTAGGCGTCCTCGATGCTGAACTCGGGATACTCCTTCGTGAACATCGGGATCAGCGCCTTGGTGCGCTCGGCCTCATCGAGGCGCGCGGCAAGGCGTTCGATCGTGGCGGCATCCAGCATGACTTATTGCTCCGCGGCCACGGTGTTGCGCAGCACGCCGATGCGGCTGGACTCGACCTCGACGACGTCGCCGACCTTGAGCCAGCGCGGCGGGTCGAAGCGAACGCCCGCCCCGGTCGGCGTGCCCGTCACGATCATGTCGCCCGGCTTCAGCGTGGCGAAGGTGGAGAGATAGGAGATCAGATAATCGAACGGGAACATCAGCCGCTCGGTCGTGTCCTGCTGCCGCACCTCGCCGTTGACGCGGGTGATGATGTCATGCGGTCCGCGCGGGTCGAGTTCGTCCGCGGTGACGACCCAGGGGCCGATGCTGCCGGAGCGGTCGAAGTTCTTGCCCTGCGTGACGTTGAACTTGCCGTGGCGCAGCCAGTCGCGGATCGTGCCCTCGTTGCACAGCGTCATGCCGAAGATGTGCGACCACGCCTTCTCGCGCGGAATGTGGCGGCCGCCCTGCCCGATCACGATGACCAGTTCGCCCTCGTAATCGAGCTGCTCCGACACCTTGGGCTTCTCGAGCGTCTGGCCGGAGCCGGTCATCGACGACATGCTGCGCACGAACAGGCTCGGATATTTGGGCAGGTCCGAATTGTCTTTGTATTCGGCGTTGCGCTCGGCGTAGTTGACGCCGATGCACCACAGTTTTTCCGGCGCCAGCACGGGCGGCAGCAACACGAGCTTGTCCAGCGCGTAGTCGGGCTTTTGTCCGGCCACCGCCTCCTGCGCGTCGGCGAGCGCATTGGCCGCGATCAGCGCCTTCACGTCGGAGAAGTCGCGGCCGATTCGTTTGGTCAGATCGACCACGCCCCCTTCGATGGCAGCGCCATAGCGCGGCTCTCCGTCCACCAGATAGCTCACCAGTCGCATTGTCGTTCTCCAAATATCTTAAGAAGTGTCTTGAGGCGCGGCCGGGGCCCGCGCACTCAGTCTTTCGATTTGGGCGTCTGGAAGACCGTGTTCAGCGTCACGATTTCGCCGAGCGTGGCGTAGCGCGGACCGCCGATGCGCGCGATCGGGTCGAGCGCCTTGGTCTCGACCTTGCCGTCATTGACGAGGCCGTCGCGCAAATGGAACATCACGACCTCGCCGACGATGAGCCGGCTCTTCGCGTCGCCGAATTCAAGGCATTGCCGGAAGCGGCACTCCATCGCGACCGGTGCCGCCGCAAGCCGCGGCACCTTGATGCGCTCGCTCGCGATCGTCTCGAGGCCAAGCTCCGCGACCTCGCTGATTTCAGGCGGATGCTCGATTGAGCTGTCGTGCACCGCGGACATCAGCGGGGTATCGGCGATGTGGATCACATATTCCTCGGTATCGAGGATGTTGTGCGCGGTGTCCTTGTAGTTGGCGCCCTTGCGACCGACGCTGATGGCCAGCATCGGCGGCTTCTGCGAGACGAAGGTGAAGGCGCTGAACGGCGCGAGGTTGAGCACGCCCTTGCTCGACAGGCTCGTGACCCACGCGATCGGGCGCGGCACCACGATGCCGGTCATCAGCCGGTAGATGCGCTCCGCACCAAGCTCGGTAGGGTCGATCCGCATCGATCAGTCCGCCTTGATGTTGGCCTTGCGCACGACCGGAATCCACTTGGCGTCCTCGCGCCCGAGATAGGCCTTGAACTCGTCCGGCGTCATCGGCGTCGCTTCGCCGCCGAGCTTCTCGAACTTGTCGACCACGCCGGGGTCCTTCAGGATCGCGACCAGCGTCTCGTGCAGCTTGTCGACGATCGGCGCCGGCGTACCGGCGGGCGCGAACAGGCCGGTGAAAGTCTGGCCATCAAAGTCCTTGTAACCGAGCTCGGCGAAGGTCGGCACGTCGGGCAGCGACTTCAGGCGATGCGGGCTGGTGACCGCGAGCGCGCGGAACAAGCCGGCCTTGATGTGCTGCAGGCTGACCGTGAGCTGGTCGAACGCGAACTGCACCTGGCCGCCGAGGAGATCGTTGATCGCCGGCGCGTTGCCGCGGTAATGCGCGGTGACCCATTGCAGGTCGAGGTTCGACTGCATCAGCTCGCTGAGCAGATGGTTGGTGGTGCCGGGACCGGGCGAGGCCATGGTCAGCTTGCCGGGCTCGCGCTTGGCGAGGTCGATGAATTCCTTGAAATTGTTGGCCTGCACCGACGGATGCACTTCGAGCACCAGCGGCGTCATCGAGATGGTCGAGATCGGCAGGAAGTCCTTCTTCCAGTTATAGGCTTCGCGCTTGTTGATCTCGGTCGCGAACAGCACCGGACCGTTGGCGCCGACGAACAGCGTGTAGCCATCGGGTGCCGACTTCGCGAACGCCTCGCCCGCGATCATGCCGCCGGCGCCGGCCTTGTTCTCGATGATGAAAGGCTGGCCGAGCTTTTCCTGAAGCTTGTCGGCGATGATGCGCGCGGCGCTGTCGACATTGCCGCCGGCCGGATAGGGCACGATCAGCTTGACGCTGCGGGCCGGCCATTGCTGGGCCGATGCGGGCCCTGCCAGAATCGCGGTGACGGCAGCTATGGCAATCGCGATTAATCTCATGTTAACCTCCCAGCGGCGCTTCCAATTGCTTCGAACGCCTTGACGTTGCGCAGGGCGCTCGATCGCCGCGCAATCTCCAGATGCGCGCTTTACCTGTCGAGCGAATTATGGCGTTCTTGTCCACATTATGGACAGAGCCGATTCCAGAAAATCCGCCCGCAATGCGCTGGAACCGCGGCAAGGCGCGCAGGCGATCCGGCGCGCGCTCTCGGTGCTGCGTATTCTTGCCACAGGCCGCGAAGACGGTGTGCCATTGGCCGAGGTGGTGCGGGCGACCGGCCTCACGCGTCCGACCGTGCATCGCATCGTGCATGTGCTGATCGAGGAAGGCATCGTCGAACGGCACGGCAAAAGCGGCCGCTACGCGATCGGCAACCAGGTGCCGGAGCTGGCGCTCGCACGGCCGCGGCCGTCACGGCTGCTGGTCGCCGCGAACCCGTCGCTGCAACGCGCCTCCACCGCGATCGGCGACACGCTGTTCCTGACGGTGCGGACCGGCAACGACACGCTATGCGTTGACCGCAGGATCGGAATCTATCCGATCCAGGTGCTGTCGATCGAGATCGGCGCGCGCCGGCCGCTCGGCGTCTCCAGCGCCGGCGTCGCCATCCTCGCCGCGATGCCCGCGCAGGACGCGCGAAAAATCGTCGCAGCCAACGAGAAGCGGTTCGGCGCCTACCAGACCGACGCCGCCAGCGTATTGGGCCAGGTCGCCGCGGCACGGAAGCGAGGTTATTATCTGAGGGAGATCGGCCTGGTGCAGGGCACGAAATCGATCTCGACCTGGATCAAGACGCCGGACGGGCAGCCGGCCGCAGCCATGACCGTCTCCGCCGTTCGGACAAGGCTCGGCCCCCGCCGCGAGCAGGAGGTCGCGGAGATCCTGCTGCGGGAGGCAGGTGTCATCGAGCAGGCCATCCGCGGGTAGCGTGGTTGAGATGTTACTTCGTCTCTCCCCGCAGGCGGGGCGAGGGAGCATAGGCAGCGCTGTCAATGGCTGACTTCGTGCGCGGTTTTGTGGCACAAGAGCCGCCTCGCCGACCGACCAACGAGGCCACGCATGCCCGCGCCGAAACCGCCTGCCTTCGAGACCCTGAGCCTGCATGCGGGCCAGCATCCGGATCCCGCGACCGGCGCCCGCGTGGTGCCAATCTACCAGACCACGTCCTATGTGTTCCAGGATTCCGACCATGCCGCTGCGCTATTCAACCTGGAGCGCGCCGGCCACATCTATACCCGCATCTCCAACCCGACCACCGGCGTGCTGGAGGAACGGCTGGCGGCGCTGGAAAGCGGCGTCGGCGCGATCTGCACCGCGAGCGGCATGGCCGCGATGCACCTGGCCATCGCGACGCTGCTCAACGCCGGCGACCACATCGTGGCATCGAGCTCGCTCTATGGCGGCACCATCAATCTGCTGGCGCATACGCTGCCGCGCTTCGGCATCACCACGACCTTCGTGAAGCCGCGTGATCTCGATGCGTTCCGCGCGGCGATCAAGCCGAACACGAAGCTCGTGATCGGCGAGACCATCGGCAATCCCGGGCTCGAAGTGCTCGACATTCCCAAGGTCGCGGCGATCGCGCATGAGGCGAAGATTCCGCTGCTGATCGACAACACTTTTGCGACGCCCTATCTCAGCCGGCCGATCGAGCTCGGCGCCGACATCGTGATGCATTCGGCGACAAAGTGGATCGGCGGCCACGGCATCGCGATCGGCGGCGCCATCGTCGACGGCGGCCGCTTCGACTGGCGCGGCTCCGGCAAATTCGGCGTGCTGACCGAGCCCTATGGCGGCTATCACGGCATCGTCTTCGACGAGCAGTTCGGCACGGCGGCCTTCATCATGCGCGCCCGCACCGAAGGCCTGCGCGATTTCGGCGCCTGCCTGTCGCCGACCAACGCGTTCCAGCTCCTGCAGGGCGTCGAGACGCTCGGCGTGCGCATGGACCGGCACATGCAGAACACGCACCTGGTGCTGGAGGCGCTGAAGGCCAACAAGGCAGTGGACTGGGTGCTGCATCCCTCGCTGGAAAACCATCCCGACTATCAGCTCGCCAAGACATTGCTGCCGCGCGGTGCGGGCTCGATCGTCTCCTTCGGCATCAAGGGCGGCCGGCCCGCGGGACGAAAATTCATCGAGTCGCTGCGCATGATCAGCCATCTCGCCAATGTCGGCGACGCCAAGACGCTGGTGATCCACCCCGCCTCGACCACGCATCAGCAGATGGACGCCGAGCAGCTCAAGGCGGCCGGCATCGGCGAGGAGCTGGTGCGGCTGTCGGTCGGCATCGAGACCGCGTCGGACATCATCGACGACCTCAACCAAGCGCTGCGCATCTCGCAAAAGGTCTGACACCATGAAGCTTTCCGTCAACGGCGCCGAGGTGTTTGCCGCAACCGGCGGCCGCGAATTCGACAAATCCCTGCCGACGGTCGTCTTCATCCACGGCGCGGGTTTCGATCATTCGACCTGGGCGCTGCATACGCGCTGGTTCGCCCATCACGGTTTTGGCGTGCTGGCGCCTGACATGCCGGGCCACGGCCGCTCGGCCGGCCCTTCGCTATCGAGCATCGCCGAGATGGCGGACTGGACCGCGGCGCTGCTCGATGCCGCTGGAGCCGCGAAGGCGCACCTGATCGGCCATTCAATGGGATCGCTGATCTCGCTCGAGACCGCCGCGCGTCACCCCGACAAGGTGTCCGCGCTGAGCCTGATCGGCACCGCCGCGACCATGACGGTCGGCCCGGATCTGCTCAAGGCTGCCGAAGCCAATTCGCAGGATGCCAACGACATGGTGTCGATCTGGGGCCTCGGCTTCAACGCCGAGCTCGGCGGCAGCCTCGCCCCGGGCCTGTGGATGCATGGCGGCGCGCAGGCCGTGCTGAAGGCTTGCGAGCCGGGCGTGCTGTTCAGGGATCTGTCGGCCTGCAATGCCTACGCGAATGCGCTCGCCGCTGCCGCGACCGTGAAGGTGCCGGCGACGCTCATCCTCGGCGAGCGCGATATGATGACGCCCGCGAAAGCGGGCAAGGCGCTTGCCGCGGCGATCCCGAATGCAAAGACCGTCGTCGTGCCGGGCGCAGGCCACATGATCATGGCTGAGCGCCCGGATGAATTGCTGGCAGCGCTGAAGGGGTGAGCCTCAGGAGCCCGGTGTCCATTTCCAGACGATGTCGGACACATTGACCGGCTTCGGGATCAGGCCGAGCTTTGCGAAGCGGTCGGCAACGGCCTGCTGGCTTGCGACGATTTCGGCATCCAGCGGCACGACGCGGAAGTTGGAGCGATCCACGAAGCGCCTGACGGCCTCGATGTCGACGCCGGTCGCGTCGGCCTGCGCCTTGGCGACGTTCTCGTGGTGCTCGTTGGCCCAGACGCCTTCGGAAGCGAAGCTCGTGTTGAGCCTGGCGACCAGCGACGGGTACTTCTCAACGAAATCCGAGTTGGCGATATAGAACGCATTCGGCTTGTGCACGTCCTTGTCAAAGACGAGGACGCGCGCATTTTCCTTCAGTTCTGCGAGTGCAAGATACGGATCCCAGATCGACCAGGCATCGACCGAGCCCTTGACGAAGGCGGCCGTCGCATCGGCCGGCGCGAGCGGCGCCGGTGTGATGTCGGACCAGGACAGGCCGGCCTTTTCGAGCGCCGCGACCAGTAGATTGTGCGCGCTCGATCCCTTGCCGAAGGCGACGCGCTTGCCCTTGAGATCCGCCAGCGACTTGATCGGCGAATCCTTCGGCACAATGATGGCCTGGGTGTTGCCGTCCGATTTCACCGCAGCGACATAGCGGATCTTCGCACCGCCGGCCTGCGCAAAGATCGGCGGGGCATCGCCGACATAGCCGAAATCGACGCTGCCGACATTGATGGCTTCGAGCAGCGGCGGGCCGAACTGGAAATCGATCCACTTGACCTCGATGCCGAGCGGCTTGAAGGCGTTTTCGAGCGTCTGGCGCTGGCGCACCGCCGGGAAGAAGCCGCCCTTCTGGGTGCCGATGCGGATTTCCGCCGGCTTGTCCTCGGCGCGCGCAGGCGCGGCGAAGGCTGTGGCGAGCAGCAGCGCGGCGGTCAGGAGATGTCGTCGTGCAATCATGTTGCGATCCTTTGCGTCAGGTTCAGTTGGCGAAGAGGGAGGCGTTCGCGCGCCGGCTCCGCTCGGACAACACGGCACGCGCGGCGCGTTCGGCCTCGCGCGCCGAACGGAACTGGCGGCCTTCGAGGCTGTCGAACAGGCGCTCGGAGGAGAAGAAGCGGAAGCCGCGCTCATCTCTCGTGATGATGCCGGCGGCGCGATCCTGGATCTCGATGATATAGGCGTTGGATTGGGATTGGGACATGGCTGCTCGTTCGCCGAAGTTCGGCGCTCCTGTCTTGGGAGTTGCGATGTAGGTGTTGCTAGGAGGCGATCAGCAACAACAACAGGCGCCCGTTGCCGCCGAGAAACAGCGCCGCGTCATGCACGCTTGCATGTCGTCGAGATTGCGCTGGCGATCGGTTCTCATGGTGCGGCTTTGGGCTCGAGGAGCAGTTTCGATGCTGCGAATATCGAGCGATTGGCGCGATTGGTCAATGAAATGGCTATCCATATTTGAAAGCCGCGCGCCGCGGCGCTTCTCCCGCGGCAAGCATTGACAGTCGGATTCATCTCGCGATGAGTTCAACACGCCCGCGCCACCCGGCATGATAGGCTCGCGGTAGCAACGAAGCCGATGATGTTGGGAGGTCTTGATATGGCGGATGATCTGAAGGGGCGCACGGCGCTCGTCACGGGCGGCTCGCGCGGGATCGGGGCAGCCGTCTGCCGCGCACTGGCTGAGGCCGGCGCAGCCGTGGCGATCAATTGTCGCGAGCAGATCGGACAGGCCGAGCACCTGGCAGGCGAGATCGTCAGGCAGGGCGGCCGCGCCGTCGTCGTTGCCGCCGATGTCTCGCAGCGCGAGGCTGTCGCTGGAATGGTCGAGCGCGTCACCGCCGGGCTCGGGCCGATCGACATCCTGGTCAACAATGCCGGCATCGCCATCACGCGCGGCGTCGACGATCTCACCGAAGAGGATTTCGACCGCACCATTCTGGTCAATCTGAAATCCGTCTTCCTCTGCACGCAGGCGGTGCTGCCGTCGATGCGGGCGCGGAAATGGGGCCGCATCGTCAACATCTCCTCGGGTGCCGCGCGCGGTGCCGGTTCGATCGGCCCGCACTACAACGCATCCAAGGCCGGGATGGAGGGACTGACGCGCGGTTATGCGGCACGGCTGGTCAAGGAGGGCATCACGGTCAACGCGGTTGCGCCGTCGCTGATCGAGACCGACATGATGAGCGGCCAGCCGCAACTCGTCAGCCGCATCCCGCTCGGCCGCTTCGGTACGGCGGACGAGGTAGCGAAAGCCGTGATGCTGCTGGTCGACAATGCATATATGACGGGGCAGACGGTGGCGCTGAGCGGCGGGATGGCGTTTAATTAGGAGAGAGATGCTTCTTCACCTCGCCCCGCTTGCGGGGAGAGGTCGGATTGCATCGAAGATGCAGTCCGGGTGAGGGGGTACAGGCCTATCGACGATCTCGCCTGCGGAGCGAGCCCCTCACCCCGCCCTCTCCCCGCAAGAGCGGGGCGAGGGAGACGAGAGAGCACCGCTCACCACATCGTTGCCGCAGCCCGCTCCGGCCAGATGCGGTCATACTGCGCGCCGCCGACCTTGTTCTGGCTCATCTCGGCGAGGATCTGGCCGGGCGTCGGCAGTGTCTTAGGGTCGATGCGCTTGTCGGGATTCCAGAGATCGGAGCGGACGATGGCGCGGGCGCACTGGAAGTAGATCTCTTCCACGTTCATCACCATGACGCTGCGCGGCGCCTTGCCTTCGACCTTGAACGACGCCAACAGCTCAGGATCGACGGAGAGATGCGCGCGGCCATTGGCACGGACCGCATTGCCGGAGCCGGGGATCAGGAACATCAGCGACACGCGCGGATCACGCACGATGTTGCGCAGGGAATCGACCCGGTTGTTGCCGCGGCGATCCGGCAGCATCAGCGTCCTGGGGTCGTGGATGCGGACAAAGCCGGGGAGATCGCCGCGCGGCGAGCAATCGATACCTTCGGGCCCGATGGTCGCGAGCGCGGCAAAGGGCGCCTTCTCGATGAAGATCCGGTAGAGCGGCGTGACGTGGTCGGCGACTTTTACGGTCGAGGCGTCGTTGGTGGCGCCGTAGATGGCTTCGAGCTGTTCGACCGTTTCGATCACCGACATTCCGTTCTCCTTGTTGTGCCGGCAATCACTCTTGCCAGCATTCATTCCTGATCACGCGCACGAGCTGGCGGCCGTGATAGTCCGCGCTGCCCGCGTTGAGGATGGTGACATCGGCATTGGCCGATGAGTCGCCGACACTGCGCGACAGCCGTTCGGCGAGATTGCCGTCGCTGTGCCGCGCGCGCGCGGCAAGCCGCTGCGCCAGCACGTCCGGCGGCGCCGTGATCGCGACCACGACGACGTTTGCGTAAGTCTGGCGCAGCGCACCGATCACCGTGCGCGAGACATTGGCGACGACCGCGCGCCCGGCGCGGATATCGTCATTGATGCCGAGCGGCAGCGCATAGGAATGCCCGTGCGCTTCCCAATGCACGGCGAAGTCGCCATGCTCCTGGGCGCGGCGGAATTCGTCCTCGCTCACCGCGACGTTGTCCTCGTCGGCGGAGGAAGCGCGCGTCACGACCCGGCGCGGGAAGACGACGTCCTGGTCGTCGGCGCAGGCCGCCTGCGCGAGCCGCAGCAGCGTGTCCTTGCCGGCACCGCTGGGGCCGACCACGAGCACGAGCCGCCCGGGTCCGATCCCGCCCGCCGTGGCCTGTGCCATGGTCTCGGTCTCGCTCATGCGACGCGGTGTCCTTCGCGCCAGACGCTGCGGACCACCGGAATGCTGCCGGCGACGTGCACGCGGATCAGATCGGCGCGCTTGCCGGTCGCGACTTCGCCGCGGTCGGTGAGGCCAACCGCCTCGGCAGGCGCCTTGGTCACGGTGCGAACCGCGGCCGGAAGACTGATCGCCGGCACGTGCTCGGGCAATTGCAGCGCGGCCATCAACAGGCTCGACGGGATGTAGTCCGACGACAGGATGTCGAGCAGGCCTTCGCGGGCGAGATCGACCGCGGCGATGTTGCCGGAATGCGAACCGCCGCGCACGACGTTGGGCGCGCCCATCAGGATGTCGATGCCGGCCTGGTGCAGGCCGCGCGCGGCCTCCAGCGTGGTCGGGAATTCCGCCACCGAAACCCGATCGCGCACGGCGTCCGTGACGTTCTCCTCGGTGGTGTCGTCGTGGCTCGCGAGCGGGATCTTGTACTGATGCGCCAGCGCCACGATCTCGCGCATGTTGGCCGCGGCGTATTTCTTCTGGTACTCGAAGCGCTTGGCGAACAGCTCGTCGAGCTCGGCATCGGTCTTGCCGCCGCCCTTGCCGCGATAATAGTCGCGCAGCTTGACCTCGTCGCGGAACTGGCGCTGGCCGGGGGTGTGGTCCATCAGCGACATCAGCTTGACGTCGGGACGGTCGATCAGCTCCTTGGCCTCCTCGACCACGCTCGGCATCGGGATCTCGCAGCGCAGGTGCAGGAAGTGGTCGGCGCGCAGCAGGCTGGCCTCGCGCGCGGTGGTGATGGCTGCTGCAAGCACACCGGCGCGGCCATCGACCTCCTCGGCGCCGTCCTCGCGCCAGACCCGGAGCGAATCGAACACGGTGGTGATGCCCGATGTGGCGAGCTGGCCGTCATAGGAGATCACGGCAGCAACCGGATTCCAGAACACTTTCGGGCGCGGCACGTAATGCGCTTCGAGATGGTCGGTGTGGAGCTCGATCAGGCCGGGCATCACGAGATCGCCGCCGGCATCCTCGGCGCCGGCGGGCGCCCTGCCCTCGCCGATCTCGCCGATGCGTCCGTCGGCAAGAGCGAGCCAGCCCTGCTCGATCACCCGGTCAGCCAGCACGATCCTGGCGTTGGCGATCAGTGATTCCTTCGGCTTGGCGTTCATTTCCCTTGTCCTTCAGGCGGCGGCGGCAAAACTGGTGACGTCAACGATACGGTCGGCAATCAGATGGCGGATTTCGTCGTCATGGACAATGGCGACCATGGCGACGCCCTGGCGCTTCTTCTCGGCGACCAGCTCGACCACGACGGCGCGGTTGGCGGCATCGAGCGAGGCGGTCGGCTCGTCCAGCAGCAGGATCGGCAGGTCCGAGATGAAGCCGCGCGCGATGTTGACGCGCTGCTGCTCGCCGCCGGAGAAGGTCGCGGGCGGAAGCTGCCAGAGCCTTTCAGGGATATTGAGGCGGTGCAGCAGCTCTCCGGCGCGTGCCTGGGCGTCGGCCCGGCTCATGCCGTTGACGATCAGCGGCTCGGCGACGACGTCGATGGTCGCGACCCGCGGCACCGCCCGCAGGAACTGGCTGACATAGCCGATGGTGGAGCGGCGGATGTTGAGCACCTGCCGCGGCTCGGCGGTGGCGAGGTCGACCACGGCGCCGCGATGGCGGATGCCGATGCGGCCGGAGTCGCAGCGGTAATTGCCGAAGATCATCTTCAGGATCGACGACTTGCCGGCGCCCGACGGCCCCGACAGCACGACACATTCGCCGGGATTGACGTGAAAGGTCACGCCGCTGACGACAGGCAGCTCGATGCCGCCCTGCAGGTGCATCGTAAAGGTCTTCTTCGCATCAGTGATTTCGATCATGGCGGTCATTGGCGAACTCATGGCGGCAGAATCGAGGAGACGAGGAGTTGGGTATAGGGCTCGCGGGGATCGTCGAGCACCTGGTCGGTGAGACCGGTCTCGATGACGCGGCCGCCCTTCATCACCATCACGCGGTGCGACAACAGGCGCGCGACCGCGAGGTCGTGGGTGACGATGATGACGGCGAGATGCAGCTCAGCGACGAGGCTGCGCACGAGGTCGAGCAGGCGCGCCTGCACGGAGACGTCGAGGCCGCCGGTCGGCTCGTCCATAAACACCAGCCGCGGCTCGGTGACGAGGTTGCGCGCGATCTGGAGCCGCTGGCGCATGCCGCCGGAATAGGTGCGCGGCGCGTCGTCGATGCGGGCGATGTCGATCTCGACACGGGTCAGCCAGTCGGAGGCGGTGTCGCGGATGCGGCCATAGTGATTCCAGCCCACCGCCATCAATCGCTCGCCGACATTGGCGCCGGCCGAGACCGCCATGCGCAGGCCCTGCGCGGGATCCTGGTGGACATAGCCCCAGTCGGTGCGGAACAGGAAGCGTCGCTCGGCTTCGCCCAATGTGGTGAGGTCGCGGGTGATCCCGTCGCGCATGCGATAGGACACGTGGCCGCCGCTCGGCGTGAGCTGGCCCGACAGCATCTGCAGCAGCGTCGACTTGCCCGAGCCTGATTCGCCGACGATCGCCAGCACCTCGCCGGGATAGAGCGAGAACGACACGTCACGGCAGGCGGCGATGCGGCCATAGGACTTGCTGAGGGACTCCGCGACCAGCAGCGGCTGGTCGTTTTCGCGCATGTCTTGATCAGCCATTTGATCGACCATGGGAGCCCGCCTTCTCCTTGTACGGCGCGGCGCTGAGGGCGCCATGGTGGCCGGCGGCCTGGCGGCCCTCGCAATAATCCGTGTCCGAGCAGACGAACATGCGACCACCCTTGTCATCGGTGACGATCTCGTCGAGATACGAGTTCTCGGCGCCGCACAGCGCGCAGGGCGCGTTGAAGCGGTACGGCTCGAACGGGTGATCCTCGAAATCGAGCGACACCACCTGCGTATAGGGCGGGATCGCATAGATGCGCTTCTCGCGACCGGCGCCGAACAGCTGCAGCGCCGGGCAATTGTCCATCTTGGGATTGTCGAATTTCGGCGTCGGCGACGGGTCCATCACGTAGCGCGCGTTGACCTTCACCGGATAGGCGTAGGCGGTCGCGATGTGGCCGAAGCGGGCGATGTCCTCGTACAGCTTGACGTGCATCAGGCCGTATTCGGCGAGCGCATGCATGCGCCGCGTCTCGGTCTCGCGCGGCTCGAGGAAGCGCAGCGGCTCGGGGATCGGCACCTGGTAGACCAGCACCTGGTTCGCGTGCAGCGACGTCTCCGGAATGCGGTGACGGGTCTGGATCACGGTCGCCTCGTCCGTCGCGGTGGTCGTGGCGACGCCCGCGGTCTTGGCGAAGAATTTCCGGATCGAGATCGCGTTGGTGGTGTCGTCGGAGCCCTGGTCGATCACCTTGAGCACATCCTGCGGTCCGAGGATCGCCGCGGTCACCTGCACGCCGCCGGTGCCCCAGCCATAGGGCATCGGCATTTCGCGGCTGGCGAACGGCACCTGATAACCGGGGATCGCGATCGCCTTCAGGATCGCGCGGCGGATCATCCGCTTGGTCTGCTCGTCGAGATAAGCGAAATTGTAGGCGGGCGCGTTCATTCCGCGGCCTCCTTCATGGCATCGGGCGCATTGGCCTCGGCAAACTCCTTGCGCAGCTTGCGGAGCAGGCCAAGCTCGGACTGGAAGTCGACATAGTGCGGCAGCTTCAGATGCTCGACGAAGCCGGTCGCCTGGACGTTGTCCGAATGCGACATCACGAATTCTTCATCTTGCGCAGGGGCCACGGCCTCTTCGCCGAGCTCGCGGGCACGCAGCGCGCGGTCCAGCAGCGCCATCGACATGGTCTTGCGCTCGCTCTGGCCGAAGGCAAGGCCGTAGCCGCGGGTGAAGCACGGCGCTTCCGTCGCAGAGCCCTTGAACTGGTTGACCATCTGGCACTCGGTCAGCTCGATCGAGCCGAGCGGCACGGCGAAGCCGACATCCTCGGCGAAGAATTCGATCTCGACCTCGCCGAAGCGGATCTCGCCGACGAAGGGATGATTGCGGCCATAGCCGCGCTGGGTGGAGTAGCCCATCGCCAGCAGGAAGCCCTCGTCTCCGCGCGCGAGGTTTTGCAGGCGCAGGTCGCGATCGGCCGGGAAGTTCAGCGGCTCGCGGGTGAGATCGCCGACGCTGGCGCCGTCTTCCGCCTGCGGCGAGGATTCGATCAGCCCATCGCGGCCGAGAATGTCGGTCACGCGCGGCGTCGCCGCGGTCGAGGCCTCTGATGTCGCCGGCGCTTCCGGCACGAAGCCTTCCGCGAGCGAGGGATCGAGCAGGCGGTGCGTATAGTCGAAGGTCGGCCCGAGAATCTGGCCGCCGGGAATGTCCTTGAAGGTCGCGGACACCCGCCGCTGCACGCGCATCGTGCCGGTGTTGACCGGCTCGCTCGTGCCGAAGCGCGGCAGCGTGGCGCGGAAGGCGCGGACCAGGAAGATCGCCTCGATCAGATCGCCGCGCGCCTGCTTGATCGCCAGCGCTGCGAGTTCGCGGTCATAGAGCGAGCCTTCGCTCATGACGCGGTCGACGGCGAGCCCAAGCTGCTCCGAGATCTGGTCGAGGGTGACTTCCGCAACGCTCTGGTCGCCGCGCCGCGCATTGGCGAGCAGGCGATGGGCGTTCTCGATGGCGCGCTCGCCGCCTTTGACTGCGACATACATGCTTCAGCTTTCCTTGCTCACGACGCGCGTGGTGCGGGGGATCGCGACCACGGCGTCATCGGCGACCAGCACCACGTCGATGCCGCGCGGAAACAGCGCCTCGTTCATGCGCAGGCGCTCGAACAGGTCGGACGGCTTGATCGAGGCCTGCAGCGTCGCGACGCCGTCGATGCCGGGGCCGTGCAGCTCGAAGCCGCGGCCCGCATCCAGGCTCTCGACCTGAATGATGACCGTGGTCGAACGGTCCGGATATTCGTTGGTGCCGAGCGCGAAACGCTCCAGCGCCGGCAGCAGGACGCCGTCGCTGATCAGCGCAAACGCCGCGATCGAGGAGTCCTGCACGACCGGCGCGCCGGTGTGGAACTTGAGCCACTTCACCAATTCGGTGCTTTCGGCCAGCTGCGCATCGAGCCAGAGCGGCGTGTCGTGGTCGAACAGTGTCAAAGCGATCGCGGCGGTGCCGCGCATCATCGGGCCGGCCGTTCCAGCCATCGGCACGATGCGCTGGACCGAGCCCGGCCGCGCCATCGCGTCCATGACGGAGCGAAAGGTCGATTGCGCCGACAACACCTTGTCGGCGAACCCCGGCGGCAATTCCGCAATCGTGGTCATGATCTCACCCCTCACCGCGCACCATGGTGTAGAAATCAACCTTCGTTGCGGCGGTCTCGGCCGCCGCCTGCTTGCGCTCCGCGAGCAGTTGCTCGCGCAACGGTGCGATCACGTCGCGCTCGACGGCCGCACCAAAATCCCGTGACTGCACCAGCGCATCGCACAACGCGATCAACCGCGCCTTCTCACCGTCGCGCCCGAGCGTGTAGCCGAAGCCGACCTCGCCGCTCGCGAGCCGCACCGCAGCACGCGACACCGTCGCCTCGCCGAGATTGAACGGCGCGCCGTCACCGCCGACCCGGCCGCGCAGCATGACGAGGCCGTTTTCCGGCGCGCGCAGATCCTGATGGGGTGGAAGCGCGAAGTTGCGGAGGCGAGCGGCGATCTCGCCCGCCTCCGCATGCGCCAGCACGGCCATTGCGGCCTGGCGCTGGGCTTGCTGGTTGTTGTGCTGGGTCACCAAATCCACCGAGCTTTTGACAGAACTTGCCGAATCCAAGTTGTCTATGATACTAGACAACTTGATACGCAAGCGCCATGACTGTTTCGTGACAAAGGTGTGATTTCTGGAGTAGGTTGCCCGCGACATGAGCATGCAGGACACCGCCTCCTCGGGCGTCGCGCTTTGGCGCCTCGTTGCCGACGGCATCGAGCGCGGCATTGCCGACGGCCGCTTTGCGGCCGGCGACAAATTACCGGGCGAGATGGAGATCGCCGAAACCTACCGGGTGAACCGCCACACCGTGCGGCGCGCGCTGGCAGCGCTTGCCGAGCGCGGCATCGTGCGCGCCGAGCGCGGCAGCGGAACCTATGTCGAGGCACAGAAGCTCGCCTATCCCCTGCGTTCGCGCACGCGCTTTTCCGAGATCGTCGGCGCCGACGGCCGCGAGCCGCACGGCCGCCTGCTCGAGGCATCCGCGGATGTCGCGACCCGCGAGCTGGCGCGGGAACTGGGCTTGAAGACCGGCGCGCCGCTGGTGCGGATCGAGGCGATCAGGCTTGCCGACCGCACGCCGATCTGCGTCTCCACCACCTGGCTGTCAGCGGACCTGTTTCCGGGCGCCGGCGAGGTGTTCGCCGCGACGCGCTCTATGACGAAGCTGCTCGAACATTACGGCGTGCGCGACTATCGCCGCGGCGCCACCCGGATCACCGCCGGCATCGTTGACGCAACCGATGCCGCGCGGCTCGATCTTCCGCTCGGACGGCCGATCCTGGTGGTCGATGCGACCGACCACGATCTCGACGGCAAGCCGCTGGTGACGAAGCATTCGCGGTTTGCGGCGGAGCGGGTGGAGTTTTTGGTGGAGTCGTAGAAGGGCTCTCTCCAAGAAACCAGAGCCGTAGGGCGGGCAAAGGCGCGACAGCGCCGTGCCCACGATCTTTCCAAGCTTTCGGCAGTGGTGGGCACGCTTCCGCCTTCGCTCTTCGAGCTACGGCGGACAAGCCGCTTTGCCCGCCCTACGGCGCCTTTGCTCAGGCCACAGCCCTGCGCCCAATAATCGCAAACCGCAGCTTGCCCGAGATGAAATCGATCGCGGCAACCGCAACCAGGATCATCAGGATCAGGAACGACACCTTCTGCCATTCCAGTACGCGGATCTGCTCGGCGAGCTGGAGGCCGATGCCGCCGGCGCCGACGATGCCGATGATGGTGGCGGAGCGGGTGTTGGATTCGATGAAATAGAGAACCTGTCCGGCGATCACCGGCAGCACTTGGGGCAACAGGCCAAAACGGATCTCGTGCAGCGGGCTGCCGCCGGAGGCGCGGATACCCTCGACCTGTTTCTGGTCGGCGCCCTCGATCGCTTCCGAGAACAGCTTTCCGAACGCGCCAAAATCCGACACCGCGATGGCGAGCACGCCGGCGAACGGGCCGAGCCCGACCACGTTGATCCAGACCAGCGCCCAGATCAGCGTGTCGACGCCGCGGATCGAATCCAGGAAGCGCCGCACGGGGAAGCGCAGGATCTGAGAGGGTATGACGTTGCGCGCGGCCAGCAGGCTGACCGGAAGCGCGAACACCGCGGCCAGCGTCGTGCCGAGCAGCGCGATCGACAGCGTCTCGCCCAGCGCCTTCAGATAGACCGGCAGCGAGGAGCCGGGATCCGGCGGAATCATCATCACGCTGATCCAGCCGAGCTGGCTGAGGCCTGCGAAGAAGCGCGACGGCGAGAAATCGAGATCGACGAGGCCGTAGACCAGGATCGCGAAGGCCGCGACGATCGTCGCCGGCGTCGCCAGCCGCGCCGAGGCGGGCCGGTCGAACACGTCGGGGTAACGCGCGCGCATCTGCGCGGTGTCGACCTCCTGCGGCGTCACGTCCGCGCCTCCTTGCCGAACAGGCGGCCGCGCAGCCAGCCGGTGGTGATGTCGATGATGAAGACGGTGATGATGATCAACAGCAGGATCGCGCTGACGTCGGAGTAATAGAACTTGCGGATGGCGACGACGAGCTCCTGCCCGATGCCGCCGGCGCCGACAAAGCCCATGACGGAGGCCTCGCGAACGTTGATCTCGAAGCGCAGCAGCGCGTAGCTGGCATAACCCGCCGTGACCTGCGGCAAAATCGCAAAGCGCATGCAGGACAGCCAGCTCGCGCCGGTCGAACGGATGCCCTCGACCGGCTTCATGTCGGCGTTCTCGACGATCTCCGAGAACAGCTTTCCGAGCGCGCCGGTGGAATGGATGGCAATGGCCAGGACGCCGGCCATCGGGCCGAGCCCGAAGGCGATCACGAAGACGAGCGCAAAGACGATGCCCGGAACGGTGCGCGCGAACTCGAGCAGGCGCCGCACCACGAAGCGCACCCACGGCGACGGCGAGGTATTCTCAGCGGCGAAGAAGTTCAGGCCAAACGCGAGGGTCGCACCGATCAGCGTGCCGACATAGGAGATTAGCAGCGTCTCGCCCAGCATCTTCAGCCATTTTTTCCAGCCCCAGAGCCATTCGCCGATATCGGTCCAGACCCGCTGGCCGCTGTCGAGCGTGAGGATGCGGTCGAAATAGCTGACGAAGTTGCCGAAATAGGTGAACAGCGTGCGCAGATTCACCTCTGCCCCGATGCCGGCGAGGACCAGCGCGGCGGCAAACACCACGAATCCCAGCAGGAGGCGCAGCCGCTTGCGCGCGACCGCCTGGCGATAGGCGGCGTTCAACGCGGCCAGTTGCTGCTCGGGGAGGATCGAAACCGCGACGGTCATCTGGTCAGCACAAGTGGCCGGTCAAAGAGAAAGAGCCGGGTCCATCGACCCGGCTCGAGTAACGTCGTCCCGAGAACTCAGGACGCCTTCTTCTTACGCAGTGCGTCGACGAACTTGATCAGCTCGATCGTGCCATCCCAGTCCTTGGTGGTGGCGGGATGAAAGCCCTTCTTCTGGCCGTCCGACAGGCGGTCGAACGCGGCCTTGTCCTTGGCCGGCGCATCGAAGAATGCCTTGGCGATCGCGGCCTTGGCATCTTCCGGCAGGTCGGAATTGTAGGCATAGGGGCCGTTGATGATCGGCGCCGACTTGTGGATGATGCGGAAGTCGTCCTTCTTCATCGCCGAGCCGTCGGCGTTCTTCAGCATGTTCTTGGTCAGCATCTGCGCAAGCGTGGAATCGTCGTCGCTGGTCCACTGATTGGCGGCGACGTCGACGGTGCCCTGCGACAGCGCCAGGATCGCGTTCTCGTGGCTGCCGGTGAAGACGACCTTGCTGAAATAGGTGTCGGCATCCGCGATGCCCATCTTGTCGAGCTCGAAACGCGGCACGTTGTTGCCGGAGGTCGAGTTCGGGTCGACGAGGCCGAGGTTCTTGCCCTTGAGGTCGTCGACCTTCTTGTAGGGGCTGTTCGCCTTGACGAAAAACACCGAGTAGTAGCCGGTCGAGCCGTCGGCGTTGATGTCGTTGGCGAAGGCATCGGTCTTGACGCCGGTCAGGCGGGCGCGGGCGAACGAGGCCGAGCCGTAGCTGGCGATATGGATGTTGCCGGCGCGCTGGCCTTCGATGACGGCAGCGTAGTCGTTGGCGATGCGCAGCGTGACCTTCACGCCGAGCTGCTTCGAGAGATATTCGACGAACGGGGTCCAGCGCTCGGTGACGCCGGAAGCGTTCTCGGCCGGAACGACCGCGAAGGTCAGTTCGGGGTATTTGGCTTTCCAGTCGTCCGCGAGAGCCGAGGTGGTGAAGGCGAGCGCGGCAGCGCCGGCAAGGATGAGTCTACGAGTGATCATGATACCCTCTTGATCGGTTGGGATCGGTTGACGCGAAAACTGGCAATTCAACAGGTGCGGCGCGGCTCAGGCCGCCGCGGCCGTTCCAAGCGCCGGAACGCCCTCGGGCGCCGGGACAGGCATTCCGCCCATGACGTCGGCGGCTTCGAGATCGTAGAGCTCACGGGCGACCTGATCGGTCAGCTCGGACGGCACGCCGTCGAACACGACGCGGCCCTGCGCCATGCCGATCAGGCGATCGCAATAGCTGCGCGCCAGATCGAGCGAATGCAGATTGCAGAGCACGGTGATGCCGAAATGCTTGTTGATGCGCAAAAGCGCATCCATGACGATCTTGGTGTTGCGCGGATCGAGCGAGGCGATCGGCTCGTCGGCGAGGATGATGTCGGGCTGCTGCACCAGCGCGCGGGCGATTGCGACGCGCTGCTGCTGGCCGCCGGAAAGCTGGTCGGCGCGCTGGGCCGCGAGCGAAGCGATGTCGAACTGCTCGAGCGCGGACATGGCCAGCGCCTTGTCCTGCTCAGGCCAGATCTGCGAGAGCGAACGCCAGGCCGGAATGGTCGCGAGGCGCCCCATCAGGACGTTGGTGAGAACGTCGAGGCGGCCGACCAGGTTGAACTGCTGGAAGATCATCGCGGACCGGGCCCGCCACTGCCGCAGCTCCTTGCCGCGCAGCGCGGTCACGTCGGTGCCGTCGAACAGGATGCGCCCCTCGGTCGGCGTCACCAGGCGGTTGATAGTCCGGAGCAAGGTCGACTTGCCGGCACCGGACCGTCCGATCACACCGACGAATCCGCCGGGGGAGATTTGAAACGAAGCGTCGTCCACCGCGGCTTTTGCGCCAAAGCGGCACGTCAGACCTTCAACCACCAGCATGCAGGGCTCCAGAGAGTAGCTGGAGCCCACCGCTAACGCCGGCGCTTGACACTTGTGTGACACACGCGTTGCGGTGCGGCGATCCTACACACCTCGTCCCCTGTCATCGTTGCGTCATGACATTGTCATTAAGCAACTCGAAGAGGAGTGCCCGCCCTCGAACGTTCGGACGCAACATGGCCGGCAAGGTGCTCTCAATCCAACCGACCATCGATCCCACGGCCAGGCTGCACGAAACCAGGCTCGGTACCTATACCGAGGTCGGCGCCCGCACGATCCTGCACGAAGTGGCGATGGGCGATTACTCCTACGTCGTGAACGACGCGCAGATCACTTACACCACGATCGGAAAGTTCTGCTCGATCGCGGCGATGACGCGGATCAATCCCGGCAATCATCCGATGGACCGTGCGACGCAGGCGCATTTCACCTATCGCTCCAGCGCCTACTTCCCCGGCGAGAGCGACGACCACGAGTTCTTCGACTGGCGGCGCCAGCATCACGTCCATATCGGTCATGACGTCTGGATCGGCCATGGCGCGGTCGTGCTGCCGGGCCGCAACATCGGCACCGGCGCGGTGATCGCGGCCGGCGCCATCGTCACCAAGGACGTGCCGGCCTACACCATCGTCGCCGGCAATCCGGCGCGCATCGTGCGGCGGCGGTTCTCGGAAGAGGTTGCCGGGCGGCTCGCGAAGCTGGCATGGTGGGACTGGGATCACGACAAATTGCGTGAGGCACTGCCCCATTTCCGCAAGCTCGGGATTGAAGATTTCCTCGCAACATATGAAGCACAGGCCAATAACGGTTCTCTGGCCAGCAAGAAGAGCGCGGTCGCGTGACAGATATTTTCCTTGAAGGCGGCCGGGTCCTGATCGGCGCCGAATTCGCCGAAACCTCGCTTCTCGTGTCCGGAGCGGACATCGCGCAGGTCGATGCCTCGCGGGGCCGGGCGCGGCTCGCGATCGACGCGCGCAACCTCCTGGTCCTGCCCGGCATCGTCGACATTCACGGCGATGCCTTCGAGCGGCAGATGATGCCGCGCGCCGGCGTCGATTTCCCGATCGATATCGCGCTTGCCGACAGCGACCGCCAGGCGATCAGCAACGGCATCACCACGGTGTTTCACGCCACCACCTGCTCGTGGGAGCCGGGCCTGCGCAGCGCCGGCAATGCGCGCGGCCTGATGGAGGCGATCGAGCGGCAGCGCCCGCAGTTCGCCGCCGACACCCGCTTCCACCTGCGGCACGAGACCTACAATCTCGATGCCGAGGCCGAGATCACGGAGTGGCTCGGCGAGGGCCGCGTCGACCTGTTCGCCTTCAACGACCACATGGACGGCACGGTCGCCGACATGGCCAAGCCGCGCAAGCGCAACCGCATGGTCGAGCGCACCGGACTGTCCAGCGAGGACTTCGACAGGCTGGTCGACCGGGTCGTCTCGCGCGCCGCAGACGTGCCGGCGTCGGTGTCGCGGCTGGCCGCCGCGGCCCGCGCCGCCGAGGTGCGGATGCTCTCACATGACGACGCGACGCCGTCGATGCGGCAGGAATTTCGCGAGCTCGGCGCCGACATCGCCGAGTTTCCGGTCAATTTGGAGACGGCACAGGCGGCGGCAAGCCATGGCGACGCCATCGTCTTCGGCGCGCCCAACGTCGTGCGCGGCGGCAGCCACACCGGCTGGACCAAGGCATCCGACATGATCGCCATGGGGCTCTGCTCGGTGCTGGCGTCGGACTATTATTATCCCGCGCAGCTGCTCGCGGCCTTCCGTCTCGCTGCCGATGGCGTGCTGCCGCTGGCGAAGGCCTGGGATCTGGTCTCTGTCGGGCCTGCGCGCGCAACCGGCCTGCTCGATCGCGGCCTTCTCGCCGAAGGACGCCGGGCCGACATCCTGCTCGTGGACGACACCGTGCCGCTGCGACCGCGCCTCGTTGCCGTGATCGCCGGAGGCAAGCTCGCGCATCTCACCGATGCGACACGGCTGCTCACCGCGGCGGCAACGCCGCGCGAGGCTGTCGTTGCGGCGTAAACCGGCTATGTTCGGACGATGACAGGTTTTCCCCGCTACGCGATCTATTTTGCTGCCGGCACTGACAGCGCCCTCACCCCCTTCGGCGCCGAGCTGCTCGGCTACGATGCCTATACCGGTGACGAGCTGCCGTTTCCGCGCGACGCACTGCGTGTCGCACCCGACTGGCGCGACGTCACCGCCGATCCCCGCAAATACGGCTTTCACGGCACGCTGAAGGCGCCGATGGCGCTCGCGCCTGACAAGAGCGAAGCCGAGCTCCTGGCTGCCTGCGCGACATTCGCTAGCAAGACACGGTCAATCCCGACGATCCGCCCCATTGTCGATGCCATCAGCGGCTTCATCGCCGTCATTCCGGCCGAGCCGGTCGGCGCGCTCGAGGCGCTCGCCGCCGATTGCGTTCGCGATTTCGATGCTTTCCGGAGCGAGCTGACGGCCGAGGACCGCGCCCGGCGCAAGCCGGAGAAGCTGAGCGAGCGACAGCGCGATTATCTCGACCGTTGGGGATATCCGTACGTGATGGAGGAATTCCGCTTCCACATGACCCTGACGGGGCGCCTGGATGCGGATCGGCGCGGGCCGATCCTGGCGATGCTGCGGGAGAGGTTTGCGGGTCTCGGCTGCGATGCACTGGCGATCGATCGCCTCTCGTTGTTCAAGCAGGATGATGCCAAGGCAAGGTTCCGCATCATCGGCGAGTGGGTGTTGGCGAGCTAGCCGGCATCGCGCAACAACTTCGCTCGCCGCCTCGCGCTACTTCGTCAGCAGCGCATAAGCCCCGGTCCAGCCCTCCGGCGGTGGATTGAGCTGGAAATCCCTGATCCGCGCTTCGTACAGCTTGAAAAGCTTTTCCAGCGTATCGGCGTCTTCGCTCTTGCGCCCGCGTTCGATGGCACTCAGCGCGCCCTGCCAGTCGCGGCCGCGATAGCAGCCGAGCATCTCGATGGTGACGTTGCGCAGGCGCTGGAACGCGGCCGAATGCATCACGTCCTCGCGTCCGGCGATGGCGTAGATCACCTCCGGCTCGGTCTTGCCCTTGACCATGATGAAGTCGAGCTCGAGGATCGCGAACTTGTCCTTGGCGGCCAGCGCGGTCCTGGATCCCACGATGATCGGGAAGCCGTATTCTTTCGACTGGCCCTCCAGTCGCGAGGCGAGGTTCACGCTGTCGCCGAGCACCGAATAGTTCTTCTTCAGGTCGGAGCCCATGTTGCCGACGACGCCGATGCCGGTGTTGAGGCCGATGCCGACATTGAGCGGAATGTAGACATGGCCGCCGTCGGCGGCCTCCTGCTCGCGCTCCTTGTTGACCGCGTCGATCTGCTCGAGCATCTGGATCGCGGCCTCGCAGGCGTTGACCTCGTGCTCGGCATCGTCGAGCGGCGCGTTCCAGAACGCCATGATGGCGTCGCCCATGTATTTGTCGATGTAGCCCTTCCGCTCGATGATGACGTCCGTCAGCGGCGTCAGGAAGCGGTTCATCAGCGCGATCAGCCCCTGCGGATTCTGCTTGTAGCTCTCCGAGATCGTGGTGAAGCCGCGCACGTCGGAGAACATGATCGTCATCTCGCGCTCCTCGCCGCCGAGCACGAGCTTTTCCGGCGACTGCGCCAGCTGCTCGACCAGCACCGGCGACATGTATTGCGCGAACATGCCGCGGATCTGCACGCGCTGGCGCTGCTCGCGCACGAAGCTCGCGAAGATGAACGTCAAATAGATCGCAGTCGTCGACAGCAGCGGATAGGTGAAATCGATGAGGTAGCGGTTCTGCGCGTAGAAGAACCAGGACGTGCCGACCAGGACCGCGGCGAACATCGCGCCCGCGATCACCAGCCGCACCGGTCCGAGGTTCGGCGTGAAGATGATGACGAGGAGGCCGATCACGAGCGCGGCGATCAGCTCGACGCCGAGCGCATAGTTCGGCTGCGAGATCACAGCACGGCTCAAGACGCTCTCCAGCACCTGGGCATGGATCTCGACGCCCGGCATGGTCGATGACACCGGCGTGGTCTTGATGTCGTTCAGGCCGACCGCGGAGGTGCCGACCAGCACAAGCTTGCCGGCGATCTTGCCCGGCGGCACGGTGTTGTCGAGCACGTCCGCGGCGGAGACGTAGATCGAGGGATCCTGGCGGGCATAGTGCACCCAGAGCTGGCCGTTCCTGTCGGTCGGGATCTCCACGCCCTTGAGGCGCACAGCCTTGATGCCGGTCTTGTCGGTTCGCACCAGCAGCGTCGGCGTGCCCGTGACGACGCGCAAAATCTCGAGACTGAGCGAGGGCATGATATTGCCCTGGGCGCGCATGATCATCGGCACGCGCCGGATCAGGCCATCGCGCTCCGTCCTGATCGTGAACAGGCCGCGGCCGGCCGCGACCTGCTCGATGACCGGCACGTTGCGCAGCAGGCCGGGGAATTCGAACAGGAAGCGCTCGGCATTCTCCTCGCCGACCGTCGCGACGCCGGTGAAGGGCAGCGACTTGTCGATCTCGGACGAAATCGCCCGCTGCCCGGTCTCGCCCAGCACCACGTGCGAGCGCTTGATCGCCTCGGCAAGGATCTGGTCGTTGGTCGGCAGCTCGCGCAGCTTGGCGCGGGTGGCGTCATCCAGATAGCGCATCTGGCTTGCGACCAGATCCGGGTTGAGCCGGTCGGCCTCGGAGAACACCACGTCGAAGCCGATCACCACCGCGCCGTTGCTGGTAAGGTTCTGGATCAGATCGGCGATCCGGGTACGCGGCCACGGCCACTGGCCGAGCTTGGCAAGGCTCTTGTCGTCGATGTCGACGATGGTGACCGGCCGCACCGCCTTGTGGCGCGGATCGATCAGCTGAAACATGTCGAAGGTGCGCAGCCGCAATTCCTGAACCGGCGGCGGGTCCCAGAGCCGGATGCCGGCAAAGATGACCAGCAGCGCAAGGCACATCAGCCGCGCAAAGCCGAACTTCCGCGCAAACCACCGCCGCAGGATCTTCAGGCGTTTCATGCTGCTTGAATATCACGCATTGGCCGCCAATGGCAGCACCGATCGGGTATGCAGACGGTCGGCCGCGACCAAATGGTCATCCGGAATGGACGATGAAGTCGCTCGCGTGAAGATTGGCGGCGTTGACGCCCTTCAGGAGGATGGTGTCGGCGGAATCGATCGTGATCAGGGTATCCGCCGAGTTGCTCGGCGAGGCCGCCACGTGCTGGGCGATCCATGCAGCGTCAATATCGGTCGCCACGACAGCGGTGAGGTTGATGTGATCCTCATCGGGCGTGAAATTCAGGATCGTGTCGTGGTTCGAATTGGCGGCGAACACGAACTGGTCCTGATAACCGGTGCCGAACAGTACGTCCTTGCCGCTCGTGCTGGCGAGAGTCACCGCGCGCTCTTCGGTCAGGTTGAAGATCAGATTGACCGTGTCGGTCGCACCGTGGCCATCGGCCACGGTGACCACGACCTTGTCCGTCGCCGGACCTTCGCCCGGCTCGGAGTAGGTCAGATACTGGAGCGACGAATTGACGTTGGCGAGGGTATCCGTCGCCGATGCGGGGTCCACATAAGTGCCGGAATCCGCCGTCGCAGTCAGCGTGAAGGTTTCATCGGCGCCGGCATCGACGTCGGTGACCGAGAGCCCCTTGACGAAGATCTGGTCGCCTTCCTGCCCGACACAGACCTGATCGGTGTTGATGACAGGCGCGTCGTTCGCGCCGGTTACGTCCACCGTGAGCGTCGCGGTGTCGGTGGCACCATGCGAGTCCTTGGTCTGGACCGTGAATGTATCGGTATAATTTCCGTCCTGCAGCGCGTTGATCGCGTCCGCGTTCGGAACGTAGCTGTAGCTGCCATCGGCATTGACCGTCAGCGAACCGTAAAGCCCGCAAACCGTCGTCGCCGCGTGGTGATGCGCGTTCAGCACGGCATAGGTCAGCGTATCGCCGCTATCGGCATCGCTTCCGGCGAGCTGGCCGGTAAGATTGGTGAAGGTGTCGGCCGCAGCCGTATCCAGGAGCTTGCCGACGTTGAGATCGGACAGGGTCGGGACGTCGTTGGCGCCGGTCAGATCCACGGTGTATGTCGCCGTGGTGGCGGCGCCATGCGCATCCGTGACCTGCACGGTGAAACTATCGCAATAGAAACCTTCCGGCAGCGCGTTGATCGACGCTGCGTCGGGCACGTAGGTGTAGCTGCCGTCGGCGTTGACCGTCAGCGCACCATAATGGCCCGTCACCGTCGCCACCGCGTGGTGATCGGCGTTCAGCAAGGCATAGGTCAGCGTGTCGCCGGTGTCGGCATCGGTCCCGGTGATCTGGCCCGTGAGGTCGGAGAAACTGTCTGCGCCAGCGGTATCGGTCAGCTTCCCGATGTTGCCATTGGATAAGACCGGCGCGTCGTCGGCACCGGTGACGTTCACCTTGAACGTCGCCGTGCCGGTCGCGCCATGCGCGTCCGTGGTCTGGACCGTGAAGGTGTCCGTATAATTGCCTTCCGACAGCGCGTTGATCGCGGCGCCGTCGGGGACGTAGCTGTAGGTGCCGTCCTGATTGACCGTCAGCGAGCCGTAGAGACCCGCGACCGTCGTCACCGCATGGTTCGTCCCATCCAGCACCGCATATTTCAGCGTCGTCGTCTCACCATGGTCCGCATCGGTCCCGACCAGCGTCCCCGTGATGTCGGAGAAGGTGTCGGCGATCGCCGTATCCACGAGCGGCCCCGTGGTCACCGCGGCCAGGGTCGGCGCGTCGTTCTTGCCGGTGATCGTAACCGTCACGTCGGCCGTATCGTGCCCGCCGTACTCGTCCGTCAGGGTGACGGTGGAGACGATCTTCACCGTCTGGCCGTCGGCGAGGAAATCGAGCGCGTTGTCGGCGATCGAATAGTGCCAGGTGACGGCGCCGTTGTTCTTGCCGTCCAACTGATACGTGAACGCGGCCTTCAACGCGTCGACCTCGGCGGGCGTCAGCGACGCCGTGAGGTCGGTGGTGCCGTTGGCGGCGAGCGAGGTCACGGCCTGATCGATCTGCGTCACGGTCGGACGATCGGTCAGGTCGATGTCGGCGAAATTGATCGAGCCGCTCGCCGCCGGCGACGGGTCGATCGTGGCGGAAGCGCCGGTGGTGTCCGCCTGCTCGGAGAAGGTCGCGGTCAGCTGCGCCGCGTCCGTGGTGGTGAACGTCGGTGCGTCATCATCCGCGTGGATCGTGATCAGCGTGTGACCGCCCTCATCACTGCCCGCGAAATGCGCGTTGCGATAGTCGCCGACGAGGGTCAGGCTGATGGTCTTGCCATCGTCACCGGTGACCGTCAGCACACCGCCGCTCGCGGGATCGCCGGCATTGGGGACATAGACCGCGCTGGTGCCGGGCCCCCACTTGATCGTCGTCAGGTCGATCTTGTCGTTCACGGTCAGATCAGCGATCGAGCCGCCGAAATCCTTGGTGTCGATCTCGAGCTCGGCGCCGTCGCCGGTGAGCGCGATCGTTTGCGATACCGTGCCCTTGACCTCGAGCGTCGCGCCGGCATCGACGACGACCGAGCCCGAGGCCGAGCTCGTCAGCGAACCGAACAGCGTCAGCGTCCCGGTGTGAACCTCGATCGAGCCGGTGTCGGTATTGGTGATGTCGCCGGTAATCGACGCCGTGCCCCAGCTGTCGATGCGGCCGTCATTTTCGAGGCTCAGCCCGGTGCCGGAGATCGTGGCGCCATGCAGATCGATGTCGCCGTGGTTGATGATCGACGACGCGTCGCCGAACACGCCGCTGCCGGCGACCGTCCAGGTGCCGCCTGTATTGTTGTTGAACGTCGCGGTCCCAACCGAGATGTTGCCATCGATGTGGCCAGTGTTGTTGATGGTGATGGGCCCGCCGGTCTCGACGATCGCATAGGTCGTCGCGCTGACCGGGATGGCAGCGTCGGTACCGATCGTGCCGGAATTGTCGATCTGCGCTGTACCGGTGCCGTTCTCCTGGATGGAGATCGCCGCAAAGCCAGCCGCGCCGACCACCGAGCCGGCGTTGGTGATGTGCGTCGAGCCGGTCGCGCCCAAATCGTCCTGGTCGACATTGATGCCGACCGACGCCGTGCCGGTGATGTGACCGTTGTTGGTGACGGTGACTGCACCGCTGCCATGGGACACGATATCGAGGCCGACCGCGCCGGACACGCCGCCGCCGATGGTCGCGGTGATATCGCCGGCCCCGTTAACGCCGTCGTGCAGCACGATGCCGTCGCCGTTCTGGCCCGTGATGGCACCGACCGTCGTGAGCGAGATGCTGCCGATGCCGTTCTGGGTGACGACGATGCCGTTGTCGTGGCCGGTCAGCGCGCCGGTCGGCGTCAGCACGATGTTGCCGCCAGCGCCGCTCGTTCCGCCCGAGGCGGTGAAGTCGAGCGCATCGCCGACCGAGGTCGAGATATCGGCCGTGCCTGTGATCGTGAACGTGCCGTCCTGCGACGAGGTGCCGGTGATCGTGCCGGTGAAGCTCTGGCCGGCGACCTTGTCGAGCTGAAGCGTGTTGGTGCCGCCGGCGAAGATGATGGTCTGCGCGTCTGCGCCGCCCAGCTCGAGCGTCGCCTTGTCGTCGATGATGATCTGCTTGCCGGCGCCGGTAAGGCCGCCTGACAGGTTCAGCGTGCCGCTCTGCACCTCGATGGTGCCGGTGTTGGTGACACCGCCAGAGACCGTGTTGAGGCCGACGCTGTAGAGATTGCCGGCATTGGTCAGGCTGCCGCCATTGATCGAGACGTCGGTCAAATAGAGCTTCGAGCTGCCGTCGACCGAGATCGTTCCGCCTGTATTGATGATCGTCGCCGTCGTCAGCTTCAGCGTGCCACCGCTCACCGCCTCGATCAGGCCGTGATTGGTGATGGCGTGAAGCGTGCCGGGATCGATCGTCAGCGTGCCGCTGGTGACGGAGACCGTTCCGGTGCTGGCAACGGTGAGGTCGGCAGTGTCGATGGCGTTTGTGCCGGCCGCTTCCAGCGTACCCACGATCGTCACCGTGCCGCCGTCGATGGTCGCACCGTTGAGGTCGAGCCTCGAGCTGGAGTCGACCGACACAGTGCCGTCGGTGTTGGTCACCGTCATCCCGATCAGCTTCAGCGTGCCGTCGCTGACCGACGCCAGGGTGCCGGTGTTGGTGACGGCCTGGTGGTCGATGTCGAGCTCGCCGCTCTTCGCCTGAAGCGTGCCGGCATTGGCGATGCTCACCGAGGTCGTGGCGGTAAGCGTCAGCAGGCCGGCAATCGCCTCGATCAGGCCGCTGTTGATGATGGATGCATTGGTGACCGTCGTCGTATTGCTGGAGTCGAGCGTCCCGACGACGTTGAGCGTGCCGCCGGTCAGGCCCGCACCGTTCATCGTCAGCTTCTTGCCGGCATCGACCTTGACGGTCCCCAAATTGCCGATCGCGGTGCCTGCGACGATCGCATCGCCGAACGTCAGGGTGACGCCGTCCTCGACCGTGACGGCGCCCTTGTTCAGGGTGACGTTACCGCTGAGCTTGCTGTCGCCCGTGACGTCGATCGTGCCGGCGCCCGCGCCGCTGTAGTTGTTGATGGTGCCGCCGGCGATCTCGGTGCCGGACAGCGTCAGCGTCTGGCCGTCGTCGATCTTGATGATATGGCCGGTGTTGGTCAGGATGTCGTTGAGCAGCGTCGCGGCGCCGGCGATCTCGAGCGTCCCGTTATTGGTGATCGCTCCCTTGGACGCGGCGGACGCGCCCTTGATGGTGACACCGTTCTCGAGCTTGACCGTGTTGGCGAGCGTGATGCTGGAATTGTCGGTGATATCAGTGCCGGACACGGTGATACCGTCCAGCGTCAGCGCGGCGTCGGCAGTGATCGTGCTGATACTGACCGTTGCGCCACTGTCGATCTTGCTGGCGCCCGTGACGTCGATCGTGCCCGCGCCGTTGATGGCGCCGCCGCTGATCGTCGCATGGCTCAGTGCCAGCGCGGCATTGCCGTCGACGATGACATTGCCGATCGAATTGTCGACCGTCGAGCCCTGATCGATCGTGAGCGCGCCGTTGGCGAGCACCTCGATAGTGCCGGCATTGGTGACCGTCTCGTAGTGCAGCGCGTTGCCCGCACCGCTGACGTTGAGCGCGGCGTTGTTCTTCAGGACGCCGCTGGTCAGAATCGCGTTGCCGGTAAGATCAAGCTCGCCGTTGTTGGTGACCGTGCTGACACCCGTCGACGAGCCCGTCAGAACGAACGTACTGCCGGACTCGTCGCTGGCCTCCGCACCGAGCACGGTCGTTCCGGGCAAGATGTTGAACCAACCACCAGTGATCGTCGCGCCGTTGATGGTCAGCTTGCCGCTGGCATCGACGGTCACCGCGCCATTGTTGGTGACGCTGGAGCCCTGGTCGACGGTCAGCCAGCCATTGGCCAGCACCCTGATCGTGCCGCTGGGAGCGTTTAGGACGGTTTCGTGAGCGAACTCGGTCGTACCCTTGACGTTGACCGTGCCGGAATTGTTCAGCGTGCCGTTTTCGATCAGGCTGGTGCCGTCGAGCTCCAGCGTGCCCAGAATGGTGACGGTGCCGCCGTCGACCGTCGCGGTATCGACGATCAGCATCGTGCCGGCATCGGCCTTCAGCGTGCCGCCGGTGTTGTGGATCGTGGCCAGCGTCTTCAGCGTGCCGCCCGACAGCTCCATCGTGCCGGAATTGGTGATCGTGGTGCCTTTGGCGAAATCGCCGCCGCCCTGCAGCGTCAGATAGCCGCCATTACTGAACACGCTCGTGTCGAGGATCTCGGCCTTGCCGCCGACGAACATCGAGCCGGCGTTGATGAAGATCGAGTCCGCGCCCATGTTCAGCGCGCCGGCAATCGTCAGAGAACTCTGGTTGATCACCTTCGGCGGCGGCCCGCCAAAGTCGTTCATCGTGATCGACTTGGCGTAGGCCGCGGTGTCGATCGTCACCGGGTAGGACGGCGTCAGGCCGTGCAGCTGATCGGTGATGACGATGACGTCGTCGTTGATGGTCGGGACCGTCCCGGTTTCCCAGTTGACCGCATCCTTCCAAAACCCGCCGGAGGGTGCGCCGGCCTTGTCGGTCGCGATCCACACCACCGCGGGCGCGTCGGTGCCCGTGATCTCGACGGTGATGGTCTGCGTCGAGGTCGCGCCTTGAGAGTCCGTGAGCGTCACGGTGTAGACCAGCGTCAGCACCTGGCCCTTCGGGATGAAGTCGGCGAGATAGACCGGCAGGTCGGCCATCGACCAGTTGATGGTGCCGGTGCCGCCCCCGGTGCTGTCGGCGCCCGCCGCGATCGCAACCGACATCGCTTTCTGGAACGCCGCGAGCGGGCCGGGCGGGACGCTGCCACCTGGCAGCGTGGCGCTGGTCAGCGCAACCGATACCGTATGCGTGTCGGTGAGATCGACGTCGTCGAAGCTCAGCGTGCCCGAGGTCGGCACATCGCCGGTCAGCGGACCGCCGGGCACGCTGGTGCCGCCCTCGAAGATGATGGTCGGAACGCTGGTGGTGATCACCGGCTTGTCGTTGGTGCCGGTGATCGTGATGGTGATGTCGATGAACGAGGATTCGGGGTTGACCGCGAAATTGTTGTTGACGCGGATCTTGTAGGTCAGCGTCAAGGTTTCGCCGGCGGCGAGGAAGTCGAAGACGTGGTCAGGGATCGTGTAGGTCCAGACCGCCGAGCCGTTGTTGTTGTTGGCCGGGTTGGGGACGACCTGGATATCGATCTGCGTCGCCGCGATATCCTGCTTCTGGAGGTCGGTGAGCGAGCCGGTGACGTCCTGCTGGCCGGCATTCTTGTAGACGTAGTTCGGCGCGTCGGCGAGGCTCACGCTCGCCGTCGGCTGGTCGCCGAGGTTCTGGTCGACGAAGGTGATCCGGCCGGAGACCGTATCGCTGGCGACAGCATCGCCAGTCCCATCCGCGCGGTCGCCGGTCGCGTTCGCCTGCTCGGTCAGCGTGAACGCGGTCTTCACATTGCCGTTCAGGTCGAGGCTGCGCGAATCGGGCGGGCCGGGAATGCGGGTGCTGCTCGCCGGATTATGGCCGGGCGTCTCCGCCCCCTGCAGATTGAGGTTCGTGAAGATCGCGGTCGCAGTGGTGCCGTTCTGGGTCTTGAGGAGGATGCCGTCGCTGACCGGCGTGATCGTGTCGGTGAAGTTCGTGGTCAGCTTGGTGTTGGTATTGTCGGTGAACTTCAGCGTGAACACGTCAGTGATCAGCTTCTGAACGTCCGGCGACATCAGCGCATTGCCGATCGTGACGTTGCCGCCGCTGATCTGGATCATCTGGCCGGCCTGGTTGACCGTCGCGATCGGCAGCAGCGTGACCTTGTCGAACAGGATGTAGGAGCCCGTCGTGCCGTTCGGCTCGACCAGCACCTGGAAGCTCGCCTGCGGCTGCGGATCGCCGCCGCCGGCGGGAACGACGAAGTTGATCTGGGTCAGCACCGCCGTGCCGCGGATGCCCATGGTGGCGACCGGCGTATCGATCTTCATGTCGCCGTGCTTGGCGGTCTCGCCGGCGACGAAGGTGATGGTGCCCGCGACCAGGCTGAGCAGCGAGGAATTGCTCGACCCGTTGGGGTCGTAGACCATCTCGTTCAGCACCATCCGCGCATTGGAGGACAGGCCGAACACGGTGCCGTCGATGAAGGTGATGCCGAGGGTCGAGTCGGCGCCGGTCGAGACGACGTCGCCCTTCTCGACGTTGTCGCCGTTGTTCAGGATGACCGAGACGCCATTGCGGATCGCGGTCGCGCTGCCGGCGAGCTTTGTGACGTGGCCGATGACCTGGGCTGCGGCGATGCCGGAGGCAGCCTGCGCATATTGCACATGGCCCGTGAGTGCGTTGACGGTGTCGCCGCTGAGGTGGGCGCCATCGGGTGAGGCGATCGCCGCGCGCTTGTCGCCCCTGAAATAATCGTGAACGACGAACTCGTGGCCGTCATGGGACAGCACGAGATCGACACCTGCGCGCTTGAATTCGCCGTTAAAGATCAGGTTCGGATCGGGAACAATGAACGCGCCATCGGGCACATGGCCATGCGCCTTGGCCGTGAAGGAATCGACATGGCTCGACGCAGGCAAGCGGGAACCCTGAGCAGCATCCAGGGAGTTCGCGGCGTCAAATTTGCCAGCGTAATTCAACCGCGCACCGTAAAAAGGGTTAAAATCTAAGTAAGTATCGACCGCCTAAGCTTGCATAGCATTACCAAGTCCTTAGCGAAACCATCTATTGCTTGTGTGATTTCGCATCACTTGGTCGCCAACGACTATGCCTACGGCGACACCCACAGATAAGCTGAGGTATATTTTCGAATATTTTGCAGCCAAATTCGGCTTATTGCGCACATTTCCAGTCATCCAAAGTAATCAGCGGCACAGATCGACCGTCAGATACTTGTGTCATCTTTCCTTCGCAGTGCCCCGGAACATCCTGCGGCAAATACGGAGTTGAATCTGTGACCCAACTAACAGAACCCGTGAAATAGCGGGCTGTTAGCCATAGGACGCAGATTCGGCCTTCCCACAATTTCTGCCTGCAATTGATTCCATTTCGCGGCAGCCGGGCCACACCTAGCCCCTGAATCGTAAAATTTTACGCAATTTGGGCAGGCCCGTTTCAGCCTGTCCCACGGTTTTGGGACCCCTGCCGGGCGCGTTAAGCAGAACAAAACGGCCCGTCTCGCACTATCTCCGCGAAAGCAACAACGCCCGGCACGTCGAGGTCGAGGGGACCTGATGAAGCCGGAAGGGGATGTCAGATGGAGACCGCTGCTCGCTCGCGCGCCTGGCGCGCTGTCCTTGTGCTGTGCGGATTGATCCTGCTCGGATCGACCGCCGACCTGCGCGCCGGCACGTTGCTGTCGCCGGGAGCCGGCGTCCTCGTGCGCAAGTCCGCCGAGCCGTTCGGCGTGTTCGCCTTCGCCATCTCGTCCGGCAGCCTGCAGCAGAAATGGTCCGCGCTGAAGCACAAGCTCGACGACGACATGGTGCAGCTCGCGCTGTGTGACGGCGACCGGGACAATTGCGCCTCGCCCGCCGCCCTCAAGCTGCTCGCTATCGTCGATCAGGCCCGCAGCCGCGACGGCCGCGCGAAGCTGGGCGAGACCAACCGCGCCATCAACCTCGCCATCCGCGCCGCCAATGACGGCACTGACGACGTCTGGAGCTCGCCGCTTGCGACCTTCGCGCGCGGCGAAGGCGACTGCGAAGATTATGCGATCGCCAAGCTGGCCGCGTTGCGGCTCGCCGGCGTCGCCACCGAGGACCTCCGCATCGTCGTCGTGCGCGACGTCAGGGCCGGCGAAGAACATGCGGTTGTCGCCGCCAAGCTCGACGGACACTGGTTGATGCTCGACAACCGCCGCATGGCGATGGTCGAGGACGATGTCGCGCGGACCTACCAGCCGCTGTTCGTGCTCTACCAGTCGGCCGTGATGAAATATGTCGACGAGCCGGTGCGGTTCTCGATGGCCACGCCCGAGGCGCATTGATTGCGATCTTGTAGCCCGGATGGAGCCAACGGGTCGGCGCGAAGCGCCGCCCGATGACAGGCTCCGCGAAATCCGGGGCCGCTGTCGCTTGTTGCACGAATCCCGGATTACGCTTTCGCTCCATCCGGGCTACGGACCTCACACAACCACCCATCACAACCCCATTCCACCGCGCGGCCCGGGACGCTAGCATGGCGCCTTCGACGCGGGGGCGACTGGATGCGGTTCATCGGGCTGACTGTGCTTGCGCTGCTGGCCTTGCCGGCGGCGTCGGGCTATGCGCAATCCGGCCCGACCGACCGCTCCATCGCCGACAGGCTGCCGCTGTTCGCCAAGAACAACTGTCAGCAGATCCGCGATGCCGGCAATCAATTGTTCTGCGGCGATCCCGAGCTTAACGCGGCCGCCGAGAAGCTGGGCGCGGCCAACGAGGCGCGGCTCGCGCGCCTGCCCGATCGCCTGCCCGCAATCGAGGAGAACGCGATCTGGAGCCGCCAGCGCAACCTCGGTTGCGGCATCGTCGGCCAGACCGCGATCCGCGCCGACGAATTCGACCGGGTGAAGGCGTGCCTTCTCAAGGTGACCGAGGAACGCGTCGCGATCCTGCGCGATCCGGATTTCGACTGTCTCGCCGCCAACACGGCCGCGGGCGCGCTGATCTGCGCCGACCCGTCGCTGGCGCTGGCCGAAACCGAGCTCAACGGCCAGGTGCTCGGCCTGATCGGCAAGCTGGACCCGACCGCGGCGCGCTTTGCCTTCGCCGAATATGGCCGGTGGACGCGAGAGCGCGATCGCAAATGCAATCTGGTCGGCAAGGAGAACGTGCCGTTTCAGGAGCTTGGCTCCGCGGAAGACTGCCTCGCCGACTATCTGAAGCACAAGACCAGCGAGATCGCCGCCGCCAAGGGCGATCCGAAAAAGGTGTTCGGCCGGCAGATCGCGGCCCGCTCGCCCGACACCGACGCCGTCGACTTCTGCGCCGCGCGGATTCACGCGGCCAATTCATGCGGCAATTTCCTGCGCATCAACCGCGTCTACGCGATCGACAGTCAGGTGACCGACCAGGAGGCGCAGGTCACCGGCGAGATCGAGATGGTCGTGCTGGCGCCTTTCACCACATGCAGCAAGGTCGCCAGCACGTGCACCGGCACCTGCTGGGATCCAAGGACGGGGCTTCCGCGGCCGGGCGTCGGCAACAAGGAGCGTTCCGGCGAGGCGTTCAACGTCACGCGCCGCCTCAGAATCCAGCGGACCTTTGCGTTCGTGAAAGCCGCCGATGGCTGGCGCTGCCGGGAGGACGAGCTGGCGCCGGTGAATTTAGGGACTGCGGGCGGTGGATCGTAGCCTTTCTTCCTTCTCCCCTTGCGGGAGAAGGTGGCGCGCGCAAGCGCGCCGGATGAGGGGTTCTATCCGTTCGGCACGCTGTTCGTGAGGATAGAGACCCCTCACCCGGCTTCGCTTTCGCGAAGCCACCCTCTCCCGCAGGGGGCCCGCAAGGAGAGAGGGTGCACCGTCATCGCCGCAAGAGCCGCCCCTCCCATCAAAACATCAGATTATCCTTCACCAGCACCCAGCGGCCGCCCTTGACCTGCTGCACCTGGGTGATGGTGTTGGCGAGATGGTCCGTCCTCGAGAACTTGGTCGGCGGCGAGTTGAAGATGTCGAGGAATTTCTCGCCTGACTCGAGCGAGTCCAGCATCTTCTGGCCGGTGAGATCCTTGCCGGCCTTGTTCGCGTAGAACGCGAACGTCATCACCGCGTTGTAGCCGATCATCGCCTGCGTGTTGGCGTCAGTGCCAAACGCCTTCTTGTAGCTGACGATCCAATCCTTCACCTTGTCCTTGGCGGTGTCCTCGTAGGGAATCTCGAAGAGGCCCGCCGCATAGAGCCCTTCGACGGCGTCCTTGCCCAACACCGGCACTTCCAGCACGTTGGTGGGCGAGGCGCCGAGGAAGGTGACGTCCCAACCCAGCTTCCTGGCTTCCGTCATCGCGCCGATGGTCTCGCGAAGGATGGTGCCGAGCACGACGAGATCGCAGCCGTCCGACTTCATCTTGGCGACCTGCGCGCTGAAATCCGACGCGCCACGCTTGTAGCTCGTGATCGAGGCGGGCTGCACCTTCATCGCAGTGAGCTGCTGATTGAAGCCGTCGAGCACGTTCTTTCCGTACTCGTCGTCCTGATGCATGATGCAGGGCTTCTGGGATTTCTTCCACTCCATCATGTATTTGAGCGCCGCCCGGGTGCTCTCGACATAGGGCAGGAGATTGTTGAACTTCAAGCGCTCCTGCGGCTTGGCCGGATCGAACTTGAAGGTGAACTCGGCCGCCGTCAGCGGGAAGAGCTGAAGCACGCCGGCGTCGAACAGGATGTCCTGCGCGGCGAGCACGGTCGGCGATCCCATCGGCCCCACCATCGCGAAGATCTTGTCCCGCTCGATCAGTTTCTGCGAGGCCAGCACGGCCTTCTTCGGATCGTAGCCGCTGTCCTCGACGACCAGCTTGATCTTGCGGCCATTGATGCCGCCCGCCGCATTGACCTCTTCGGTCGCCATCTTCATGCCGTTTGCAACCGGTACGCCCCAACCCTTGATCGGTCCCGACAGATCCTGATGGGTGCCGATGACGATCTCGCTGGCCGAGATGCCATCATTGGTGACCTTGGTTTGCGCCGCGGCCGGCAGACAGGTGAGCGCCACCGCACTCACAGCAAGGCCGAACGCTCTCAACGATCTCGACATTGACGTCTCCTCTCCTTGGGGCCCATATGATGCGAAGGGCGGGGCCATCACTCCTTCGCTTTTTCGAACAAAATGATTCACGCCACCGCGCGCTCGCGATACATCGCGTCGATCTCGGCGGCATAGCGCTTGTTCACGAAGTTGCGCTTCAGCTTCATGGTCGGCGTCAGCTCCTCGTCCTCCGGGGTGAGCTGCCGCTCGATCAGATAGAACCGCTTGACGGTCTCGACGCGCGCGAAATTGGTATTGACGCCTTCGATCTCGCGCCAGATCAGGTCCTGGATCTCCCTTGCACGGCACAGGCTCGCATAATTGGTGAAGGGGATGTCGTGGTCCTGGGCGAACTTCTCGACATTCTCCTGGTCGATCATGACGAGGCAGGTCAGGTATGGCCGCTTGTCGCCGATCACGACGGCATCGGAAATGTAGGGCGAGAATTTGAGCTGGTTCTCGATCTCCGACGGCGTCACGTTCTTGCCGCCTGAGGTGATGATGATGTCCTTCATCCGGTCGGTGATGCGGACAAAGCCCTCGTTGTCGATGGTGCCGACGTCGCCGGTGTGCAGCCAGCCCCAAGGGTCGATGGTCTCGGCGGTCTTCTCCGGCTGGTTCAGATAGCCCATGAACAGGAAGTCGCCCCTGATCAGGATCTCGCCGTCCGGCGACAGCGCGACCTCGCCCCAGGACACGGCGGTGCCTACCGAGCCGAGCTTGATGCGCTCCGCCGGCATCATGGTCGCGACGCCGCAATTCTCGGTCTGGCCGTAGACCTCGTGCATGTCGATGCCGAGCGCGAGATACCAGCGGATCAATTCCGGCGCGATCGGCGCGGCGCCGGTGAAGGCGATGCGGCAGCGGTCGAGCCCGATCATGCGGCGGATGTTGCGGAACGCGAGTCGATAGGCGATGGAGTTGGCGATGCGCAGCGACAGTGACGGCGCCCGGCCCTCGATCCGGCAATCGACCATGCGATAACCGATGTCGATGGCGCGGCGATAGACCCATTGCTGGAGCGGGGTTGCATCCTTCAGCGCGATGGTGATGGCGGAATAGAACTTTTCCCAGATGCGGGGGACCGCGAGGAAGATGGTCGGCTGCACCTCGCGCAGATTGTCCGGCACCGTCTCCGGGCTCTCGGCAAAATTCATCACCGAGCCAAGCGCGACCGAGATGTAGTAGCCGCCGATACGCTCGGCGACGTGGCAGAGCGGCAGGAAGATCAGCCTGTCCTCGTCTTCCTGCGCCGGAATGAAGTCGTTGGCGTGCCGCATCTGGTGCGTGACGCTGCGATTGGCATGCATCGCGCCCTTCGGCGGGCCCGTCGTGCCCGAGGTGTAGACGAGCACGGCGAGATCGCCGGTGCTGCGGCTGTCGATCATCTCCTGCCACAGCGCTTCACGCCCGGCCATGTGGTTGCGCCCGAGCGCGTGGAATTCGTCGAGCGACATCACCATGTCGTCGGAGAAGCCGCTGAGGCCCTCCATGTCGAACACGATGATCTTCCGCAACAAAGGACAGCGGCAGCGGCAGGCGAGGATCTTGTCGAGTTGCTCCTCGTCCTCGGCGAAGATCACTGTCGTCCGGGAATCGTTGAGGAGATATTCGACCTGGCTCGACGAATCGGTCGGATAGATGCCGGATGAGACGCCCCCGGCGCACAAGATGCCCATGTCGGCATGGACCCATTCGGGCACGGCGTTGGCGATGATGGAGGCGACGTCGCCCGGAGCGAAGCCGATCGCGTGAAGCGCGTAGGCGATCTCCTGCGAGATCGCGAGCCATTCGCGCCAGCTGGTCGGCTGCCAGATGCCGAACTTCTTCTCGCGGATCGCCGGCCTGTCGCCCCGCGTCTCCGCGGCGCGCAGAAAGCTCTTCGCGATCGTATCAGCGACCGTCAGCACCGCCGGTCGAGCCATGCGCGTCTCCTCCTTGTCGCCTATTCCCTCCGCTGCCTGCCTTGCCGGCGGTCTGTTGTTGCGGATGGGTAGCCCCATTTTACCGCGAAATCTTTCCCTAACGCCAAGTCTTCTTCTTTTTCCAGCGCCGCTCGCCTCGCGCGCCCTGTTCCTTGGCGCCAAGGTAGAATTCCTGGATGTCCTGGGAATGCATCAAGCGTTCGCAGGTGTCGTTCATCACGATGCGGCCGATCTCGAGCACATAGCCATAATGCGCCGTCTCCAGCGCCACCTTGGCATTCTGCTCGACCAGCAGGATCGACATGCCCTGCTCCTCGTTGACGCGGCGGATGATCGTGAAGATCTCCTTCACCAGCAGCGGCGACAGGCCGAGCGAGGGCTCGTCGAGCAGCAGCAGCAGCGGGCGGTTCATCAGCGCGCGGCCGATCGCGAGCATCTGCTGCTCGCCGCCCGAGAGCTGGCCGGCCGGCTGGTCGATGCGCTCCTTCAGCCGCGGGAAATAGCCGTAGACGCGCTCCAGGTCCTCCGCGACGCCGTCGCGATCCCTGCGCGGATAGGCGCCCATCATCAGGTTCTCGCGCACCGAGAGGAACGGGAACACCTCACGCCCCTCCGGCACGTGGCTGAGGCCGAGCCGCACGATCCGGTCCGCCTCCATGCGCTGGATCGGCTTGCCCAGGAACTCGATCGCACCCTTCTGCGGATCGAGAATGCCCGAGATCGTCTTCAGCACCGTGGTCTTGCCGGCACCGTTGGCGCCCAGCAGCGTGACGATACGGCCGCGCGGCACCTCCAGCGAGATGCCGCGGATCGCCATGATCGGCCCGTAATAGCTCTCGATGTTCGAGAGTTTCAGGATGATGTCTGGAGTGACCGCGGTATCCATCGCATCAGGCTCCCAGATACGCGGCGACGACGTCGGGGTGCTGTTGCACCTCCGCCGGCGAGCCCATCGCCAGCACCCGCCCGTAGTTCAGCGCGATGACACGATCGGAGACGCGGTTGACCAGCGACATGTCGTGCTCGACCATCAGCACGGTCACGCCGAGCTCGTTCTTGAGGTCGCGGATCCAGAACGACATGTCGTCGGTCTCCTCGACATTCAGTCCCGATGACGGCTCGTCGAGCAGGATCAGCTTCGGCTCCGAGCAGAGCGCACGCGCGAGCTCGATCACCTTGCGGACACCGTAAGGCAGGCCGGAGATGAGCTTGTCGCGATAGGGCTCGAGATCGAGGAACTCGATGACCTGCTCGACCCGGCGGCGGTGCACCTTCTCGTTGGCGCGCACGCTCGGCAGGAACAACAACTCCTGCCAGAGCTGGGTGGTCGAATGGCGGTGGCGGCCGACCAGCAGATTCGACAGCACGGTCGCATTCTCGAACAGCTCGATGTTCTGGAAGGTGCGGGCGATGCCGAGCCTTGCGATGTCGTAGGGCGGCTGCTCGGTGATATCCTGGTCCTCGAAGAAGATGCGGCCCGAGGTCGGCCGGTAGATCCGCGAGATCAGGTTGAAGATCGAGCTCTTGCCGGCGCCGTTGGGACCGATGATCGAAAGGATTTCGCCGCGCTCGACCGCGAACGACACCGCGTCGACCGCCCTCAGGCCTCCGAAGTGCAGCGACAGGTTCTCGGCGCGGAAATAGCTCATCGGTTCCGCTCCGACTTCACGTAGATCTTCTGCCGCTTGAAGGTGGCGCGCTTGTAGAGCGGGAAGAGCTGGAAGAAGAGCTTGATCTTCAGCCAGCGGCCGTAGAGCCCGAGCGGCTCGAACAGCACGAACAGCACGATGATGATGCCGTAGATGGCGCCCTTCAGTCCGTTGAGCGAGGCGAAGGCCGCGACCTTGGACTGGACGTTGCCCGCGGTCGCCGGGCCGGCACCGAAGGTTGCGGCAATGCCGGCGATGATGCCGGGCATGTCATCCTTCAGGTAAGTCAGGAACGGATCGATCATCACGATGAAGATCGCGCCGAGCACCGCGCCGTGCAGGCTGAAGGTGCCGCCGATCAGGATCACGATGATGAACTCGATCGAGAGCTGCAGCGTGAACATCTCAGGCGAGATGAAGGAGAGCTTGTGCGCGAACAGCACGCCGGCAAAGCCGGTGATCGCCGCCGAGATCGCGAACGACTTCACCTTGTAGAGCGCGACATTGACGCCCATGCTGCGCGCCGCGGTCTCGCTGTCCCGGATCGCGACGAAGGCGCGGCCGGTCGGAGAGCGCAGCAGATTGAGCGTGCCGACGATGGTCAGCACCAGCACGGCAAGGCAGAGAAAATAGAAGGTCGGGCTGTCGCGCGGGACCGTGACGCCGAGCAGTGACAGCGCCTTGATCCGCATGCCCTCGTTGCCGTTGGTCACACTCTCCCAGCGCGCCAGGATCTCCTCGACGATGAAAGCGAAGGAGATGGTGGCGATGACGAGATAGATGCCCTGCAGTCGCAGCGCAGGAAAGCCGACCAGTGCGCCGATGCAGCCGGTCAGGACACCCGCGGCCAGGAAGTAGACCGGGAACGGCACGTTGTATTTCTGCAAATACGCCGCGGTGTAGGCGCCGATCGCCAGGAATGCGGCATGTCCGAGCGACGCCTGCCCGGTGAATCCCGTCAAAATCATCAGCGCCACGCCGACCGTCGCATAGATGCAGACGAAGACGAGCTGGCTCATCAGATAGCTGGAGAGCACGTAAGGCGCGATCAGCAGCAGCGCGAACAGGATGCCGTAGGAGACGAAATAGCCCGAATGTGGGAAGAGCCGGATGTCGTCCTCATAGTCGGTCTTGAACAGGAACCGCATGGCGTTCAGACCTTCTTGCGGACGTGAAGGCCGAACAGGCCCTCGGGCTTGAGCAAGAGCACGGCGAGCAGCACGAGGTAAGGTGCGACGTCCTTCCAGCCCTCGGCGAGGTAGAAGCCGGCCATACTCTCGATCACCCCGATCAGGACGCCGCCGACGACGGCACCGGGGATCGAACCGAAGCCGCCAAGCACGGCGGCGGGAAATGCCTTGAGGCCGAGCACGAGGCCGACATTGGAGTGGATGAAGGTGATCGGCGCCAGCAGCACGCCGGCGCAGGTCGCGACCGCCGCGCTGATCGCCCAGACGATCGACACCACGCGCTTGACGGGAATGCCCATGTAATAGGCCGCCAGCATGTTCTCGGAGCTCGCACGCATCGCGGTGCCGAGCGTGGTCTTGTTGAAGAACAGCCAGAGCAACGTGCAGAGGATGATCGTTGCCGCGATCACCGAGAGCTTGTCATGGGCGAGCACCAGTGAGCCGATGCGCAGCACGCCCTGGCTGAACGGCGTGTCGATCTTGAAGTCGTCGGTGCCCCAGACCATGCCGGCAACGGAGCGCAGGAAATAGCCGAGGCCGATCGTGGCCATGATGATGGAGAATTGCGGATAGCCGAGGATCGGCCGCACCACCACGCGCTCCGCCAGCATGCCGAACAGCGCCATGGCGGCCACTGCACCGGCAAACCCGATCCAGTAGTTCAGTCCCATCATGCCGATGAAGGTGAAGGCGAAGAAGCCGCCCAGCATCATCAAATCGCCCTGGGCGAAATTGACGACCTCGGTGGCCTTGTAGACGAGCACGAAGCCGAGCGCGATCAGGCCGTAGACGCAGCCGAGCGCAACACCGCTGACAAGCTGCTGAACGAAATCCAGCATCGCCGCGCTTCCTCCCGATGCAACCGGCGGTTCTTCGACCGCCTTGTCGCATCTTGTGTCCAGTCGCTACGCAGTCATTCCGCCGCGTTAGCGCCATTTGTCCCGTTGCCAATTCAGCCTGAACGCCTGCGCGCTGTCAACAAACGGTGACTTGCCTTTAGTCCAAGGTGCATGCCGGAATTTGCGGCAGCGCGATTCACGGTGCCGAAACATCTTCGGGTCATGGTCGCGGGCGATGCAAAACCGCATGGTATGGCCGTCATGAAGCCGGACAGCTCGGCGCTGGAAGTCCGAGGGTTAACGAAGCGTTTTGACCGCCTGGCGGTCGACAGCCTCGATCTCACCATTCATGCCGGCGAATTCTATGCGCTGGTTGGCCCCAACGGTGCCGGCAAGACCACCACTTTGCGCATGGTTGCGGGCCTGTTGCGCCCCGATGCCGGAGCGGTCTCGATCTTCGGCATCGATGCGCTGAAAGATCCCGTTGCCGCCAAGCAGGTGATGGCGTGGGTGTCCGACGAGCCCATGATTTATGACAAGCTGACCCCTCTGGAGTATCTCGAATTCGTCGCCGGCCTCTGGGGCATCGCGCCATCGGTCTCGGAACCGGTCGCGCAGGAACTGCTCGCCTCGCTCGGGCTCGCGCCGCACCGGCACGAGCGCTGCGAAGGCTTTTCCAAGGGCATGCGCCAGAAGGTGGCGCTGGCCGGTGCGCTGGTGCACGATCCCCGCCTCATCATTCTCGATGAACCGCTGACGGGCCTCGATGCCGTCTCCGCCCGCCATGTGAAGGGGCTGCTGAGCGAGCGCGTTCAGGCCGGCTGCACCATCATCATGACCACGCACATTCTCGAGGTCGCCGAACGCATGGCCGACCGCATCGGCGTGATCGCCTCCGGCCGCCTCGTGGCCGAAGGCACGCTGACCGAGCTGCGCCAGCAGAACGGTCATGCCGACACCAGCCTCGAAGATCTCTTCATCGCACTGGTGACGCTGCAGGAAGCGGCATGAGCTCGGCGACCGCGCTGTCCTGGTTTGCGCGGCACGAGCTCCGGCTCGCCTGGCGCGAATGGTTCGCCATGATGACGGGCGGACGGCGCAAGCGGGCGCGCGCGGCCGTGATCGGCCTGCTGTTCTTTGCGGCGCTGCTGCATGTGCCGGCCTGGGCGGTGATCGGCCGCTTCGCCGACCTGCAACTGCCGCTCGACAAATCCTCGCTGATCGTGATCTCTGCGACGATCTTCCTCGCCTGGACGCTGATGCTGTCGCAGGCGATCGAATCGGTGACGCGGGTGTTCTACGCCCGCGCCGATCTCGACCTGATCATGTCCTCGCCGGCGCGGCTCGCCAATCTGTTCTCGGTGCGCATCGCCGCGATCGCGCTCACCGTCACCGTGATGGCGCTGCTGTTCTCGACGCCCTTCATCGACGTGCTGGTGTTCGGCGGCGGCGCGCGCTGGTTGGCAGCGTTCGGCGTCGTCATCGCGATGGGCCTGTCCGCGGCGGCAATCGCGATTGCGGTCACGATTCTCCTGTTCCGCCTGATCGGGCCGGCGCGTACGCGCTTTGTCGCCCAGATCCTCGCCGCGATCATCGGCGCAGGCTTCGTGATCGCGCTCCAGGTCGCCGCGATCATGTCCTACGGAACGCTGTCGCGCTTCACCATCCTGACCTCGGGAAGCCTTGCCGCCTACGCGCCCGATGTCGACAGCATCTGGTGGTGGCCCGCGCGGGCGACCATGGGCGACAGCGAAGCGCTGTTGCTCCTGCTGGCGCTCGGGCTCGTGCTGCTCGGCAGCGTGATGGCGATCTTCTCCGGCCGCTTCGCCGACACCGCGATCGATGCCGCCGCCTACGGCAAGTCAGGCAGCAAACGCACCAAGGAACGTCCGTTCCGCGGCGGCTCGCGGCAGCAGGCGTTGCGGCGCAAGGAATTCATGCTGCTCTGGCGCGATCCCTGGCTGATCTCGCAGACCCTGATGCAGTTGCTCTATCTGGTGCCGCCGGCGCTCCTGCTCTGGCGCAGCTTTGCCGACAGCTCCGCAGCGGTAACATTGATCACGCCCGTCATCGTGATGGCGGCGGGACAGCTCGCGGGCGGGCTCGCCTGGCTGACGATCTCCGGCGAGGATGCCCCGGATCTGGTCGCGACCGCACCGCTGACCCCATCCAGCGTCACCCGCGCCAAGATCGAGGTGGTGCTGATCGCGATCGTCGTCATCTTCTGCCCGCTGCTCGCCGCCCTCGCCTTGGCCTCGCCGCTCCAGGCCGCGGTCAGCGCCGGCGCGATCATCATCAGCGCGGCCTGCGCCACCGCCATCCAGCTCTGGTTCCGCGTCCAGGCCCGGCGCAACCAATTCCGCCGCCGCCAGACCTCCTCGCGGCTTGCGACCTTTGCCGAAGCCTTCTCCTCGATCGGCTGGGCCGCCAGCGCCGCGCTGGTGCTGACCCTGCCCATCGCCGGCCTCATCAGCGGCCTGATCACAGCCGGCCTCGTCGCCATCACCTGGAAATTCAGCCCCAGGCGTGAATAGGAAGACGTGAATAATGCCGGCATGAGGGTGCGACACTGACGCGCTGTTGATTGCCAGCTGTTGGCCTCACGCTGCATTGCACGCTAGACTTCCCCTTGGGCGTCAACGGGAACGGATTCATGCGGCGACTGGTTTCGGCGGCTCTGGCGCTGTTCGGCGCATTCCTCACCCCTGCCCTCGCCCAGCAGCAGCCTCAGCGCAGCGAATGCCTGGCGATGGCCAATGCCGCGCCCCGCGCGATGCCGGTCGCGTTCCGGCAGGCCGCGGCGGCCAACGAGGTCGAGATCACCTATGCCGGCCATTCCACTTATTTCATCGACACGCCGGGGGGTTTGCGCATCGCGACCGATTATAGCGGCGCCTATCAGGTGGGACGGCTGCCCGACGTCGTCACCATGAACCGGGCGCACAGCACCCACTATTCTTTGTATCCCGACAAGCGCATTCCCCATGTGCTGCATGGCTGGAGCGAGGACGGCAAGCCGGCCATCGTGTCGGAACGGATCGGCGACACCTTCATCCGCAACGTCACCACCGACATCCGCCGCTATTTCGGCGACGATTCCGGCAGCGACATGATCCGCGACGGCAACTCCATCTTCATCTTCGAGGTCGCGGGCCTCTGCATCGGCCATCTCGGCCACCTCCATCACAAGCTCGACGACAGCCATTTCGCGCAGATCGGACGGCTGGACATCGTGATGGTGCCGATCGACGGCACCTATACGATGTCGCTCAACGGCGTCTCCGAGATCACCAAACGGCTGCGCGCCTCGGTGGTGCTGCCGATGCACCGCTTCGCCACCCCGCTCGACGAATTCATGCACCTGATCGGTCAGCAGTTCGAGATCGACCAGCGCCGTGAGCGCTTCCTGCGCATGTCGCGTGATATGCTGCCGGCGAAACCGACGGTGATCATCCTCGACGGCGTCTGAGGCGCAACTTTCTCCAAGCCGGCGGTCGGACGGCCATGCTGATCTCCCCGCGAGAGGAGATCGACATGACCGATTTTGCGAGATTGCTGCATGCGGATGGACCGAACCCGGAGCACGTGGCGGCGCTCCAGCTCTACGGCCGCTTCGTCGGCGATTGGGATGCCGAGATCACGGCCCACGGCACAGACGGAACGAAACACATCGCGCCCGGCGAGATCCATTTCGGCTGGGTGCTGGAAGGTCGCGCCGTGCAGGACGTCTGGATCATTCCGCGCCCGGCCGGCAGTCCGGCCTTCCCGATCGCCGGCAATTGGTACGGCACCACGCTGCGGGTCTATGACCCCTCCATTTCCGCGTGGCGGATTTCCTGGTTCGATCCCGCGCGCTGCGTGTTCCGGCAACAGATTGGCCGCGCGCACGGCGAGGACATCGTGCAGGAGGGCACGACGGAGTCCGGCGAGCTGACGCGTTGGAGCTTCGTTGAAATCACAGGCGATTCTTTCCACTGGCTCGGGGAAGTCAAACCAGCCGGCGCAGCCGATTGGCGGCTCGTGGTCGACGTGAGGGCGAAGCGGCGGAAGGGTTGACGACAGCGCCGCTGTGCTCGCAATGACAGGTGCGGTTGCGCAGCGCGCGCTGCTGCGTGACGAGACGAGGTGTTAGGCTCCCAATCACAAAAAACATCAAGGGAGCGAACGTCGATGGCTGCAAGCGGTCTGCCTGCCAATACCAGCGGGCTATTCGTCGAGCCGCGCGAGGACTGGCTCGTGCAATATCAGGAGGAGATCATCGATCCCGCGCGGCCGATCGTCGATCCCCATCACCATCTCTGGAATCGCGGGCAGCGCTATCTGATCGAGGAGATGGCTGCCGACATCGCCTCCGGTCACAACATCATCGCCACGGTCTATGTCGACTGCCGCTCGATGTATCGCGCGCACGGGCCCGAGGCATTCCGGCCCGTCGGCGAGGTCGAGTTCGCGAACGGCGTCGCAGCGATGAGCGCGAGCGGCGGCTACGGCAAGGCCGCGATCTGCGCCGGCATCGTCAGTCACGCCAATCTGCTGCTGGGCGATGCCGCAAAACCGGTGCTCGAGGCGGAGATCGCCGCCGGCAATGGCCGCTTCCGCGGCATCCGGCATTCCTCGGCCTGGGACCAGGACCCTGTCGTCGCCGGCATGTATGCGAACCGGCCGAAGGAATTGCTGCGGGATCCGACCTTCCGCAAGGGCTTTGCCTGCCTTGCACCGCTCAACCTCAGCTTCGATGCCTGGCTGTTCCATCCGCAGATCGGCGAGCTGACCGAGCTCGCGCGCGCCTTCCCCGATACCAGAATCGTGCTCGACCATTGCGGCGGCCCGGCCGGCGTCGGCCGGTTTGCCGGACGGCGCGAAGAGGCGTTTCCGCAGTGGCGCGCGTCGATCCTGGAGATCGCGAAATGCGAGAACGTCGTCGTGAAGCTCGGCGGGCTCGCGATGTGCCTGCTGGGCTATGACTTCCATCTGCGGCCCAGGCCGCCGTCATCCGAGGAGCTTGCTGCAGCGTGGCGGCCCTATGTCGAGACCTGCATCGAAGCCTTTGGGCCCAAGCGGGCGATGTTCGAGAGCAATTTCCCGCCGGACAAGGGTCAGTGCAGCTATCAGGTGATCTTCAACGCCTTCAAGCGCATCGCCACGCCCCTGAGCGAGGCCGAGAAGACCGCGCTGTTCTCGCAGACCGCGACCGAGTTCTACCGGCTCGATCTGCCGTCATGACGAGAAGAGGGGCCGGGATGTTGGTCCCGGCCCCTCTTCCGTCGTGGCCGCTGGGAAGCGTTCTTGAAACTTTGTAGCTAGCCCGCACCCAGCAACGAGGCGGGACGACGCTCGCCGGCGGGGACGAACATCCGCTTGAGCTTGTTGACGACGCGGATCAGGAAACCGATCATCACGGGGTTGGTCTTGCGGCAGAAGGCGATCTTCTTGACGTAGCCTTCGACATGCCATTTGGCATGCGCGCCGTCGCGGAAGAAGATGACGTCGCCGGGGCCGTAGCGCTTCGGCGGCATGCCATCGCTCTCGAGTACGATCGATCCTTCCATGATCATGATCGTCTCGTCGATGTCGTAGTACCAGTTGAAGCGGCCTTCGGTGCAGTGCCAGATGATCGTTGACGCGGTGCCGTCGTCGCTGGTGGACAGGATGTGCGAGCGCGAAATCGGATTACCCTCGATGATCCAGGACGGCTCGATCGGCCGCAGCTCAAGATCCACGTTGCAACTACCGATTTCAATCAATGCGCGCGACATCTGCTTCCCCAAGGGATATAATATGACTGGCCGGGTCTCGGCCCGGATTGTTTCGAAAGATGTTGGAACGCTAGTAGCCGGTTTTTAATTCTTTCTTACGCAGGCCCCGACAATCAGCCGCAAGTTGCAGGTGCGAAGCGGTTAACGTCCCGATTTCCCTGCGAATCCGCGCACATGAACCCTTCTTTTCCGGGGTGCGACAAAGTGCGCGAGAATACCGGAAAGGAACCAGCCGATGCCCCTCACCCCAGAGGTTCTGACAGCCAACGGCGAAGTCGTCGCCTGGCTCGGCGGCTTCGAAATCTCCTTCGCGCCGGACGAAGAGCCCTGGTTCACCATCGACGGCATCGACGACCCGCGGCAGATCGGCAGCGACGGCTCCGGCGGCGCCTTCGTGCTGTTGCCGTCGCAGAATGTGCTCTACGTCTCATCGGAGGGCCGCGCAGGCATCATCGCTGGAAATTTCGAGGCATTCATCCAGCTCGTCGTCGCCCACCCCTACTGGCTGGACGTCCTCAAATTCTCCGCCGGCGGCGATCTCGCGGAGATGCGGCGCGCGGCGGATGCGCTGGAGGCCACGCTCGAGGATGAGGACGAAGTCAACGAGGCTCGCGAGGAGATCCGCAGCGCGCTCGGCCTGCCCGTGCCAGACGATCCCGTCGCTGAACTTTACGAGGCGGTGGCGGCGTCCGACGCCATCGTGCGGGCCACCGATGGCAGCCCGTTCACGACGCTGTTCAACCGCTTCAGCATCGACAACAACAAGATGCTACGCAGCGCGGCGGCGTGAGGAGAAGGGTTACTTCGCCCACTCACCCTTGCGGAACACCGGCACCTTGCTGCCGTCGGCCAGAATGCCGTCGATGTCGGTCTCGGCCGAGCCGATCATCCAGTCGATATGGATCAGGCTTTGATTGCCACCCTGCGCCGCGATCTGCTGCGGGGTGAGCTGCGCACCGTTGACGAAGCATTTCGAGTAGCACTGGCCGAGCGCGATGTGCGAGGCCGCGTTCTCGTCGAACAGCGTGTTGTAGAACAACAGGCCGCTCTGCGAGATCGGCGAGGAATGCGGCACCAGCGCCACCTCGCCGAGCCGGCGCGCGCCTTCATCGGTGTCGAGCACCTTGTTGAGCACCTCCGCGCCGCGCGAGGCCTTTGCGTCGACGATCTTGCCGTCCTCGAAGCGCACCGCGATGTTGTCGATCAGCGTGCCCTGATAGGACAGCGGCTTCGAGCTCACGACATGGCCATAGACCCGCCGGCAGTGTGGTGTGGTGAAGACTTCTTCGGTCGGGATGTTGGCATTGCAACTGATGCCGTTCTTGGACAGCGAGGCGCCGCCTTCCCATTCATGGCCGTCGGCAAGTCCAATGGTGAGGTCGACCCCCGGTCCATTGTACTGGAGCGCGCGGAAACGCTGGCCGTTGAGCCAGTTGGTGCGCTCGCGCAGCACCGCATTGTGGTTCGCCCAATTGGCCATCGCGTCCTCGCGATCGACACGGGACGCCGCGAAGATCGCGTCCGCGAGCTTGCCGACGGCAACGTCCTCGGGATCGTTGGGGAACACCTGCTTGGCCCAGGACGGGCTCGGATAGGCGATGATGTTCCAGTTGGTGTCGAAATTGACGATCTTTTCCAGCGCCGGCTGATAGGCCATCGAATTGGCCTTGCTGGCACGCGCGACCTTGGAAGGATCTTCGCCGGACAGCAGCATCGGATTGTCGCCGACGATGGCGAGCCGCGCGGTATTGTCGGAGAACGCCTTGGCCATGCCCTCGTAGAGCCAGTTCGCGGCGCGATCGAAACTGTTGTCCTGGCCGTGGCGGTAGCGCGCCAGCGTCATCTCCTCGTCCGACAGGATCGGAGTGACGATACCGGCGCCGGCCTTGTAGGCATGCACGGCGATCCGCCGCACCAGCGGCAGTGCGATCGCCGGCGCCGTCAAGAGCAGATCCTGTCCCGGCCGCAAGCCCAGGCCCACCTTCACCGCCACCTCGGCCAGCCGGTCGAGTTTCGCGGGATCGATGGGAGTGGAGGTGATGCCTTGATCGGTCATGCCGGGTCCTCTGCCGAAAGTCTGTGGTTCAATCTAAGCCTAGCATCGCGGGACACAAGTATGCGAGCGCCCGGGAGCTGTCGAAAGATACGCAGTTTCACGCATTTTGGTTTTCAACGCGTTGCCGATTTCAGCACCCGGTCGACCATGGCGGGCGCGAGGCCGAGGTAATTTTTCGGTAAGGTGAGCGCCTCGATTGTGGCGCGGTCGATGCGGCTCGAGATGCGGCTGTCGGACGAGAGCGCATCCGCCAGCGTCAACCCCTTCTCATTGGCGAGCCGGCAGGAATCGTAGACGACGTCATGGGCCTCCTGTCGCCCGATCTGCGGCGCCAGCCCCATCATGACCGCTTCGGCCACGATCAGGCCGCGGCTCATGGCGAGATTGTCGTTCATCTTCGCCTCGTCCACGATCAGGCCCGCGAGCGCGAACTTCGCCTGGTGCAGGGCGCCTGCGGTCAGCACGAAACTCTCCGGGATGGCCATCCATTCGGCATGCCAGGGACCGGTGGCACGCTCGAAATCCTGCACCATGGCGTCCAGCATCAGGCCGGCATGCTGGCGCACCGCCTTGCTTGCTGCGAGCATCAGTTCCGAGGAGATCGGGTTGCGCTTCTGCGGCATGGTCGAGGAGGCCCCGCGCCCCTTGACGAAGGGCTCGTAGACCTCGGCGAACTCGGTCGAGGCCATGATCATAATGTCGAGTGCGATCTTGCCGAGCGAGCCGGTGACGAGCGCGAGGAAGTTCACGGTTTCCGCAAAGCCGTCGCGCGCGACGTGCCAGGTCGAGGCGGGAACGCCGAGCTTCAGCTCGGCGCAGAGGGCCTCCTGCACCGCAAAGCCCTTGTCGCCGAGCGAGGCCAGCGTTCCGGCGGCGCCGGCGAACTGGCCGACCAGGACGCGCGGCTTCAGCTGCTCAAGACGCTCGGCGTGGCGGTCGAACATCGCGAGCCAGATCGCGGTCTTGTAGCCGAACGTCACCGGCAGCGCCTGCTGGAGATGGGTGCGCCCCGCCATCGGCGTATCGCGATAGCGTCTCGAGAGATCGGCGAGGATCTTGCGCAACTCGGCGATGTCGCGCCCGACGATCTCGAGCGCCGCGCGCAGTTGCAGCACCACGGCGGTGTCCATGATGTCCTGCGTGGTCGCACCCCAGTGCACGTAGCGGCCGGCCTCGCCGCATTGCTTCACCATCTGATGCACCAAAGGAAGGATCGGATAGCCGACGATGTCGGTCTCCTGCCGCAGCAGATCGAAATCGAGCGCGGCGACGTCGGTCCGCGCCGCGATCTGGTCCGCAGCGTCCTGCGGGATCACGCCGCATTTTGCCTCCGCCTTCGCCAGCGCCACCTCGACCTCGGCGTAGCGGCCGACCAGCGCGACATCGGAAAACACCGCGCGCATCGCGGGGGTGCCGAAGGCGTCGCGGAACAGCATGGAGTCGAGCACGGTGGTCGAGGCGTGAAAAGCGGGCATGAGCGTTTCTTCGTGGCTGTCGTTCTCTGTGGAGGACAGCTTACGCAGGCCGCAGCGTTCGGCAATGAACATTCATCGTTCGTCACATGTTCGATGTGCGCGTGATCGTTCGTAACCCGCATGAGCGAAGCGACATGCGGGACCAATTGCCTCGGATATCGCTTCGCTCATCCGGGCTACGTGGCGCCGCACAAGCATCACCACCATCCTGTCCAAACTTTAATTCAGTGCGCTTCCGCAGTTGCCCTATCACTGAAGCGCGGCGCGAGACCGCCGCGTGACGAGGAGACCAGAATGCTGAAATCGTTTCGCTTCGTTGCTGGCGCTTGTGTGCTTGCAGGCCTGTCGACGACAACACTGACAGCGGCGTCGGCGGCGCCGATCGGGCAGCCATTGGCGATGACGCGCGCTGATCCGGGCCAGGTCGAACAGGTGCGCTGGTACGGGCACCGCGGCTGGGGCTGGGGCGGCGGCGCGTTCGTCGGCGGCCTCGCGGCCGGCGCGATCATCGGCGGCGCGGTTGCTGCACCCTATTATTACGGCTCGCCCTATTATTACGGACCGGGCTACCCGCCACCGCCCGTCGCCTATGGACCGCCGCCGGAAGGCGACCTGCAGTACTGCATGCAGCGCTACAAGTCCTACAACCCGAACACCGGCATGTACCTCGGCAACGACGGCAGGCGCCATCCCTGCCCGTAGTGATTCTGATCGCGTAGTCTCGTAGCCCGGATGAGCGCAGCGAGATCCGGGGCGTCGCGACGACTGGTCCCGGATATCGCTGCGCTCATCCGGGCTACAATCCTTGCTCCCAGTCGCGGGCACGTCATCGCGCCCGCGACAATCCGACCAAAGCCCGCCACATTCTAATTCGAGTTGTATTCCCCTTCGAAAACCGCATGGCTGCCATCACGAGAACGTGGTGAACCAGCCCGCCTGTTCAGCGGACTCACAGACTTCAGTCGGAATCCATTTTGATTTCTTCATTGCCTGATGTCGCCGTGAGGTCTGAGTTTTCGACGTGCAGTTTCTGTTCCGGGATCACCTTCTCGACACTGACCGGCGCGAGCTGAGCCGCGAGCAGGTTCCCGTTTCCGTGGAACCGCAGGTGTTCGACCTCGTCGTCCATCTGATGGAGAACCGTGACCGGGTAGTCAGCAAGGACGAGCTGATCGACAAGATCTGGCACGGTCGCAGCGTCTCCGAATCCACCCTGACCAGCCGGATCAACGCGGCGCGCAAGGCGATCGGCGACAATGGCGCGAGCCAGACGCTGATCCGCACCATCGCACGCAAAGGCTTTCGCTTCGTCGGAGATGTCGAGACCAAGCTCGCCGCGATCGCGCAGGAGCCGGGCCGCGGGATACGGGTTCCGCAGACGATGCTCGCGCTGCCCGACCGCCCCGCGATCGCCGTGCTGCCCTTCACCAATATGAGCGGCGACCGCGAGCAGGACTATTTCTCCGACGGCATCAGCGAGGACATCATCACCGCGCTGTCGAAACTACGCTGGTTCTTCGTCGTCGCGCGCAACTCCTCCTTCATCTACAAGGGGCGCGCCGTGCATATCCACGAGGTCGCGCGCGAGCTCGGTGTCCGCTACGTGCTCGAAGGCAGCGTGCGGCGGAGCGGCGATCGCCTGCGCATCTCGGCCCAGCTCAACGACGTCTCGACCGGCAGTCATCTCTGGGCCGAGCGTTACGACCGCGAGCTTGCCGACATCTTTGCCGTGCAGGACGAGATCACCGAGGCGATCGTCGCCGCCATCGAGCCGCAGCTCTATGCCGCCGAGAGCTTTCGCGCCCAGCAGAAGCCGCCGGGCAGTCTCGACGCCTGGGACCTCGTGATGCGCGCCCTGTCGCATTACTGGCGCATCACCCGCGAGGACAATGCGGCGGCGCAGGAACTGCTCGCAAAGGCGGTCGCGATCGATCCCGCTTACGGCAAGGCCCTGGGCCTGCTCGCGACCAGCCATATCTTCGGCGCGCATATGGGCTGGGCCGACATGGCCGCGACTGTGCCGGTCGCCGAACGCGCGGCGCATGCGGCGGTGGAAGCCGATCGCGAGGACGCCTGGGCCCATCACGGCCTCGCCTATACGTATCTGTTCCGCCGCCGCTTCGACGACGCATTGGCGGAGTTCGAGCTGGCCTTGAGGCTCAATCCCAACTTTGCGATGGCACACGCCTTCTACGGCGTCACGCTGTGCTACGCGGGGCGATGGCAGGACGGCGATGCCGCCGCGCGCCGCGCGCTGCGGCTGAGCCCGCGCGATCCGCTCGCGGCAATCTATTGCGGCGTCGCGGCCTATGCACAGTTCATCGGCCGCAATTACCAGGCATCGATCCAGATGGCGCGGGAGTCGATGCGGCAACGCGCTGATTTCGTCGGTGCGCATCGCGTGCTGACCGCCGCCGCGGGCATGTCGGGCGATGCTCAGCTCGCGGCGTCGGCGCTGCGAGGCCTGCTCCGCACCCAGCCCGGCATCTCCCTGACCTGGCTCACCCGCGAGCTGCCGATGCTGCGGGCGGAGGATCGCGAACATTATCTCGAAGGGTTTCGGCGCGCAGGAATGAGGTAGGGACCACTCTCCCTCACCCGGAACTTGCTCTCGCAAATTCCGGCCTCTCCCCGCAAGCGGTAGGGCTATCGCATATGGAAATTCCCGAGTCTCTTCCGTGGCTTGGTTCAGCATTGCACCTACGCGACGCATACAAGCTGCGGAATCGGATCGAGAACAAAACAGAATCGAACCGCGAAGAGCGAGCTACGCCGCTCGAAAGAGTCTCCTCGCAAGTGCTGAGCGCAACAAGCATTTTTCCATATGCGATCGCCCTACCGCAAGCGGGGAGAGGCAAAGAACACGCTACTCCTGCATCATCTCGCCGCTTCCGCCGAACTCGGCCGGGAAATCCTTCAGCTTGGGCAGACCGTCGCGCATCGGCAGCACCGTCTCGGAATAGTTGACGTGAACGCCGGGGGTGAAGGCAAGCGTCGGGAGGGTGGCGGTGAAGACGTCGACGAGGCCGAGCGGCGGGTGGTTGGTCATGAGATGACCACCGCACTTCTTGCAATATTTGCGCTGGCTGAGCGGCGTCTTGACAAAGGTCTCGACGTGCTGGGCGCCCTCGGTGATGCGCACGGCTTCGGGCTTCCACAGGCTGAAGGCGTTCACCGGTCCGCCCGACCAGGAGCGGCAGGACCGGCAATGGCAATAACCCATCGCCTCCGGCGCGCCCGTGACCTCGACCGTGACAGCGCCGCAGAAGCAATTTCCGACATGTTTCATTGGTCTTCTCCATTAAATGAAAGGGGAAATCCTCTCCCGCTCCGGTTCACACGAGACCTCGGTGAAGACGGATACGGGGAGAGGCGTCGGGATGAGGGGGAGTCATCCCGGGGACGTTGAGGGGACGGAACACATGCGATGCTTGCGTTACCCGGCTCTGCGCCGCCTCGCGTCCTCCTTTCGGCGGACGCGACGGAAAGACGCGACCGCTATACCGATCGGCGCCAGGGAATAAGCATCGACACTCGTTGTTTGTACTGCCGGTACTCGTCGCCGAAGAGTTCGATGAGATCGTGCTCCTCCAGCGCGATGCCGACGAAGATGTAGGCGGTGGTCACGGCCGCGAACAACAGATGTCCCGCCGTCATGACCGGCGCCGCCCAGAACGCGATGATGAAGCCGAGATAGATCGGATGACGAACGAACTTGTAGAGCATCGGCGTCTTGAACCGCACCGGCGCTTCTTCCTTGCCGATGAGGTGGTTGGTCACCTGATGCAGGCCGAACAATTCGAAGTGATTGATCATGTAGGTGCTCGTGAACACCAGCACCCAGCCTGCGAGCGACAGCGTGACCAGCGTCACGGCAAAATCGGGGTTCTCGACCTCCCATATGACCGCAGGCAACGGACGCCACTGCCAGAACAGGAGCAGCAATGACAGGCTCGCGAACAGCACATAGGTCGAGCGCTCGACCGGCTTGGGGACGAATTGCGTCCACCACGCCTTGAACTGCTTGCGCGCCATCACGCTGTGCTGAACCGCGAACAGCGTCATCAGCAGGAGATTGATGATGATGGCCTCTGCCGTCGACGTGTCGGTTCCAGTGTCGATGGTCTTCGGCACCACCAGCCCCATGACGAAGCCGATGGCGTAGAGAATGGTGACGAAAAACACGAGATATGCCGCAATTCCGTACAGAAAGGCGATGAACTTGAAAATGCGAGAGCCCGCAACCTCCGGGCCGATCGAATGAACCTGGTGATCAATGTGGGACATGGAAAGCTCCGTTGTGCCGAGGCATCGGCACTGTTTGGTCTTCGCACCATGCCGGATCGGACGTTCCCAGACTTTCGCAGACGGTTGATTTTCGCCTGAGACGACTTTGATTTTTGCTTGAGACGACAGAAACGTGAGATTTCTCTTTGAAAACAACGTGCTCGACGGCGACCTGCGGGAACTGACCTGCCGCGGCGCAGCCGTTCCGCTGCAGCCGCAGGTGTTCGATCTCCTGCTCTACCTGGTCGCGCAGCGCGCCCGAGTGGTCAGCAAGGATGACCTGATCAGCCAGATCTGGAGCGACCGCATCGTCTCGGACTCCGCGCTGAACAGCCGAATCAATGCCGCGCGAAAAGCGCTCGGCGACGACGGCGCGACGCAGCGGCTGATCAAGACCATCCCGCGCAAGGGCTTTCGCTTCGTCGGCGAGGTTCGGGAACAAACGGCAGTGACGCTCGCGCCGGTGGAACCCGCCCCCGCGCCGCCGCGCGTCGTGACGGACCGCCCCGCAATCGCGGTGCTCGCCTTCGAGAACATGAGCGGCGATCCCGCGCAGGACTATTTCGGCGACGGCATCAGCGAGGACATCCTCACCGCGCTGTCGAAGCAGCGCTGGTTCATGGTGATCGCCCGCAACTCGTCCTTCACCTACAAGGGACGCGCAGTCCACATCCGGCAGATCGCCGAGGAGCTCGGCGTGCGCTACATCGTCGAGGGCAGCGTGCGCAAGGCCGACAATCGCGTGCGCATCACCGCGCAGCTCAACGACGCCACCACCGGCAGCCATCTCTGGGCCGAGCGCTACGACCGCGAGCTGGTCGACGTCTTCGCCGTGCAGGACGACATCACCAACGCGATCGTGGCGGCGATCGAACCGCAGATCCATGCGGCCGAGAATTTCCGCGCCGACCGCAAGCCGCCCGCGAGCCTGGATGCCTGGGACCTGCTGATGCGCGCGCTGTCGCATTACTGGCGGGTGACGCAGCAGGACCACGAGGCCGCACAGGCCTTGCTCGAACGCGCCATTGCCATCGATTCGAATTACGGCCAGGCGCTGTCGGTGCTCGCGGCAAGCCACATGTTCGGCGTGCATCTCGGCTGGGCGGAGCTCGCCACGACGGCGCCGATCGCGGAGGCCGCGGCGTTGGCCGCGGTGCGCCACGACCACGAGGATGCCTGGGCGCATGCCGCGCTCGGCAGCGTCTTCTTCTCGACGCGCAGGCTTTCGGACGCGCTGTCAGAGTTCGAGCAGGCGCTGGCGCTCAACCCGAACTTCTCGCTGGCGCAGGGCTATTACGCGCTGGCGCTCTCCTATGCCGGGCGGTCACGGGAGTCCTACGACGCAGCGCAGAGGGCCATCAGGCTCTCGCCGCGCGATCCGTCGCTGGCGATCTATTACGGCATCGCCGGCTATGCGCGCTTCACCGAGCGGCACTATGACGAGGCCGTCACGCTCGCGCGCGAGGCGATCCGACATCGCGGCGATCTCACGGGCGCCTACCGTGTGCTCGCAGTCTCCGCCGGCATGACCGGCGACGGCGCGCTTTCGGAGCTGGCGCTGGGCGAGCTCCGCCGCACCCAGCCCAATATCTCGCTGCACTGGGTCGCGACGCAACTGCCGTGGGCCAATGACGCGGATCGCGAGCACTATCTGGAAGGATTCCGCCGGGCGGGATTGCGCTAAAGCAGGGTTACCGCACGCGCTTGCGGCGCAGATGGACGATGACGTCGAGCCGCGCGATGTCGTGGCCGGGCAGCGGGTCCGGCACCTTGCTGAAGGTGAGGCCGCCGGCGACATCGACCAGCACATCCTCGCCTTCCAGATAGAAGTGCGGATGCACCGACGTGTCGGTGTCGAAGAACGACTTGATGCCGTCGGCCGCAATCCGGCGCAGCAGGCCGGCATCGGTGAACTGGTTCAGCGTGTTGTAGACGGTCGCAAGCGACAGCCTGAGATTGGCCGCCATCGCCTCATCATAGAGACCTTCCGCGGTGACGTGGCGATGATCGCCGAGAAGCAGCATGCGGGCGAGCGCCAGGCGGTGGCGCGTCGGCCTGAGGCCCGCATCGCAAAGCAGTTGCACACAGCGCGCCGCCGCCTCGTCTTCGGGCGGCACAGCGACTTCGTCTGAATCGGTTTCGGAAAGAGTGGGGAGGACGTCCATTGCCGCTGCGTCTCGCGGTTGACCGGTCGCACGCGCAAACTGCGCGTCCCGCCATCGGATCGCAAAAGCGGCGCCTTCGCTTTGATCCGGATCAAATTCGCAGACGTTGGGGCTGTTCGCCCTGCTACTTACTACTTCGCCTTGCTACCTCGCCTTGGCCTGGATCGGCTTCGGCGCAGGAACCGTCGCCCATTCCTTGTCGGCGCGGGGACCGTTGAGATCGCCGGTCAGGCCGACGAGCTGGCCGGGCAGCACGTCGAGGGTCTGCTGCCAGGTCTGGGTCTGGCACAGGAATTTGATGAGGCAGCCCTTGAGTTTGAGACGATCGGAGGACTCGCGCCAGATCGAGACCGAGTAGGACTTGCCATCCTCGGCATTGTAGATGTCGCCGGCAAACCGGCCCTCGGGCGTCGCCGCCAGGCCCATGATCAGCTGGTGGCCGAGCAGCGCGCGGGCGCGCTTGTCGGGATCGGGATTTTCCTTGTCGCGATAGGGCTGGCCGCGCTTGTCGGCCGGCTCCTTCATCCAGACGATGAAGCCGCAGATGCGGTCGCGCGACGGACCGCAACGCTCGAGCCGGATGCGCGCGCGGCCGTCCTCGACCAGCCACGTACCGCTGGGATCGCTGGACGTAGCCGCGCCGGCGCGGCCGCCCAAAACCATCATCACGATCGTGATCGCCACTCGCAGCACGAAGCGAAGCAGAATGTTCATCAGCGGCACCTTTCGTTGCAGGGTTGCGGCGTCAGTTCAGCTGCGCCATCAGCGCGTCGGCGCCCTTGTCGAGGCCGGCTGTTGCGGCCGCGAGCGCGCCGACGCTGGCCTTGATGTCGTAGGCGCCCGGGTATTGCTTGGTGACGTAGGCACTGATCAGGCGCGAGGTCGCGGCATCGAAGATCTCGACGCCGTAGATCACCGAGCCGGTCAACATGCCCTCGCCGTCGCGCGCGGCCTGCACGCCGTTGTAGACTGCGCCGGCCATGTCGAAGCGGGAGAGCGTGCCGAGCACCGGCGTGTTGGTAACGGCGCCGGTGAGCGTCAGCCTGATCCGCAGCGTGTTCAGCCCGCGCTCGCGCACCAGGGCGAAGCGGCCGCGCAGCCGATCGGCGAAGCTGTTCTGCATGTAGGCGGCGAGCGTCGCCTTGTCCTTGTCCGACATGTCGCCGAACTGATGATCCCTGCCGCGATAGACCACGACGGGATCGAGGATCACTTTGTTATACGCACGCCAGTCGACCGGCGTGGAATAGCGGTAGGGGACCCGGCCGGAGGCATCCGACTTGTCCCGGGCCATGTAGGCCGAGGACGCCATCTCCGAATAGGGCACGGGCGCGACCGAGGCGCAGCCGGCCATGGCCGCGCCAAGCGCCAGCGTTCCCAGACCGCGCAAGGCGATCGAGCGATCCATTCCAGACTCCTCTTGCGGCTTCTTGGGAGATCAATGGCGACCGCAGCCGCATTTAGGGACCAGACGCGGCTGCGGCGCTCACCATTGCCGGCCAAGGCATCGTCCGGGGCCTTTTCAGATGCCTTGGGCCGTCTCAGTGTTTCCGTTTATAAAACCGACTAGTTGGTTTGTAAAGTTCAAAATGCGTGGTCTGGCGCATTTGGCCGCAGGCGCGGATTTGTGCAGGCGCCGATCGTAATTCGTTAACGGTGAATCAGGCGCGTTTGCGCGGGGTTGCGGGCTTTGCCGCCGACGCCGCCCCGGATTTCGCAGCGGACTTGGTCGCGGACTTGGCCATGCGCGTCGGAGCCGGCTGCTCGTGGCCAGCCCACTGCGCGTCGTCGACAAGACGTGCGAACAGTCGCTGGTGCTCGTCCTTGTTGAGCGGCGACATGCCGAACAACGAGCTCAGCAGCAGTCCCATGGCGCCAGCCCAGCGCAGCATGGCAAGATCGGGATCGGCGGCCTCTTCCCTGATCGCCGCCATCCGCTCCATCTCGCGCTCGCGCGGCAGCGCCATCAGGCGGGGATTCTCCACCATGGCCGCAACGAGCGCCAGCGCGGCGGAATTCGGCGAGGTTGCCGCTTCCCGGATCGTGGCGAGTTGGGTCGCCAGATTGGGATTCGCCGAGGTCGCGCTCACCTTGGCCATGAACTCTGTCGAGAACTCCTCGAAATGCGCCATTTGGCGCTCGAGCATGGCCTTCAGCACCGCTTCCTTGGTACGGAATTGATGCATCACGCCGCCCTTGCTGAGGCCGCTCTCGCGCGCGATCGCATCGAGCGTCAGCCGGCCGGGCCCGTCGCGCGCGATGATCGCAATGGCTGCTTCCAGCGCAGCGTTGCGGGACCGTTCGGAACGTGTGGCGTTGTCCATGGCGGACTTGTCCCCGTGACAGGAGAATGAATCAAGTGAAAACCGGACGCGCTGTACATTTTTTGTGCGAACGCTGTCGAGACTTTCATCTTGCGGCGCCGAATGAGACTATGTGAGCCTTGATACCGGATGGGGACTGGGATGGGCCGGCCGTAGCTTTGCGCGCCATGACGTGCGAAGCGTTTACGGCCGGTCTCGCTTGAGAAAGATACGACATGCCAAAACGAGTGTTGCTTGGTCTCCTCCTGGCTTGCGGGCTCGCGGCCCCGGCTCTGGCGCAAGAGCCGAAGACGGGGGGCGTGATCAATGCGGTGATCCAGCCCGAGCCGCCCGGCCTGATGCTCGCCATGATCCAGAATGGTCCGACCCAGATGGTGTCGGGCAACATTTTCGAGGGCCTGCTGCGCTACAGCCCCAAGCTCGAGCCGCAGCCGGAACTCGCCGAGAGCTGGAGCGTCAGCGAGGACGCTAAAACCTACACCTTCAAGCTCCGCAAGGGCGTTACCTGGCATGACGGCAAGCCCTTCACCTCCGCCGACGTGCTGTTCTCGATCGAGATGCTGAAGCAGACCCATGCGCGCGCCCGCAACAACCTCGCGCAGGTCGACAAGGTCGAGGCGCCCGACGACTACACCGTCGTCTTCACGCTGAAGCAGCCGTTCGGCCCGTTCCTCGGCATTTTCGAGGTCGGCTCGATGCCGATGGTACCGAAGCATCTCTATGAAGGCACCGACTTCAAGACCAATCCCTACAACAACGCGCCTGTCGGCACCGGCCCGTTCATGTTCAAGGAATGGCAGAAGGGCTCGTTCATTCGCCTGGTCAAGAACCCGAACTATTACGAAAAGGGCAAGCCCTATATCGACGAGATCTACTGGCAGATCATCCCCGACGCCGCCGCGCGTTCGGTGGCCTATGAGACCGGCAAGGTCGACGTGCTGCCCGGCGGCTCGGTCGAGAATTTCGACGTGCCGCGGCTGTCGAAGCTGAAGGACACCTGCGTCACCGGCGCCGGCTGGGAGTTCTTCTCGCCGCTGGCCTGGCTGTGGCTCAACAACCGCCAGGGTCCGCTCGCCGACAAGCGGGTGCGGCAGGCGATCATGTATGCGATCGATCGCGACTTCGCCAAGGACGTGATCTGGAACGGGCTCGGCAAGGTCGCGACCGGCCCGTCCGCCTCGACCATCAAGTACTACACCGACGACGTGAAGAAGTATCCGTACGACCCGGCCAAGGCCAAGGCGCTGCTGAAGGAAGCCGGCTACAAGGGCGAGAAGATCCGCCTGCTGCCGCTCGCCTATGGCGAAACCTGGCAGCGCTGGGGTGAAGCGGTGAAGCAGAACCTCCTGGACGTCGGCATGAACATCGAGACCATCGCCACCGACGTTGCCGGCGGCAACCAGAAAATCGGCGACTGGGACTACGACATCGCCTTCACCTATCTCTACCAGTACGGCGATCCCGCCCTCGGCGTCGGCCGCAACTACGTCTCCAGCGCCATTGCCAAGGGCCAGCAGTTCAACAACGTCGAGGGGTACACCAACCCCGAGATCGACAAGCTGTTCGCCGACGGTGCGGTCGCGACCCCGGATTCCAAGCGCAAGGAGATCTACGAGAAGGCGCAGAAGATCCTGGTCGAGGACGTGCCGGTGGCCTGGATGCTCGAGCTGCAATTCCCGACCATCACGCGCTGCAAGGTCAAGAACCTGATCACCACCGGGATCGGGGTCAATGACGGCTTCAAGGACGCATGGCTCGACAAGTGATGAGCTGCATGCGACACCGCGGCGATTTCCCGGCGCGGTGTCATGCTGCGATTGATCTACCTGTCATAGCTGCAACCGAATGACTCCTTCTCTCGCCGCGAACTCGCTGCACCTCTCCCGCTTGCGGGGGAGGTCGACGCGCGCAGCGCGGCGGGTGGGGGCTCTCTCCACTCGAAGATCCCCACTGCGGAAGCACCCCCACCCCAACCCTCCCCCGCAAGCGGGAGAGGGAGCGCAACGTCGCTGTGGCGACCCTCTCGTCAAACAAGCATCGCACTAACTATGCTCTCTTTCGTCGCTCAGCGTGTCGTGAAGGGCGTGATCGTCCTGCTCGCGATCGTCGTCCTCAATTTCTTCCTGATCCGGCTCGCACCCGGCGATCCCGCCGTCGTGATGGCGGGCGAAGCCGGCGCCAGCGACCAGGTCTTCGTCAAGCAGCTCCGCGAAAAATTCGGCCTCGACAAGCCGCTGCCCGAGCAGCTCTTCATCTACGTCAAGGGCGTCGTCACCCTCGATCTCGGCTTCTCCTTCCGCCAGCAGGCGCCGGTCGCCAAGCTGATCGGCGAACGGCTGCCGGCGACATTGCTGCTGACGCTCACCGCATTCGCGATCTCTCTCGCGCTCGGTGTGCTCTTCGGCACATTCGCCGCGCGCTTTGCCGGGACGTTCCTCGACACCGGCATCACGGTGTTCGCGCTGGTCTTCTATGCCATGCCGATCTTCTGGGTGGCGCTGATGGGCATCCTGCTGTTCTCGGTCACCTTCGACTGGCTGCCGAGCTTCGGCTACGAGACGGTCGGCGCCAACCTCACCGGCTTCGCCCACGCGGTCGACGTCGCAAAGCACCTGATCATGCCGGCGATGACGCTCGGCCTGTTCTTCATGGCGACCTATACCCGCATGACGCGCGCCTCGATGCTGGAGGTGAAGCGCCTCGACTTCGTCAAGACGGCGCGCGCGAAGGGCCTTTCCGACGGCGTGATCCAGCGCCGCCATGTGCTGCGCAACGCGCTGCTGCCCGTGGTCACGCTCGCCGGCGTCCACTCCGGCACGCTGATCGGCGGCGCCGTCATCACCGAGACCGTGTTCGCCTGGCCCGGCATCGGGCGCCTGATGTACGACGCGCTGCTGCAGCGCGACTACAACCTGCTGCTCGGCGTCTTCGTGATCTGCTCCGCCATGGTGCTGATCTTCAACCTCATCACCGACCTCGTCTACCGCCTGGTCGACCCGCGCATCGAATTCGCCTCATGAAACAGTTCTGGAAATCGATGCTGAAGAGCCCCAGCGGCGTCATCGGGCTCATCATCCTGCTGCTCGCGATCTCGGTCGCGGTGTTCGGGCCGATGCTGTTCCCGAATTCGCCCTGGCGCATGGTGCAGCGGCCGTTCCTGCCGCCGTTCACGCTCTCGACCGTACCACTCGGCACCGACGCACTGGGGCGCGACGTGTTCGCCGGCGTGATCTTTGGCGCCCGCGTCTCGCTGCTGGTCGGCCTCGTCTCGACGCTGGTCGCGCTGGTCGTCGGCGTTCCCATCGGGGCCATGGCCGGCTATTTCGGCGGCAAGGTCGACGACGGCCTGATGCGCTTCACCGAGTTCTTCCAGACCATTCCGAGCTTTGCGCTCGCCATCGTGCTGGTCGCGATCCTGCAGCCCTCGATCTATTCGATCGTGGCCTCGATCGCGGTGGTGAGCTGGCCGCCGGTCGCCCGCCTCGTGCGCGGCGAGGTGCTGTCGCTCCGCACGCGCGAATATGTGCAAGCGGCCGTCGTGACCGGCCAGAGCAACACCTGGATCATCCTGCGCGAGATCCTGCCGAACGCGCTGTCGCCGGTGATCGTGCTGGCCTCGCTGATGGTGGCCACCGCGATCCTGCTGGAATCTTCGCTGGCGTTCCTTGGCCTCGGCGATCCCAATCTGATCTCCTGGGGCTACATGGTCGGCGCCGGCCGCACCGTGATCCGACAGGCCTGGTGGATCACCGTGTTCCCCGGCGTCGCCATCCTGATCTCGGTGCTCGGGCTCAATCTGATCGGCGAAGGCCTCAACGACGCGCTCAATCCGCGCCTGTCGCGGGAGGGCCGCTGATGATGACCGCCCCGCCAGCCGTCTCCATCAAGAATTTGCGGATCGAGCTGCCGAAGGGCGCCGAACGTCCCTTCGCGGTCGACGGCGTCTCGCTGGACTTGCGGCCCGGCAAGATCGTCTGCGTCGTCGGTGAATCCGGCTCCGGCAAGTCGATGTGCGCACATGCGCTGATGGGCCTGCTGCCTGATACGGTCTCGGTCACCTCCGGCGAGATCCAGTTCGAAGGTCGCGACCTGCTCAAGCTCGACGACGACGGCTGGCGCGATCTGCGCGGCCGCCGCCTCGCGATGATCTTTCAGGAGCCGATGACCGCGCTCAATCCCTTGATGCGCATCGGCGACCAGATGGCCGAGATGTTCGAGGCCCACGGCCTGCTGACGTCCAGGGAGCGACGCGCGAGAGCACTGGCGCTGGCGCGCGAGGTCGGCCTGCCCGACCCCGAGCGCATCGTGCGCGCCTATCCGCACCAGCTCTCCGGCGGCCAGCGCCAGCGCGCCATGATCGCAATGGCGCTCGCGCTCGAGCCGGCCGTGCTGGTCGCGGACGAGCCGACCACCGCGCTCGACGTCACCACGCAGGCGCAGATCCTCAAGCTGATCCGCAACCTGCAGCGTAACCGCAACATGGCGGTGATGTTCATCACCCACGACTTTGGCGTCGTGGCCGACATCGCCGACCAGGTCGTGGTGCTCCGCCATGGCAAGGTCGTCGAGGAAGGTCCGGCCGCCACCGTCTTCAACGAGCCGCAGCACGACTACACCAAGGCGCTGCTCGCCGCCGTGCCGTCGATGGATCCGCCGACACGCGCGCCGCTCGATGACCAGGCCAGGGCGGTCGAGGTGATCGGGCTGGACAAGACCTACGTCACGTCGGGCGGCTGGTTTCGCGAGGACCGCCGCGTTGACGCCGCGCGCGAGGTCAATTTCAATATCCTCAAGGGCGAGACGCTCGGCCTCGTCGGCGAATCCGGCTCCGGCAAATCGTCGGTGGCGCGGCTCGCGATGCGGCTGATCGAGGCCGACCGCGGCACGGTGCGGATCGGCGAGACCGATCTCACCTCGCTATCGGGCAAGGCGCTGCGCGCCGAGCGCCATCGCATCCAGATGATCTTTCAGGATCCGTTCGCCTCGCTCAATCCGCGGCGCAAGATCGGCCACATCATCGCCGACGGCCCGATCGCGGCCGGCACCGATCCCAAGGTCGCGTTCGACCGCGCCCGCGATCTGCTCAAGATGGTCGGCCTCGATGCCGGCGCGCTCGAACGTTATCCGCACGAATTCTCCGGCGGCCAGCGCCAACGCATCGGCATCGCGCGTGCCCTCGCGCTCGAGCCCGAGATCATCGTCGCGGACGAAGCCGTCTCCGCGCTCGACGTCTCCGTGCAGGCGCAGGTGCTGCGGCTGCTCGAAGATCTCAAGGCGCGCCTCGGCCTCTCGATGCTGTTCATCACCCACGATCTGCGCGTCGCCGCCCAGATCTGCGACCGCATCGCGGTGATGCAGCGCGGCGCCATCGTCGAGCTGAAGCCGACCGCGCAGCTGTTCGCCGCGCCGGAGCACGCCTATACGCGCGAGCTGCTGGCCGCTGTGCCGGGACGGAAAGAACGCGCGCCGGCGGCGTGATTCGGCCGATCGCGGTTCTACCTGATCGGAGGATTGGTGTTGTTCCAGGTGGGGACCGAGTTGGTCACACCGACGGAGGGCTGGCTGAACGTTCCGATCGACGGCGCCGTAACGGTCCCGACAGTCTGTCCGGAGCTTCCAAATGTCGTGCCTTGCTGTGCCGGCGCTCCGGAGCTTCCAATCGTGCTGCCTTGTGCACCCATTCCCGACGTCTGCTGCGCACTTGCGGCGAATGGCGCGGCGGCCAATCCGAGCGCGATGAGTGCAGCAATGGCTTGTCTCGTTCTTGTCATGACTGATCCTTTCGGGCGCGGCACTCGGCCGCTCGCTGGACGAACCGTTTGTGCGTCGAGCAACATGACAATTCCACACGTGCGAAAACGTGCCGCAACGCGACCATGCCGCCGGCTCACGATACCGCGACGGGCGACTGCGATCGAAGAGAGGCGGCTCGCCAAATCCCAAGCTCGTCGGCTGGCGCTTGCGGCGGTGATGCGCGGCCACGGAGAGCATAGGCTCGCTGCGTGAGATCGGCGCATCGCTCCGGTATCCCGTTCCGCACAAGAGCGGAATAGTCACGGGCTTTTTATTCCTTGTGACCCCTGCACGGCTAAGAAACTGAGGCCCGGCACCCCATATCCCCGATTGAATGATTTCCATCATCTGATGATGGACCAACGATCAATTGGAGCCGATATGGGCCAGGTTATTCAGTTTGTCTCGAAGTCCGAACGCGAAAGATTGCGTCTCATCCAGGAGGCGCGCGCGATCTACGACAGCATCTTCCCGCCGAATGATCCGGCCGGCGAGCCGCAGGACAAGGCGACGATCAGCCGCGCAGCCGCTGGTGACGTGGGAAATCTGGCGTGATCAAGATCATCGCTGTGCTCTGCAGCCTCTCCGCTCCCGGAAATTGCCACGAGCAGATCGTCACGACGTCGGACTTTGCCAACGTCTCGATGCAGTCCTGCCTTATGGGCGCGCCGCAGCTCGCCGAGTGGATGAACCAGCATCCGGCCGAACGGCTGGCCGGGTGGCGTTGCGTGTTCGGTCAGCAGAACGGCCGGGGCGCCTGAGACCAGAGGCCGCCTGATTGAGGCGGCCAATCCGGTTCAACCGTGACGGGCATGCTTCGCCAAGCTAGAATGGCGACGCTGCTTGGCAGAGGGGGAAGCCGGATGGAAGTCGCCAGCCTCGTTCTTCCCGTATTCGCGATCATCGTCACCGGCTGGCTCGCCGGCGAGATCGGCTATCTCTCCCGCTCGCTGGCCGACGCGCTGGTGCACTTTGCCTACAACGTCGCGATGCCGGCGCTGCTGGTCGTGACCATCGCGCAGGAGCCGGCGCGCAATCTTCTGGAATGGCGTTTCCTGCTCGCCTTCGGCGGCGGCTCCCTGCTCTGCTTCGCGCTCGTCTTCGTCGCGGTCCGCGCCGGCGGAAAGCACGACCTCGCCAGCAGCACGATCCACGGCATGGCGGCGGCGATGACCAACACAGGATTCGTGGCGCTGCCGATCCTGCACGCGATCTACGGCCAGCCCGCCGTGCTGCCCGCTGCGGTGGCGACGGTGTTCGTCGCCGCCGTGATGTTTCCGATCACGGTCATCCTGCTGGAAAGAGACGCACACGGGCCGGCGCAGCCGGCCGGCCTCGCCAAGCAGATCCTGCTCAACCCAATGGTGCTGTCGACACTGATCGGCCTGGTCTGGGCGATCACGGGCTTGCCGATTCCGGCAGCCGTTGCGGCCTATTTGAACATGATCGCCGCGGCGCTCACGCCCTGCGCGCTGTTTGCCATCGGGCTCGGCCTGTCGGTCGACGGCCTGCGATCGAACCTTGGCCCATCGTTCGCGCTTGCGGCCGTAAAACTGGTGGTGATGCCGCTGATCGTCTACGGGCTTTGCGTCATCACCGGTCTCAATCCACTCTACACCGTCGCCGCCGTCATCTGCGCGGCGGTGCCGACGGCCAAGACGGTGTACGTGCTGGCGCACGAGCACAAGGTCGAGGAGAAATTGGTCGCGGCCACCGTCTCGGTCACGACGATGCTGTCGGTCGCAACCTTGCTGGTCGCGCTCTACCTGCTCTCCGGTCTTGCGACAAGCGCGCACTGAACGCACCGCGGGCCGCCTTTTGACTCTGCCGGGCCTCTCATCATATGAGATATATCATCTTATAGAGGTTTTGAGAGCGACCGATGGTTGACGACACGTCCGACAGACCGGCAATCGAATATGGCGTCGTGCCCATCGCGGTGATGGCATCGATGTCCGGGCTTGATTTCGTCCGCGGCATCTTCACGCGACAATTACCCGAGCCGCCGATCATGCAGACGGTCGAGCCGTTCGACTGCACGGCCGAGCCCGGAATTGTCGTGATCCACAGCGTGCCCGGGCTGCGTCATTACAACCCGATCGGCTCGGTCCATGGCGGCTATGCCGCGATATTGCTGGATTCCGCGATGGGACTGGCGGTGCAGACCACCCTGCCCGGCGGCACCGGCTACACGACGCTGGAATTCAAGATCTCGTTCGTGCGCGGCATGAGCGAGGCCAGCGGCACGATCCGCACCGAGGGCCGCGTGCTCAACGCCGGCCGCCGCGTCGCCACCGCCGAGGCCCGCATCACCGATGCGAAGGGCCGGCTGCTCGCGCACGCGACGACGACCTGTCTCGTATTCGGCATCGAGAAGGCGGAAGGCTGACGGGCGACGCGACCGCTCATCGCGGGTTGGTGTTGCTCCACGTCGGAACCGCATTGGTCACACCGACCGTGGGCCAATTATACGTTCCGATCGACGGCGCGGTAACCGTCCCAACCGTCTGGCCGGACGAGCCGTACGACGCCCTCGGCTGCACCGCCGTCGATCCGACGGCGCCATAGGTCGGGGCCATCACGCTCGTGCTGTAATGATGTCTGCTCGACCGGGCCTTTTTCGCTTCGGCCGCAAACGGCGCGGCAAGCAGTCCAGTGGTGATGAGTGCGGCAATGGCGAATTTGATGCTCGTCATGGCTGATCCCTCCGTTGCTAGGGGCCCCTCGTCCCATCTGTTCATTGATTGGGAGATTTCCATAGGCACGCGTTCATAACTCCGTGCGCGGGCGATTGTGCCGCAGCGCAACTGGCGCTCAGGTCGATGCCAAATGTCTTGCACAGGCCGATCTGCCCGGCCGGGGTGATGCGAACGACGGCCGCCTTCGGATGGACCCGAATCAGCGCTAGTGCATTGCCTTCAGCGACTTCCCTGGACGCACATGGCATGACCGGCCCCGAACTGAAGCAACTCCGCAACGACCTCTCCGACGCCCTCGAGCGCAAGCTCTCTGCGGCCGACATGGCCAAACTGTGCGGATTGCCGGAGAAGGGCGGCGCCGACACCATCCGGCGCTGGGAGGTGAGCGGTCCGACGCCGGCGGCGACCAAAGTGCTGCGCGTGCTCGCGATGGCGAGCGAGCGCTATCCGATCATGGAGAAGTTCGACATCTTCGATCGTCACGACGTGCGCGAGGAAGACCGGCCCGCAAAGCGCGCGGCATTCCGCGAGCAGATGCGCGACGAGGCGCGGCGCCGTCTTGGTTAATGCGAGAGGCGCGCAGGTTACCGAAGGCGCGCCAGGTTAAGCCTTCCTTCAGCATTTCTTAAGCCGGCATTAAGCACGAAAATCATTTACAGCCCAATACGTTAGGTTGGCTGTCGCTGTGCCACGGATGTGACAGCATTTTCGTCAAAAGCGAGCTATCTGCAAAACCAACGCGGCGCGGAGAGCGCGCCTGCCGGGGACCTTGAGTGCTGGAGTTCAAGACGATGAAGAAGATTCTGTTTGCGACCGTTGCGCTGCTCGCGCTGGGCGCTGCCGCGCCCGCGATCGGTGCCGATCTCGGCAACCGCAACTACTACAAGACGCCCGCGCCGGCCTATGCCGCGCCGATCTACAACTGGACCGGCTTCTACATCGGTGCGCATCTCGGCGGTGCGTTCTCCAGCGACAACAATTTCAACGGCCTCTCCACCGGCAACAACGGCAACGGCCGTTTCCTCGGCGGCCTGCAGGCCGGTGCGGACTGGCAGTTCAACCCGAACTTCCTGGTCGGCGTCGAAGGCCAGTACTCCTGGCTGTCCGGCAACGTCGGCGCGGTGTTTCCGGGCGGCGTCGCCTACACCAACGACCAGCGTGGCCTCGGCTCGATCACCGGCCGCGTCGGCTACACCTGGGGTCCGGGCCTCCTCTACGTGAAGGGCGGCTACGCCTATTCCGACAACAATGAGAAGGTGACCGTCGGCGGCGTGCCGACCGCCTTCGTCATCACCGGCGATCACCGCAACGGCTACACCGTCGGTGCCGGCCTCGAATACATGTTCGCCCCGAACTGGTCGGCCAAGGCCGAGTACCAGTACTACAATTTCGGCGACGCGCACTTCACTGCAGGCCCGCTGGTCGGCACCGGCAACTTCACCACCGACGACCACACCATCAAGGCGGGCGTCAACTACCGCTTCAACTGGGCCAACTCGGCCGTCGCGCGCTACTGATCGCGCCTCCAAAAATCTCTTCGCAATCAAGGGCCGGCAACTTTGCCGGCCCTTTCTTTTTCGCTCTGCGGAACTAGCCAACCAATTGTGCAACTTGCGATTTTTTAACCCGCCCAAAGGATACTCCGCCGCGAAAACATAAAGATCATGGGTGGGGGAATTTCGATGGCGATCCGTCTGGGCGTTGGCCGTGTGTTCGGCCGTTTCAAGCCTCGCTTCAAGATGCCGAAATGGGGCGTGCGCGGCAGCCTGTTCGCGGCCTTCGCGGTGATCACCGCCATGGGCCTCGTGATCGCGGGCGGCGCCGGCTTCGTGTTCAATCATCTCGGCAGCACCATGATGGATCTGAGCGGCCGCGACATTCCGCGTCTCTCCGCCAGCCTTCAGCTCGCCTCACAGAGCGCAACGCTCGCGGCGCAGGGCCCGGGCCTGCTGGCATCGCCCTCCGAAGAGGCGCTGACCGAACGCACCAAGGGCGTGAAGGACATCCAGCAACTCGCCATGGCCAAGCTCGGCGAGATCATCGAGCTCGGCGCCGACAAGCAGATCGCGACCGCACTGCGCGACACCGCCAAGAGCATCGACGAAGCCACGCAGAGCCTCGTCTCGGCGGCACGCGAGCGGCTCGAGACCGGCGCGCAGCACGACAAGCAATACGAAGCGCTGCGCAAGGCCCAGCTCGCCTTCGTCGGCGCGGCCGGCCCGGCGATGCTGGATGCGCAGACGCGCCTCAACGCTATCCTGGGCGCGGCGGACGTCTCCGCTGACGACGCCACCGAAGCCGCCCGCACCGTTGCCCAGATCTCGACGGTTTCCGCCAACGGCAATCTGATGGCTGCCGACATGATGGCGGCGCTCTCGGCGAGCAACAGCGACACGCTCGAGGTGATCGAGAAGGAATTCAAGGCGACGCGCGACCGCGTCAAGTCGAACCTCGAGGACCTCCCGAACATGGCCTCGATGCAGGCCGTGCGCGACGCCGTGCAGAAGCTGTTCGCCTTCGGCGAGGGCAAGACCGGCGTGTTCAAGATCCGCCAGAAGGAGCTCGACTCCATCGACTACGGCCAGACCATCCTGGACGAGACCCGCAAGCTCAATGTCGGCCTCGGCATCAGCGTGCAGCAGCTCGTCGACGGCGTGCAGAAGGCGACCAACGCGTCGACCTTCCAGGCGCGTCAGGAGATTTCGCTCGCCACCACCGCCATGCTGGCGCTCGGCGGGCTGATGCTGGGCGGCTCGGCGCTGTTCGTCTGGCTCTATGTCGGCCGCAACATCCTGCGCCGCATCCGCGAGCTTCAGCGCGCGATGCAGCTGCTTTCGGCCGGCGACCTCGACACCGAGATCGTCCGCTCCCGGCAGAACGACGAGATCGGTGCGATGAAGGAAACGCTGACGGTGTTCCGCGACAGCATGATCGAAGCCCGGGCGCTCGCCGGCGAGCAGGACAAGGACCGTGTCGCCAAGGCCGAGCGTGCCGCGAACATGGAGGCGAAGATCGCCGAATTCGAGAGCACCGTGCGCACGGCGCTCGACAATCTCGCGCAGTCCGCCAACTCGATGCAGACGACCGCGCAGAGCATGTCGAACACCGCCGACCAGTCCAACGCGCTGGTGAACGCGGTCGCTTCCGCCGCGGAGGAGACCTCGGTCAACGTGCAGACGGTGTCGTCGGGCACCGAGCAGCTGTCGTCCTCGATCGAGGAGATCAGCAAGCAGGTGGTCACCTCGGCCGCGATCGCCAAGAAGGCGGTGGACGAAGCCGGCGCCACCGACACCACGGTGCAGAGCCTCGCCGACAGCGCCAGCCGCATCAGCGTTGTCGTCGACCTGATCCAGACCATCGCCTCGCAGACCAACCTGCTGGCGCTCAACGCCACCATCGAGGCGGCGCGCGCAGGCGAGGCCGGCCGCGGCTTCGCGGTGGTCGCATCCGAGGTGAAGAGCCTCGCAAGCCAAACCGCCAAGGCTACGGAAGAGATCCGCACCCAGATCGCCAGCATGCAGTCGGTCACGACCTCGGCGGTCGGCGCCATCCAGGGCATCGGCCGGATCATCGGCGAGATCAACGACGTCACCACCACGATCGCTGCCGCAGTCGAGGAACAGGGCGCGGCCACCCGTGAGATCGCCCGCAACATCCAGCATGCTGCCGGCGGCACCAGCGAGGTCTCCAGCAACATCGTCGGCGTCTCGACGGCATCCGCCGAGGCCGGCGCAGCGGCGACCGAAGTGCTCGGCGCCTCGGACGCGCTCCGCCGCGAAGCCGATATGCTGCGCGGAGAGATCGACGCGTTCCTCAACAACATGCGGGCGGCGTAAGGACGCCACCCGACGGCCCGTAGCCCGGATGGAGCGAAGCGTAATCCGGGACTTATCGGCGTGTAGCACCGATCCCGGATTTCGCTTCGCTCCATCCGGGCTACGGAATACGGCCGGAATGTCCGCTATGCGGGGGCGCACCAGCGTGGTTTTTCGGCTGGCGCCCCGCCCGCGCTGGGTTTAAGCCGGTAGCATGAACCCGAAATCCGACACTGTGCAGTCCTCCGCCGAGGCCCTGCGTTATCCCTGGGAACAGCATCCGGGCCCCGAAGAGGTGGTGGAGGTGCGTCCCGGCGTGCTGTGGGCGCGGCTGAAACTGCCGTTCCGCCTCAACCACGTGAACATCTACCTGCTCGCCGACGTCGACGGCTATGCGATGGTCGATGCCGGCTTCGGCAACGAGGAGACCATCGAGGCCTGGACGAAACTGTTCGAGGGCCCGCTGAAGGGCGTCAACATCACGCGCCTGATCGTCACCCACTCGCACCCCGACCATGTCGGCCTCGCGGGCTGGATCGTCGAGCGCTTCAACTGCCCGCTGGTGATGTCGCAGGTCGAATATCTGCAGTCGGTCTATCATCAGAACCGCGGCACCGAGGAGCGCCGCAACGCGCAGCGGCTGTTCTTCCGCCGCCACGGCATGGATGAATCGCTCACCGAGAAGCTGCTCGGCCGCGGCCAGGATTACCTCAAGCAGGTGTCGGTGCTGCCGCCGTCCTATCACCGCATCTCGCACGGCGACGAGGTCGTGATCGGCACGCGCCGCTTCAAGGTGATCACCGGCGGCGGCCACGCGCTCGACCAGGTGATGCTGTATTGCGCCGACGACAAGCTGTTCCTCTCCGCCGACCAGGTGCTGAGCAAGATCTCGCCGAACGTCAGCGTGTGGGCGGTCGAGCCGGATCAGAACTCGCTCGGCGAATATCTGGCCTCGCTCGCGAGCCTCACGACGACGCTCCCCTATGATCTGCTGGTGCTGCCCGGCCATGGCGTGCCGTTCTATGGCCTGAAGACCCGGATCAAGCAGCTCGCCGATCACCACGAGGAGCGCTGCCGCCTGATCGCGGAAGCCTGCCGCGAGGTGCCGCAGACCTCACGCGCCCTGGTGCCTGTCGTCTTCAACAAGCACGTGCTGGACGAGCACCAGATGGGCTTTGCCGCTGGCGAGCTCGTCGCTCATGTCAACTACATGATCGTCGAGGGTCGGCTGACGGCCGAGACCAAGGACGGCGTGCTGCAGTTCAGGACGACGTGAGTTTTTCACCTCTCCCCGGCTGCGGGGAGAGGGAGAGTATCTCACTTCATATTCGCAATCGCGTGCAGCGCCGCGATGTAGCCGAACGGTCCCAGCCCGCAGATCACACCGGTCGCCACGAACGAGATCTTGGAGTGGCGGTGATACTCGTCACGGGCGTGGATGTTGGAGATGTGGACCTCCAGCACGGGACCTTCGAATGTCTTGATCGCGTCCATGATCGAGACCGAGGTGAAGGACAGCCCGGCCGGATTGATGATGATCGCATCGGCATCCTGCCGCGCCGACTGGATCAGATCGACCAGCACGCCTTCATGGTTGGATTGGTGGAAAGCGAGCTTGAGCCCGAGCTTGGCGGCGGCTTCCTCGCAGCTCGCATTGACCTGGTCGAGCGTCGTGGTGCCGTAGATGTGCGGCTCGCGGATGCCGAGCATGTTGAGGTTGGGACCGTTGAGGATCATCACGCGCTTCATGGACAGGACCTTTCAAAGTTTTGTTTGAGCATGATCTTATCGGAAAACCGCTGCACACTTTTCCGGATCATGCTCTAGCCACCGAACCACTTGGCCGGGCCGGTGACGAGAACGGGAAACAGCGTCAGCAGGGCCAGCACGGCCAGCTGTGCGATCATGAAGGGCCAGACGCCGCGGATCAAATCGTCCATCGAGACGCGGGAGACACCGCAGACGACGTTGAGCACGACGCCGACCGGCGGCGTGATCAGGCCGATCGCATTGTTGATGATGAAGAGCACGCCGAAATAGACGGGGTCGATGCCGGCCTGCTTGACGATCGGCATCAGGATCGGCGTCAGGATCAGGATCGTCGGCGTCATGTCCAGCGCCGTGCCGACGATCACGACGATGATCATCAGGACGATGGTGAGGAGCGTCCGGTTGCCAGCGAACGGCTTGACCAGGGCCACAATCTGGTCGGAGATTTCGGCGACCGTGATCAGCCAGGACGAAACCAGCGCGGCCGCCACGAGAAACATCACGACAGCCGTGGTCTGCGCGGTCGAGACCAGCAGCGCCGGCAACTGCGCCGGCTTGAGCTCGCGATAGACGCCCATCGCCACCACCAGCGAATAGACCGCGACCACGACGGCCGCTTCGGTCGGGGTGAAGATGCCGAAGCGCAGGCCGAAGATGATGATCATCGGCAGCATCAGGGCCCAGAAGCCGTCGATCAGCGCGCGCCAGATCTCGGCGGCGCTCTTGCGCGGCAGGCGGGCCGGGTTCTCCTTGCGCACCACCCACCACCAGGCAAGGCACAGGCCGACCCCGAGCAAGAGGCCCGGCACGATGCCGGCCAGGAACAGCTTCGAGATCGAGACATTGGCGGCGACGCCGAAGATGACGAAGCCGATCGAGGGCGGGATCACCGGCGCGATGATCCCGCCGGCCGCCACGAGGCCGGCCGCACTGGCGCGATTGTGACCGGCGGCGGCCATCATCGGCACCAGCAGCGCACCGAGTGCCGCGGCGTCCGCGACCGCCGAGCCCGACAGTGAGGCCAGGATGCAGGAGGTGAGGATCGCGACATAGCCGAGCCCGCCGCGGAAATGGCCGACCAGCGCGATGGCGAAGTTGAGAATGCGGCGCGCCAGCCCGCCGGTGTTCATGACCTCGCCGGCGAGGATGAAGAACGGCACCGCCATCAGCGGAAAGGAATCGACGCCGTTGATGACGTTCTGCGCGATGATCTGGGAATCGAACATCGCCAGATACGTCATCAGCGCGATGCCGCAGATGATCAGCGCGAATGCGATCGGCATCCCGATCGCCATCGCGCCCAGCAGCGAGAAGGTGAAGACGGCGACGGTCATGCCTGGAGCTTTCCGCCGGCGGCGTCAGGAGAATGCGAGAGCTCCTCGGACTCGCTGATGGCGATGAGATCGGCATCGGCGATCTGCCCGGTCACGAGCCGGTAGAGCTCGTAGACGATGATCGCGCAGGAGGAGGCGCCGAACACGAGGCCGGCGGCGTAGAACAGTCCGACCGAAAGGCCCGAGGCCGGCGCCACCGTGTCCCAGTTCAGCACCGTCTGCTTCCACGAGCCTTCCGTCAGCAGGATGGAGGCGTAGAGCATCAGCGCGTGACTGAGGCCGTAGCAGACCTTGCGTCCAAATGGCGACAGCACCTTGACGAGGCTGTCGACGCCGAGATGGGCGTGCTCCTTCATACCGATGATGGCGCCCAGGAACACCATCCAGACGAACAGCCAGCGCGACAGCTCTTCCGAGATGGCGATGCCGGAGTTGAAGCCGTAGCGCAGCACGACATTGCCGAACACCAGCACCACCATAGCGGCCAGCAGCGCGGCGATGACAGCGCGGAGCAGCCAGAAATATGCGTTCACGATCGTTTTCATGATTTCCGGCCTGCCCTGCGTGCCGGCTCAGGGCTTCAGAGCGTGAACGCGGTCGAGCTCGCTGTTGAACAGCTTGACGATCGCCGGGTCGTAGTCGGCAGAGAATTTCTCCGCGATCGGCTTCGTCTTGGCGCGCATGCGATCGAGCTCGGCCGGCGCGATCGCGTTGACCTCCATGCCCTTGGTCTTGAGCTCGTCGATCGCCGCCGTGGCCTGCTCGCGGCTGACCTTGCGCTGGTAGTCGCGCGCCTCGATCGCGGCGTCCTGCAGGATCTTCTGCTCGTCGGGCGAGAGCCCGTCCCAGAACTTCTTGCTGATCAGGATGATGTTAGTCGAATAGGTGTGGTTGGTGACGCTGAGATATTTCTGCACTTCATAGAACTTGTTCGACAGGATCACGGAGAACGGGTTCTCCTGACCGTCGACCGTGCCGGTCTCCAGCGCGCTGTAGAGCTCGGAGAAGCTCATCGGCACCGGATTGGCGTTGAAGGCCTTGAAGGTCTCCAGATAGACCGGATTCGGAATCACGCGAATCTTGATGCCGCCGAGGTCTTCGCCCTTGGTGATGGCATGCTTGCTGTTGGTGACGTTGCGGAAGCCGAGGTCCCAATAGGCGAGGCCGACGAGGCCCTTCTCCGGCAGCTTGGCGAGCAGCGCCGCACCGAGCGGGCCGTCGAGCAAGGCGTCCGCCTGCTGCGGCGTCGAGACGATGAACGGGAAATCGATCAGCCCATAGTCCTTGACGATGCCGACCAGCGACGTCGTCGCCGGCGACTGCATCTCCTGGGTACCGGCGCGCAGCGCCGATTGCTGCTGCATCTCGCTGCCGAGCTGATTGGCCGGATATTCGCGCACCTTGATCTTGCCGCCGCTCTTGGCCGCGACGATCTCGGCGAATTTCTGCACGCCTTTGCTGACGGGATGGTCGGTGTTGTTGAGGTGTCCCCAGCGGATAGTGCGTTCCTGGATGGCCTGCGCCGAGGCCGGCCCCATCGTCCCCAAAGCGACCGCGCCGATCGCCGCCACCCACGCCAGACCTTTGAACCGAACAGGCATCGTGCCCTCCCCTGATGATCTCGTTCTTAGGGGCGGAAAGGTCTTATATGACGAAATATAAATCAACCTATATTTTGTATTTCATATGATATTATGAGAAACGCTTGATAAAGTTGCGAAATTTGTCGAAACGCACGTCCAAGACGCTAGGATGAGGCATGGACATCTCTCCCGACACGACCGCCGAGACGGTGGGCGACAGTGCCTACCGCCGCATCCGCACCGACCTGATCTTCGGCAAGCTGACGCCGGGGCAGAAGCTGAAGCTCGAGCGCATGAGCGGTGCCTACGGCACCAGCATCTCGACGCTGCGCGAGACGCTGAACCGGCTGTGCTCGGAAGGTTTTGTCGTCGCCGAGGGCCAACGCGGCTTCGAGGTCGCGCCGATTTCGGCGACCGAATTCCAGGAGATCGCGGAGCTTCGCGAGCTGCTCGAAGGCCACATGATCGAGAAATCATTCGCGGCCGGCGATCTCGACTGGGAGGCGCACATCGTCTCCGCGCATCACAAGCTCGCGGCGATGGAGCGGATGCTGCTGTCAGGCGAGCGATCCGACGCCGAGAGCTGGAAACAGTGTGATTTCCAGTTTCATCGCGCACTCGTCGCGGCCTGCGGCTCCAAGGTGCTGCTCGACGCGCATGCTGCGGTCTACGACCGCTATCTGCGCTACCAGATGATCGCCGTTGTGTTCCGCGGCGAGATGGCGGCATCCGAGCATCGCGAGTTGAAGGAGCTCGCGCTGAAGCGCGACGCCAAAGGCGCGAACAAGGTGCTGCACACCCACATCCACGATTGCGTCGCGCATGCCTTGCGCAATTCCGATTGGTTGAAGCCGGTCGTGGTCAAGGACGCGCGTGCCGAGCCGCGCAAAAGGACCAAGGCTGGTTAAGTCAGCGCTTCGGCGGATGGTGCAGAGCAACATCACATCTCGCGCGAACTTGATCGGGATCAAGTTTCAAATCGCACGATAGGGCATTTTGCCCAAATGCCCCTCACGGCCAAATGTGGGATAGCGCATAGACATTGGAGCTGGAAAAGCTCTAAGAAGATGCGCCCTTTTGGTCAGTTCCTTCTCAGGTTGCACCGATGGATTACGCCCAGTTCTTCAATTCCGCCCTCGATCGTCTGCACTCCGAGCGGCGTTACCGCGTGTTCGCCGACCTCGAGCGCACCGCCGGGCGGTTCCCGCACGCCGTATGGCACTCGCCGAAGGGCAAGCGCGACGTCGTGATCTGGTGCTCCAACGATTATCTCGGCATGGGCCAGCACCCGAAGGTGGTCGGCGCTATGGTTGAAACCGCAACCCGCGTCGGCACCGGCGCAGGCGGCACCCGCAACATCGCCGGAACGCATCATCCGCTGGTGCAGCTCGAGGCCGAGCTCGCCGACCTCCACGGCAAGGAAGCCGCGCTGCTGTTCACCTCGGGTTACGTCTCGAACCAGACCGGCATCGCGACCATCGCAAAACTCATTCCGAACTGCCTGATCCTGTCGGACGAGCTCAACCACAATTCGATGATCGAGGGCATCCGCCAGTCCGGCTGCGAGCGCGTCGTGTTTCGTCACAACGATCTCGCCGATCTCGAAGCGCAGCTGAAGGCGGCGGGTCCTAGCCGGCCGAAGCTGATCGCCTGCGAGAGCCTCTACTCCATGGACGGCGACGTCGCGCCGCTCGCCAAGATCTGCGATCTCGCCGAGAAGTACGGCGCGATGACCTATGTGGACGAGGTCCACGCCGTCGGCATGTACGGTCCGCGCGGCGGCGGCATCGCCGAGCGTGACGGCGTCATGCATCGCATCGACATTCTCGAAGGCACCCTCGCCAAGGCATTCGGCTGCCTCGGCGGCTATATCGCCGCCAACGGCCAGATCATCGACGCCGTGCGCTCCTATGCGCCGGGCTTCATCTTCACCACCGCGCTGCCGCCGGCGATCTGCTCGGCCGCGACCGCCGCGATCAAGCATCTGAAGACCTCGAGCTGGGAGCGCGAGCGCCACCAGGACCGCGCCGCGCGCGTCAAGGCGATCCTCAATGCCGCCGGCCTGCCGGTGATGTCGAACGACACCCACATCGTGCCGCTGTTCGTCGGCAATCCCGAAAAGTGCAAGCAGGCCTCGGATATGCTGCTCGAAGAGCACGGCATCTACATCCAGCCGATCAACTATCCGACCGTGGCCAAGGGCACCGAGCGCCTGCGCATCACGCCCTCGCCGTATCACGACGACGGCCTGATCGATCAGCTCGCCGAAGCCCTGCTGCAGGTGTGGGACCGCCTCGGCCTGCCGCTGCGCGAGAAGTCGCTGGCGGCAGAGTAGGCGCTTCTTTCGCCTCGCCCCGCAAGCGGGGCGAGGGTGAGCAGGCAGCTCACCCATGGCTTAACGACAACCCCAGTTCCCGCCGCAATCTGCCATTTCGCTGTCGCCTCCACCCGCCCAACGCGCTAGATTTGCTGGGAAAATGAGACCGGGCGCATGCGCGCCCAGGGAGAAGCGCGCTCGCAATGCTGCACGACTGGGGCGTGATCGCCGCGGCCTTCGGCTATATCGGCTTCCTGTTCCTGGTGGCGAGCCATGGCGACCGCCGCTCGCCGGCGGGGCACGGGCGCGCGTCCGGGCTGATCTACCCGCTGTCGATGGCGATCTACTGCACCTCCTGGACCTTCTTCGGCTCGGTCGGCTTCGCCACCCGCACCTCGACCGACTTCCTCGCGATCTATGTCGGTCCGATCCTGATGATCGGGCTCGGCGCCGGCGTGCTCCGCCGCGTGATCCAGCTCGCCAAGGCCCACAACATCACCTCGATCGCCGACTTCATCGGCGCGCGCTACGGCAAGAGCCAGGCGGTGGCGGCCACCGTGGCGCTGATCGCGATCATCGGCTCGGTGCCCTACATCGCGCTCCAGCTCAAGGCGGTGGCGTCCTCGCTCGAAACGATCCTGAGTGAGGACCAGGCGTTTTCCCACATTCCGATCCTCGGCGACATGGCGCTGATGGTGACACTGGCGATGGCCGCCTTCGCCGTGCTGTTCGGCACGCGACAGACCGATGCCACCGAGCACCAGCACGGCCTGATGCTGGCGGTCGCAACCGAATCCATCGTCAAGCTGGTCGCCTTCCTCACCGCCGGCATCTTCGTCACCTTCTGGATGTTCTCGCCGCATGAATTGATCGAGCGCGCGATGAAGACGCCGGAGGCGGTGCGCGCCATCAACTACGCGCCGTCGATCGGCAACTTCCTGACCATGACGCTGCTGTCGCTGTGCGCGATCATGCTGCTGCCGCGCCAGTTCCATGTCAGCGTGGTCGAGAATTCATCCGATGCCGAAGTCGGCCGCGCGCGCTGGCTGTTCCCGCTCTACCTCGTCGCCATCAACGTGTTCGTGATCCCGATCGCGATCGCCGGCCTTGTCACCTTCCCGTTCGGCGCCGCCGATCCCGACATGTACGTGCTGGCGCTGCCGATGGAGGGCGGCGCGGATCTGCTCAGCGTCGCCGTGTTCGTCGGCGGCCTGTCGGCAGCGACCGCAATGGTGATCGTCGAATGCGTCGCGCTCTCGATCATGGTCTCGAACGACCTCGTGGTGCCCCTGGTGCTGCAACGGCGGCCGGAGGGACGCACCGGCGGCGCCGATTTCAGCGACTTCCTGCTGCGCTCGCGGCGCCTCGCCATCTTCGCCATCATGGTGATGGCCTATTTCTACTACCGCGCGCTCGGCAACACCCAGCTCGCCGCGATCGGCCTGCTCTCCTTTGCCGCCATCGCCCAGCTTGCACCGAGCTTCTTCGGCGGACTGCTATGGCGTCGCGCCACCGCGCGCGGCGCCATCGGCGGCATGCTGGTCGGTTTCGCGGTTTGGCTCTACACGCTGTTCATGCCGAGCTTCATGGACTCCTCCACGGCCGGTATCCTGTGGCTGCAGCACGGCCCGTTCGGCATCGAGGCGCTGCGGCCGCAGGCGCTGTTCGGCGCCGATCTGCCGCCGCTGATGCACGGCGTGATCTGGTCGCTCTCGCTCAACATCCTGACCTATGTGCTGCTCTCGCTGGCACGGCGGCCGTCGTCGATCGAGCTGGTGCAGGCCGACCTGTTCGTGCCCAACACGCTCGCGCCGATCGCCCCGAGCTTCCGCCGCTGGCGCACCACCGTCACGGTGCAGGATATCCAGACCACGGTGGCGCAATATCTCGGCCCCGACCGCGCCCGGCATTCGTTCGAGGCCTTCTCGGCGCGGCGCAATGTGCGGCTCGAGCCGGCCGCGCCCGCGGATTTCGAGCTGTTGCAGCATGCCGAGCACCTGATCGCCTCGTCGATCGGCGCGGCGTCCTCGCGCCTCGTGATGTCGCTGCTGCTGCGCAAACGCACGGTGTCCGCGAAGGCCGCACTGAAACTGCTCGACGATTCCCATGCGGCGCTGCATTTCAACCGCGAGATCCTCCAGACCGCGCTCAACCATGTGCGCCAGGGCATCGCGGTCTTCGACGATGATCTGCAACTGATCTGCTCCAACCGGCAGTTCGGCGACCTTCTCAACGTTCCGCCGCACTTCATCCAGTTCGGCACGCCCTTGCGCGAAATCCTCGAATTCATGGATGTCAGCAACCCGGATGACCCGGTCGAGCGCGAGGCCATGCTGGAGCGGCGGCTTGCCGCCTACACCACCGACAGCGAGCCCTATCTCGAACGCCTGCCGGAACGCCACATGGTGATCGAGGTCCTGACCAACCGCATGCCCGGCAGCGGCTTCGTCATCACCTTCACCGACGTCACGCCCACTTTCGAGGCGGCGGAAGCGTTGGAGCGCGCCAACGCGACCCTGGAAAAGCGTGTGCGCGACCGCACCGAGGAACTGACGCGGCTCAACTCAGAGCTGGCGCAGGCCAAGAGCACGGCGGAAGACGCCAGCATCTCCAAGACGCGCTTCCTTGCCGCCGCCAGCCACGACATCCTCCAGCCGCTCAACGCGGCACGGCTCTATGTCACGAGCCTCGTCGAACGCCAGCACAATGGCGAGGAGACACGGCTGGTCGAAAATATCGACGAATCGCTGCAGGCAATCGAGGAGATCCTCGGCGCGCTGCTGGATATCTCGAGGCTCGACGCCGGCGCGATGGCAACTTCGATCTCGAGCTTCAAGATGGCCGATCTGATGCGCTCGCTGGAGATCGAGTTCGCACCGATCGCGCGCGCCAAGGGCCTCGAGCTCACCTTCGTGCCCTGCTCGCTGCCGGTCGAGTCCGACCGCTTGCTGCTGCGGCGGCTGCTGCAGAACCTGATCTCCAACGCAATCAAATACACCCCGCGCGGCCGCGTGCTGGTCGGCTGCCGCCGTCAGGGCCCCTCGCTCAAGATCTGCGTCTACGACACCGGCGTCGGCATCCCCGCGGTCAAGCGCGGCGAGATCTTCAAGGAATTCCACCGCCTCGAGCAGGGCGCGCGGATCGCGCGCGGCCTCGGCCTCGGCCTGTCGATCGTCGAACGTCTGGCGCGCGTGCTCAAGCACGGCATCGCCATCGACGGCAACAAAAGCGGCGGCTCGGTATTCTCAGTAACAGTGCCGACGGCGAAAGCGATAACCCTCACCGCCGCCGTCACCAGTGCAACGCCGCTGGCGCGCACGCCCATCGCGGGCGCGCTGATCGTCTGCATCGAGAACGATGCCGCCATCCTCGACGGCATGCGCACGCTCCTGAAGGCGTGGGACGCCGAAGTGATCGCGGTCGCCGATCCCGAAGGCGCGATCGCCGCGATCGAGGCCGCCGGCAAGCGCGTCACCGGCCTCCTGGTCGACTATCACCTCGACCGCGGCAACGGCATCGCCGCCATCCGCGATATCCGCCGCCGCTTCGGCGACACCATCCCGGCGATCCTGATCACCGCGGACCGCAGCCCGGCCGTCCAGGTCGCCGCGCGCGACGAGAAGATCGCGGTGCTCAACAAGCCGGTGAAGCCGGCCTCGCTCCGCGCGCTGCTCGGACAGTGGCGCACGCAGCAGATGGTTGCGGCGGAGTGAGACGCAGTCAGTAGTCGGTCGATACGCTGAGCGAGCGCCACCGCTCCAGCTCTTCGAGACGTTGCCGGTCCGTGGCTGCGATCGCGTTCACAGCGTCGCTGCCGAGCGCGATGCGCAAGGGCGGACGATCCATCCCGACAAGCTTCAGGACGACGGCGGCCGCCTTGGCGGGATCGCCGGGCTGGCGGCCGTCGTAATCGCGCTGCATCCTGACGGCGGCCCCGACGACGGCGTCGTACTCGGCGCGCCCCTCATCGGTCGCATGCGCGGCCTGCGCAAATCCTGTCCGGAAGCCGCCGGGCTCGACGATCGTCACATGGACGCCGATCAGCGTCATCTCGCGCGCGAGCGACTCCGAAAAACCTTCGATTCCCCATTTCGCAGCCGAATAGGCCGCGCGTGCCGGCGCGCCGATCCGGCCGCCGACAGACGAGACCTGCACGATGTGTCCGCGGCGCTGCCGGCGCAGCACGGGGATGGCGGCCTTGGTGACGATGATGGTGCCGATCAAATTGGCCTCGATCTGCCGCCGGAACGAGTCCAGGCTCGTGTCCTCGACCGATCCGAGATCGCCATAACCGGCATTGTTCACGACCGCATCAAGGCCGCCGAACGCTGTCACGGCGAGGTCGATGGCTGCTTGCGCGGCGGCCTCATCGGTGACGTCGAGTCTTGCGAGCCGCAGTCTCTCACCGAAGCGTTCACGCAAGGGTGTGAGCGGGGTGAGATCCCGGGCGGTGGCAACCACCTGGTCTCCCGCGGCGAGCGCCGCTTCCGTGATGGCACGCCCGAGCCCGCGAGAGCTGCCGCTGATGAACCATGTCTTCATATCTGCCTCCGCAAGACCTCAAGGCGCAAGCCGGGTGAAAACGTAATCGCGGCTCTTGGCGCGGGCTTCGTGACAGCCCCAGCAGGTGCGGTGCTGGGCCTCGTCGACCGGCTTGCCATTGATGAAACGGCCAAAGCCCCAACCTCCGGTCGAGGCATATTTCCTGGAATCCTTGACCATGACCTGCACCGTCGTCGCGGCGCCGGGGATCGTCGCGGATGCGAATTCCGGCGACTGTTTCCGCTTCCAGGCGCGCTTGACCAGAATGGTGCCGTCGGGGAACGGGAGCTTTCCGGCCTGATAGGCGTCGATAGCGGCTTGGTTGCCGACCACGGCACGAAGCTCGTCGAGCGGTGCGGCCTCTTCGGCCGGCGCAACCAGCTCCCACTGCTTGTAGCCCTCAGGGATTGTGACACCGAAGATCGGCGAAGCGTCTGCCGTGTTGCTCTGCGCCGGGCCCTCGGCAAGCGCGATCGAGACGAGGTAGGGCACGCAAGTCAGGAGAATAACGAGAAGCAGCACGGCCAAAGTAATCGCCTTCGCGTAGGATCGCTTGTTCTTTTCAGATTCGATTGTCGTCATGACGCTTCTTTAAGCTGGGATCGCAACACATCCCCGGTCCAGCCGCGCCGGACCGGGGCATTGAACGAATCACGCGCCGTCGGCGTCGATGACGGCCTTGGCGAAGGCCTGCGGCGCTTCCTGCGGCAGATTGTGACCGATGCCGCCGGTGATCAGGCGGAAGTCATACCGGCCTCTGAATTTCTTGGCATAGGCACTCGGATCGGGATGCGGCGCGCCGTTGGCGTCGCCTTCCATCGTGATCGTCGGCACTTCGATGAAGGGCGCCGCCGCAAGTTTCTTTTCGATCTCGTCGTACTTCGCTTCGCCCTCGGCGAGCCCGAGCCGCCAGCGGTAATTGTGGATCGTGATCGCGACGTGATCCTTGTTGTCCAGCGCCGCCGCACTGCGGTTGAAGGTGGCATCGTCGAACTTCCATTGCGGCGAAGCGAGCTTCCAGATCAGCTTCGCGAAATCGTGCGTGTACTTCTCGTATCCGGCACGGCCGCGCTCGGTCGCGAAATAGAACTGGTACCACCATTGCAGCTCGGCCGACGGCGGCAGCGGGGCGCTTCCCGCGGCCTGGCTGGAGATCAGATAGCCGCTGACCGACACCAGTGCGCGGCAGCGATCCGGCCACAGCGCGGCGATGATGTCGGCGGTGCGCGCGCCCCAGTCGAAGCCGGCGACGACCGCCTTCTTGATATCGAGCTTGTCCATCAGCGCGATGATGTCGACGGCCAAGGCCGCCGGTTCGCCGTTACGCGGCGTCTCGCTCGAGAGGAACTGCGTCGAGCCGTAGCCGCGCAAATACGGGATGATGACGCGATAGCCGGCCTTCGCCATGATCGGCGCGACGTCGACGAAGGCGTGGATGTCGTAGGGCCAGCCGTGCAGCAGGATCGCGACGGGACCGTTCGACGGACCAGCCTCGGCATAGCCGACGTTGAGGACGCCGGCGTCGATCTGCTTGATCGGACCGAAGGATGCGTTCGATGCCTGGGATCGCGGCGCCTTCGTTTCGGCGCGGACGAGGTCGATCACGCCGAGACCGGCGGCGACGGTTCCTGCGGCGACGCCAAAGAACTTGCGACGATGCTGGTCGATGAGCTGCTTCATGATGGTGCTACCTTGTTGATTAGTGATGGTCAGATCAGTGCGACCGTGACGTCGATGTTGCCGCGCACGGCCTTGGAATAAGGACAGGTCTGGTGCGCCTCATCGACGATGCCGCGCGCGACCTCGCGATCGAGGCCCGGCAGGCTGACATTGAGGCGCGCCTGGAGCGTGTAAGCTCCATCATCGACAAGAAGGTCGATTTCCGCATCGATCGCACTTTTTCTCGGAAGCACGATGTTCCGCTTGCGCGCGGCGATCTCCATCGCGCCTTCGAAACATGCCGACCAGCCGGCCGCGAACAATTGCTCGGGATTGGTGCCGATGCCTGCGCCGCCCGGCGGCGACAATTTTACATCGAGGCGGCCGTCGGAGCTACGCGAGATGCCGTCGTGTCGTCCGCCGCTGGTGTGGATGTTGGCCGTGTAGAGCAGTTTTGCCGCTTGCGTCATGATCGTCTCCTTGCCGACACGCAACTGACTATCAGCCGCCTTCGCCAGGCACCCGTTGGGACTTGTGAGAAGTTGTGAGGCCGGCAGGGAACCCGGTTACGAGACCTGCAAACGCGGTCTGATGCCGATGCAAAGCCGGCCTTGCCGGATCGCAGCCCGCTGGCTATCCGGTTTGCCAAATGAGCAGATTTCGCGATGACTGAACCGGCCGCGCCCGCGGCAGCGACATTGTCGTTCGGGCCATTCACCGTGAAGCCGCATGAGCGGCTCGTGACGCGCGACGGCGTCGCGCTGCCGATGGGTGCCAAGAGCTTCGATACACTGATCGCACTGATGTCGCGGCCAAACGAGGTCGTCAGCAAATGGGACCTGATGGCACAGGTCTGGCCCGGCATGGCTGTCGAGGAAACCAACCTGCGCTTTCACGTCGCAGCGCTTCGCAAGGCGCTCGGCGACGGCAAGGACGGCGCCCGCTACATCACCACGCTCTCCGGCCGCGGCTATTGCTTCGTGGCGCCTATCTCGCGGGCGAATGTCGCAGCCGAGCCGCACCCTGCATCGCGAGCGAACCTGCCGCCCGTAAAACTACCTAACCGCCTGCAACGGATGGTGGGGCGCGATGATGCGATCGCCGCCGTGTCCGACAGGCTCATGATCTCGCGCTTCGTCACGATCGCCGGGCCCGGCGGCGTCGGCAAGACCGCCGTTGCCGTCGCGATCGCACACGATCTGCTCGAGACCTTCGCCGATGCCTCACATTTCGTGGATCTGGCCGCACTCAGCGATCCCGATCTCGTGATCACGTCGATCCTGCTGATGCTGGGCCTGCCGGCGCAGGCCGACGATCCCCTGCCGGCGCTACTCGCGCATCTGCGCGACAAGCGGATGCTGCTGATCCTCGACAATTGCGAGCACGTCATCGCCGCTGCGGCGCCGCTGGCGGCGGAGATCTTCCACGCCGCGCCGCACGTCCACATCCTCGCCACGAGCCGGGAGCCGCTGCGCGTCGAGGGCGAGCAGGTCTATCGGCTGGCGCCGCTTGCCGTTCCACCCGACGATCCCGCACTGACGGCGGCTGCTGCACAGACCTACCCAGCGCTCCAGCTCTTCCTCGAACGCGCCACGGCCGGCGGCGCGCAGATCGCGCTCGACGATCGCAATGCGGCGATCGTCGCGGGGATCTGCCGTCGGCTCGACGGCATGGCGTTGGCGATCGAGCTTGCCGCCGGAAGGGTCGAAGCCTACGGCCTCGAGCAGACCGCGGCGCTGCTCGACGAGCGCCTCAATCTGCTCTGGCAGGGCCAGCGCACCGCGCCGCCGCGGCAGAAGACGTTGCAGGCGACGCTGGACTGGAGCTACGGGCTCTTGTCCGACACCGAGCGCCTCGTGCTGCGCCGGCTTGCGGTCTTCGCCGGCCATTTCACCATCGACGCCGCGCTCGACATCGTGCCGGACGAGCGGGTCGACCGCGCCCGCCTGTTCGACGCCATCGACAGCCTTGTCGCCAAGTCGATGGTCGCACCGCGCCCCATCGGCGCCATGATGCGCTACCGCCTGCTCGATACGACACGCGCCTATCTGATCGAGAGCGAGCCGGATGACGCGGCGCTTTCCGCCCGCCACGCGACCTATTACCGGCGATGGCTGGAGCAGGCCGGCACGACATGGGCGACGGTGCCGAGCGCCGACGAGCGCGCGATCCATTTCTCCGCGCTGCACAACGTGCGCGCCGCGCTGGACTGGTGCTTTGGCGCGAACGGCGATGCGGGCATCGGCATCGCGCTCGCCGCGGCAGCAGTACCGATCTTCCTCGCGATGTCCCTGCTGATCGAATGCCGGCGCTGGTCGGAACGGGCGCTGCTTGCGATCGATCCATCTTCGCGTGGCGGCACCGAGGAAATGCACATCCAGGCAGCGCTCGGGCTGACCTTGATGTTCACGCGAGGCGGCAGCGAGGCGGCGCTCGCCGCGCTGCGCAGGAGCCTTGCGATCGCCGAGGCGCGCGGCGACGCACCGAACCAGCTCCAGCTGCTCGGCCGCATGCACATCTTCCACGAGCGGATGGGACAGTTCGACGCTGCGCTCGGCTATGCGCGTCAGAGCCTCGCGGTCGCCGAAAAGCTCGGCGATGCCGCCTCCCTCGCCCTCGCCCATTCGCTCCTCGGTGTCTCCTTGCATCTGGCCGGCGAACATCGCGACGCACTGACCATGCTGGAGGCCGCGTGGAAGGGGCCGGGCACGGAGCGCATCAGCACGGTGTACGGCTTCGACCACCGCAACCGCGCCGGCATCTCGCTTGCGCGCGAGCTGTGGCTGCAGGGCCGGCCCGCGGATGCGCAACAACTGGCGCTGCAGACTGTCGCCGAAGCCGCACAGATGGATCATCCGATCACGCTCTGCATCGCGCTGATCTGGCTGGTGTCGATCGATCTCTGGAGCGGTGAGCTCGACAGTGCGGACGCGAACATCGACCGCTTCATCGCCCATGCCGATTCGCACGCGATGGGCCCCTATCTCGCAGCCGGCCGCGGCGTCAAAGGCGAGCTCGCGATCCGGCGCGGCGACGCCGCAGGCGGCGTCGAGACGATACAAGCCTGCCTTCGCGAGCTTCACGATGCCGGCTATGAGCTGCTCACCACGACATTCAACATCGCGCTGGTTCATGGCCTTCTGGCGCTCGGGCAGGTCGAGCCAAGCGCACGCCTGATCGACGAAGCCATCCGCCTCGTCGAGCGGAGCGGCGACCATCTCTACATGCCCGAACTGCTGCGGATAAGAGGCAGAGTCCTATTGTCGTTGCCGGAGCCCAATGTGGAGCAAGCAGAAGCTCACTTCATGCAATCGCTTGATCTGAGCCGCCGCAAAGGTGCAAGAGTCTGGGAGTTGCGAGTAACGATTGATCTTGCAAAGCTTCTAGCCGAACGCGGTCGGCACGAGGAAGCGAGGCGATTGCTTCGATCGGCGCTCGAAGGCCTGGCGGACGGCTCGGAGACGGCAGATATCAGGGCCGCTAACAGCCTGTTGAGCATGACCTAGATGGCGCGGCTTCGGCGAGCCTTACCGGCCCAGCTAATGCAGGGAGGCGAGGAATGTACGCAGCAGAATGAATAACAAATACGCGCCCCAAGCACCGCCCGCGACCCAGCGAATGGCAAGGATGATCCGACCGCGCATACTGATATGCGGCCGGATCCGGCCAAACAACTCGCTTCCCCAGACATGTAAGAGATTTTCCTGCAGCTTGTTGGCGACTTCATTATAAGCATACGCGCCGGAGGCCGGCGAAGACCATCCATGAACGGTCAGTTCTCGGAAGCTGTTCATGGTCCGCCCGTCGAACGTAACCCGGCTCTGATAAGCGATGCCGGGCGCCTCCAGCCGATGTATCCAGCCGTCACCAGGCCAGCGCCGTGGCATATGCACCCTCATCAGATTGGTGACCTTGCGCGGCCGGCCAAGGAATATCTCGGTCTCGCGCCGAACTTCGGCGAGCGGACGAAGCTCATGCACCGTCGCCATGTCAGCAACGGCAAACACCAGCGGCGAATTGGCGCCGCCGGTTTTCCAGCCGCCTGGAATGGTGAGCTTCAACACCAGCGAAACCGTATTGCGGAGGCGATCGTCATGAATCTCGATCGGAGCGGCCTCGGCAACGCCGGGCCAGACGGATTGCCATTCCTTCAGCATGGCATCGACGTAGCCGCCGGTGCCCTCATTGGCGAACCGGTTGCGCATCCCGTCGGCATACCAAGACGTGAAGTCGATCGTTCGATCCACGGTGGCAGGCGAGTCGCGCCGTGGACCTAGCGTGATCTCGTCCTCCCAATGAAGTATCTGGATCGGCTCTTCGCTCCCCATCTGTTCCAGCTCGACCGTCTCGCGCGTGAGCGGCAGTGCCCAGCCGGGATGGGGCTGATAAATATCTTCCAAGCGACCGCACTGTATCGACAGCGTCGGGTCGAGCCAATAACTCCGCCCATCGAGCCGCAGGCGCGCGATGCAATGATTGAAGACAGCTGCACTCGGGAGGAAATCCCTGAGCGCGTAACCGTGGGTCGTCGAGACCAGCGCCGCACAGGCATCGAGGCCCAGCCGGCGCGCGCCGGCCACATAGAGTGTCGATGCATCCTTGCAATCGCCGAAGCGCGTGCTCCAGATCGTCTCGACCGGCCGCGGCGTGAGCCCGCCCTCGCCGACCGAGAAGGCAAAATAGCGGAGCTCCCGCTGCACGAAGCGCAACCATTCGGCAGCCCTCTCGCTCGACTCGGCGTGCTCTCGCCCAATGCGGTCGACTTCCTCTGCAAGCGCGTCGGGAAGACCTTTCGCCTCGTAGTGGGGTGACAGCAGCGCAGCCACATCATTCCAGCTCTCGAACTCGCTCAACTGCAGCGAAGGGTGCAGAAGAACCCAGGGTGGCGTGAGGTCCTCCGGATCACGGCGCTTCTGACCCGTCAGTTGCCAACGCAGATCCTCGATCCCGTCGGTCGTACCGGCATGCGGTTGCGGCGGATCGTTGAAGCTCTTGAAGCTTATATTGCGCGCGACCGGCCGACGCAGGCGCTGACGTACCTCATAGAACGGATTGACGCGGTCGAAAGTGATCCACGAGTGGTACTTGCCGTTCAGTACCGGTACGCCGCCGTAGATCGTGAGGCTGAACTCCACGATGTCGTCGATCCGCACGTCGGGCACCAGCAGCGACACAGTCAGACGGCCGTCGAACACCAGACGCTCGAGATTGCTCTCCCGGCGCAGGATCTGGAAGGCCTCGGGCCGCGCATGCTCGATGCACTCGCCTCCGCGAATGACGCGAATGAAGTGCACTTCGAGCCGCTGATAGCCGGGATCGAAATCCACGACGAAATGCGCCACCCGCTCGGCACCTTCGCGGGTCAGTACACTTTGGGCGACCCGATAATGCCAGGCGACGGCGTTAGTGGAGAGATCAGTTTGAGCATCGAACAGCAGCCGGCATGTGCCATTTGCGATGCACGCGGCTTCCGTCTCGGGGATGGGAAAGCGGTAGGGCTGGTGATCGACCCATTCCGGCACCGGCGCACAATCTACGAGATCACGCGCATTCCATTCCAGCCCCACGCCCCTGCTCCGGCACGACATTCCATTTGACGCGGAAGTTGTAGCAAATGGATGTCGCAACGCAACACGCGCGACTCGGATTTCCCTTGAAGTGATTTAACGAAGAAAGCCGACACCTACCCCGTCGGTGTGCCCTGCTTCCACTGGCCGCCGGCGATCCTTGCAGCGGCGATCACCGCCTGGGTGCGGCTCTCGACGCCGAGCTTTTGCAGGATCGCCGAGACATGCGCCTTGATGGTGGCTTCGGAGACGCCGAGCTCATAGGCGATCTGCTTGTTGAGCAGACCTTCGGACAGCATCATCAGCACCCGGACCTGTTGCGGCGTCAGCGTCACCAGGCGGTCGCGCAGGCGCGTCATATCGGGGTCGGCGGCGGCCGACAGGTCGGTGTCGGCGGGAACCCAGACGTCACCCTCCATCACCTTGAGGATGGCATCGCGCAGCGTCTCGACGCCGAAACGCTTCGGGATGAAGCCGGAGGCGCCGAAATCGAGCGAGCGGCGGATCGTGGCACTGTCGTCGGAGGCGGAGACGATCACCACCGGGATCGCCGGATATTGCGCGCGCAGATAGATCAGGCCGGAAAAGCCCGATATCCCGGGCATCGAGAGATCGAGCAGAACCAGATCGACGTCGGAGGTCTGTTCCAACAGCTTGGTCAGATCCTCGAACGATCCGGCCTCGTCGATCCTGGCCGAGGTCAGGACGCCAGCCACCGCCTGCCGCAATGCATCGCGGAACAGGGGATGATCATCGGCAATGACAAGATGGGTCGAGGGAGCGTTCATCGTTCTCTTGGTCAATCGCACCGGGCCAGTAAGCCGGCCCGGGGCCTTGGTCAATTCTTTCCCGGCCGGCCGTGGCATGCAAGTGGACATTATCCCTTTGCTGCAACGGGGTTAACCCATGGACCAGCACTATCATGCCGGAGCCGGGGCCCCGCACCGTCAGGTGCGCGTCAGTGCGCAAAGCCGAAAGTCGTATTGGGGCAGGTTTCACGCCGATGTTACCTTGCCGTTAAGACCCAGGTTGATCCGGCTTGCCCGGACAGCCGGGGCGCGGGGAAACGCATTTCGGGAGCGCACGCACAATGTCCACAATGGCTGCAACGTCGGCTCGATCGACCGGCATGACGAAGGATGAGCGGTTCGTCATCCTCGCATCGTCGCTCGGCACCGTCTTCGAGTGGTACGACTTCTACCTCTACGGATCGCTGGCCGGCATCATCGGCACGCAGTTCTTCACGATCGCCGGCGCCGACGGCAAGCCGATGTTCGACCAGGCCACGCGCGACATCTTCGCGCTGCTGGCCTTTGCTGCGGGCTTCCTCGTCCGCCCGTTCGGTGCGATCGTGTTCGGCCGCGTCGGCGACATCGTCGGCCGCAAATACACCTTCCTCGTCACCATCCTCATCATGGGTCTTTCGACCTTCATCGTCGGCCTCCTGCCCGGCGCGGCCCAGATCGGCATCGCGGCGCCGATCATTCTGATCGGCCTGCGCCTGCTGCAGGGCCTGGCGCTCGGCGGCGAGTATGGCGGTGCTGCAACCTACGTCGCGGAACACGCGCCGCAGGGCAAGCGCGGTTACTACACCTCCTTCATCCAGACCACAGCGACGCTCGGCCTGTTCCTGTCGCTGCTGGTGATCCTGTTCACCCGCTCCGCCACCGGCGAGGCTGCCTTCGCCGGCGCACCCGGCTCCTATTGGGGCGGCTGGCGCATTCCGTTCCTGGTGTCGGTCGCACTGCTCGGCATCTCGGTCTGGATCCGTCTGCGCCTGAACGAATCGCCGGTGTTCCAGCGCATGAAGGAGGAGGGCAAGGGCTCCAAGGCGCCACTGACCGAAGCCTTCGGCACCTGGAGCAACGCCAAGATCGTGATCCTGGCGCTGCTCGGCCTGACCATGGGCCAGGCCGTGATCTGGTACACGGGCCAGTTCTATGCGCTGTTCTTCCTGCAATCGATCCTGAAGGTCGACGGCTACACCGCCAACCTCCTGATCGCCTGGTCGCTGCTGCTCGGCACCGGCTTCTTCCTGGTGTTCGGCGCGCTGTCGGACAGGATCGGCCGCAAGCCGATCATCCTGTCGGGCTGCCTGATCGGCGCCCTCACCTTGTTCCCGATCTTCAAGATGATCTCGAGCAACGCCAACCCGGCGCTGGAAAAGGCCTATGAGTCGGTGAAGGTCCAGGTGGTGGCAGATCCCGCGAGCTGCGGCGATCTCTTCAACCCGGTCGGCACCCGCGTGTTCACCGCGCCTTGCGACACGGCACGCGCCTTCCTCGCCCAGTCGTCGGTGAAGTACGCGACCGTTCCGGGACCTGCCGGTGCGGTGAAGATCGTCGTCAACGACAAGGAAGTGCCCTACACGGACGCCAAGACCTCGAACCCCGCGATCACCGCGGCGGTGCAGGCGGCGGGCTATCCGAAGGTCGGTGATGCCGGCATCGTCAAGATGGCGCATCCCTTCGACATCTTCCGTCCGCAGGTGTCGGCGGTCATCGCGCTGCTGTTCATCCTCGTGGTCTACGTGACCATGGTGTACGGCCCGATCGCGGCGATGCTGGTCGAATTGTTCCCGACCCGCATCCGCTACACCTCGATGTCGCTGCCGTATCACATCGGCAACGGCTGGTTCGGCGGCCTGCTGCCCGCGACCGCTTTCGCGATCACGGCCTCGACCGGCGATATCTACTCCGGCCTCTGGTATCCGGTGATCTTCGCGGCCATCACGGCGGTCGTCGGCTTCTTCTTCGTGCCCGAAACGAAGGACGTCGACATCAGCAAGATCTGATCGCCTCGCAAGGCGCTTGAAGAAAACCGGCCGCGGATCGCTCCGCGGCCGGTTTGCTTTTGGCGTCCTACTGATTGCCGCCGATGAATTGCAGCACCACCTCGCGCCGGTGCGGACGAGCGCGGTGCTCGATCAGATAAATCGCCTGCCACGTACCGAGCGCGAGCTTGCCGTTCAGGACCGGGACCTAAAGCGAGGTCTGCGTCAGCATCGTCTTGATGTGGCCGGGCATGTCGTCCGGCCCTTCGGTGTCATGGGTCCAGGCCGCATTTTCAGGCGCCAGCCGCGCCAGCGTGGTGGCGAGATCGACCAGCACGGACGGATCGGCGTTCTCCTGGATCGTCAACGACGCCGAGGTATGGCGGATGAACAGCGTCAAGGCGCCGTCGCGCGCGCGGACCTCGGCGATGAATTTGGCAGCTTCGCTGGTGAGATCGGTGAAGCTGCGGCCGTGTGTCTGCACGGTCAGCAGCGACGAAGCGATGGTGGTGGCCTGCACCGACGATGGCGCCGAGCGGGTGACGGATTTGGCCGATGTCATCAAATTCTCTCAACTCGGAAAGTGCCGTAGGGTGAGCAAAGGCGCGTACGCGCCGTACCCACGTCTTCCTTCATTGTTGTAGAACCATGGTGGGCACGGCGTAAGAACGCCTTTGCCCACCAACGGCAGCTCAACGCGTGGAGAGCGCGACGGGGTCCTCAAATCTTCCCCGACACGTCCTTCTGGACGCGATTGGCCATGTCGATCAGCCGGCGCCAGGCCTTTTCCAGGAATGACATCACGCGGTCCATGTCCTGGTCGCTCGGCAGCGGGATCTCGATCTTGCGGTCGCCTTCGGCGGCTTTCGGCTCGGCCTTCTTGAGCGGGTCGGATTTCGGCAGCGGCTCGTCGATCTTGCCCGACACAGTCGGCCCCGCCGCGATCTGCCCCTTCAGCTTCTCGACCTCGGACTGGAGCCGGCCGATCTCGGCGTCGAGCGCGGTGCGTTCGTCGGGCACCGCGTAGCAGGCCCAGCCGGCACCATTCTTGGTGCAGGTCGACACCGTGCCGGTGCGGGTGTCGAGCCGCAGCACGCCTTCCGGGATCGGTGTCATGCTGTAACGGCCGTTTTCGCTATCGGGGCCGGACTGCGCGGCCACGAGGCCGCCGCCAACGGTCATCACCATGGCGAACGCAGCCGCCGCAAACCAGGATGCCGTGCAAGATGCTGTGGATGACGTCGCAGGTCTCATCGCGCTCTCCGCCACGACGCGCAGGTGGCCCATCCTCATTCTACACTTTGTTCTACACTTGGGCGTCCAAATCCGCCGCCGAAAACACAGCCATTCAATCAACGAGCGCGGCGGCCGGTTTGATCCCGCCAGGCGGACAAAACAGCGGCCTCATTCGCCGTTCCCGCGGAGAGCTGCTGCGGTGCGGCGTCACGCTGTGTGCAGCGCCGCCCGACAGGCCAATATCATCAAATAAATCAGGTACATAATAGAAAGCGACGCAATCGTGACTTGGCTTGACTTGATTATAGGCCATCAGTATGGTCCGCGCGGCTTTTGAGGGTGGCGGGCGTAATTTCCATTCAGCCGCGGCGTTTCGGGTCTTCGTTGCATGACACAGGGCACGGGGCACGGCGAGAATGGGGATCGCGATAGATCGTCCGAGGAAGCTGCGCTTTCCGATCGGCTCGGAAATCTCGATCAGCGGTTGTCCGAATTTCGCGACCGCAGGATCAAGACCGAGCAACCCGCAGGTGACGGTGAAGACGGAGCGGCCAGAGCCTCGGCGATGGCGCTTGGTTTTCGGTTATCCTCCGAGTTGGTCGCCGGTGTCGCTGTCGGAGCGGGGATTGGCTGGGGGTTCGACCGCTTGCTGTCGACGTCGCCCTTCGGATTTATCGTGTTCCTGCTGCTGGGCTTCGTGGCCGGCGTGGTGAATGTGGTGAGGTCGGCGGGCGCGGGTCAAAACAGGCGCGGTGGTTCTTAGGCGATCCGCACAGGAGAGGAATGATCGCGCCGGTTTCGCCGGTGCGGGCCGGCCCGGCCGGCAGACCGAGACCAGCCGGCATCGCCCGGCAGACCAAGAGATGCCGCGCCGATGAAAATCGATCCGATCCACCAGTTCAACATCGAGCCTCTCTTCACGATCGGCCATATCGGCAATCAGACGATCGCCTTCACGAATTCATCGCTCTACATGCTGGTGGCGGTCGCCATCATCTCGATCCTGATGCTTGCCAGCGGCACGCAACTGGTTCCCGGGCGCCTCCAGTCGGTCGCCGAGATCTCCTACGAATTCGTCGCCTCGACCATCCGTTCGACGGCCGGCGCGGAAGGCATGAAGTTCTTCCCGCTGATCTTCTCGCTGTTCATGTTCATCTGCGTCTCGAACCTGGTCGGCATCATCCCCTACACCTTCACGATCTCGAGCCACCTGATCGTCACCGTAGGACTGGCGCTGCTGGTCTTCTTCACCGTGCTGATCTACGGCGTCGCCAAGAACGGCCTGAAATTCTTCTCGATTTTCGTTCCTCACGGCGTCCCCGGCTATATCCTGCCGCTGGTCATGTTCATCGAGATCCTATCGTTCTTCCTGCGGCCGGTCTCGCACAGCATTCGTCTGTTCGCCAACATGCTGGCCGGCCACATCGCGCTGAAGGTGTTTGCGGGCTTCGTCGCCATGCTGGGCTTCTCCCTCGGCGCCATCGGCTGGGTCGGCGGCGTGCTGCCGCTGGCGCTCACGATCGCGCTGTACGCGCTCGAGATTCTGGTCGCGTTCCTGCAAGCCTATGTGTTTGCGATCCTGACCTGCATCTACCTCAACGACGCCATTCATCCGGGACACTGAGCGGTCCGGGGAATTTCCACCCACAACCCAATCTTTCTTCCAAGGAGTCTAAAATGGATCCGGCAGCAGCAAAACTTATCGGCGCGGGCATCGCATGCATCGGCATGGGCGGCGCGGGCGTCGGTGTGGGCGTGATCTTCGGCAACTACCTCGCCGCGGCCGTCCGCAACCCCTCGGCCGCTCAGGGCCAGTTCGGCAACCTGATCTTCGGCTTCGCCGTGACCGAAGCGCTCGGCATTTTCTCGCTGCTGATCGCGCTGCTTCTGCTGTTCGTTTTCTGAGAACGACTTCTTTCGCGCCGCTTCATCCGAAGCGGCGCGTGACAGCAACGGGAGTACTCCATGGCTGAGAGTCATGGCAGCGCAAAAGGTCCGGCGGCGGGCGCTCACACCGAGGCTGACGGTGGTCACCACGGTGGCGGGTTTCCGCCGTTCGAGAGCAGCACCTTCGCTTCACAGCTGGTGTCGCTCGCGATCTTCTTCGTCCTGCTTTACGTCATCGTGTCCAAGCTCGCTCTGCCCAAGGTCGGCGGTGCGATCGAAGCGCGTCAGAACAAGATCGAGGGTGACCTCGCCGAAGCGCAGACGCTCAAGGATCAGTCCGAGGCGGCGCTGAAGGCCTATGAAGGCGAGCTCGCTTCGGCGCGTTCGCGGGCGCAGGCGATCGGCAACGAATCCCGCGACAAGGCGAATGCGCAGGCGGAAGCCGAGCGCAAGATCCTGGAAGAGCAACTGGCGGCCAAGCTCGCCGAGGCGGAGAAGACCATCGCCTCGACCCGCGCGACCGCCATGGGCAACGTCCGCGGCATCGCGGCCGATGCGGCTGGCCAGATCGTGCAGCAGCTCGCCGGCGTCGTTCCGGATGCGGCGTCGGTCAATGCCGCCGTTGATGCGTCCTTGAAGGGTTAGTCGATATGTTCTTCGATCCTGAAACCTGGGTCGCCATCGCCTTCGTGATCCTGATGGTCGTGTTCGGCTATCTCGGGGTCTTCAAGTCGGCGCTGACGGCACTCGACCATCGCGCCGAGCGCATCAAGGCCGAGCTCGACGACGCGACGCGCCTCAAGCAGGAAGCCGCCAAGGTGCTGGCCGACTACAAGGCGCGCAGTGCCTCGGCCGAACGCGAGGCCGCCGACATCATCGCCAACGCCAAGGCCGAAGCCGAGCGCATCGCGACCGAGGCCAAGGCGAAGATGGAAGACTTCGTCGCCCGCCGCACCAAGACCGCGGAGAGCAAGATCGCGCTCGCCGAAGCCCAGGCGCTGGCCGATGTCCGCGCCGCAGCCGCGGAAGCCGCCGTCCAGGCCGCCTCCACGATCCTGTCGCAGTCGGTCAAGGGCCAGGTTGCCGACGACCTGCTCACCAAGGGCATCACCGAGGTTCGGCAGAAGCTGAACTGAGGGCGCAGCCTTCACCAATCAAAAAGCCGGCGCGATGAGCGCCGGCTTTTTTGTTGGGCTGAATGGCGCTCGTGTCCCGGACGCGGCGCGGGACCTTGCCTTACTTCTTCTTCCCCCGCGCCTTCGGCTCCGGCGTGAGTGCCTGCGGGTCGAAGCCGACATAGAAGATGTAGGAATCGGCGACCGAAGGTGCGGGCACCGGGTAGGTCAGATCCTCAGCAACGAAGGTGAAGGGCACGCTGCCGCCGTCGGTCATCTCGACCGTGGTCCGGTAGGCCTTTGAGGCGATGACCTTTTCGCCGACGCCGCCTTGCACCACTGCGATACGCAGCGGCACCTCGACCGTGGCGGGCGCACCCGCGGGACCGGCAATGACGCGGCCCTGGATGCCGATCCGGGCCGTGATCCCACCGGCACTGCGGGCGCATTCGCGTGCCATCTTGGTAACCGAAGCCTGGAAGCGGATATCGTTGCCGACGGCCGGCTTGCCGGTAGCGCCGACTGCATAGGTCGAGGCTCCCGCACGCACCGTGACCTGCGGACAATCGAGGTCGTCTTCGGGCGGCTGACCGGGCGCAGGCGCCGGCTTGGGCGGGGCCGGCTCGTCGGACTTGCCGCCGAACAGATCCTTGAAGCGGTCGGTCAACGACTGGGCCGCCACCGGCGAGACCGCCGCAAGCGACACCGACAAAGCCAGCGCGATCGCCGGCACCCGCCGCAGCACATTCCGCGATGACCGAAGCTGCTTCACCATCAAAGCCCGTACTCCATGACAAAATCCCGGCCGATCGCCGGTAGGCCCTGCGGGTTATATCGTCAAAATCGGCGAACCCAAGGCAGCAAACAGGGCAGCCAAGAGACTTTGGTCACAGGAATGAACGGCTCAGCCGCGGAAATCCTCGTGCAGCAGGCCAAACAGCAGATGGTCCTGCCAGACCCCGTTGATGCAGAGATAGCGACGCGCCAGGCCCTCACGGGAGAAGCCGCACTTCTCCAGCACCCGGATCGAGGGCGCGTTGGTGGGGATGCAGGCGGCCTCGACCCGATGCAGATTGAGCTCGCCGAACAGCGTCGGCAGCAGCACCCGCAGGGCCGCCGTCATGTAGCCGCGATGCGCATGGGGCTTGCCGATCCAATAGCCGATGGTGCCGGCCTGCACGATGCCGCGGCGGACATTGGCGAGCGTGATGCCGCCGACCATGGCGCCGTCGAGCTCGCGGAAGATCAGAAAGGGATAGGAGCGGTCCGCGGCGATATCCTCGGAATAGCGGCGCAGACGGCGGCGGAAGCCGGACCGGGTCAGGTCATCGGAGGGCCAGATCGGCTCCCACGGCGTCAGGTAATCGCGGCTGGACTCGCGCAAATGCGCCCACTGTAGGAAGTCCGACATCTGCGGCGCGCGCAGCAAGAGCCCGTTGCCGCGCGGTGCGAGGGCGGCGGGTCCACTGGAAGGCAGGCGAAAGAGGGCCATGGTGATGCTTCCCGGGGCAGATCGGCCCGCGCGCGGCTCCTAATGCAACCGCGCCTTGGCACGTGCCCGGGTCAATCCTTCCGCAAAAGACACCGCCGTGTCCAGACCCCTGCCGCTGCCTAATGCGACAACTGCAGGGCGGCTCCGCGAAAGCAGCGCACGCGCCGCGTCCCGGGTCGATTCGACGCTGACGGCGTCGATCCGGGCCACCAGCTCCTGCACCGTCTGCGGCCGGCCATAGGCCAGCACATGCCGGGCGAGCTGCTCGGCGCGGGACGAGCAGCTCTCCAGGGCCATCAGCAGGCCCGCCTTCATCTGCGCCTTGGCGCGGGCGATCTCGGCCTCGGTCAGGGTCTCGACCGAATCATTCATGATGTCGACCACGACCTCCATCATCTCCGGTGCGTCGGCGGGATCGGTGCCGGTGTAGAGGCCGAAGAAGCCGGTATCGGTATAGGGCGCGTGGAACGAGTAGATCGAGTAGCAGAGGCCGCGCTTCTCGCGCACCTCCTGGAACAGCCGCGACGACATCCCGCCGCCGAGGATGTTGGTGAAGACCTGGAGCGAGAACAGCGACAGGTCGTTCTGCGGCACGCCTTCCAGCGCCAGCGTCAGATGCGCCTGCTCGAGCTCGCGATGCACCACCTTGGCACCGCCCTTACCGAACATGGCGGTTTGCGGCTTGGGACCCGGCGTCCCCTCAAAACTCGCAAAGCGCTTCTCGACCTCGGCGACCACCTGCGCGTGGTCGACCGCGCCGGCCGCGGCCACGACCATGTCGGGCCCGCGATAATGCGTCGACAGATAGTCGCGCAGCATGTCGCGGTTGAAGCTGCGCAAGGTCTTGGCGGTGCCGAGCAGCGAGCGGCCCATCGGCTGGTCGGGATAGCAGAGCTCGTTGAGATGCTCGAACACGACGTCGTCGGGCGTATCCTGCGCCGCGCCGATCTCCTGCACGATGACGTTCTTCTCGCGCTCGAGCTCATCCGGCTCGAAGGCCGGATTGGCGAGGATGTCGGCGAGCACGTCGAGCGCCAGCGGCACGTCGGCCTTCAGCACGCGCGCGTAATAGGACGTGGTCTCGGTCGAGGTGCCGGCATTGAGGTCGCCGCCGACCGCCTCGATCTCCTCGACGATCTCGCGCGAGGTGCGCCTGGTCGTGCCCTTGAACGCCATGTGCTCCAGGAGATGCGAAATGCCGTGCTCGTTCGGCTTCTCGTCCCGGCCGCCAACGCCGGCCCAGACGCCGAGCGCCGCCGTTTCGAGATGGGGCATCTTGTCGGTGACGACGGTCAGGCCGGAGGCAAGCTTGGAGATCTCGACGCTCATCCGGCAACTCCTTGTTTTGCAGCCCGGCTGACCGACAGCACGAACCGCTCGACCTCGCCCTGATCGTTCTTCATCACCTTCATGTGTTCGGATTTGGTCATGAGACCGTCGAGCCAGGCCGGCAGTTGCGGCCGCTGGCCGCAGGCCGCGTCGACGGCGTCGGGGAATTTGGCCGGATGGGCGGTGGAGAGCACGATGCTCGGAACCGTCGTGTCGGTGGTGTCGCGGTCGGCGACAGCGAGCGCGACCGCGGTGTGGGGATCGACCAGCTCACCCGCCTCGCGCCAGGCAGCGCGGATCGCGGCTGCGGTCTCGGTCTCGTCGGCGCGGCCCGCGTCGAATTCCTCGCGGATCGCAGCCAGCGTCGCATCGGGCAGCACGAAGCGCCCCGACTGCTTCAGCGACTCCATCAGGCGGCGCACTCCGGCCGCATCGCGCTTGCCGGCTTCGAACATCAGGCGCTCGAAATTCGAGGAGATCTGGATGTCCATCGAGGGCGATGCGGTGGCGTGCACCTCGCGCACCTCGTAGATGCCGGTCTTGAGCGTGCGCGCCAGGATGTCGTTGACGTTGGCGGCGATGCGCAGCGTGCGCACCGGCAGCCCCATCCGCTTGGCGACATAACCGGCGAAGATGTCGCCGAAATTGCCGGTCGGCACGACGAAATCCACCGCGCGCGCCGGCGCGCCGACGGCCACGGCCGAGGTGAAGTAGTAGACCACCTGGGCGACGATGCGCGCCCAGTTGATGGAGTTGACGCCGGAGAGCGAGGTCGCATCGCGGAAGCGATGGTTGTTGAACATGCCCTTCACGAGCGCCTGGCAGTCGTCGAAATTGCCTTCGATGGCGAGCGCGTGGACGTTGGCCGCGCCCGTCGTCGTCATCATCCGCTGCTGCACCTCGGAGATGCGGCCGTGCGGAAACAGCACGATGAGATCGACATTCTCGAGGCCCGCGAAGGCCTCGACCGCGGCACCGCCGGTGTCGCCTGAGGTCGCGACCACGATGGTGGTGCGCTGGCCGCGCTTGGCCAGCACATGGTCCATCAGCCGCGAGATCAGCTGCATCGCCACGTCCTTGAAGGCGAGCGTCGGACCGTGGAACAACTCCAGCACGAACTGGTGCGGCGACATCTGGCGCAGCGGCACCACCGCCGGATGGCGGAAGGTGGCATAGGCCTCGTTGGCCATGCGGCCGAGTTCGGCATCCGAAATCTCGCCGCCGGCGAAGGGACGGATCACGTCGACGGCGACCTCCCAATAGGGACGGCCGAAGAAGCCGGCGATGGTCTCCGCCGAAAGCTGCGGCCAGGTGGCCGGCACATACAGGCCGCCGTCGCGGGCAAGCCCGGTCAGCATCACGTCGCAGAAGCCGAGTTCGGGGGCCTCGCCCCGGGTCGAGATATAACGAGTCAAACTGCCCTCCAAAGGCAGGCCGAGCCGAAGCTCGATCCGTAAGCCCTTGATTTTACGAAAATACTTGTCAACAGCCAGAGGCTTTGGGCCACCATAAAGTGTTTTGCGGCAACGGGAAACCGCTTCCCGCCAAAGCCGCGCCAGCGAAACAGGGGCAGTGCTGACGAAAACATCCCCGCCAACGAAAAAGGGCTGCGGCGATGCCGCAGCCCTCCTCTTGGAAGGTCTGTCGTTGAAAGTGCAGACCCGGTTTGCCTCGTGCGGGTCGCCGACCCGCTAAAACTGTCGGCCCAAGCTTTCGTCGCCTGTCACGACATCGTCAAGGGTGAAAACGACGAATGCGGGAAGATGTTCCTATTTTTCCCGACATGCTGCGGGCTTGGTGATAGGCCGGGGGCGAGCACCCAGGGCGGTATTACCACTTTTTCCCGAAAATACAGATGAGCCTGGAACGAACGCCACCTCCGTCCATTGTGTCCGCGGAAGGAATCGGCGGTGTCCATGCATTGCCCGGCTGCACGCCGAGGCCGATCCGCCCCGCCGAACCGGCTGCATCCTGGAGCAGCCGGTTCGGTGCCCTCGGGCCGGCAGTGCCTGGCGAATGCCCCGAAATATCAGCCCATCCCGATTTCCACCGCGATCCTGATCAGGTCGGAATGGTTCTTGGCGCCGAGCTTCTGCTTGAGCAGGGAGGTGGTGTTGGCAACGGTCTTGTAGGAAATGCCGAGCGCCTCGGCGACCTCGACGATCTTGTCGCCGCGCCCGAGCAGGCGGAGAATCTCGAGCTCCCGCGGCGTCATCTGCGAGGCCGGATTGGCCTTGATCGCCGCGCCGGAGAACGTCACGGCCTCCGCGAGCTGCGGCGAAATGTAATTGTCGCCCGCGACCACCTTGCGCACCGCCTTCAGCAGGATCCGGGGATCGTCGCCCTTGGAGACATAGCCCTGCGCACCCAGCTCCACCGCCCGCACCACGAAGGCCGGATCGTCGTTCATGCTGAACATGATGATCTTGGCGTCGGGGTCGTCCTTGCGGATCCGCCGCATCAGCTCGAAGCCCGAAACGTCGGGCAGGCTGATGTCGATCACGGTGACATCGGGCCGTTTGCTGACATAGGCACGGTGCCCGGATTTGGCGTCGGTGGCTTCGTCGATCCGGATCGTATGGTCGGAAGCGAACAGGGTCCGGCAACCGGACAGCACAACAGGATGGTCGTCGACGATCAGAACTTTGGTCGCCGGTTTGGCGGTATCTTGCATCGCGCGCTCTCTTGTTTTTCAACTCATAGACCGACGGGAACAAATGGAAAGAGAGAATCCCGCCAAGACGCGTTAGAATTGACCTAATGTGGCAACGGCTTTCGTTCAGAACCCAACTGTTTCTTCCGCTTGGCCTCAGCTTTCTCGCCGCGCTGGCCATGGGCGGCCTGCTGCTCCAGACCTTCGCCACAGGCCAGCTGGCCGACGAGAATGAGCCGGGCAGACGCTCGACCCGGACCGTCGCCCTGGCGCTCAACGACGCCCTGAGCGTCTCGGAAAATCCGCGGAAGATGCTCGACGCGTTCGTCCATTCTTTGGGCACGTCCTCGGATATTCAATTCCGTCCAGTGGAGGCGGGTCCCGCGCCCTCTCCGAAGGACAGCCTGCGCCGTGTGCATGGCGTGCCGCAATGGTTCATCGACCTGATCGCCATCCCGGACATGGACGCAGCAACTCCTGTCATGATCGACGGCAAGCACGTCGGCGACGTCGTATTCATGCCCGACCTGTCGGCCGACCTGTTCGAAAAATGGATCGGCTTCCTGGCGCTCACGAGCCTTATCGCGGTGCTGATGCTGCTCACTGGAACGATCGCCTATCTCTTCGCGGGATCGGCGCTGCGTCCCCTGCAAGATCTGGGTGCAGGACTCACCCGAATCCGTCGCGGCGACTATACGACGCCGATCCCCGTCGCGGGGCCGCCGGAGCTCCGCCAGAGCTGTGAGGAAGCCAACGCGCTGGCAACGACGCTCGCACAATTGAGCCAGGACAATCGCGACCTGCTGCACCGACTGGTGTCGCTGCAGGACAACGAGCGGCGCGACCTCGCCCGCGAGCTGCATGACGAGCTCGGTCCGCTGCTGTTCAGCATCCGCGCCGGCACAATCGCGTTGAGCGAGGCTGCGCCGGCGGCGGGAAATCTCGGCAGGCCGGTGCAGGAGGTGATGCGATCGGTCGAGGCGCTGCAGCAGACCAATCGCCGCATTCTCGACCGGCTACGGCCGCTTTACATCGAGGAATTGGGGCTCGCGACCAGCGTGCAGACGCTGCTCCAGAACTTTCGCAGGCAAGCACCGCATGTCGGCCTGACAGCCACGCTCGATCCCGATCTCAACGCAATCGACGGTCCGCTGGCCCAGACCGTCTACCGCGTGATCCAGGAAGCGCTGACCAACGTGCTGCGCCACGCCGGAGCAAGCAGCGCCAACGTCGAGGTGACCATTGCCGGCGATCTGCTCGCGATCGAAATCTCCGACGACGGCGGCGGCTTTCCCGAGGGCAACGTCTTCGGCCGCGGCCTGACCGGCATGCACGAGCGCGTGCGTGCGCTCAGCGGATCGCTGTCACTGCTGCGCGCGGATGAGCGGACCTATGTGCGCTGCCGATTGCCGGTCGAGACGACACGAAACGAGTCAGCGTAGACGCTAGTCTAGAGCGCGATGAGATGTGGATGAATCGCTATCGCGTTTCAGGCTGTTGTTTAAGCATGATCTTTTCGGAAAACCGCTGCGCACTTTTCCGTATCATGCTTTAGCAGGCGCAGCCGTCGTTGGAGTTCTGCGGCGATGGCGTGCACAGCGTGCTGTAGATCTTGCCTTCCGCGCTGAAGCGAAACGAGGCGTGAACGCGCAGCGAGCCGGCGACCGAATATTCGAGGTCGATGCCATCAGGCACGGGATTGATCTCCTCGAGGCCGAAGCCGGCCGACGAGAAGGCGTTGAGCCGCGGCCCCCAATAGCGCTCGAGCTCGCGCCGTCCGCGATAGTGCTGCGTGCCGTTGCAGCTGCATTCGACCTGGGCGTCGTCCGCATAGAGGTCGAGCAGCGTCGCGAGGTCGCCCTTGCGGCAGGCGTCGACCCAGTCGACGACAATTCCCATCTGATCAATATCGCTCACGCCAACATCCTGTCTGCCGCGAAAAATTTTGCGCGGCTTAGGATCACCCTCGTGAATATGCGCTGAATAATAAACCCCGGGCGATACCGGGTTCCTCACCGGGAACCTACGGAGTTCAGGCCGGGCGACGTGCTCTCACCCAGACGCCGAATGCGATCAGCACCGCACCTGCAAGCGCGAACCAGGTGATGGCGTATTGCAGATGGTCGTCCTTCAGATGCACGTCGAGCGCACCCGGACGCGGGATGCCGTTCTCGGGCACAGGCTGCTCCAGATCGACATAGAACGGCGCCACCGCGCCCCAGCCGAGCGCATTCGCAATCGCCAGATGATCGCGCACGAACCACAGCCGCTTGTCGCGGTTGTCTGCCGGCGTCATCCAGCCCGGCAGCTCGGGAAAGCGAAGATAGCCGGTGAGCGTGATGGGCGCGCCGGTCACGAGCTTCTTCACCGCGCGATCCTCGACGCTGCGGTCCTGCATCGTGTTCTCGACGAAGCCGGCATCGATCACGACCATCTCGCCGGTCGGCAGCCGTGCCGGCAGGAAAGCCCAGGTGCCGGGACCGGAGGCGTCCTTGCGCACCGCCGAGCCGGACGAATAGACCATCGCATCGGGCAGCGGCGCATAGGTCGCGGTGAAGCTGACGCGGCGGAATTCGTCGCGTGCGGGATTGAGGGCGGACCATTGCGCAGGCGGCGGCAGCGCGACCGGCGCATCGGCAAGGCGTTCGGTGAGCGCCGCGACGAGTTCATGCTTGGCGGTCCGGCGCTGCAATTGCCAGAAGCCGAGCCCGAGGAAGACGGCAGTCAGGAACAGCGTGAACAGCGCGAAGCCGGCCACGCGAGGCTTGCGCGCAGTCTCGTTCATTTCGGGCGGTCGATCAGCCGGCCCGGCGCCGCCTTGTGGTGGAATTGCAGCGCGATCAGCAGCGATTTCATCGCGCGTAGCGGCAACAGCGTCGTGGCGAGGATCAGCGGCAGCCACAGCACCGCGTGCAGCCAGTATGGCGGCTGGTACTTGACCTCGACGATCAGCGCGCAGGCGACGACGATGCCGCCGGCCAGCATGATGATGAAGATCGCCGGACCGTCGCCGGTGTCGATGAAGGCGTAGTCGAGACCGCAGCGGTCGCAGGAAGGCGCGAGAGTCAGGAAGCCCGCATAGAGCTTGCCCTGGCCGCAGCGCGGGCATTTGCAGGCAAGCCCGCGCATCGCGCTTTGCAGGACGGTGGCTTCGGGCGCGGGTGTGCCGGTGGTGTCGTTCATGTCGCGGACTCTATCACAGTTCTGCGGATGCTTGCCGTGGCCGGAAAGCGAAAGGGCGGCCCTGCGGCCGCCCTCTCTGATCGATCCAAAGCGGCCTAGTGCGCGCCGTGGGCCATGGTCTCGGCGCCGTGTCCCCAGACATAGATGCAGAGGAACAGGAACAGCCACACCACGTCGACGAAGTGCCAGTACCAGGCGGCGAACTCGAAGCCGAGATGCTGCTTCGGCGTGAAGTGGCCGGCATAGGCGCGGAACAGGCAGACCAGCAGGAAGATCGTGCCGACCAGCACGTGGAAGCCGTGGAAGCCGGTCGCCATGAAGAAGGTCGCGCCGTAGACGTTGCCGGCAAAGGAGAACGCCGCGTGGCTGTACTCATAGGCCTGCACGCAGGTGAACAGCGCGCCGAGCACGACGGTGAGGATCAGGCCGTACTTCAGGCCCTGGCGGTCGTTCTCGAGCAGCGCGTGGTGCGCCCAGGTCACCGTGGTGCCTGACGTGAGCAGGATCAGCGTGTTCAGCAGCGGCAGATGCCAGGGATCGAAGGTCTCGATGCCATGCGGCGGCCAGGTGCCCGGCGCGGTGCACGCGCCGGCCGCAGTGCCGAGGCCGCAGCCGAACACCGCGTCGCGGGTGGCGTGGACGGCATCGGCGGGAAACAGCGCGGCGTTGAAATAGGCCCAGAACCAGGCGACGAAGAACATCACCTCGGAGGCGATGAACAGGATCATGCCGTAGCGATGGCTGATCTGCACGACGCGGGTGTGGTCGCCCTTGTACTGGGCTTCCTTGATCACGTCGCCCCACCAGCTCGCCATGGTGTAGAGCACGCCGACGGTGCCGACGCCGAACACGATCGGCGCAGCCGAGAACATGTGGTGCATCCAGGCAATCGCGCCGACCGCCATGATGAAGGCCGAGAGCGAACCGACCGCCGGCCACGGAGAGGGATCGACCAGGTGATAGTCGTGATGCTTGCCTTGCGCCGTAGCCATTTCCGTCTCTCTCCTCAATCCCGTGCCTGTTCGGCACTTATCCCCTTATGTCCAACCCCCGCGGCCTGAAGCCCAGAGGTCAGAGATTTCCCTTGCGCTTGTCGTCGTCGCCCGATGCCAGCGGCTTCACCACCGGATCCTTCACCGGATAGAACGTGTAAGACAGCGTGATCGTGTTCAGCCCGTCGTTCTCGTGATCGTCGGCGATCGACGGATCGACATAGAACACGACAGGCATCTCGCGCTTCTCGCCCGGCGCCATGGTCTGCTCGGTGAAGCAGAAGCAGTTGATCTTCTGGAAGTAGGAGCCGACCGTCAGTGGCGCGACGTTATAGGCCGCCTGGCCCGCGGTGGTCCGCGCGGCCTGGTTGGTCACGGTGTAGAACACCGTCACGACCTGGCCGATATTGACCTCGATCTCGTTCTGCTCCGGCTCGAACTTCCAGGGCAGGCCTGGCGCGACGTTGGAGTCGAAGCGGACCGCGATCTTGCGCGCGATCGGACCGGTCGCCGGCGCCGAGGTCGCAACCTGCGTCGTGCCGTTGAAGCCGGTGGCGCGGCAGAACCAATTGTAGAACGGTACCGCCGCGTAGGAGGCACCGACCATCAGCGCGACCACGGCGCCGCAGATCGAGGCGACCACCACATCGCGACCGAGCCCACGGCCCTTGGCACGGTTCTTGGCCGGCTTGGCGCTGACGTCCTGCGATATGGCGGGCTCGTGATCCATGTTTCCTACATCGGCCGGACTAGCACTGCCGGTCCCTTGACCATGGTGACGGCGAAGAACAGCACCACGAGCACGCCGAGCGCCAACGCAATGGCGATGGAGCGCTGGCGACGGCTCTTCTGCTGCGCCTCGGTGAGGACGATTCCATCTGGCTCGCGTTTGTCAGCCATTCCTGCCTCATGCGCCCCAAACCATCGGAGCAAGCGCCCGGAACACGACCTCGGCCAGCAGGGTCGCGAACAGCGCGAACAGATACAGGATCGAGAAGGCAAATAGCTTGCGGGTCGCGCGCAGCGACTGGCTGCGCTCGCGGCGCACATAGACGTTGATCGCGAGCACCAGCATGCCGGCGCCGAGGATCAGCGAGACCACGCCGTAGACGGCGTCGAAATAGCCGAGCGCCCAGGGCGCGGCGGCGACCCCGATCAGCACGATGGTGTAGAGCAGGATCTGAAGCCGCGTCGCGTCGGGACCGGCGACGTTGGGCAGCATCGGAATGCCGGCGCGGGCGTAATCGTCGGAGCGGAACAGCGCCAGCGCCCAGAAATGCGGCGGGGTCCAGAAGAAGATGATGGCGAACAGCAGCAGCGGCTCGACGTCGACAGTGCCGGTCACCGCGGCCCAGGCCACCACCGGCGGCAGCGCGCCGGCGGCACCGCCGATCACGATGTTCTGCGCGGTCCGGCGCTTCAGGCCCATCGTGTAGATCACGACGTAGAAGAAGATGGTGAAGGCGAGCAGCCCGCCCGCGACCCAGTTGACGAGGATGCCGAGCGTCATCACCGAGAAGAAGGACAGCGTCAGGCCGAACGCCATCGCCTCCGGCCGGGTGATGCGGCCGCGCGGGATAGGCCGGTTCGCCGTGCGCGACATCTTGGCGTCGATGTCGCCTTCGAGCGCCATGTTGAGCGCGCCGGACGCGCCGGCACCGACGGCGATGCAGAGCAGCGAGGTGATCGCCAGCACCCAGTGGAAATGTCCGGGCGCCATCGCCATCCCGACCAGCGCGGTGAAGATCACCAGCGACATCACCCGCGGCTTCAGGAGCGCGAGATAGTCGCCCACCTCCGCTTCGGAGATGCGGGGATTGATGTCGATGGCATTGTGGTCGAGGACGGACACTTAAGTTTACTCGCTTCGTTATAGAGCCGCGGCGCCCGTCACGGGCGCCGCGGGAGATCGATCACTGCACGCGGGGCAGCACTTCGAACTGATGGAAGGGCGGCGGCGAGGACAGCGTCCACTCCAGCGTGGTCGCGCCTGCACCCCAGGGATTGTCGCCGGCCGGCACCTTCTTCATGAAGGCGTCGAGCACGCAGTAGAGGAAGATCAACACGCCGAAGCCGGAGATGTAGGAGCCGAGCGAGGAGACCAGGTTCCAGCCCGCGAACGCGTCGGGATAGTCGACGTAGCGGCGCGGCATGCCCGACAGGCCGAGGAAGTGCTGCGGGAAGAACACCAGGTTGACGCCGACAAAGGTGACCCAGAAGTGCGCCTTCGCGAGTGTCTCGTTGTACATGTAGCCCGACATCTTCGGGAACCAGTAGTACCAGCCGGCGAAGATCGCGAACACGGCGCCGAGCGACAGCACGTAATGGAAGTGCGCGACGACGTAGTAGGTCTCCTGGAGCACGCGGTCGACGCCCGCGTTCGCCAGCACGACGCCGGTGACGCCGCCGACCGTGAACAGGAAGATGAAGCCCACGGCCCAGATCATCGGGGCGCGGAATTCGATCGAGCCGCCCCACATCGTGGCGATCCACGAGAAGATCTTCACGCCCGTCGGCACCGCGATGACCATGGTGGCAGCGACGAAATAGGCCTGCGTCGCCGAGGACATGCCGACCGTGTACATGTGGTGCGCCCACACCACGAAGCCGATGCCGCCGATCGCGACCATGGCGTAGGCCATGCCGAGATAGCCGAACACGGGCTTGCGCGAGAAGGTGGAGATGATCTGGCTGACCATGCCGAAGCCGGGCAGGATCAGGATGTACACCTCGGGGTGACCGAAGAACCAGAACAGATGCTGGAACAGCACGGGGTCGCCGCCGCCATCGGGCGCGAAGAACGTCGTGCCGAAATTGCGGTCGGTGAGCAGCATGGTGATCGCACCGGCGAGCACCGGCAGCGACAACAGCAGCAGGAACACCGTCACCAGGATCGACCACACGAACAGCGGCATCTTGTGCAGGGTCATGCCCGGCGCGCGCATGTTGAAGATGGTGGTGATGAAGTTGATCGCGCCGAGGATCGACGAGGCGCCCGCCAGATGCAGCGACAGGATCGCGAAGTCGACGGCCGGGCCCGGATGGCCGGAGCTCGACAGCGGCACGTACATGGTCCAGCCGGCGCCGACGCCGTTGGCACCCGGCTCGCCCTCGACGAAGGTCGACATCAGCAGCAGGCCGAACGAGGCCGGCAGCAGCCAGAACGAGATGTTGTTCATGCGCGGAAACGCCATGTCCGGCGCGCCGATCATCAGCGGCACGAACCAGTTGCCGAAGCCGCCGATCATCGCGGGCATGACCATGAAGAAGATCATGATCAGGCCGTGGCTGGTCACGAAGACGTTGTAGGTGTGCGTCTCGTGGAAGATCTGGACGCCCGGATACATCAGCTCGGCACGGATCGCGATCGACATCGCGGCACCGATCACGCCGGCGATGACGGCGAAGATCAGGTACATCGTGCCGATGTCCTTGTGGTTGGTCGAATAGACATAACGTCGCCATCCGGTCGGATGGGCGTGCTCGTGGTCATGTCCGTGGTCTTGCGCGTGATCGCCGTGTGCCGCTGCGCTGGTTGCCATTTTCAAATCCTGCCTTGCGTCCCAATCGGACCTTTGGAGGTCCCGCCCTTTTATATCGCTCTCATTCCCCTCAGGCCGTCACCCGGCGCTTACTGCGTCGGGCCGGCCGCGGAGGCGTAGGTGCTGGTGCCGCCGCTCGCAAATTTCTTCTTCGCCGTCTCGACCCAGGAGGCGAACTCCTGATCGTTCACCACGCGAATCGCGATCGGCATGAAGGCGTGATCCTTGCCGCAGAGCTCCGAGCACTGGCCGTAGAACATGCCGGTCTTGGTGGCCTTGAACCAGGTCTCGTTCAGCCGCCCCGGAATGGCGTCGATCTTGACGCCGAAAGCCGGCAGCGCGAAGGCGTGGATGACGTCGGCGCCGGTGACCTGGACACGAACCACCTTGTTGACCGGCACCACCATCTCGTTGTCGACGCCGAGCAGGCGGGGCTGCTTGTCCTGGGCCATCAGCGAGTCGAACTCGAACTTGCCGTTATCGGGATAGGCATAGGACCAGTACCACTGCTTGCCGGTCGCCTTGATGGTCAAATCCGCCTTCGGCACGTCGAGCTCGAGGAACAGCAGGCGGAACGACGGCACCGAGATACCAACCAGGATCAGCACCGGAACCAGCGTCCACGCCACCTCGATCAGCGTGTTGTGGGTGGTCCGCGACGGCACCGGATTGGCCCTCGCGTTGAACTTGATGACCACGATCACCAGCAGCGCCAGGACGAACAGCGTGATCAGCGTGATCAGCACGAACAGGAAATTGTGGAACCAGACGATGTTGTCCATCACCGGGGAACCGGATTCCTGAAGTGTCCATTCCCACGGCCTCGGCTGCCCGAGCTCGGCGAATGCCGCGCCACCCGTCGCCAGCGTCAGACCCGCCACGGCCAATCCCAGCAAGTGCCGGCCCACCTGGCCCATCGACATCCTCATGCCGTCGCGCTCCCCTTACGAAATCACCCCAAGTGCATTCCCCTATTTCCGGGAAACGCTTATTCGATTCGTCCGCCTGACAAACCGCCACGCAAGAATACCTCTAAGAGGAATTGGGGCCAGATCGCTAGAACGCCGAAATCAAGCTTCTCAAACCATAATTCTTGATCTATCGCAATGCAGTCTTGAGGCCTGTCTGCCAGCGATCACCCGCAAGATATTTCCTAGTAAGATCAGACAAAAATACCGTTTCCCGGGATGCTGCCGCTTGACAGCGGAATTGTCCGCGGTAGGCACTGGCGGACAGCCGCGCAGGAGCCTGATTCGTGCGGGCGATGGCGGTGTGGGCGGCGCGGAATTTGCTTGCGAATCGCCTTCAAGACGCCGTCATTCCCGTATCAGTCCGCCAGGTGCGAGCGATCCAGGCGAGCAGAGGGACCGACCCGATGGGGTTTTCGAAAGGCATGGCAAGGCGGGCTGAGGGGCAGGCTGGCAGCCTCACGCTTCTGGCGGCCCTGCTGGCTGCGGTCACCCTCCTGGCGCTGCCCGGCCTTGCCCATGCGCAGGGCGCGGTGCGCTCCGTCCATGGCGACTGGCAGATCCGCTGCGACACCCCGCCGGGCGCCCAGACCGAGCAATGCGCCCTGATCCAGAGCGTGGTGGCCGAAGACCGCTCCAATGCCGGCCTGACCGTGATCGTGCTCAAGACCGCCGACCAGAAGAGCCGCCTGATGCGCGTGGTGGCGCCACTCGGCGTCCTCCTGCCCTCCGGCCTCGGCCTCAAGCTCGACAATCAGGACGTCGGCCGCGCCGGCTTCGTCCGCTGCCTGCCCAATGGCTGCGTCGCCGAGGTGGTCATGGACGACAAGCTGCTCGGCCAGCTCCGCAGCGCCAAGACCGCGACCTTCATCATCTTCGAGACGCCCGAAGAAGGCATCGGCTTCCCGCTCAGCCTGAACGGCCTCGGCGAGGGCTACGACAAGCTGCCGTAGGCTGCGGCTACAACATCCAAACTGCAGATCCCGTCATCCTGAGGTGCGACGCTCGCGATGCGAAGCGTCGCGAGTTGAGCCTCGAAGGGCGTCGGGGATGGATGAGGGCTCGCGACGAGCGCACGATGGAAGCTTTCGATATGTGCTTCGGATATCGCAATGATTTCAATCATGTCGTTTCAGTAATGTGACGGTCCGCCCTCTCGCCGAACGGCCGGGAAGCCATTATCTTGCCTGACATCTCTCCGACAATGGGTGATCGATGACCAACCCCGCCACAACCTCCCTGCTCGACCGTGCCAATCTCGACCGCGACCAGGTTCGCAACGAGGTCGCGCGCGGGCTTGCCGGCGCCGACGACGGCGAATTGTTCCTGGAATACAGCCAGACCGAAGCGCTGATGTTCGACAATGGGCGGCTCAAGCAGGCGACCTACGACACCTCGCAGGGTTTTGGACTGCGCGCCGTCAAGGACGACGCGGTCGGCTACGCCCATTCCTCCGACGTGTCGCTGCCGGCGCTGATTCGCGCCGCCGACGCGGTCGCAGCCGTGCGCGGCGGCTATTCCGGCAGCTTCGCCGCGCCGCCCCCGCACACCAATGTCCGCCTCTATGGCGATGACAATCCGCTCGATGCCCCCGGCTTCGAGACCAAGGTCAAGCTGCTCGCCGAGATCGACGCTTATCTGCGCGACAAGGATCCGCGGGTGCGGCAGGTCAGCGTCAGCCTGGGCGCGACCTGGCAGGTCGTCGAGATCCTGCGGCCCGACGGCGAGAGCTATCGCGACATCCGCCCGCTGGTGCGCGTCAACATCTCCGTCGTCGCCGGCCAGGGCGACCGCCAGGAAAGCGGCAGCAAGGGCTATGGCGGCCGCGCCGGTTATGCCGAGTTCATCGAGAGCAAGAACTGGCGCGATGCTGCCGACGGCGCGCTGCGCGAGGCGCTGGTCAATCTGGAATCGATTCCCGCCCCCGCCGGCGAGATGGACGTCGTGCTCGGGGCCGGCTGGCCCGGCGTGATGCTGCATGAAGCCGTCGGCCACGGCCTCGAAGGCGACTTCAATCGCAAGAAGACCTCGGCATTCGCCGGCCTGATGGGCCAGCAGGTCGCGGCCAAGGGCGTCACCGTGGTCGACGACGGCACCATCGCCTCGCGCCGCGGCTCGCTGTCGATCGACGACGAGGGCACACCGACCAACCGCACCGTGCTGATCGAGGACGGCATCCTGGTCGGCTATATGCAGGACCGCCAGAACGCGCGCCTGATGAACATGAAGCCGACCGGCAACGGCCGTCGCCAGGGCTATGCCCATGTGCCGATGCCGCGCATGACCAACACCTACATGCTCGCCGGCGGCCGTGATCCGGCCGAGATCCTGGCGTCCGTGAAGAACGGCGTGTTCGCCGCGAATTTCGGCGGCGGCCAGGTCGACATCACCTCGGGCAAATACGTCTTCCAGTGCACCGAGGCCTACAAGATCGAGAACGGCAAGATCGGCGCACCGCTGAAGGGCGCCATGCTGATCGGCAACGGGCCGACCGACCTGCATCGCATCCGCATGATCGGCAACGATCTCGCGCTCGATACCGGCATCGGCACGTGCGGCAAGAACGGCCAGGGCGTGCCTGTCGGCGTCGGCCAGCCGTCGCTTCTGATGGAACGTATTACGGTAGGTGGAACGGGTGCATGAGCGTTGAGAAGGTAACTGCCGCTCCGAAGCGGAAGAGCAGCGGATGGGGCGGCCAGTTGATGCAGCTCGCCGGCATCGTCGCCGCCGTGTTCATCGCCAAGGGCGCGCTCGCCGAGCCGTTCTACGTGCCGTCGGGCTCGATGGAGCCCACGCTGCTGATCGGCGACGCGCTGCTCGCCTCGAAATTCCCCTACGGCTACGGCACCTCGTCGCTGCCGATCCAGATCAACCTGCCCGAGACCGGACGCGTCTTCGCCGAAACGCCGAAGCAGGGCGATGTCGTGGTGTTCCGCTGGCCGGGTGATCGCTCGCAGGCCTGGGTCAAGCGCGTCGTGGGTCTGCCCGGCGACCGCATCCAGATGCGCCAGGGCCAGCTCTTCATCAACGACCGTCCCGCCGAGCTGAAGCCCGATGGCGTTGGCGCTGCCGAGGACGACAATGGCGGCAGCGAGCCCGCCTATCGCTATGTCGAGACGCTGCCGAACGGCGTCTCGCACCTGATCTTCAAGATGCGCGATAACGGCCCGCTCGACAACACGCCCGAGGTGACGGTGCCGCCCGGCCATCTCTTCGTGCTCGGTGACAACCGCGACAACTCCGCCGACAGCCGCGTGCCCTTGCGCTCCGGCGGCGTCGGCATGCTGCCGATCGACAATCTGGTCGGACGCGCGGATGCCGTGCTCGGCTCCTGGGATCTCGGCATGCGGGGCCAGCCGGTCTGGACCTGGCTGTCCGGCTTCCGCCTCGCCCGGTTCTTCACCGCCGTGCACTGAGCTGATCTCAAAATGACCTTCGACGACGTCAGAAAACTTGCGCTGACGTGGCCGGAGGTCGAGGACGGCACGTCCTACGGCACGCCCGCACTGAAAGTGCGCAAGAAGATGCTGGCGCGCCTGAAAGAGGACGGCGACAGCCTGGTGATGCCTGACGTTCCGGTCGACGAGCGCACGATGCTCGTCGAGAGCCAGCCAAAGATCTTCTATTTCACCGATCACTATGCCGACTATCCGATCGTGCTGATCCGCCTGTCCAAGGCGAAACGCGCCATCGTCGAGCCGTTGTTGCGGCGGCGCTGGCTTGTGCTCTGCTCCAAAGCGGCGCGCACGCAGCTCGACGCAAACCTGTAGGCCGCGATGGATCGCGATCGCTTCATCGCCCTGGCGCTGACGAATCCGGTGAATGCCGCGATCGTCGAGGAGCTCCATCGCCTCGCGCTGCCGGATGCATGGCTGGTTGCGGGATGCCTGGTGCAGAGCGTGTGGAACGTGCTCACCAAGCGCGCAGTCGACCATGGCATCTCGGACTATGACGTCTTTTATTTCGATCCCGACACCTCATGGGATGCGGAGGACGCGGTGATCCGCGAGGTGCATGCGCGGCTCGGGCATCTCGGCGCCAAGGTCGAGATTCGCAACCAGGCCCGCGTGCACTTGTGGTATCCCGACAAACACGGCCTGCCCTATCCGCCATTGATGCGCTCGACGGATGGCATCGACCGCTTCCTGACCGAAAACACGCAAGTCGGCGTCAGGCGCACGCGCGATGGTTATGAGGTCTACGCGCCGCATGGGTTCGACGACATGGCAGCGCTGATCGTGCGGCCCAATCGGGCGCTGAATTTTTCGGTGGCGAACTACGCAGCGAAAGCCGCGCGGTGGAAGGCGTTATGGCCGGAGATCACCGTGATCGCAGCAGAGTGACCGTCTCGTGTCCCGGACGCGGCGCGGCATGAAATGACGCGACGCAGAGCCGGGACCCAGCGACTGGGCCCCGCTTCAGCAGCGCATCACTGACGTGCTGCGCTGCGCCCGGGGCGCGAGAGCAAGCATCACCGCACCACGCCCGATGTGAACCCCGCCTTCCGGCGCGGCGGCTTGATTTCCTTCTTCAGGTAGCAGCGCGCTTCGCGGCCGGTGTAGCCGGGGCGGGCATAGGTGAAGGCGCGGCACTTGTTGTCGGCGGTGCAGGCGGCCTTGCAGGCCTCCTCGCCTTCGCCGTCCTTGAGCTCGAAATTGCGCAGGTCGCCGCCGGGGCGGTCGATCGAGGTCTCCACGCCTTCGACGCGCGGCTCGATCACGCCGGCACCGCGCACACCGGAGATGCAGCAACTGCCAGGGACCCGCGGCGGCACCGTGTTCTTCAGCCAGCACACCGCCGCAGCGCCGTCGATGTCGGGATAGCTGAAGCTCCAGGAGCGGCACTTGCGGTCGCGCTCGCACAGCAGCGCGCAGTCCTCGGGATCGCCTGACGTGACGGGCTGACTGAAATAGTCGCCGCCCGGGCGGTCGAATGCCGTCTGGGCGCGCGCAGGCGAGCTCGCAAGCACGAGGATAAGCAGCGTGACGCAGGCCACGACGCTTACCAGGCCCCTTGCCAGGCCCTTTGCCATGACGGCCCCGGACAGGCGGCCCTTCCCCATCGGAACAGCTTTCGAGTTATTGACGACGCTCAGGTTTTTTCAGCCGGTCATTTGATCGCCGCAAACCTGTATGGGCGATGAACGGCTGATGGCCCGTCGTTGACCTATTTACCTAGAGCTTCTCGGTTGGACGCGTTTTCTTGACGCGAACCGGTATCCACTTCGCTCGAAAACGCCGCCCTAGAAGGCGTATTCCGCGTAGGCCGGTTCCACCGAGCCCTTCCAGGGGCCGTTGAACTTCTCGAGCAACTCCTCGGCCGGGGTCCGGCCGGAATCGATGATGCGGTCGAGCGGCTCCAGATGCCGGGTCTCGTCGCGGCCGAGCTGGTCGATCCGGCCGCGGCGGCGCAGGCCGGCATGTGCCAGAACGAGGCATTCCTTGGCGATCTCGAACAGATAGCGGTCCTTGATCCGCGCCTTGAAGCCGAAGCGCGGCACGTCGTCGCGCAGCGCCTGGCGCTCGGACGCGGTCCAGTGCTTGGCGATGTCCCAGGCGGCATCGAGCGACACATCGTCGTAGAGCAGCCCGACCCAGAACGCCGACAGCGCCGGCAGACGGCCCCACGGCCCGCCGTCGGAGCCGCGCATCTCGAGATAGCGCTTGAGGCGAACCTCGGGGAAGATCGTCGAGAGATGGTTGGCCCAGTCCGACAGCGTCGGACGCTCGCCGGGCAGATTGTTGTTGCGGCCTTCGAAGAAGGCGCGGAACGAGGAACCCGACACGTCGATGTAATCGTCGCCGCGCTTGACGAAATACATGGGCACGTCGAGCGCGTAGTCGACATAGCGCTCGAACCCCATGCCGTCCTCGAACGCCCACGGCATCATGCCCGCGCGCGCATTGTCGGTGTCGCGCCAGATCTCGGAGCGGAACGACAGGAAGCCGTTCGGCTTGCCCTCGGTGAACGGCGAATTGGCGAACAGCGCGGTCGCGACCGGCTGGAGCGCGAGCGAGACACGCAGCTTCTTGACCATGTCCGCTTCCGACGAGAAGTCGAGATTGGTCTGCACCGTGCAGGTCCGGTACATCATGTCGAGGCCGTATTGGCCGACCTTCGGCATGTAATTGGTCATGATCTTGTAGCGGCCCTTGGGCATCACCGGGATGTCGGCGCGCGACCAGGACGGCGTCATGCCGAGGCCGAGGAAGCCGATGCCGAGCGGCGTTGCGATCTCGCGCACCTGCGCCAGATGCGCCATCAGCTCGCTCTGGGTCTGGTGTACGTTCTCGACCGGCGCGCCGGAGAGCTCGAACTGTCCGCCGGGCTCGAGCGAGATCGCGCCGCCGCCGGTGACGTCGTAGAGGCCGATGATGTTGCCCTTCTCCATGATCGGCTCCCAGCCGAGCAGGAGCTTCATGCCTTCGAGCAGCGCGCCGATGCCGCGCGCGCCCTCGTAGGGCACCGGGCGGTGGCCTTCGAGCGTGAACGGCGTCTTCTCGTGCTCGGTGCCCATGCGGAATTCGGACGGGTCCTTGCAGCCGGCCTCGAACCACGCGACGAGTTCGTCGCGCGATTGCAGCGGCGTCATATCGATCTGGTCTCGCGCCATATCAAACTCTAATCAAAAGGGCGCTTCGATCGAAGGCGCGCGGGTGATGGGGATGGTCCGCGAACCCATCGGGTGCACGGACGAGCTGGTGTGCCGCGGGATCATCGCGACGGCGTTGTTTCGTTGGCGTGGACGACGGGCGGCAGCTTCATCTCACCGCACGAGCAGCCCAGCCGGTCGAGCAGACCGCTGAGCTTGACGGCATCCGCATCGGACAGTTTCGAGCCGACATATTTCTCGATTGCGGCCGAATAGGCGCCCCACATCCGCTTCTGCAATTCGCGGCCCGCTTCCGTGATCTCCACGAACTGGCCGCGCTTGTCGATCTTGCATTCGCGCCGTGAGGCGAGGCCCTCGTCGACCAGGCGGTCGATCAGGCGCGAGGTGGAATATTGCGGGATCAGCATCTGCCGCTCGAGTTCCACCGGCCGGAGTTCACCGGTCGGCGCACGCGACAGTTCGAGCAGCGCGTCGTACCATGCCAGCGGCGGGAACCCCGCCTTCTTCAGGTCCTGCTCGACGCAATCGAGCACGCGGCTCTGCACCCGCATCAGGCGGATCCAGGCGGAAGTAGCCTCGGTCGATGGTTTGCGTTTCATGGTCCCGCTCAAGCTCGTCGTCCGTCTCTTACCCCACTCGATGCACCTGCATCAATCTTGACTATTCCATGCAGGCGCATGTAGTCGTTCTTTCGCCATAACCAAGCATCAAGAGGAGGAAATTCCATGAAACTCTATTACTCGCCCGGCGCCTGCTCCCTGTCCCCCCACATCGCGCTCCTGGAAGCCGGCCTGCCCTATGAGCTGGTCAAGGTCGATATCCGGGCCAAGAAGCTCGAAAATGGTGAGGATTATCTGAAGCTGAACCCCAAGGGCCAGGTCCCTGCGCTGGGCCTCGACAGCGGCGAGATCGTGACCGAAGGCCCGGTCATTGTCCAGATGATCGCCGACCGGGCCGCCGCCAAGGCGCTGGCGCCCGCCCACGGCAGTTCCGAGCGCTACAAGCTGCTCGAATGGCTGAACTTCCTCACCTCGGAGGTCCACAAGAGCTTCGGTCCGCTGTTCGCGCCGGCGCTGAATGACGAGGCCAAGGCGTTCTTCAAGGACCGCGTCATGGGCAAGCTGAAATATATCGACAGCCAGCTCGCCGGCCGCGACTATTTGATGGGCAAGCAGTTCACCGTCGCCGACGGCTATCTCTTCACGATGCTGACCTGGGCCGACCGGATGAAGTTCGACTTCTCGGCGATGCCTCACCTCGCCGCCTACAAGGCCCGCGTCGCCGCGCGCCCGCAGGTGCAGGAAGCGCTGAAGAAGGAAGGCCTGGCGCAGACCGCCTGAACGCTCGAGGCAGGCAACAAACCAAAGTCCGGATCGTCGATCCGGCCTTTCTTCGTTGTGAACCGGCCGGCCGGCAACGGCGTCGAAGGGACATCGCCACGGGACTTGCCGCCCCATGAACATGATCGTCCTCATGACCGCCGCCGGCGCACCGCTCGCGATGCTTGGCTTGTCGACGCTGGTCGCGCCGCAGCGCGACTGCATCTTCATGGTCCATCCCCAGATCACCTCGGCCGTGTTCGAGAGCAAGGAAGGCAAGATCGTCTTTCCCGATCGGCCGACCGAATATCCCTGCAGCTACGCCAGGACGAAGGGCGGCACGGACATCGCCTTCACCAACCAGAATGGCTGGCGCTTCGTGGTCCGGATCGGCCGCGGCGACGAAGGCACCTGGAAAGCCAGTCTTGCCGACGAGGCGGTCTCGGGCCGCGCCTTCTCTCCGTTCGGAGACCGCAAGTAAAACGGCCCGCCGGATCAACGATCCGGCCCTTTATTCGCAACAAGGCGACGCCGGCGCGCAACCGTTCCGCCGGATCATCGTACCTTTCATTGGACTTATGAACTACTGTTCGCCAAATGTAAGTAGTGCTGTCTTGTCAGCACCCGCAAAGCGGGCGAGCTTGCGGGATTGCTTAGAGAATATTTGGGCTCGCACCGGGGTTGAACTTGACGAGTGCCATCGTCCTGATCGCTGCAAGCGCACTGGTTGGCATAGCGACAGGCTATATTTTCAGAATCTGGGCGCTGATCATCATCTCGCCGTTCATCGCAATTGTGTCGGCCATCATTCTTCGCGTCTACGAATTCGGAATGCTGGCGGGCGTGACCGTCATTGCGCTCTGTCTTGCCGCCTCACAGCTCGCCTACCTCGCCACATCCTATCTGCGGCACGCGCGGCACGTCTCAGCGCATGACGAAGTCGACGGCGAGCCAGGCGAGATAAGCGAGCAGGAAATCCGCCGCCAGAACAAGTAACGCCAGCGCCGCCCAAAGCACGGGCCCCTTGCGGCGCAGACGCGCCGGCTTCGGCAGGGGGGCGACGCGCCCGGTTGTGGGCGCAAAGGCATATTTCACGGTGAGATCGCGAGCGAGCGCGGTCTTCCGCAGCACCAAGGAGTTCATCAAGGACACTTTCTTATTTCGTCTTCGACTTGCCGATGGGTCGGCAAGTGTCCCAACCAGTTCGTGACCCTGACCCAGAGCAAGACTAGTGCCAGGACCAAGCAAAAGAACGGCGCCGCTTTGACGCGCTCATGACAATTGCGCGACACCGTGGGCGGGACTCTGCCACGGTTCCTACGCGGTTTCTGTGAATGGTTCCACAACCCGGAATTGTTCTGACGCAACCGTGATGATGGCGCCAAAAGCAAAAAGGCCGGATCGATGATTCGGCCTTTCTGTTTCTACGCAGCCCGGATGGAAGCGCAATCCGGGTCTTCACGTATGGGCAGAGCTGTCCCGGATTTCGCTGCGCTCCATCCGGGCTACGAATGCGACTCAGGCCGCCGTCTTCTTCGGCGCGAACCGGCCGTAGAAGGTTTCACCCTTCGCCGCCATCTCCTCGAGAAGTTTCGGCGGGGTGAAGCGCGAGCCGTACTTCGCCTCGAGCTTGTGGCAGAGCTCGACGAACTTCTTCGTGCCCATGAAGTCGATGTAGGACAGCGTGCCGCCGGTGAACGGCGCGAAGCCAAAGCCGAGGATCGAGCCGACATCCGCCTCGCGCGGATCGGTGATGACGTGATCCTCGACCGTGCGCGCGGCTTCCACCGCCTGCACCACCAGGAAACGCTGCTTCAGCTCCTCGATATCGAGCGTATCAGGGTCGAGCTGCTTCGGCTGCAGCGCCGAGAGGCCCGGCCACAGGCTCTTCTGACCCTTGCCCTTCTCGGGGTAGTCGTAGAAGCCCTTGCTGTTCTTGCGGCCGAGGCGGCCTTGCGTCTCGACCATCTCCACCATCAGCTTCTTCTGATCGGGGTTGATGGCGTTGGGGCCGAGATCGGCTTCCGTCGCCTTCATGATCTTGAGGCCGAGGTCGAGCGCGACTTCGTCCGAAAGCGAGAGCGGGCCGACCGGCATGCCGGCCATCTTGGCGCAGTTCTCGATCATCGCGGGCGGCACGCCTTCGAGGAACATCTCGTTGCCTTCGGCGACGTAACGGCCGACGCAGCGATTGGCGAAGAAGCCACGGCTGTCGTTGACGACGATCGGCGTCTTGCCGATCTGCCGGACGTAGTCGAGCGCGGTCGCGAGCGCGACATCGCCGGTGTTCTTGCCGAGAATGATCTCGACCAGCATCATCTTCTCGACCGGCGAGAAGAAGTGGATGCCGACGAACTTGCCCTGGTCCTTGAAGCCTTCGGCCAGCGAGGTGATCGGCAGCGTCGAGGTGTTCGACGCGAAGATCACGTCGGGCTTCAGATACTCCTGCGCCTTGGCAAATGTCTCGGCCTTGACCTTGCGGTCCTCGAACACCGCTTCGATGACGAGGTCGACGTCCTTGAGCGCAGCATAGTCCGCGGTCGGCGTGATGCGCGCGAGCAGCTTCTCGGCATCATCCGGCTTGGCGCGGCCCTTCTTGATCTGGTCCTCGATCACCTTCTGCGCATGCGCCTTGCCCTTGTCCGCGCTCGCCTGGTCGCGATCGATCAGGACGACGTCGAGGCCGGCGCGAGCCGAGACGTAGCCCACGCTCGCACCCATGAAGCCTGCGCCGATCACGGCGATCTTCTTCACCTTGGTTGCTGGCACGTCCTTCGGACGGCGTGCGCCCTTGTTGAGCTCCTGCATCGACAGGAACAGGCTGCGGATCATCGCCGCTGCTTCCTTCGAACGCAGCACCGAGGTGAAGTAGCGCGACTCCACGCGCAGCGCGGCGTCGATCGGCAACTGCAGGCCTTCATAGACGCAGCTCATGATCGCGCGCGCGGCCGGATAATTGTCGTAGGTCTCGCGGCGATAGATCGCGTTGCCGGCCGGGAACATCATCATGCCGGCCTTGGAGAACACCGGGCCGCCGGGCAGCTTGAAGCCCTTCTCGTCCCAGGGCGCGACGGCCTTGCCGCCGCCCTTGATCCAGTCCTTCGCCGCCTTGATGAGATCCGCAGCGGGAACGATGGCGTGAATGAGATTCAGCGCCTTGGCCTTCTCGACGGTGACCGGGTCACCCTTGAGGAGGATCGTCATGGCGTCCTGCGGGGGCACCAGGCGCGGCACGCGCTGCGTACCGCCGGCGCCGGGGAACAGGCCGACCTTGACCTCGGGCAGGCCGAGACGCGTCCTGGGATTCTCCGCCGCGACGCGATAATGGCAGCACAGCGTGATCTCGAAACCGCCGCCGAGCGCGAGGCCGTTGATCGCGGCCGCCCACGGCTTGCCTGACGTTTCGATCGAGCGCAGCACCAGCGAGAAGCGCCGGCTCTGGTCGAACAGCATCTGGTTCGCCGCGGTCTCGCCCTGCTCCTTCAAGACCTTTGCGTAGGCCTGGTTCATGCCTTCGAGCATGGACAGGTCGGCGCCGGCGCAGAACGCTTCCTTGGCGGAGGTGATGACGACGCCCTTCACCGCGGCGTCGGCCGTGGTTTCCTTGACGATCGCGTCAAGCTCGCTGGTCGAGGTCTCGTCGAGCACGTTCATCGAACGGCCGGGGATGTCCCAGGTGACGAGCGCGATGCCGTCGGAATCGGTCTCAACCTTGAAGTTCTTGTAAGCCATGTTGGTTGCTCCCTACCCTTAGACGCGCTCGATGATGGTCGCGGTGCCCATGCCGCCGCCGATGCACAGCGTGACGAGAGCGGTGGACTTGTTGGTGCGCTCGAGCTCGTCGAGCACGGTGCCCAAAATCATCGCGCCGGTGGCGCCGAGCGGATGGCCGAGCGCAATGGCGCCGCCATTGACGTTGATCTTGGCGTTGTCGATGTCGAAGGCCTGGATGTAGCGCAGCACGACCGAGGCAAAGGCCTCGTTGAGCTCGAACAGGTCGATGTCCGACTTCTTCATGCCCGAGCGTGCGAACAGCTTTTCGGTGACGTCGACCGGACCGGTCAGCATCATCGCCGGCTCCGAGCCGACGTTCGCGAACGCGCGGATCTTTGCGCGCGGCTTCAGGCCGTACTTGCTGCCCGCCTCCTTGCTGCCGAGCAGCACGGCGCCGGCGCCGTCCACGATGCCCGACGAGTTGCCGGCGTGGTGCACGTAATTGACGCGCTCGATCTCGGGATGCGACTGCACGGCGACGCCGTCGAAGCCGCCCATCTGCGCCATCATCGTGAACGCCGGCTGCAGCTGCGCCAGCGACTGCATCGTCGTCGAGGGACGCATGTGCTCATCCTTGGCGAGGATGGTGAGGCCGTTGATGTCCTTCACCGGCACGATCGACTTGTTGAAGCGGCCTTCGTCCCAGGCCTTGCCGGCGCGCTGCTGGCTCTGCACCGCGTAGGCATCGACGTCGTCGCGCGAGAAGCCGTACTTGGTGGCGATCAGATCGGCCGACACGCCCTGCGGCATGAAGTAAGCGGGGACAGCCATCGACGGATCCATCGGCCAGGCGCCGCCGGAGGCACCGATGCCGACGCGGCTCATCGACTCGGCGCCACCGCCGATCACGAGCTCATGCTGGCCGCTCATCACCTGCGCGGCGGCAAAGTTCACGGCATCGAGGCCGGAGGCACAGAAGCGGCTGATCTGCACGCCGGGGACGGCTTCACCAAGACCCGCCTTCAGCGCGGCAAAACGCGCGATGTCGCTACCGGCTTCGCCGACCGGATCGACCACGCCGAGCACGACGTCGTCGACGGAATCTTCCGGCAGATTGTTGCGGTCCTTCAGCGCCTTCAGCGGCACGGTGGCGAGCGCGAGCGCCGTCACCTCGTGCAACGAACCGTCAGCCTTGCCGCGGCCGCGCGGGGTTCGGACGTGGTCGTAGATATAGGCATCTGCCATGGGAGCCTCCTGATTGCAGTTATTGGATCGACCGCGGCGCGATCGCCGTCATTCGTGGAACGTAAATTCGTAGAACAGCGGCAGCCCCTCGCCCTGGCGAAGAAATTGCCGCGCGGTGTCGTAGTCCATCCGCCCTTCGCTTAGATCGAGGATGTGATCGAGCTGGGGCGCAGTCGTGGTGTCGGTCAGGTAAAAGCCTTCGATGCCGAGAATTCCGACACCTGTGGCCTCACAGCGGTTGACGATGTCGAGGGCAGTGCGCGCGCAGAATTTGTCGCGGCGGAGCCCAGCGCCGAAGGCGCGAAACTCCGCAACGATCGCGTCTGCTGCTAACATCGAATCCCCTCAGAACGCGTCCGCCGGCAGTTCCATGATGGTGGCGCAGCCGGATTGAATGCGCGCAAGATTGGCGGCGGTCTCCGGCAGCATGCGCTCCATGAAGAAGCGGCCGGTGACGAGCTTGGTCGAGAGATAGGGCGTCGCCCCGCTCTCGGCAATCTTGGCATTGGTCACCTTGGCCATCTTCGCCCACATGTAGCCGAGCGCGACGAAGCCGAAGAGATGCAGGTAATCGGTTGCGGCGGCGCCGGCATTGTCGGGCTTCGCCATCGCGTTCTGCATCAGCCACGTCGTGGCCTGCTGGAGATGGCCGAGCGAGGCCGACAGCGGCGCGATGAAGGGCTTCAGCGCCTCGTCGCCGCCGTTCTCTTTGGCGAAGGCCATGACCTCGCCGAAGAAGGCCATGATGGCGCGGCCGCCGTCGCGCGGCAGCTTGCGGCCGACCAGATCGAGCGCCTGGATGCCGTTGGCGCCTTCATAGATCATGGCGATGCGCGCATCGCGCACGAACTGCTCCATGCCCTGTTCGGCGATGTAGCCGTGGCCGCCATACATCTGCTGCGCCTGCACGGCGTTGGCGAAGCCGTAGTCGGTGAGGAAGCCCTTGAGCACAGGGGTCATCAGGCCCATGTGGTCGTCGGCGGCTTGGCGGTCCTTGGGATCCTCGGAACGATGGGCGACGTCGCTCTTCAGCGCGGTCCACATCACGAAGGCGCGCGCAGCCTCGTTGAAGGCGCGGATCGAGAGCAGCGTGCGGCGCACGTCGGGATGCACGATGATCGGGTCGGCCGGCTTGTCCGGCGCCTTGACGCCGGTGAGCGCGCGGCCCTGGATGCGCTCGCGGGCGTAGGCGACCGCGTTCTGGTAGGCGACCTCCGACTGCGCGAGGCCCTGAACGGCGACGCCGAGACGGGCCTCGTTCATCATCACGAACATGCCCTGCATGCCCTTGTTCTCTTCGCCGATCAGCCAGCCGGTGGCGCTGTCGTAGTTCATCACGCAGGTGGAATTGCCGTGGATGCCCATCTTGTGCTCGATCGAGCCGCAGACGACGCCGTTGCGCGCGCCGACCGAACCGTCGGCATTGACCAGGAATTTCGGCACCACGAACAGCGACACGCCCTTGATGCCGGCGGGTGCGCCCTCGATACGGGCGAGCACGAGGTGGATGATGTTCGGAGCCAGATCATGCTCGCCGGCCGAGATGAAGATCTTGGTGCCCGTGATCTTGAAGCTGCCGTCGGCCTGGCGCACCGCCTTGGTGCGGAGCATGCCGAGATCGGTGCCGCAATGCGGCTCGGTCAGGTTCATGGTGCCGGTCCATTCGCCGGCGATCATCTTCGGCACATAGGTCTTCTTCTGCTCGGGCGTGCCGTGCACCAGCAGCGCCGCGGTCGCGCCCATGGTGAGGCCGCCATACATCGAGAAGGCCATGTTGGCGGAGATCTGGAATTCGTTGACCGCCTGCGAGAGCGTCACCGGCAGGCCCTGGCCACCGAACTCCTGCGGCGCGGAGAGGCCCAGCCAGCCGCCTTCCGCCACCTGCTTGAATGCGTCCTTGAACCCCTTCGGCGTGGTGACGCTGCCGTCATCGGCGCGCTTGCAGCCTTCGAGATCGCCGACGCGGTTGAGCGGCTGCAGCACCTCTTCGGCAAGTTTGGCGGCTTCGCCGAGGATCGCCTCACGGACGTCACTCGACGCATCGGAGAAGCCGGCGAGATTGTCGTAGCGGTCGATCTGGAAGACGTCGTTGAGCAGGAAGTTCACGTCTTCGACGGGGGCTTTGTAGATCGGCATTGCGGTCTCCCGGCAGGGCTTGAAGGGGGTGGAATTCGCTAGGATTGGGCGGCGAGCTGCTCGGCCATCAGGCGGTGCAGCATGTTGATCGCCTTGAGCGGACGCACCATCACCTTGAAATTTGTGATGCGTCCCTCGGCGTCGAAAGTGATGATATCGACACCGTTGATCTCGATGCCGTCGATGACGTTCTTGAATTCGAGCACGGCGCCGTTGGCGCTTTTCCACTCGCCGACGTAGGTGAAGCCAGGACCGCCGAGCACCTTCTCGGCGCTCGCGAGATATTTGAAGGTGATGTCGCGGCCGCGTTGGGGCGAATGCACCACGGGGCTTTCGAACACGGCGTCAGGATGCAGCAGGTCCCACAGCGCCTTGTGGTCGTGAGACTTCATGAAGGCGTACCAGGAATCGAGGCCGGTCATGGTCAAATGCCTCCCTAGATAAAGGCCTTGGCAAAAAAGCTCGAAAACAACCCCATGCACAGTAGCGAGGGGGTTGATTCCGCTGGGTTTTTGGATCGGACTTAAGCCCCGATCTTGGGCCACCTCATATGCACATTGACGCATATGCACCAATGCGCATAAAGTCAAGTCAATTGGTCGGTACCTCTAAATGGGAGCTGGTGCCATGGCGCTGGGCGACGCGATCCTCGCATGCCTGACGGAACGTCCGATGACGGGCTACGAGCTCGCCAAGACATTCGATTCCTCGATCGGCTTCTTCTGGAAGGCCGACCACCAGCAGATCTACCGTGAGCTCTCCAAGCTGCGCGACCGCGGCTACATCCAGGGCCGGGAGGTCGTGCAATCGGGCAAACCCAATAAACTCATCTATACGCTGACTCCCGAAGGCCGAACAGCGCTGCGGCACTGGGCCGCGCGACCGAGCACGCCGCCCTCGATCAAGGACGACCTGCTGGTCCGGCTGCATGCGCTCGACAGCATCGACATCGAGCCCATGCGCACCGATCTGATGGACCGGCTGGAGCACCATCGCGACCGCCACGCCAATTACGAGCGCATCCTCAAGAAGCGTTTTCCGGAAGGGACCGCGTCGGGCGTGCTCGACCTCGGCAATCTGCTGCTGCTTCAGCTCGGCGCCCGCCACGAGCAGATGGTGGCCGACTTCTGCGAGGAGGCGCTCGACGCGCTCTCGGCGATGAGCGGCAAGGGCACGGTTGTGACGCTGGAGGACGGCAAGCGAGAGGGGAAGGGCTGAGACCGCAGCAAGATCCGTAGCCCGGATGGAGCACAGCGTAATCCGGGACCGACGCCCCGCGGCATGAATCCCGGATTTCGCTTCGCTCCATCCGGGCTACGCACCGTCGCGTGGGGCACGTCCCAGGTTCCCGCCGCCCAACTTTAAGCCACCGGCGACGCGTTCCTTAACCCGTTATTTACCGTAACAGGAAAAAGTCGGTTTTCGAGGCAGACGACCCGCGCCAAATCCGATTGTCTTTGCAACCGGCACGCGTGGGGAGACTGGAGGCGCCGGGTGGGGCGCCGGAGTCGGAACCGGACAGAGTCATGAATTCGCGCGTATCGTGGAGTGTTGACGGCATCGATCCGACCGTCCGGGAGCGGGCCGAAGCTGCTGCGCGCCGCGCCGGCATGTCACTCAACGATTGGCTGAATTCCACGCTCGGCGAAACTGCCCCGCCAAACTTTCGCGGACCTTACGATCAACGCCAAGATCAACGCCAAGATCAGCGTCAAGATCAGCGTCCGCAACAGATGCCGAACCCAATGCCGAGCCAGGAGAGTCGCGAAGTCGCCGACATCCATCAGCGGCTCGACGCGATCACCCAGCAGATCGAACGGATTTCGAAGCCTGCGGCGCCGCGCCCGGATGTGTCGCGCGAGCAGGGCGTCGCGCGCCAGCTCAACGATGCCATCTCGCGGCTCGATGCGCGCCTGTCGAAGATCTCCCGCCCGCAGCCGCAGCAACAGCCTCAGGCCCCGCGGCAGGCGGCCCCTGCCCCGTCACCCCTTGAAATGCGCCAGCGCCAGGCCGATGCGGTCGAGCGTGCCGCCGCGCAGGTCTATCGCAGCTCGCCTCCCCTGAGCCCTGCTTCGTTCGACGTCGCGGTCGCCGAGATCACGGCGCGGCAGAGCGAGCTCGACGGCTTTGCGCCGCGCCAGATGCCGCCGCGCGCCGCGCCCTCGATTGCGCCTTCTGCCGCTCCTTACGCGCCGACCATGACACCAATGGCGGCGCCGCCCGCGCCTGCCTATGCTCCGCCGCCACCGCAGCCGGGGCCGGATTTCTCGTCGCTCGAGCGCCACCTGCTCAAGATCACGAGCCAGATCGAGTCGCTGCAGCGCCCTGACAATACCGAGCAGGCGATCAACGCCTTCCGCAGCGAGCTCGCCGAAATCCGTACCGCCATCACCGAGGCGATGCCGCGGCGCGCGATCGAATCGATCGAGAACGAAATCCGCTCGCTGCACCGTCGCATCGACGAGACCCGGTCCAACGGCACCGACGGCCAGGTGCTATCCGGCATCGAACGCGCACTGTCCGACATCAAGCAGGTGCTGCGCACGCTGACGCCGGCCGAGCAGCTCACCGGCTATGACGAGGCGATCCGCAATCTCGGCGGCAAGCTCGACCTGCTCCTGCGCGCCAACGATGATCCGTCCACGGTGCGCCAGCTCGAAAGCGCGATCTCGGCGCTGCGCGGCATCGTCTCCAACGTCGCCTCCAACGAAGCGCTGGCACGTCTGTCCGAAGACGTGCAATTGCTGTCGTCCAAGGTCGACCAGGTCACCCGCGCCTCCGGCCACAGCGACAGCTTTGCGGTGCTCGAGCAGCGCATCGCTGCGCTCACCGCGGCGCTGGAAACGCGTGAACGGCCGCAAGCCACGGAGAGCACTGAGCATCTCGAAGCCGCCATCCGCGCGCTGTCGGACCGTTTCGACCGCATGCAGGTCGGCAACGACTCAGCTTCGACCTTCGCGCATCTCGAACAGCGGGTCTCGTATCTGCTGGAGCGGATCGAGGCCGCCGCCGATCCGCGCAACGGCAATCTGAGCCGCGTCGAGGACGGGCTGCACGACATCCTGCGCCATCTCGAGCGGCAGCAGGCGACCTATTCGGCTCTCGCCGAGAGCCGCAGCTCCGCGCCATCACCCGATTCCGGCGTGGTCGATCTCGTCAAGCGCGAGCTCTCCGACATCCGCTTCAACCAGGCCGAGACCAACCGCAGCACCCAGGACTCGCTCGACGCCGTCCACAGCGCGCTCGGCCACGTCGTCGATCGCCTCTCGATGATCGAGGGCGATCTGCGCGCGGTGCGCAGCGCGCCGCCGGCGCCTGCACCGCAGCCGATGCCGATGCCGATGGCCGCCCCGATGGAGCCCGCGCCGATGGCGCGCGAGCCGCGGCAGCAGGCACCGCAGCAGCCGAAATACGATCCGAAGCCCGAGCTGCCGAACCCGGCCGCCGCACAGCAGCCCGCGCAGTCCGCCTTCGTCGCCGCGCCGCGCGAATTCCACGCCGCAGCCCCCGCCGCGCCACCGCCGCCCGTGCCGATGGCCGCGCCCGTTCCGCCGCGCGCGATCAGCGAGATCCTGGAACCGCATACGGCGCCCGCGCGCGCCGCGATCGCGCCGGAGCTGCCGCCCGATCATCCGCTCGAGCCGGGCACACGGCCGGGCGGTCGCGCCGCCACGCCCTCGGAGCGCATTGCCGCTTCCGAGAACGCCATCAGCGAAATCCCGGCCGCGCCGAAGGAGCCGGTGTCGTCGTCGAGCTTCATCGCTGCCGCGCGCCGTGCAGCACAAGCCGCCGCCGCGCAACCGCCCGAGAAGCCCGCCCGCGGCGTCAAGGCCGCGATCGCAGCGCGCGCCAAGGACAAGGGCAAGGACAAGGGCCAAGCCCAGGAAGGCGGCTCGACGATCACCTCGAAGATCCGCTCGCTGCTGGTCGGCGCGAGCGTGGTCGTGATCGTGCTCGGAACCTTCAAGATGGCGATGAACCTGCTCGACGGCGGCAGCGCGCCGCCGGCCCCGCAGGCGATGGAGAATTCGGTCAGCGAGCCGGCGCCGCGGCCCGCGCCGCCCCCGGTCGAGAGCAAGCCCGCCGCGCCCGAGCAGGTCACGCCGTCGATGACCTCGCCGACGCCGATCGGGAAGCAGTCCCAGAACAATTCCGCACCGTCCCTGCCCGCAAACGCCGGCAGCTCGGCTTCGGTCGAAATCCCGCCGGCTCCGGTCGCGCCGCCGCCTGCTGCCTCCAGCGATGTCACCGGCGCGCTGTCGGGCGCCAGCCGTGCCAGGCTGAGCCTGGTCCAGGTGCCGCCGAGCGAGAAGCTGCCCGACGGCATCGGCGGCCCCGGCCTGCGCACCGCGGCGATGAAGGGCGATGCCACCGCGGCCTACGAGGTCGGCTTGCGCTTTGCGGAAGGCAAGGGCGTGGCCGCGAACTATGACGAAGCGGCAAAGTGGTATGACCGCGCGGCGCAAGCCGGCGTGGTGCCCGCGACCTTCCGCCTCGGCACGCTCTATGAGAAGGGCCTCGGCGTGAAGAAGGACGCCGACATCGCCCGCCGCTACTACACGCAAGCCGCCGAGCGCGGCAACGCCAAGGCGATGCACAATCTCGCTGTGCTCGATGCCGACGGCGGCGGACGCGGCGCCAATTACAAGAGCGCGGCGCAGTGGTTCCGCAAAGCCGCCGATCGCGGCGTCGCGGACAGCCAGTTCAATCTCGGCATCCTCTATGCCCGCGGCATCGGCGTCGAACAGAACCTCGCCGAGTCCTACAAATGGTTCAGCCTGGCGGCTGCCCAGGGCGATGCGGACGCAGCCGGCAAGCGCGACGACGTCGCCAAGCGCCTCGACCCGCAATCGCTCGCCGCCGCCAAGCTCGCGATCCAGACCTTCAGCGCCGAGCCGCAGCCCGACGATGCCGTCAACGTTCCGGCTCCGAACGGCGGCTGGGACAGCGCACCGCAGGCAAACGCCAAGCCGGCGCCGAAGCCGGTCGCGGCGAAGCGGTCGGCTTCGGCGGCGCATTAAAGCGGTTTAGGGCGCGCCCTCTCCTCTTGTCGTCGCCCGGCTTGACCGGGCGACCCAGTATTCCAGAGGCGGGCGTTAAAGAGCTCGCTCTCACGACAACGGCCGCGGCGTACTGGATGCCCCGGTCCCGGCTCCGCCAAGGCTACGCCGAGGCCACACGAGAGCGCTCGGTACGCCGAAGCTTCAGCGAAGGCGGCAAGCCGGGGCATGACGGCGGAGAATGTGGCGAACTCCTCTGCGCACAGTGATGCAGCCACCTGATCCCTCTTCGCTCATTCACCACGCCCGAATTTCCTGAGCGCGCCCGGCCTCAAATTCCGCTATTGAAAGACGCGGCAATCGTTCCGACTTTCCCGCGAGCATTCCGCGTTAGTCGTTCCGTCTCGCCGGTGCACGGTTCAATGCAGCTCTATCTCCCGATCGCCGATCTTCCGGTCAACGTCTTCCTGGTGCTGGCGATGGGCACGGCGGTCGGCTTCGTCTCCGGCATGTTCGGGATCGGCGGCGGCTTCCTGATGACGCCGCTCCTGATCTTCATCGGCATCACGCCGGCGGTCGCGGTCGCCTCCGTCGCGAGCCACATCGCGGCCTCCTCCTTTTCCGGCGCGCTGTCCTATTGGCGGCGGCGCGCGATCGATCCGGCGCTGGCGAGCGTCTTGCTCTGCGGCGGCGTGACCGGGACGGCGCTCGGCGTCTGGACGTTCACGCAGCTCCGCGCCCTCGGCCAGCTCGACCTGATGATCGCGCTGTCCTATGTGGTGCTGCTCACCACGGTCGGCAGCCTGATGTTCTCCGAAGGCCTGCGCGCGCTGATGCGAACCCGGCGCGGCGCGGTGCCGCCACGGCGCGCGCACAACTGGATCCACGGCCTGCCGCTGAAGATGCGGTTCAAGCGCTCGAAGATCTATCTCTCGGTGATCCCGGTCGTGATCGTCGGCATCGTGATCGGCTTCATCGGCGCCATCATGGGCATCGGCGGCGGCTTTATCCTGGTGCCGATCATGATCTATCTGCTGCGGGTGCCGACCTCGACGGTGATCGGGACCTCGATGGTTCTCACCCTCGTCACCATGCTGTTCGCGACCATGCTGCACGCGGTGACCAATCACCTCGTCGATGCCGTGCTGGCGCTGATCCTGATGGTCGGCGGCGTCACCGGCGCGCAGTTCGGCGCCCGCGCCGGCCAGAAGATCCGCGGCGAGCAGTTGCGGCTGCTGCTCGGGCTGTTGATCCTCTCGGTCGGCGTCCGCTTCGCGATCGAGCTGGTGATCCGGCCCGAGGATCTCTTCACCATCCGCGAGTTAGGGGTGAGCGGATGATGCGCGCGCTTCTCGCAGGCCTTCTCATTCTGCTGCTCGGCTCCGCCGCGCAGGCCGAGCGGCTGATCGTGTCGGTCTCCAACCACCGCGTCACGGTGACGCCGAATTATTCCGGCGAGGAGCTGGTGCTGTTCGGCTCGGTCGAGAAGGACCCGAGCACGCCCGCCGATCGCACGGCCTACGATCTCGTCGTCACCGTGATGGGCCCGCGCGCCGACATGGTGACGCGGCGCAAGGAGCGCAAATTCGGCATCTGGATCAACACCGATTATCGCCAGTTCCTGGAGGTGCCGAGTTATCTGGCGCTGTTCGCCAACCGGCCGTTCGACGTCATCACCTCGCCCGAGATCGCGCGGCGGCAGCAGATCGGGCTGAACAACGTGCTGCTGACCCAGCGCGTCAGCGGCGACTATGCCGACGTGGTGCCGAATGACGCCTTCCGCTCGGCCTTCATTCGCCTGCGCACCCAGCGCGGCCTCTATCGCGAGGACGCGAGCGCAGTGACGTTCCTGACGCCGACGCTGTTCCGCACCGGCATTCCGCTGCCGGCGGAGGTGCCGATCGGCACCTATGAGGTCGAGATCAAATTGTTCGCGAATGGCGCCTTGATCACCAAGACCGAGACCGCCTTCGAAATCGTCAAGGTCGGCTTCGAGCAATTCGTCGCGACGACCGCGCGGCAGAACGGGCTGATCTATGGCCTCGCCGTCGCGGCCATGGCGCTGATGACGGGCTGGATGGCGTCGATCGTTTTCAGGAAGGATTGAGGGCTCCACTCTCGTCGTCGCCCGGCTCGACAAGGTGGCCTCGACGCGTAGCCCTCCCTAGCCTTGGTGGCTACGACGACAGTCGCCAGCTTCTGTTGATAAGTTTCCGCAAAGCTTGCTGTTAAATCGCGAACTTGATCAACTGCAACCACGGCTTGCGGATAGATTTTTCTGTTGTGCTTCGCGACAGTTGATATGGTTGCCAGCGGCAATGCGCGCTCCTTGCAGATCGCTATGATTGGGCGGAACATCTGGCGTACGAGTATCCGCAAGCCGGTTTTTCATGACTTCTAGGCTATCTCAGCTAAAAGGCGCGAAGTCGCTCCCGCAATTGGCGCGCGTCTTGGGTGTCCAGCCCCACGGCCTCTCCTACGTACTTTACTGGCTGACGGACGATCAAAAGTACGAAAGCTTCACTATCCCCAAGCGACGCGGTGGACGGCGATCAATCACGGCGCCAAAGACGCATCTGAAGATGATCCAGACTAAGCTCGCCAAGTATCTTCTGGACATACATGTCGAGCTTGAGGATGGACGATCGAAGAGGCAGTGCAGGCTGTCACACGGTTTCAAGCGTGGATAACACCGTCTGCAGATTCCGCGAGCTGTGGTAGCTTCCAATCTCTCCCTCAACGCGGGTGACGCATTGTGGCTGACGAATACGATGATAGGAAAATGTTCTTCCAACGGAGGACAGACAAGACGATCATAAGTCGTCGTTTCCAGAGCGGGCTCGCTGGCGACAAGATGCGGATCGCCTCCCACATCATCGATGGTAAGCCAGGCCTGAGATTCGCTACGGTCGAGAACGAAGCCGTTTTGCGCGAGACGCCGGGTGGCCGCTATCAGATAAAGGCCGCGTTCCTTGAAGACGATCGGTCAATTCGGTCTCTCACGATCCAACGATACAATAAGACCGGGCCGCAAGATCGGCAGCATTTCACCTTCGTGGGAAACGAGATCGACACGCTCATCGACTTCATCGCTGGCGTGAGAACAATACAATTTGACGGCGCCGCCAAAGTTCACCTGACGGATGAGGTTCTCCGTGAGATCATTCTAGATCAAGGTCAAGCCCGGAAAATTTTTGAAAAGAACTCTGAATTGTTCTTGGAACTGGCGCAGCAGGAGCACGTAACCCGCGACCTTGTAGCCGTTGGCTATCGCCGAAGGCAACTTCGTCATTTCGAAGCCTTGCTTCAAGATGAAGATTTCTTCGAGAGTGAAAGGAGCAGACTTCAGTGCAAACCGGAAGATGTTTGGCAGAAATTCTTCGAAGCGAATACGTGGATATTTGGATACGGCCTGTCGTATCAATTCATGTCGCAACTGGATGAACGCAAACTGGAGCAGATTGTTCGAGGACGCGATTTAGGAGGCGCGGGCAAGCGGTCGGACGCGCTCATGAAGACACGCGGCATCGTAAATTCTCTTTGCTTTGTTGAGATCAAAAGACACGATACGCCTCTGCTCGGCAAAAGCACATATCGGCCAGACGTTTGGTCGCCGTCCGCAGATTTAGCGAGCGGCGTCTCTCAGATACAGACGACCGTTCATGCTGCCGTCGAGGCGATCGGGCACAAGCTTCTACCGCGTGACGACTTCGGTGATCCGACTGGGGAGGTGCTGTTCAATATCGAGCCGCGCTCCTGCCTTGTCATTGGCTCGCTAGGACAGTTTCAGACCGCGAACGGTGTGAACATTCCAAAGTTTCGGTCCTTCGAACTCTATCGCCGGAATACTTGGCGACCCGAAATCGTAACTTTTGACGAACTGCTGCAGCGAGCACGCTTTATTGTCGATCATGGGAGCGATTGAATACATCGATAGCACGCTTAGTGCTGGGCATGAGGCTACGGCGCCTCGATCACCGTCGGCACGCCCGGCTCCAGCAGCCGCAGCCGCGTCCCGAAGCCGAGCACGTCGAACGTCTTGCGCAGGTCCTCGCCGTTCTGGCGGAAATGCGCCCAGCCTTCGGTATGCAGGGGCACGATCATCGCATCGGGAAAGGCGCGCGCGGTCTCGATGGTGTCGTTGGTGTCCATGGTGAGATGGAACGGCCCGCGCGTCTGCGCGGCGCCCGCGAAAGGCAGCACCACGCCGCATTTGAAGCGGCGCGCGACCTCGGCGACGCCGTCGAACCAGGTGGTGTCGCCGCTGATGTAGACGGAGCTGGTATCCTTCCGGCTCGAGGTCACCACGAAGCCGATCACGTCGCCCGACAGCGGCTCGATGCCGGCCGGGCCGTGACGCGCCGGCGTTGCGGTGATCGTCAGCGTGTTGCCGTCGTCGTCCTTCAGATGCGCGGTCGCCCAGGGCGCGAGCCCTTCGACATGACCGCCGAGGCGCTTGGCGCCGGCCTCGGTCGTCAGCGCGCGCTTGGCTTTCAGCAGATAGTCGCGGCCGGAATTGTCGAGATTGTCCGAGTGCTGGTCGTGGCTGAGCAGCACGGCATCGATCGGGCCGATCGCGTCGGCCTTGAGCGCGGGTCCGACCGTCTTCTCCAGCTTCACATGCGGAAGCTGGTAGGCGCCGGGTGCATCGAAGGTCGGATCGGTGAGCAGGCGGAAGCCGTCGATCTCGATCAGCGCCGTGGGGCCGCCGATCAGCGTGATGGCGATGGGCATGAGACAACTCCTCTTACGCGACCGGCTTGGCCGGCCGCGTCACCAGGTAAATGCCGAGCGCCACTGGAATGATCCCCAGCAGGTCACGGGCCTCGACATGCTCGCCGAGCACGATGAAGGCGAACAGCATGCCGAGCGGCGGCATCAGGAAATGATAGGCGCTGGCAGCGGTCGCGCCACACACTTTCAGGAGATGAAACCAGAGCCAGTAGGCCAGGATCGAGCCGCCCAGCACGAGGAAGGCGAAAGCGCCGATCAGGCTCGGCGTGAAGTCGATCGCATGGACGTCGGCGAAGGTGAGCGCGACTGGCGTCAGCACGATGCCGGCGGCGAGATTCTGCACGCCGTTGCCGATCCACAAGGACCCCTTCGGCGCGAGCAGCTTGAACAGGATCGTGCCGGCGACGATGGAGGCGAGCGAGGCCAGCGTGAAGACGATGCCGTGAAGACTATCGGTGCCGACCGCGAGGCGATGCCAGACGATCAAGGTGACGCCGATGATGCCGAGCAGAAGACCGCTCGCCTTGCGCCAGGTCATGCCCTCGCCAAGCAGCAGCGCGGCGAGCGCAGCGGTGAACACCGGATTGGCCGAGACGATCAGACCGCCGAGGCCGGCGGAGACCGATTGGAGGCCGGTGTAGCCGAGCCCGAGATAGAGCGCGTTGTTGGCGATGCCGAGCACGGCGAAGATCGCGGCATCGCGCCAGGACAGCGACCAGTCGTCGCCACGAACCAGCGTGGCCCCGAGGATCAAGATGCCCGCGAGCGAGAAGCGCGCGGCGAGCAGGATCAGCGGCGGGCAATGGGTGACGCCGATCTTGCCGGCGACGAAGGCATAGCTCCAGAGCAGGCAAAACAGGCCGATGGCGAGCGGCAGCGTGTTGAAGCGGCTCCGCGGGGCGGGAAGCGAGGTGGCGAGGGACATGAGGGCATTCTCGGATGTTTTCTTCTGGCCCTCGATCTAGGGAGCCGGCTTGTCATTTGGAAATTAAATGATTAACTGCGGATCAGTGGATTTTCGAATGGAGGCTGAGATGCTCGATCTGGAGCTCCTGCGCAGCTTCGTCTCGGTGGTCGAGGCCGGCGGCTTCACCCGCGCCGGCGAGCGCGTCCACCGCACGCAATCGACCGTGAGCCAGCAGATCAAGCGGCTGGAGGAGGATGTCGGCCAGGTGTTGCTGCACCGGGACGGCAAGGACGTGCGCCCGACCGAGGCCGGCGAGCGGCTGCTGTCCTATGCGCGGCGGCTGCTCACGCTCGCCGAAGAGGCGCGCGACGTGCTGCGCGAGCCCGACAGCGAAGGCGCGATCCGGCTCGGCATCCCCGAGGATTTTGCGGCGTACCGGCTGGCAAAATTGCTCGGTGCGTTCTCGCGCTCGCATCCGGGCCTGCGACTGGACGTGCGCGCCGACCAGAGCAAGAACCTCGCCCGCGATCTCGAACGCGGCGAGCTCGACCTTGCGCTGTTCAAGCGCGAGGCCGGCGCAAAGGGCGCGATCGCGGTGTGGCCGGAGCGGGTGCACTGGGTCACCAGCAAGAGTCATCCGGCCGACGTCAACGCATCGTCAGTGCCGCTGATCGGCTTTCCGCTCGGCTGCCTCTACCGCGCCGGCGCCATCCATGCGCTGGAAAGCGCCGGGCGCGCCTGGCACATGGCCTATTCGTCATCGAGCCTGGCCGGCATCCAGGCCGCGGTCGCCGCCGGCATGGGCCTCAGCATTTTGTCCGAGATGTCGATCCAGTCCGATCATCGCGTGCTGACCGCGAAGGACGGCTTTGCACCGATCAACCGGACCGAGGTGGCGCTGATGGCCTCACCGGATGCAAGCCCGGCGACGCTGCGCCTTGCCGATCGGCTCGCCGAATTTTGCGATGCGGTGCAGGCGAAGGCGGCCTGAGCTCGCGCCTCAGTTCGCCACCAGCCTGTCGCCGCAGGCATTTGCGTAGAACTTGCCACCGCATTGGCGCTTGATGGCGGCGCAGCGGGCGGCGGGGGAGGCGTTCTGCGGGACGGTGAAGCTGCAGGTCAGGCCATCGGCGCTGCGGCCGGAATTGCCGGCGGCGAACGCGGCGCTGGACGCGGCGATGCAGACGACGAGCAGAGCCGCGGCGGCGATTTCGATCAGCAGTCGCGTCAGCAGTCCCGTCTCCAGTCTCATGGACTTCCTCCACACTGATGGCTGAATCTGCCTGCAATCTAGCACCCAATCCCGGTTTCTCCGTGCTCGTCCGGGTTCCCAAAGCGGCCCGTTCCTTGCATAATTTTACGCCAGCGCAGTGCACGGCCGCACCAGCGATGGTTCCGGTGCAGGGGCAAGACGCTTAGGGTGAGTGGTGTTTTCGCGACCAGGAAGTGACCGCCTTGCAAGATCAATCGTTCCAGCCAAATTTGCCCGCCTCTGACCAGCCCATCGACGAACTGGCGCTGGCCGAGATCAAGGGCGCGATCCTGGCGAAGCTGCGCCTTGCCATCGGCAAGGACGCCGGCATGGCGACCAAGCACGACTGGTACCAGGCCGCCGCGCTGGCGCTGCGCGACCGCATCGTGCATCGCTGGCTCACGGCCGAGAAGCGCAGCTACGACGCCGGCCGCAAGCGCGTCTATTATCTCTCGCTCGAATTCCTGATCGGCCGTCTCTTCTCTGACGCGCTGAACAATATGGGCCTGCTCAAGATCTTCGACGTCGCGCTCGGCGATCTCGGCGTCTCGCTGCCCGAGCTGCGCAAATGCGAGCCTGACGCGGCGCTCGGCAATGGCGGCCTCGGCCGCCTCGCCGCCTGCTTCATGGAGAGCATGGCGACGCTGTCGATCCCCGCGATCGGTTACGGCATCCGCTACGATTACGGCCTGTTCCGCCAGATCATCAATCAGGGCTGGCAGCAGGAATATCCCGACGAATGGCTCGGCTTCGGCAATCCCTGGGAATTGCAGCGGCCCGAAGTGATCTACGACATCAATTTCGGCGGCGGCGTCGAGCATGTCGACGACAAGGGCCGCGACCGCGCGATCTGGCATCCCGGCGAGACCGTGCAGGCGATCGCCTATGACACGCCGATCGTCGGCTGGCGCGGCCAGCACGTCAACGCGTTGCGGCTGTGGTCGGCGCGCTCGCCCGACCCGCTCAAGCTCGACGCCTTCAACAAGGGCGACTATGTCAGCGCCAGCGCCGAACAGTCGCGCGCCGAAGCGATCTGCAAATTCCTCTATCCGAACGACGAGAGCCCGGCGGGCCGCGAGCTGCGGCTGCGGCAGGAATATTTCTTCGTCTCCGCCTCGCTCCAGGATCTGGTCAAGCGGCACCTCTCCTCGGATGGCCAGTTGCGCAGCCTGTCGTCCAAGGTCGCGGTGCAGCTCAACGACACCCATCCGAGCCTTGCCGTCACCGAGTTGATGCGCATCCTCGTCGACCTCCACAATTTCCGCTGGGACGAGGCCTGGAAGATCACGGTCGCCACCCTCTCCTACACCAACCACACGCTGCTGCCCGAGGCGCTGGAGACCTGGCCGGTCGAGCTGTTCGAGCGGCTCTTGCCGCGGCATCTCGAGATCATCTACCGCATCAACGTGCAGCATCTGGCGCTCGCCGAAGCGCGCGCGCCCGGCGACATCGACTTCCGCGCCTCGGTCTCGCTGATCGACGAGAAGAGCGGTCGCCGCGTGCGCATGGGCCAGCTCGCCTTCGTCGGCTCGCACCGCATCAACGGCGTCTCGGCGATGCATTCGGATTTGATGCGCGAGACCGTGTTCCACGACCTCAACCATCTCTATCCCGGCCGCATCACCAACAAGACCAACGGCATCACCTTCCGCCGCTGGCTGATGCTGGCGAACCCGAAGCTGACCGATCTGTTGCGCGAGACCTGCGGCGAGGCCGTGCTCGACGACCCGACCCAGCTTTCGCTGATCGAGGCGCGCGCCAGCGACGTCGAATTCCAGAAGAAATTCCGCAGCGTCAAACACCACAACAAGACCGCGCTGGCGCGCCTGATCGGCGAGCGGCTCGGCATCAAGGTCGACCCGGGCGCGCTGTTCGACGTGCAGATCAAGCGCATCCATGAATACAAGCGCCAGCTCCTCAACGTCATCGAGACGGTCGCGCTGTACCAGTCGATCAAGGACGATCCCAACGGCAATTGGGTGCCGCGGGTGAAGATCTTCGCCGGCAAGGCGGCGGCGAGCTACCGCTACGCCAAGCTGATCATCAAGCTGATCAACGACGTCGCCGAGGTCGTCAACAACGACCCCGCGATCGGCGGCAAGCTGAAGGTCGTCTTCCTGCCCGACTACAATGTCAGCCTCGCGGAAGTGATCATTCCGGCGGCCGATCTGTCCGAGCAGATCTCGACCGCCGGCATGGAAGCTTCCGGCACCGGCAACATGAAGCTGGCGCTCAACGGCGCCATCACCATCGGCACGCTCGACGGCGCCAATATCGAGATTCGCGACCATGTCGGCACCGAGAACATCGCGATCTTCGGCATGGAGGCCGGCGACGTCATGATCCGGCGCAAGCAGGGGCTGGATGCCTCCGACGTGATCCGCAATTCGCCGAAGCTGCAGCGCGCCATCAACGCGATCGGCGCCGGCGAATTCTCGCCTGGCGATCCCGGCCGCTTCGAATCGATCGCGCATGCGCTGCGCTATCTCGACCATTACATGGTCAGCGCCGATTTCGATTCCTATTACGAGACGCAGCGCGCGGTCGATGCGCGCTGGCAGGTGGCACCGGCCTGGACGCGCGCCTCCATCCTCAACGTCGCGCGCATGGCGTGGTTCTCCTCGGACCGCACCATCCGCGAATATGCCGAGGAGATCTGGAACGTGCCGGTCAATCCGACCACGCCGCTGCTACCGAATCTGCGCGACGTCGCCGGCTGATATTTCCGCGGCGTGAAATCGGCGCTACCTGCGAGGTTATTGCATCTCACGAGCCTGATGATGATATGACTATCATCATCCCCAGGGCGGTGTCGGTGATCCGAACGCCGTCGCCTCAAACGCCGTCATTGCGAGCGCAGCGAAGCAATCCATGTTCTTTCCGCGGGGACAGTCTGGATTGCTTCGCTGCGCTCGCAATGACGGTGGGGTCGGCATCGAGGACCAAAAATGCACGCCAAGCTCCCGCATCCGTTCGACGACGCCACGCGCATCACCGCCGGTGACAGCAGCTGGCAGGGGCACACCAGCGACGATTACTGGGCCTTTGTCGGCCCGTTCGGCGGCGCTACCGCCGCGACGATCCTGCGCGCGCTGATCGAACACCCGCAGGCCGCCGGCGATCCGCTGGCGCTGACCGTCAATTACTGCGCGCCGATCGCCAAGGGCCCGTTCGACCTCGACATCCGCCTGGTGAAGGCCAATCGCTCCAGCCAGCACTGGAGCGTCGAACTGTCGCAGGGCGGCGGCGAGGTTGCCACACTCGCCACCGCCGTGTTCGCCGAGCGCCGGCCGTCCTGGGAGCACAGGGTGGCGCAATATCCGGAGACAAAGCCGTTCGAACAGACGCTGCCGTTCCCCAAGATCGCGGCATCGTGGGCCAACCAGTACGAATTCCGCTTCGTCGAGGGCGAGATGCGGCTCGGCCCGCCGCAGGCCGAGCTTGCCAGCACCTATTCGAAAATCTGGATCAGCGATCGCACGCCGCGCAGGCTCGACATGCCGTCGCTGATGTCGATGTCGGACGCCTTCTTCGGCCGCATCTTCCACGCGCGGCGCGAGCTGGTGCCGTTCGGCACGGTGTCGCTGACGACCTATTTCCACACCGACAGCGAAGAGCTCGCCGCCGAGGACATCACGCGCGTGCTCGCGACGGCCGATTCCAAGATCATGCACAAGAGCTACGCCGACCAGAACGCCGAACTGTGGTCGCCGAACGGACGGCTGCTCGCGACCACGACGCAGATCGCGTATTTCAAGGCGTGACTGCTTCCTCCTCGTCATTGTGAGGAGCTCGCAATGACGGCGTGGAGAGATCGTGCCACAAATAAAAAGGGCGGCCTCGCGGCCGCCCTTTCCTATTTCAACCGCTGCGACCTTACTCCGCCGCGATCTTCACGTCCGGAGCAGCGGCGCGCACCTCGGCGTCGACCTGGGCTTCGAACTTGGCAAAGTTCTTCTGGAACATGCCGACCAGCGCACGCGCGGTCTTGTCGAACTCGTCCTTGTCCTTCCAGGTGTTGACCGGGTTGAGAATCTCGCTCGGCACGCCCGGCAGCGCGGTCGGGACCGCGAAGCCGAAATACTTGTCGGTGCGGAATTCGACGTTGCGAAGCGAGCCGTCGAGCGCAGCGGTGAGCAGCGCACGCGTCACCTTGATCGGCATGCGGGAACCTGTGCCGTACTTGCCGCCGGTCCAGCCGGTGTTGACCAGCCAGCAATCGACATTGTGCTGGGCGATCAGGTCACGCAGCATGTTGCCGTAGACGCTGGGGTCGAGCGGCAGGAAGGGCGAGCCGAAGCAGGTCGAGAATTCCGGCTGCGGCTCGTTGCCGAGACCGCGCTCGGTGCCGGCAACCTTGGCGGTGTAGCCGGACAGGAAGTGATACATCGCCTGCGCCGGCGAGAGTTTGGCGATCGGCGGCAGCACGCCGAACGCGTCGGCAGCCAGCATCACCACGTTCTTCGGCTGCGGCGCGCGGCCGGTGCGCGAGGCGTTCGGGATGAAGTCGAGCGGATAGGCCGAACGGGTGTTCTCGGTCTTGGAGCCGTCGTCGAAATCGACAACGCGGGTGTCCTCGTCGAGCACGCAGTTCTCGAGCACCGCGCCGAAGCGTGTCGACGCCGCATAGATCTGCGGCTCGGCTTCCTGCGAGAGCTTGATGCACTTGGCGTAGCAGCCGCCTTCGAAGTTGAAGACGCCGTTCGGGCCCCAGCCGTGCTCGTCGTCACCGATCAGCGTGCGGTTGGGATCGGCCGACAGCGTGGTCTTTCCGGTGCCGGAGAGCCCGAAGAAGATCGCGGCATCGCCCTTGGCGCCGACATTGGCCGAGCAATGCATCGGCATCACGCCGCGCTCGGGCAGATAATAGTTCAGCGTGGTGAAGACCGACTTCTTCATCTCGCCGGCATAATAGGAGCCGCCGATCAGCACGATCTTGCGGGCGAAGTCGATCGCGACGACGTTCTCCGACTTGCAGCCATGGCGCTTCGGATCGGCACGGAAGCTCGGCATGTCGATGATGGTGAGCTCGGGCGTGAAGCTCGACAGCTCGACCGCCTCGGGGCGGATCAGCAGCGTGCGGATGAACAGCGAGTGCCAGGCGAGCTCGGTGAAGACGCGGGTCTTGATCCGGTAAGCCGGATCGGCGCCGCCGTAGAGGTCCTGCGCGAACAGGCTCTTGCCTTCGGCGTGCTTGAGGAAGTCCTGGTAGAGCGTCTCGAACTGCTCTGCGGTGATCGACTGGTTGCCGGCCCACCACATCTTCGTGTCGGTGGTGGCGTCACGCACCGTGAACTTGTCCTTCGGGCTGCGGCCCGTGAACTCGCCGGTGTCGGCGCACAGCGCGCCGTCGGCGGAGAGTACCGCCTCGCCCGCTGCGAGCGAGTATTGATAGAGTTGCGGCGCACCAAGGTTCCAGTGAACCTGCTTGAGATTCTTTAAGCCGAATTTGTCGGCGCCGAAGGCACCGTTGCGCACGCCCGTCTCTTGCACCAAAAAGTCCTCCTAGAACCCGCGACACTCTGCGCGACCAAACTTTGGCGCCATCGCGGTCACCGTGAATTACAGGCCATCCGGCCTCGGCTGGACGACCTAATACTGATGAACGCTGGCGTTGCCAAGCTGATCCCGCAGGATTTGGTTTATTCAAGGACCGCGCCAAGCGTCGCGCATGTCAGCCCTGAGCAGGCGCATCAAAAAATCGCAAATGATCGCGCAACCAAATGCAGGATTCAGCGTTGTCAGGGGTTATTGCGACGCACAATCCCTCAGGGCGGTCTATCGTACCTCTCCCTCGCCGATCAGCGCGAACGGCCCCCACATCGCGGGATAGGCATTGCGCGGCGATGAAGCGTCATCAACGTACATTAACATTGCGCGGCGCAATGCTTCGGCACGGCCGATTTTTGGTTCGTTTTTGAGCAAGGCGAATGTCGACGTGGTCAAGCGGGTGGCAGCTTCCGAATCCACTGCCCAATGCGAGACCAGCAGCGCGCGGGCACCGGCATAGAAGAACGAGCGCGCCAGCCCCGAAAGCGCCTCTGCGCCGGGCTTGTCACCGGCGATGGTGTTACAGGCCGACAGCACAACCCAATCCGCATTGAGCTTGAGCTGCGCAACCTCGCTCGCGGTCAAGAGGCCGTCGTCGAGTTCGGAAGGCTGATCGGGGATCGAGAGCGCAAGCGAGGGCTCGCCCAGGCCCTTGACGTCGCCGGCGACGAGACCGTGGGTGGCAAAGTAAATGATGCTGTATTGAGCAAGCGCTGCACGCTTGAGCGTCGTTTCGCTGGCGTCGCGGCCAAGATGGATATCGCCTTCGGGCGCGCCGAGATCCTTGGCCACCGCGTTCAGCTCGTCGGCAGTGTCAGGCAATTGCGGCAGCGCCTGCGCGAGCCGCGCGCGATCGACACCGGCACCACGCCAGAAGTCGGTGTAGGCGATCGTCGCGATGCTTCGCGCGGCAACCTTGCCGCCAGCGGCGCGACGATCGGCCGGCCCTTCGGCCGCGGGGTTGAACACGGGATCGCCGAAGCCGGTCATCGGCTTCACGCCCTGATCCTTGCGCGCAAAGGCACGGAGCGATTTCAGGCTGATCACCGACGGCAGCACGGAGACGGCCTGACGCCGCAGCAGCCAGGCGGCATTGCGATAGCCTTCGAACGTGTCGGGGATCGCAGCCGGCGGCTTCTCCGTGACGAGCAGATGAAACGGCAATGCGGTCAGCGCAGCCGAGGGCACCACGAGCAGATTGCGCTTGTCCTTCGTCAACGCCTCGACCGGGCCGAGCAGCGCGGCATAGAGATCGTTGGCGAGCGCGAGATCGAACAGACCCGATTTGCCGGTGGCATCGCGGGCCTTGCCGACGTCGAGCCCCTTGCGGAATGCAGCCACCTTCTGCGCCAGCGCATCCGCGCCGAACGGAACCTCCTTCCAGTCGGCGCCCTCGCGCGTGATGGCGATGACGTAGCTCTGCTTGTCGACAACGGCATAGATCGTCATCGCCTCATCGGCCGACAACAACGCCTGGATGTCCTTCACCGCGAGCGGCAGCGGATTGGAGAGCGAGGCATAGTCTGGAAACTCGACCGCGAGCGTCTTCTGCAGGCCGGCACGCTCGTTTGCGATCGCCGCGATCCGGGCGCGGCTGCGCTGCTCGGCCGCGAGGTCGCGTTGCGCGGCCTGCTTGGACACGGCCGAGACGATCGCCTTGTCGAGCGCCTCGGCCTCGGCGCCGAGATCCTGATCCTTGCGCACGAGCTCGGCGAGCCGGTCGCTGCCGGCGGCAAGCCGCACCGCGAGCTTGTTCACGGCGGAGGCGGCGGAAGATTGCGTGCCGCGCTGGATCGCGGCCAGCGCCTCATCGAGCGCCTTGTCATCCGGCAAAAGATGTTGCTGGCGCGCGGAAAACAGGACCGGCAGCACCACGCGCAGCTGCGCGCGATCGGAGCGAAGTGTTTTCTCCGCCAACGGCAGCGCGTCTGCGGTGCGCCCGGACACATAGAGGAAATAGGCGAGATTGCTGGTCGAGGTCAGAACGTCAGGATGATCCGGCCCGAGCGCACGCTCGCGGATGGCCAGCGCGCGGCGGTAGAGCGGCTCGGCATCGGCATAGCGCTTCTGGTGCTCGTAGAGCCCGGCGAGATTGTTCAGCGAGCGTGCAACATCGGGATGATCGGGACCCAGCACCTTTTCGCGGATCGCGAGCGAGCGCTTGATCGGCGCTTCGGCATCGGCATCGCGGTTGAGGTCGCGATCGACCTGACCGATATTGTTCAGGACCGTGGCGACCGCGGGATGCTCGGGCCCGGCGGCCTTCTGATAGATCGCGAGCGCACGCTGGAACAGCGGCTCCGCCTCGACCTGCCGTTCCTGCTTGACGTAGAGCGTGGCGAGATTGTTGAGCGCACGGCCGACATCGGGATGCTCGCGCGACAGGCCCTTCTCGCTCACGGCCAGCGCACGCTTGAACAGCGGCTCGGCTTCGGTGAAGCGGCCCTGCCGCTGATAGAGCGCGGCGAGATTGGTCAGCTCGGCCGAAAGCAGCGGCGTGTCGAGACCGAGCGATTTTTCCATCAGCGCGATGGCACGCTTGTAGAGCGGTTCTGCCAGATCGTCGCGGCCCTGGCCGGCATAGACCTGGCCGAGATTGTTGAGCGCGGCGGCGAGCTCGCGGCCGTTGTCGCTCTTCTCCAGGCTCGCCACCATGCCCTGCGCGAGCGGCAGCGCTTCCGAATATTTGCCGGCGCCCATGAGCGCGTTGATCCGCGCGCCTTCCGCGGCGAGACCTTTCTGGGCAAGGGCCGGCGTTGCAGGCGATACAGCGATCGCGAGCGCCAAACCCGCGACCAGCGTCAAACGACGGCGTGTCATGAACCCTCTCGCTGCAGCCAAAAAACCGATACGGTCTTGGGTCGCGGCGATGGGCGGCAGCGTTCAAACGGTTGCGCGCTAGTCCACCTTTGTGCGTGCTTCACCAGCGAGGCGGACCAGCATCTTGCGCAACGCCGTGCCGTTCGTGACCCGCTCCGGAAATTCCAGCCGTAGCGCCGTCTGGCCCTCCTGCATGTCGAGGCCTTCGGGGTCACAGCCGGTGCAGCGCCAGTCACCGGCCGCCGCACCAAGCAGCTTGGTTGCGTAAAGGCCCATGGCGTCGCGGTGGTCGGCGTTCATGTGCTCGACCGCCCCCTCCTCCGCCGCCAGCAGGTCGTCGGCGCCGGTAAGGTCTGTCAGGAATTGCTCCGGCGTCAGATCAACGATTCGGCCGAAGCCCGCGACCAGATGGGTCCCCGTGGGGCGGATCCGGAAGAACGAGAAATCCTTAAATGAAACAAAGGCTTCCGCCGACGGATGGGCATTGAGATACCGTCGCTGGAGGAGCTCTTTGTCGTCCACACCGGCCGCCTCGGCCCGTCCGGACAGCATGATCCGGGACCCCTCCAGGGGATCGCCCGCGGCGCGCTCGTCCAGCATCAGCGAAACCCGGCTGTCTGCCACGATATTTTTGGTGTGCACGGCCAGGCCCGAGATCAGCAGGATCGGCGAGCCGTCGGGGTGGCTGGCCAGATTGACCAGGGAACAATAGGGATCGCCGCTCCCGGCCATCAATGTTGCGAGAGCCCCCTGCCGCGACCGCCGCAGCAGCGATTTGGCGAGCTTCTCGGGGGCGAAATCGGGGGTCGGTTGCATTGGCTTTCTCGGCTCAGGTGGTTGCAAGGAGGGTCTTTTTTCGGGTAAACGGGTGTCCGGTTATGGGTCGACATACGGCGAATCTGCCGTGTTTCGTGGAACTTGGTCACACTTCAGCCCAGCTTGCATTGCTCGGTGACAAGGTTCGAATGCCAACTTTGGCACCCATGTATGCGGCGCATCACTGGATTGCTCGCCGTTTAAGCCACGACCCAAACGGAAAGCAGAAAGCAGAGGCTCATGCCCACAATCGCTTTGGTCGACGACGACCGCAACATTCTCACATCCGTCTCGATCGCGCTGGAAGCCGAAGGCTATCGCATCATGACCTACACCGACGGCGCCTCCGCGCTTGACGGCTTCCGCACGACCCAGCCCGATCTCGCCATCCTCGACATCAAGATGCCGCGCATGGACGGCATGGAGACGCTGCGCCGCCTCAGGCAGAAGTCCGACCTGCCGGTGATCTTCCTGACCTCCAAGGACGAGGAGATCGACGAGCTGTTCGGCCTCAAGATGGGCGCCGACGACTTCATCCGCAAACCGTTCTCGCAGCGCCTGCTTGTCGAGCGCGTCAAGGCCGTGCTGCGCCGCTCGGCGCCGAAGGACCCGACCGTCGTGCCGAAGGAGAACGATGCCAAGGCGCTCGATCGCGGCCTGCTGCGCATGGATCCGGAGCGGCATACCTGCACCTGGAAGAACGAACCGGTGACGCTGACCGTCACCGAATTCCTGATCCTGCAGGCGCTGGCGACCCGGCCCGGTGTGGTGAAGAGCCGCAACGCGCTGATGGACGCCGCCTATGACGACCAGGTCTATGTCGACGACCGTACCATCGACAGCCACATCAAGCGGCTGCGCAAGAAGTTCAAGGTGGTCGACAACGAGTTCGAGATGATCGAGACGCTGTACGGCGTCGGCTACCGCTTCAAGGAAGCCTGAGCGGGGGGCCCGCTCACAAAAGTCGAGAGCATCGCCGGTTCTCGTTCGAGAGGGACCGGGATCGTTCCAAAGCGCGACCGTCGTCGCGCTTTGGATTATAGTTTGGGCACGATCTCTTCGGAAAACCGCTGCACACTTTTCCGGATCATGCTCTAGGATGCGAGGACCGTCGCACGAGCTGTCCTAACGCGGGCATAAGCATTGCTTGACCGAACGCAGCCTGATCCGAGTTCGAACGCCGAGGACCATGATTCCCGCGGCGCATCGGATCATGAGGACAAGCCCGTCAAGCAAGGCTGGCGGCCGCTGGGCTGGCTGAAGCGCGCCGGGCAGTTCTTCTTCGCGCTGTCGTTCTCGAGCCTGACCCGCCGCATCGTCTCGCTCAACCTCGCCGGCCTCGTCGCGCTGGTCGCGAGCATCCTGTACCTGTCGCAGTTCCGCGCCGGCCTGATCGACGCGCGCGCGCAGAGCCTCCTGGTGCAGGCCGAAATCATCGCCGGCGCGATCGCCGCCTCGGCGACCGTGCAGACCAACGCCATCACCATCGACCCCGACCGCCTGCTCGACCTCAAGACCGGGGACAGCTATGGCGGCACCGACGATTCGCTCGATTTCCCGATCAATCCGGAGCGCGTCGCGCCGGTGCTGCGCACGCTGATCTCGCCGACCAAGACCCGCGCGCGCATCTTCGATCCCAACGGCACGCTGCTGCTCGACAGCCGCGACCTCGAGAACGTGCTGAGCTTCCCGCTGCCGCCGCCGTCGCTGCAGCCGGGCCTCGTCGAGCGCGGCATGGTCGCGGTGCGCACCTGGCTGAACCGCGGCGACCTGCCGCTCTATCGCGAGCTCGGGCGCGAGAACGGCAACGGCTATGCGGAGGTCGGCGATGCGCTGCAGGGACAAAAGCGCTCGATGGTGCGGGTCAATTCACGCGGCGAGGTGATCGTCTCCGTCGCAGTCCCCGTGCTGCGCTCCCGCGCCATCCACGGCGCGCTGATGCTGTCGACCCAGGGCGACGAGATCGACCAGATGGTGACCGCGGAGCGCCTCGCCATCCTGAAGGTCGGCGGCGTCGCCGCCGCGGTCATGATCATGCTGTCGCTGCTGCTGGCGAGCACGATCGCCGGTCCCGTGCGCCGGCTCGCCGACAGCGCCGAGCGCGTCCGCCGCCGCATCAAGACCCGCGTCGAGATTCCTGACTTCACCCGCCGCCGCGACGAGATCGGGCATCTGTCCGGCGCGCTGCGCGACATGACCAATGCGCTCTACAGCCGCATCGAGGCGATCGAGATGTTCGCCGCCGACGTCGCCCACGAGCTGAAGAATCCGCTGACCTCGCTGCGCTCCGCGGTCGAGACGATGCCGCTGGCGCGCAACGAGAACAGCCGCGCGCGCCTGCTCGAGGTGATCGAGCACGACGTCAAGCGGCTCGACCGCCTGATCTCCGACATCTCCGACGCCAGTCGGCTCGATGCCGAATTGCAGCGGCAGGACGCAATGCCGGTTGATCTGCGCCGCCTGCTGGGCACGCTGGTCTCGGTCGCGAACGAGACCAAGCTCGGCCATGACGTCGCGGTCGAGGCGCGCTTCGAGGGCCGCGGGGCGACCGATACGTTCGCCGTCACCGGCCACGATTCACGGCTCGGACAGGTGGTCTCGAACCTGCTCTCCAACGCGCAATCCTTCTCCGAACCCGGCAGCAAGGTGCGCCTGGTTTGCCGCCGTGTGCGCAGCGAGATCGAGATCGTGGTCGACGACGACGGCCCCGGCATTCGCGATGATGCGCTGGATCGCATCTTCGAGCGCTTCTACACCGACCGTCCGCATCAGGGCTTCGGCCAGAACTCGGGGCTGGGGCTGTCGATCTCCAAGCAGATCGTCGATGCCCATGGCGGGCGCATCTGGGCGGAGAACCGCGCTGGCCCGCCCGACGACGAGGGCGTCCCGACCGTTGCCGGCGCGCGCTTCGTGGTGCGGCTGCCGGCGCTATGAGCGACGGCGAGCCCAGCGTGCACGCCTCCGCGGTCAAGGTCGGTGATGTGGCGGTGCTGATCCGCGGTCCCTCAGGCTCCGGCAAGTCGCGCCTTGCCTTCGATTTGATCATGGCGGGGCGCGCCGGGGTGGTCGAAAGAGCCGTTCTGGTCGGTGATGACCGTGTCCATCTGGCGACACTCGGCAATGAAATCGAGGTGCGCCCCGCACCTCGCCTGGCCGGCCTGATCGAGATCCGCGGCCTCGGGATTCGCCGTTGCGACTTCGTGGGGCATGCGACCGTCGGTCTCGTTGTCGATCTGGACGCCGCGGACGCGGAACGGCTGCCGGCGGCGGAATCCCTGAAAACAAGCATTTTAGGTGTCGAAATACCTCGAATCCCCGTCGGCCGCGACTATTCGCCCCTCCCTTTGGTTGTCGCGCTCTTGACCACTACCAAGAGTTAACCTTCTGCTAATCCGTCAGGCGATTGTTTGAAGGGAAATGGTAACCATATGAACCCCACTATCGCGGCCGAGTAGACCGGCGCATTTCCCCTCATCCATCCGTCTAGATTCAGGGAGATACGCAACATCCCCTCTTGCGCAGGGGCTCTGGATGGTCAAAGTGGCGCGTTCGTGCGGTGCACCAAAAGCGCCCGCGAGGAGTTTTCCGATGATTGGTCTAGTACTTGTGACCCACGGGCGCCTTGCCGACGAATTCAAGGCAGCGCTTGAGCATGTCATGGGCCCACAAAAGCAAATCGAAGCGATTACGATCGGCGCCGAAGATGATTCCGATCTGTGCCGAAGCGACATCATCGAGGCGGTTAACCGCGTCGATTCCGGCGATGGCGTTGCGATCCTCACCGACATGTTCGGCGGCACGCCGTCCAACCTTGCGATCTCCTGCATGAGCCGGCCCAAGGTCGAAGTGCTCGCGGGCATCAACCTGCCCATGCTGGTGAAGCTCGCCAAGGTGCGCGAGGAGCGTCCGCTGCCGGACGCGATCGCGATGGCCCAGGAAGCCGGCCGCAAATACGTCACCATCGCCAGCCGGGTGCTCGCCGGCAAATGAGCGACGACGCGCCACAAGCGGGGACTGGCGTGCCCGCGGGCGCGATCTCCAAGGAGCTCCTGATCATCAACAAGCGCGGCCTGCACGCCCGCGCCTCGGCGAAGTTCGTCCAGGCGGTCGAGCGCTTCAACGCGCAGGTGTGGGTGACGCGCGGCGGCGAGACCGTCGGCGGCACCTCGATCATGGGCCTGATGATGCTCGCGGCGGGACCGGGAACGACGATCACCGTCGCGGCTTCAGGCGCCGAAGCGGACGCCGCGCTCGCGGCGATTACCGAGCTCGTTGAAAGCAAGTTCAACGAGGAAGGGATTTAAAACCCTCACCGTCATTCCGGGATGGTGCGACAGCACCAGACCCGGAATCTCGAGATTCTCAGGTGCGCAAGTGCGCACCATAGTTCGATGCTGCGCATCGCCCCGGAATGACCTTCGGTCACTTCTCCGGCGGCGCGATGTAGATGTTCCAGCTCATCGACGGGCCGGCCTTGCCGTGGGTGAAGCGGCGCGTCGTCATCACGATGCGCTCGGCGTTGGGCGCGGTCTCCGACACCCATTTCTCGAACGCCGGCAGGCGGCCGTCGGTCGGGTCGAACACGCCGATGAAGCCGTACTTCTTGGCGTCCTCGCGCGAGGTCAGCCCGGAATCCCAGGCTTCGATCGGCAGCAGCGCGGCCGGATGATCCGGGCTGTAGAACACCAGCGGCTGGATCGACTCCATCGTGCCGGCGACGACCGCCCAGCGCGAGGCGAAGCGCGCGTGCCAGGCCTGCGTCAGCTCGCGCGCCAGATCCGAGCGCGCGCCGTAGGTGGCCGTGTTGCCGGCATTGGCGGCCATCTCGCGCGCGGCGATCCAGGGCGAGGCTGCGAGCGTGGCGACACTCAGCACGAGCCAGATCGCGGCGATGTTGCACAGCACCGCGCTCTGCACCCGCAGCACGGGGATCGCGACCAGCGCGAGCGGCACCAGGAAGAACAGCGAGATGCCCCAATCGGTCTTCATGTAGATGCTGAAGAGAACCGCGCCGAGCGGCGGGCCGACCGCGACGATGATCTGGATGATCCAGACATTCAGCGCCTGCGCAACATTGACACCAGGATTGGCGCCGCGCGCCCAGGCCCGCGTGACGATCCGCAACGGCGCACGTAGCAGCAGCGTGAACCACGGCGGCACCAGCGTCATCGCGAGCGCGGCGAGCGCCACGGGCAATGCCAGCAGCGCGAAATTATGCAGGGCGTAGCCGGCCACGAGCTGATGCACGCGGCCCGCATCCTCGATGCTGTAGGTGTCGCCGGCATAGGTCAGCGGCACGAAATGCGCATCCGCAAGCCAGACGATGTGCGGGATCATCGCCACCACCATCGTCGCGATCGCCACCCATGGCGCCGGCGACAGCAGGAAGCGCATCCGGTCGGGATGGATCAGCGCGGCAAGGCCGATGGCGCCGATCATGGTCAGCACCCAATATTTGGTCATCAGCGCCAGCGCGCCGGCGAGCCCGAACCAGATGCCGGATTGCCAGCTCCGCTTCTCGAAGGCGTTGAGATAGGCGAGCACGAGCAACGGCAGCGTGACGAGCTGCAGCAGGTCCGCGTTGTACTTGAACCCCTTGAAATTGAAGATCGGATAGAGCGCGATCATCACCACGACGAGGAACGCGCGCCGTGCATCCACCACGCGCAGCGCCAGCAGCCAGCAGATCACCATGCCGACGCCGACGGTCGCCATTGCCAGCGCATAGGTCGCCCAGTCCGCCGCCGGGAACACCTTGAACCAGACGCCTGCGACCCAGCCCGACAGCGGCGGGTGCTTGCCGTAACCCCACAGGAATTGCTGGCCCCAGCCATAGGCTTCTGCGACGTCCATGTGAACGTCCTGCGCCGCCTTGAGATTGATCAGGATGAAGGTCCAGAGCACCGCATGCAGGATGGCGAGCTGGATCACCAGCCAGAGCCGCGCCTCCGGGCGGATCGCGCAGGCGACCAGCCACGCCCGGAAGCGGTTGTAACTCAAGCGGGTCTTCGCCCGCGCTCTGGCAGATGGCATCGAGGTGGTCGACATGGACCGTTGCCTAGCGCGTTTTGGGGCTGCGTGGAATCAGCTTGGCGTGAACAAAGGCCCTGAAAATACAGTAATATGGTTGCCGCACGGGGACGCGAGTGGTATCCCGCGCCCATGACGACCGTCCCCATTTCCAACATCCGCAACTTCTCCATCGTCGCCCATATCGACCATGGCAAATCGACGCTGGCCGACCGTCTGATCCAGATGACCGGCGGCCTCTCCGACCGCGAAATGGCGGGCAAGGAGCAGGTGCTCGATTCCATGGACATCGAGCGCGAGCGCGGCATCACGATCAAGGCGCAGACGGTGCGCCTGCAGTACCGCGCCAAGGACGGCAAGGATTACGTGTTCAACCTGATGGACACGCCCGGCCATGTCGACTTCGCCTACGAGGTTTCGCGGTCGCTGGCGGCCTGCGAGGGTTCCCTGCTGGTGGTGGACGCCAGCCAGGGCGTCGAGGCGCAGACGCTCGCCAACGTCTACCAGGCGCTCGACAACAATCACGAGATCGTCCCGGTCCTGAACAAGGTCGATCTTCCCGCGGCCGAGCCCGAGAAGGTCAAGCAGCAGATCGAGGACGTCATCGGCATCGACGCCTCCGACGCGGTGATGATCTCGGCCAAGACCGGCCTTGGCATTCCCGACGTGCTGGAAGCCATCGTCACCCGCCTGCCGCCGCCGAAGGGCGACCGCGACGCGACCCTGAAGGCGCTGCTGGTCGACAGCTGGTACGACGTCTATCTCGGCGTCGTCGTGCTGATCCGCGTCGTCGACGGCGTGATGAAGAAGGGCAGCCGCGTGCGCATGATGGGCACGGGTGCCGCCTATGACGTCGAACGCGTCGGCTTCTTCACGCCGAAGATGCAGCAGGTCGAGGAGCTCGGCCCCGGCGAGATCGGCTTCATCACCGCCGCGATCAAGGAAGTCGCCGACACCCGCGTCGGCGACACCATCACCGACGACAGGAAGCCGGTCACGGAGATGCTGCCGGGCTTCAAGCCGGCGATCCCCGTGGTGTTCTGCGGCCTGTTCCCCGTCGACGCCGACGACTTCGAAACGCTGCGCGCCGCGATGGGCAAGCTGCGCCTCAACGACGCCAGCTTCTCCTTCGAGATGGAAACTTCGGCCGCGCTCGGCTTCGGCTTCCGCTGCGGCTTCCTTGGCCTCTTGCACCTCGAGATCATCCAGGAGCGGCTGTCGCGCGAGTTCGATCTCAACCTGATCGCGACCGCGCCGAGCGTCATCTACAAGATGAAGCTCACCGACGGCACCGAGCTCGAGATCCACAATCCCGTCGACATGCCCGACGTGGTGAAGATCGAGGAAATCCAGGAACCCTGGATCGAAGCGACGATCCTCACGCCGGACGAATATCTCGGCAGCGTGCTGAAGCTGTGCCAGGACCGCCGCGGCTCGCAGAAGGAGCTGACCTATGTCGGCGCCCGCGCGATGGTGAAATACGATCTGCCGCTCAACGAAGTGGTGTTCGACTTCTACGACCGCCTGAAGTCGGTCTCCAAGGGCTACGCCTCGTTCGACTATCATCTCACCGACTACAAGCCGGCCGACCTCGTCAAGATGCAGATCCTGGTCAACGCCGAGCCGGTCGATGCGCTCTCGATGCTGGTCCACCGCACCCGCGCCGAAGGCCGCGGCCGCGCCATGGTCGAGAAGATGAAGGAGCTGATCCCGCCGCACATGTTCCAGATCCCGATCCAGGCGGCGATCGGCGGCAAGGTGATCGCGCGCGAAACCGTGCGCGCGCTGCGCAAGGACGTCACCGCAAAGTGCTACGGCGGCGACATCACGCGCAAGCGCAAGCTTCTGGAGAAGCAGAAGGAAGGCAAGAAGAAGATGCGGCAGTTCGGCAAGGTCGACATCCCGCAGGAAGCCTTCATTGCCGCGCTGAAGGTGGATAGCTGAGGCGACTTCCCGCGCCACGAGGCAGGGTCCGGCCCGGATATCGGGGCCGGCAAACAAAAAACGCGAAAACAACCCCATGCACAGTAGCCGCCCCCTTGGCGGCATTGGGTTTTTCTGATTTTCGGAATCACCCTTGACCCGTCGGGCAAAACAGGGGCATAATGCCATCATCGCGGCGTGTGTGATCGGCCAGCCCAATCCCATTGAAGCAACCTGAAAAACACTCGACGGCCGCGCCGATTGGGTGTTTCGGCCGCGCCGATTTCCTACTGCCAGAATCTGTCACTACCCTGCACTAGTTTCCCTTCAGCGCACCAATCACTGAAAGGAAACTCATGACTACTCAGCCCAGCGGCAAGGCACTGCAAATCGCCAAGACCTATGTCGAGGCCATCGCCCACAGGAATGTCGATACGATCATCTCCGTCACGGCGGACGACGTTGTCTGCACTTCGCCAATCGGGCGGATTACAGGGACCCAGAAGTTTCGCGCGTTCCACGACGGGTTCGCCCGCATGGTCAAGAAGGTGACGATCCTCGCCACCTACGGCGACGCTGAGCAGGCTGTCGTCGTTTACAACGCGGACACCCATCCCGTTGCGAACGCCATCGTCGCGGAACTCCTCACGGTGAGGAATGGCAAGATCGCGTCGACCGAAGTGATCTACGACGCATCTCCCTTCTCTGCCTACATGGCGGCGGCCCAACCGCATTGAGGCGCGATCGATCATGACGCGGATTCAATATTGCAGTTACGGCGGCCCCGAAACGATGAAGCTCGAAGCTTTCGAAACTTCGTTTGCCGATCGCTGAAACCGCGCGCCTGGACGATGCGATCCCGCTCATTGCCGTGCTCGAAACGGGCGCAAGCTCGCCGGCAAGGCGCTGGTCGCGATGTGAGAATCGCCGTCTGGGCCATCGAAGCGGCACGACCATTCAAGGCCGTGCCGCCCGTGCCCTGCCGCCAATTTTTGGCAGGATGTGTGTTAGACTTGCGGTATGTCCAAGAGCCAACGGCTATTCGACCTCATGCAAATCTTGCGGCGGCACCGTCATCCGGTGTCGGGCAAAAATCTTGCTGCCGAGGCGGGCGTGTCGTTGCGCACGATTTATCGCGACATCGCCGACTTGCAGGCATTCGGCGCGCAAATCGACGGCGAGCCCGGCTTCGGCTATGTCCTGCAGCCTGGCTTTCTCCTTCCTCCCCTGATGTTCTCCGAACAGGAAATCCAGGCTCTCGCACTCGGTGCCCAATGGGTTTCCCGCCAGACTGATGAAGAGTTCGCGCTGGCAGCGCGTAATGCGCTCGCAAAAATCGGCGCTGTGCTCCCGTCGGAGCTGCAACACAAGATCGACGACAATGCCTTTCATGTGGGGCGCAGACCGAAACAGCCTGAGGTCGTCGATCTCCGCATTGTACGCCAGGCCATGCGCGACCAGCACAAGCTTTCCATCGTGTATCGCGATCCGAAGGGCGCGAAAACCACACGGACCATCTGGCCGATCGGCGTCGCATTTTTCGATTCCCGGCGCGTCCTTGCCGGCTGGTGCGAAATGAGGAAAGACTTTCGCTCGTTCCGGACGGATCGGATCGAGAAGATCAAGCTCAAGCCGGAACGCTATCCCGGTCGCCGGCGTGACCTCGTCAAGCAATGGCGCAGCCAAGTCGACGCGGATCGCCGCAAAACTGTGGACTGACTGGCGACCGGGTTCGACGACGCTTACGACGACAAAGCCCAGTTTCGCGGGATGGGCTGAGCTCTCGCGAAGACCATCGTCCCGACCAGCGGCACCTGGTCCTTCTTGTCGGCTCGATTCGATCGTCAGAATGACGTTTGATCGGTTTCTCTTCGCTCTACCCATCCTACGGGCTGCCGTCCTGGTCCGCTCATCTCACAAAAGCCGACACCACTCACGGGATCGCGCATGGCAGGTCACCTTGCCCTTCATCGGCAGATGGGCCACCATCCGCGCGCGCAGCATCAATAAAATCAAGAGCGCGAGGAAACGCATGAGCAAGCCGTCAGGCTTCGACTATGGCTGGGTCATTGTCGCCGCGGGCGCGCTGATGACCTGTGTCGGGTTCGGCACGATGCTGTCGCTTGCGGTGTTCCTGCAGCCGATCTCGGAAGCGATGGGATGGTCGCGCGCCGGCGTGTCGGCCGCCGCGACGCTGGATTTCCTCTGCATGGGATTTGCCGCGTTCCTGTGGGGCACGCTGTCGGACCGCTTCGGCACGCGTATCGTGGTCCTCGCGGGAAGCATTCTGCTCGGGCTCGGTCTCGTCACCGCGAGCCAGGCGACGAGCCTGTGGCAATTCCAGCTCTTTTTCGGCGTGCTGATCGGGATTGCCGCCGGCAGCTTCTATGCGCCGATGATGGCGCTCGCGAGCGCCTGGATCGAGAAGAACCGCAGCCTTGCGGTGGCGCTGGTCTCCGCCGGCATGGGCGTGTCGCCGGTGACGATCGCGCCGACCGCAAGCTGGCTGATCACGGCCTATGACTGGCGCACCGCGATGCTGGTGATCGGCTGTGCTGCATGGGCGCTGCTGATCCCGGCCTGCTTCCTGGTGCGTCCGGCGCCGGCCGCGACGGCCGCCACCGCTGCAGACGCCGCACCGGACGTCGAGCTGACCGCGGCGCAGGCGCTGCGCACGCCGCAATTCGTCGCGCTCGCAGCGGCGCATTTCGCCTGCTGCGCCGCGCATTCCGGTCCGATCTTCCACATGGTGTCCTATGCGATGGTGTGCGGCATCGCCCCGCTCACGGCAGTGACGGTCTACAGCGTCGCCGGCGTCTCGGGCCTCGGCGGGCGTCTGCTGCTCGGCACCCTCGCCGATCGCATCGGCGCAAAGCCGGTGCTGGTCGGCGGCCTGTTCGTGCAGGCGATGTGCATTGCGACCTATCTTGCGGTCGCCCAGCTCGGCGAGTTCTACGCGCTCTCGGTCGTGTTCGGCCTCGCCTATGGCGGCGTGATGCCGCTCTATGCGGTGCTGGTCCGCGAGTTCTTCGGCGCGCGCATCATGGGCACCGTGTTCGGCGCGGTGTCGGCCTTTGCCAGCCTCGGCATGGCGCTCGGACCCTGGGCCGGCGGGCTCGTGTTCGACAATTTCCAGCAATACACCTGGCTGCACGCCGGTTCCTTCGCGATCGGGCTTGCCGCCGTCGCGGTGGCGCTGAGTTTCCCGACCAAACGCAGGCAACCGCTCGACCTTGGCCGCGCTGCGGCCCGCTGACCAAGACGAAGGTCTTTCACGTTGATTGCGCGCGAGCGGCACCGATTGCGCCGCGGGGGCGCGACTGCGACATCGCGAAGCATGCGACAGCGGGTCGTTCCACTATTCGCCATGACCAAATTCCTATTGTTTGGGGAAGATCGGACATCCGTGAATTGCAGCCGGATATCAGCGCATCGTTTCGCGGCTACGATCTGAAATTGGTCCCTTCAGCGAAGCGGCGCGTCCCTCACTGAAGTCAGCTTAGCGGGGCGCCGAAGCATCCGGCGCGCATAGCCAGACATTGGCGCAGTTGCTATAATACAGGCATTCAATTTCCCCGAGGCCCCGGGGGTGCATCTTGAGCAGCGAGAACGTTGAGCGGCGATTGGCGGCTATTCTGGCGGCGGACGTCGTGGGCTCTTGCCGCTTATTTGGGATCGACGAAGAAGGCACGCTGGCGCAGCTGAAATCTCTGAGAAGGACGCTTTTCGATCCCAAAATCTCGGAGCATCACGGACGTATCGTCAAGAATACCGGAGACGGCGCCCTTGTTGAGTTCGCAAGCCCGGTCGACGCCGTGCGATGTGCTGACGAAATCCAACACGGCATGGCGAAGCACACTATCAATGTGCCGCAGGACAGGCGGGTCGCGTTTCGCATCGGCATTCACGTCGGTGATATCATCATCGGAGATGATGATATCTTTGGCGACGGGGTCAACATCGCGGTGCGCCTCGAAACCCTCGCCGAGCCGGGCGGCATCGTAGTCTCCAGCACCACCCATGACTACGTCAGGAACAAGGTCAAGATTGGATTCGACGATATCGGCGCTCATATCCTGAAGAACATAGCCGAGCCTGTGCATGCCTATCGCGTCAGTGGCACGCCATCGGTGGCAATGGCGGTAGATCGGACCGCGAGCGACAAGCCTTCGGTCGCCGTATTGCCCTTTGACAACATGAGCAGTGGCGAAGACCAACAATATTTCGGTGACGGTATCAGCGATGACATCATCATCGAGCTGTCGCGCTTCCGACAATTGCGCGTGCTGGCACGCAATTCCTCGTTTCAATTTCGCGGGCCAAATGTCGATGTCAGTCGCGTCGGCCGAGAACTAGGCATCCAATATGTCTTGGAAGGTAGCGTCCGACGGCTTGGAAACCGCATTCGCATCACCGCCCAGCTCATCGACGCGTCGTCGGGTCACCATATATGGGCGGATCGATTTGATAGGCCCTTGGAAGAGTTGTTCGATGTCCAAGATCAGGTCGTTCGGACCATCGTGGGCACCCTCGTAGGGCGGCTGCAGGCCGACCGTGTTGATCGTGCCAAGCGCAAGCCGCCCGCCAGCCTAGCCGCATATGAATGTATGCTGCGCGGCGATGCCTTGTCCGTGTACGATCCCGCCAACGAGGCCGAAGTACGCTGTTTGCTCAAGCGCGCCATCGAACTGGATCCAGAGTACGCAAAACCTTATGCGCTGCTGGCGTTTGCGTTCTGCCGCGAATGGTACTTGGACATGAGTGGATCATCCGACGCTGCGTTGGACCAGGCCATAGCGCTGGCCAAGAGAGCCGTCGAACTCGATGATGGCCAGGAAGTGTGTTTGGCAGCTTTGGGTTGGGTGCACATGCATCACCGTTCATACGATCTTGCTGAGCACTATTATGCGAGGGCGCTCGCGCTGAATCCGAACAACCCTACGGTCCGAGCGAATCTGGGCGACCTTTACCTCCGTCTCGGAGATCCCGCAAAGTGCCTGGAGCACTTCAAGGAAGCGAAAATTATCGACCCCTTCTTTGCTCCGAAATGGTATTGGGGACCGGTGGGCAGGGCGTACTTCATGACACATCGATATGAGAACGCCATCGCGGCTTTCACTCGTTACCCAAGCACGAGATTTTGGCGGCCAGCACACTTGGCGGGTTGCTATGCTTTGACCGGCAATATTAGCCGATCACATCATCATGCCGCGGAAGTCCTTCGACTCATGCCAGAGTTCTCGATTTCCCGCTTTGTGCCAAAGGAGCTATACAGGCTTTCAAAGGATCGCAAACATCTGACAGACGCCCTTCGCAAGGCTGGGTTGCCGGAATGACCTTCGCATCGTTCGCATTGCTCCCGGACTCGTTGGCTTCTGGCCAATTGCCGCCCGGGCCCGGACGATAAGTCCGCGGCGCGCACGCCTACAGCTTCCCGAACTCGTCCAGGGTTCTGATCACCAACGGCATGAACTGATCGCCGCCGCCATGGCCGGCGTCGTCGAGAATATGGAGCCTGCTGGTGGTCCATTGCCTGTGCAGCTGCCAGGCCGTGGACAACGGTGAACCGACGTCGAAGCGGCCGTGGATCAGGGCGCCGGGAATTCCGTTCAGCCTCGATGCGTCGCGGATCAACTGGCTTTCCTCGAGAAACGCTGCGTGGCGCCAATAGTGCGTGACCAGCAGGGTAAATCGCAGCCGAAACTCCGCATCGTCAAATCGTGGATTGGGCTGATGTCCCGGCGTCAACGAAACATGCGCGTCTTCCCACGCGCACCATGCCCGCGCGGCGGCATCGCGAACCGTCTCGTCGGCGTCAGCAAGCATGATGGCGTAGGCATCGACGAGCGGCATGCTCCGCAGATGCGGCGGAACGGCGTCGCAAAAGCGCTGCCATTCCCTCGGAAAGATGCGTCCGACATCATGGGTGATCCACCGGACCTCGTCACGCGACGTCGTGGTCACAAATCCAAGCACCATCGCTTTCACGCGCCGCGGATGAGCCTGGGCGTAGGCAAGGCCGAGCGTGGTGCCCCAGGACAGGCCCAGGATGACCCAGCTTTCGACACCGAGCAGATCGCGCAGCTTCTCGATGTCGGCGACGAGATGGTGGGTGGTGTTGCTCGAAAGATTCGCGCCCGGTTCGCTCGCGAGCGGAAGGCTGCGACCGGAGCCGCGCTGATCGAACAGCACAGCCTTGTAGATGCCGGGATCGAAAAATCGTCTTTGACCGATCGAGCAACCGGAGCCCGGGCCGCCATGCAGGAAGAGCGCGGGCTTGCCCGCAGGATTGCCGCAACATTCCCAGTAGATCCGGTGGCCGTCCCCCACATCCAGCAATCCGTGCTGATATGGCTCGATGGGTTGGAACTGAGCCATCGCTTGCTCTCGCGTCAGGTCGGAGGGAGTTTGGGCGGCCTTGCTATCCTATCGGAAGACAGCGGGCAAAGGCATCTATTGGCCCATATCGACGTCAGCCCGTAGGATGGGTAGAGCGAAGCGAAACCCATCGCCTCAACCAAGGTGACATTCGTCAGCTCTGCCGGCTCGACCTGATTGTGGGGACGACGTCTGATGGGTTTCGCTCCGCTCTACCCATCCTACGAGCTGCATCATCATCAGCCGATCGCGAAATCGGCCGCCGCCTCCGCGTGGATCGCCGTCGTGTCGAAGGTCTCGACCGACGTATCGGCAGCACCGACCAGCATCGTGATCTCGGTGCAGCCGAGGATGATGCACTCCGCGCCTGCGGCGACGAGCGCGGCCATCACCTCCTGATAGCGGCGGCGCGAGGGGGCCGAGACGATGCCGAGGCACAGCTCGTCATAGATGATGCGGTTGACGTCAGCCCGCGCGCCTTCGGGCGGAACCAGGACGTCGAGGTCATGGGCGCGCAGGCGATCGATGTAGAAATCTTCTTCCATCGTGAATTTGGTGCCGAGCAGCCCGACGCGCCGGTAGCCCTTGGACCGGATGCGCTGCGCCGTCGCGTCGCCGATGTGGATGAAGGGAATGCTCAAGTTCGCCACGATGTCGGGCGCCAGCTTGTGCATGGTGTTCGTGCACAGCACGATCGCGCGGGCGCCGGCGCTTTCGAGACGACTCGCGACCTCCGCCAGGCTGCTTGCGGCGTCCTGCCAGCGGCCGGCGTATTGCATCTCCTTGATGTCCTGAAAGTCGTAGGAATACATCAGCAGCGGCGCCGAATGCAGCTTGCCCATGCGGTCGCGGACGCGCTCGTTGATGAGCTTGTAGTAGAGCGCGGTGCTCTCCCAGCTCATGCCGCCGATCAGGCCAATCGTTTGCATTCCAGCATCTCCGACGAATTGCGCGATCGGATCGTAGACGAAGATGTGGAAGCTCGCCATCACGGCACGTTGACGAAAGCGAGCTCCAACGCTAAATGGCCAATGTCGGAAAAGGCAGACTTGGTCTGGTAAGCCCAAGTCCTTTCGGTAACGAAAGCTCTGGTCTTTGGCCTCGTGCCCGAGATCCCCACGACGAACAACGGTCGCCGGTCAGGCGATCCCTCGTTCGTCCGTGAGGTCTCGGGTTCGGGAAACGCTCCGGTCGAACATCGACAGTCGAATCTCGACAACGGAGCCAGTCATGCAGAATCCCGACACGATCCCCTATGACGTCATTATTGCCGGCGCAGGTCCGGTCGGCCTGTTCCTGGCCTGCGAGCTCAGGCTTGCGGGCTGTTCGGTGCTGGTGCTCGAAAAGGCGCAAGATCCGCATTCGCCACTCAAGGGCCTGCCGTTCGGGCTGCGCGGACTTTCGGTGCCGGCCATCGAGAGCCTGGATCGCCGCGACCCGCTGGACGATCTCACGCGCCGCGCCGCCGGCCGCGACACGCCGGCGGGCGCGCACTGGATGGCGCATCAGCGCCGCACGGGCGGTCATTTCGCCGGCATCCAGTTCTTCCACGACCGGATCGACAGCACGCAATGGCCCTGGCGCCTGCCCGGCCCTATCGGCAGCATCGCGGCCGACATGGCGAGCATCGAGGCGGTGTTTGCCTTGCGCGCCGAAGCGCTTGGCGTCGAGATCAGGCGCGGCTGCGGCGTCGAGGCGCTCACGCAATCGGATGACGGCGTCACCATTGTTACGACTGATGGAATGGCGCGGGGCCGCTGGCTGGTCGGCTGCGACGGCGGACGCAGCACTGTGCGGAAGGCGGCTGGTTTCGACTTCGCCGGCACCGATCCGGAATTCACCGGCTATTCCGCGCAGGTCGAGCTGGCCGATCCGATCGCGCTCGCGCCCGGCCGCCATTACACGGCACAGGGCATGTACACCTATGCGGCACCAGGCACGATCGCGATGGTGGATTTCGACGGCGGTGCCGCCCACCGCACCGAGCCGGACCGCGGCCAGATCGAGGCGGTGCTGCGCAAGGTCTCGGGTCTCGATGTGACGGTGACCGCGCTTGCGCTCGCCACCACCTGGACCGACCGCGCCTGTCAGGCGACATGTTATCGCAACGGCCGCGTGTTGCTGGCGGGCGATGCCGCGCATATCCATTCGCCGCTGGGCGGCCAGGGCCTGAACCTCGGCCTCGGCGATGCGATGAACCTCGGCTGGAAGCTCGCCGCGACCATTCGCGGCGACGCGCCGGCCGGCCTGCTCGACACCTATGCGGCCGAGCGGCAGCCGGTGGGCGCACAGATCCTCGACTGGTCGCGCGCCCAGGTCGCGCTGATGCGTCCGAGCAGGAGCTCGCGTGCGCTCGAGGCGATCATCCGCGATCTCATCGAGACGCGCGACGGCGCCACCTATTTCGCCGAGCGCGTCTGGGGCGTCTCGCTGCGCACCGATCTCGGCGATCCCCATCCGCTGGTCGGCCGCAGCGCGCCCGACTTCGCGCTCGACGACGGGACACGACCCGCAGAACTGCTCAGGACAGGACAAGGGCTGCTGCTGGATTTCGATGCCCGGTCATCGCTCGAAGCGCTTGCGCGCCGCTGGCGAGGGCGGATCGTGCATGTCGCAAGCAACGCGAAGGACCGGTTGGGCCTGACCGCCCTGCTCGTCCGCCCCGACGGCATCGTGGCTTGGGTCAGCGAGGGGATTCCTGATCCTGATGCAGCGGCACAAGCTGTGGTGCGATGGTTCGGTGAACCCCGCGATTGAACCAACCGCAACGCCGGTCACACAAAGTCAGGCCGATGCATGATCGTGCATCCCGCCGATCGATGCGCGACCTGTGAAACGGGTGTGTGGATGCGGTTCTTCCTGTACGAGGTCGTCGCCCGATTAGTCGCGATCTACCTGTGCGTCGATTGCGGCCGCATGCTGCGGGATGGCTATACCGAGCGGAAAATCAGGGCTTTCAACCCTGATGTCGTGGCCTGGCTGCTGGACTGGTCGCGGCAGGTCTTTCAGAGGGACACCGCACCGGTCCGGTACTGGATGGAGATGGGCCACCAGGTCATCTGCCTCGTGTCGTGCGCCGCCATCGTGATATTCGGGTGGTGGTTTCCGAACGGGTGAAGCATCCGCGGGGAAAGAATCCCGACATCTAAAGCGCGGGCACGCCGGGCGGCGGCTTGCGCATGTTGGACGCCTGCTCGTAGGCGTAGGCGAGACGCAGCAGCTTGTGCTCGCTCCAGGCCCGGCCCGTGAAGGTGACGCCGAACGGATGCGCAGGCGTCTCCTTGCCGTCGACCTCGGACACGAAGCCGCCGGGCACCGTGACGCTGGGATAGCCCGCCTTCGCCGGCATCACCCAGCCTCCGCTGCCCGGGAACAGCACGGCATCGAGCTTGTGCCCGTTCATGTAGGCGTCCATCCCGCGCGTCCTGGCGGCGAGCAGGTCCATGGCGCGCGCCGATTTGTACTCGCGCTCGCTCAGGTCGCCCCTCGTCGCATTGGCGGCGAGGAACAGGTCCTGTCCAAAACGCAGCGCCCTGTCGGCGTTCGCCGCGTTGAAGGCGACGATGTCGGCGATGGACTTGATATCGGTGTTGGTCGCCCAATCCCTCAGATAGAGATCGAGATCGTGCTTCAGCTCGTAGATGAAGACGAGCGGCGAACCGGTCGGATTGCCCTTGTTGGGGCTCAGCGGATTGCGGTTGAGCACGGGCATGCCGGTGCCCGGCCCGCCGATCCAGCCAGCCGTCGGCATGCCGGCGCGCACGATCACGGCGCCGAGATCCTTCAACACCTCGATTGCGTCCGTCATCAGCTTCACTGAAGCCTGTGGCAGCTTGCCGTAATAAGGATCGTTCAGGGGATCGGCGGGATCGCTCGGCACGCCGATGCGCGCGCCCTTCATCGCACCCGGCGTGAGGCCGGCGGTGTAATCGGGCGGCCGCCTCTGCCGGTCCGTGGCGGGATCGCGAGGATCCTCCGCGGCCAGGACGTTGAGGAGCATCGCTGCGTCGCGCACCGTGCGCGTCATCGGCCCCGCCGTATCCTGGCTGTGCGCGAGCGGAATGATGCCGGCGCGGCTGATCAGCCCGACGGTCGGCTTGACCGTCACGAGCCCGTTCTGGCTGGCGGGAAACAGCAGCGAGCCCGAGGTCTCGGTGCCGATCGAGGCCCCGCAGAGGCCTGCGGCCACCGCGACCGCCGAGCCGGAGCTCGAGCCGCCGGGAGTCACGACCGGACGACCATGGTCGTCCATCAAGGCCGGTGCATAGGGGTTCTTCACCTGGCCGCCCAGCGAGGAATAGCCCGCAGGCATCTCGACCGCGATGAAGTTGGCGAACTCGGTCAGGTTTGCCTTGCCGAGGATCACCGCGCCGGCCTTTCGCAGCAGCTTGACGACCGTGGCGTCGCGCCTCGCGCGCGCGCCCTCCAGCGCCAGCGAGCCCGCCGTGGTCGGCTGCTTGTCGGAAGTGGCGATGTTGTCCTTCAGCAGGATCGGCACGCCGGCCAGCGGCCGCTTGGCCGACGGCCTGGTGCCGTCGAGCTTGCCGGCGATCTCCAGCGCGTCGGGATTGAGCGCCCGCACGGAGTTGAGCATCGGTCCGTTGCGGTCGTAGGCCTCGATGCGCGCGAGATAGGCCTTGGTCAGCGCCGTGGCGGTGACATGCCCGCTCGCCAGCGCATCGACGATGTCGCTCATGGAGGCGTCCTCGGGCTTCAGCCCGGTCGTCGCGGCGGGGCGAGCATCGCGGCGGGATGGCTTCGTCATGAGGCGCCTCTTGGACCGCTTCCTGCAAATATGCTACAAACGGTAGCATTAAGTGCGATTGCGCGGCAAGCCGATTGCCGAGCCTGTGGCACGGACGCCGACGCGAAGGCTCCGGTGGAGTGATCGATGGACTGCACGATCCGGCCCGCGCGCGAGGACGACGCGGCTGACATCAGCGGCGTCGTTTGGCGTGCGCTGCGCGAGACCAATGCGAAGGACTATACCGACGAGATCATCGCGCGGGTCGAGCGCAGTTTTAGCCCGGACGCCGTGCGGGAGCTGATCGGGAAACGCGCCGTCTTCGTCGCGACCGTTGGCGAGCGGGTCGTTGGCACGGCGAGCCTCGACGGAAGCGTCGTCCGCACCGTTTTCGTAGCACCGGATGTTCAGGGTCGCGGAATCGGCAGGCTGCTGATGGCCGAGATCGAGCGCACCGCGCGGGGACGGAGCATTGCGGCGTTGACCGTGCCGTCGTCCGTCACCGCCGAGTCGTTCTACGCAAGGCTCGGCTTCAAGGCCGTGCGCGACAGCTATCATGGCGACGAGCGCACGATCATCATGGAGCGGATGCTCGCTCAATAGTGCGTATCGCGGGAGTCCCCTGTGATTGCGGGGCGCGCCTCTTGATCCATGCAAGGCGGCTACAAGCCACGAAGCAGGACGATCGCGATAGCGCACAGTCCGGCGCGACGTCATTGCGATGTCGTGGATCATCTCTATGCAACTGTCGCGGATAATTCGAACTGCCACTACCGCGAAGGCGGCTGTGCCCAGCGCATTGATTCCCGGGCCAATGAGAGGATTGAGTCGTGAAGAACAATTATTCGGCCAACAGCGACCCGGCCGTAACAAATGACTCATCTCAAGGTTATGCGGTCGGTTCGATATGGACCAACGTCGCTTCCGGCACCATCTGGCAATGCTCGAGCGCGATCGTCGGTGCGGCCGTCTGGATGAACATCGGACCCGCATCTATCCTCGCGCGCGCCCGCGGCAATCTCGCATCACGAGCTCCAACGATTTACGACAATTTCGACGCTCCGGACGAGACGCCGGTGCAGGGCCGGATCAGCGCGACCGGACAAACTTGGTTTTGCACTGGACCCGGCGTATCGACGTTGAAGATCGTCGGGGCCAGCATGACGGCCCAGGACAACTGTTACAACTATCTGCCAGTCCAGCCTGGCACGTTTTATCGACAGTCGGAGGTCGTTTCCTTTCTGCCTGTCCCGGGCGGATCGGGCGACCGAGCCAATGCGAACTCTGTGATGTTTGCCTCCGCAGATACCCAGTTTACACAGACGGAGGGCAAGTTCTTTCATGCACAGGTGGCGGCCGATGGCTACACGCTGCAGCAAACCGCGACCGGAACTAATGGCCTGAACGCCGGCGTGTTTGGTTTCGGCACGTGGGAAACACCGTGGCCCACCGATGGCACGCCGATGAATTGTTCGATCGAGTACGATTTTGTCGGTCGAACGGCCACCATTTTTGGACCGGACGGCCAGTCCCACACCCATGCGTTTGCTGCCGCGGCCAGTGGTGATGTCGGGATCCAGCAAGCCGACATCAATTATGTAGGCTGGCAACTCGGTCGGACCTCGTTTTCCCTGTACTATTGGATGGTGGAAAGCGGTCCCTCTTTTGCCGCTGCGCTTGCGTCCAGCGGCAATGCTGCTCCGATGGGTATAGTGTCGCCGATTTACGGCTCAGGATTTCGCAGGCTCAAGCCTTTCTCGCTCAAGCTCGCAGGCGGCGGCAACGCCTGGTTTCGAGTGATGACGGGAGAAGCCAACGGCAATCCAAACTGCTCGAATTGGGCGATCGCAGGCACGATGCAGTTGGACGCAACCGACTTTAGTGGCGGTACGGGTGGCTTGGCTTCCAATGCCTGGAAGTTCGACTGTACGTCGACGCTGGGTGGAAACTTCCCCTATCCGAACCCCATACTGACGCACCGGCAGGGCGTCGTGATGAACCAAAACAACCTGATCACGCAGGCGCGGCTGTCCGTTTCCCCGTCATTCGCCTCACCCCATGTCGCGCTGGATCTCTTCGTCGTGAACGGGTCCCATGATCCGGCAACCGTCACAGGGATCTTTCAGGGATACGGAGAAATTCTTGCCGCGCCTATCCGTGGTGTTTCTCCCCTCGACAGCACAAAGGTCGTGACACTGAATTTCGCCAACGGGACTTGACATTCAGGCGCGCAGCTGTGTCCGAGAAGCGTCTAAAGCATGATCCGGAAAAGTGCGCAGCGGTTTTCCGAATCATGCTCAAACAACAACCTAAAGCGCGATGACGATCTATCCTGATCTCATCGCGCTTTAGGTGTCGCCCTACGACGCTAAACCTCTTCTCCGGCAACAGCGAACCGTTCTGTCGAAAAATTTCGTCTCGCATTCTCTGCCTAAGCGCTTTCCCGGGAGGGCACCGTTAGCGGTGTCGGTTCAGCGGCGAGCGCCTCGTCCTCGCTCGCGGGCCTTCGCAAAGAAAAGCTCTTCCGCAGCTTGAGTGCGGGCTTCTCGATGAAGTGCCAGGAGAAGGCCGCGAACAGCGCCGTCAGGACCAGGCTGGTGATGAAATTAAAGGCGTTGCTGCGAATGTCCGGCAGGAGCCAGTTCACGGTTTGCTGGATCGGGCAGGAATAGAGATAGATTCCGTAGGAGTAGTCGCCCGTGCCGAGAATCCCAAGTCTTGGAAGCGGCGTCAAACCCAGGAAAACCGTGATGTAGGCCAGCATCGGTGTGGTTATGGCCTGGACGAGTACCGATGCAATCCAGTCTTGCGTCCCAATGAGCTGGATCGCGGCAAGGCAGGCAAAGCAGCCCGCGACGAGCGACCACCTGAATGGGATCGCATACCGGAATTGATAGAAGAGCAATCCAGCCAGAAACGCCGGGATAAGGCGCGCGGAACCACGCTGGGCAAAAATGTAGGTGAGCGAGTCCAGAATCGGACCCGGATGCGGTGCCGTCAGTTGAAGCACGATGCCGCCGGACACCACGAGAACCGTCAATGCCAGCACCAGCAGAGGCCTCTTGAGCAGTCCCAGCAGGATGATGGCTGACATGATGAGATAGCAGAACATCTCGTGAGGGACAGTCCACAGCGACCCGTTGACAATCCCCGCCTCATGCCCGTTGAGAAACCTCGTATAGTGAGCGTTCTCGAAGACGCCCGGCAGCTCGTATTGAATGAGACCGACGATGCTGAGGAAGTACTTGAAGAATCGTGGGTCAGTGAAATAGGACGTGAAATCAAGGCTCGTCACGAGAGGACCAAGAACCAGTGCCGAGAGAACGATTTCCACGACCAGAGCCGGCATGATCCGGAATCCGCGGTTCAGGATGAACGAGCTGAAAGCGAGCCGTTGTGCACTTCCTCCGATCAGGAAGCCGCTGAGAGCAAAGAACATCGGCAGGATCGAAAACTGAAACAGCCAGACCGGATCGAGCGGGGACCACGTTCCGGTAATCAGCGGAGCATGAATAAGCACAACGCTGACGGCGAGAAATATCCGCAGGAAGTCAAAGCCAGGTCCGAACCCTTGAACCTCGTCTAGTCGTTGGCCGATGCTCACGGAAGTCCTCTGAATTTTCTTGTTGTCGTCCCGCGAGCTTAATGAACTCGGTCGCGGCCGCAGCAAAGCCACGTCATCTTTCGGGACAGCGCCAGGTTGTTTGGGATGGATCGCGCGCGCCATTCTTTGCAGCGCCTTTGCGAAGTTACGATGACAGCGGCATGGCGAGGCCCGTCGCGCCGTCAACCTGCTCTCACCTCCACTGCCAACATCAACAAGAGCCATTTGCGCGGAGGCATGACCTTGATCCTCCCCGCCAAATAGACCACCATCGCGCATCTTACCGCTCACGGCAGAATGGGCGAGGAAACGCGCATGAACGCAACTCCCGGGGTTGGTCTGGTCGAGCGGGCACAGGCGATCGCGCCGCTGATTGCGGGCGAGGCCGACGAGATCGAGCGGACGCGGCGGCTGACGCCTGATGTCGTCGCCGCGCTGATCGAGAACGGGCTCTACCGCGCTTTGCTGCCGCAAAGCCTCGGCGGTGCCGAAGCCCCAATCGACAGTTTCATGCAGATGCTGGAGGAGATCGCGAAGGCGGATGCGTCCACCGCCTGGTGCCTCGGCCAGTGCAGCGTCTGCGCCATGATCGCGGCCTGGCTCGATCACGACACCGCGCATGAGATCTTCAACCAGGCGCCCGGCATCCTCGCCTGGGGCGCGATCGCGCATGAGGCACGCGCGGTCGAGGGCGGCTATCGCGTCACGGCGCGCTGGGATTTTGCCTCGGGCTCGCGGCAGGCGAGCTGGCTCGGCGCGCATGTGCGCATCGTCGCCAGCGACGGCATGCCGCGCAAAAATGCCGACGGCTCGACGGAGGTGCGCACCATCCTGTTTCCGGTCGGCAGCGCCGTGATGCACGACGTCTGGCAGGCGATCGGGCTCGCCGGCACCGGCACGGATTCGTACGAGGCGAGCGATCTCTTCATCCCTGAGCGCTTCACGGCGTTTCGCGACGTACCGGCTGCGCTGGTTGAGAAGGGGCCGCTCTACCAGATCGGCACCGGCTCGACCTTCAGCCTCGGCTTTGCCGCGGTCTCGCTCGGCGTCGCGCGCGCAACGCTGGATGCCGCCATCGCGTTGTCGCGGGCAAAGCACCAATCGCTTGCGGCCAGCGCGATGCGCGACAACCAGGCGGTCCAGGGCCTGATCGGCCGCACCGAGGGCGACCTTCGCGCCGCGCGCGCCTATCTCTATGCGACCGCGAATGCGATGTGGCGCGACCTCTGCGTAACAGGCGAATTCAGCGCCGCGCATCGCAGCGCCGTGCGGCTCGCCGCGACCTGGACCATTCACCAGTCGGCAAAAGTGGTCGACGCCGCCTATCACATGGCCGGCGCGACCGCGGTGTTCCGCAGCAATCCGTTCGAGCGACGGTTCCGTGACATGCACGCCATCGCGCAGCAGATCCAGGCGCGCGACACGCATTACGAGGACGTCGGCAAGATGATCCTTGCCGAAAATCGATAGTCACCGGTCAGCACTGCGGCGCTTTGTCTCGCATTCCCTTGTGGCGCATCCTTCGAGACGCCCGCGATGCGGGCTCCTCAGGATGAGGTCTTGTTTTGCGGCGAGATGCCAGACCCTCATGGTGAGGAGCCCGCATCGCGGGCATCTCGAACCATGAAGGCCCACATACGCTTTCGAAGCGCAGCCGAGGTGGCCTGTCCTCCATGCGTCCACTGCATTGAGTCATGCAAAAGGACCGTAGCGTTTCCGTTGAATCACGGGGGCCATGCCGCGCTTGTTGTTAAGCAATTTCTGGGACCTTTCCGCAAAAGCAAAATTTGGAAATGCCTGGGAATTTTCGATGTTCAAGATCAAGTCGATTGCCGCTCGCCTGATTCTCGCCATCGCGCTCACCGTTGCGATCGCCTGCGCCATCCTCTCCGGCTTCTCGATCACCCAGCAGCGGGCACTGACACGGCTCGCACTCGATCAGCAGCTCAAGCTGCAATATGACAGCGTGATCGCGGCAATCGACTACGAGGGCCGTTCGGCGCTGGCGGTCTCCACCGTCATCGCGGCGCTGCCGCCGGTGGGCGACGCCATCGCCAAGGGCGACCGCGACAGTCTCCTCACGCTGCTCGGCGACGCCAACAAGGCGCTGAAGGCGCAGGGCATCCCGCTGATCACCTTCCAGCTTCCGCCGGCGACCTCGTTCTTCCGCGTCCACACGCCAAAAACCTTCGGCGACGACGTCTCCGCGCGCCGCGCCACCGTGGTCGAGGCGCTCAAGACCGGCCGCCAGATCGTCGGCGTCGAGCCCGGCCGCGAAGCGCTCGGCATCTTCGGCATGACCCCAATCGTGCGCGACGGCAAGAACCTCGCCAATGTCGACGTCGGCGCCGCCTTCGGCAAGGAATTCGTCGACCGCGCCAAGAAGCGGTTCGGCATCGACCTCGCGGTCTATTCGGTGGACGGCAAGAATTTGAACAAGCTGTCCTCCACCTTCGGCGAGAACGCGGTCGCCAAGCCCGACGAGCTGAAAGCCGCGATCGACGGCGCGCCGCTGCTGCGCGAGGCCGAGCTCGACGGCCATCCGGTCGCGGTCTATGCCGGGCCGATCAAGAACTATGCGGGGCAGCCGGTCGGCGTGCTCGAGATCATCAAGGACACGACGGAATACGAGGCCGCCTTCTCAGCCGCGGAACGCAACCTGATCCTCGGCACGGTCGCGATCCTCGCCGCCGCCGTCCTGCTGGCGTTCCTGCTCGGACGCGGCCTGTCGCGGCCGCTCACCGCGATCACCGCTGTCATGAACCGGCTGTCGAGCGGCGACACCGGCGTCACCATTCCCGGCAGCGAGCGGCCGGACGAGCTCGGCACCATGGCCAAGGCGGTCGAGATGTTCCGCCAGAGCATGCTGGAGACCGGCACGCTGCGCGAGGCGCAGGAGGCCGACAAGGCCAAGGCGGAGATCGAGAAACAGGCGCTGCAGCGCCAGATGGCCGATCGCTTCGAGGCCGACGTCAAGGGCGTGGTGGGCGCGGTCGCCAAGGCGACCGAGGGCATGCAGAGCGTCGCCGGCGAGATCACCTCCAGCGTCAACGGCACCTCGCAGCGCGCATCCGCCGCTGCGACGGCGTCCGAGGAGGCCTCGACCAGCGTCAACGCGGTTGCGGCCGCGACCGAGGAACTGGCCTCGTCGGTCAGCGAGATCGGCCGTCAGGTCACCCATTCCAGCCAGGTCGCGAGCGGCGCGGTGACCAAGGCCACCGAAGCGACCGAGATGGTCACCAGCCTTGCCGGCGCCGCCGAGCGTATCGGCGACGTGCTGCGGCTGATCAGCGAGATCGCGAGCCAGACCAACCTGCTGGCGCTCAACGCCACCATCGAGGCGGCGCGCGCGGGCGAGGCCGGCCGCGGCTTTGCCGTCGTCGCATCGGAGGTGAAGGAGCTGGCCAGCCAGACCGCGAAGGCGACCGACGAGATCGCGAGCCAGGTCTCGGCGATCCAGGCCGCGACCGGCAATTGCGTCACCGCGATATCCGGAATCAGCGACACCATCCGCGAGATCAGCGGCATCGCCACCACCATCGCCGCCGCAGTCGAGCAGCAGGGCTCGGCGACGCGCGAGATCGCCCGCAGCGTACAGCAGGCCTCCGCCGGCACCACCGACGTCTCCGCCAACGTCGCCGGCGCAAGCCAGGCCGCCGACCAATCGCGCGCGCTGGCCGGTAACGTGATGGTGGCATCCGGCGAGCTCGGGCAGCACGCGTCGGCGCTGATGAAGAGCGTGGATACGTTCCTGGCGAGGCTGCGGGCGGCGTAAGCGCCGCGCGACCAGCCGCGACCTGTTTGACCTAAATCAAGTCTGGCGCAGCGAGCCTGCCTCCGAATAGGCTGTCGATGGCCGCGCCCAAGCGCCGCCGCACAGCACGGAGATGGTTATGAGGTTTTCGAACTCTCTGCGTATTGCCGTTCTCGCTGCAGCCGGCGCCCTGCTCGCCACGGGTGCCCAGGCCGGCCCGATGCCGACATCTGTGGCGACGATCAAATCGATGGTCGATCCTGTGACCACCGAAGTGCGCTGGGGCTACGGCTACCGCGGCGGCTACGGTTACCGCGGCGGCGGATGGGGCTATCGTGGTGGCTATGGCTATCGTGGCGGCCTGGCCTATCGCGGCTACGGTTATCGTGGCTATGGCTATCGCGGTTACGGCTACCGGGGCCTCGGTTACGGCGTCGCGGGTGCCGTCGTCGGCGCCGGGATCGCAAGCGCCTATTACGGGGGTTCTCGCGGTTATTATGGTGGCGGTTATTATGGTGGCGGCTATCCCGCCTACAGCTATCCGCCCGCTTACGAATATGACGGCGGCTTCCGCTTAATCGACGACTCCTGCATGCCGTCCGGCCCCTACTCCGGCTACTAGAAGCCAATCTGCCGAGGGCTAAGCCACCAGCGCGATGTCACGATGTCACCGTCGATGGCGCGCCGAAGGTGCGCTGTTCTCTCCACACGTGAGATCGTCGATGGACCTGTACCCCCTCACCCGGAATTCAAGCTGCGCTTGAATTCCGACCTCTCCCCGCAAGCGGGGCGAGGTAAGGGTCACTCAGGCCACCAGCGCCGTATCACCATCAATGCCGCGCTGGGCGGCCAGGAGGCTGATGATCTCGGCGTTCGGGCGCGCCTTGCTGAACAGAAAGCCCTGGCCCTCGTCGCAGCCTTCGGCGCGGAGGCAGCTCAGCTCGGCCTCGGTCTCGACGCCTTCGGCGGTGATGGTGACGCCGAGGCCTTTGCCGAGGCTGACGATGGAGCGGATGATCGCCTGCGCCTCGCGGTTGGCGCCGAGATCGCGCACGAAGGACTGGTCGATCTTGATCTTGTCGAACGGGAAGCTGCGCAGATAGCTGAGGCTGGAATAGCCGGTGCCGAAATCGTCCATCGAGATGCGCACGCCGAGCGCGCGCAGCGCATGCAACGTCGCCAGCACCTGCGCGCTCTTCTCCAGCAGCAGCGTCTCGGTGATCTCGAGCTCGAGCCGGCGCGGCGGCAGGCCGGAATATTTCAGCGCGTCCGTCACCATCGAGAGCAGATTGCCGCTGCGGAACTGGAGCGGCGACAGATTGACGGCGACGCGGACGTCGTCGGGCCAGGTCGCGGCATCCAGGCACGCCCGGCGCAGCATCAAGCCGCCGAGCGGATTGATCAGGCCGGTGTCCTCCGCGACCGGAATGAACTCGGCCGGCGAGACCATGCCGCGCTCGGCATGCGGCCAGCGCACCAGCGCCTCGAAGCCGGTGATGCGGCCGCTCTGGAGGTCGATCAGCGGCTGGTAATAGGGGCGCAGCACGTCGTTCTGGATCGCATCGCGCAGCTCGACCTCGATTTTGCGGCGGCTCTGCGCCTTCGCATCCAGCGCGGCCTCGAAGAAGGCGAAGGTGCCGCGCGCATCCTGCTTGGCGCGCGACAGCGCCATGTCGGCGCTCTTGAGCAGCTTTTCGGAATCATCGCCGTCGCCCGGCGCCATCGCGATGCCGATGGAGGCGCCGATCACCACGGAATGGCCGTCGAGCAGATAGGGATCGGAAATGGCTTCGAGCAGGCGTTTTGCCAGGCCCACCGCGTCCTCGGGACGCGCCAGGCCGCTCTGCACGATCGCGAACTCGTCGGAGTTGAGCCGCGCCAGCGCGTCCTCTTCGCGAAGCGTCGAGCGCAGCCGCTTGGCGACGCCGCGCAGCAGCTTGTCGCCGACGGCGTGGCCCAGCGTGTCGTTGACCGCCTTGAAATTGTCGAGCCCCAGCATCAGCAGCGCGACCTTCTCGGCGCTGCGGCGGGTGTGCAGCAGCATCTCGTCGACCTGCTGGCGCAGAAGGTTGCGGTTCGGCAGGCCGGTGAGCCCGTCGTGCTGGGCCATGAAGGCAAGCCGCGCCTCGGCGCGCTTGCGCTCGGTGATGTCCATCAGCGCCAGCAGCACCGCGGGCCGCTCGGCATAGGTCAGCTCGCGCGAATAGATCGCAAGGTCGATCAGCGCGCCGTCGGCCTTGACGTGCTTCCAGGTGCGCGCGGCCTGCTCCTCGCTGGAGCGATCGGTGGTCCAGGGCGGCTCGCTGTCGAAGGCCTGCAAGGAGCGGATCTTCAGCTTCTCGAACTCGGCGCGGCTATAGCCGTAATGCGCGATCGCGGCGTCGTTGACGCCGAGGATGCGCTCGTCGTCCAGCGCGCAGACGATCATGGGGACGGGATTGCCGTCGAACAGCAGGCGGAACGAGGCCTCGCGCTGCTTCAATTCGGTGATGTCGACGCGCAAGCCCACGACGCCGCCGTCATCGGTGCGGCGTTCCTCGATCAGGATGACGCGGCCGTCCGACAGCGTCTGCTCGTGGCGCTTGCCGGGCTCGTAGAGCTTCTTCAGCCGCTCGGCGATCCACTCGTCCTCATGGCCGGCGGCCTCGGGATAGTCGCCGCGGGCCACGCCGACGCGCAGCGTGTCTTCGAGGCGCGCGCCTTCGGCGAACAGATCGGCGGTCTTGCTGTAGATCTCGGAATATTGCTTGTTCCAGAGGACGTAGCGGCCCTCGGGATCGAGGATCACGATGCCCTGCGGGAGCAAATCGACGGCCTGGCGCAGCCGCTCATGCGATTTGCGCGCTTCAATGATGGCCGCTTCGGCTTCGGCGCGGCTCTGCACGAGCTGGTCGCGCTCGACGCGGTGCGGCGCGCGCGCAAAGCGCGGCTTGCGCGGCCCCTCGCCGGCCAGCCCTTTACGCTTTCGCTTTGCTTGTTTTCGGTACCCCAAACTCAACTTCACATGTCCTAGCCGCGCCCAGTGGCGCAAGTTTTGCGACAAGTATCTGAAAGAAAAGTAATCTTCGCTGATCCCGTTCCCTGGGGGCACGGCGCGCGACGGCCAGGCACCGGACCGGTTTGCCTGTTTGGGAGGCGCACATAGTACGTGAATGCGCGTTCGTCCTGTTCCTGCTTCGCAATCGGAGAGCGTGAAGCCGCAAAAACGCGCGCTGGCCATGAATCAATTCCACGGCGCGCGTCCGATTGCATGCAGGAACAGGAGAATCTCGCTCCGCGCACGAATATTGGTCAATGCAGGATAGGGTTATCGCGCCGTTAAAATCGGCGGCCGTCCACGCAAAAATCTACGACTTTCGACGGAGCTTGGTTGGACATGCGGATCGTCGTGTTGCGCGCGCCCTCGCGCTGGGCCAGCGCGGACAGGGCCGCCGCGCGAGCCGCACCAAAGAAAAAATGTCGTCATGAAAATGCCCTTTGCCACGGGCTTACGGCTGTAAAGACGGCGTGAGATGGCGCTCTCCTGACAAGCCTCATTCTTACCCCTGACGTGGCGTTGGGCTATAAGGATGCCAGCATGAGTCGCCGCCGCCTCGCCCCCCTCCTGCTCGTCATGACGTTCCTGGCCGCCGGCGGCGCGCTGGCCCAGGACAAGGGCAGCGTGACCCCGAAGCCGCTGCCGCCGCTCGCCAATCCCAACGATCCGCATCTCGGCGCCAAGGAGCTGTTCGCGCGCAAGCTGCTGCCCTCGACGGGGCCGGCGCGTGTCATCGGCTCCTACAGCAAGGGCTGCATCGGCGGCGCGATGCAGATGCCGCTGAACGGCGACAATTGGCAGGTGATGCGGCTGTCGCGTAACCGCAATTTCGGCCACCCCGACATGATCGCGCTGATCAAGCGCCTTGCGGCCAGGGCGCACAAGGACGCGGGATGGCCGGGCATCCTGGTCGGCGACATCGCCCAGCCGCGCGGCGGGCCCGCTCTCTCCGGGCATGCCAGCCATCAGATCGGCTTGGACGCCGACATCTGGCTGACGCCGATGCCGGACCGCAGGCTCTCGCGCGAGGAGCGCGAAGAGATTTCGGCGGTGATGATGGTGCGGCCGGACCGGCTCGACATCGATCCGAAGGTGTTCACGCCTTCCCACGTGCTGGTGCTGCGCGACGCCGCGCAGGAGCCGGGGGTGCAGCGCATCTTCGTCAATGCCGCGATCAAGAAGGCGCTGTGCCGCGAGGCCAAGGGCGACCGCTCCTGGCTGTCGAAGATCAGGCCGTGGTGGGGCCACGATTATCACTTCCACATCCGCATGCGCTGCCCGGCCGGCGCCGGCGAATGCGAGGGCCAGCCGTCGCAATCCGAGGACGAGGGCTGCAAGCCGTCCGATCTCGCTTATTGGTTCAGCGACGCCGTGCTGCATCCGCAACCGCCGCCGGAGCCGCCGAAGCCCAAACCGCCGATGACGCTGGCGCAGATGCCTGCGGCCTGCAAAGTGGTGCTGCACGCCGGCGACGCGAAGCCGTAGCGTGCCGACCGATGTCGTCCCGGGGCGCGCAGCGAGCCCGGGATGACGAACTCGAGAGTTGGTGCGCCTCCCCTGGTGCGCTAGGATCGGCGCGCCGCTCGGCCGTAAGCCCGCGGCATCCCGGGATGCGCATCCCGTCCTTCAACAAACCTGACCGCAAGCCGCGCGTCCTCGCGTGGCCAACGATGAGATTTGACATGCGCGTCCTTGCTCTCCTTGCCGTGCTCTCGCTCAGCGCGACCTCCGCCTTCGCCGCGGAGGAACCCAGCGGCTGCGACAAGTTCAAATGGCCGATCGAGCGCGAGCGCGCCGCGCTGACCGCGCCGGATCGTGCCAGGCTCGCGTCGGGCGCCGAGCAGGCCGCGCTGCCGGCCACGGCCATCACGCTGGGGCTGGTCGCGCCCCAGGAGGCAAAGCTGCCGACGCCGCCGGAGCGGGCGCCGAAGGACGGCACCTTTGCCGGCTTCACCAGCATCAAGGCGGCGAAGGCCGGGCTCTACACGATCAGCCTATCCTCGGGGGCCTGGGTGGACGTGGTCCAGGACGGCCATTTCCTCAAGCCGGTGGCCTTCAGCGGCGCCACCGATTGCGACGGCATCCGCAAGACCATGAAATACGAGCTGTCGGCCCAGCCTTTTACGCTCCAAATCAGCGGCGCGAAGGATAATTCGCTCTCGATTGCGATCCTGCCCGCACAATAAGCGGGTCTGGTTAGACAAACGGTCGCCTTTGACCTGAGGCCCCAGCCTGCTATCTTCGCAACTGCGATATCCCTGCCGGCCGTAAGCCGTCGCAAGGCCCGTGGAACAGCGCTTCCGCCCGTCGCACTTGACCCACCCAACGCCAGAATTGCGCGTGCTTTGGCGCGCGCCTGCTCGGACGGAGCGCTACTCATGATTCGTATTGCCGGACTTTTCACCGCCTTCGTGCTTCTCGCGAGTGCGGCCCTCTCGCCCGCCAGTGCCGAGGACAAGACCATCACCGTGTTCGCCGCGGCCTCGATGAAGAACGCACTCGACGAGATCGATGCGGCCTACACCGCCAAGACCGGCGTCAAATTCAGCGTCTCCTATGCCGCGAGCTCGGTGCTCGCCAAGCAGATCGAGCAGGGCGCGCCGGCCGACGTGTTCGTCTCCGCCGACACCGACTGGATGGACTACGCGATCTCCAAGAAGACCATCAACGAGCCTTCCAGAGTCAATCTGCTCGGCAACAGCATCGTGCTGATCGCGCCGAAGGACTCCAAGGTCGACAACGTCACCATCGCGCAAGGCTTTGACCTCGCCAAGCTCGCGGGCGACGGCAAGATCGCGACCGGCGACGTCAAGTCGGTGCCGGTCGGCAAATACGCCAAGGCCGCGCTGGAGAAGCTCGGTGCCTGGCAGGCCGCCGAGCCGAAATTCGCCATGGCCGAGAGCGTGCGCGCCGCGCTGACGCTGGTTGCCCGCGGCGAGGCCAATCTCGGCATCGTCTATTCCACCGACGCCAAGGTCGAGCCCGGCGTGAAGATCGTCGGGACCTTCCCGGCGGATTCGCATCCCGCGATCATCTATCCCGTCGCCGCGACCACGACCGCGAAGCCCGAGACCAACGACTATCTCGCCTTCCTGCGCTCGACGGCCGCCAAGACCATCCTGGAAAAATACGGCTTCAAGTTCCTGGTCAGCCCGACGACCTGATCTTGCGACCTGAATTTTGCGATCTGATTTCGACGACCTGATATCTTCGACTTGATGTTCGACATCTCTCCCGCTGAATGGACGGCGATCCTGCTCTCGCTCAGGGTCGCCGTCATCGCCACGCTGGTCGCAACGCCGTTCGGCATTGCGCTGGCATGGCTGCTCGCCCGCAAGGATTTCTGGGGCAAGTCGGTGCTCGATGCGGTCGTGCATCTGCCGCTGGTGCTGCCGCCGGTCGTCACCGGCTATCTGCTGCTGCTCACCTTCGGCCGCCGCGGCCTCGTCGGCGGCTTCCTCGCCGATTATCTCGGCATCGTGTTCGCGTTCCGCTGGCCCGGTGCGGCGCTCGCCTGCGGCGTGATGTCGTTTCCGCTGCTGGTGCGGCCGATGCGGCTGTCGATCGAGGCGATCGACCGCCGGCTCGAACAGGCCGCCGAGACGCTCGGCGCGGCCCCCTGGAAAGTGTTCTTCACGGTGACGCTGCCGCTGGCTCTGCCCGGCGTGCTCGCCGGCATGGTGCTGGGCTTTGCCAAGGCAATCGGCGAGTTCGGCGCGACCATCACCTTCGTCTCCAACATTCCCGGCGAGACGCAGACGATTTCCTCGGCGATCTATTCGCTGATCCAGACGCCTGATGGCGATACTGCCGCGGCGCGGCTGGTGGTGATCTCGATCGCGCTGGCGATCGGTGCGCTGATCGCCGCCGAATGGTTCGCCCGCCGCGCCACGCAGCGCCTGCACGGGAACTGACCATGCTGCGGGTCGACATCGAAAAGAAGCTCGGCGAATTCTCGCTCCAGGCATCGTTCACGAGCGAAGGCCGCGTCATCGGCCTGTTCGGCGCATCGGGCGCGGGCAAGAGCTCGCTGGTCAACATGATCGCGGGGCTGCTGCGGCCCGACCGCGGCACCATCGTGATCGACGGCGAGACCGTCGACGATACTGCGGCCGGCATCCATGTGCCGACCTATCGACGCCGCATCGGCTATGTGTTCCAGGACGCGCGGCTGTTTCCGCATCTCAACGTCGCGCAAAATCTCGACTACGGCCGCCGCATGAACGGCCTCGCGGCCGATCCGGCCCAGCACAAGCGCATCATCGACCTGCTCGACATCGGCGCTTTGCTCGATCGCCGCCCCGGAAAACTCTCCGGCGGCGAACGCCAGCGTGTCGCGCTCGGCCGCGCGCTGCTGTCGAAGCCGCGCCTGCTGCTGCTCGACGAGCCGCTCGGCGCGCTCGACGAGGGCCGCAAGCTCGAGATTTTGCCGTATCTGGTGCGGCTGCGCGACGAGGCCAATGTGCCCATGGTCTATGTCAGCCACGACGTCGCCGAACTGCGCCAGCTCGCGACGCAGATCGTGATGCTGAAGCAGGGACGCGTGACGTCGTTCGGCGGGGTGAAGGTGCTGACGTAGGCCGCGCTGACGATTGCGCCGCGCTGCCGCAACATCCACCGCTGTCATGCCCCGCGAAGGCGGGGCATCCAGTACGCCGCGGCGTTTCGGTTCTAGCCTTGCTGTCTCTGGAATACTGGATTGCCCGCTTTCGCGGGCAATGACACCGAGAGAGTTCACCGCCTCCGCCGCTTCGCCTTCACCGCCGTGAATACCGCGGCCAGATCCTCGCTCGCCGGTACCGCATCGTCATCCAGATGCAGCCGGCTCTCGACATGCAGAAAATGCTCGCGCGAGACCGCAATCGCCCGCGCGACGTCGCGGGCGCGCAAGGCCTCGACGATGGCGCCGTGCTCGTCCACGGCGCAGATCGAATCCGTCGCGGGCTCGTAGACCGAGACCATCACCGAGGAGCGGCTGAGCAGATCGGCGAGGAAGCGCGTGAGCTCGGCATTGCCGAGCGCCTCGACCAGATGGACGTGGAACGCGCCCGACAGCCGCACCGAGGCGGCACGGTCGCCGCGGGTGGCGGCGGCGCGCTCTTCAGCGAGATGCGCGGTCAGCTTTTCGATCAGGGCATCGTCGACCAGGCGGACGAGCTGCGTCAGCACGCCGGCCTCGAGCACGCGGTGCGCCTCATAGACGCTGCGGACGTCGTCGAGCGTCGGGCGCGGCACGCGGGCGCCGCGGTTCGGGATCATCTCCAGCCGCCGCTCTGCGCCCAGGCGATGCAGCACCTTGCGGATACGTTCGCGCGAGACACCAAAGATGTCGGCGAGCGGAGGCTCGGCGAGCTTGGTGCCGGCCTTCAGCTTGCCCTCCAGCAGCGCGTGCAGGATGGCCTGATAGACCGCCTCATCCTCTGCCGGATTGGCCTTACGGTTTCCTGGCCCATTTCGCCTGCGCTGCGTCGCCATGGCGATAGCTAGGCCCAAAGGATGCGCAGCGTCACCTCCAAAAAATGTGCACATTTGCCGCGGGACTGCGCAGTCGGCCAAACTCAAAATCACTCAATCAATTGAAATTACTTGCCTTTATAAAAATGTGCACATTTGGCACGGCGCTTGCTGCTGTCTCAAGGCAAGCTTTACGCACAACAAACGGGACAAGCCCATGCACACCCCCTCCCGACGCAGCGTTTTGAAATCCGGCGCGGCCCTCGCCGCGGTCCTGGCGGCCCCGGCGCGGTTGCGCGCCGCGCCGAAGGAGATCGTCATCGGCGGCCCCGCGGGCGCCGCGAAATATTTCAACGCCGACCTGTTTCCGGTGCTGGAGAAGAAGCTCGACTGCAAGGTGCTCTATGAGGGCACCAACTCGCTGACCAATCTGCAGAAGATGCAGGCCGACAAGGCTGCGCCGAAGATCTCTGTCGTCATCATGGACGATCCCGTGATGCTGCCGGCTTCAAGCGAGGGCCTGATCACCAAGATGTCGGCCTCGTCGATCGCCAATCTCGGCAAGCTCGTGGACGGCTCGGTGCACCAGGACGGCATGTGGGCGAACTATCAGCGGCCCTGGGCCGGCATCGCCTACTCGACCAAGCGCATGAAGCCGGCGCCCGCAAAGTGGTCCGATCTGTGGGACGCGAAATATGCCTCGCGCGTGATCGTGCCTTCGCTCTCCAACACCGAAGGTTTCTGGACGCTGCTCGCAGCCGCGCATCTCGAGACCGGCAAGCCCTACAAGGAAGCGCAGTACGAGATCGACGCCGCCTTCAAGAAGGTGAAGGAGCTGAAAGCCAATCTGCTGAACGTCTATACCAACGCGCCGCAGGCCATCAATCTGATGGAGCAGGGCGAGGCCTGGATGATCGGCGGACAGTTTTCCGCCTACACGCTGATCCGGAAAGCCGAGGGCTCGCCGGTCGATCTCGCCGTGCCGCAGGATGGCGGCTTTGCGATGCCCTCGGGGATCGCGAAGGTGGCGGGCGCGCCGGCGGGCGATCTCGCCGATGCCGTGATCGATTTCTTCCTCAGCCCGGAAGCGCAGACCATCCTCGCCGACAAGGCCTTTGTCGCACCGACCAACAAGGGCACGCCGACGCCGGCGGGCTTCCCCGATCCCGCCTCGCTGTTCGCGCCGGACTGGGCGTTCGTCGCCAAGAACCGCGCCGGCTGGGTGGACCGCTGGAGCAAGGAGATGACATGAGCGAAGCCGCGCCGCATCTGGTCGTCCGCAGCGTCTCCAAACGATACGGGCCGACCACGGTCCTCGACCATATCGACCTCACCATCCGCCGCGGCGAGCTGGTGACACTGCTCGGCCCCTCCGGCTGCGGCAAGACCACGCTGCTGCGCGCCATCGCGGGGCTGGCGCAGCCGGACGCGGGCAAGGTCGAGCTCGCCGGACGTGACATCACGAACGTGCCGCCGCACAAGCGCAATGTCGGCGTCGTGTTCCAGAGCTACGCGCTGTTTCCGCATCTGACCGTGGCCGGCAATGTCGCATTCGGGCTGAAGGTGCGCGGCGTGGCCAAGCGCGAGATCGACGCGGCGGTCGATCGCGCGCTGTCGCTGGTCAAGCTCGGCCATCTCGCGGGACGGCGCATCTCGGCGCTGTCGGGCGGTCAGCAGCAGCGCGTGGCGCTGGCGCGCGCGATTGCGGTCGAGCCCGACGTGCTGCTGTTCGACGAGGCGCTGTCCGCGCTCGATCGCAAGCTGCGCGAGGAGATGCAGGTCGAGCTGCGCCGCCTGCTCCAGGAGGTGAAGGCGACCGCGATCTTCGTGACACACGACCAGGACGAGGCGCTGACCATGTCGGACCGCGTCGCGGTCATGAACAAGGGGCGCATCGAGCAGCTTGCCGAACCGCGCGAACTGTATCTGCGCCCCGCCAGTCTGTTCGCGCTCAATTTCGTCGGGCTCTCCACGCGGATTTCCGGCACGGTGCTCGCGGCCGGCAACGGCAAGGTCGAGGTCGAGACCAAGGTCGGCCGCCTCTCCGCGCTCGGCAATTTCCAGACGGGCTCTCCCGTCATCGTCGCCGCGCGGCCCGAGCAGCTTCGGATCGGCGGCGAGGGCGAGACGAACTCTGCGTCGGGGCGTGTCCGCTCCGTCGTGTTCCAGGGCTCGCGCACGCTGGTGGATGTCGATGCCGGCGCGGGCGAAAGCCTTCTCGCCGAACTCTCGGGGCGCGACGGCGCGATCCCGGGCGTGCACGACGAGATCCGTCTGAGCTGGCCCGTGGCCGAGACCTTTGCGTTTCCGATGGAGGCGCAGGCATGAGCGAAGCAGCACTCTCCGCGCCCGTCGCAGCCCCCGCGGTCGATCGCGAGCGGCTCACGGCGATCGGCTTCGTGCTGCCCTCCTTCGTCATCATCGCCGGCGTGTTCGCGCTGCCGCTGCTGCTCCTGCTCGGCGTCAGCTTCGTCGACGCCAACGGGTTCACGCTCGCCAACTACAAGCGCCTGCTCGGCACGCCCTATTATCTCGGCGTGATCTGGAATTCGCTGCGGCTTGGCCTATTGACCACCATCATCGCCTTCCTGATCAGCTATCCCGCCGCCTTCGCGCTGGCGCGCGCCCGCGGACCTTTACGCTCGGTGCTGCTGGCGACGCTGTTCCTGCCGCTGGCGGCCAGCGTCATCGTCAAGGCGTTCGCCTGGACGATCCTGCTGCGCAGCGACGGTATCGTCAACGAGACGCTGATGGCGCTCGGCATCGTCGAAGACCCGATCCGGATGATCTTTACCGAGACCGCGCTGATCGTCGGCGCCGTCAACATCTTTCTGCCCTTCATGATCCTGCCGATCTACGCGATCGTCGCCCAGCTCGATCCGCGCTACGCGGAGGCGGCTTCCACGCTCGGCGCCTCGCCGGTCGCGACGTTCTTCCGCGTGATCCTGCCGCTGACCCTGCCCGGCATCATCGCCGGCGTCGCGCTGGTGTTCTCGCTGTCGGTCTCCGCCTATGTGGTGCCGACGCTCCTGATCGGCGAAAAGTATCCGACGCTCGCGACCACGATCGCAAAGGCGTACCTGCTGGCGCGCGAGCCCGGGTTTGGCGCTGCCGCCGGCGTGGTGCTGCTGGCGATTGCGATTGCCGTCGTGACGCTGAGCGCGCGCCTGTCGCGGGAGCCGAAGTGATGACGCGGACCGCAATCATCGTTTGCTGGGTGATGGCGATCGCTCTCGCCCTGTTCCTGGTGCTGCCGCTGCTGGTGATCGCAGCGGCCAGCTTCTCGCCGACGCCGGTGTTCGATTTGCCGCTGACGGGCGCGTCGACGCGCTGGTATGGCCGGATCGGACGGCTCGACGGCTTCTGGCCGTCGCTGTTGCTGTCGCTGCAGATCGCGCTGCTGTCGACCGCAATCTCGCTGGTCTGCGGCACGCTGGCTGCCATCGCGATCGCGCGCGGAAAGCTGCCGGGCGCCGACGTCTTCGCAACAGCCCTGGTCTCGCCGCTGATGATGCCGGGCCTCGTGCTCGGCATCGCGCTGCTGCAGGGCTTTCGCGCCGTCGGCTTCAACACGCCCTGGGGCACGCTATTGGTGGCGCATCTCGTGATCACGCTGCCTTACGTCGCGCGCACGATGATCGCGGGGCTGGCGCGGTTCGACTTCACCTTGATCGAGGCGGCGCGCACGCTCGGCTGCACCTATTCCGGCAGCGTGCTGCGGGTGATGGTGCCGGCGCTGGCGCCATCGTTCCTGATCGCGGGGATCTTCTCGTTCCTGGCCTCGTTCGACAATTATCCGGTGTCGATCTTCCTCGCCGACGTCCGTACCAAGACGCTGCCGATCCGGATGCTGCAATATATCGAGGAGGCGCCCGACCCGACGCTCGCCGCGCTCTCCACCCTCATTCTCCTGGGCACGGTGATCCTGCTGTTCGTCAGCGACCGCGTCGTCGGCCTGCACCGCATGGCCGGAACCTCGGACTGATTCCATGAGCGAACCGATGCCAACCACCTCCCATCGCGACTTCGCCGGCTATCGCGGCAAGCCGCCACATGCGCGCTGGCCGAACGGCGCGCGCGTTGCGGTGTCGCTGGTGGTGAATTTCGAGGAAGGCTCGGAGTTCTCCGTCAACGATGGCGATGCCGGCAACGAGGCGATCTACGAGGTCGTACACAAGCTCGACGGCCCCGACAGCTGCATCGACAGCCATTTCGAATACGGCACGCGCGCGGCGTGGTGGCGCATCATGGACCTGTTCGACGGCTACGGCGTCAAGGCCACCGTGAGCTCCTGCGGCCACGCCGTCGAGCGCTCACCGGAGCTGGCGCGCGATGCGATCGCACGCGGCCACGAGGTCTCGGCGCATGGCTGGCGCTGGCAGAGCCATGCCGACATGGACAAGGCGACCGAGCGCGAGGTCATCGCGAAAACCGTAGCGGCGATCGCGCGCGTCACGGGGCAGCGTCCGGTCGGCTGGCACACCCGCTCGGCGACCTCGCCGAACACGCGCCGCCTGCTGGTCGAGGACGGCGGCTTTCTCTACGACAGCGACGCCTATAATGACGATCTGCCCTATTACCGGGAGATTTTGGGCAAGCAACATCTGGTGCTGCCCTACGCCTTCGACACCAACGACATGCAGTATTACAACGCCTCGCGCTTCAGCGGCGCGGACTTTGCCGACTATGTCATCGACGCGTTCGAATGGCTGAAGCGCGAAGGCGAGACGGCGCCCAAGATGATGTCGATCGGATTGCATTTGCGCATGATCGGCCGCCCCGGCCGCATCGGCGCGCTGGACCGGATCCTCGCACACATTGCGAAAAGCGGCGCCGCGTGGATCGCGCCCCGCGCGGCGATTGCGCGGCACTGGAGGGAAGTGGTGCCGGCGGGGGTGTGATGCACTCTCCGTGCCCCGGACGCAGCGCATCACGAAGTGGTGCGCTGCAGAGCCGGGGCCCACAGCGGCATGGGTCCCGGCTCTGCGCAGCAACGCTTGCGCGTTGCAGCGCGTCCGGGACACGAGACTTTCTCAAACCCCCGCCACCGAGGTCCACACGTCCGCGAGCTTCCGCCGCAGCGCCTGGCGGCGGGTCAGCGGCGGCGGCGTCTCGTCTTCCTCGGGCAGGCGGAGGCCAACGACGTTGACGCGGCCGCCGGAGATGCTGCGGGCGACCAGCACGATCTCGTCCAGCGCAAGCTCCGCACCCTCCTTCGGCGCGCGGTCGAGATGGACGTCGAAATAGTCGGCGAGCGTGAGCTTGGCCTCGTCCTCGCTCACCTTGACGCCGTAGATCTCCGCAAGCTCGGCCAGCGTGTGCTCTCCGGAGACCATGAAGTCGCCAAGCAGATGCGGATCGGGCGCCGAGCTCTGCTGCATGTCGACGAAGAAGCGGTCGAGCGCATCCGCCTTTTCCGGCGGGGCCAGCAGGTAGATGTAGTCGCCGGGCGCGATCGGTTCGGCTTCCAGCGGCGTCAAAATGTTCTCGTTGCGGATCACCAGCGTCGGCTTCGACCAGGACGGGATCAGGCCGCGCCGGAAATACAGGCTCTTGGGCCGCACCGAATAGCCGACGAGTTGCTGCTCGAGCTGGCCGGGCAGGTCGAGCTCGACGCGGCGCGGGCCGCGCTCGGTGCGCGGCAGCGCGACGTGCAGCTTGCGCGCGGCCGGCGCCAAGGTCCAGCCCTGCAGCAACAGCGAGATGATGACGACGACGAAGGCGACGTCGAAATAGAGATAGGCCTTGGACAGGCCGACCAGCATCGGGATCGAGGCCAGGAAGATCGCGACGGCGCCGCGCAGGCCGGTCCAGGCGATAAAGATCTTTTCGCGCCAGTTGAAGCGGAACGGCGCCAGGCACACGAACACCGCGAGCGGCCGTGCGACCAGCATCAGCACGAATGCGACGGCGATTGCAGGAAGCGCGCTGGCGCCGAGCCGGCTCGGCGAGACCAGAAGGCCGAGCAGCACGAACATCACGATCTGCGCCAGCCAGGTCGCGGCATCGAGGAAGGCCACCACCGAATTATGCGCGCGGGTCGGGCGGTTGCCGATGATGATGCCGGCGAGATAGACCGCAAGGAAGCCGGAGGCGTGCATGATCTGCGAGCCGCCGAAGATCACGAGCGCGCCCGTGGTCACGAACGGCGCGTGAAGGCCCTGCGGCAGCGCCACCTGGTTGAGCGCGATGACGACCAGACGTCCGCCGATCACGCCGACGACGGCGCCGAGCACCGCCTCCTGGACGAACTCCATCACCACATGCCCGGCCGAGCTCGAGCCCAGCGAGATGTATTCGACCAGCATCAGCGTGAGGAAGATCGCGAAGGGATCGTTGGTGCCGGATTCGGCCTCCAGCGTCGCGCCGACGCGCGGACGCAGGCGCAGGCCCTGGGTGTGCACCAGCAGGAACACCGCGGCGGCGTCGGTCGAGGCCACGACGGCGCCGACCAGCAGCGATTCCGTCCAGTTGAGGTCGAGCGCGTATTTGGCGAACGGCGCCGTCACCAGCGCGGTCAGCAGCACGCCGACGGTGGCGAGCACCACCGATGGCGCCAGCACGGTGCGGATGCTGGCAAAGCGCGTCTTCAGGCCGCCGTCAAACAGGATCAGGGCCAGCGCCACCGAGCCGACCAGATAGGTGGTGCGGACGTCGTCGAACTGAAGCTGCCCGGGGCCGGAATCGCCGGCGAGCATGCCGATCGCCAAGAAGACCAGCAGCAGGGGCGCGCCGAAGCGCAGCGCGAGCAGGCTCGACAGGATACCCGCCATGACGAGGACGGCGCCGAGTAATATGGCGAGGCTGACAGAGTCGAGAGAGGCCATCCACCTTCCGGGTACAAATCGCTGGAATTGCATCCATATCGTCGCTGCACCGGCGCGCCAACCCATTTTCTCCCGCTCGCGGCAATCTGCCCGTATTTTGCGGCCTTAACGCGCTTCACTTCGCGGTGTATCGATGGCTGGGCCGTGTCCTTTGTGGGATTCTGCGGCGCCCTCGAATCAGCCCCACGACCTGCCTCCCGACGAGACCTTTCCGACGAGACCCTTCCGACGAGACTTGCCCGATGGATATGAAAGACTTCATGGAGTTCGTGCAGACCACCGCACGCAGCGTCGGGGCGGAAATCGCGTCACCCTGGTTCTACCTGCAATTCGGCCTGATGCTGATCGCGGCCGGCATCGCCTATGCCGCGGAAACCACCATCCGCAACCGCGTCGACATGAGCTCGCTGGCGATGCGCTGGCCGCTGCCGCTCCGGCACTTTGCCCGCGTGATGGTCTCCAGCGCCTCGACGGCCGTGTTCACCCTGCTCGTGATCATCTCGCGGGTGGCGATGTACCATGCGACCTGGCCGAGCCGCTCCTATCTGCTGATGGTCGCGGCCAAGCTGGGCTTCGCCTGGCTCGCGATCCGGCTCGTGACCTCGGTGCTGCGCAACGCCTTCATCGTCAAGCTGGTGTCGATCACGGCGTGGTTCGTCGCGGCGCTGTCCATCATCGGCCAGCTCGATGCCACGGTCGAGCTGCTCGATTCCGTCGCGATCGTGCTCGGCGGCCTCCGGCTGACGCCGCTGCTGGTGATCAAGGCCGGCGCGCTCCTGCTGATCGCGCTCTGGCTCACCAACATCGCCAGCAATTTCGCCGAGAGCCGGATCAACGCGACCACCGACCTCACGCCGTCGGTGCAGGTGCTGCTGGTCAAGATCATCCGGATCGGCCTGCTTGCGGTCGCGATCGTGATCGCGCTCGGTGCGGTCGGCATCGACCTCTCGGCGCTTGCGGTGTTCTCCGGCGCGGTCGGCGTCGGTATCGGTATCGGCCTGCAGAAGATCGTCGCCAATTTCATCTCGGGCATCATCCTGCTCGCCGACAAATCGGTGAAGCCGGGCGACCTCGTCACCATCGGCGACAATACGGGGCGCATCAGTGCGATGAAGACGCGCTATATTTCCGTCGCCGCCGGCGACGGCCGCGAGTTCCTGGTGCCGAACGAGGACCTGGTGACGCAAAAGGTCGTCAACTGGACCTATACCGACAAGAACACGCTGGTGAAGATCGCCTTCGGCACCAATTACGACGCCGATCCCCGACTGGTGACCAAGCTCGCCGCCGAGACCGCCGCCGCACATCCGCGCGCGACCAAGGGCAAGCCGCCGAACAGCATTTTGACCGAGTTCGCCGAGGCCGGGATGAAGTTCTCGCTGACCTTCTGGATCGCGGACCCCGACGGCATGGACAATGTCAAAAGCGACGTCATGCTGGCGCTGTGGGACGCCTTCAAGCGCGAGGGCATCCGGGTTCCATATCCGGTCCGTGAAATCCGCGTCCGCGGCGGCGCTCTGCCCGTGGAAACCACCGTAGAAGTCCCGAATTAGGCCCGCTTTCGGGCGCAAACGGCACGCTTGGCTTGCATGAAGGCCCACGATCATTAGATTAGGGCCTGAAATCAAGCCCTTCCGCCGACATCGAGCCCGCAAAGACAGCACACGCATGAGCTACGTCGAAGCCACCGATACCTCCCTGCGCAAGACCGGACAGATCAAGCTGCACGGGCCGGGCGCCTTTGCCGGCATGCGCAAGGCGGGAGCGCTGGTGGCGAAGTGCCTTGACGAGCTCACCGACATCGTCGGCCCCGGCGTGCCGACCGAGCGCATCGACCAGTTCGTCCGCGACTTCGCCTTCAGCCACGGCGCCTTTCCGGCGACGCTGATGTATCGCGGCTATCGCTATTCGACCTGCACCTCGCTCAACCACGTGGTCTGCCACGGCATGCCGGGCGACCGTCCGCTGAAGGAAGGCGACATCGTCAACATCGACGTCACCTTCATCGTCGACGGCTGGTACGGCGATTCCAGCCGGATGTATGCGGTGGGCCCGATCGCTCGGAAGGCCGAGCGGCTGATCGAGGTCACCTATGAAGCGATGATGCGCGGCATCGCCGCCGTGAAGCCGGGCGCCACCACCGGCGACATCGGCCACGCCATCCAGAGTTTTGTGGAGCCGCAGGGCATGAGCGTGGTGCGCGATTTCTGCGGCCATGGCCTCGGCCGCATGTTCCACGACGAGCCGAACATCATCCATATCGGCCGGCCCGGCGAAGGCGTGCAGCTCAAGCCCGGCATGTTCTTCACCATCGAGCCGATGATCAATCTCGGCAAGCCGCATGTGAAGATCCTGTCCGACGGCTGGACCGCGGTGACCCGCGACCGTTCGCTGTCGGCGCAGTTCGAGCACTCCGTCGGCGTCACGGCCACCGGCGTCGAGATCTTCACCCTGTCGGAGCGGCACGGCGAGAAGCAGATCGGGTGATCGGGCTAGCGCCGCCGGCGGAATGATGACGGCGCCCGCTTGTAGGTTGCGGCAAAGGCGTCGTTGAAGCGGCGAACGCTGCCAAAGCCTGCCGCAAACGCAATCTCCGCTAACGTCATCCCGGTCTGGTCGATCAGGCGCTTGGCCTCCTGCACGCGCCGTGTCGCGGCGATCTCGCTCGGGCTCGCGCCGGCATGGCGCATGAACAGGCGCAGCAGATGGCGCGGCCCGACGCCAAGCGCGTCCGCAAGCTCCGCCATCGATGCCCAATCCAGAAAGCCGTCATTGATCAGGCGCATCCCGCGCGCGACGGTGGTGGCCGTGCCCATCCAGGCCGGCGAGCCCGGCGCCGTTTCCGGCCGGCAGCGCAGGCACGGGCGAAAGCCGGCCCGCTCGGCCGCGGCCGCTGTCGCATAGAAGGTGACGTTCTCGGAACGAGCGGGACGGACGGGGCAGACCGGCCGGCAATAGATCCGCGTCGAGCGCACGCCGGAAAAAAACAGGCCGTCGAACGCGCGGGCACGCGCGAGGCGCGCGCGGTCGCACGTGTCCCGGTCGAGATGCGGTGGCAGCGTTTGCCGATGCGCCGAGCCTGTTGCCATCAGGCAAGAATAGTGTCCGCGCGAGCCATCGAGTAGCCGAAATCGGACTCGGTCGGGCGATGAGGTCCGAATCCGGCCAGCCTGTGCCGCCGCTCCGGATCATGGTCCCGCTCCATCCAGGAGCAGATTCGCATGAGCATGCAGGCGCAACGAACGACGTCAGGACAAACCACTCTCGTGTTCGAGATCGGGCTTTTGCTGCTGCTCTCGCTGATCTGGGGCAGCTCGTTCACGCTGATCAAGGTCGCGATCCCGACGATCCCGCCCTTCACGATGGTTGCCGCACGCGTGACGATCGCGGCCATGCTCCTGGTCCTGATCGCCCGCGTGCAGGGACACGCTTTTCCGGACCGGGGATCGGTCTGGGCGGCTTTCTTCGTGCAGGGACTGCTGCAAAGCGCATTGCCGTTCACCCTGATCAGCTGGGGCGAAGCCCATATCCCGAGCGGCCTCGCCGGCGTGCTCAATGCGACCCCGCCGATGTTCGTGCTCGCGATCGCGCTGGTCGCCGGACGCGGACGGCAGACCGTCGGCGGCCAGAAGATCATCGGCGTCAGCCTCGGCCTTGCCGGCGTCGCGATCACGATGGGTCCTGATGCGTTGTCCGGGATCGGCACTTCAGCACCGCTGGCGCAGGCCGCCGCGCTGGGCGCGAGCCTGTGCTACGCGCTCGCGCCGATATGGGGACAGCGGTTCTCGAAGCTTCCCGCGATCGTCACGGCCGCCGGGGCCATGAGTTGCGCGGCGATCCTGATGCTGCCGGCGGCCGCCGTGCTCGAGCAGCCATGGGCGCTGCCGTCCCCACCCGTGGACGCAATCGCAGCCGTGATGATCCTCGCCGTGATCTGCACCGCGCTCGCCATGGTGATCTATTTCCGCTTGATCCGCACGCTCGGCCCGCTCGGCACGACCAGCGGGAGTTACCTGCGCGCGGGATTCGCGGTGGCGCTCGGCATTGTTTTTCTTGGCGAGCGCTTTACCTGGTCCGGTCTCGCCGGAATGACGTTTATCCTCGCCGGCGTGATTGCCGTCACCATGCCGCTGCCGGCGCGACGCGCCAAAGAGCCGGCCGGCTGATTGTCGCGCCCCTCAAACTCCGATGCCGGGACCGGTGGGCCGTACCGCAATTGACGGTTGCAAAAGCGCGGCCCCGCAGCGATGCTGGCCGCCGATGCCCGCCAAGCCCGACCACGACAAGAGCAAGCCGGAGGACGCGCCGCATTATCACGGCCATCGCGAGCGGCTGCGCGAGCGCTTCTACAGCGCCGGGGCGGATGCGCTCAGCGACTACGAGCTGCTCGAGATGGCGCTGTTTCCGGCGCTGCCGCGGCGCGACACCAAACCGCTGGCGAAGACGCTGATCAAGACGTTCGGCTCGTTTGCCGAGGTCGTTCATGCGCCGGTGGCGCGCTTGCGCGAGATCGACGGCATCGGCGAAGCGGCGGTCCACCAGCTCAAGCTGATCGCGGCGGCAACACACCGCGTCGCCAAGGGCGGGGTCAACAGCCGCAATGCGCTGTCGTCCTGGAACGAGGTGATCGACTATTGCCGCTCCAGCATGGCGTTCTCGGACAAGGAGCAATTCCGCCTGCTGTTCCTCGACAAGCGCAACCAGCTCATCGCCGACGAGGTGCAGCAGACCGGCACCGTCGACCACACCCCGGTCTATCCCCGCGAGGTGATCAAGCGCGCGCTGGAGCTGTCCGCGACCGCGCTCATCCTCGTGCACAATCACCCCTCAGGCGATCCCTCGCCCTCGCAGGCCGACATCCAGATGACGAAAGCGATCATCGACATCGCCAAGCCGCTGGGGATTGCCGTGCACGATCACATCATTGTCGGGAAGAACGGGCATGCGAGCCTGCGGGGGATGCGGTTGATCTGAGGTCGCAAATCAGGTGACAAGAACGGCATGAGCGATTGGCTGCACAATCTGCCGGTGCCCTTGATGGCGCTGGTGATCTTTGGATTTACCTATTTGCTCGCTGCGGCGATCTTCGTGGCCGTCACCATGGCCGCGACCGAGGAACGCGCGAAATCGCTCAAGGCGATCTCGCCGGGCATGCTGCCGGTGCTCGGCATCATCTTCGGCCTGTTCGTCGCCTTCATCGCTGCGCAGGTCTGGGGTGACAGCGACCGCGCCAGCGCCGCGGTGAGCCGCGAGGCCAGCGCGCTTCGCAGCGCCGTGCTGCTGGCTGGCGGCCTGCCGGCGGAGCAGGAGACCAAGCTGCGCGGCCTGGTCCGCAACTATATCGGAGAGGCCGTGGCGGTGGAATGGCCGATGATGGCGCATCAGGAGGCCTCGCTGAAGGTGACACCGCCCGCGCTTGCCGACGCCTTGCAGCTCGTCGTCGCGATGACGCCGCAAGGCACCGGTCAGGCGAACGTGCAGCGCGAGCTGATCGCCGCGCTGGAGCAGGCGCTGGACGCGCGGCGGCAGCGGATCATCGTCAGTCTCGCCGCGGTGAACCCGGTCAAATGGTGGTGCCTTTACCTCCAGGCCGCCTGTGCGCTGCTGGCGATCGGCCTCGTCCATTGCGACAACCGCCTGGGATCGGCGGTTGCGATGGGCCTGTTCGCGACGGGCGTGGCCACCGCCGTCCTGCTCATCGCCGCGCATGACCGGCCGTTCGCCGGCCAGATCTCGATCCAGCCGGAGCCGCTGCTGCAGATCATGCCGGGGGAAGCGAAGAGTTAGCGCAAGCGCGCTAGCCTCAATAGCAATAGCGCTGATCGACCCGGACATAGTAGCCGTCCGGGCGCTGCATGTAGCAGCCGCGCTGATAGGCGTAGTAGCCGGCGCGGCGGCGCTCGCCTTCGGAGGCGATCGCGGCGCCCGTGCCGGCACCGACCACGGCGCCGATGGCGGCGCCACGGCCTCCGCCGAGCGCGCCACCGAGGATCGCCCCGCCGACACCGCCGATGATCGCGCCGCCGACGGCATCCTGGGCCGCCGCTTGATGCACCGGCACCGCCATCGCAACCGTCAAACACAGCGCCATTCCAACAGATCGAAGCATTCCGCATCCTCCAGATTGGTGCTGCCAGTCATAGCGTTCGGGACAATTCCCGGCCAGCCCCATTGTCGCGGGCCACGCGGGCGGCCCTCAGACCGCGGGGCCCTTGTCCAGGGCAAAGGAGAGCACGATCGCGTCCGGCGTCTGCTTGAATTCCCTGGTCACCGCCTCGCGCACGGGGCCGGCGAGATCACCGATCGGCTTGGTCTGGTAAAGGCGGGGAAACATGACGGTCACCGATGCGAGGCGTCCGTTGCGCCAGTTGAAACCGACCCGCGGCCTGATGCCAGTCGACAGCTCGAGATCGCCCTCGACGGCCTGGGCCTGCTGCATTCCCTCTTTCAGTGCGTCGACAGCATCGCAACCGGACAGGACAAGGGCGAGAGCAAGGATGACGACGGCCCTGAACATCGACGGACCAGCATGGAATTAGCGCACTCGTTAAAAGTGTAATTACCTTATCATGCACCATAACGGGCGCACCACAGAAAAGACAGTGCGCTCACGGTTCGATCTTGCGCTGCATACTCGCAGGTTGCGTCGATCGGTCCGCTAAATCTGTAAGCCATTTCATACGGCCGGGATCGGCAACCTGCCACATTCCATCAGATCACGCTGGGGTCACGCCCGGCTCACGACGCCCGGTCCAAATCTCGCCTGCATGACATTTCGATAAACCATCAATTTGCGGGAGCCACACATGGTGTCATTCGAGAACATCAAAGCCGAATACGAGCGAAACTGGTCCAACATGAGGATCAGGCCGGCGCGCGCCGAGGTCGCCAACGAGGCGGCGCGCAAGGCGCTCAGGGGCAAGGACATCTACAAGCAGATCGAAGAGCGGACCGGCGGCGTGAAATGGTATTTCATCGCGCTGCTGCATTCGCGCGAATCCGATTTCGACTTCGACACCTATCTCGGCAACGGCCAGTCGCTCCATAGGGTGACAACCATCGTCCCCAAGGGACGCGGCCCGTTTGCGTCGTTCGTCGACGGCGCCGTGGACGCGCTCCAGCTCGAGGGCTTCATCGGCGCACGCGACTGGGGCATCGCAAAAATGCTGTTCCGATTGGAGAAGTTCAACGGCTTCGGTTATCGCGGCCGAAGTGTCAACTCGCCCTATCTCTGGGGCGGCTCGAACATCTACGGCCCGCCCGAGCAAAGGCCCGGCAAGTTCGTCGCTGACGGCGTGTTCGATCCGAACAAGGTCGACCCGCAACTCGGTGCCGCGGTGATCCTCCAGGCGATGATGGCGCTCGATCCGTCGATCACGCTCGACGATACCCCGTCGTCGCCGGGTCATATCGAGCCGGAGGAAAGCCTGGCACCGATGGCGCTGCTGATGCAGCAGTCGCTCAACAAGCTCGGCGCCAATCCCCCGCTGGTGGAAGACGGCATCGTCGGGCCGATGACCAAAGCCGCGGTGTTGCAGTTCCAGGTGCAGCATGGCCTGAGCGACACCGGGATCCTCGACAACGCGACGACCGCCGCCATCACGCGGGCGGCTCAGCAATCGACGACGGCTGCGACACAGGCGGACCTGTCTCCCGTTCTGAGACGTCTCGAGGATCTGGTGACGCTGCTTCAACCCGGACCGAGGCTACCGACACCGCCGGTTACGCTGGCGCCCGCGCCCGCGCCCAGCGACCCGATCAATCTGCTCGAGCGGTTGATGATGTTCGTCAACAGGACCGGCACCGTAGCCGGGACCGGGACGACCCAGCCCGGCGCGCCCAGCACCGCGCCCGTCGATCAGTTGAAGCAGGTGATCGACCTGCTCAGCGCGCTGCTCAACAAGGACGGCAAGCCCGTGCTCGGCCAGGTCAACGGCGCGCTCGGCGAAACCATCGGCAAGCTACTCGACGGCAAGAAGACGGCGATCGGTCTCGGCGGCTCGGTGCTCACCGCGTTGCTCTCGTCCGTGACGGCGAGCCCCAATGCGGGCGGCATCGCCGGGCTGCTCGGGACGATCGTGTCGGCAGTGCCGGGCCTCGGCCAGTTCGCGATGCCGATCTCGCTCGCGCTCACGGCATGGGGCATGCTCGGCAAGCTGGAGAAATGGGCGCAAGGCACCGCACCGCCGCCGAAGCGGACGACGTGAGCTTGCGGCCATCCTTCGAGACGCCCGCCTGCAGCGGGCCCTCAGGATGAGGTCGTGTTTCGCGGCGAGATCAGACCCTCATGGTGAGGAGCCCGCCGCAGGCGGGCGTCTCGAACCATGCAGGCCGAGCATTTCCGCGGCGCCTACTGACGCAGCATGATCAGGGGATCGGCGGTATCAGGGACGCGCCGCCATTGCGCGTTGTCGTCGGCTTCGAACTGCCAGACGTCGCCTGATTTCGACATCAGGATGATCTGGCCACGCTCGAGCCGCCATTGCGTCGGGTTGAACTGCGCAATCACGGAATCGCATTTCGGCTTGAGGAAGACCTGGAAATTATCGGGCCCCGCCTCGGTGTTGGTCAGCGTCAGCCCGCAGACCGGCTGGCCGTTGCCGCGCACCATCGACCAGTCGCCGATCATCTGGTCCATCGACTTCGCCATCGAGCGGGCGGCGGCGAGGTCCTGCAGGATGTAGACGCCCTCGCCCTGGCGCAGGCCCTCGAAGATGCCGGCCTCGACCTCGGTGAAGTCGATCACCGCCTCGCCGGTCGTGTCCTGCAAGCGAACGATGTCGAGACCCCTGACGCTCCAGGCGACGATGTCCTTGGTGAAAGGCAGTGCGGTCTTGCAGGCCGGCTCGAGCTCCAGCTTAAAGCCCTGGCCCGCTGGATCACCCTTAAGGGTGACGACGCAGGTCTTGCTGCGCTCGGTGGTCGAGAGCTCCCACTGCCCGAGCATCTCCTTCTTCAGGGTCGTCGCATCCTGCGCATGCGCAGGGCCCATCGCGGCAGCACATGCCGCGACGACGAACGCAACGACCCCGAGAACTCGCATCAGCGCCCCTTGAACGGCGTTTCGGCAACCGGCGTCAGCGGCGCCTTGCCTGAGAACCATGACTTGAGGTTGTCGACCACGAGCTGGTCCATGGCGTTGCGCGTCACCACCGAGGCCGAGCCGATATGCGGCAGCAGCACGACGTTCTGCATGGTCTTGAGCTCGTCCGGCACGTTCGGCTCGGCCGCGAACACGTCGAGGCCGGCGGCGAGGATGGTGCCTGACTTCAGCGCCTGGACAAGAGCCTGCTCGTCAACCACCGAGCCGCGCGCGACGTTGACCAGCACGCCGCGCGGGCCGAGCGCCTTGAGCACCTCGGCATTGACCATCTTGTTGGTGCTGGCGCCGCCGGGCACGATCACCATCAGCGTGTCGACCGCCTTCGCCATCTCGATCAGATCAGGATAGTGCTTGTAGGAGACGTCCTTGGACGGATTGCGCGAATGATAGACAACAGGCACTAGCGAAGCATCGAGCCGGCGCGCGATGGCCTGGCCGATGCGGCCCATGCCGACGATGCCGACCTTGCGGTCGCGCAGCGAGCCGACACTGAGCGGATAGCTCTGGGTCTGCCAGAGGCCCGAGCGCACGTAGCGGTCGGCCTTGATGAACTCGCGCAGGGTCGAGATCAAGAGGCCCATCGCGACGTCGGCGACCTCCTCGGTCAGCACGTCGGGCGTGTTGGTGACGATGATGTTGTGCTCGGCCGCGTATTTGGCGTCGATATGGTCGTAGCCGACGCCGAAGCTCGCCACCATCTCGATCTTGGGCAGTTGCGACAGCGAATCCTTGTCGGCCCGCACGGTGTGATAGGTCACCGCGACGCCGCGGATCTTTTCGCGGACCGCCGGCGTCAGCCGCTCGAGGTCACCGCGGGTCTCGGCCCTGTGCACGACGAAATGATCGGAAAACCCGTTCTCGAGGATCGGCCGGACCGGTCCATAAATCAAAAGATCGATCTTGTCGGACGAAATCGAACCGGTAGACATCAGCTTTCCTTTCCAAGCGCGCTCTCGTGCCAGCGCCGTAAAACGAGGTGGGAAACTAGCGCCAGCACCCCATAGATGACAATCCCGGCCAGCGACAGCAAAAGCAGCGCTGCGAACATGCGGGGTATGTTCAACCGGTAGCCGGATTCGGCGATTCTGTAGGCGAGGCCGGAGCCGGCGCCCGCAGTTCCCGCCGCAATCTCAGCCACCACCGCGCCGATCAGCGACAGGCCGCCGGCGATGCGCAGGCCGCCGAGAATATAGGGCAGCGCCGCGGGCAGCTTCAGAAAGCGCAGGGTTTGCGGCGGCGAGGCGCCGTAAAGCTGGAACAGGCCGGACAGGTTGCGGTCGACCGAATTCAGCCCCAGCGTGGTGTTGGACAGCACCGGGAAAAAGGCGACGATGAAGGCACAGACCACGACCGCGGTCTGCTGCTCCAGATAGATCAGCAGCAGCGGTGCAATCGCGATCACCGGCGTCACCTGCAGCACGACGGCATAGGGGAACAGCGAATATTCGACCCATTTCGACTGATTGAACAGCAGCGCCAGCGCGACGCCGCCGATGCTCGCGGCGGCAAAGCCTTCAAGTGTCGTCAAAAGCGTGGTTGCGAGCGATTGTGACAGCACCGCCCAGTCCTTGATCAATGTCAGGACGATGACGGACGGCGCCGGCAGCACATAAGGCGGGATCTCCTTGATCCGGACCACGAGCTCCCAGGCCGCGATCCCCGCCGCGAACACGATGACGGGCAGCACGAAGCGCATCGCGCGCTGCACGCTCGACGGCTTTGCGGTGACGGCAGCTTGCGCGTTCATAGCGTCGACTGCCCCGAATAGGACGGCGCCAGCGCGGCCGACACCTTGCGGCAATAATCGGAATAGGCCGCGGAGGTGCGAAACTCCTCGCCGCGCGGCTCGACCGTCTCGATGCGGATATCGGCTTGGATGCGGCCGGGCCGCGCCGTCATGACCACCACGCGCTGCGACAGATAAACGGATTCGAACACCGAATGGGTGACGAAGATGACGGTCTTGCCAAGGCTGCGCCACAGCGCGAGCAGATCGTTGTTGAGGCGGAAGCGCGTGATCTCGTCGAGCGCCGCGAACGGCTCATCCATCAGGAGGATATCGGGGTCGGTGACGAGCGCGCGCGCCAGAGACACCCGCATCTTCATGCCGCCGGACAGCTCGCGCGGATAGGCCTCGGCGAAATCGGCAAGCCCGACACTGGCGAGCGCCGCGTCGGCCCGCGCGCGCCCCTCGGCCTTCGGCACGCCGCCGAGCTTCAGCGGCAGCCGCACGTTCTCGCGCACGCTGGTCCAGGGCATCAGGGTCGGCTCCTGGAACACGAAGCCGATGCCGTGGCCGGGCTGCGCCTCGCCCTCATGGCGCGCCACCCGCACGATGCCCGATGACGGCGCGCTGAGCTCTGCAATGATGCGCAGCGCCGTCGACTTGCCGCAACCGGACGGACCGAGCAGCGAGATGAACTCGCCCTTGCGCACGGCCAGATCGAGCGGGCCGAGCGCCATGACGCCGTTATCATAGGCCTTCGTCACGCCGCGCAGGCTGACGGCGAGAGCCGTCAGGCTGGCCTCGACGGCGGACGAAGTTTTGACAGCAGACATTCTGACAGCAGACTTAGATTACAGCAGACTTGGACCTTGCGTTACGGCTTGCTCGGGCGCAGCTCGACGCCGACGCCCTTGTTGACGAAGCGCAGCGTGTAGGACTTGCGGAAATCCAGATCAGCCTTCACGACGCCTGCCTTCACCATCTTGTTGAAGAAGGAGGTATAGCGCTCGTCGCTCATCGCGCCGATGCCGTTCTTCAGGGAATCGCCGGAATCGACGATGCCGTATTGCTTCATCTTGGCGACCGAATAGGCGAGCAGATCGTCGGTCATCTCCGGGTTGAGCTTCTTGATCATGGCATTGCCGGCGGAATTGTCGCCGTAGATGTAATTGTACCAGCCGATCATGGAGGCATCGACGAAGCGCTGCACCAGATCCGGCTTCTTCTCGGCGACGTCGCGGCGCGTCTCGATCAGGGTCGAGTAGGTGTTGAAGCCGTAATCGGCCAGCAGCAGCACGTTGGGCTTGAAGCCGGCGGCCTTCTCGACCGCGAAGGGCTCGGAGCTGACGTAGCCCTGCATCGCGCTCTTGGGATTGGCGATGAAGGGCTGCGGATTGAAATTGTAGGGACGGACGTTCTTCTCGTTGAAGCCGTATTCGGACTTCAGCCACTGGAAATAGCTGGTCATGCCCTCCTTGGAGACGAACAGCGTCAGCGGCTTGAGGTCCTCGATCTTGGCGACCTTCGCATCGGGCTGCGTCAGCATCACCTGCGGATCCCTCTGGAAGACCGCGGCGATGGTGACGACGGGAACGTCGTTGGCGACCGCGTCGAACGACATCAGCGTATTCGCGGCCATGAAGAAATCGATCTTGCCGGCGATCAGGAGCATCCGGTTGTTCTCGTTCGGACCGCCGGGAACGATGGTGACGTCGAGGCCGTATTTCTTGTAGGTGCCGTCGGCGACCGCCTGGAAGAAGCCGCCATGCTCGGCCTCGGCGACCCAATTGGTGCCGAAGCTGACCTTGTCCAGCGTCTCGGCCCGCGCCGGCGCGCCCGCGACGAGCACGGGACAAAGGGCAACCGTTAACGCTCGCCAGAGATGGATGAGGCGCATGATTGGACTCCGTCGATCATTCCGGCCCATGATATTGAGAATTTCGGGGACGCGAGCCGGCCGAGCCCGCGTCCCCTGATAACCTCAAACTACGTGACAAAATTGGGCAAAGAAACCTCCAAAGAACTCTCGATCACGCCGTCCCGCGACTGGATCGACATCGACTGGGCCAATGCAGGTCCCGCGGATGTGTCGCGCTGGATCGCGGTGCTGCCGCTGGCGGCGACCGAGCAGCATGGCCCGCATCTGCCTGTTACGACCGACGTGCTGATCGCGGAGGCCTATCTCGCGCGCGTGCGCGCGTTCTTGCCCGAACATGTTCCGGCGAGTTTTCTTCCCGTCGAGCCAATCGGCATCTCCACCGAGCATATCGACTATCCCGGCACGCAGACGCTGCCGAACGACGCCGCGCTGAAGCGATGGACGGGGATCGGCGAGGACGTCGCGCGGCGCGGCGTGAAGAAGCTCGTGATCATCACCAGCCATGGCGGCAACAGCGCGGCGATGATGCTGGTCGCGCAGGATCTGCGCGCGCATCACAAGCTCTTCGTGGTGACGACGTCGTGGTCGCGGCTGTCGGGCGCGGATCAATTGTTCCCGGCCGAGGAGGTACGCCACGGCATTCACGGCGGCGCGGTCGAGACCTCGATCATGCTGGCGCGCTATCCCGAGCAAGTGCGCAAGGATGCGATCGCGGATTTTCCCGCGAGCAGCATCGCGCTGGAAAAACAATATCGCTGGCTGTCGACGCAGCGGCCGGCGCCGTTCGCCTGGCAGGCGCAGGATCTCCACGCCAGCGGCGCGGTCGGTAACGCGACATTGGCTGTGCCCGAGAAGGGCGAGCAGCTGCTCGACCAGGGCGCGCGCGCCTTCTGCGAGCTGCTCGCGGAAGTCGATAACTTCGACGTGAACAGGCTCGCCAAAGGGCCCCTCGGTTAGCCCTCATCCCACTGGAATCATTCAGAGAAAGCTCTCTGCCCGGCCCCGCCTTCGCGGCATTCGAACCGGACGCGGGGAGCCTCCGTCCAACTGGGCACGCGGGCCACAACGGACCGCCTCAACCCGGATGGAGTTTCACATGTCGATCAAGACCAGGATTGCCGCCGTCGCCCTCGCTGCCCTCGCCGTCACCGGCAGCATCGTGTCCACCACCTCCTCGGCCGAAGCCAAGCAGCCCGGCTGGGTCTGGGGTGTGGGTGCCGGCATCGCCACCGCCGCCGTGGTCGGCTCCGCGATCGCCGCCAGCAACGATCCCTATTACAACGGCTATCATCGCTGCGGCTGGGTCGCCCAGTACAACGCTTTCGGCCAGTACGTCGGCCGCGTTCGTTCCTGCTACTGATTTGAGTACCTGAGGCCGATCTCACACGTGGATCCTGCGTCCGACACGGGCGCCTCATCCACCCCGTGTCGTGCCCCGACCCGCCCGGTTGTCCCCCCGGGCGGGTCACCTGTTTTGGGCCCGGGAATTTGTTGCAGTCCCGTCACAGAAGGGTGCGAACCATCACCTGCGGCAATCCGTGTCAGTTGCTATTGCGAATTAATCGCAATAAGGTTCGCAACAAGCTCAGGGGCTTGGGACAAAACGCGTCAAATCGAGATCAATCTCGACCGATGCCATGCACTTCCGAACCCTGATGACAGGGCCGCCGCGAATCGGCAGGGATATCGCGGCGAATGGGACACATTCGTTTGGGGGCGTGCGTTTTGACGTTGAGAGGTCATCGACACCGGTATTTGCGCACGGCCGCGGCGATTGCCTCGGGCGTACTGGCTTTTCCCGCCGCCGGCCGCGCGGCCGATCTGCCGCTCAAGGCGCCGGCGCTGAAAGCGATCTACGACTGGACCGGTCTCTATATCGGCGCGCATACCGGCATCACGCGCGGCAACTCCTCGACGACGCTGACCGATCCCACGATCGCAACCGACAATCACGTCTTCAACGGCGCCACCGGCGGCGTCCAGGCCGGCTACAATTGGCGTCTCAATTCGGGGCTGCTGCTCGGCGTCGAAGGCGATATCTCCTTCCCGAATTATCTGCCCTCCAACCACGTCGTGTCGTCGACGGCGACCGCGCTGTCGGGTGTCGAAGAGCGCTGGGACTATGTCGCCAGCCTGCGCGCACGGCTCGGCTACGCCACCGGCAACTGGCTGTTCTACGCGACCGGCGGCGCGGCCTTTACCGGCGAGCGCTTCCTCTCGACCCCGACCGGCGGCGACGAAGAGAAGGTGTTGCACACGCGGTTCGGCTGGATCGCCGGCGGCGGTGTCGAATACGCCTTCGCGCCGCATTGGAGCGCGCGGCTCGAATATCTCTACAGCAAGTTCGAGAACACCAACGTCACCTTCCCCTCCGGCGGGCAATATTCGTCGTCGATGGATTTCCAGAGCCTGCGGATCGGCCTCAATCGCAAGATCGACTGGCCGGGCGTGCCCACCTACAACCCGAAATCGGACGTCACCGACACCGAGTCGAGCCGCTGGGAGATCCACGGCCAGTCGACCGTGCTGGGACAGGGCTACCCCGCGTTCCACGCGCCCTATACCGGAACGAACAGCCTGATCCCGTCGCCGGATTTCCAGCAGACCTGGAGCAACTCGCTCTATCTCAATGCACGGCTGTGGGACGGCGGCGAGGTCTATTTCAATCCTGAGCTGCTGCAGGGCTTCGGCTTCAACAACACCACGGGCGCGGCGGGCTTCCCCAACGGCGAAGCGCAAAAATCCGGCTTCCCCTATCCGCATTTCAACGCCTCGCGGCTGTTCGTGCGCCACACTTTCGGTTTCGGCGGCGAGCAGGAGGAACTTGCCAGCGGCCAGTTCCAGCTCGCCGGCAAGGCGGACATCTCACGCCTGACCTTGCAGGTCGGCAAGTTCTCCGTGGTCGACGTGTTCGACGGCAATTCCTACGCGCACGATCCGCGCAAGGATTTCATGAACTGGTCGATCTGGGCGTCCGGCGCCTTCGACTACGCCGCCGACAAGCTCGGCCTCGGCTATGGTGCCACTGCCGAGCTGAACCAGAAGCAATGGGCGTTGCGCGCCGGCTACTTCCTGATGGATGCCGAATCCAACTCGAACAATTTCGACATGAATATCGGCCGCCGCGGCGAATATGTCGCGGAGCTCGAGATGCGCTATTCGCTGTTCGGCATGCCCGGCAAGCTGCGCACGCTCGGCTTCGTCAACAGCGCCTTCTCCGGCAGCTATCGCGAGACGCTGGACAATCCCGCGTTCGGCGTGGACATCAGCCAGACCCGCCGCGGCCGACTGAAATACGGCTATGCGTTCAACCTCGAGCAGGCCATCACCGACGATGTCGGCGTGTTCGGCCGCTGGAGCTGGAACGACGGCCGCAACGAGATCATGGCCTTCACCGACATCGACCGCAGCCTGTCCGGCGGCGTCTCGGTCAAGGGCACCAAATGGGGCCGGCCCGACGACGTCGTCGCGATCGCCGGCGCCATCAACGGCCTGTCGCAGGATCACCGCGACTTCATCGCCGCCGGCGGTCTCGGCCCGCTGATCGGCGACGGCCGGCTCAACTACCGCCACGAACGCGTGCTGGAGACCTATTACGCCTACGCGCTGAACAAGGCGCTGACCTTCACCGCCGACTACCAGCTCATCGTCAATCCCGCCTACAACGCGGATCGTGGTCCGGTGTCGGTGTTCTCAGGACGCCTGCACGGCGAGTTCTGAACGGCGGGAGTTATGGTTCCGGTGCGACAATTTGGGCCGGAACCGGGTAAATCGCGTACGGAGTTCATATATAAGGGGCTCGGCCCGGCGTCCGCCGGGCACGATATCCCTCTCCATTGCGCACAATGTTGTCCGTCGAACTCATCATCGTCGTCGTCCTGATCGTCATTAACGGCCTGCTGTCCATGTCCGAGCTGGCCGTGGTCTCGTCCCGCCCGGCCCGGCTGTCGCTGCTCGCCGCCAGGGGCGTCCGCGGCGCCGAGCGGGCGCTGACGCTGGCCGCCGATCCCGGCAAATTCCTCTCGACGGTGCAGATCGGCATCACGCTGGTCGGCGTGCTCTCGGGCGCGTTCTCCGGTGCGACGCTCGGACAGCGGCTGACACAATGGCTGGTCGAGCTCGGCATGTCCGCAGGCATCGCCGACATCGTCGGCGTCGGCATCGTCGTCACGCTCATCACCTATGCGACCCTGATCGTCGGCGAGCTGGTGCCGAAGCAGGTGGCGCTGCGCGATCCCGAGAGCATCGCGGTGAAGGTCGCGCCGGCGATGCACGTGCTTGCCAAGATTTCGCTGCCGCTGGTGTTTCTGCTCGATCTCTCCGGCAAGGTGATCCTCACGCTGCTCGGCCGCGGCGGCAAGGCCGAGGAGAAGGTCTCGGAAGACGAGATCCATCACCTCGTCAACGAAGCCGACAGCGCCGGCGTGCTCGAGCCCGGCGAGAAGGAGATGATCGCCGGCGTGATGCGGCTCGGCGACCGGCCGGTCGGCGCCGTCATGACGCCGCGCACGGAGGTCCACGAGATCGACCTGAACGACGCGCCGGAGGCCATTCGCGAGATCATCGTGAAGAGCCCGCATTCGCGCTTTCCGGTCTCGGACGGCGATCGCGACAAGCCGATCGGCGTGCTGCAGGCCAAGGACCTGCTGATCGCCTATATGAACGAACGGACGCCGGACCTGCGCGCGCTGGTGCGCGAGGCGCCGGGCATTCCAGCCTCCGCAGATGCCCGCGACGTGCTGGCGATCCTGAGGGCTGCACCGGTGCATGTCGGTTTCGTCTACGACGAATACGGTGCCTTCGAAGGCATGGTGACCGCCGCCGACATCCTCGAATCGATCGTCGGCGCCTTCCACTCCGAGGAAGGACCGCCGGAACCGGCCTATGTCCGGCGCGAGGACTCCTCGCTGCTGATCTCCGGCTGGATGCCGGTCGACGAGTTCGGCGAACTGCTCGGCATCGAGCTGCCGCCGCACCGCTACAACACGGTGGCGGGCCTGGTGCTGCAGCAGTTCAGCGTGCTGCCCAATGTCGGCGATGCCTTCGACTTCGCCGGCTGGCACATCGAAGTCGTCGATCTCGACGGACGGAGGATCGACAAGATCCTGGCGAGCCGTGTGAGCGAGCAGGCGGCGGCGTGAGCGGCAATCTCAACTATCGTCCCGGACAAGCGTAATTTGTGGCATAGCTTCCCTTCTCCCCTTGTGGGAGAAGGTGGCATAGGCGGCCTTCGGCCGCCGTTTCCAAGAACGCTGAAGCCAAGCTTCAGCTATGGCGCCGGATGAGGGGTTCTCTCCGCGGATGACTCTCTCGCGGATGGGCGCGCGGAGAGAACCCCTCACCCGGCTTTGCTGCGCAAAGCCACCCTCTCCCGCAAGGGGCGAGGGTGCACCGTCGGCGTGGCGGCGAGCGAAAACTCCAATCCCCCCGCGCTTCACCCGAACCTCACCCCGATCCGCTTTTCCTTGCGCCAGACCACGGTGCAGGACAGATGCGTTCCTTCGGCCTGGATGAACAGCGTGAAGTGCTCGGGAATGCCGACGGGGCTGGTGACGTCGAGGGCAGCGCCGGTGTCCGAGAGATTCCGCACGGTGCAGTCGATCGCACCGCCGCCGAACTCGATCGTTCCGGCCTTGAGCACGCGATGCCTCGCCTTGTTGCGTCGCTCGTCCATGCGGACAATCTACACCCCAAGCTGACACAGACCTTAAGGCCTCAACATGCTCCCCATGAATTCAGGCCCGGCGCCGGCCATGCCGTAGCCTGACCTCACATCGCCGGCTGGAACGTCTCGGCACGGGCCATCCGCCAGGCGTCGCGGAACCGCGGGTCTTCGGTGCCTTCCAGCAGCTCGCCCGGGCGCAGCGCCGGATAGAGCTGGGCGAAGGATTTGACGTCGGTCGTCGAGCGGCGCTGGGTGAAGTGGATCGGGCGCAGCTGCTGCGGATGTTCGAGTCCGGCTGCGGCGATCAGTTCGGTCAGCGAGTGCAGCGTGGCGTGGTGATAATTATGCACGCGATCGATCTTGAGCGGCACGTAGAGCGCGCGCGCCCGGGTCGGGTCCTGTGTCGCAACGCCGGTCGGGCAGCGGTCGGTGTGACAGCTCAGCGACTGGATGCAGCCGAGCGAAAACATGAAGCCGCGCGCCGCGTTGCACCAGTCGGCGCCGATCGCCATCGCGCGCGCCATGTCGAAGGCGGTCGCGATCTTGCCGGACGCGCCGATCTTGATGCGGTCGCGCGCGTTGATGCCGACCAGCGCGTTGTGGACGAAATTGACGCCCTCGCGCATCGGCATGCCCAGATGGTCCATGAACTCCAGCGGCGCAGCGCCGGTGCCGCCTTCATTGCCGTCAACGACGATGAAGTCGGGATAAATGCCGGTCTCCAGCATCGCCTTGCAGATCGCCAGGAACTCCCAGGGATGGCCGATGCACAGCTTGAAGCCGGCCGGCTTGCCGCCGGAGAGCTTTCGCATCTCGGCGATGAACTGCATCATGCCAACGGGCGTCGAGAAGGCGCGGTGCGAGGCCGGCGAGATGCAGTCCTCGCCCATGGCGACGCCGCGGATCTTTGAAATCTCCTCCGAGACCTTTGCCGCCGGCAGCACGCCGCCATGGCCGGGCTTGGCGCCCTGGCTGATCTTGAGCTCGACCATCTTGATCTGGTCCTGGCTCGCAACGCGCGCGAACGCCTCGGGATCGAACGTGCCGTCAAGGTGACGGCAGCCGAAATAGCCGGAGCCGATCTCCCAGATGATGTCGCCGCCCATCTCGGCGTGATAGGGGCTGAAACCGCCCTCGCCGGTGTCATGCGCGAAGCCGCCCTTCCTGGCGCCGGCATTGAGCGCGCGCACTGCGTTCGGGCTGAGCGCGCCAAAGCTCATCGCGGAGATGTTGAACACCGACGCCGAATAGGGCTTTACGCAATCGGGGCCGCCGACGGTGATGCGGAATTTCTCCTCGGCATGCGACTTCGGCGAGACCGAGTGGTGCATCCACTCATAGCCCTCGCGATAGACGTCCTCCTGGGTGCCGAACGGGCGCTTGTCGAGCTCCATCTTGGCGCGCTGGTAGACCACCGCGCGGGTGTCGCGCGAGAACGGCATGCCGTCCTTCTCGCTCTCGAAGAAATACTGCCGCATCTCCGGGCGGATCTCTTCGAGCAGGAAGCGGATATGCGCCGAGATCGGGTAGTTGCGCAGCACCGCGTGGTGCTTCTGCAGCAGATCGCGCACGCCGAGCAGGGTGAGTCCGCCGAAGATCAGGATCGGGATCAGCAGGATGTCGAAGATCTTGCGATCGGCGATGCCGAAGCCGATCAGCAGCGCCGTGACGACCGCACAGATCGTCAGCACGATGAAGCGAGGGGAGAACGGCAGCAGCAGGGTTTCCACCAGCCCTTCGGGCGAAGCTTGCGTCTTGTTATCGTTGGCCACGACCACATCCCTCTCGTCAAAATGACGGGGTAAGATACGCCCGCGCCACATCCATGGATATGACGCGGAGCTGGCTTGAGGCTACCGAATCCCGCTGCCGCAAATCAATCCGCCGGATGACCTGCTTTTGCAGTGCAATAGACTCAAATGAAATGACAAATCAGTGACCGCAATCAATGGCCAGATCAATGGCCATGAGGCTGCGCCTCGTGCGGGATGACGCCGTGCAGCTCGAGGCCGCCCCGTTCCAGCCACGCATCGGTGCTCGCGACCGCCCGCTCGATGTGGTCGTCGGTGCGTGAGAAATCGTAAGGCGAGCCCACCAGCGGACAGAGCGGCGGCACCACGACATATTCGATGTCGGAGGCCACGCCTTCGAGCTCGGCCACCAATTGCCGCGCGATCAGGAGCGTCAGCGCATGCAAGGCGTTGGCGACCGCACCCACCGGCGGATCCTTGACCGCGCAGGCGTGCCCGGTCGGCAGCACAACCAGGCGTTTTGCTCCCTTCTGGATCGCGACCCGGACCGGCGTGTTGGAGGAGAGCGCGCCGTCGGCCAGGAAGCGATGGCGATAGTAGATCGGCGAGAATGCACCGGGAATCGCCGTGGATGCCAGGATCGCCTCCGTCGCCGAGCCCTCCGACAGCACCACGGTCTCGCCGGAGACGAAATCCGTCGTGATGATGTGCACCGGCAGCGCGGCATCCTCGAGGTTGCGATAGGGCAGATGGTCCTCGATCAGCTTGCGGATGCCGTCATGGGGAATCAGGAAATCGCGCCGCCACATGAATCCGGCGAGGCTTCGCCAGGTCACCGGAAACACATCGTGGCGTTTCAACCCGCGCCAGAGGGCTTCGAGCCAGAGCAGGCCCTTGAGGGTGGGATCGCCGGCGTAATAGGCGCCGTTGATCGCGCCGACGCTGGAGCCGACCACGAGATCGGCGACGACGCCATGCCGCGCCAGCGAATGCATCATCCCGACCTGGATCGCCCCAAAACTGCCGCCGCCCGCCAGCACGAAGGCAGTCGGTTTCGGCGCCCGGCCATGGTCGATCACGGACAAGATCTGCGCAGCTCCCCCGGCTCTCGCGTTGCAACATCGCGGCGAGATTTAGGCGCGAGCATATAGCCGCGCCCGGAGGGGCGAGGCCAATAACAAAGTCGGGGGAGGATGGTGAGGGGAAGGTGGGCTAGCTAGCGAGCGCGAGGCGAGGAGCTAGCCACGAGTCGTCGCCAAACGACTTCCTGTGGTTATGGGTCCCGGGCTCGCGTTTCACGCGCCCCGGGACGACACCAAAGTTGTGGCTAAGAGGACCGCAATCAAATCGAGCGGCTTACCGCTCGACGAACGCCTTCTCGATCACGAAATGGCCGGGCTTGTTGCCGGAGCCCTCGATGAAATCGCGGCCTTCGAACATCACCTTCAGCTCTTCCAGCATCGCCGGGCTGCCGCACATCATGACGCGGTCGGTCTCGATGTTGAGCGGGCCCTGGCCGATGTCGTTGAAGATCTGCTCGGAGTTGATGAGGTCGGTGATGCGGCCGCGGTTGCGGAACGGCTCGCGGGTCACGGTCGGGTAGTAGATCAGCTTGTCCGCAAGCAGCTCCCCGAACAGCTCGTCTTCACGCAGAGTGGCGACGAGCTTCTCGCCATAGGCGAGCTCGGACACCTGGCGGCAGCCATGGACCAGCACGATCGACTCGAACTGGTCATAGACGTCGGGGTCCTTGATCAGGCTGGCGAAGGGCGCAAGGCCGGTGCCGGTCGAGAGCAGCATCAGCCGCTTGCCGGGGATGAGGTTGTCGGTGATCAGCGTGCCGGTGGCCTTGCGGCCGACCAGGATGGTGTCGCCTTCCTTGATCTTCTGCAGGCGCGAGGTCAGCGGGCCATCCTGAACCTTGATCGAGAAGAACTCGAGCTCTTCCTCGTGGTTGGCGCTCGCCATGCTGTAGGCGCGCAGCAGCGGGCGGCCGTCGACCTCGAGGCCGATCATGGCGAACTGGCCGTTCTGGAAGCGGAAGCCGGTGTCGCGCGTGGCGCGGAAGCTGAACAGCGTGTCGGTCCAGTGCTGGACGGAAAGAACCTTCTCTCGGTAAAACGCGCTCATGATTTTCGATATTCCGAATGATTGCGGTTTTAGGGCAAAAGGATTGCCCGGCCCCTGAATGCGGGGCGGACACCATTGCCATGGCGGAGGATTTCGCGTGTGTGATCTACGCCATTGAGACCAATAATCAACCTCGTTTCGGATGCAATTGATGCCGATCAAACCGGCATTTGCGGCAGAACTGGCCAGATCATTAATGGATCTGCTGTCAGGCCTGCCCCGAGGGCAATTTCTTTTCCCTTCAGGGGCCGATCGCAGCACTTAATTTCCATCGCGCTCGCGAGAATTTCATTAAGAATAGCTCTGATTTTCACCCCGGTTTGGCGCCGATTCCCGCATTTTTGCGGCTTTTGGCGCCAGGAACGGCTTAAGGCACATGGCGAGCAGCGAGCGGATCTTCGTTCAGGCGATCAGGCGCTATTGCGCCCGCCATGGCATTGCGGTCGATGTCCGCGCCGGCGGCTGGCTGATCGCGATGCACCTCGGCGAGGAGCGGCGCTTTGCCTTCGGCTATGACATCGGCCTCAACAGCGCGATCGCGCATCGCCTCGCCAACGACAAATCGGCCACCGCCGAAGCGCTGGCGCTCGCGGACGTGGCCTGCATTCCGCATCACCTCTTCCTCAACCCGAAGCTCGGCAGCAATGTCGTCGGCCCCGCCTGGCGCGATGACATGCTCAAGCAGCTTCATGATCATCCGCAAGGCGTGGTGGTGAAGCCGAACGAGGGGACGTCGGGGCGCTCGGTGTTCAAGGTGACGATGGAGGCGGAGCTCGACCACGCGATCGGCGAGGTCTTTGCGATGAGCACCGGGCTCGTGATCTCGCCCTATGTCGCGATCGAGGACGAGGTCCGGGTCGTGCTGCTCGGTGATGTGCCGCTCGTCGTCTACAGCAAGCAGCGCGGCACGGATTGGCGGCACAATCTCGATGCCGGCGCCAAGCCGGTGTTGTTGGAGCATAGCGAGGTTCGAACGGCTTGCGCGCGGCTCGCGACCAATGCCGCGCGCGCGATCGGCATTACCTTCGCGTCGATCGACGTGGTGTGCGTTGACGGTGACTGGCGCGTGCTCGAGATCAATTCCGGCGTGATGATGGAAGCGCTGGCGAAGCTGCATCCGGAACTGGTGCAGGCGACATATGACGCCGCGCTGGACCGGGTGTTTGGGGAAGCAAGCTAAGCGCGCCGCGAGCGCTGATCTATCGCCGTCATCCTGAGGTGGCCGCTTCTTCAGCGGCCCTCGAAGGACGACGGCCCGACCGCCAGCTCGGCCGTTCATCCTTCGAGGCTCGCCCAGCGATGCTGGGCGAGCACCTCAGGATGACGGAACGCCCTAATTATTCGCGCTGGCAGAATCGTCCATCGCCTTGAAGGCTTCCTCCAGTTGCAGCGAGATCGGCACGTTCAGCCGTTCGCCGGTCGGGAGCCTGGCGATGAACCATTTGTTGTAGAGCGGGACGAGGTCGCGGTTGGAGCCGAGTTTGCGGAAGGTGCGCTCGACCACGGCGGAAAGCTGCGGCTCGCCCTTCCTAAACATGATGCCGTAGGGATCGTAGGACAGATAATCGCCGGTGACGCGGTACTTGTCCTGCGCCTTGTGGCGCGCGATCAGGCCGAAGAGCAGGATGTCGTCGGTCGCGAACGCATCGGCCTTGCCGTCGACGAGCATCTGGTACGATTGCTCGTGATCGGCGCCGACCGCGATGTTCAGCCCCAGCGAGGACTTCTTGTCGGCGGCCTGGATCGCCAGCTCGTTGGTGGTGCCCTTCGTCACCACGACGGTCTTGCCCTTCAGATCCGTCAGCGACTGCACGTTCGACGCCTTCGGCACCATCAGCTTGGTGCCGGCGACGAACATCAGCGGCGAGAACGCGACGCGCTTGCCGCGCTCGGCATTGGCGGTGGTCGAGCCGCACTCCAGGTCGATCTTGCCCTGGAGCACCGCATCGATGCGGTCGTCCGAGGTGACCTTGACGTAGTCGATCTTCAGATTGGGATCGTCGACCTCGGCGCCGATCTCCTCGACGATGGCCTCGCAGAGCTCGAGGCTGTAGCCGATCGGCCGGCCCGACTGGTCGAGGAAGGAGAACGGCGGCGAGCTCTCGCGATAGCCGAGCCGCACATTGTGCCGCCCCTTGATCGCCGACAGCGTCGGGCTAAGCCCGTCGCTGCCAGTCTGGGCGGAGGCGGGTGTCGCCAGCAGGCACGCTGCCAGCAACAGGCCGCCCGATATCGCCGTTGAAAGGCGCATGACGCACTCCCGTCAATGGCCGGCCATCGCGGGCAGTTCGCCCGGCACCATGTCCGGCGTCGCCACCTCGCCAGGTCCAAGCTCGTGCTCGGGCCCGAGCTCGCCTTCCCACTTCGCGACCACGGCGGTCGCGAGCGAGTTGCCGATCACGTTGGTGGCGCTGCGGCCCATGTCGAGGAAGGTGTCGATGCCCATGATCATCAAGAGGCCCGCCTCGGGGATGCCGAACTGCGACAGTGTCGAGGCGATCACCACGAGAGAGGCGCGCGGCACGCCGGCGACACCCTTGGAGGTGATCATCAGGGTCGCGAGCATCGCGAGCTGCGTCGCGAGCGACATCTCGATATGGTAGGTCTGCGCGATGAAGATGCTCGCGAAGGTGCAGTACATCATCGTGCCGTCGAGATTGAATGAGTAGCCGAGCGGCAGCACGAAGCTCGAGATTCGCGACGAGGCGCCGAACTTGGTCAGCCCCTCCAGCGTCTTCGGATAGGCCGCCTCCGAGCTCGCGGTCGAGAACGCGATCATCAGCGGCTCGCGGATCAGCTTCAGCAGATGGCTGTAGCGCGGCCCGATCACGACAAAACCGACGACCACCAGGATGCACCACAGGATCGCCAGCGCGAGATAGAAGCCGCCCATGAAGACCACGAGCTTCCAGAGCACGCCGAGGCCGTTCTTGGCCACGGTGGCGGTGATGGCGGCCCACACCGCGAGCGGCGCGAACAGCATCACATAGCTCGTCACCTTGAGCATGATGTGGGCGACGTCGTCGATCATCGCCAGGATCGGCTTCGAGCGCTCCGGCATCGAGCCCATCGCCACCGAGAAGAACACGGCGAAGATCACGATCTGGAGGATCTCGTTCTGCGCCATCGCGTCCGCGATCGAGGTCGGGATCAGATGGGTCAGGAATTTCTCGATCGAGAAGGCCGAGACCGGCAAGCCGGTCGATTGCCCCGCCGCGGGCAGCGTGCCGGGGAAGTTCGCGCCGGGCTGCAGCAGGTTGACCATGACGAGGCCGAGCAGCAGCGACACGAAGGAGGCGCTGATGAACCAGCCCATGGTCTTGGCGAAGATGCGTCCGAGCCGCGCGCCGCTACCCATATGCGCGATGCCGCCGACCAGGGTCGCGAACACCAGCGGCGCGATGATCATCTTGATCAGGCGCAGGAACATCATGGCGATCAGGTTGATGGAGGAAGCCCAGTCGGCTCTGGTGTCGGGCAGGAAGTTGAAGATCGCCGCCCCCATGACGATGCCCAGCACCATCGCGGCAAGGATGTATTGCGTAAACCTGTTCGACATTGCTTACCCCCAACTACACCGGCCGCTTCATGATGTCGCAGATATGACAGCGACGCAACACGCTTCGCGTGCGCTCGTGTTGCGGGATGTTCCCGTTGCGAAACAGGAACGCACGCTCTAGCCTTCATGCAGCGCACAACGAATGCGGCTTGCACGTTTTGTTTGCGGCAGCTGCATCAATAATCGTCAAAACAAACGGAGAGGGAAACACCATGAGCGGCAACGTCAATCGCCAGATTCTTCTGGTGGAGAAGCCCAGCGGCAAGCTCGGTCCCGAACATTTCGGCATGGTCGATGGTGCGATGCCGGAGCCGAAGGACGGCGAGGCCCTGCTGCGCGTGCGTTATATTTCGCTCGACGCCGCCAACCGGGCCTGGATGCACGGCGCGACCTACCGCTCCGCGGTCGAGGCCAACAGCGTGATGGCCGGCGGCGGCATCGCCGAGGTCGTCAGCTCGAAGGCGCCGGAACTCGCGGCGGGCGACATCGTGTTCGGCGACACCGGCTGGCAGGAATACGCCGCGGTGCCGGCGAAGCATCTCACCAAAATGCCGAAGCTCGAGCCGATGACGCATCTGCTCAGCGTGTTCGGCATCGCCGGCCTCACGGCCTATTTCGGCTTGCTCGAGGTCGGCAAGCCCAGGGAAGGCGAGACCGTCGTCGTCTCGGCGGCTGCGGGCTCGGTCGGCTCGATCGTCGGGCAGATCGCCAAGATCAAAGGATGTCGCGTGGTCGGCATCGCGGGAGGCGCGGACAAATGCAACTGGCTGACCTCCGAACTCGGCTTCGATGCCGCCGTGGACTACAAGGACGGCGCCGTGTTCAAGGCCCTGCGCGCAGCAGCACCCAAAGGCATCGACGTCTATTTCGACAATGTCGGCGGCGACATCCTGGAAGCCTGCCTGCCACAGATGAACAATTACGGCCGCATCGCCTGCTGCGGTGCGATCTCGCAATATGACGGCGCGCCGTCGGCGCACGGCCCGCGCGGCGTGCCCGGCCTGATCGTGGTGAAGCGGCTCGTGATGCAGGGCTTCATCGTGATGGACTACATGAAGGATAACCAGCGCGCGCTCGCCGACCTCCAGAGCTGGGTCAAGTCCGGCAAGTTGAAGGTGCAGGAGGACATCATCGACGGCCTGGAGAACACGCCGAAGGCGCTGATCGGATTGCTCGCAGGCGAGAACCGCGGCAAGCGCATGATCAAGCTCTAGCGAGTAGTTACACCGCAATTGCCCTCGCATTATCTACTTGCGGTAGAAGCCGCGGCGGCCAATGATGCCGCGCGCGGCTCACCCGCGACGATTGCTTGCATCACTTTTGATACATCGTCGGCTTTACCGACAGGGCAGGAATTCATCCCAATGTTCAACACGTTGAAACATGCATCAACGCGCACCGCGTTGCTGGCGGCAACTCTCTTCGCAACTGCAACAGGCGCATTCGCGCAGACCGAGGCGCAGAAGAGCGCCATCCGCTCCGCGTGCCGCTCGGACTTCATGGCGCACTGCTCGAGCGTGACGCCCGGCGGCGTGGAGGCGTATCAGTGCCTGCAGAAGAACATGTCGAGCCTGTCGTCGGGATGCCAGACCGCGGTTCGCGCGGTCGAGCCCGCTTCGGCACCGAAGACCGAGGCTGCGCCCGCCAAATCCGAACCTGCCAAGTCTGAGCCAGCAAAGACGGAGGCGGCACCCGCCGCCGAGCCCAAGCCGGCCGCAGCCGCTCCGAAGGCCGCCGCCGCAAAACAGCCGAGCAGCGCGCAGGTCGCTGCGGTCAAGAGCGCATGCCGCGCCGATTATCCCAAGGTGTGCGCCAGCGTGCCGCCCGGCGGCGCCCCCGCGCTCGAATGCCTGGAGAAGAACAAGGCCAAGGTCTCGCCGGCCTGCGAGAAGGCCGTGACCGCCGCGGCCGGCGGCGGCGGCGCGGCTGCAACGGCAGCGCCTGCTACTGGCGCCGCACCGGCTGCCGCGGCAGCACCGGCGGCTGCACCCGCCGTGATCGTGCTGCGCCCGCTGCGGCCGCGCGAAGAGCTGTTCATCGTGCGCTCCGCCTGCGGCGCCGACATCCGGACGCTCTGCGCCGGCGTGGCGCCAGGCGGCGGCCGCATCGTGCAGTGCGTCGCCAGCAATGCGGCGTCGCTCTCGCCCGCGTGCAAGGAAGTCCTCGCGCCCTTCGCGGCGCGATAGGCGAGGCGCAACACACGCGGTGAGATGCGAACATCTGGCAGCGCGCGCGAATGAATTTTCGCGCGCATACCGCAACAGATCCTTTGCCAACATCCGATTTCAATCACAACAAAACCGGGGGAGAAACGTGCGTTCATTGCTGCTGATTGCCTCCGCCCTTTTCGCCTTCGGCGCGACCATGACCCTTGAAGCGACCGATACCAACGCGGTGGTCTGCGCCCGCGGCGTCTACCGCGCCGGCTGCGCCGGACCGAACGCGGCGGTCGTTGTCCGCAAGCCGGTTCCAGTGGTCCGCTGTACCAGGGTGCTGGTGAACGGGGTCTATGTGAAGCGCTGCGTCTGAGGCTCGAATAGCCAAGCCGTCGCGGTTTGGTTATGGTTCGCGCCTGACGCTCTTGGACACACGTCAACCGCGTGTCCAAGAGCGGGCTTTGGCGCGCCTCGCCCGGCCCATAATTCCGCTGGCGCGAAACGCTGGAGCCCATTAGTCTACCCTGAGATAGTAAGTATACTGTCAATTAGGGAGGCAGACGTTGCGGATCGCCGTGATTGGCGGGGGGCCCGGTGGGCTCTACTTTGCCTATCTCTGGAAGAAGCGTCACCCCGAGGATCAAGTCGACCTGTTCGAACAGAACCCGGCCGACGCGACCTGGGGCTTTGGCGTCGTGTTCTCCGATCAGGCGCTGGAGTTCCTGCGCGCCGACGACCCGGAAACGGTCGACGCGATCGCGCCGCATATGGAGAGCTGGGAGAACATCACGCTGAACCTCGGCGGCGACCACGTCGCCATCGACGGCGTCGGCTTCTCCTCGATCGGCCGGCTCGAGCTCCTGCAGTTCCTGCAGCAGCGCGCGCTCGATGTCGGCGTCACCCCGCGCTTCGACACATCGATCCAGGCGATCGACCAGCTCAACGGCCACGATTTGATCGTCGCCGCCGACGGGCTGAACTCGCAGGTGCGCCGCGCCTATGAGGGCGATTTCGGTACCTCGCTGTCCTATTCCTCCAACAAGTTCGTCTGGTACGGCACCTCGAAGCGCTTCGACACGCTGTCGCAGACTTTCGTGAAGACCGACCGCGGCGCCTTCAACGCCCATCACTACCGCTACTCGCCGACCATGAGCACCTTCCTGGTCGAGTGCGATCACGCGACGTGGCAGGCCTATGGCTTTGCCTACAAGGACGTCGAGCAATCCAAGGGCGTCTGCGAGGAGGTGTTTGCCGACACGCTGGGCGGCCACTGCCTCGTCTCCAACAAATCGGTGTGGCGCAATTTCCCCTGGGTCTGGAACGAGCACTGGTCGTTCAAGAACATGGTGCTGATCGGCGATGCCCTGCACTCGGCGCATTTCTCGATCGGCTCGGGCACGCGGCTCGCGATCGAGGACGCCATCGCACTGGTCAAGGCGCTGGAATCCGATGCGCATCTGGCCACCGCGCTACAGCGCTACCAGGCCGCGCGCAAGCCGGTGGTGCAGAAGCTGGTCAATGCCGCACGCACCAGCGCATTCTGGTACGAGCACTTTGCCCAGCACATGCAGCTCGACCTGATGGACTTCGCCTACAGCTACATCACCCGCTCCGGCCGCATCGACGATGCACGCCTTCGCCACATGTCGCCCGCGTTCATGGCGCGCTACGAGGCGGCGAAGAACGGCGGCGGAGATGCCGACGGCGAGGCGACCGCATGAGCAACGAGATTCGCGACGAGGTGCCCGCGGACAGCCCGGGCGCCCGGGAGATCGACTTTGCCGTTCCGCAAGCCTACAACGCCAGCCGCGTGCTGTTCGACAATCTCGCCAAGGGGCGCGGCGACAAGCTCGCGCTGATTGGACCAGCGGGAGCGCGGACCTATGCCGAGCTCTGCGCGGACGCCTGCCGCTGGGGCAATGGCTTTGCTTCGCTCGGCCTCAAGCGCGGCGACCGCGTGCTGCTGTTCCTGGACGACACGCCGGCCTATCCCGCCGCCTTCTTCGGCGCGGTGCGCGCGGGCTTCGTGCCGCTGCTGATCAACACGCTGACGCCGCCGGACCTCTTGCAATTCTATCTCGCGGATTCCGGCGCAGCCGTTGCGGTCGCGGACGCCGAGTTCTGCACGCGCTTCAATGCGGAGGCGTGCAAGGACACGAAGCTGCGCACGCTGATCGTCGTCAATGGCGCGATCGGCGAGCACGCCGCGCCTGTCGCGCTCGCGGCGGAAAGCTGGCTCGCGCCATTCCAGACCGAGCTTGCGGAAGCCGACACAGATCGCAACGAGATGGCGTTCTGGATGTACTCCTCGGGATCGACCGGCCGGCCCAAGGGCATCGTGCATCTCCAGCACGACATGGCCTATAGCGAGGTCGCCTTTGCGCAGAACGTCCTGAAGCTGACGCCTGACGATATCTGCTTCTCGGTGCCGAAGATCTTCTTCGCCTATGGTTTCGGCAACTCCGTCACCTTCCCGTTCTCGGCGGGTGCCGCGACGCTGCTGCTGCCGGGGCAGCCGAAGCCGGCGGCGATCTTTGCCGCGATCGAGCAGCACAGGCCGACGGTCTTCTTCGGCCTCCCGACGCTCTATACGTCGCTGACCAAGGCGGAGGGTGCGAACAAGACCGATTTCTCGTCGCTGCGCATGGCGCTCTCGGCGGCCGAGGTTCTCTCGGCGGAGGTGTTCAACGGCTGGAAGACGCTCACCGGCCTCGAAATCGTCGAAGGCCTCGGCTCGACCGAGGTGCTGCACATCTATCTTTCCAACCGTCCAGACCGGAAGAAGCTCGGCGCCGCCGGCCTGCGCGTGCCCGGCTACGAGGTCGCGCTGCGCGACAAGGACGGACGCGACGTCGGCGACAACGAGGAAGGCATCTTGTGGGTGCGCGGCGATTCCAACACGCCGCTGTACTGGAACCGGCCGGACAAATCCGCCGAGACGATCCGCGAGGGCGGCTGGATTTACACCGGTGATCGCTTTGTCCGCGATGCCGGCGGCTTTCACTTCTTCCGCGGCCGCGCCGATGATCTGATCAAGATCTCCGGCCAGTGGGTCTACCCGCTGGAGGTCGAGCTCTGCCTCGCCGACCACCCCGATATCCGCGAATGTGCCGTGTTCGCGGCCGAGCTGCCGGACCGGCGGATGACGCTGAAGGCGGTGGTGGTGATGAACAACCGCGCCGTCGATCCAAGCGAGGCGACGCGGCGGCTGCAGGAGTATGTGAAGGGCAAGCTGCTGCCCTACAAATATCCGCGCGAGGTGATCTTCATCGACGAGCTGCCGAAGACGGGGACGGGGAAGATTGATCGGCAGGCGTTGTTGAGGATGTGAGGCGAGGGCCTCGCCAATTTTTCGGTGTCATCGCCCGCGAAGGCGGGCGATCCAGTATTCCAGAGACGCCAGAGATATACGGAGACGCCGCGGCGTACTGGATTCCCCGCTTGCCGCCTACGCTAAAGCTTCGGCGCGCCCGCGACCGAAACCTCGGCGAAGCCTTGGCGTAGCCGGGTCGCGGGGAATGACAGCGGAGATCCCCCTCACCCACCCTTCCCCAGATGCTCCAGCGCATCCTCGGCCCGCAGCGGCACGCGTGAGGCCTCGTTGTTGAGGTCGACGAGCTGCGTCATCAGCCCCATCAGCACCTTGCGGTCAGCGGGCTTGAGCGGCTCCAGCATCCGCGCCTGGGCGCGCTCGACGGCGGGGATGATCTCGCGCAGGATCGCAGCGCCCGATTTGGTCAGATAAAGCAGCTTGATCCGCTTGTCCTCAGGCGCCGGCTTGCGCTCGACATAGGCCTTGGCCTGGAGACGCTCGATTACGCTGCCGAGCGTGGAGCGGTCGAACGCGATCACGGCCGACAGCCGCGTCGCGTCGATGCCGGGATGGGTGTGGATCGCGATCAGCGCCGCATATTGCACCGGCGTCAGATCGAACGCCTTGCACTCCTCCATGAAGATCGAGACCGCGATCTGCTGCATGCGCCGGAACAGATAGCCGGGCGCGGCATAGACCGCGTCGATGGTGATCGGAGTGGCCGGCTTACTCGGCATCGGGCTGCTTCTCCGGCGCGGCATTGGCGAAGGCCGGCAGCGCCTTGGCGGCGGCTTCGGCCTTGAGCAGGCGCGGATAGGCGGAGACGTCGACGCCGAAGCGGCGCGCATTGGCGAGCTGCGGCACCAGGCAGAGATCGGCGAGCGTCGGTGCATCGCCGAAGCAGAACGCCCCCTTCTCGTCCTTGATCAGCGTCTCGCAGGCCGACAGCCCCTCTCGATTGACCCAGGCGGCCCAGTCCTGGACCTTCTCCTCGGCAAGGCCGAGCTCGCGCAACCGCGCCAGCACCTTCAAATTCTGCACCGGATGGGTGTCGCAGGCGATCGCCAGCGCGAAGGCGCGCACCTTGGCGCGGCGCAGCGGATCCTTTGGCAGCAGCGGCGGAAAGGGATGGGTCTCATCCAGCCATTCGATGATGGCGACCGATTGGGTCAGAACCGTTCCACCCTCCTCCAGCGCCGGCACCAGGCCTTGCGGATTGATGGCGAGATAGGCGGGCGCGCATTGTTCGCCCTTGCGAAGATGATGCGGCAGATGCTCGGCGCCGACGCCCTTGAGGTTCAGCGCGATGCGCACGCGGTAGGCGGCGCTGGAGCGGAAATAGCCGTGCAGCTTCATCGGAACCCTCCCGTGAATTTTCTCGTTACTTAGCAAGAGTTGCTACCATTGACGCTACAAAGATTGTCAGTATGCTGTCAATCTACAGAAAAACGAACGGGAGCCGCGCCATGGAAGCCGTGACCAAGACGCCGGAACGCGAGGCGTTCTACAAGAAGATCGACGGCGAGAATCTCACCGCGCTGTGGACGGTGATGAGCGATCTGATCACGCCGGAGCCGAAGAGCGCCTGCCGGCCGCATCTGTGGAAGTTCGACATCATCCGCGACTACATGACGGAAGCCGGCAAGCTGATCACCGCCAAGGAAGCCGAACGCCGCGTGCTGGTGCTGGAGAACCCCGGCCTGCGCGGACAGTCGAAAATCACGACCTCGCTCTATGCCGGCGTGCAGATGGTGGTGCCCGGCGACGTCGCGCCCGCGCACCGGCACAGCCAGTCGGCGCTGCGCTTCGTGCTCGAAGGCAAAGGCGCGCACACCGCGGTGGACGGCGAGCGCACCGCGATGGAGCCCGGCGACTTCATCATCACGCCGTCGATGACCTGGCACGATCATTCCAACGAGACCAGCGAACCGATGTTCTGGCTCGACGGCCTCGACATTCCCCTGGTGCAGTTCTTCGACTGCTCCTTTGCGGAAGGCTCCAAGGAAGACCAGCAGAAGATCACAAAGCCCGCCGGCGACAGTTTTGCGCGCTACGGCCACAATCTGCTGCCGGTCGACGTGAAGCGGTCATCGAAGACCTCCCCGATCTTCAGCTATCCCTATGCCTACACCCGCGAAGCGCTGGAGAAGGCCCGGACGAGCCAAGAATGGGACGCCTGCCACGGGCTCAAGCTGAAATTCAGCAACCCCGAGACCGGCGATTTCGCGATGCCGACCATCGGCACGTTCATCCAGCTGCTGCCGAAAGCCTTCAAGACCGCGCGTTATCGTTCGACCGATGCGACGGTGTTCTGCCCAATCGAGGGCAAGGGGCGCAGCCGGATCGGCGATGCCGTGTTCGAATGGGGCCCGCGCGATCTGTTCGTGGTGCCGAGCTGGCAGTGGGTGACGCACGAGGCCGATGAGGATGCCGTGCTGTTCAGCTTCTCGGATCGGCCGGTGCAGCAGAAGCTGGATCTGTTCAGGGAAGATCGCGGCAACGCGTGAGGCACCGATCTCGTAGGGTGGATTAGCCGAAGGCGTAATCCACCAACGGTATCTCCGCGTGGAAACAAGGTGGTGGGTTACGCCCAGCAGATGCACTTCGCGCATCTGCAGGGCTAACCCACCCTACGGCGGCGGTGAACTTGGCTACCGCCAGTGCAGCAGCCTTGTCTCCAGCCAGCCGATCACCTTGCCCACCGCCAGGCCGAACACCGACAGGATCACCACGCCCGCGAGCAGTTGATCGGTCTGCATCAGATTGCCGGCCTGGAGCACGAAGGCGCCGATGCCGTATTGCGCGCCGATCATCTCGGCGCTGACGACGAGCAGCAGTGCGACGGACGCCGTGATGCGGAAGCCGGCGAGGATCGCGGGCAGCGCGCCGGGCCAGATCACCTTGCGCACGATGGTGGCGAAGGGAACGTTGAAGCTCTGCGCCATGCGGATGAGGTTGCGCGGCACCGCGTCGACGCCGCTATAGACCGAGATCGCGGTCGAGAAGAACACGCCGAGTGCAATGGTTGCGATCTTCGGCTCTTCGCCGATGCCGAGCCAGAGGATCAAGAGCGGCAGCAGTGCGATCTTCGGAATCGGGAACAGCGCCGAGATGAAGGTGATGCCGATGCTGCGCGCGAGCCTGGACAGCCCGATGGCGAAGCCGACGACGACACCGGCGGCCGTCCCGAGCAGCCAGCCGCCGCCGATGCGCAGCAGCGAGGCGGACAGATGTTGCCAGAGCGCCCCCGAGACCGCGAGCTCGTAGATCGCCCGCACGATCGCCGAGGGCGCCGGCAGGAACAGCGGATTGACGAGCCTGGCGCTGCCGGCCGCCTGCCAGATCGCGATGACGAGGGCGAGCGCGATCCAGCCGCCAAAGCGGCTCGACGCGGGCACGAAGCCGGCGCCGCGGAAGCGGACGCGCCGCGTCGTCTCGTCTTTCGGTGTCCCCGCGCGATCAAGCATGCTGGACCTCGCGCTCGGCATCGATCGCCTCGTTGCGGATCAGCGACCAGATCTGGTTCTGCAGCGCAAGCAGCTTCTCACGCGCCGAAGCTTCGCCGCGCGCGGCGCGCGTCATCGGCACGGTCACGACCTCGCGGATGCGGCCGGGCCGCCGCGACAGCACCACGATGCGGTCGGCGAGCCGGGCCGCCTCTTCGAGATTGTGGGTGACATAGACCGCGCCCATGCCGCCGTCGGCGAGCAGGCGGACGAAATCCTCCATCAAGAGCTCACGCGTCTGCGAATCCAGCGCCGACAGCGGCTCGTCCATCAGCAGGATGGCGGGCTTCACCGCAAGCGCGCGCGAAATGCCGACGCGCTGGCGCATGCCGCCGGAGAGCTGCTTTGGATAGGTCGTGCGGAAATCGGTGAGGCCGGTGCGACGCAGGGCGTCGTCGACCAAAGCGCGGCGCTGCGCGACCGAGAGCGGGGTGTGCAGCAGCGGGAATTCGACGTTCTCCTCGACCGTCGCCCAGGGCAGCAGCGCGAAATCCTGGAACACGAAAGTCAGCGGATTGAGACTGTCCGCCGGCGGTGCGCCGCGCAGCTCTGGTGAGCCTGATGTCGGCTGCAGCAGGCCGCCGAGGATCGACAGCAGCGTGCTCTTGCCGCAGCCGGAGGGGCCGACGATCGCCACCACCTCGCCGGCGCCGACGGTGAAGGAGATGTCATCGAGCACGTCGAGGTCGCCGAAGCGATGGCTGATGTGGTTGGCGATCAGGTCCATTCTGTCTCGTCTATCCTCTTCTCCGTCGTTCCGGGATGGTCCGAAGGACCAGACCCGGAACCTCGAGATTCTCTCGTGCGCAACTACGCACCATAGTTCTCGCTTCGCGAGCCCCGGAATGACGAAGGGTTAGTCCGCCTTCACATAATCCTTGGCGATGATCGCGTTCGCATCAAAGCCCTTGTCGGCGAATCCCTGCTCCTGGAGCCATTTGATCTGGTTGTCGACGTTCTTCACGTCGAGCTTGCCGTCGGGATCGATATAGGCGCAGTTGCCGACCACCTGCTCGACCGGCAAATTGGTGTACTTGGCGATGATCTCCAGCAGCGGCTTGGTCTTGTCGTTGATCGGGGCGACGCCGTCCTTCATCGAAGCCAGGATCACGTCGTGATATTCGCGATCGGCTTTCGCGAGCACGCCGAGGAATTTCGTCACCAGCGCCTTGTTGGTCAGCGTTTTCGGCGAGGCGAACACCGCGCCCAATTGCCAGGGCGTCTCGTCGCCGACCCAGCCCAGGAATTTGGCGCCGCCCTCGTCCATCAGTTTTCGCGCGGTGGAGATCGGCAGCAGCGCGGCATCGACAGTCTCGCCCTTGAGCGCGGCCGCCGCGTTCGACAGCGATTGCAGCGGCACGATCTTCACGTCCGCGAGCTTGAAGCCGTATTTGTCGGCGAGCAGGCCGAGCGAATAATGGAAGGACGAGCCGACCTGCGTCACCGCGATGCGCTTGCCCGCGAGATCCTTCGGCGTCTTCAGCCCGGCCGCATAGGCGTTGTTGCTGGCGAAATAGCCGATCAGGGGATAGCCGGCCTTTTCCCGGCTCATGCCGCCGATCACCTTCAGCACGCCCTTGCCGGCGAGATTGTAGAGACCGGCGGTGAAGGCGGTCACGCCGAAATCGACGTCGCCCGAGGTCGTGGCGACCGCGATCGGCTGCGCCGCGTCGAAGAATTTCAGCTCGACGTCGAGCCCGGCTTCGCGAAAATAACCCTTGTCCTGCGCGATGAAGACCGGCGCGGAGGACGACAGGCGGAGCACGCCGACCTTGGCTTTCAGCGCGTCCTCGGCCTGCGCCGTGCCGATCGCCATGATCGCCACAAGACCCGCAAGCGCGAGCCGCATCTTCCCGATCATCCCGTTTCCTCCGCCGTCTTTCGCTTGGTCTTCATCTCTTGGTCGTTGTCTGCAGTCCGCTACAGGCCCTCGGGCACCGCCTGGTCCCGCCCGATGAAGGCGCCCTGTTGTTTCAACGTTTCCTGCAATTTTTCAATGGGGATGTCACGCGGGATCCGGTTTCCGGAGAGCGCCAGCGCAGCGGCGGAACCGGCGGCCTCGCCCATCACAAAACAGGCACCGGAGACCCGCGCCGCCGATTGGCCCTCATGGGTCATCGAGGCGCAGCGGCCGGCAACGAGGAGATTGTCGACACCTTCGGGCACCAACATACGATACGGCAACTCGTTATACCCGCGCGATTCCGGGATCGGCGGAAACGTGAAGACGACGTCGCCGGGAACATGGGCCTCGATCGGCCAGCCATTGACGCCGATGGAGTCCTCGAACGAGGCGCAGCCCAGCACGTCCTCGCCGCTGAGCTGGTAGCCGCCCTTGATGCGGCGGGTCTCGCGGATGCCGAGCTGCGGCGGCAAATCGACGATGTAGGATTTTTCAAAGCCGGGAACGGTGCGCAGGAATTCGAACGCGGCGAGCGCCTGCTTGCGGCCTTCGATCTCGCCGCGGCTGAGGTCGTCAGGCTCGACGCCGTTGATGGCGTGGCCGTCCTCACGTGCCACTTGCGTAAAATTCACCCGCCATTCGATGCCGGATTTTTGAGGCCGCACGATCGCGCTCTTGCGCGGAAATGTGTGGGTGCCGGCGGCAAGCGCCTTTTCCATCAGTTGCGGAATGGTGCGCCAGGCATCCCCGGCCCTGTCGGGGTCGATGCCGTTGAGGCGGAGCATCATCGACGGATACATCGGATGACCGTGCTCGTCGCCGATCTCGTACGGCGCGCCGGCCCAGACCGCGAGATCGCCGTCGCCGGAGCAGTCGATGAATATCTCCGAGCGCACGGCCTGCCGGCCGGCCTTGGTCTCGACCATCAGCGCGTCGATGCGTCGGTCATCGTCCATCACGACTCCGGCACCGAGCGCGTGGAAGAGGATGTGCACCCTGTGGCTCGCGAGCAATTGATCGGCCGCGATCTTGTAGGCCGCGGTGTCGTAGGCCTGCGCATAGACCTTGCCGAGGATCAGATGCGGGGTATTGAGGCCGTTGAGCAGATCGATCCGCGCCAGCAGCTCGGACGCCATGCCCTGCACCAGCCGGTGCGCCTGGCCAAAGACGTTGCCGTGCAGGCCGCAGAAATTGGTGACGCCGGCGGCGGTGCCCATGCCGCCGAGGAAGCCGTAGCGCTCGATCAGCAGCGTCTTGCGCCCCGCGCGCGCCGCTGATGCCGCTGCCACGATGCCGGCGGGGCCGCCGCCGAGGACGACGACTTCATATTCGCCATAGAGCGGCACCTGACGTGCCGGTTCTTCGATCATCGTGGCCCGCATGGCGCGTCCTTCCCAAAATCCTTTGCTTGAGGGCGACTATGAATTAACGCGAGGCGGGCTACAATCTACCAAAATATGCGATCAGCTTTCTCGAATCGCGAAAGGTGGACATGGACATCCTGGTGAACCTTCAGGCGTTTCTCGCCACTGCCGATGCAGCCGGCTTCTCCGCCGCCGCGCGAAAACTCAACGTCTCGACCTCGGTTGTCGCAAAGCGCGTGACGCAGCTGGAGGCGCGGATCGGTACGCCGCTGTTTCACCGTTCGACCCGGCAATTGCGGCTGACCGAGGCCGGCCAGCGCTATGTGCATCGCGCCCGCGGTGTCGTCACCGATGCCGCCGACCTGCTCACGCGCATGGGCGAGAAAGGGCATGACCTCGTCGATCACCTCCGCATCAAGGCACCGACCTCGATGACGGTGGCGCGGCTCGCGGACGCCTTCAGCGCGTTCCAGACCCAGAACCCACGGCTCAAGCTGGAGATCGTGCTGATCGACCGCCCGGTCGACCCCGTCAGCGAAGGTTTCGATATCGCCATCGGCGCATTCCCGCATTCCTTCGGCGGCGTGGTCGACGAGCCATTGGTCCCGTTGAAGCGGCTGCTTTGCGCCTCGCCGGCCTATTTGAAGAAGTACGGCACGCCAAAGCATCCGCGCGATCTCGTCGAGCATCGCTGCCTCAGCTTCATGCCGACCGGCCCCGAATGGATCTTTGACGGCCCCCGCGGCCGCATCAGCATCCAGGTCAGCCCGCTGCTCTCGTCAAACGAGGGCCATGTGCTGGCGCGCAGTGCGATCGCCGGCAACGGCATCGCGCTGATGTCGCATTATCTGGTCGCGGATGCGCTGCGCGACGGCACGCTGAAGCCGGTACTGCGCGACTTTCCGATTCCGGAATTGTGGGTGAAGGCCGCGATCCCCGAGCGGCGGCGCAATGCCGCCGCGGTGCAGGCGCTGCTGACTTTGCTCAAGACGTCGCTGGCGCCGTCGCTGTGAATTGGAGTGCAGTAGCCCGGATGGAGCGCAGCAGAATGCGGGGACGCCGGCCCCGGATTACGCTTCGCTCCATCCGGGCTACACGCCGTCGCGCCGCTGTCACAACATGGCGGTTGCTCTCACGACGCGGACCTGAGAGAAGCCCCCATGGATTCGATCATTTTGAAATACGCTTTCGCCGCCCTGACCGCCGTCGCGATCTCAGCCACCCCCGCCTCGGCCCTTGAGCAAAGCTGCCGTTTCATCCAGGCCAAGCCCGATCGCGAAGCCTGCTACAAGCGGCAGGAAGAAGAACTCGCGGCCAAGCGCAAACCTGCCGCGCCGGCCGACGAGAGCAACACGCTGCAATCGCTTCGCCAGATGCGGCAGGACGACGACGTCGTCTATCGCAGCATCAACAACATCTGCCGCGGCTGCTGAGCGGCGAGCGTTCAGCCTTTGCCGCCACCCCAATTCGCCGCCCGCTTCTCGGCGAACGAGGCCAGTCCTTCCGCCGCCTCCGCGCTCTGGCGCTTGACTGAATGCAGGTGCACGAGCCGCTTGTAGGCGGCATCGTCCACCGCCATGCCGCCGAACGAGCTTTCCAGCGCGAGGCGCTTGGTCTCGGCCATCGCCTCCGGCCCGTTGGCGAGGAGCTGATCGACCACCTTGGTGCCGGCAGCTTCAAGATCGGCGAGCGGCACCACCTCGTGGACAAGGCCGATGCGGCGGGCATCCTCGGCGCCGAAACGCTCGCCGGTCAGCGCATACCGGCGAACTTGCCGTACACTAATGGCATCGCAGAGCTGCGGGATGATGATCGCGGCGGTCAGGCCCCAGCGCACCTCGGTGATGGAGAACAAGGCATTGTCGGCGGCAATCACGACGTCGCAGGCCGCGATCACACCGGTACCGCCGCCGAAGCAGCCGCCCTGCACCAGCGCGACGGTCGGGATCGGCAAGGTATTGAGACGCTGCACCGCCTCGAAGGTCGCCTGCGAGGCCGCCTCGTTCGCCTCGGGCGATTGCGGCCGCACGCCATTGATCCATTTGAGGTCGGCGCCGGCCTGGAAGTGCTTGCCATTGCCCTTGAGCACGACGACGCGCAGGTTCGGCTTTTTGCCGAGATCGTCCATGGCCGCGAGCACGCCGGCGATCAAGGCGCCGTCATAGGCGTTGTTCACCTCCGGCCGGTTCAACGTGACGGTCGCAAGCCCACGCTCATCGAGGGTCCACAGGACGGGGTTGGCAGTCATCGGCAATCCTCCGGTCATCTTGTTTGCCGCGCACTATGGCCGAGGCAACACACCCCGATCCATATCTTTCCAGCGTGGGGCGGCCGCGCCCATCGCATGGCGGCTTGTGTCATGGTGCGCTCGGGCGGCATCCTAGGGATCAGGGACGGGACATCATATGCGCATCTGCATTTTCGGCGCGGGCGCCGTCGGCAGCCACATTGCGGTACGGCTGGCGCGCGCCGGTCATGAGGTCAGTTGCGTGATGCGGGGGGCGCATCTGGAGGCGGTCCGCGCCAACGGCCTCAAGCTGCGCGTCGGCGATTCCGAGGTCAGCGCCAAGGTGAATGCGTCCGGCGATCCAGCCCAGCTCGGCCCGCAGGACGTCGTGATCTCGACACTGAAGGCCACCGCGCTGACCGGGCTGGTCGCCAGCATCAAGCCGCTGCTCCAGGACGACACCGCCATCGTGTTCGCGCAGAACGGCATTCCCTGGTGGTATGGGATCGGCCTGCCGCCGCGGCATCCCACCCCGCCCGACATTTCCTTTCTCGATCCGGGCGGACGTTTGCGTGCCTGCATCCCGAGGGAGCGGATTATCGGCGGCGTCATCTTCTCCTCCAACGAGGTGACCGCGCCCGGCGTGGTGCAGAACCTCACCCCGGACCGCAACCGCCTCCTGATCGGCGAATGCGACGACCGCAATTGCGAGCGCATCACAAAACTCCGCGGCGCCTTCAACGACGCGCGGCTGGAATCGCCGCCGGTGGCCGAGATCCGCGAGGCGATCTGGTCAAAGCTGCTGACCAACATGTCGCTGTCGGTGCTGTGCCTGCTCACCGGCCAGACCGCGCGCGGCGTGCGCGACGACCCGGCCTTCGCCGAGGTCATTCCGCGGATGCTGAACGAAGCCAACGACATTGCCCAGCACTTCATTCCCGAGGTCAAGCGCGTGACCCGCAGCGGCCCCGCTCCCAACCACAAGCCATCGCTGCTGCAGGATTACGAGCTCGGCCGTGCCATGGAGATCGACGTACTGGTGAAGGCGCCCGCCGCCTTCGCCCGCACCGCCGGCCTGTCGACGCCGACGCTCGACCTGATCGCCGCGCTCGCGATCCAGAAGGCACGCGACAAGGGGCTTTATTCGGCCTGAGCGTCAGCCAAGTTTGTCGATCCAGGCCGCGAGCGTATCCAGCACCTCTGTCAGCGCCTCGTCATTGGTGCGGCCGGACTTCTTCAACACCGCGAAGGAATGATCGCCGCCCTCGATCTCATGCAGCGTCGCCTTCGCTCCGAGCGAGGTGATGACAGGCTTGAGATGGCCGAGGTCGGCCAGCCCATCGCGAGTGCCTTGCAGGAACAGCATGGGGATTGCGATGCCGGCGAGGTGCTCGGCACGCTCGGACGACGGCTTCTTGTCGGCATGCAGGGGAAAGCCGAGGAAGGCGAGCCCCTTCACACCGGGCAGCGGATCCTTGGACTGCGCCTGCGAGGTCATGCGCCCCCCGAAGGATTTCCCGCCGGCGACCAGCCGCACGCCGGGACACAGTCGTGCCGCCTCCTCCACCGCCGCGCGGATGGCGGCGTGCGCGACCGCCGGCTGGTCAGGGCGACCCTTCTTCATTTCCATGTAGGGAAAATTGAAGCGGAACGTCGCGATGCCGCGATCCGCGAGGCCTTCCGCGACCTTCGCCATGAACGCATGCCGCATATCGGCGCCGGCCCCATGTGCCAGGACGTAACAGGTGCGCACGCTGTCGGGCTGCGTCAGGATCGCCGAGACCGTGCCGATGTTCTCGATCTCGAGCTTGAGCTCTCTGGTTTTGGCGGCCACAATCGATCATCCCGACAGACGCGTTTCCGGCCGCCTTGGTAGCGTCACCGGCGCAGCCTGAAAACACAATAATTGCCGCGGCGCCCTGGCCTACCAAGCCGGACAGCCGCATCAACCGAGGTAATCATGTCCTACCGCTCCTCCTGGATGACCGAAGAGCTCGACGTCTTCCGCGACCAGTTCCGGAAATATCTTGCCAAGGACCTAGCACCGCATGCCGAGAAATGGCGCGAGCAGAAGATGGTCGACCGCTTCGCCTGGCGCGGGCTCGGCGAGATGGGCGCGCTGCTGGCGAGCGTGCCGGAGGAATATGGCGGGCTGGGTGCGACCTTCGCCTATGACGCCGCCGTGCTGGACGATCTCGAAAGCACGGTGCCGGAGTTGACGACCGGCGTCTCCGTGCACAGCGCCATCGTCGCGCATTACATCCTCAATTACGGCTCGGAGGAGCAGAAGAAGCGCTGGCTGCCGAAAATGGCCTCGGGCGAGATGGTCGGCGCCATCGCCATGACCGAGCCCGGCACCGGCTCGGATTTGCAAGCCGTCAAGACCACGGCGAAGAAGCAGGGCAATTCCTACGTCATCAACGGCCAGAAGACTTTTATTACCAACGGCCAGGCCGCCGATCTCGTCGTAGTCGTCGCTCGCACCGGCGAGGCCGGCGCCAAGGGCATCTCGCTGATCGTGGTCGAGACCGAAGGCGCCGATGGCTACAAGCGCGGGCGCAACCTCGACAAGATCGGCCTGCATGCCTCCGACACCTCGGAACTGTTCTTCGACAACGTGACCGTGCCGCCCGAAAACCTGCTCGGCAAGGAGGAAGGCCAGGGCTTTGTGCAGCTCATGCAGCAACTGCCGCAGGAACGCCTCGCGCTCGCGGTCGGCGCCGTCGACGCGATGGAGCGCGCGGTCAAGCTCACCACCGAATACACCAAGGAGCGGAAAGCGTTCGGCAAGCCGCTGATGGATTTCCAGAACACCGCCTTCACGCTCGCCGAGCGCAAGACCGAAGCGATGATCGCGCGCGTCTTCGTCGACTGGTGCATCGAGCGCCTCGTCGCCAAGGACCTCGACACCGTCACGGCGTCGATGGCGAAGTATTGGTGCTCGGACAAGCAGGTGCAAACCGCGGACGAATGCCTCCAGCTGTTCGGCGGCTACGGCTACATGCAGGAATACCCGATCTCGCGCATCTTCATCGATTCCCGCATCCAGAAGATCTATGGCGGCACCAACGAGATCATGAAGCTGCTGATCGCCCGATCCTTGTGATCAGGCCGCTGTAGCGCCGGCTATTTCATCCGCTTGTCGGCGGCGATGAAGTCGATGAAGGTCCTCACCTTCGCGGAGAGATATTTGCGGCTCGGATAGACTGCGAACAGGCGCCCTTCGAAGACGACGTCATCAGGCAGAATGTGCACGAGGCGTCCGGAGGCGATGTCCTCTGCAACCAGCCATTTCGGCAGGAAGGCAAAGCCCATGCCTTCCAGCGCGGCCATGTGGAGCAGGGTCTCGTTGCCGCTGCGCAGGACCGGATTGAGCTTGATGGTCTCGACTGTGCCGTTCCGGTTCAAGGAGAAACTCTCGCCGGGATAGAGCGCATAGTGCAGCAAGGCCTGGCCGGCGAGGTCGGCCGGCCTGGCCGGACGCCCGACGCGATCGAGATGGGCGGGAGCGGCAACCATGTAGAACGGGACGTTGCTGATGGGACGCGCGATCAGCGCTTCGTCCGGCGCACCGGTCGCGCGCAAGGCGAGATCGAAACCCTCCTCCACGAGATTGACCAGCCGCCCGCTGAGATCGACGTCGAGGCGCACGTCCGGATAGCGGGCCTGATAGTCCGCCAGCACGCCCGCGAAGATCGTGTTCGCCATCCACACCGGTGCGGTCAGCCGCAGCGTACCGTGCGGGACCACGGTCGCATTGCTGACGGCGGCCTCGACCTCGTCGAGCGCATCCAGCATCTGCCGCGCCTGCTCGAAATATAGCGCACCGCTTTCGCTCAGGCTGACGCGCCGGCTGGTCCGGTTGAGCAGCCGCGTGCCGAGCCGCTGCTCGAGTTGCATCACGTGCTTGCTCGCCATCGCGGGCGAGATGCGCAGGCGCTGGGCCGCGGTTGCAAAGCTCTTCAGCTCCGCGACCAGGCAGAACACCCTCATGCTGACCAGCGAATCCATCAGATCATCAACACAGAGGAAACGAACTCATCCCGGAACAAATAATGATCAAAGATAGTGAAACTATCAAATGGTGGCGACCCTCGCATTTTGGAGACCCGCTATGTCCACCACCGCCTTCGAGACCCCCGCCCCCGGCCGCGCCCTTCGCATCGGCCTCTGGGCCGCGCAGGTCGTGATCGCCTTCACCTTCATCTCCGCGGGGCTGGTGAAGCTGCTCACTCCCATTCCCCAACTGGCCGCGATGATGCCCTGGGCCGGGCAGTATTCCGAAACCTTCGTTCGCTTCATCTCGCTGGTCGATCTCGCCGGCGGCATCGGCATCCTGCTGCCGGCCCTGACGCGGATCCTGCCGCGGCTGACGGTGCTGGCTGCGCTCGGCTGCTCCGTGCTGCAGGTGTTCGCGCTGGTCTTCCACGTCTCGCGCGGCGAAGCGCCGGTCACGCCGCTCAATGTCGTCCTGCTCGCGCTCAGCCTGTTCGTGCTGTGGGGCCGCGGCTGGAAGGCCCCGATCGCACCGCGGCAGTTCTGAGCGGCAGCCGCCATGATCTCAGCCAAGATCTCAGCCAAGGGATGGTCCCGCAGGGGCCTGCTTGCGGGCACCGCGATCCTCACGGCCGGCGGCAGCGCTGTGGCCAAGGAGGATCGTCTGACCGATGCCGTCGTGATCCTGGTCGACAGCAACGAGCCCTATGTCATGGGTCACGCGATCAGCTATTCGGCCAACCTCGCAAAACACTTTGCCGACAGGGGCGCGCGATTGCTGATCGAGGTCGTCGCCAACGGCAAGGGCATCGACGTCTTCCGCGCCGACAAGACGCCGCTGGTCGAGCCGCTCGCAACGCTGCGGCAGTCGCTGCCGAACCTCACCTACAGCATGTGCGCCTCGTCCAAGGCGATCGCGGAAGCCAAGGAGCAGATCTCCATCCCGCTGATCGCAGGCGCGAGCCTCGTGCCGTTCGGCATCGGGCGCGTGGTCGACCTGCAACTCAAGGGCTGGGCCTACATCCATGCGTAAGACGGCACGCCCGAGCGATCCGGTGCTATCGCGGCGGGCGATGCTGATGGCCGCGCCGGCTCTTGCGCTCCTGCGCGCGGCCAACGCGCAGGAGCGCTGGCCGCCGGTGTTCGAGACCGGCCGCAACCAGTTCACGGTGGTGCGGCCGCACGCGCCGATGCCGCAGCTCAGGCTTCAGGACACGAACGGCCGGGATGCCGTCGTGACGGCGAAGCCGGGCCGCATCACATTGGTGAACTTCTGGGCGACCTGGTGCGCAGCCTGCCGGCTCGATCTGCCGACGCTCGCAAGCCTTGCGGGATCGCGGCCCGACCGGCTCGACATCGTCGCGATCTGCACGGACACCAAGGATTTGCGCAAGATCCGCGCGTTTCTCGGCGGCCTCGCCGTGAAAGAGCTCGCCTGCTACGTCGATGCCTACGGCGCGGCGGCCCAGGCATCCACCGAGATGTTCTCGCTCGTCGGCATGCCCATCACCTATCTCGTCGGCACGAGCAGCCGCGTCGAGGGCTATATCGCCGGCGCGCCCGAGTGGCTCTCACCCGCGGGCACGCGCCTGCTGCAATTCTATCGCGAGCAGGGCTAGCGCGGATTGCTGTTTGCGCATTATCTTGTCGGAAAACCGCTTCGCACTTTGCGCTGCGCGGCCGTGCCGGTCCGGATCATGCTTCAGTTCGGATGCCACCAGCGGCCGCCGATCACGACACCCTCTGACGCGATCTTGCGGTCGCCGATCAAATGCTCGCCGACGACGTCCTCGTAGTCGAACTGGCCCTGCTTGACCGAGATCAGCGTGGCATCGCCGACGCTGCCCGGCTTGAGGCTGCCGAGTTCGGGACGCCGCAGCGCCATCGCGGCATTCACCGTCGAGGCCGCGATCACGTCGGACAGCTCCATGCCCATGCACAGGAACTTCGACATGGTCGTGACCTGGTCGAAGGCCGGGCCATCGATGCAGAGCTGGTGGATGTCGGAGGAGATGGTGTCCGGATAGAAGCCGTTGGCGAGCATCGCGCGCGCAGTCTTGAACGCGAACGAGCCCTTGCCGTGGCCGATGTCGAACAGCACGCCGCGCTCGCGCGCGTCCAGCACCGCCTTCTTCACCGTGCCTTGCGCGGTCGCGGGCGTGTTCGGGAACGGCCGGAACGCATGGGTGAGAATATCGCCGGGACGCAGGCGGCCCAGCACCTCCTCATAGCTCGGCGGCGGATGGTCGATATGCGCCATCAGGGGCATGCCGACCTCGTTGGCGACCTCGAGCGCGATGTCGAGCGGCACGGCGCCCGACGTACCCGAGGAATGCAGGCCGACGCGCACCTTGATGCCGACGATGAGGTCGCGGTTGGCATCGGCCACCTTGGCCGCCTCGATCGGATTCATCAGCCGCAGTTCCTCGCTTTCGCCGACCATGATCCGGTGCGAGAAGCCGAAAATGCCGGCATGCGAGACGTGCAGATAGGCGAGAATGCGGACCTGGCTCGGCTCGATCACGTGCTTGCGGAAGCCGGCGAAATTGCCGGGACCAGCGCTGCCGGTGTCGACCGCCGTGGTGACGCCGGACAGGCGGCAGAATTCCTCGGCATCGATGCCGAGCGAGGTGCCGCCCCAATAGACATGGGTGTGAAGGTCGATCAGCCCCGGCGTCACGATATAGCGTGACACATCGCGCACGTCGGTCCCCGGATCCGCCTTGAGCCCGCTGCCGATCGCAGCAACCTTGCCGCCCGCAAAGGCGACATCCGTCACGGCGTCGAGCTTCTGTGACGGGTCGACCACACGGCCGCCACGCAGGATCAAGTCAAAAGGCATCATCGTCTCCGGATATGGCAGGGCATTGCCAGTGGCGGGCACAGGACGGGCTGGAAGCTGCTTCTTCGGCCTGTCGTCTCTGCGGGCCATTTTGCTAGCAATTTTCGCGCCGACTTGGCAAATCACTTGGCAAATCACGACGCGCAGCGGCGCTCACCAGCGCCGCCGGTGCCATCCGGCTACAAGGGCAGCCGAACCTTCTTCCATTCGTCAAAATCCTCCTGGACGTCTTCGGCCGCAGTCTTTGCGGCCTCGTACAGCCAGTCGTCCTTTCTCTTGGGCAGATCGTCGGCAATCGCCTCCTGAGCACTGCGCTTCGCGGCATGGACTGCACCGAGGTCAAATCCCTGCGCCCAGAGCAGATCGAGCCTGAGCCGCGGACCACTGCGATTGCTGAGATCAATCTTGCGCTGATCGGGAGCGATACGCCGGATGATGTAGCCGTCGCCGTCGCTCAATGCGAGATGAGGATCGGGTGCGCGAAATCCTTTTCGCGCAAGGTCCAGAAAGCGCGGCTTGCCCCTGGTCTCGTGCGCCCAGTGCCAGGCGGAGGGCACCAGCGCCTTGGCTTCCCTGACAATCTTTCCGCCATTCCACTTTGCGATGACAACAAAGCGCGGTCGGCCAAGACCGCCGCCGCCCTTTCTGCGCGAAGCGTACCGTTTGATCTTGAAGCCCTCTGGGAGACTTTCTTTGAGTGCGGACACAACTTCGGCCGGCGGCTCGGCGTCCGGATAGTCCTTCACTTCATCCCAGAAGTCCCGCCGCTCCTCGTCGCTGCAGACGACGAAGGGCCGCATCCAGCTCTCCTGCTCGTCGAGCAGCGACGGAGCCGGGTTTGCCAGTCCCTCCCGATAACCTTCGAGAATGGTGGCCGCCGCCACACGATTATCGGCCTGCGCCTTCGGCGCGAGCCGTGCACTGGTCGCGAGGCGGACAAGATCGAAGGGATAGGGAATGACCGCCGCTTCGTCGAAATCGTTGATGCCCCAGACCAGCCGTCCCTCGGCGTCGCGCCAGGTCCCGTAATTCTCGATGTGAAGGTCACCGACCGAGAGCACGGCGGGAGCGTCCTCCAGCTTGGGACAAAGCTTCTCGATGCGCCTCGCCCAGCGGAAGAACGTAGCCCGCAAGAACGTGAACGCGTCCTTCTGCATCCGTTCATGCTTGTAGACGAGGTCGTCCTCGACGACATCGCACTGGTCGCGCAGCCAATCCTCGAACGCCGCATTGTCGCGCTGAAATGTCATGGGCCACCAAAATGTTGGCGAGCCGGAGCCGAGGCGCGGCTCGCATGAAATTAATCAATCGCCGGTAGCATCATATGCCGGCTGAAGCGCAAGGGCGAAATGCTAGGAGCAAACAGACCCGGATGCAAACATTGATTGTATCGGGGGGACAGGACCTTGCGTGCGCGAGCAGCCTCGCGAGAGCTCAGAACGGACGAACCGAGAATTGAAAAATGGCGATCCCGGGAAGACTCGAACTTCCGACCTACGGTTTAGGAAACCGTCGCTCTATCCGGCTGAGCTACGGGACCGCGTAACCCGCCGAGCGGCAGGTTGTTGGCCGTACATAGCAAAGCGCAGGCTGGACCGGAAGCCCTCGGAGGCGGCGTAACCACGTCGGCGTCATTCCGAGCCGCCATACAACTCTAGATTTTATCGATGGCCTGACGTAGGGTTCCATCATTGAGTGTCGCGATTGCGTCGCAGGTTGTCCGTCTTCCGATTATGCCGGCTGAAAGCGATACATATTACGAGGTCCTCGGCCTTCCCGCCTATGCCTCGCTCGAGGATGTCAAAGCTGCCTATTATCGCCTCGCCAAGCGATATCACCCGGACAGGAATCCCGAACCCGAAGCTGCGGTCACCTTCGACCTCATCAACGAAGCCTACAAGGTCGTGGAGCACCCGACCCAGAAGGCCGTCTACGACGCCGCGCTCCGCCGGCTGCCGACGATCGGCGGACCGGTTGCGGATGCCGGGCTCGACACGGAGCCCGACCACTTCGCCAGGCTCGATATCCTCCCCGAAAGCGCCTTCGACCATCCCCGCACGGGCGGGTTCTGGAATCGATGGGCGCTGGGCGCGGCCGGCGCGATCTGCATCGTCCTGATCGCGGGGCTTGCGACCTACCTCTTCCTTCCGGCCATCATGAGCGTTCGCTCCCCGCAGCCCGGGCAGACATTCTCCGACTGCTACAATTGCCCGTCGATGACGGTCCTGCCCGCGGGACTCTTCGTCATGGGCGCGCAGGACAACGAGCCATCCGCGCCCGCCTGGGCGATGCCGCCCAGAACAGTCACGATCGCCCATCCATTTGCGATCGGCCGCTTCGAGGTCATGGCCCAGGAGTATGTTGATTTCCTGAACGTTTCCTACGGGTCCTTCGACCCGCGCTGGATCACCACCGACCGCACCGACCCCAACAGCATCGTGCTCTCGCGCCTCAACAAATTCGTGGTTCAGGCCGGGTTCGAGACCCATCCGGCGATCGGCGTCTCCTGGCTCGGCGCGCAGGCCTATGTCAGATGGCTCTCGGAGAAGACCGGGCGCAAATACCGGCTTCCCACCGAAGCGGAGTGGGAATATGCGGCGCGGGCCGGCGAAAAGCGCGCCGTCTACACCATCGAGACGCTGAAGGATGTGTGCAGGATCGGCAATGTGCCCGATCTCACCAGGCGCAAGGCGCATCCGAACTGGGGCGCCTATCAATGCGAGGACGGTTTTGCGGAAACCGCGCCCGCCGGACGGTTCGAGCCGAACAGGTTCGGATTGTACGACACGCTCGGCAATGCCTGGGAATGGGTTCAGGATTGCTGGCACCCCAGCTATGACGGGGCGCCCAGGGATGGCTCCGCCTGGACGACCGACGCCGATTGCCAGCTTCGCGTCCTGCGCGGCAACAGCTACGAGAATTTCTCCGATTTCGGGCTGGCCGCGCGCGTTTTCACTACGTCGTTGAGACTATCGCCCTTCAATGGCTTTCGCGTCGTCCGCGACTTGAGCGAGCCGTGATCCAGCATTGGCCTAAAGGTGGTCGAGGACCTCGTCCGCGGCGGATGACCGCAGCCGGCGAATTAGCGGCCGGACGTTACCTCGCTTGGCCGATTTGAACTTGACGCAATCTCGATTGCGTCAAAAATCCATCCGTGACACTGCCCGCTGTTGTTGTCCGTGCCGACCGCGCGCAGCCGGCGCTGCTTGTCCGGGCGGGGGTGTAAAATCGCCACGGTCCCGAGGGCGGGAAAAAAGGCGCCGTCCCGAACCCGGGACGGCAGTTCTGGGAGGATCATGAAAATCGACGTCTCCGGCAGGTCGATCGTGCGTTGCGCATAGACGCGACTTCCGGGACTGCTATCCGCGCCGAGCGCGGTTATCGTCAGAAGGTCGCCGCGCAACTCGACAAGGACGGTCTCTTCATGCGTCTTGCTTGTCGGAACGTGCGGAGCATCGCACGTCGAGAATTGCAGCCTGTTCGTCATGCAGATCGAGAAATCGGCCATTCCATTGCCCCGGCTGATTGACTGAAATTGAGAGATTGCAGGGGCTGGCAGGTCGGCCGGCCGGGACAACGCCCGGGTGCCGAAATGCTATGCTCTGGCTCGCGCACTGTTTCCTCCCGGTGTGCCGCTTTTTGTATGGACGGGAGTACGATGAGCGCGTGAGGGGAGCGTGAAGCGCCTCGCGGCCGCAAGGGACGATCATTTCACGCTGAATTCACGGGAGATGGCCTTAGACTTGGACAGGTAGATGCGAGGACGCCATGGCATCACATGGGACGATTTCTTCGACGCGTTTCCGCCAGACCGCAAATGATCAGCCGCCTTCGCAAGCCTCTGCACAAGGCTCTGCGGAAGATCCCGGCGGCTTTTGCCACTTCATCTCGCCCCCGTCGGACGACCAGCGTTTCACGCTTGAGGGCAACCGATTTGACCCATCGGATCCCGATCAATGGGCGCGGGCCGAGAACCTGATGAAGCGCCTCGCGCATCTGATCAGGTTCAATCCGGACGAGAATAAAGCGAGACCAAATCCCAATCTGCCGAGCGGCTACACCTATTTTCTGCAGATGGTTGCGCATGATCTCGTGCACAGCGCGATCTCGACGTCGCTCGGCGACGGGCAGACGGCCGGGCTCAGCAACGTCCGAAATGCCCCGCTCCGGCTCGAGACGGTCTATGGCGGCGGACCAACCGAATGCCCGCACGCCTATGAGGCGAGCCAGATCGCATTCCGCAGCAAGCTCCGGCTGGGCAATTCGCGGATCGACAGGAACGATCAAAACCATAGCGGTCCCAAAAAGGACATCGCGCGGGGCACCACGAGCACTGCCGCCGAGCTTGCCCGGAAGACGAGCTATCCCGAAGCCCTGATCGCCGACCCGCGCAACGATTCCCATGCGCTCATCTCGCAGATCCTGGTTCTCTTCCACGAACTGCACAATTGCATCGCGGACGAGCTGGTGCGAGGCGGGACCCTGCCCCCGACGGCCAATCCGTTTGCCGACGCGCAACGGCTGTTCACGGCTGCACGGACCGCCTGCGTCCTGATCTACCGCGACCTGATCCGTCAAGACCTGCTTCCGCGCATTTTGCACCAGGACGTCTGGCAGGCCTACAGCACCGGTCAGGCACCGTTCCCCTGGCGCGTCGGCGGCGAATGGCGGGCGCCTCTCGAATTCACCAACGGGTTCTTCCGTTTCGGCCATTCCATGATCAGGCCGATCTATCGCTTCAACGATGGCCCGGCCAACGCATTTACCATCGAGCAGATCCTGGCGCACACCTCCGACAAATCGCCCTCCGACGTTCCCCTGGAAGCCGCCTGGCTGGTGAATTGGGATCTATTTTTCACCAGCGACCCCAACGCCGGAAACGTCAGCATCCGCATCGGGCCGTGGTCTCAAGTCGGCATCGGGGAAGACGTGCCCGGGGAAGGCGATTTGATTGCGCGCGACCTCCTGAGCTCGATTGCGATCCAGCCCTGGTCGATCGGCTCCCTCGTCGACCGCCTCAGGACGACGCACGGCGCGCTGCTCGAGCGATCTGAATTCCTGGCGGGACTGATCGGTTCGCGGCCATGGGCCGCACGCATTGCCGACTGGTTGACCAAGCGATCGGACGAGAGCTTCGGCGCCTTCAACAAGCTGTCGGCGCAGGAAATCAAGACACTCGCGAATGATCCTCCGATCCCACTGTTCGTCCGTTTCGAGGCAGGCTTGGCCTCCGGCAACCAGGGCGAACGCCTGGGCATCCTGGGTTCGATCGTCGTCGCCGACGTGATCTGCGGTGTCTTGCAATACGACCGGCTGCTGCCTGGCAATCCCGCCGGCGGATTGCAGGGCGAGCTCGCGACCCTATCGGCGGCAACGCTCGGCAAGACCGGGAGCAGCCAGACCAACATCTTCGCATTCCTGGCGGACATCGAGGGACCCGCGCGGAAGATCAGCCTGACCACCGTTCGGCAATTTCTCAACGACAGACAACGCGTCACCCCAGCATGACAACCACGTAGCGAAGGAGAGAAGCGATGGCCTACCCGAGAATCAACGTCCGAAACATTCCTGGCAATCACGAGAATTGGGGCAAGCTGGTCAAGACATGGTCCACCGGCAAGAATTACGTCCGGCATGTGATCACCGAACAGAATCCGTTTCCCACCGTCGTCGAGCCCAAGCCCGAATTTCCCAGGCCGACGACCTTCCGCGACTTCGTCGCGCAGGCCCAGTCTGCCGGCGTTCAGCTCTTCTTCGACGACGGCGTCAATAATCCTGACGTCACGGGCGACGAAGACTTGTATTTCGAGATGACCTACGTTGAGTTAAATACGCACTACGTGAAGCTCCCGCATTCCGTCAGGATCGCTGAGTCCGAAGCTCGGCTGCAACAGAATGGGAATCGCTATTTCCTGCCGGGCTTCTACGACCGCATCGAAGGCCATCCGCCGCTCGCTGAACAGACGAGCAGCCAGGTCCAGAAGGCGAAGCTCCACGCCGAGCGGGTCGGCGAATACACCATCAACACCTGCGGCTGAAGCCAGATCAGCTCTCACCAGGAGCCGAACTCGATCCCCTCGATGGGGGCGCCTGCTGCGGCAAGACCAGCGGCCAGGCGCTCCCAGTCGGCACGGATCGCGATCGGAAAGACGTGCAGCAGCCAGCGCGTGATGCTTTCGCGCGTTGGCGGCTGCTGGCCTCGCCAATCTGCGGCGATCCACTCCAGCGCTTTCGCGAAATCCGACCTCGCCTCGTCGAGCCGGCCGAGATGCGCCTTGGCCGCGCATTCCCATATCACGAAGGCCGGAGACACCCCGAGATCCTCGCGCGAGACATTGGAACATCCCGCATAGTCGGAGCAGAGAAACTTGATCGCGCCGGAATAGGCAATCTGCGGCGCCGTCGGGACCGGCGTGATGCGGAGCGATGCGGCTGAAAGGCTCGCCGCGCGTTCATATTTGCCGCAGTAAGCGAAGATCTGGCCCGATGCCATCAAGGTCCAGGGATCGTTTTCGTTCAGATCGACCGCGAGCGCGGCATGCAGTGTCGATTCATCGACACGGCCGAGCAGCTGGTAGGTCCATGCGAGCGCGAGTTGCGCACGCGAATCGAGCGGATCGAGTTGAATCGCGCGTTGTGCGATCCGCAACGTCTCCGGCAGCTTGGACACATCGCGGAACTGGCCGGGAAGCGCGATATGCGCGATGTTGCGGTACTGAACCAGGCCGCTGAGCGCAGGGGAAAAATCCGGCGCGTCGGCCAGCAGGCTCTCGACCAGCGAGGCGGCTGCCGGCCAATGCTTCGAGTCCATTTGCAACAGCAGGGCCTGCGCGCGCAGCCATCGATCGTGGATCTCCAGGGTCACCTCGCCTCCGGCCGCAAGGCGGCGCAGCCGCTCGGCCGAGACGTGGATGTTCAGCGCCATGGCGATCTGGCGAACGATACGCTCCTGCGTGTCGAACCACTCGGTCAGCGTGATCGAATAGCGCTCGCTCCAGATGCACACGGAATTGGCCGCATCGCGCAGCGTGACGACGAGCCGGACCGTACCATTCAACTCATACGTACTGCCCTCGACGATATATTCCGGCGGCGAAGACCACGTCCTCGGCTCCGATTCCCAAAGCGGCGGCAATGTCCGCACCGACCATTCGCGAAAACGCGCCAGGCAGGCGACGAATTCATGACGAAACCCGTCGACGAGGTGGCGCATGTCCTCGGGCACGCCGCTCGCCTGGAATGTGCAGACCGATATGAGCAGCCGCTTCGGCGAGGGGGTCAGCATGTGCGGCACTCCGAGCAAGGTCTGGACGACCACCGGCGCCTGCGGCTGTTCGTTCAGGCCCGGCATCTGCTTGATGCGAACGATCAGCTCCTGGGTCTCCTTGGATGGCTCGATGTCGTAGTCCGCTTCCAGCAGGTCCCAGAGAGACTTGTAGATCTTCAGGGCTCCGCCGACATCGCCGCGCGCCGCACGCACCCGGATGAGGTGCTGGCAAGCGACTTCATGTGTCGGATCGAGATTGAGCAGAGCCAGAGCGGCGTCATTGGCTTCGCGCGAGTCCCCATCGGGGGACAACAGGCGCTCGAGCGCGAGCGTCAGTCGGTCATGAAGCAACTGGCGCTTGGTCAGCAACCAGACCTGGAAAGCCGGATCGAGGTTGTCGAGACCGGACAGCAGGGTCTCGGTGATGCGCTGGGTATCGAGCAGCCGCGGATGCACGGTGCCGCGCGCCGCGGCGGCGAGCACCTCGTCGACATCGCAGAGGCGCCGTTCGCGGGCGAGCGCCAGGGTTTGCTTGTCGGCGCGAAATCCCGCGAAGCCGGCATTGTCGAAGGCCAGTCTGATGTCATGCACGACCTGCCGCAGCGAGGCCCGCGCATGTTCTTCGTCGCTCTCGCTCCACAACAGACCGACCAGACGCTCGCGCGTGTCCTGCGTATTGTCCGACAGGGCGAGATAGGCGGTCAGTGCCTTGGCCTTGCGCGTCGCAAGTGAAATCTCGCGCTCGTCGATCCTGGCGGCAAAATCGCCGAGGAGGCGGAGGGCCAGCTGCCCATTCGCCAGCGCTTCCTGAATGCCCGTTGCCACCTCTGAGGCTCCTACCAATGCCGGAGTCATGGTCAACCACGCTTACTAAAGTCTACGAAACGCAACCGATGGGCGTCTAGCGATATCTTCGCTCTCAGAATAGCGGGATGTCGTGCCCGGCGACATCAGGGCTCTCGCTATTACCGTGCGCGTTTGAAAAGCGCTTCGTCGAGACGATTGCCGAAAAAGGTTGCAGATCAGGCGAAACAGCCCTTGCGACGGCAACTCCAATGTTGTGTCGCGTATGATCGACCAGAAAGAGCCGAATGCCACGGCTCCCCAATTGCGCCACAAATCCCTTCAGATCGGCAGCCGGCAGGCTCACAGCGTTCGGCGATACCGCCGCCGGTTGAAGCAACACGCAATCTGTGGCGGAAAACTCCGCGCGACGCAGATGGCGACGATCGGCCGCATTGAGCGCGGCATCGCCACGCTCGGCGCGCTTGGCTTCCGCCACCGGCGCGGACATCTCCATCTGACACATCTCGAGGATTGCGGCCCTTGCCGCGTCGCTCGCGGTCAGTCTTGACGACAGCCCGCATGCCATTCCCTTACCGTCACAATCGACCGATACGGCCGCAACGGCCGGAATGCCGAGATCGGTCGTGATATCGAGCAACGTGGTCCGCCGCGCCGTCTCGCTCTGGCGCAACCGGGCGATCAGTTCGGCCGCCGATTTGGTCACAGGATGCTCCAGCGCGAAACGCTTCGGGCGGCGGCCGCCGAGCCACCACATTGCGGCCGCGTCGCGCTCACAAAGCTCCAGGATCGCGCGAAGCGCTGCGGCTTCGAAGCTCGGGCCCGCGGCTGCCCCCGAAGATAATGCGCTGACCGGCTCGATCGCCATGCGTTCTTGCGGCCGTCTCAGGCAGAGATCAGCCGGCAATCGCATGGCTTCTCCGGTTGCCGCATCGAACGCATGGACGCAGTCGATGGCCCGGTCGGCGCTTGATGTGGCCTGACCGATCCATCCGTCCGAAACAAAACTCGCTTGATCGTTCGCGGCGACCGCTGCGGCAATGTCGCCCGGCCGCTCGAACTGGGAAAGATACTCGGCCGCCTCGCCGAGACATGAGACGAGTGCGGCCTCCAGCGTCTCGCCATTTCCTGTGACGCTCAGTCGCACCACCGTGGCGGTCGTCGCGGCCGGATCGGGGGCGATGGCGATCTCGCCGCCGATGCAGTGAAAGCCGGGTGCAAAGGGAGACGCGATCGTGAACAGGCGAGTCAGACGCCCGGCGATCGCGACAAGCTCGGCCGATGCAAGACCGGCGACACGGTCGAGCAGCTTGCGGCCAGGCGGGGAGTCCAGGTCGAGAACGGCGAGATGCATGATCGATCCCTGCCCATTTTCGGCGATACGCAACCGTCACACTAGCTGAAGCCCCGAGCAAGCCCAATCACCCCGGACGGGCTCAGTCTCAGCCGATGGCCAGCAATGACACGGGTTCGTCAACCGTGCGTGAAAAGCCGTGCCGGGCGGCGGCCCGGCGCCCTCCCCGCAGCCGTTCGCCTTTTACGGTCAAATGACGCTGCAATGACGCTGGCCTCCTAGGGTGCCTGCATCCGACGCGAACGACTGTCGCAAACATTCGTCGAGGAGGCACACTATGTGGTTGAGAACATCAGCAAACTCACGTGCCGTGATACTCGATGCGCCGATAGGCTGCGGCCGATCGGACCTGCCGACCCTCGAGCGTAGATGGGGCGCAGTCCTCACGGTCGATGTCGTCGAATATTCGCGGCTCACATTCCTGGACCCAGAGTTCGCCTATTATCTCTACAAGTCCCATCGCAATGAGCTGGTCGATCCCAAGCTCAGGGAATACCGCGTGCGGTTCTTCAAATCGACAGGCGACGGCATCCTGGCCGAATTTGAGACAGCGATTGACGCCGCCCGTTGTGCGATCGACGTCCAGAAGGGAATGATCGAGCGCGGCCGAAGGACCGCCAAGGACAGCCGGATCGTGTTCCGGATGGGCCTGAGCTGCGGCCCGATCATGGCCGACGCCGAGGACATCTATGGTCACGACGTCAATGTGGCCGCGCGTCTGCAGGCAATCGCACCCCCAGGCGGAATCGCGATGACGGACGACATCGCAAACCGCGTCGGCAGCGCCCTCGCCCTGCAACTCGAAGACGTCGGAGAACAATATTTTCACAACATGGGCCGCCCGGTGCGCGTCTTTCATTGCAGGTGTGATGCCAGGCGGCGAAAGAGCAGGAAGCAGCCGGAAGAACTCCAGCCGCTTCCTCTCTTGACGCGCGGCCTTGCCGCGCTCGGCGGGCGGCCTGTGGGCCTCGTCACGCCCTGATATTGTTGTCCTTCACCACCTTGCCCCAATAGGCGACCTGCTTGTCGAAGAAGGTCTTGAAGGCGGGACCATCCTCGAGCAGCAGCGTCATCTGCTGCGTCTCCTTGAGCTGGGCCGCGGTCGCGGGCTCGCTCAGGATCTCCTTGGACGCGGCCGCAAGGCCAGCGACGATGTCGGGCGGCGTGCCGGTGGGCGCGAAGATTCCCCACCAGGCCAGCGTCTCGAAATCCGGGAAGCCTGCCTCGATCGCGGTCGGCGTATCCGGCAAGCCCGGCAGCCGCTCGCGGCCGAGCTGCAGGATCGGACGCAGCATGTTGGTGCCGAGCTGTGCCGCGACCAGCGCCGCCGATCCCGCAATGAGATCGACATGGCCGCCGAGCACGTCGTTCATGGCCGGGCCGCCGCCGCGATAGGGCACGTGCATGATCTCGACGCCGGCCTTGTTGCCGAGCACGGTCATGGCGAGATGGCCGAGCGTGCCGATGCCGACGGAGGCGTATTTCACCGCACCCGGCGTCGCCTTGCAGGCCGCCACCACGTCCGCAAAGCTCTTGTAGGGGCGGCCGGCGCCGGCCGCGATCACGTAAGGCGCAGTGCCGACCAGCAGCACCGGCATCAATTCGCGCTCGACATCGACCGGTGGCTTGTCGAGGATCGACGGGATCACCGCGTGGGAATCGAAGGTGACCAGGAACGACGAGCCGTCCGGCGGGCTCTTGGCGACCTGCGCCGCACCGAGGGCGCCGGCGGCACCCGACTTGTTCTCGACCACGACGATGCGGTTGAGCTTGGTTTGCAGATTGGCCTGCAGCAAGCGCGCCATCGCGTCGGTGGAGCCGCCCGGCGGGAACGGCACCACCAGCGTGATCTTCGAGGCCTGCGCGCGTACCGGTGCCATCGCGAGGATGGCGGGCGCGGCCAGCAGCGCCCGTCGTGTGATCGTCATGGTCCCCTCCCTTTTATTTTTGCGCCTGGCTTGTTGCTCTCTAGCGCTTAGGTCGTCCCGAAACCCGACCCCGGTTTTCTGTATTCTGGCCGCGGTGGACTGAAAATGTCCAGCACGCGGGCGCCATCGGGGCCGGCGCGCATGGTGTGCGGCACGTTGCCGGGCGTGCGCCAGAAATCGCCCTTTTTCACCGGGATCTCTTCATCGCCCTGGACGCGGATGGCGGAACCGTCGAGCAGCACGCCCCATTGCTCTTCGGGATGATGATGCAGCGAACCTTGCGCATGCGGCGCCAGCGTCACGACCGACAGCATCGCCTGCTCGCCGGAGAAGATGCGCGTGGTCACCCCCGCCGCGAGTTCGCGGAAGAGACCGTCGTCGGGATTGTCGATATTGTGGAATTCTTCCTTCTGGCTCACGCCACTCTCCCCCTCGTCATTGTCTGATCAGGATTTGCCGTACGAGCCCTGATAGCGGCCCTCGCGGATCGCCTTCATGGTTTCCTCCTCGCGCGCGACCTGGGCACGGACTGCTTCCAGCAGCGCCGCGGCACCTGCGGCGGGAAACGACACCACGCCGTCCTCGTCGCCAACCACGATGTCGCCAGGCGAGATCACGCTGCCGCCGACCGAGACGGGCACGTTGATCTCGCCGGGACCGTTCTTGTAGGGGCCGCGATGGATCACAGCACGGGCGTAGCAGGGGAAGTCGTCGGCTGCGAACGCCGCGACATCGCGGATCGCGCCGTCGATGACGTAGCCTTCGGCTTTGCGCCACTGCGCGATGTTCTTCATGATCTCGCCGACCAGCGCGCGCGTCTCGTCGCCGCCGCCGTCGACCACGATGACATCGCCCGGGCCGACCAGCTCGAGCGCGCGGTGAATGGCGAGATTGTCACCGGGACGGGTGCGCACGGTGAAGGCCGTTCCGACCAGCTTGCCGCCGCGATGATAAGGCTTCAGCCCGACCGCGCCCGGCAGCCGGGCGAGATTGTCCGAGATGACCGAGGTCGGCGCGCCGCGAAAGCCCTCGATGATCCCGGCCGGCGGCTTCGGCACGCTGTTCGCTGCGATGGTGATGGTCATATTCTGAAATCCTCTCTTCTTATTCGGCGTGCGCCCGCGCCTTCGCCGGCATGATCCGGAAGGCACGCCCTTCCTTCATCCACGCCGCGCGCTCGTCGCGCAACATCGTTCTGCGAACCTTGCCTGAATCGTCGCGCGGCGGCGCGCTGACGATCTCGAAACTCTCGGGATGCTTGTAGCGGCTGAGGCGGTCCTTCAGAAAGTCCGCCATGCCGTCGGCGATGGCCTGGCCATCCGCATCGCCCTCCGGCTCGATGATGGCATGCACCCGCTGTCCCAACTCCGGATCGGGCAATCCCACCACGACGCAGGACCGCACGCCGGGGGCCTCGGAGACCGCGGCCTCGACTTCCGCCGGATAGATGTTGGCGCCGCCGCGCAGCACCATGTCGGCGAGGCGATCACCGAGATAGAGGTAGCCTTCGGCATCCAGCCGGCCGATATCGCCGAGCGATTCCCAGTCGTCGGCGCGGCGCTTCGGCTCGGCGCCGAGATAGTGATAGGTGGCGTCCTTGCCGTCATTGTTGAGGAAATAGATCTCGCCGGTCTCGCCGGGCGCGACGTCGTTGCCGTCTTCGCCGACGATGCGCAAGCGCGCCATCTCGCCGATCTTGCCGACCGAGCCCTTGTGGGTCAGCCATTCCGTGCCGGAGATGATGCAGGAGCCCTGGCGCTCGGTGCCGCCATAGAGCTCCCAGACCCGCTCGGGTCCGAGCCAGGCGATCCAGTTCTCCTTCAGCCAGGGCGGCATCGGAGCTGCCATGTGAAACACGGTCTGCAGGCTCGACACGTCGTAAGCGTTACGCACCTGCTCCGGCAGCGCCCAGATCCGGTGCATCATGGTCGGCACGAAATTGACCCATTGCACGCGCTCACGCGCGATCTGGCGCAGCGTCTCCTCGGCGTCGAACTTGGTCAGGCCGGTGAGCTTGCCGCCGGTGAACAGCGCGTAGTGCGACACGATGAACGGCGCATTGTGGTAGAGCGGACCGGGATTGAGCAGCGAGACGCCGAAGGGAATGTTGAGCGGCGGCGCGGCCACCGTGTCGGTCACCGCCGGCTGGTGGTCGAGGATCACCTTCGGACGGCCGGTCGAGCCGCCTGAGGTCATGGCCTTCCAGTAGCGGGCCACCGGCGGATTGAGCGGCTCATCCGAAAAACCTTCCGGCACGAAGCCCGCGGGCAACCGGTTCGGCGCGTTCCAGTCGGCCTCGCCGCCGACCACGAGCGCCGGCTTGAGGATGTCGAGCACCGCGGCAGCCTCGCCACGCGGCAATCGCCATGACAGCGAGGTCGGCGTCGCCCCGCACTTCCATACCGCGAAGGATGTCTCGAAGAACGCGTTGCCGTTGGGCAAGCCGATCGCGACGAAGTCGCCGGGCTTGACGCCCTTCGCGGCGAATGCCCGCGCACGGCGATTGGCGCCGCGCTCCAGCTCGTCCCAGGTCAGCCTGTCCTGCCCATGCTGGACGGCGATCGTGCCTTGCGGTTTGCGTTGAGCGTACCAGCGCGGCACGTCGGACAGGGGCAGCAGCATCAGGCGTTTCCACTTCGTGTTCTTGGCAGCTTCTTGGCGGCGCCGCGGCGTGCGGCGCTCGCGCTGCGAAGTGTAACAGCCGGGGCGATGCCTACAAGACATTGCCGGCAAGGCAGACCTGCGTCAGCGCTCCGCGCCGCAGCCCGGAATATCGAACAGCGCCGTGAGACCGCATTTCGAGGTCAGCATCTTGTCGCCGTCATGGCCGACGCCGGCGACGTCCCACACACGGTGATTGGGCGTGCCGCGATCGCGCTTGGCCATCGCATCGGCATAAGCGTGCCCGCGGGCGTACCGATACGGCCCCTGCGCTTCCGCCATGCAGCTCTTGTCCAGCGCAGAATGTTTCGGGTTGGTGTCGAGCGTGCCGAGCAAATAGATCACCTCGCGCTCGACATAGCGCTGCTCGAGCGCGGCTGGCGTCGCGTCCGCGAGATAGGGCGGCCGGTCGCCCATGCCGTATTTCCAGTTGTCGTAGCCAGGGCAGGATGCGGCAATCTTCGGCAGTGGCCGCTCGGCGCTGAAATAGGCATAGGACGAGGGGTTGGCGACGACATAACGGATCTCGATATGCTGGCGCGACAGGGCCGCTTCGCCCTTGCCGGCGATGGCGTAGCGCTGCACGACCTGGCCGCCGCCGGAATGACCGGCAACCACGACCTGCTTCAGGTTCGGGAAGATGCGCCGGTCGGAGAGTTTTGCGAGGATCGCATCGAGCGCCTCGAACGAGGAGACCGGATTGGGTGCAAGCGCGGCATCGCCGCCCTCCCATCCCTCCAGTGACCAGCGCAGCATGTCCTGCGGCAATTTGTACGCATCGATATCGATCTCGGCCAGGAACTGCGGCACGATCATCAGCGACGCCTTGCCATCGTCGCCCGCCGCGGCCTGCGCGTTGTTGGCCGAGATGTAATATTCGTCGGCATTGCGCAGCCGTCCATGCAGCACGATGATCGCGCGCGAGATCGCGGGCTGTGGCAGCGACCAGTCCCGGGAGAGGTAGAGCGGCAGCATTCCCCGGCCGCCGACCGAGAGCCGCGCATCGCCGATGGCCTTCACCGGCTTGCGGTTGGGCGCATCTTCGTCCGCCGCGAAGGCGCGGCCGCAAATCAGCACCAGGGCGAGTGTGGCAAGACAGACCAGCGCTCTCATGACGAACATTCCCCCTCGCATTCGGATGGATAAAAACTTTAAGCGCATCAGGTGCTGCGCGGCTGTGACTCCCGGGCAACGTCAAGCAAAAAATGTCAGCATTACAGCCATGAAATTCCCGAGTTCCATGGGTGACAAGCCGGCGATAAAGGGGCAAAAATCCGGCTCGACTCAGTTCGAGTTGAGTTTGGCAAGGATTGCTCTCGTAGAATGTCGGTCGTGGTTGCATCGCGTCGTGCGGCGCTTCTCTTTGCCGCAGCAGGATTTTTTCTGCTGACGCATTCGCATGCCCAGGCGCAATGGTGGAAGCGCGCGCCGGTTGATTTCGAGGAATGCGCCGACGCCGCCGAGAAGGCCGCGACCAAGACCGAGAAAACTGCCGCGCTTGCCGACTGCAACGCCAAATTCGCCGGCCGCCGCAAGGCCGGCGGCGGCTATTCTTATTACGATTTTCTCCAGGACCGCACCTTCGACATCGCCGGGCCGAACCCGACGCCGGAGGAGCAGAAGAAGATCGACGAATCCTACACCGCCTATCTCGCCAACCAGCGCCGCAGCCATGAAGCGGCCCAGGCCACCGCCCAAGCCACCGCCCTGGCCATGGCGCGCCAGCAGCACGAGCAGCAGGAACAACAGACGCAGCAAGTCCAACGGGTCGCGCTGCGAACCGAAGCCCCGCGCGTACCCGTCCCGGTCGAGCGGCCGAAGGCGGCAGGCCAGCGGTCGAAGGGCGCGCCCTGCGCCAAGGGCTCGTTCTCCTGCGAGTGGCCGCTGCTGTCGGAAAGCTTGAACGACCTGAAGAGGCTGTTCAACCCGGCGCCGAGCAAGCCGGCGAAAAAGGGGTGAGCTCAGGCCACCGCCGACGTTCGCAATGACGATCGGATGGAGAGCCGCACTTCATCTTCAGTTCGACTGCTTCTTCTTGCTATGCTTCGGCTTGGCCACCGCCGCATTCGCCGGCGTTGTCGTCTGTGACTCGCCCAGCGCCTTGCGGCTCTCCTGCAATCGCCGGTCGTAGCCGGGCGAGTTCATGACGGTCGGCGGCCTTGCGTAGGCAAGCGCGGTTGCGGCGCAGAGCGCGGTCAGCGCGAGCCCGATCGTCAGACAACGCTTCATCGCGCTTCTCCCTCGCCTCAGGCCGTTCCGCGAATCTGCTGCGGCTTCAGCCCGGGCGGACCGTTGCCGGCAATTTCCGCGTCCTTGATCAGCGCAACAATGCGGCGCATCAGCGGCACGGCGACATTGTTCCGCTCGGCCAGCGCGATGACTGCGCCCTGGAGATAATCGATCTCGGTCTTGCGGCCCTGCTTCAGATCCTGCCACATCGAGGAACGCGCCTCGGGATCGATCTTCATGGTCCGTCCCAGGATCGCGTTGAAGACCATGTCGGGCAGCCGCAGCAAGGTCGGAGACCAGTTCATCGGGATCGGAGTTGCCGACACCGGCGCAATGCCGGCGGCCTTCAGCGCGGCCAGACCTTCCGCCATCTGGTCGGCAAACAGCCTTCGCCAGTCGCGGTTCGCCAGTTGTGCGGCGAGCGGCATATCGGACAATGCGCTGAGCGCATTGTTCAGATTGATGATCAGCTTGCCCCATTGCACGCCGGTAATGTCAGCGCTTGCGCGGACGTTAAGGCCCGGCACCGAGAGTGCCCCGGCCGTGTTTTCTGCATCCGCGCCGACATGGATGTCGCCGGAGCTCGAACGGTGGAAGCGCCCTTCACCCATGGCGACCACATTGAACGGCACCATGCCGGCGAGCACGCGCCGGCCGCCGAGGCGCTCGCGCAATACGGCGACATTGCCGACGCCGTTCTGCAGGGAGACGATGACCGCATCCTGCGGTGCATGCCGCGCGATCTGGTCGGCGACTTCGGCGGTGTCGGCGCTCTTCACCGTGACCAGCACGATGCCGGCGCTGTGGAAGATCGCGGGATCCTCCGACAGCGCGAGCTGGCCCGGGCCGAGCTTCTGCTCGGAGCCGTCGAAATCAGTCAGCCGCAGGCCGAACCGCTCGATCTCGGTCTTCACCCGCGGCCGCACCAGCAGCGCGACGCGGCGGCGGGATGCCGCCAGCATGCCGCCGACGAAACAGCCGATGGCGCCCGCGCCGGCCACCACGATGGGTCGATCCGTAACCACCTCGTTCTCCCTAACGTCCCGCCCTCGATAGCAGAGGCAGCACCGCCTGCCCATTGGTTGCAGCGCATCCGCCTTGTAACCGTCATGAGAGCCTCATATGTTTTCGCCCCGGGGGCTTGTCACCGGCGAGCAATCGCCAAAGGAGAACGCCATGGGTTTACTCGACGTCCTCAATGGCATGCAGAACGGCCCGCGTGGCCCGAGCACGCCTAGCTCTGAGCAATCCTCCGGCGGCATGTCGCCAATGACCATGGCGCTGCTCGGCCTGATCGCCTGGAAGGCCTTCAAGCACCTGACCGCAGGCCAGCCCGACGCGGCACCTGCCCCGCAGCAGCGCTCACCGCTGCCGCCGCCGACGCCTGTCAATACGGGCAGCAGCGCTCTTCCCGGTGGACCCGGGAACGGCGGCGGCCTCAGCGATCTGCTCAAAGGCGGCCTCGGCGGCCTGCTCGCGGGCGGCGCGGCCGGCACCGTGCTCAGCGGCGGGCTCGGCGATCTCCTCAACCAGCTTCAGCAGGGCGGCCACGGCGAGGCCGCGAATTCCTGGGTCGGCAAGGGTGAGAACAAGGCGATCTCGCCGGGCGATCTCGCCAACGCGCTCGGTGCCGACCAGATCGAGAGCCTGTCCGCCCAGAGCGGCCTGTCACGCCAGGATCTGCTCTCCGGCCTCAGCCAGTATCTGCCGCAGGTGGTCGACCATCTGACGCCTGACGGGCGGCTGCCGACCGAGGACGAGCTATCGGGCAGAATTTAGTCGAAGTTCGATCTGCGCATTCTAGGCAAGGGGAGCACTGTCATGAGTTTCGGCGGCCTGCTGTGGATCATCGTCGTCGGCTTCATTGCCGGCCTCATCGCGCGCTGGCTCGCGCCGGGGCCGAACAACCCGAGCGGCTTCATCCTCACCACCATCCTCGGCATCGCGGGCGCGTTCCTGGCGACCTTCATCGGCCAGGCGATCGGGCACTACAGCCCCGATCAGGGCGCCGGCTTCATCATGGCCACGATCGGCGCGGTGGTGGTGCTGTTCATCTGGCACCGCCTGGTCGCGAGCGGCGTGATCAAGGGGTAGCGGCACAGGCCGATAGACGCACGCTGTCGCCTCACACTCCGTCATTGCGAGGAGTGAAGCGACGAAGCAATCCAGAGCCTTTCCGCAGAGGCAGTCTGGATTGCTTCGCTTCCGCCGTCGCTCTTCGAGCTATGGCGGACAAGTCGCTCGCAATGACGAGTTCACGTAATCAAATGCATCCCCGCATCCATGCGCACGACCTCGCCGGTCATGTTGCTGGACGCCGGCATCGCCAGGAAGCAGACGAGCTGGGCGATATCCTCCGCGGATGAGGCGACCTTCAGCGGCACCTTCGCCACAACGCTGTCGCGCACCTGCTTGGCGCCGGCCTCGCCGCGGCCCTTGGTGAACCAGGGCGTGTCGATATAGCCGGGGCACACCGTGTTGACGCGGATCAGCGGCGCGAGCGCACGCGACAGCGACAGTGTCATGGTGTTGAGCGCGCCCTTGCTTGCGGCGTACGCGATCGACGAGCCGACGCCGCTGATGCCGGCCACTGAAGACACGTTCACCACGGCCGACGGACGCCCCGACGCCTTCGATCCGGCTTCGAGCAGGCTGCGCGCCGCGCGCACCATCTGGAACGGGCCGATGGTGTTGACGCCGTAGAGGCGCTGGAAATCCTCCGCCGACAATCCGTCGAGATCGGCATGGGCGACATGCTTGGTGGTGCCGGCATTGTTGACGAGGATGTCGAGCCGGCCCCAGCCGCTGGCGGCGGCAACGATCTTGCGGCAATCCTCATCCTTCGAGACGTCGCCCTGCGCGACCAGCACCTCCGCAGCGCCGGCCTTGCGGCAGAGCTCCGCCGTGGCCTCGGCTTCCTTCTGGCTCGACGAGTAGTTGATGACGAGCCGCGCCCCGCTTCGTGCGAGAATTTCCGCGGTCGCGGCACCAAGTCCGGATGCGGACCCCGTCACGATTGCGCACAGATTGTCTTTTGCCATCCGGATTTCCTTCCCCTGTATCTGATGCAAGCCTTGAGAGCAGTTGGCCCTGTTTAGCGAGTTTGCCGCGCCCTGCAAATCGAGCAAACTCCGCTAAGCGGAATTAGCATTTTTTGATGCCCTGCCCCCATGCCGCCGCCGCAGATGGGCCTGCGATCAACGCTTGTCAGGGCCATGGCTTTTTCAGATCATCGGGCGCAAGAAGAGACCGCGCGCCGGCCCGTCGGGCGAGACGCGCCAATGGTAAAACACGGGGAGCGCTGTGGCGGAGAGTGACAATATCGTCGTCGAGACCGCGGAAAAAATCTTCGCCGATCTCGCCGATCCGCAGACCATCAACAACGACAAGAAGGATTCCTGGCAGGCGCCGCTCTGGCAAGCGCTGAGCGAGGCCGGCCTGCCGCTGTCGTGGGTGCCCGACGATCTCGGCGGCTCCGGCGCGAGCCTTGCCGACGGTTTTGCCTTGCTGAACGCCGCCGGCCGCTTCGCGGTCGCGGTTCCCCTGGCCGAAACCATGCTTGCCGGCTGGCTGCTGGCGCAGGCGAAGATTTCCTCACCTGAAGGCGAGATGACGGTTCTGCCGGCATCCCCAAAGGATCGCATCACGCTCGATGCCGACGGCGCGCTGTCCGGCCGCGCCCGCGGCGTACCCTTTGCCAAAGCAGCAAAGCACTTCGCGGTGCTGGCGCATGGCAAGGACGGCGTCTCCATCGCGCTGGTCGACGCCGGCAAGGGCCGGATCGAAGCCGGGCTCAATGTCGGCTACGACCACAGCGATACCGTGACGCTCGACAAGGTCCAGCCCGTCACCATCAAGGCTGCGCCGAAGGGCTGTGACCAGACCAATTTGATGCTGATGGGCGGCGTCGCGCGCAGCCTTCAGATCGCGGGCGCGCTGGAATCGATGCTCGACATCTCCGTGCGCTATTCCAACGAGCGCGTTGCCTTCGAGAAGAAGATCTCGAAATTCCAGGCGGTGCAGCACAATCTCGCGCGACTAGCAGGCGAATCCGCCGCAGCGCTTGCGGCGGCAACATCGGCGGCCGACGCCATCGCCAACGCAAAGAGCTTCGGCGACGAGGTCTATCTCGAAGCCGCCTCGGCAAAGATCCGCTGCGCGGAAGCAGCCGAAAAGGGCGGCGGCATCGCGCATCAGGTGCATGGCGCGATCGGCTTCACCATGGAGCACATCCTGCACCGCTATTCGCTGCGCGCGCTGGCCTGGCGCGACGATTTCGGGTCGGAGAGCCACTGGGCCGTCGAACTCGGCAAGCTGGTTGCAAACCGCGGCGCCGATGAATTGTGGCCGCTCGTGGCTTCGCGCTAACAGGGAACGAAACATATGACCGCTGCCCTCCGTTTCGATCCGATCCGCCTGCCCGAGAAGTGCGAGCAATTGCGCAAGGAAGTGCGCGCCTTCCTCGCCGAGGAAATCGCTGCCGGCACCTTCGATCCGCACAAGCCCAACCGCGAAGATACCGACGCGCCGGAATTTTCCCGCCGGGTCGGCGCCAAGGGCTGGCTCGGCATGACCTGGCCGAAGAAATATGGCGGCCAGGAGCGCTCCTTCCTCGAACGCTATGTTGTCACCGAGGAGATGCGCGTCGCCAATGCGCCGACGCGGCGCTTCTTCGTCGCCGACCGCCAAAGCGGCCCGGTGCTGATCAAATACGCGCCGGAGCACATCAAGATGGACATCCTGCCGCGCATCTGCCGCGGCGAGATCTGCTTTGCGATCGGCATGAGCGAGCCGAACTCGGGCTCCGACCTGTTCGCCGCGAAGACGCGCGCGACCAAGACCGACGGCGGCTATCTCATCAACGGCACCAAGATCTGGACCTCGTCGGCGCATATCGCCGACTACATGATCGCGATCTTCCGGACCTCACAGCCGACCAAGGAAAACCGCCGCCACGGCCTGACGCAGTTTCTGGTCAAGATGAAGCAACCGGGCATCCAGGTGAACCCGATCGGCCAGATCACCGGCCAGCACGAGTTCAATGAGGTCGTCTTCACCGACTTCTTCGTGCCCGACGATCACGTGCTCGGCGAAGTCGACGGCGCCTGGAAGCAGGCGACGAGCGAGCTCGCCTATGAGCGCTCCGGACCCGAGCGTTTCCTCGAGACCTATTACGTGCTGACCGAGCTGGTCCGCGCGGTCGGCCCCAATCCGGATACGCGCAGCGCCGAAGGCATCGGCCGTCTGGTCGCGCAGCTCCACACCATGCGTCGCATGTCGGTTTCGGTCGCCGGCATGCTGCAGGCCGGCAAGGAGCCGGTGGTGGAGGCCTCCATCGTCAAGGACATCGGCACGGTCTGGGAGCAGCAGCTTCCGCACCGCGTGCGCGATCTCGCCGCCTTCGTCGAGGAGACTGCGACCAACCGCGAGACACTGGAGCGGCAGCTCGACTTCGCCATCAAGACCGCACCGAAACTCACCATCCAGGGCGGCACCACCGAGGTGCTGCGCGGCATCATCGCGCGCGGACTTGGTCTGCGCTAGCCGCGCGGACTCGGTTTGCGCTAACTCTTCGAGGACATCATGACCACTTTTAAAGATATCGGCGTCGAGAAGGTCGGACACGTCGGCACCATCGAGATCCGTCGCCCGCCGCTGAACTTCTTCGACATCTCGCTGATCAACCAGATCGCGGACGCGCTCGACGAGTTCGACCGCGACATCGAGATCCGCGCCTCGGTTCTCTCGGCGCAGGGCAAGGCGTTCTGCGCCGGCGCCAATTTCGGCGATCCCGCGCGGCAGGCGCAGGAAGCGCGCGAGGCCGAAAAGAAGGGCGATCCCGCCGACAATCTCGGCCCGATCAACCATCTCTACATTCAGGCCGTCCGCATCTTCCGCGCCAAGAAGCCGATCGTTGCGGCCGTGCAGGGTGCCGCCATCGGCGGCGGCCTCGGTCTTGCGGTGTCGGCAGACTTCCGCGTCACCTGCCCCGAAGCGCGCTTCTCCGCCAACTTCACCAAGCTCGGCTTCCATCCCGGCTTCGGTCTGACCGTGACGCTGCCCGAACTGATCGGCAAGAACAACGCCGAGCTGATGTTCTACACCAGCCGCCGCGTCACCGGCGAAGAAGCCGTCAAGTGGGGCCTCGCCAACGAGCTGGTGCCGCAGGAGCAGGTGAAGGCCGGCGCGATGAAGCTCGCCGGCGAGATCGCCGAATGCTCCCCGCTCGGCCTCCTCTCCACCCGCGCCACGATGCGCGCCAACCTCGCCGACCGCGTGATGGCCGCGACCAATCACGAGCTCGCCGAACAGACCCGCCTGCGCGCGACGGAGGATTTCAAGGAAGGCGTGAAGGCCACGGAAGAGCGGCGCGCGGCGAATTTCAAGGGACGGTAACACCGTATCACGCCGGCGCTTCGGCAACCTCTCCTGTCGTCCCTGCGAACGCAGGGACCCATAACCACAAGGAGATCTCGTAGCGCAAGCTGGTAACTCCGAGTCTTCGCCAAACCACTCCCTGTGGTTATGGGTCCCGGGCTCGCTTCGCGCCCCGGGACGACATTGGCGTTTGTGGCTCGCTACTTCTTCCACACCACCAGCGCGTCGACGATCGTCACGCCCTGCCCCTCCGGATGTATCGACGCGCGCGGCATTCAGGCCGCTTCAAAGCTTTCGAATCCGCGCGAGATCGGCCTGCTGCTGGCCCGCGAGAAAGCGAAGGCGGTCTCGATCAATCATCCCGGAAGCTACGTGATCGGTGCCGACCAGACACTGGCGCTCGGGGGCCGCCTCAGAACGTTGGCTCCCATCGCGGTGCGTTCGCATCGCAATGCTCGCACCTCCAGCGACAGCGGCTTCGCCGCTGCGCAGCGATGACGGATTGAGAGCTACGAAGGCAAGAGCTCAGGCAACGAGCCGGAACGTGACCCCGCCCAGCAGGAATTCGTTCCCCGCCACCGCAAGTCCCTTCGCCTTGGCGGCATGCAGCACCTGGGCCGTATCAGCCACTCGAAATTCCAGCGCGCTCATGATCTCGCTGCGGCCCTTCACGAAGCGGAAGGTCGCGTTCGGCAGCTTCAGCTCAGAGCCATCAGCCGCAACGCCGATGATCCTGCCCCAATGCTCCGCCAGCCCCTGCGGATCCGGGCTCTGCATCTCCACCGCTGTCAGCGCCTGTGTCACATCCCTGCGGATGAACTTTTGCCAGTCGGGACCCGCCGGCGGGTACGGACCCAGAATGTCGTCGCTGCCTTCGGTGTGGTTGAACTCGATGAAGGCGGCGCGGCAGTCGCGGGGATGGAGCTGAACGCCGTGATAGGGTGCATGGTCGATCACGTTGGCCGTGCGCACACCCATCGCGTTGGCGTTGCGGCCGCGCTCATCGGGATCGTCGCAGCAGAAGATCGCCATGTAGCCGCCGCGGCCGCCGGTCTTCTCGATGAAGCGGCCGGCCGTGGTGCCGTCCTTGAACGGCGCCACGACCTCCAGCAGGATCGTGTCGACCGGGAGCAGTGCGTTCTCCAGGCCGTATTTGGCGACATTGCCGTCACGGTAGCAGACGGCGAGGCCCATGATCCCGGCGATGTCGGAGATGACAGGCGCGAGCTGCGGCGCGACCAAACAAATCTGCCGCAGCCGCATATAGGGCGCCATCGTCATGCCCCCTTGAAGGCCGGCTTGCGCTTCTCGACGAAGGCTTTTGCGGCCTCCTTGTGATCCTCGGTGTCGCTGCAGCGGGTGTGATGGACCGCTTCGCCGTCGAAGCAGTCCTCCAGCGGCAGATGCTCGGCATTGTTGATGTTCCGCTTGATGTAGCCGAGCGCGATCGACGGGCCCTGCGCCAGCGACAGCGCAACCTCATGCGCGGCAGTCTCGATCTCGGCATCGGGAACGACCTTGGTCACCATGCCGATCGCATGCGCTTCCTTGGCCGTGAGCACCGGCGACATCAGATAGAGCTCGCGCGCCCGGGCGCTGCCGAGCAGCTGGGTGAGGAAATAAGTCCCGCCGTAATCGCCGGAGAAGCCGACCTTTGCGAAGGCGGTGGTGATCTTGCAGGATTCGCTGGCGATGCGGAGGTCGCAGGACAGCGCCATCGACAGGCCGGCGCCGGCCGCCGCGCCATCGAGCTGCGCCACCACGGGCTTCGGCATCTGGTGCAGGATGCGCGAGACCTCCATGCCGCGGCGAAGATTCGCCATCTTCACCTCGAACGGCAGCGGCGCGCGGCCAGCCGCCATCGACTTGACGTCGCCGCCGACACAGAACGAGCCGCCGGCACCCTTGAACAGAACCGCGCGCACCTCGGGATCATCAGCCGCGCGCCGCGCCGCTTCGACGAGGCCTGCGACCATTTCAGGATTGAGCGCGTTCTTCCGCTCGGGGCGGTTCATCGTGATGGTGAGCAGCCCGCCTTCGAGCTTTTGCAGGACCATGTCGTTCATGGGACGTCTCCCTTGTTGTTGTTTGACTCCGTCATTCCGGGGCGCGCGAAGCGCGAGCCCGGAATCCATTTCTCAACCGTCAATGCCGCCAGATGGATCCCGGGCTCGCGCTTACGCGAGCCCCGGGATGACGGCGCGACTTCGTCACGCCGTCACTTCTTCACCAGCGGGCAGCGCGATTGCTCAAGCGACTGGAACGCCTCGCTGCCCGGCACAGTGGCCAGCAGCTTGTAGTCGTCCCAGCGGCCTTTCGACTCCGACGGCTTCTTGACCTCGAACAGGTACATGTCGTGGATCATGCGGCCGTCCTCGCGGATCTTGCCGCCCTTGGCGAAGAAGTCGTTGATCGGCGTCTCCTTCATCACCTTGATGACTGCTGCCGAGTCGGTCGTGCCGGCCGCCTTCACGGCCTTCAGATAGTGCGTGACGGAGGAGTAGACGCCGGCCTGCGCCGAGGTCGGCACGCGCTTGGTGCGTTCCATGAAGCGCTTGGAGAACGCACGCGTGTCGTCGTTGAGATCCCAGTAGAACGCTTCGGCCAGCAGCAGGCCCTGCGCTGTCTCCAGCCCGATCGAGTCGATGTCGGAGACGAAGGCGAGCAGCGGCGAGACCTTCTGGCCGCCTTTGGTGACGCCAAACTCGGCCGCCTGCTTGATGGCGTTGACGGTGTCGCCGCCGGCATTGGCGAGGCCGATCACCTTGGCCTTCGACGCCTGCGCTTGCAGCAGGAACGACGAGAAGTCCGAGGTGTTGAGCGGATGGCGCACGCTGCCGAGCACCTTGCCGCCGGTCTTGGTCACGACGGCGCTGGTGTCCTTCTCCAGATCCTGGCCGAAGGCGTAGTCGGCGGTGAGGAAGAACCAGGTGTCGAGGCCCGACTTCACGGCCGCAAGGCCGGTGACGTTGGCCTGGCCGTAGGTGTCGAACACGTAGTGGATGGTGTAAGGACCGCAGGCTTCGTTGGTGAGACGGATCGAGCCCGGGCCGTTGAACATGATGATCTTGTTGCGCGCCTTCGCGATCTCGCCGGCGGCAAGCGCGGTCGCGGACGCCGCGACGTCGTAGATCATCTCGACGCCCTGGTTGTCGAGCATGTCGCGGGCGATGTTGGCCGAGAGGTCAGCCTTGTTGAGATGGTCGGCCGCCAGCACCTGGATCTTGCGTCCGAGCACTTCGCCGCCAAAGTCTTCGACGGCCATCTTGGCTGCGGTCTCGCTGCCGGGACCGGTGATGTCGGCGTACAGGCTCGACATGTCGAGAATGCCACCGATCTTCAGTGGCGGCTTGTCCTGGGCCTGCGCGGCGGCGCTCGCACTGAGGGCAAACGCAGCGGCAAAAATGCCCGACAAAATATGCTTCATCGAAAAAGACCTCCCTTGATCGCCTGTCTCTGATGGCGGCTTGGTTATTGGTGTTGCCACAATCATGCCGCATGCGCGAGAGCGCAGCAAGCGCAGGTGCGTTGCGCGCGCACATTGCCGCGCATGTTTTCCGCAAAGCGGAATGGTGAGGCACGCAAGATGTTTCCGCATCGTCATTGCGAGCCAACGGGTCCGCGCAAAGCGCGGTCCGATGACAGGCTCCGCGAAGCAATCCAGAAACTTTCCGCGGAGGGATTCTGGATTGCTTCGTCGCTTCGCTCCTCGCAATGACGATGTGTGAGGCAATGGCGAAGCGTCACACGACGAGAGCCCCTTCGTCGTTGGCACCGTTTGGGTTAAGGTCTCGGCGCAACGCAACCTCTCCGGGCAACGTGACGCGACTGCTTCACCTCATCGTCGGATTTTTTCTCGTCGCGGGTCACACCGCGTCCGCCACGCCGTGCCAATTCGACACGCAGGGCGAAGGCCGCGTCGCCGCGATTGTCGATCCACGCAGCGTGCGTCTGGATGACGGTCGCGAAATCCGCCTCACCGGGATCGAGGCGACATCGACGACGAAGCAGGCGCTGACATCGTTGCTCACCGGTCGCGACGTCGCACTGCGAAGCGCCGACGACACGCCCGACCGCTACGGAAGGCAAGGCGCCATCCTGTTCATCGGCGAGAGCGACACCTCGGTGCAGGCGGCGTTGCTCGCCCAAGGCGACGCCCTCGTCTCCGGCGAAATCGCCGACAAGGACTGCGCAGCCGCCCTGATGGGGGCGGAGGCCGAGGCGAGGCGCCAAAAAAAGGGCAACTGGGCTGACCCGTCAGCCATAAAAAACGCGGAAAGTTCGGACGATATTTTGTCCGGGATCGGGCGCTTTATGGTGGTCGAGGGCAAAGTCCTGTCGGTCCGGCAAGCTGGGGCAGTGACCTACCTCAACTTCGGACGGAACTGGACTCGCGGCTTTGCCGTGACTATTTCAAAGCGCACGCTGCCGGCGTTCGAAAGCGCCGGGATTACCCTTAAGTCCCTGGAAAATCGACGTGTTCGCGTCCGGGGCTGGGTTGAGGGGACTGCGGGGCCGCGTATCGATGTGCGTCTCTTGGGACAGGTTGAATTGCTGGGCGCAAACGAGCCTATTGGGGTAAGGCCCTAAAGGGCCGGGCACGGGTTAAGCGACGTGAATGGGGTGCTAGAACGGCACAAGACGGTTGAAGGCCGCCGCCTGCGGGCTGCGCCGGCTGTGCTTTGCCTCGTGCTGGGCACCGCCCTTGCCGGTTGCGGGGACATGAACCGGTTCCAGACCGCGGCCGCCCCGCCGACGGTCGCGATGCCGAAACCCAAGCCGGCTGTCGCGCAGACCCCCGCCACCGAAAAGGAGCACGAGCGCATCCTGGCGAGCTATGGCGGCACCTATGACGACCCCCGGCTCGAATCACTCGTCAGCAAGACCGTCGACCGACTGGTCGCCGCGTCCGACCGCCCCGACCAGGGTTACAAGGTCACCATTCTCAATTCCGGCGCGGTGAACGCGTTCGCGCTGCCGAACGGCCAGCTCTATGTCACGCGCGGGTTGCTCGCGCTCGCGAGCGATACGTCGGAATTGTCCTCCGTGCTCAGCCACGAGATGGCGCATGTGCTGTCCAAGCACGCGGCGATGCGCGAGGACCAGGCCCGCCAGGCCGCGATCGTCACCCGTGTCGTTACCGACATGAGCAACGATCCCGACCTCACCGCGCTGGCGCTCGCCAAGACCAAGCTCACCATGGCGAGCTTCTCGCGCAACCAGGAGTTCGAGGCCGACGGCATCGGCGTCGGCATCTCCGCCAAGGCGCATTTCGACCCTTACGGCGCCGCGCGTTTCCTTTCGGCGATGGAACGCAATGCCGAGCTGAAAGCCGGCAAGACTTCGCTCGACCCGCGCGCACAGGATTTCACCTCGTCGCACCCGGCAACGCCGGAGCGCGTGCAAAACGCACAGACCATCGCGCGGCAATATGCAGCGCCCGAAGGCGCCGAGCGCGACCGCGAGAGCTATCTCGCCGCGATCGACAATCTCGTCTATGGCGAAGACCCCAGCGAAGGCTTTGTCCGCGGCCGCCGCTTCCTGCATCCGAAGCTCGGCTTCACCTTTCAGGCGCCGGACAATTTCACGCTCGACAACACCGCGCAGGCGGTGATCGGCGTGCGCGACGGCGGTTCGCAGGCGATGCGCTTCGACGTGGTGCGCGTACCGGGCGAGCAGTCGCTCGGCGATTACCTCAATTCAGGCTGGATGGAGGGCGTCGAGAAGGCGTCCACCGAGGACATCACCATCAACGGCTTCCCGGCCGCGTCCGCCACCGCCAAGGGCGACCAGTGGCAGTTCAAGGTCTATGCATTGCGGTTCGGCAGCGACGTCTACCGCTTCATCTTCGCGACAAGACAGAAGTCGACCGAGAGCGAGCGAAACGCGCGCGAGACCGTCAATTCATTCCGCCGCCTGACGCTCGACGAGATCCAGGCCGCGCGCCCGCTGCGCATCAAGGTCATCACCGTGCAGCCGGGCGACACCGTGGATTCGCTGTCGCACCGCATGGCCGGCGTCGATCACCCCGCCGAGCGCTTCCGCGTGCTGAACGGCCTCGACCGCACCGCCCAGGTGAAGGTGCGCGACCGCGTGAAGATCGTCGCGGATTGACTCGCGCCAAGCGCGCGTCATCCCGGGGCGCGCTTAGCGCGAACCCGGGATCTTGAGCCACGAAGAGACCTGCTCTGCCGCCCTACCGCGCCTTCTCCTTCAAATACGCGATGATATCGGCGCGATCCTGCGCGTCCGGCACGTCGAAGAACACCTTGGTTTCCGGCACCATGGCCTGCGGTCCGGCCAGCCATTTGTCGAGATTGTCCTCGGTCCCGACGATCCCCGAGCTCTTCAGATCGGCGGAGTAATCATAGCCGGGAACGCTGCCCGCCTTGCGACCGACCACGCCCTTGTGCATCGGGCCGACCGCGTTCTCGTTGATCGCGTGACAATCCGCGCAGCCCTTGTAGAGCATCTGGCCGCGCGCGACATTTCCGGTGGCGTGGGCGAGTCCGGTCGAGCAGAGGATCGCGAGGGCAGCAAAGGCGAGGCTTGCACAGCTTCGCTGGCGGACGGGATTGGACCGGACGTTCATGGGATCTCCTGCTTGCGTCACCGCAAACAGGATTGTCCGGCCTGAAATTTATTCCCGTCCGCGAGACGCGGTTTTAAGCGCCCGCGTCCATGTCGCCGGCCTCGCGCTGGCCGCTGAGCCAGAGCGCGAGCAGCGTCCAGAACGCGCCGGAGAGCAGATAGGCACCCGAAGCGATGACGCCGAGATTGGTGGCGAGCAGCAGTGCGACCAGCGGCGCGAAGCCGGCGCCGAACAGCCAGGCCATGTCGGAGGTCAGCGCCGAGGCGGTGTAGCGATAGGCCTGGCGGAAATTCGAGGCGATCGCACCCGAGGACTGGCCGAATGACAGGCCGAGCAGGATGAAGCCGATCACCATGTAGATGGTCTCACCGAACGCGCCGGCGTCGAGCAGCTGCGGAGCAAAGCCGCTGTAGATCGCGATCGCGATCGCCGATCCCATCAGCAGCGACTTGCGGCCGACGCGGTCGGCAATGATGCCGGAGGCGACGATCGCGGCGACGCCGAACACGGCGGCGACGATCTCGATGATCAGGAAGCGCACCGGGCTTTCGCGGGTGAACAGGAACACCCATGACAGCGGGAACACCGTAACCATGTGGAACAGCGCGAAGCTTGCGAGCGGCGCGAACGCGCCGAGCATGATGTTCTGGCCTTCGCGCGCGACCGTCTCGGAGATGCGCGAGGGCTGCAATTCGCGGGTCTCGAACAGCGAGGCATATTCCTCGGTCGTCACCATGCGCAGGCGGGCGAACAGCGCCACCACGTTGATGGCGAAGGCGACGAAGAACGGATAGCGCCAGCCCCAGTCGAAGAAATCGTCGGCCGAGAGGTTACCGGCGAAATAGGCGAACAGCGCGCTCGCCACGATCAGCCCGAGCGGGGCGCCGAGCTGCGGCACCATCGCGTACCAGCCGCGCTTGGAGGCCGGCGCATTCAGCGCCAGCAGCGAGGCCATGCCGTCCCAGGCGCCGCCCCAGGCCAGACCCTGCGCGATACGCGCCAGCGCCAGCAGCCAGATCGCGGCGCTGCCGATCTCGTGATAGCCGGGCAGGAACGCCAGCGCCACGGTGGCGGTGCCGAGCAGGAACAGGGCCGAGACCAGCTTGGCCGTCTTGCCGTACTCCCGGTCGACCGTCATGAAAATGACGGTTCCGATCGGCCGGGCCATGAAGGCCAGCGCGAACACCATGAAGGAATAAAGGGTGCCGGTCAGCTCGCTGGTGAACGGGAACACCAGACGCGGGAACACGATCACCGAGGCGATCGCGAACACGAAGAAGTCGAAGAATTCCGAAGTGCGGCCGATGATGACGCCGATGGCGATCTCGCCGGGACTGGCCTGGTCGTGGCCGTGCTCGCCCGAGTGGAGGTCTGCCATTGCGGGGGTCTGTGCCGTCGCCATTCGTGCGCCCTTAACGTCCTGAAAACCAAAGCCGACCGCCCGGCGGGAGGCCAGGCGATCCCGCCCTGTCTGGCCCAACATTCCGCAGTGCAACATTGGACAAATTGTCCAATGTCCCGATTGCTGCGCCGCAGCTACCCGTTGGCCCCGCAAAGGAAACTCATTCTCATAAGGCTCGGCCCGTGTCCCGTCTCAAGATCCTGGCGCTGCTACCTCTGGCAGTTGCGCTCAGTGGCTGCAACTACGTCGTGCTGGCGCCAGCCGGCGACATCGCTGCCCAGCAGCGCGACCTCGTCATCATCTCCACCGTCCTGATGCTCCTGATCGTCGTCCCCGTGATGGCGCTGACGGTGCTGTTCGCCTGGCGCTACCGCCAGTCCAACACCTCGGCCCGCTACGAGCCGGAATGGGATCACTCGACCAAGCTCGAGCTGGTGATCTGGTCGGCGCCGCTGCTGATCATCATCTGCCTGGGCGCGCTGACCTGGATGGGCACGCATCTGCTCGACCCCTATCGCAACATCGGCCGCATCCATGCGGAGCGCGCCGTGGACCAGTCCAAGGCTCCGCTTGAGGTCGATGTCGTCGCGCTCGACTGGAAGTGGCTCTTCATCTACCCCGACTACGGCATCGCCACCGTCAACGAACTCGCCGCGCCGGTCGATCGTCCGATCAACTTCCACATCACCGCGTCCTCGGTGATGAACTCGTTCTACATTCCCGCGCTCGCCGGACAGATCTACGCGATGCCGGGCATGGAGACGTCGCTCCACGCCGTGATCAACCACGCCGGCACCTATAAGGGCTTCTCGGCGAACTACAGCGGCGCCGGTTTCTCCGGCATGCACTTCAACTTCCACGGTCTCGACGACAAGGGCTTTGACGCCTGGGTCGCGCAGGCCAAGTCAGCCGGCGGCTCGCTCGGCCGCGCCGAATATCTCCAGCTCGAGAAACCGAGCCAGAACGAGCCCGTACGCCGCTGGGGCACGGTCGATGCCGATCTCTACCGCCTGATCCTCAACATGTGCGTCGAGACCGGCAAGATGTGCCAGAGCGAGATGATGGCGATCGACGCCAAGGGTGGCAACGGCCATGAGGGCCTGAACAACACGCTGCCGCTGGCCTACGACAAATACGCCCGCCGCGGCACCGTCCTCGGGCCCGAGCCGACCTTCGTCGCCGGCACCTGCACGCCGGAGGCGCCGCAGGGCCAGACCACTGCGTCGATCAAGGCCCCCCTCGACACCGCGCCACTTACCGGCGCCGGCCTGAAGCGGCCGACCTTCGCGCCGCTGAAGTCCTCGTCCTTCTTCCTCGGACAGCGTCCGAAGTCAGACTCCTAAAGAGAGCTCGCATGTCTCCTGATCTTCTCAAGCTCATCTTCGGCCGACTCGGCATCGAGTCGCTGCCACTGCACGAGCCGATCGTCGTCGGCACCTTCGCAGTAGTCGCGCTCGGCGGCGCCACGCTGCTCGCCGGCCTCACCTATTTCCGCCTGTGGGGCTACCTCTGGCGCGAATGGTTCACCACGGTGGACCACAAGCGCATCGGCATCATGTACATGATCCTCGGCATCGTGATGCTGCTCCGCGGCTTCGCGGACGCGCTGATGATGCGCGGCCAGCAGATGCTCGCCTTCAACGGCTCCGAAGGCTATCTCAACGCCCATCACTACGACCAGGTCTTCACCGCCCACGGCGTGATCATGATCTTCTTCGTGGCGATGCCGCTGGTCACCGGCCTGATGAACTACGTGGTGCCGCTGCAGATCGGCGCGCGCGACGTGTCGTTCCCGTTCCTGAACAATTTCAGCTTCTGGATGACGGTCGGCGGCGCGGTGCTGGTGATGGCCTCGCTGTTCATCGGTGAATTCGCCCGCACCGGCTGGCTGGCTTATCCGCCGCTGTCGAACATCGGCTACAGTCCTGACGTCGGCGTCGACTATTACATCTGGGCGCTACAGGTCGCGGGTGTCGGCACGACGTTATCCGGCATCAATCTGATCTGTACCATCGTCAAGCTGCGTTGCCCCGGCATGAGCATGATGAAGATGCCGGTGTTCACCTGGACCTCGCTCTGCACCAACATCCTGATCGTCGCCTCCTTCCCCGTCCTGACCGTCGTGCTCGCGCTGCTCTCGCTCGATCGCTACGTCGGCACCAACTTCTTCACGAACGATTTCGGCGGCAGCCCGATGATGTACGTGAACCTGATCTGGATCTGGGGCCATCCCGAGGTCTACATCCTGGTTCTCCCGGCGTTCGGCATCTTCTCGGAAGTCACCTCGACCTTCTCCGGCAAGCGGCTGTTCGGCTACACCTCGATGGTCTACGCCACTGTCGTCATCACCATCCTGTCGTACCTGGTGTGGCTGCACCACTTCTTCACGATGGGTTCGGGCGCCAGCGTCAACTCGTTCTTCGGCATCACCACGATGATCATCTCGATCCCAACGGGCGCGAAGATGTTCAACTGGCTGTTCACGATGTATCGCGGCCGTATCCGCTACGAGCTGCCGATGATGTGGACCGTCGCCTTCATGCTGACCTTCGTGCTCGGCGGCATGACCGGCGTGCTGCTCGCGGTGCCGCCGGCCGACTTCGTGCTGCACAACAGCCTGTTCCTGATCGCGCATTTCCACAACGTGATCATCGGCGGCGTGGTGTTCGGCGCGTTCGCCGGCATCAATTACTGGTTCCCGAAGGCGTTCGGCTTCAAGCTCGACGTGTTCTGGGGCAAGCTGTCGTTCTGGTTCTGGGTGGTCGGCTTCTACCTCGCCTTCATGCCGCTCTATGTGCTCGGCCTGATGGGCGTGACCCGCCGCCTGCGTGTGTTCGACGATCCGTCCCTGCAGATCTGGTTCGTCATCGCCGCGATCGGCGCCGGCCTCGTCTTCCTCGGCATCCTCAGCATGCTGATGCAGTTCGCGGTCAGCTTCCTCAAGCGCGAGCAGCTCAAGGACGTCACCGGCGATCCCTGGGACGCGCGCACGCTGGAATGGGCGACCTCCTCGCCCCCGCCGGACTACAACTTCGCCTTCACCCCCGTCGTTCACGACAATGACGCGTGGTGGGACATGAAGAAGCGCGGCTATCAGCGTCCGCTCACCGGATTCAAGCCCATCCACATGCCCAGCAGCACCGGCACCGGAATCATCCTCGCCGGCCTCGCCACCGCGATGGGATTCGGCCTGATCTGGTACATCTGGTGGCTGGCGGCTGCGAGCTTCATCGCGATGCTCGTCGTCGGGATCGGTCACACCTTCAACTATCACCGCGACTTCGACATTCCGGCTGAGGACGTCATCCGGACCGAGGACGCGCGCACCAAACTGCTCGCCGGAGCCAAGTAAATGACCGTCTCTGTCAATCCCTCGCAGACCGGCGAGCCGCTCTTCTATCTCGCCGACGAACACCCGCATCCGGAAGGCTACAGCACCTCGCTCGGCTTCTGGATCTACCTGATGAGCGATTGTCTCATCTTCGCGATGCTGTTCGCCGCTTTCGGCGTGCTCGGCGGCAACTACGCCGCCGGCCCCGCGCCGAAGGACCTGTTCGACCTCGACCTGGTCGCGGTGAACACCTCGATGCTGCTGCTGTCGTCGATCACCTATGGCTTCGCCATGTTGACCATGCAGCAGAACAAGGTCGCGCAGACGCAGATGTGGCTGGCGATCACCGGCCTGTTCGGCCTCGCCTTCATCGGCATCGAGCTCACCGAGTTCGCCCACATGATCCACGAAGGCGCGACGCCCCAGCGCAGCGCCTTCCTGTCCTCCTTCTTCACCCTGGTCGGCACCCACGGCCTGCACGTCTCCTGCGGCCTGATCTGGCTGGTGACGCTGATGGTGCAGGTCAAGAAGTTCGGCCTGATCGAAGCCAACCGCCGCCGCCTGATGTGCCTGTCGATGTTCTGGCACTTCCTCGACGTGGTCTGGATCGGCGTCTTCACCTTCGTCTATCTCCTGGGAGTTCTGCGATGAACACCGATACCCACGCCGCCCACGCGGGCGACCATCACCACGACGACGGCCACGCCCACAGCACGTTCTCGGGCTACATGCTCGGCTTCGTGCTCTCGGTGGTACTCACCGCGATCCCGTTCTGGCTGGTGATGAGCGGCGCGCTGCCAAGCAAGCAGATCACCGCGCTGGTCATCATGGCCTTCGCGGTCGTGCAGATCGTCGTGCACATGATCTACTTCCTGCACATGAACACCAAGTCCGAGAACGGCTGGAGCATGATGGCGCTGATCTTCACCATCGTCATGGTGGTGATCGCACTGTCCGGTTCGCTGTGGGTGATGAACCACCTCAACAGCAACATGATGCCGATCCACGAGATGACGGGAATGAAGTGAGCGATCTCGTGAGCCACAAGGATAACAAGACGCGCAGCTCCACCAGGGCTGCGCGTCCGTCCCTGTGGCTCACGGTCCTCTCGCTCATTGCCTTCGTCATTCTCATCGCGCTCGGTATCTGGCAGATCGAGCGCCGCGCCTGGAAGCTGGCGCTGATCGACCGCGTCGAGCAGCGCGTCCATGCTCCGGCCCAGCCGATCCCCTCGCCCGCTTCGTGGCCCACCGTTACCCGCGCAGACGACGAATACCGGCACGTCAGCGTGTCCGGACGCTTCCTGAACGACCGCGAGACGCTGGTTCAGGCCGTCACCGAGGAAGGTCCCGGCTATTGGGTGCTGACGCCGCTTCAGCGCGACGACGGCACGCAGGTCCTAGTCAATCGCGGCTTCGTGCCGTCCGAGCGGCGCGACGCATCGACGCGCCAAAGTGGCAATCCTGACGGCGAGGTCGCGATCACCGGCCTTCTGCGCATGACCGAGCCGAAGGGCGGCTTCCTCCGCAACAACGTGCCCCAGCACAACCGCTGGTATTCGCGCGATGTCGCCGCGATCTCGGCGGCAAGCGGCCTGACCGAGGCCGCCCCCTTCTTCATCGATGCCGACGCCGGATCACAATCCGGCCAAGGTCCCATCGGTGGATTGACCGTGGTCCGCTTTCCCAATAACCACCTGATCTACGCGCTGACGTGGTTTGCCTTGGCTTTCATGCTGGCCGGCAGGCTTTTCGTCACATTCGGCGGCGGGCTGTTCCGCCGCAAACGCTTCGTCCACGAACCGGATGGCGGCCCAGATGCCTCCGCCCGCAGGACGGGATCAGATGCTGGAAAGATCGTCGAGCAGACCTGACGACGGGAAGACCATTTCCCAGATGCTTGCCGGCGGCGAACTCGCCGTCACGCTGCAATCGCAGGCTGACGCGCGCAGCGAATTGATCGGCGCCACACCCACCGACGACGAGACCAACCGCAAGAACATGGCGCTGTTGATCCAGCTGCGCTGGACCGCGGTGGTCGGACAGATCGTGACCATCGGCGGCGCGCATTTCGGGCTCGGCATTCCCCTGCCCCTGGAGCGGATGGGCGCGGTGATCGGCGCACTGGTGCTGCTCAACGTCTCCAGCCTGGTGTGGGTCCGCCATCGCGCCGCGATCTCCAGCAACGAGCTGCTGGTCGCGCTGATGCTCGACGTCGCGGCTCTCACCGCGCAGCTCTATCTCAGCGGCGGCGCCACCAATCCCTTCACCTCGCTGTTCCTGCTCCAGGTGACGCTGGCGGCCGTGCTGCTCGACGCCCGTTCGACCTGGTCGCTGGTCGCGCTGACCTGCGCATGCTTCGTCTGGTTGACGCTGGCCTACCGGCCGCTCGACCTGCCGCCGAACCCGCTCAGCGAGACCTACACGCTCACCGTGGCCGGCATGCTGCTGGGCTTCGCGCTCAACGCCGTGCTGCTGGTGGTGTTCGTCACCCGCATCAACAGGAATCTGCGCGAGCGCGACGCGCATCTGGCGGCGCTGCGCCAGCATGCGGCCGAGCAGGACCACATCGTCCGCATGGGCCTGCTCGCTTCCGGTGCCGCGCATGAGCTCGGCACGCCGCTCGCCTCGCTCTCGGTGATCCTCAGCGACTGGCGCCGCATGCCCGACCTCGCCGCCGATCAGGAGCTCGCCGAGGATCTTTCGCAGATGGAGACCTCGCTGCAGCGCTGCAAGTCGATCGTGACGGGCATCCTGGTCTCGGCCGGCGAAGCACGCGGCGAGGGCTCGTCGCCGACCACGGTGACGGCCTTCGTGACGGCGCTGGTGGAGGAGTGGCGCGACGCGCGCTCGGTGCGCACGCTCTATTTCGTCAACACCTTTGGCGAGGACGTCGCGATCGTCTCGGACATCGCGCTGAAGCAGGTCATCTTCAACGTGCTCGACAACGCCTACGAGGTCTCACGCGAGTGGGTGGAGCTGCTGGCCGAGCGCGAGGGCGACAATCTCGTGCTGTCGATCTCCGACCGCGGCCCGGGCTTTGCGCCGGAGATGCTGTCGCAGCTCGGAAAACCCTATCACTCCAGCAAGGGCCGCGCCGGCGGCGGACTCGGCCTGTTCCTGGTGGTGAACGTGGTGCGCAAGCTGGGTGGCAGCGTCACCGCCGAGAACCACAGGAAGCGCGGCGCCACCGTGCGCCTGACACTGCCGCTCGCCACGCTCGCGATCGGAGGCAGCTTTGACGCCTGACCGTTCGCTCATCGTCGTCGAGGACGACGAAGGTTTTGCGCGCACGCTGAAACGCTCGTTCGAGCGCCGCGGCTACGATGTCGTGCTCGCTGGCTCAATTGAAGACGTGCGCAAGGTGCTGGAGGAGCGCTCCTTCGGCCATGCCGTGGTCGACCTCAAGCTCGGCGGCGCCTCTGGCCTCGCCTGCGTCGAGCTGCTGCACACGCACGATCCTGACATGCTGATCGTGGTGCTGACCGGATTCGCCAGCATCTCCACCGCCGTCGAGGCGATCAAGCTGGGCGCCTGCCACTATCTCGCAAAGCCCTCGAACACCGACGACATCGAGGCCGCCTTCCACAAGGCCGAAGGCAATGCCGAGGTCGCACTCGATGCCCGCCCGACCTCGATCAAGACGCTGGAATGGGAACGCATCCACCAGACGCTGATCGAGACGGATTTTAACATTTCGGAAGCGGCGCGGAGGCTGGGGATGCACCGCAGGACGCTGGCGCGGAAGCTCGAGAAGCGGCCGGTGAAATGACCTATCGTCCCGGGCTCGCGCGGTACGCGCCCCGGGACGACACGGAGTGTGTCACTCCGCTTCTGCGAACCAAGCGCTGCCGCCAGTTTTCCCACCTCCGGCAGTGCCGTAGCCCGGATGAGCGAAGCGACATCCGGGGCGTCAGCATCGGCGGAAAACCCGCTCCCGGATATCGCTTCGCTCATCTGGGCTACAAAAAGATCTACTTCGTCACTTCGCCCCGAGACGTAACCGTGATGTCGATACCCTCCTGATCGAAGCGGGCATTGACGTCGAAGCGGCAGGGCTTGGTCGCCCAGCATTCCGTCCGCCACGTTGTCAGGTCGCTGTAGCTGTCAGCGATGGCGAAGATGTCATTGGGCTTTGAGAGCAGCGTCGCACCGAGATGGTAAGACACGCGCGCCGGAAGGGACGCGGCCATGTCGAGGCTCAGCCGATTGGCGCCATCGGGATAATCCTGGACCCATCGCCGCTTCCAGCTGACGCTGCATGCACCGTCGGGAAGCTTTGCGGTCGGAAGCATGAAGTCGACGATGGGGTAGCCGCCGGCGACATCGCTGTCCTCACCGCCGGTCTTCGACAGGATGGCGGTATCCGGAAACGATCCATCTTCCCTGCCCCACATGTGGACGGCGCGGGTGACGATCCGGTAGCCGTCGGGGACAAGCCGCGCTGGCAGGCCTGATGTCACGGGCTCGGCAAGGCACGCGGCGCGAAAAGCCGTCAACACATTGACGAGGCCACGCAGATCGGCGGCGTTTTCATATCTGAACACGATGCGTTCGGCCGATGCAGCATGAAGCGTGATGCAACAGAGGAGGACGCTGGACTGAAGGACGCAGAGGATCGACTTGGCCATGGCTGTGGAAGCTGCCTGGAGCACTGCTCTCATCAGTGCCCGCGGATAGGCTCCCGGTTCACCGGGATCGATGATCGAGGCCACGGACAAACAAAAAGCCCGGCCGAGCGGCCGGGCTTTTGATCTGCTGCGATCGACGCGAGAGGCTTACGCCGCCTCGTCGGCGACGGTGGTGTCGTCGCCATCGGTATCGTCGGCATCGCCCTCGGCATCCGTCTCGCCTTCGCCGTCGGCGGCTTCCGCCTTGGCATTGGTACGGCGCGGGCTCTTGGCGAGCTGGGCCTCGATCTCCTTGACCGCTTCGGTCTCGGTCGAGTGCTGCACCACCGCGATCTCGCGGGACAGACGATCGAGCGCCGCTTCATAGAGCTGGCGTTCGCTGTACGACTGCTCCGGCTGCGACTCCGAGCGATAGAGGTCGCGCACGACTTCCGCGATCGCGACGATGTCGCCCGAGTTGATCTTCGCTTCGTATTCCTGGGCGCGGCGCGACCACATGGTGCGCTTGACGCGGGCACGGCCCTTCAGCGTCTCGAGCGCCTTCTTGACGAGGGCGGGCTCGGACAGCTTGCGCATGCCGACGTTGGCGACCTTGGCGGTCGGAACGCGGAGCGTCATCTTGTCCTTGATGAAGTTGATGACGAACAGCTCGAGCTTCGCACCCGCGATCTCCTGCTCCTCGATGGCCAGGATCTGGCCGACGCCGTGAGCGGGATAGACGACGAATTCGTTGGCTTTGAAGCCCTGACGCTGGGTCACGACCTTCTTTTCCTCGACCTTCGGCGCAGCGGCGGCCGGCTTCACGGCCGGCTTGGCAGCAACAGGAGCCTTGGCAGGAGCAGCAGCAACGGGAGCCTTCGGCGCAGCGGGCTTGGCAGCGGGAGCTTTGGCGACAGCAGGCTTGGCAACGGTCGCTTTCGCGGCCGGTTTGGCAGTCTTGTTAGGCATTGCGCTTCTTTTGTTCTTCGAGGACTTTGCAGCCGGCGCCTTCGTCGCGGTCCGACCCTTGGATGCGCTACGGCTGGCCGCGGCGACTTTTTTGGCCTCCTTATGGGAAGCCCTCGCTGAAGTACTCTTTTTACGCGTTTTCTGTGACACAGCCTGCGCGCGGAAACTGCCACGCCCCTGTTCGACATTTTGGTTTCACGGGAACCCAACGGGGCCAACTGGGCTGACGGGGTTCGGCTCAATGTGCCCAATATAGCACATTTCCCGCAAAAATCAATGATTTAGGGGTCTTAAGGGCTGGTTTTCGGCGCTGACGAAGGTATTAGGGTTAAGTTTGCGACGGAATTTAGTCACCGGAGCCAGGGTTCGGAGAAAAATATTTCTCGAACTTACCTTCCTGACCGTCGAATTCCTTCGCGTCCGGGGGTGATTCTTTCTTCTGGGTGATGTTCGGCCAGCTCTTGGCGTAGTCGGCGTTGACCTGGAGCCACTTTTCGAGGCCCGGTTCCGTGTCCGGCTTGATGGCGTCGGCGGGGCATTCCGGCTCGCACACGCCGCAGTCGATGCACTCGTCAGGATGGATGACGAGCATGTTGTCGCCCTCGTAGAAACAGTCGACCGGGCAGACCTCGACGCAGTCGGTGTACTTGCACTTGATGCAGTTTTCAGTGACGACGTAAGTCATCCAACGCTCCGAAAAGCTCTTTTAAAAGTCGCGGCTTGCGTAGCGCGGATGGCTCGGCGCTGCAAGGTCGGGAAGCCCCGATCATGACGGCTTTATGTGTTTGATCGACCAAGAAATGAACGCGAAGCGCAATTAATTGCGATTTGCTTCGCTGAGCTCCTCGTAGAGCACGCGGGCCGAGGCGGCATCGCCGCGGCGCTCGTTGAAGCCTGTGACTTTCAACACGCGCACGGTGCGATCGAGTGCGACGGTGATGACATCGCCGATCTTGATCGCATGCCCCGGTGATTTCTCACGCGTGCCGTTGACGCGGACATGGCCGGACTCGACGAGCTCGGCCGCGGAGGTGCGCGCCTTCACCACCCGCGCGTGCCACAGCCATTTGTCGATGCGCTGCCGCTCGGTCGTGGGATCACTCCTTGCGACCCGAGAGCTGCTCTTTCAGCGCGGCGAGCTTTGCGAAGGGCGAGTTCGGATCGGCGGGACGATCGCGCTCGCGCGGATTCGCGCTCGATGCGTAGGGACGCAGCGACGGACCACCCTGACGATCGCGACCCTTGTCGCGGTCGCGGCCACGATTGTCGCGGCCCTTGTCGCGATCTCCGCCGAACTTCTTGTTGTCGCGGTTGCGATCGCGATCCTTGTCGCGGTCCTTGCCCTGGAAACTGCGGTTGCGATCGTCGCGGCGCTCACCGCCCTCGCCGCCTTCACGCGGCTTGCGGAAGTCTTTGCCGCCGTCGCGGCGATGGCCACCGCCGTGACGATGGCGCTCACCGCGCTTCTCGCCATCGGCCGATTGCGCAGCCTCGCCTTCAGCGGGCGCGGCACCGGCCTCAGCACCCGCCTGCGGCCGCTGGTTGTTGTGGTGACGCTGGTGACGATGGCGCTCGTGGCGTGGCTTGCGGTCCTCGTGACGGCCACCCGGACGCCAGACTTCGACGAGTTCCGGCTCAGCGGGCGCCGCGGCAGCCTCAGCCGCGTCGGGGGATGCAGCGGCTTCCGTCGCAGCAGTCTCCGCGGGAGCGGCTTCGGCAGCAGGCTCTGCGGGCGCAGCGGCCTCTTCGACCGGCGGTGCGATGCCGGGGGCATCTTCCGGCGTGACGGGGGCTTCGGGAGAGGCTTCGAGCGCCGGCTCTTCCTGCGCGGGCTCGTCGTGCTGCTCCATGCCGGGCGCGTCTTCGACGGTCACAGGCTCGCCGGCGGCTTCGATGGCCGTCTCTGCAGAGGCAGCAGCCTCCTCGGTCGCAGGTGCCTCAGAAGAAGCCTCAGCAGCCGGCGTCTCGGCAGCAGCAGGCGCTGCGGGCTTCACCGGCAGCGGCGGACGCTTCTCCATGCGATAGCCGAGCGCACGCAGCACCGAGGCAAAGTCCTCGCCGGCGGAGCCGGTGAGCGAAGTCATCGCCTGCGTCACCACGAAGCTGCGGCCGTCGAACGCGCCGGCGGGCTTTTCGCCGGGCGAGTTCTCGCGCCAGGCCAAAGCGGGGCGGATCAGATCGGCAAGACGCTCCAGAATGTCGACGCGCACGGCGCGCTCGCCGGCCTGCTTGTAGCCGAGCACGCGATAGGCATCGCGCGGCAGCTGCTTGTCGACCGGGAACGAGGTGCGGCCTGAAGACGCCAGATGCTGCGCGCCCGAGAGCGAGGACAGATCGACATTGTCCTGCTTCAGCGCCCACAGCAGCGCGGCCAGCGCACGCGCGGCGGGCTTCAAGAGGCCGGGGAAATAGATGTGATAGGCGCCGAAGCGGACGCCGTATTTGCGCAGCGTCGCGCGCGAGGGCTGGTCGAGATCCTTCAGCTCGTTGGCGATCTTCGGACGCTCGAGCACGCCGAGCGCCTCGACGAGCTGATAGGCGATGCCGCGGGCAATGCCGGTGACGTCCTCGGCCTTCGACAGCTCGAACATCGGCCCGAGCAGCTTTTCGATATGCGTCTTGAGCCAGAGGTCGAGCCGGGCCTGCACCTTCTCACGGGGCGCACCGGTCAGCCGCTCGTCCGAGATGATGCGGATGCGCGGATGCAGCGCCTCCTCTGCGGCGGACAGTCGCGCCACGGCATCGCCGGTCCAGCGGATGGTGCCTTCCGAGGTCAGTACGAACTGGTCGTCCGGTGCGTTGCCCAGTTTTTCGGCGCGCGTGTTGATCTCGCCGGCGAGCACCGCTTGGGCTGCAGCCTGCAAGGCTTTCGCATCGGAGCCGGCTTCCGCCGCATCCGGTGCAAAGGTGAAGCCATCGAGGCGGCCGATGACATGGCCTTCGACGATGACTTCGCCGGTCTTGCCGATTTCAGTATTCAAGCTCGTGTTCTCCCGCAGGCGGCGCATCAATACACTGGTCCGGCGATCAACGAAACGCTCAGTCAAGCGTTCATGGAGCGCATCCGATAATTTATTTTCGACCTCGCGGGCGATCCCCTGCCAGCGTTCCGGGCCTTTCAGCCAGTCCGGGCGGTTGGCGACGAAGGTCCAGGTGCGAATCTGCGCGATCCGGGCCGACAGCGTGTCGATGTCGCCGTCGATGCGGTCGGCCTGATCGACCTGGGCCGCGAACCAGGAATCGGGGATGCAGCCCTTCCGCATCAGGAAGCCGTAGAGCGTGGTGACGAGCTCGGCATGGGCCGCCGGCGACAGTTTCCGGTAATCCGGGACCTGGCAGGCCTCCCAGAGCCGCTCCACGGCGGCCTTGCCATGCGCGATATCGCGCACCTCGGCGTCGCGGGCGGCATGGTCGAGCACGCGCATGTCCTCGGCGATGGGGGCGCGCGTCAGCGCCTCATGGCCGGGGGAAAGGTTCAGCGACACCTGCAGCGCACCGAGCGAGGCGAAATCCAGCTTCGAATTGCGCCATTGCAGCATCTTCACGCTGTCGAAGGTGTGGTTCTGAAGCGCGTTGACCAGCTCGGGCTCGAACGGGGCGCAGCGGCCGGTGGTGCCGAAGGTGCCGTTGCGCGTGGCGCGGCCGGCGCGGCCGGCGATCTGCGCGAATTCGGCCGGCGTCAGGCGGCGGAACTGGTAGCCGTCGAACTTGCGGTCGGAGGCGAAGGCGACGTGGTCGACGTCGAGATTGAGGCCCATGCCGACGGCGTCGGTGGCGACGAGATAGTCCACGTCGCCGTTCTGGAACATCTCGACCTGCGCATTGCGCGTGCGGGGGCTAAGCGATCCCAGCACCACGGCGGCGCCGCCATGCTGGCGCTTGATCAGCTCGGCGATGGCGTAGACCTCGTCGGCGGAGAACGCGACGATGGCGGTGCGGCGCGGCTGGCGCGTGATCTTGCGGTCGCCGGCAAATTCAAGCTGCGACAGGCGCGGCCGCGTGATCATGGACACGCCCGGCAACAGCCGCTCGATGATCGGGCGCATGGTGGCTGCGCCCAGCAGCAGCGTCTCGTCGCGGCCGCGGCGGTTGAGGATGCGGTCGGTGAAGACGTGGCCGCGTTCCAGGTCGGCGGCGATCTGGACCTCGTCCACGGCAAGGAACGACACGTCGATGTCGCGCGGCATCGCCTCGACGGTGGAGACCCAATAGCGCGGGTTCTTCGGCTTGATCTTCTCCTCGCCCGTGATCAGCGCGACGGCTTCGCTACCGACCCGCGCTGCGATCTTGTTGTAGACCTCGCGCGCGAGCAGGCGCAGCGGCAGCCCGATCATCCCCGAGGGATGCGCCAGCATCCGCTCGATGGCGAGATGGGTCTTGCCGGTGTTGGTCGGCCCGAGCACCGCAGTGACGCCCGCGCCGGGTGCGCGCTCGGAAGCGAAGGGGGAGGGAGAGAAGGCCATGTCTGGGGGATTAGGTAGTGGCGATTTGGGCGAATGTCAGTGCTGTTCTGATCCTCATCCTGAGGAGCGCTTCAGCGCGTCTCGAAGGATGAAGGCCCGGCTGGCGCCGCAGAGGGCGCCGGGCCCCTCGCCCTTCGAGACGGCCGCTGGCGCGGCCTCCTCAGGGTGAGGGGTTCAAGCAGCGGCGAGAGGGCATCGAAGTGTCGGCTATGTGTCCGAACGCGGCCCGTCCGCCGAGCCACACCTGCCGCGGCGTACTGGATGCCCCGGTCAAGCCGGGGCATGACAGCGGAGTGTGTGGGGAGCATCCCCCAAATCCCGCGCAACTGTCTCACTTTGCGACGCTTTTCCCGTTCTCTTTAAGCTTCGGAACGACTCTAGAACGAATCGCGGCCGAATCGCAGACTCCCTGATGAGTCCTGTTACGTTCACGCAACATGTCGCGGGACTCTTATTTCCATCGCACTAGATGGAGTTTTGAGCTGCCGTACAAGCGACGATTTGAGGGCGGGTTCCTTAAAATTGGGGACGGTGCGGAGTCGAATCAGAATCGGGGAGGAGTCAAATGGATTCCCGCACCCTCGATCCTCATCCTGAGGAGCGCGTCAGCGCGTCTCGAAGGATGAAAGGCCCGGCTGCATCCACGCCGCGACAGCCGGGCCTTCGCCCTTCGAGACGGCCGCGTTCCGCGGCCTCCTCAGGGTGAGGGTCGGGAGTCAAAGCTCATTTTTCGCGAAAACAACCCCATGCGCAGTAGGCATGTTATTGAATTTTCTATGTTTTATTTTCGGCCCTGCGGGCTGGTAGCCCCTGACGGCTTTACTGCGTCTTCGCCACGCGCGGCGGCTGGGCGGCGGTGATGAAGCTCGTCGCTTCCAGCATCGCGGGGCCCAGCGGCGTCGGCACTTTCAGCCAGAACGGGACTAGGATGCGCGTGCCCGCGACCGGCGCGAAGGCGATCTCGATGTTGCGCTGGGCGGCGAGGTATTTGATCACGGGGCGGTCGGGGATGTAGCCGGCCACGGGGACGAAATAGAGCGAGCAGACCACGACCGGGCCGTGATAGCCCTTCTCGGCCTTCACCGTCTCCATCCGCTTGAAATCGAGCTTGAGGTCGTAGCGCATGCGGCCGTCGAACACGGGCGCGGAATTGTGGCAGGCGTCCGGGGTCACGGGATCACCCGTGCCGGGCACGCGCAGCAGCGAGGCCGTCATCGGATCCCAAACGCCGCGGCGATGCGCATCCGTGACGACGATACGGTCCGGATCGACCGGCGGCGTCGGCACGATGCCGAATTCCTTCACATTGCCCTTGTCGAGCGTGATGCGGATCTCTTCGGTCTTCTTCGAGGTGGTGGTGGAGGCCTGGTAGCCGGTCGCAACCAGCGCGCCGTTGACGACGCGGCCCTGCGAGGCGCCGGTGCCGGACCCGCCCGCGAACGACTTCAGCAGCCCCGCGGTGCCGCCGGAGGCCGCGGCTGCGAACACGTCGTCCTGGATGTCGATGTTCCAGGCGCCCTTGCCGACGGGAATGCCCGCCAGCGTCGCCTCATACTGCGCCTCGAGCTTGCCCTGCGCCGCCGCCGGCTCGGCTTCCCACGCCACCACGAGCCCGCAAAGGACCGCGAAGGCCAGCCGGCCGACCCAACCCGGCCGGGGCGAATGAGGGGAGGATGTGAGCACGAAACAGTCCAATCGGGGCGCGAACGGTTGTTACTTAAGCCAAAAACCGCAGCAAACAATGTGTCCGGGCATGTCTCTCCGGGAACTCCACCGGATACTTCGGGTGTGAATACGCCCTTTATGTGATGGTAAGGCGCTTCAATCATTGCCGTTTTGGTGATCGGGGCGCGGCAGGGCGGCGCACCCGGCTGCGCGCATTCCGCGACCCCTTCTCCCCGCCCGCTCCGCTGTCATACCCCGCGAAAGCGGGGTATCCAGTACGCCGCAGCCTCCCGGTTCCAGCCGCACCGCCTCGGCGTACTGGATCGCCCGCCCCAGTGCGCAATTGCGCACAAGGCGGGCGATGACACCGAGGGCGGAGCATGACGTAGGCATGAAACCCCGCCCAAATCCTTGACTACCCGCCCCTTCCCCCCTATACGTCCGCCCGCTCCCTGCAAGGACGAAAGAATTAGCCCCCGTGGCGCCCAGAATGGCGGCCGCAATCGTTGGGGGTTCGAACCTGAGGATTGATACCATGTCTCGCCGCTGCGAACTGACGGCCAAGGGCCCCCTCGTCGGCCACAAGGTCAGCCACTCCAACATCAAGACCAAGCGCCGCTTCCTGCCGAACCTCGTCAACGTGACGTTCATCAGCGAAGCCCTGGAGCGCAACGTGCGCCTGCGCGTCTCGACCAACGCGGTCAAGAGCGTCGACCACAATGGCGGCCTCGACGCCTTCCTGCTCAAGGCCAACTCTGAGGCCCTGTCGCCGCGCGCCCTCGAGCTGAAGCGCGCCATCCAGAAGAAGGTCGGCGACGCGCCGGTCAAGAAGGCCAGCTAAGCCAAGTTTTCAAATCGGGCGGGGGCTAAGTTGCGTCGCGTGGCGTAGGCTTGGCCAGGTAGAGTTTGCGTTGACGGCCGGATCGGAAGATCCGGCCGTTCTTGTTTGTGCGGCCAGAGCGCCACGGTTGAAGACCGGGGTGTAGCGGGTTTCTGGCAACCGCTCATTTGTTTGAGATCATGGACAAGGTCCGGCGCGCCCAGAGCCGTTGCCGACACGTCGACCGAACCGTACACTAGTGAACTGTCCATGGAGGAACTCTCATGGCGAACGGCGACCACATCGCTCGGCTGAAGAATAAGAGGGATGCCTGGAACGTTTGGCGTTACGAGAACATCGGTATCCGTCCAGACCTCTCCGGCGCGGACCTCCGCGAGGCGCAACTCTGCGAGGCAGATCTCCGCGCGGCGAACCTCACCTCGGCGGACCTCACCCAAGCGAACCTCAACGGGGCGAACCTCATCGAGGCGAACCTTTTCTGGGCGAAGCTAGGCGGGGCGAACCTCAGCAACGCGGACCTCAGCAAGGCAGACCTCCGCTGGGCGATCCTCAGCGGGGCAGACCTCAGCGGGGCAGATCTCAGCGGGGCGAACCTCGAAGGGACCAACCTCCGCGGTACAGTCCTTAGCCGGGCGAACCTTAGCCGGGCGAACCTCAGCAACGCGAACCTCAGCAAGGCAGACCTCCGCTGGGCGAACCTCGAAGGGACAAACCTCCGCGATGCAGTCCTCAACGGGGCGAAGTTGAGCGCGGCAGACCTCGAGGTTAGCACTATGGTGAATACGGACTTTGCGGGCGCTGACCTCACCGGCTGTCGCATCCATGGTGCATCCGCTTGGGGTCTGAAACTGGACACCAAGACAGAGCAGAGGAACTTAGTCATCACAAGAAGAGACGAGCCCGCGATCACGGTCGACAATATCGAGGTCGCGCAGTTCATCTACCTTATGCTCAGCAACCCGAAAATCCGCGACGTCATTGATACAATTACCTCCAAGGCTGTACTGATCCTCGGCCGTTTCACAGATGACCGAAAGGCGGTTCTCGACGCCCTTCGGGACAAACTGCGCGAGCGTGGTTACCTGCCGATCCTCTTTGACTTCAAGCTTCCTGAAAGGCGAAACTTAACAGAGACGGTCACGCTACTGGCCCGCATGGCTCGGTTCGTCATTGCCGACCTAACTGACCCCAGCAGCATCCCTCAGGAGTTACAAGCGATCATCCCTTCCGTTCGCGTACCTGTTCAACCGCTGCTGCTCGAAGGCTCGTCGCTCTATTCGATGTTCAAGGATTTCGACCCGGAGGATTTCCATTGGGTACTTCCGGTGTACAAATACAAAGAGCCTGAGCAGTTGCTCGCGGCGCTCGCGGAGAAGGTCATCGCGCCTGCTGAAAACAAAGTTGAGGCCTTGGCAAAGCGGCGGCGCACGATCGACGCTGAGCTGGCTAAACCGCAATAGGCAACCAGATGGCCCGTCTCATACCTGAGAACATCGATCTAGTTCCGAATCCGACTAAACATCTTTCAAGGGAGCCTTACTTGGCCCAAGTGTGGCTTCTGCTAACGCTCTAATCTCATCGTCCGGCCCGCCAATTCTCGGGCAGCGTCCGCTGACGTGGACCCTTCCGATCCCAGCGCTATTGCCGATCTTGCATAGCAACGAACGAAGCTGATCGGAGAAAGTCGTCGGGTTCGGTTCGGACCGCGATGGCTGCGATGAATTATATCTCACTGCCAAACCATCGGAGGAGATACATGCGTACGGCCCAATCAATCACAAAAAGAGACAAGCGGGACCATCTCGATCCTCACCGCGGCCCGAAGCGCATATTGTCCCTGGACGGCGGCGGCGTGCGCGGAGTGTTGTCGCTCGAATACCTTGAAAGGATCGAGGCGCTCCTGCGAGCACGCCACCATGATCCGGATCTCCGGCTTGGAGAATATTTTGATCTCATAGGGGGCACCTCCACAGGAGCCATTATCGCGGCCGGCCTAGCCTGCGGAATGACTGCAGCAAGCATCAAGGTGCTGTATCGATCACTAGCAACGACGATATTTCAGAAATCCAGATTCCTCCCTAAGCGCGGCCTATTGGCGCCCAAGTTTAGTGCAGATCGCGTTCAAAGTGCTCTGGACGCCGTATTAGGAGCAGACATCACGTTATCAAGCGAGCGCATCCTGACTGGTCTGATGATTATGACCAAACGGCTTGATACCGGCAGCCTATGGCCGCTGAATAACCATCCTTCTGCGCCGTACGCAGCTCAGACCGGCCAAATGAAGTTAACCCAGATAGTACGTGCAAGTACTGCAGCTCCGACCTACTTCGAGCCAGAACGTCTTTGTATTGCGTCACGCTCGGGGACGCACGTCGATGGCGCATTCGTAGACGGAGGCGTGAGCCCCTTCAACGATCCAGCCTTACAAATGCTATTAATCGCCACGCTTCACGGACACGCTTTCCGATGGCCGGCGGCGTCGGATAAAATACTGCTGATCTCGATCGGTACCGGCACTTATCGGCCGACCTACTCTGCAGACGAAATAATGAATATGCTCTCCGCGATGCAAGGCGTGAGAGCTCTCCAGTCATTGATGGATGATTGTGCCCGATCAAATCAGACCGTGTTACAATGGCTAACCCGCACCGTGACTCCATGGTCGATTGACCGAGTTGTGGGGAGCATGGAGGCTGATAGCAGTGACGGCCCGCAACTTGCGACGTATGCTCGATATGACGCCCTCATCGACGCTTCTTGGCTCAAGTCAACACTCGGACTCACCCTTGATCCCGAAACGCTCGCACAAGTCGCACGCATGGACAATGCCTCCAACATGGATCGACTCGCTGAGATTGGAAACAAGGCCGCCAAACTACAGGTGCAGCCCGAACACTTTCCTCAAACGTTCGACATGATTTGATTTCTCGCTGCGCTATGGGCGTTGCTGTCGTTATTTTTTCGCCCGCAGCGTTCCTGGTTGGTGGCGACAAACAGACTGCGGCCGAACTTGCGCAGATGAAGGGACAGATGGTTGCGATTGAGCAGGCCTCGCTCGCAAAGAAGTGCAACATTCAATTTCAGAGCAAGTCGCAAGAACCGCCGAAGTAGGCGCCCCCACCCCCGAAAATCAATGCTCCACAGCACGATCCCTGATCGGCGTCCCCTCGAACTCGGTCGCACGGTACTTGCTGGCCGCACGCGCTTCGATGCGGTCGCGGAGGCGGGTGAAGTGGGCTTCGCACTCGTTGGGGCGGGTCTGCGGGCCGCGCTCGAGATCGTCCATGGCGGAGGTCGAGATGGCGCAGGGGATTTCCTTCGCGCCGTCCTGCATCGAGAACTGGGCGATGCCGCGGTCCTGCTCGTGGCCGCTGAAACGGCTGCTGGTGAGGGGCATGGTTACTCCCTTGACTGGACGTCGTCCCGACCTGGTGCGCAATTGCGCTCGCGCTTCTCTGCTATACTCGCCCCGGTAGCATCACCTGGAGGGGCCCACCGTGGAGCACGCTGCAAAACCCAAGCCGAACAACCTCATTATCTGATGCGCCGTCACCGGCAAAGAGCGCCGCAAGCGCGTTAACCGTTCGTTAACCAACGCCGCCTAGCCTGCTGTTATCGTCCAGCCATCATCAGTCCGAAATGCCTCCCCGGTTCGTTCCAGGAGACAGCCGATGTCAGTTGCGTTGCTGAGTTATGCTGATCTAGGTGCCCGCCTCAACATCTCGCGCGAGGCCGCTCGTGCCCTTGCCAGACGGCACCGGTTGCCACGCTCGCGTTCGGAGGACGGCAAAGCCCTGGTGAGCGTTGATGTCTCCGAACTCCGGTACAAGCCTCGCCCGCGAATTGGTCGCCAAGTTGGTCGTCAGGCAGACCACATCGCCGCCTCCATGGCAGAGATCGAGGCATTGAAGACCGCGGCATTGGAGATCGAGGCTTTCAAGGCGGAGATCGCGCGGCTCGAAACAGCGGCAGCCGACACCAGAGCGGATTTCGAGCGCGAGCGGGAGCGCGCCGATCGCCTCGCCGTCGAGCTCAAGCAGGCGGCTGCCGAGACGA